>Ga0268299_1000214_pt1 | contig 224031 bp, 204 predicted proteins | sample NOBtaG_FD_193484 | JGI IMG/M metagenome (GOLD analysis project Ga0268299, IMG submission 193484) | Activated sludge microbial communities from bioreactor in Nijmegen, Gelderland, Netherland - NOB reactor | ecosystem: Engineered > Bioreactor > Aerobic > Activated sludge | place: Netherlands... | reverse complement strand
GCAACGCCCAGAGGGTGTTGCCGGTCGGTCCGGCCACGCCGGGGCGCCGCCCCACGAGGCGACGGAGTCCCTGGGAGAGCGCTCCGGCGAGGGAGCCCTCTGACGCATGGGTCGCGCCCAACCGATACCGCTTGGACAAACCACTCACGCTGACCGCAGTCTCACTCATCTAAATTACATCGGCGAAGGTCCGCTCCACCCTCCTGAAAAACATGACGCCTCCCACCAACAAGACCAACACCACAGCTAAACTCACGCTCACCATGCTCCAGTCAGGAGCGGTTTTCCCAAACAAGGCCCACCGGAACCCCTCAATGACTCCCGCCATCGGATTCAGACCGTAGTACCAACGAATCGACTCTGGAACCAACGATGCGGGATACAGGACGGGGGATGCAAACATCCACAGCTGAGTAATCAGAGGGACCACAGAAGCCACATCCCGATACTTAACATTAAGCGCTGAAAGCCACAGACTTACGGACAGAGCGGCGAGTAGAGCAACCGCTACAAACAGGGGCAAAAAGATAACCGTCCACTGCGGCACCAGCTGATACCAAGCCATCATCCCGACAAGAATCAGAAGCCCGACAGCAAAATCTACTAGATTGATGAAGGTGGACGAAATTGGAATAATCAGCCTTGGAAAGTAAACCTTTTTTATGAGGCCTCCCTCGGTAACAACACTCAAGGTGCTGCGTTCAAGGCTCTTTGAAAACAGAGACCAGGGTAAAATTGCCGCAAAAGCAAAAAGCGGATATGGCAATCCATCTGATGGAACCTTTGCCAAATAGCTAAACACAAGCGTAAAAATTAGCGTACTAAGGAGTGGTTGCATGAGAGCCCAACTGGCTCCGATGGCCGTCTGGGCATAACGCGTCTTGAGATCTCGCCAGGCCAGGAAGTAAAACAACTCTCGGGCACCCCAAAGCTCCCACCAACCCACTTGTACATATCCTTCACGTGGCTCAATCACCACGGTACAGGAATCTTCGTGCGCGAACGCAGACGCCATGATCACTCCAAATCGTGAGATATCATAATCGGCCCCAAGACTCGCTGCGCACGGCTAATTTCCCTTCGATGCAATCACTCAGCCTGCAATTGGCAGAAGTTGCAAAGATCGTCGACACCGACTGCCGCGATAAATCCGTGTGCTAACCACATTACAAGAGTAGCAGACCAGGCAAAACCCCCTGTTGACAGGAATGTACTGTTCAAGACCCCTCAGTGAGCTATGGCATGCCAGTATTCACTACAGCACCGCAGGCTGTATCGATGAATAGCCAGCCAAGATAGGAGAGAAGTAGATTAGCCCGAGAACCGTAGCACTCTTCCCCAAAAGTCGAGCAATGGGAGAACCGATACACGTTATACGAGGAAGCACCAGCTCTTAAATCCAACCGGTTGAAACTCTTCGATCTCAACCCAAACCCTGATCATCGCACGTTAATTCAGGAGAACATCCGATGAACTTGCGGGGGAACAATTTCCTCCTACATTAGCAGACGCCTCTGTCCGCAGTCTGTGGTGGTGCGCAATTTGAGGAAACGCTTCCTGTATGGAGGAAAATGAGAAATCTTGGAGGAGTGCTCGCAGCCGAAGCTCTGTCTTATCAAGGTTCATATAGTGTCGAAGTCGTGACATGATAGAACCTTCCATTCTTGGCTGGTTCGGATCAAATTCCCAAGGATGCATGTACATCACCAAAGATGAGCCCTCAGTTTCCAGTTTACGGAGTAGTGTGCGGAGCAGCGGGTACGGGTAAAGCCGAAAATACCCTCCCCCAGCGACAGGCACGCGTACCCCCAAACATTTAACCGTCGAGGGAGGGACTTCCCACAGTAGACCGGAGCTCGTCAACAATTGGTGCACATCTGGATTAGCGGAGGGAACTCCGTAGCGGTCATGCAGCACAGGGAATATACTCGAATCGTAGACATACCCTTCTTCGACGAGTATTTGAGTTGCCCACATTGTGTCTTTGGTGATTGAGAAACTCGGCGCGCGATAGCCCAATACTTGTTGCGACAGAATATTTTCCAGAATCCCCTTAGCCTTGCGAATATCGTCGCGAAAAGCAGCAGGCGTTTGAGCTGTTATGAGCTCGTGGGCATATCCATGCGACGCTATTTCGTGTCCCGCCGATGCAATCCGACGAACCAGGGAGGAATATCTCTCCGCCACCCACCCAAGCACGAAAAAAGTTGCCCGCACCCGTCTGTTGCCCAGCAACTCCAACAATTTTTCGGTATTAGCCTCTACACGACTCTCGTATTGATCCCAATGCCGCCGTCTCATAGGAGATTCAAAAGCAGAGACTTGAAAATGCTCTTCGACATCAAATGAAAGGCAATGTTTGGCAATTGTATCTGGCATTTGCCCCCTCTACCGTGCTCCTTCCCCCATAAACATAACCTTCCCCGTGTGCACCACGATGCGCAAATCTAAGGCCAAGGACAAATTCTTGACATAGAACAGATCATATTGCAGCTTTACGTGCGAATCTTCTTTCGAAGCGCCGTACCGAAAGCGTGTCTGCGCCCATCCAGTAATTCCCGGACGGACCGTATGCCTCAAATCGTAATAAGGAATTGTGTTTCTCAACTCTTGGACAAATACAGGTCGCTCAGGTCTTGGGCCGACCAAACTCATTTCCCCTTTTAAAACATTGATCAGTTGGGGAAGCTCGTCCAATCTCCATTTCCTGATCCAACGACCAACTCTAGACACACGTGGGTCCTCGCTGGATGCCCATCGTGCGCCGCTCTGCTCAGCATCCTGACGCATGGATCTAAACTTCCAGATCATGTACGGGCGCCCTCGCAACCCCACACGCATCTGCCGGTAAAACACTGGGCCAGAGGAGTCTAATTTGATGAGCACGGACAAAACCAGAACGAGTGGCAACAACGCGACCATTCCAATCGCTGCTACAATCACGTCCAAAGCCCGCTTTAATAGCATTGTGAGAAGCCGCCGACGGAAACCCGTTGAAAAGATCAAGGCACTCGGTTTGAGGTGATCAATCGAAAGCCGCCCAGACTCTTCCTCATACAAGTAGTGACCATCAACCACATCTCGGCCCATGGCCTTCATATCTAACAAGGTTTGAACGGGTAGCACGGCACGGCGGTCCTCTAAGCAGACCGCCACGGTGTGCACTTGATATCGCTCGGCAATCTCAAACAGTTGGTCGTAGGTTCCTATGATGGTTGGATTAACCAAGCGCTCGCCGACACGACTCGCATCTTTGTCCAAAAACCCAACAACTTCAGTAAAACCGACCCGTTTTGCAAGGAGCGTTTGGCACAAGTCTCTCGCTAGCGGCCCAACCCCGAGGATCAAGACTCGCCTCGTAAATTTTGGGAAACTAACCGAGACTGACACGAGCGGCTGCCGAGCGGGTAAAGACTCTAGGCCCGTCTCCTGATCCGATTTACTTGAGCTGTTCATGGTGCGCTTCGCGGTAATATTCCTGCTGCATGTAATACGGAGTGGTATGGGCATCGAGGCCATTCAAAATAATCCCAAGGTTGGCATTCTCTCCGAGAGCCTTGAGTGCCTTTTGTACAACATCCCGTCCCGTCATGCTTGCCTTCACCACATAGGCGATAAGGTCCCCCGTACTTGCAAGAACTTGCATGTCGGCAAGTGGTAGCACCGGAGGAGCGTCTATGATGACATAGTCATACTTTTCTTTAAGTTCCGCGACTAAATCAGCCAATTGATGCATTTTGGCTAACCCAACCGGATTGTCGCCAACTGATCCTGCCGGAAGAATCCACGGACCCGACTCTCCCAGACGCTGCACACAGTCCTCGATCGCCTTTGTACCTCGCAGCACTTCCACCAACCCCGGGTGCTGCCAGACACCCGCATAAATGTGCTGCATTGGTCGCTTGAGATCACAATCAATTACGATCGTTCGTCGATCGAGGTCTTTAGCAAGGACATACCCCAAATTAAGCGCCGTGGAGGATTTTCCCTCCCCCATCACCGCGCTTGTCACGACAATAGCCGTGCTCTTTCGATCACCAGTCATCAATTCAAGTCTGGTAGCTGCAACGCGATATTGCTCTGCAACAAACGAGAGCGGTCGCCACATGGATACCAACTCCAACCCTGGGGTCGGGGCGTGCAACTGACCATTCTGCCCCCTCTGCCTAACAGATGCAGCAGGTAGGCCGCCAACACCCTGCACGTCAGCGCCGCCCTGCTTCCCGCCACCCGGCAGCATCAGCGAGGATGCACGGTTCTTACCGGACAGCGCTCTGACTGTTTGCATGGCTCCACCGAATGCGCTTTCGTACAGTGGGATAGAGGCAATCACGGGAAGACCCAGTGTGATCTCAACTTCCTCTGCGGAGCGGAACCCTCGCCCCATGAGCTCTAAGCCGACCGCGCCTCCAAATCCCAACGCACAACCCAGCACAAGTCCTGCGGCCATGATCAGCGGAATGTTAGGGATAACAGGTACAACGGGTGTGTATGCTGGATCTACGATACTGAATTTCGCTCCCTTACGTCCCTGCGCCAAACTTTTCTGCATGCCGGCGGTCAACTTCTTATCCAAGAGCGACTGGTAATTCTTCTGAAGGTTTTCATAGTCTCTTTCAAGCGTCTTCAATCGTTGTTCCCGCTCGGGTGTATGCTCAACTCTTCTTTCATATTGAGACATCTCAACGGCGATATGAGCTTGACGACGCTTCACTGCATCCAACTCGAGTACGATCTCGTCCCGTTGCTTTAACAACTCAGCGTGGTAGGGATCAATCGCTTTTCGTTTGGATTTTTTCGCAGCTATCGGTTCGTCGTCCGACTCACCATCCGGCAAAAGGTCACGATACTGAGCCGAAGTCATTTCCTTCAGCTTTCGGATCTCCTCCTTAACTTGGACAAGATCAGGGTACGTATCCTTGTACATCGAGGACAGCTCTACCAATCGCCGCTCCAATTCCTTAATTCTCCCCAGGCGAGGATCTTTGTTTCTTTTACTGGACGCCCCGATTGGAGAATCGCCACTGACTTCTCCTGTCTCCTCATAATCCTTAATCGATTTATCAAGTTGAACGAGGCGATTGGCTAGACTCTGGGACTGCTCACCTTGAGTGCGCATGTCCTCCTGGAGACGATCCAGTTTGCGCAAATTTGCATCAATTTGTTGAGGCAATTCCCCCAAATGCTGCTGCTTAAACTCTGAAATAATTTTCTCTTTGGCCTCTAACTCTGCCTTCGCATGCTTTAACTCAAGCCCAAGAAAATCTTCCGCCGCCTCAACACCTCGCTCACGATCCTTCAACGTTTCTTCAATAAAGAGATCACTGAGTCGAGATGTGACATCTCTGGCGATGATTGGATCTTCGTTCGAAAATGATAGGGTAATGAACAGTTTGTCCTTCGTAGGCTCGACCTTAATAGAGCCTCGCATGGCACGGATGGCGTTCTCAGACTCTGTCGCATCAGGCTGATCCTTGAGATACCCAAACAGTCCGAACTCGCCTGCGATCTGGCCTAGCGTTTTCCGCCCCATGACGAACTGTCGTACCTCCATCACTCGGTCGTCCAGCGTAGGAGAGTATACTCCCCCGGCAGGATTGGGACCGCTTACAATCGACTCCTCGATTTTAGCCCCCTCGAACCACATTTTCGTGGCGGAGAGATACACCTTCGGTATCAACGCGCACACTATCCCTGCAATACCCAAACACACAAGTATCGTAGTAATCACCAGCCACTTGCGGCTAACAACTGCACGCCAATAATCCTCTGGAGCTAGCGTACGCGTGTTCATTTCTTTATATCCACCCCTCCTGATCCTGACTTACCCGTTCCTGACTCAGCAGACGAAGAGGCACCGGACGTACCTTCCCAGAAGGCACCGGCCCGAAAGAAGTCGCCACGAGGAGAATACGCATACGTAAAGCCCAGCAAAATAACCTGTTTCGAAAAGCCAAGATCGCCAGCGCTCACCCCACTCGTTTGAGTATCAAACATCAACCACTGGTGACTAAGCTGGGCGGTAAACATGGGTGTGATGAGGTACGTAAGCCCTACAGTTGTTCCGTACGTCGTGAAATTTGTCCCGATGGAATCAGACGTAAAGCTACTGTTGGCAAAGTTAAATAGAGCCTGGGCACTCAACCTGTCTGTAATCCCAGCCATGCTTCCCAGCATTATGGTGTGTGTATAGATAGGCCCGGCAGTCTGAACAAAGCTAGGAAATACCCCCAAATTGTACATAAGAGTAACGCGATACGATCCTGGGGAAGCGATCCCTCCGGGCATGTTCATTCCAGCAAGAAGGGGGAGGAACCCACCACCACCTGCCACCCCCCCTCCGCTACTTCCCGTGACTTCCTGAATCTCACTTCCCAGTTTACGAAGGAAAGACGAGCCCGACACATAACTCACACTAAACCCACCTGTCGGCATCATTGTCGCCGGGACTCTTCTCTGGCTCCCGCTAGCTGAGACATCCGGAATGGGTTCAACTAGGGTCAAGCCTCCGTTGATAGAGGAACTCCACTCCTTGGTCCAGCTTCGTCCCCAGCCTACCGTGCCGCTGTGCGTAGCAAAGTCTCCAAACTGCCCCTGGGACATTTGATTGAATGTGTATTTCACGGTTAGGGTGTCAATCGCAGAAATTTTCGACGTTGGCCCAGCTGAAATGGAATGGGTTTGCGTATCGAATACCGTGGTTTGTGGCTGCCCCGCTGTAGTTGAAGTCGGCGTTAGATTCCCGCCAAAGCTGAGTTGGGAATATGTGTAATTTGTCTGAAAATCGGTCGTAGGAGAGAGAGAGTAGGAATTAGACAGGCCTACGTTAAACATGGTAGTCCTGATTCGTTGGGTGAGTAGACCTGAATCAACTGGCCCAGCAACCCCAAAACCACCTGTACCGAATCCACCTCCGCCGAATCCACCTCCGCCCGCCCCCAATCCACCCGCTCCAAATGCCGGTGCCGATGGAGTGTACTGATATGTCCCAAAAACCCGAAACCCTCGCATCCTCGGCAACACCCTATTGACCGCTTGGGCGAGATCAATCCCAGCACTGCCGTTGAACCCTACGTTGTCAAGAGCCGAGTTATTGACAAACTTCTGCACGACTGCGCCAACTGATAGGTTCGTCTTCACGAGGGAATTACTCTGCATGAAGTTCAGCTGAGGCGTGACCGTCGTGATAAGGTCATCGGCTGTTGTTCCAGGTGCAAGCAGGGATTTGGGCGTAAAGAAAACGTTACTGTCGTAACGCTCAAGTACCGAAACTGACGGCACAACCCGAATCTGCTGGGCAGCTGAATCCGACAAGCCAGACAAGTTCGCGAACAACAAGACCACAGCCCACAGAGTGAATTTCCACACTCTCAAAAATTGGCTATGGCACAACAATGACATCACCAGCCTTGAGAAAGAAGTTACCCTCCGAATTCTTGCCTTGAATGATATCCTCATAAGGCACGGGGATTTGAACCTGTTTTGGTTGCCCCTGACCATTGGGCACAACGCGGAGAACATGGATTTTGTTTCTTGAGGCAAAAGTTGTAAACCCTCCGGCCAGCGAAATACCTTGCAACACCGTAGCATACGATTTCAAAGGAACCTTTCCAGGCTTTGATACTTCCCCGAGTACGTAGACATAATAACTATTTACTTCTTTGACTTGGACCGAGACGGTGGGATTAGACATGAATTCGGCCAAGCCATCAGCAATTCGCTTTGCGAGGACATTTGATGTCATGCCTGCAGCCTGAACATCGCCGATCAAAGGCATCGAAATCTTCCCATCCGGGCGAATGATTACTTCTCTTGAAAGCTCCTGATTTCTCCACACATTGACAACGAGGACATCCTCAGGGCCCAACAAGAACTCATTTGGTGGGATATACGTGACGTTGAAATCTATCTGCTCGCCGCCGATCCAGCAACCCGAGAGAGCCAGAATAGAGCTGACAGCAATACATACCCCCCCGTGAAACCATCTGCAACCGAAAGTTTTCAATTTCCTCACTCCTTTAGCTCGTGATTCCGCCGACAGTACTGAGCGGCCGAGCATTATCTTGAGGGCAAGACCACCATCGTTTCCGAAGGCACCACTATCTGGTCACCCGGCTTTAGCTCGATGTTTTGATCCGACCCATCCCTGAGTACAATATCGTCGTAACTCGCTTTGATCTTGTTCAACCCTTCGCCGTCTTTTCCAAATCGAAACACGACAATCTTGTTGCGCGCTGCCACCTGAGTAAACCCATGAGCAATCGTAATCGCCTGCAGCAGAGTGGTCTTACTTTTCAGAGGATACTTCCCAGGCGCATTCACCTCACCGAGCACATAAATCTGGTAGCTGTTGACCTCACGGACGAGAATAGAGACAGTGGGGTTTTCCATATAGGATTTCAATCGCGCAGAGATTTCCTCCGTCAATTGCGCCGCAGTTCTTCCCACAGCGGAGACATCGCCGATGAGCGGAAGCGATATTCTTCCATCCGGCCGAACCTGTACTTGCTTGGACAGATCCGCATTCTTCCACACCGTGATTTCGAGCACATCTTCAGGGCCCATTATGTAATCTGGAGTCACAGTCAGAGAAGATTTCTCCGCTCCTTCTCCCCCATGACGTGCACTAGGAGAGGCTGTCGCGGAAGAGGCGGCCGCGATCAGAATCGGTTTGGACACCGGATCGACCTGACCAGCGAGTGCAAGACCGACAAAGTTCCCCGAAAGGATAATTGCGCCAAGGAAAATCATAACATTCATGACTTATTCTCCTGAGGAAATTCCATCTCGCCACTTACAACAACCGGACCTGCTGCGCCCGCCTGCAGCCATTTCTTCCAACCAGATATGCTCTTTTGGATCCGAACCAACGAGGGGACGCCCTAGGTGATCAGATCGGCATGATATTTGTTTGGAGCTTGACTCGATACCGCACTCACATGCGCCCACCCAGCCTAAACTATTCGAGTACTAGTGCGTCTCTAGAATACCGCTTCGATCCGTCAAACTCGTTTTTCACAGAGAGAACATAAACCATTGATTAATTTGAAAGACGTCAGCGGCAGCTGTCGGCAAACGGCTAGGTAGGCACCCCCCAATATAACCACGCGATGATTAACGCAACGAATTACGACCGAATGGCTAATCAAGCTGATCAATGAGGTTATTGATATTCGAAGTATAGAGGCACCAGCCGTGACGAACAATACCAATGATGTACAGATGACTCCCTCAGAAGTATAATTTGACTACCTCGAAAGTATTATGTAGCATTACTAGTAGCGCTTACATGCTTTAGGTTATCAGAAACAGATCAATTGTCTAGCGAGATTACGAACCTTACGGAGTATTGCCGTGGCTCTCAATGCTATCTCCTCCCAGGAACCAGCAGATAATCTGGCCGACCAACGTGCGGGTGCGGGAATTGTCGTGCTGTCTACTTCCATGCAATTGTTGCACATGAATCGACAAGCCACCGAATTGTCAAAACTTATTAATATGGCAGAGAATGGTGGCGCACCGGCCAAGTCAGCGCAAGGAGTGCTTCCATCCGTGCTCACCGAGCTCTGTGCGGAAATCATCAAGGCTCTTCAAGTCCGTACTGAAGCAAAAGATTGGGAACAGTTTGAGGTGAAGCGGATCGCAGGGAACCCTAACCAACCCGTGCTCCTTCGAGGCTTCGGCCTGCCGGATCGTGGCGGAGTCCAATATGCGCGCCTTGTCGTGACGTTGGAAGAATTGGGGCGGCGACAACAACTCAGCACCGACCAGGCCAAAGAACGATTTCAGCTCACTAACAGAGAGCAGTCGGTGGTCGAAAACCTGGCAAAGGGTTGGACGAACAAGGAGATTGCCAATGCGCTCAAGATTACCGAACAAACCGTCAAGGAACACATCAAGCACATCATGCGAAAAACAAACTCCACCACCCGAACAGGAGTTCTAGTCCAAATTTTTCGCTCCTAACACTCAACGCCCACAGCCACAGTCCAGCCAATAGACAGGTTGTGTGCCGCCCCCGCTAGCGCTACTGCATCGAGTCAACCCCTAAACCGTTCACCTGCAAACACGTGCCTCTGCCAGGGAAACGGTGAGAGCATGGGAGATCATCCCCAACTCATCCTCGCATCCGACGTCAATTCCTCAGAGACGCCGCGCACCCACGACGGCGGCACAGGCACTACCTGATTAACCTGCTGGCCCCACCCTGTAATGTCTAGCATATATGTGGAGCCTCACGCACTCGTGCGTGAGGCTCCACATGACTCCCCCTAGCCTTCCAAAAAATCCATGAAGGAACTCTTGTTCTGAACCGGAGTACTCGCTGGCCGCCCCAGATCTTTCCTGGCGCCACAACACACTCGGATCTCCAACAAGCTAGGCCCTGGCGAATGCTTCAACCCGGTTAGGTGCGACAGCAATTGCTCTCGCGTTTCCGCCCGCGACACCTGCTCGTAGAAGGCAGCACGCGCAATTCCAGGAATGTCGACGCTGAGCCCCACTGTCGGCTGCGCACCAACCGAATCATGGGCGCCATTGTTTAATACAATGTGCTTCAGATTCCGAGGCTTCAAAACTCCGGTAATGGCAAGCCCGCCCATGTGCATCAGCAGCGCACCGTCCCCGTCTAGGCAATAAACGGATCGATCAGGCTTTTTGAGCGCCAACCCAAGAGCAATGTGAGAAGCATGCCCCATTCCTCCAACAGTCAAAAAGTCCCGTTGATGTCCTTGTTTTTTGCACGCTCGGTATTCATACACCTCTCGCGAGGCCATACCGGTCGTGGCGACGACAATGTCGCGATCATCCAGTGCCTCAAGAACGTGCTGTATGGCCTGCTCCCGTGAAAGCTCAAATGTCGCCGCCTTCGGACCTCCTAGGCCCGTAAAGGGTTGGAACGTTCCCTTCTTAATGACAAGCGCGTACGGCGCGCTGGCCTTCCGAACGGTGGCCAAGGCCCGTTCAAGTGTACCCCCAGCATCTTCCAGATCTGGCCCCAGGATGGAATAGGGAATTTCCATGACCTCAAGCATCGGGAGCATCACGCGCCCTTGTTTCTTATGCTGAGGTTCGTCGTGAACCCCCGGTTCTCCTCGCCAGCCGATGACAAGCAACATGGGAACAGAATAGACTTCGGCATCGGCCAATGACAGCAACGGATTGATGATATTCCCCAAGCCTGAGTTCTGCAGATACACAAGAGGAATCTTCCGCGTCGCAAAGTGATAGCCGAGTGCGAGCGCAACCGCGCCTCCTTCATTGGCGGCGATGACATGCCGGTCTCCTGGAAGAACGGAGTCCAGGCAGGCACACAGTTCTTTCAACAGGGAATCCGGTACGCCTGCAAAGAAGTCGACATCGTTACCTTGCAGGCACGCGACAAATTTCTGAGGATCAATCATGCCCTAGATCTCCAACACGTGCACCCGCCACGAACGCAGCAATGGGCGTTGAGAATCACACACTCACCCCTTTCGAATACCACCACACCTGATCATGATCGGTACCCATCAAAAGTTGCCGGCCTGCACCACATCGTCAAGACTATTGATGTCCAGCCAATGTCCGACCGTGTACAAGACCCGTATCTGATAGTCCCGGCTAAGCAACTCCTGAAGCAACTGCGGAATGCCGGCTTTCCGATTACCCGGGCGGGCGAGTATCTCCATAAGGAGCTGATCGACCATAGCTGCCGCCTTGGGAGACAGTTTGAGAAATCCCATCCACACGCCGTGGATCGAATCCTGCAAAATCGCCCCTCCCAGTTGTTTCAGATAGACCTTCGCATTGAATGCTTTCCGCGAATTCGGGACGGTGCACTCGGCAAACCCACCTAAACGGGCATAACTGGTTTGGTCCTGCCAGTTGCTGTCGACAAAGATGACGCAGTCATCCGACTCCTGGCACAGGGCCTGCGGGATATACTTATTGAACAACACATCGCCATACGAAATAATCGTCGGCTGAAAATGCCCCTTCCTCGATTGCAAAGCCAGTGACAATGAAGCCAGCTCCCCGTTGTCAGCAAACTGCGCATTATCCACATAGGTCAAATTCGGAAGACGCACCGCCTCCTTCTTGTATCCGCGCACCACGAGGATGTCTTTGATCCCGACCGCATTGTAGGCATCGACGATGTGGGACAGAATCGGTGCTCCCTGAACCTTCACCATCGTTTTGGGCTGATCCGCTGTCAATTCCCCCAGTTCCTCTCCCCGTGACGCCGCCAGCACCACCGCCGATGTGCCCTCAGCGCCGCGCGGAAGATAACGTTCCTCCGCCTCCAGCAGTTCAGCGGCATTTTGCAGACGAAAGATTTCTGACACCGGCGCCACCCTATCTTCGATCGACAAGAGATTCTCACTCTGTTTGAGTGCTCGGGCGGTCTTTTGCATTGTCGCCACCGCCGCCCGCAACATGTGATTGGCCCAAATCACCATGGAAAAACCATGTTGGCGGAAGACATCCGTGGGCGTCGCATAATACTTCGTGGGGACGATGACGACGGGGCAACGACTACCCCACTCTCGCTTAAACGCGAGGATCTCATCGGGGACCGAAAGTGCGCTATGAATGAGAATACCGTCTGCCCCGGCCTGGTGATAGGCCTCCGCCCGGCGTAACGCCTCGGTCAGCCCCCACCCGCAAATGAAGGCCTCAACTCGAGCAATGATGCAAAAGTCCGGATCGGTCTGCGCATCCTTCCCGGCTTTGATCTTGCCGCAAAATTCCTGCATGTCCGCCATCGGCTGCGCGTCACCCTTCAGGAAGCTGTTCGTCTTGGGAAAGAGTTTGTCCTCAATACACACTGCGGCGATATTGCGCTGCTCCAGTTTTCGGATCAGGCGCTGCATGTTGTTGAAATTGCCGTATCCCGTATCCCCATCGAGCAGGATCGGCACCTTCGTCGCATCAGACATGAACTCCAAGTCTTCGAGGACCTGTGTCCAACTGGCTTCATTGTTGTCGCGAACGCCAAACTGAGCCGAGATGGAGAGCCCGCTGGCCCAGATCCCGGCAAAACCTGCTTCTTCCACGATTTTTGCGCTCAGGCCATTGTGCGCTTCACAAATGAATTCCAACTGCTCAGACTGCAGCAGCGTGCGAAATTGGCGAGGTTTGGTCAGCGGTTGTCTCGGATTCATGTACGGAGGAACCTTTCCTCAAAGAATGTCCGGCCTCTCAACCAGTTGAACGGGGACCTGTGTCGAAATGGTGAGGGATCGCACCGGTCCTTTTGGCTGCGGGACAACTCCAAAAGCACTCCCATAGAAGGCAGCGGGCTTTTATTAACCACGCATGCTCACCGGAAGGTCGCCGCCGAAGATTTGCTAGGGAGTATTACACCAAGCCGGCCTCCCCATGCTAGATGGCCGATCAACTCCGATTTCAACACCACCCCCCGGTCTCCACCCGGTCAACGGACGCTGCACGAGTCACACCCATTGCGATGCCTTCAATGCGTAGCCGACTGTCGGTTTTCGTGTTCTATTCCACACAGTGAAATTTTATTGAGACAGGGCCCGCAGGAAACAGTCAGATATAACCCAATATTTCAATTATTTGCAAAAAACCATTCTGGCCCGACAGTTGCTTGCCAAACAGATACAGACGTTAGAGACTCTCGACTCCACTCTCCGGGAAGGATTGGATCAGATGCGGAAGGGGATTATCAGCCTAGTCGGAACCCTGCTCCTGGCGCTCGCGACCGTTGGGTGCCAATCCAGTCCGGTGACAACCCCAGTTCGTTATGACAACGTCCGGTTCATGGACGTCTGGAGCACCTATACGCATTGCCTTTCCACCGAGGAGACCCAGGCCGCGCTTCTGGACGCCAACAAATTACGCGACGTGAGCCTGGCTCAACTTCCCCGGTCACCGCTCGACAACCTCCTGCCGACGAGATTGAAGTCCATGGTCAGCCAACCCGCATCACGCCTAGCGGTTGATGTTCGTGCCATGGCGGCATCATGCGGCATTCACGCAGGCGAGCTCGCGATGTCCGCCGGGGACGCAGAATTGGCCATGGATCAATTTCGCGACGTGCTGCACAGCCATGCGGATTCCGACTACTCCTACTACACCGCTCAGGCGAGGGAACGACTCGCGCACCTCCAGCTGACCCTCCAGGCGGCTCTCCGTTAGTCCGTTGATCGCCGATTTCCCTCTACGTACCCGTCCTCCCGCCCGAAACCAGGTCCTGAAACAGCTGAACGTAGATCGACGCCGAGCGAGTCCAGGACAGATCCTGCTCCATCCCCGCCTTGATGAGACGGTGCCAGTCTGCTTTTTTCCGGTAGACAGAGAGCGCCAACAGAACAGCCGTCAACAGTGAAGTCGAGTTGGTGTCTGTAAACGTGAAACCAGTCGCTCGCGACTCTTTCACGCTGGTCGGTGTGTAGCCCACAACCGTATCGGCCAAGCCACCGGTCTTTCTCACAATGGGCACGGTCCCGTAACGCAGACTGTAGAGCTGACTCAGTCCGCACGGCTCATAGCGGGAGGGCATGAGAAACATATCGGCGCCGCCCTCAATGCGGTGAGCGAGCCCCTCATCAAACACATTGCGGACGGCCATTCGACCGGGGTACCGCTCCCCCAGCTCCCGCACCTGCCGTTCATAGAGCGGGTCCCCTGTCCCGAGGATCACGATCTGAACGTTGAGCGCCATCAGTTCCGGCACAATATCGATGACTAAATCGATGCCTTTCTGGCTGGTCAGTCTGGCGATCACGGCCAGGAGCGGGCCTTTGATCACACGAAGCCCGAGCTCCCGCTGCAGCGCCTGCTTGCAACGACGCTTTCCGGAAAGGTCGGAAGGAGTGTACGGCGCCGGCAGGTAGTGGTCGGTCATCGGGTTCCACAGTTTCGCATCGATACCATTGACGATCCCCGATAACACGGACTTTCGCTCGGTGATCACCCCTTCGAGACCACACCCGTATTCTGCGGTCTGAATCTCCTGACTGTACGTCGGACTCACCGTGGTCAGACGATCGGCAAACACGAGTCCTCCCTTCAACACATTCACACGCCCATAAAACTCAAGCGCGGCAGGTGTGAACAGGCGGCCAGGCAAGCCCATCACGGCAAACTGATCTGCAGGAAATACTCCTTGATAGCCTAAATTGTGAATCGTCAACACGCTTCGTGTCCGACTAAGCGAGGGCTGCTCGTGATACAGGGTCCGCAGATAGACGGCACAGAGCGCCGCCTGCCAATCGTGGAGATGCAGCAGATCTGTGCGCCATTGTTCCTTGCCGTGGAGATGCAGCAGCAGTTCCATCACACTTCGACAAAACAGGACAAACCGCTCGAGGTTGTCCGGAAAGTCACGGCCGGCCTCCTGATACAGGCCAGACCGTGAGAAAAACGGATCATGCCGAACAAGGAAAATACGCAAGCGCCCCGAACCAGAGACCCGTAGCGCGGGAACGAACACCTCCTGAATGCGAGCATCAAGCATCCCGTCCCCGATGGGGATCGTCAGGGTACAGAGATCTGCCGTCTCATAACCGAGCGCATCCACCTGGCGATAGGCGGGCAAGACCACAGCGACATCATGCCCGAGCGAAGCGCATTCACTGGCGAGGGCACCGACGACATCCGCGAGGCCGCCGGTCTTGGCCAAAGGGACGAACTCCGATGCCACCATGCAAATGTTGAGGGGACGTTGCGCGAACGCGGATTCCATAAGCGGATGCGTACCTATTTCAGGCCGGGCGACGATTCCAGCCGCGTCTTGAACTGAGACTCATACTTCCAGGTCTTTCCGACTGCATGCACCTTCTCGGCTGTCATGGCCTCATGGTAGACGAGCAGGCCATCGAGAAACACCAGATAGTATCCGTGATCGGCATAGGCGAGAAACAACGCGTCACCGGCAGCCAACCCGGTTTCCCAGCCTTGCGGGGATTCGCCGAGCGCGAGGCGTGCCTGAGGAATCAAGCGCCCATCCTGCATCCCGAAAAAGTGCGTGAACTGCTGGTGTGTGTATGTGGGCTCACCCCAGGTATCCACGAAGGCCCTGGGCGTCAGTTGCTGAATCCGAAAATCGCCCGATCGGACGAGCTGCTTTTGGTGATCGATCGGCGGCATGCTCGAACAGGCCACCGGGAGCAGGCCAAGCCACATCCACCACCCCGCACCGATCAGTCGACGAATGCTCATCTGCTGCGCCTCCCCTGTCGCTTCCTGGCGACCATGGTCGTGATGGTTACAGCAATCGCCTCGAACGCGGCTCCACCGGCTTCACGGGCTGACAGAGATCACATTGGCATAACTTGCGAAGGAAGGCATAGGAGTAGATCCCCGTGTCATGCCCATCGCTCCACGCAATCTGAAACGCGTACCGTCCGACAGGCTGAATATCCTGCAGCATGATGAGTATGGGCACATCATCCGGTTTCAGTCGCAGTTCGCCGGTCCATTCATCGGTACAGCCGGCGCAGGGGCAGTGCTGCCGCAGATACCGGACCGGATAACGGGCCTTGTGGCCGTCACTCCACGTAATGCTCAAGACACCCTTGTCTACCCAATCCATATCCGCGGGTTCAAGAACCAATTCACTCATACCCATCCATGCCCCCTCATACCTAGACCCGACGCACCCTTGCACCCATCTTAGCCGGTCAGGAAATCGACCGGCGGCAATCGCCGCCCCGCCACTACGGTGACATAACTCTCGATCACCGACTCTACCTCGGCCCGCACCTGACCGGCCGCGTGCAACCGGCTCAACAATGCAGGTTGAATCTGTAACGCCTGATGAAGAAACGCGACACTCCCGCGGGACAGGACCGTACACCGAAACGGCTGGCGACTCGCACACCGATCACATACCATCCCTCCGGCCACTGGGGAGAATTGCGGGAGCGGCCCCTGACGGACCTGCCCGCAGGTCGCACATTGCTCGGTCTGCGGTCGAAATCCGGTCATGCCCAGCAAGCGAATCTGAAACAACACCGTCGTCCACGCCGCGTCGCGGCTGTCCAGCAACAGGCGCAACCCGGACTCCAGCATGTCGAAGACACGGGGTTCCGCATCGCCTTCCGCCATGACGGCGTTGACCAGGTTGACCATGCGGCCGGCCGCAGTCATGAGCGTGAGATCGTCACGAAACTTTGAGAACGGCTCATCAATGGTCACCTGCGAAATCCGGTAGAGCGAGTCGCCGGGTTTTTCGAACAAATCGAGCTGACAGAGCGTAAACGGTTCGATCATGCCGCCCAACCGGCTCTTGAGCCGGCGCGCACCCCGGGCAACCCCGCGCAGTTTGCCGAATCGCATGGTGTAAAACGTGACGATCCGATCGGCATCCCCCCACTTCCGGCTATGCAACACGATCGCGGCCGTCTTCACCAGCGGCATGTCACCACCCAGGGGCGAGGAGTAGCCGGCACCGCGCAACTCTCCATCGCATCGTTATCGAATCTGCTCAAGAAAGATCGTCGCCAGCGTAAGATAAATGGCGATACCGGTGATATCGTTGGCCGTCGTCACAAATGGTCCGGCCGCAACGGCGGGATCGACACCCATGCGCTTCAAGACAATCGGCATCACGGTGGCCATGCTGGTCGAGACAAGGAAGGCCGTAATGAGCGACACGCCCACCACCATACCGAGAAACACCTGGTGCCATAACCACCCGACAATCGTCAGCATGAGGCTGCAGGCGATGCCCATCAGGAAGGCGATCTTCGCTTCACGATAGAAAATCTTCCAGACATCGGTCAGTTCGACCATGCCGGTCGCCAGGCCGCGGATGATGAGTGTGGATGACTGGAGACCGACGTTGCCGCCCATGGCCGCGATGACCGGGATGAAACTGACGATGGCCACCACTTCCTGAATCGTGTAGCGAAACAACCAGAGCAGCATGCCGGACAACAAACTTCCTACCAGATTGGTAAACAACCAGGGAAGCCGAACACGGGCGGCGACCATACTGGAGGACTTGAACATCGAATCCTCCTCAATGGCCCCGGCCATCTTCAACATGTCCTCGGTGGCTTCCTCCCGAATGACGTCGACCACGTCGTCCACCGTGATAATCCCGACCAATTTTCCGTCCCGCTCCACGACCGGAATGGCCAGCAGGTTGTAACTCGCCACCTGGCGCGAGACTTCCTCCTGATCCATGTCCACGGCCACACTGATCAGGTCACGGGTCATGATGTTCTTAAGCGGGGTCGCCGGCGGAACGGTCAACAACTGACGGAGCGACAACACTCCAACCAGCCGGTCCTCCTTGTCCGTCACGTAGATGTAGAACACCATCTCCGCATCGGTCGCCTGCTGCAGACGGCGAATGGCTTCCTGCGCGGTGGCATCCTCCGAGAGGGCGAAAAACTCCGTGGTCATGATGCCGCCGGCCGTCCCCTTCGGATACTTCAAGAGGTCGGCGATCTCGGTGGAGTCCTCCGTGCGCATCAACGCCAGAATGTCCTTCGCGCGCTCGTTGGGAATCACACTCAAGATGTGGGCGATATCGTCGGAGCCGAGATCCTTAAGCAGCCAGGCGGCATCGGAAGGCAAGAGGTCGGACAACACCAGCGTGATGCTCTCGCCGTCCAACTCGCTCAGCACCTGCCCGCGCTTGACGTCTCCGCGCACCAGCTCGAAAATTTCGCGTTTTTCTTTTAACGACGAGAGGTGGTCGATGACATTCGCAATGTCCGCCGGATGCATCCGCGCCAGCATCTTCGCCAGGTTCGTGATGGCGCCGCGGCGCAGGAGCCGTTGAATGGATACCAGACGCGCATCGGACTTCGATTGACCGGTGACCACGGCCTCCCGAGACGCATCTTTCCCGAGCGGCTCCTTGTCAGGGAGTCGCGCCGGCTCCGACGGTTGAATGGTAAGATCGTTAATAACCAAGCTCCGCGAGGGTTTGTTCGTCCTCTCGCCACGATTCGCGCACCTTGACCCACACCCTCAAAAACACTTTCACCCCGAACAATCGTTCCATCTCTTCGCGTGCCGCCGTCCCCACCTGCTTGAGCCGTTCACCGTGCTTCCCGATGAGAATGCCCTTCTGAGACTCTTTTTCGACCAACACGACGGCACCGATCTTGATCAGCTTCTTCGTTTCCACAAACTCTTCGATTTCAACCGCCACCGAATGGGGAATCTCCTCATATGTCTGCTGCAGGATCTTCTCTCGCACCAGCTCGGCCGCCAGTGTCCGCATCGACTGATCCGTAATGACGTCGTCGCCGTAGGTCGCTTCCCCCTCCTCCAGCAGCGACACAGTGACCGTCAACAACCGATCGGTATTATCGGCGGTCTGAGCCGACACCGGTACAATCTCAGTCCAGGGGAAAATCCGCAGGTACTGCTCCATCAAGGGAAGCAATCGCGCCTTGTTCACCAGGTCGACCTTATTGATCACCAACACCACCGGACGCGCCTGTTTGGCGACCGCCTGTTTCACGTGTTCGATCACGCCTAAATCACCGGGTCCCGGCTGAGCCGTGGCTTCGACGACGACATACAACACATCGGCATCATCGAAGGCATCCAGCGTCGTACGCACCATGCGGCGGTTCAACAAATGATGCGGCTCATGGAATCCGGGTGTGTCCAAAAAGACGATCTGCGCCCCGTCCACATGGGCCACACCCAGGATTCGCGTCCTGGTCGTTTGCGGCTTATCGGATACGATTGCGATCTTTTCCTTCAAGAGGCGATTCAAGAGCGTAGATTTCCCCACGTTCGACCGCCCGATGATCGCCACACTGCCGAATTTCATGGTGTTCTGACGGTGGACGGCCGCTCCTTGTCTCCGTTCGGTGACATTTGATACACGGTTTCTCCCTTCCGCACATAGCCCAACCGTTCTCGAGCCAGCTCCTCGATCCTGGTCGAATCGTACTGCACACGGTCGAGGTCGGCCCGCAGTTCGCCGTTCAATCGCTGCAAATCAGCCAATTCCTGATCCAGTTGCTCTGCGTGCTCGCGTAAATGCATGTACCGCGCGATGCCCATGTCCCCGAACAGCAGCGCGCCCATCATGAAGACCAGCGCGCCGAGCCCCACCCATTTACCGGCGGAGCACACCTTCCGCTGCCAATCCAGCCAGTCACGCCCACGGTTCGGTTTAATGATCACGTCGGTTATGCCTTCGATGGAACAGCCGCACGACCCCGATAGACGGCCGCCGCACCCAACTCATCCTCGATGCGAAGCAGCTGATTGTATTTGGCCACCCGGTCCGTCCTCGATAACGATCCTGTCTTAATCAGGCCGCTGTTCGTCGCCACGGCCACATCCGCGATCGTTGTATCTTCCGTTTCGCCTGAGCGATGCGAAATGATCGCCGTGTACCCTGAGCGCTTTGCCAGTTCGATGGCGTCCAGCGTCTCCGTCAACGTGCCGATCTGGTTCAGTTTAATCAAAATGGAATTCCCGATCCCCTCGGCAATTCCCTTGGCAAAAATGTCCACATTGGTCACAAAAATATCGTCCCCGACCAATTGCACACGTGAGCCGAGTTTCTCCGTCAGAATCTTCCAACCCTTCCAATCCAACTCGCTCAAGCCATCCTCAATCGACAGAATCGGGTACCGATCGAGGAGTTTGCCGTAGTACGACACCATCTCCTCCGAGGAGCGTTCAGGATTCTTTTCGGCCTCCAGCCGATACCGCCCCTTCTCATAGAGCTCGCTGGCGGCGCAATCCAAGGCCAATGCGATATCTTGACCGGGGCGATAGCCGGCGGCTTCAATCGCCTCCATGATCAAGGCCAGCGCTTCTTCATTCGATTGCAAATCGGGCGCAAATCCTCCCTCATCGCCTACTGCCGTGTTCAGGCCCTTTTTCTTCAGCAACGACTTCAGCGTGTGGAACACTTCGGTCGCCATACGCAACGCGTCACTGAAGCGGGGAGCACCCACCGGCATGATCATGAATTCCTGCAAGTCCAGCCGATTATCGGCATGCGCCCCGCCGTTGATGATGTTCATGAGCGGCACCGGCAACACCCGCGCATTCGTTCCGCCCAGATACCGGTACAAGGGCTGGCCGGTCTCATTCGCCGCCGCCTTGGCTACCGCCAACGAAACCCCGAGAATCGCATTTGCGCCCAGCTTTCCTTTGGTCTTCGTGCCGTCCAGCGCAATCATTTCGTGATCGACCGCAGCCTGATCCAGCGCCTCCATACCCAACAAGCGCGGCGCAATGGTCTTGCTGACATTCGCCACCGCCTTGGAGACCCCCTTCCCCATCCAGCGCTTCTTGTCTCCGTCGCGCAACTCGATGGCTTCCTTTTCGCCGGTCGACGCTCCCGAAGGCACCGCCGCCCGCCCATGTGCACCGCTCTCCAAGAGCACTTCAACCTCTACCGTGGGATTGCCTCGTGAATCGATGATCTGCCGCGCCTTCACGTTTCTGATTCCGCTCATGCTCGTGGTCTCCTCCAGATACTCACACTCAACACTTACTGCTGTCGTCTCATGTCCCGCGACCCGACGTGACGCCGACGCTCACACTAAGGTTTTTTTCAGCAACTCATTGACCTTACCAGGATTCGCCTTCCCACCGGACGCCTTCATCACCTGCCCGACGAGAAACCCCAGCACCTGCCGTTTGCCTTCCTTAAATTGCGCCACCTGAGCAGGGTTATTCCTCAAGACTTCATCAATGATTGACACCAACGCCCCTTCATCCGAGACCTGTGTGAGCCCCTTGTCCTGAACAATCCGGGCCGGCGTCTTGCTCGAGGCATACATCTCCGGAAAAATGTCCCTGGCCACCTTCAGGCTCACGACTCCCTGGTCGACCAGCGTCAGCAGCTCGACCAGCCGTTCTGGTGTGACCGGAGAGGCGTCCGCCTCAATGCCGGCCTGATTCAGCTCCCGCAACAACTCGCCCATCACCCAATTGCTGACCGTCTTGGGATGGGGATACAGGTGGACACAGGCATCAAAGTACACCGACAAGGCTTTGTTGGAGGTCAGGATCCCGGCGTCGTACTCCGGAATACCGTACTCGCGAGTAAACCGCTCCTGCTTCGCCGAGGCCAGTTCCGGCAACCCCTGGCGCAACTGCGCAATCCGTTCAGGCAAGATCTCCAGCGGTACCAGATCAGGGTCCGGGAAATAGCGGTAGTCATGCGCCTCCTCCTTGCTGCGCATCACCGCCGTTTCGCCACGTTCGTGATTCCAGAGCCTGGTTTCCTGATGGATCTTCCCACCTTCACTCAGCACCTTGGTTTGCCGCTTGATTTCATACTCAACCGCATCCTTGACGAACTTAAACGAGTTGATGTTCTTCAACTCCACTTTCGTTCCATAGGCCGCCTGTCCCACAGGACGGAGCGAGAGATTCGGCTCGCACCGGAAACTCCCCTCCTCCATGTTTCCGTCGCAGACATCGAGATACATGAGGAGCTCGCGCAAGGCCTTCAGATACGCCACCACCTCTTCCGACGAACTCAGATCCGGCTCGGTGACGATCTCCAGCAGCGGCGTCCCGGCCCGGTTCAGATCCACGAGACTCATGCCGCTGCCGGCTTCGTGCAGATTTTTTCCGGCATCTTCTTCCAAATGGGCCCGCCGGATACGCACACGCTTCCGAGCCCCGCCCGCAGTAATCTCCAGCCACCCGTGCTCGCAGATCGGCGCCTCGTATTGAGAAATCTGATAGCCCTTAGGCAAGTCGGGATAAAAATAATTCTTACGGGCGAAGCGATTGCGTGCGCCGATCGTCCCGTTCATCGCCAACCCGGCGCGCACCGCCATCTCCACAGCCTGTTCATTAATCACCGGCAGGCTGCCGGGTAACCCCAGACAGACAGGACAGGTCTGCGAATTGGCTGTTCGGCCGAACATGGTCCCGCATGGACAGAACAATTTCGACTGCGTGCGCAACTGCGCATGCACCTCCACCCCAATGACGACTTCGTAGGCCACGCTCAACCCTGCTCTCCCTTGGTGAACTGCTCCCGCTCCCGCCGCATGGCGTCACGCCCCGCATCGAAGGCCTCGCGCAATACGGACTTCTTGGATTCGATAAAGTCACGGCCTTCTTCCACCGCGCCTTCAAACCGCTCGCCGGCATCCTCGACCAGATCCCGAAGCCCGTCCTCCGCCCGCCGCGCGTAACCGCGCAACAGGTCCCGTGACTCTTGGCCGGTACGTGGCGTCAACAGAATGGCCGCCACCGCACCCAGCGCGGCTCCGCTCAAGAATCCCAACAAGACCGCCGCCGACGATGGACCATGATGATTATCCGCCATTGTGATGCCCTCCCTCTTTGAAACGTTCCGTCACGACGTGTTTCGCGGCACGAAGCCCGGCCACCACGCTGGCCACATTCGCCAGTAACGTCCCGCCGGATCCTCGCACCAAACTATGCATCTGATTGACCGACTCGCCGACTTCTCCCACCGCGTGCAGCAACACGGCCGCATGTTCAACCCCGCCGCGGGCCTGCTCCGTCAGGTCGTTCAAGTTCTGACTCATGGCCCGAAGCTCCGTCACCAGCGTCGGCAGGTCGGCATTGAGCTTGGTCACCAGCGTCTCAGCTTCCGCGACCGTCTTACGCACTTGAATCAACAGCGGCACCAAATACCCGACCAGCACCGCGAATGCGATCGCAACCAGAATAGCGGCGACTTCGACAATCATACGGACTCCCTTATCAGGCCGACCGAACCACCGGTTTTTTTGCCCGCCAGTTGGTGGCCTGCTCGTAGGCATGGGCCCCGCGCAGCAGGGTTTCCTCTTCGAACGGCCGCCCGATGAGCTGCAGCCCGATCGGCAACCCGGCCTTGCTGAAGCCGCAGGGCAACGATATGGCGGGCAGGCCGGCCAGATTGGCCGAGATCGTGTAGATGTCCGACAGATACATCTGCAACGGATCTTGAGACTTTTCACCGAACTTGAAGGCCGTGGTCGGAGTCACCGGCGTCACGATCAAGTCGACGCCCCCGAAGGCCGATTCGAACTCCTGCCGAATCAGGGTCCGTACCGCCTGTGCCTTACCATAATAGGCATCGTAATAACCGGCGCTCAGCACATAGGTCCCGAGCATGATCCGGCGTTTCACCTCCGCCCCGAATCCCTCCGCTCTGGTTCGCAAATACATATCCAACAAATCTCTGCTCTCTTCGGCCCGCCGCCCGAACCTCACCCCGTCGTAACGGGCCAGATTCGAGCTGGCTTCTGCGGTTGCAATGACATAGTAGGTCGCCACAGCCGCATCCGTCGTCGGTAGCTTGATCTCGCGGAGGTCTGCGCCGAGTTCCCGCAGCCCCTCTATGGCCGTCCGAACGGCCTGCTCCACTTCAGGATCGAGGCCGTCGGCGAAGTATTCCGCGGGCACGCCCACCTTCAGACACTTCAAATCTTTTCGCTTCAGAGCCTTGAGATAATCCGGGACGGGCACATCGGCCGACGTCGAATCCCGGGGATCGTGGCCGGCGATCGCACCCAGCAGGATCGCGGCATCCGTCACATCCTTCGTGATGGGACCGATCTGATCCAAGGACGAGGCGAACGCCACCAATCCGTAGCGGGAAACCCGGCCGTAGGTCGGCTTCAAGCCGACGACGCCGCAAAACGCCGCCGGTTGACGAATAGACCCTCCGGTATCCGACCCCAATGCCGCGACGCATTCATCCGCCGCCACCGCCGCCGCCGAACCGCCGCTCGATCCACCCGGAACGGCTTGGAGATTCCAGGGATTCCGGCTGGCTCCGAACGCCGAATTCTCGGTCGACGAGCCCATCGCGAATTCGTCCAGGTTGGTCTTTCCGAGCAGCAGGTAGTTCTGTGCGCGCAATTTGGCGACCACCGTCGCGTCGTAGGGCGGCACGAACGTCTCCAACATCCGTGACGCGCAGGTCGTGCGCACGCCTTCCGTGCAGATGTTGTCCTTCACCGCCAGCGGCATGGCCATCATCGGCGTGGTTTTGCGCCACCCCTTCAACGATTGATCGAGCCGCTCCGCCTGGGCGAACGCCGCCTCCTTGCACTGCGTCAGGTAGGCCTTGATCTTCGGTTCGGCATTGGTCACTCGCAGAAAATACGCCCGCACGATCTCCGTCGCCGTCACATCACCGGCGGTAAACCGGCGCTGCAATTCCGCCAGCGTCAACTTATGTATCGACATCAATGACATCAGCGTTTCACAACCTTACGAGTAATCCGGTTCTTGCCATCGACCTGGATAATCCGCGGCTTATGCCGCTTGATTTCCTCGTCGCTGTAATACTCATAGCAGAAGATAATGATCTGATCGCCCACCGCCGCCTTGCGGGCAGTCGGTCCGTTCAACACAATCTCGCCCTTCCCCCGCTTCCCCTTCATGGCGTAGGTCATGAACCGCTCGCCGTTGTTGAGATTGGAGCAGACGATCGCTTCGTACGGCAAAATCCCCGCCGCATCCAGCAGGTCTTCATCCACCGTGAGGCTGCCCTCATATTCCAGACAGGCCTCGGTCACCGTCGCCCGATGTATCTTCGCCCGCAACATTTGTCGAAACATAGTCGGCTCGTACTCCTTCGATCGCTTAGGATTCTTGAATGATTTTCGGCACCCGGAAACAGCTCGCCTCCGCATCAGGAGCGTTGGCCACCGCCTGCTCAGCCGACAACGACGCCTCGACGGCGTCCGGACGAAACACGTTGGTCTGTCCCAGCACCGTCGACGTCGGCTCCACACCTTCCGTGGAAAACGTCTTGAGCTTCTGGACATAAGCCACAATCTGATTCAACTGTTGCGAGAAGGCCGTGGTCTCCGCCTCACTCAACGCCAGCCGCGCCAACTTGGCCACCTTCTCGACTTCCTGCTTCGTGATCTCCATTACTCCCTCTCGATTCTTAGAGGATGATCAACATGGTCTTCCGACAAGGCCGCAGGAAGCCCGGCGACGAGGCGTACCCTTGGGGTACGTCGCAGGATGCCGAGCGACCGAGAACGCAGTGGGAAGCCATGTTCATCATCCGACTATTCTACCGTCACACTCTTGGCCAGGTTGCGAGGCTGATCCACGTCCTCCCCGCGCAACACGGCGATATGATACGCCAGCAACTGCAACGGGATCGTGAACAGAATGGGCGACAGCAGCGGATGCACGTCGGGAATCGTGAACACCGCATCGGCGATTTTTCCCAACTCGCGCTCGCCCTCCGCCACAAACGCAATCACCGGCGCCCGGCGCGCCTTCACCTCCATGAGGTTACTGACCGTCTTCTCATATAACCGGTCGCGTGGCGCCAATACCACCACGGGCATGTCCTTATCGATCAGCGCAATGGGTCCGTGCTTCATTTCTCCCGCGGCATATCCCTCTGCATGGATGTAGGAAATTTCCTTGAGCTTCAGCGCGCCCTCGAGCGCAATCGGGAAATTGATCCCCCGGGCCAGGTAAAGAAAATCGGGTTTCTTATAGTAGCGCTTGGCAATCGCCAGAATCTCCGCCTCGCGGCCGAGCACATGCTTGACCAGCGCCGGGAGCGTCACCAGGCGATCAAGCCAGGACTTGCCGTCCGCCACACTCAGTACCCCGCGCACCCGGCCGAGGTGCAAGGCCAACATATACAACGCCGCCAATTGGCTGGTAAACGCCTTGGTGGACGCCACACCGATCTCTGGACCACAGTGCGTGTAGAGCACACCATCGGACTCACGCGCCAGCGTACTGCCCACCACATTGACGATCGACACGACACGCGCGCCCTTTTGCTTGGCTTCCCGAGCGGCGGCCAGGGTGTCGGCCGTTTCACCCGATTGCGAAATCGTGATGAACAGATCGTTCTTTTCAATCAAGGGATCGCGATACCGGAATTCACTGCCGATATCGACCTGCACCGGCGTGCGGACCATTTCCTCCAGCAAATATTTTCCCACCAGGCCTGCATGCCAGCTCGTGCCGCACGCGACGATCCAGATGCGCCCCACGTCGGCAAACTGTTTCGGCGTCAGGCCGATATCCGGCAGGTCCGCCTCGCCGCTCTCATAGGAATACCGGCCTCGAATGGTATCCAGTATCGTTTGAGGCTGTTCGTGAATCTCCTTCAACATGAAATGGGGATATCCGCTCTTCTCAGCCGCGGAGGCATCCCACGTCACTTTCGTCTTCTTGCGCGTCACGGCCCGCCCGTCGAGATCCGTAATGGCGACACCTCCCGCCGTGACTTCAACCACATCGCCTTCTTCCAGAAACGTGACATCCCTCGTGTGAGACAACATCGCCATCACATCCGAGCCGACGAATGACGCCTCCGCGGTGCGACCGATAACCAGCGGACAACCGGATCGCGCCGCAATCAACACACCGGGCTCGTGCTCCGAGATCACCGCAATGGCATAACTCCCTCGAATTTCCTTGGCCGTCGCGCGAACGGCATCCGCCAAACGCAACTTGCCCTTCGTCATATGCGTATCGATGAGATGCGCCACGACTTCCGTATCCGTCTCGGACTGAAACTTGTACCCGTCCTTCAAAAGACGCTGCTTGAGCTCGACGTAGTTCTCGATGATGCCGTTGTGCACGAGGACGCAGCTCTCGGAGCGATGTGGATGCGCGTTCTGCTCGGAGGGTTTGCCGTGCGTCGCCCAGCGCGTATGGCCGATGCCGCACATACCGGCGACGGCCTTCTGCTCCAGTGACTTTTGCAGATTGATCAACTTGCCGACGCTGCGGCGAATCTCGATCTTCTCCCCGCGCTGAATCGCCACCCCGGCCGAGTCGTACCCGCGATACTCCAGCTTCGACAACCCGTTCAACAAAATCGGGACCGCATCCTGATTTCCCACGTAGCCAACGATGCCACACATAGGTCGCCGTTACCTCCGTTTCGAACGTTGAACTGCCGGTTGCTTCTTCTTAGCCGCATTCTTGGCCGAACGGACCGCCGCCTTTGGCTTCGATGCCGCCTTCGCGGGCTTCGCACTCGTGCGGGTCTTCACCGCAGACACCGACTTCGGCGCCGGAGGCGGGACCTGTCCGCTCAGCAACGCGCGCCGCCGCGCCGCCCATCCTTCACGCGTCACCTGGGGCACGCGTGAAATCACCAACGCATCCGCCGGGACATCCTGCGTGATCGTTGTGCCGGCGGCGATCACCGAACCTCGCCCGATGGTCACAGGCGCGATGATCTGTGTGTCGCTCCCGACGGCGACATGGTCCTCAATCACGGTCTGATGCTTATTTACGCCATCATAATTCACCGTAATGGTCCCGGCCCCTATATTGACGCCTGTGCCGATGCGCGCGTCGCCAAGATAGCTCAAGTGATTGGCTTTGGACCCTTCTCCGAGTTCAGCCTTCTTCATCTCAACGAAATTCCCGACCTTGGCCTTGCGCCGCATGATCGCCCCGGGCCGCAGATGCGCAAACGGTCCGAGGTGAGCGTCTTCATCCACCCGCGAGTCACGCAACACACAATGATCGAGAATCTCCACCCGGTTGCCGATACGGCAGTCGGTGATCCGCGTGCCCGAATGCACGATCGTCTCGTCGCCGATCACCGTCCGGCCTTCGAGTGTCACGTTCGGATACAACAGCGTGTCCCGCCCGATCGTCACCCCGGCATCGATCCACGTGGACGCCGGATCCCGCATCGTCACGCCGGCTTCCAGCCAACGCACTCGGATGCGCTGCCTGATCACATTCTCGGCTTCAGCCAATTGCACGCGGCTGTTGATGCCCAATCCTTCATCGATGTCCCGCAAGCGTAACGCGGAGACGGTGCGCCCTTGCTGCACGGCCATGTGCACGATGTCGGTCAGATAGTACTCGCCTTGCGCATTCCGGGGATCGAGTGTGTCGAGCGCCGGAAAGAGGAACTCGCCGTCGACGACGTAGGTCCCGACGTTGATTTCGCGCACGAGCCGTTCGGCCTCGGAAGCATCCTTATCTTCCACGATGCTCTGCACCCGATTATCCGCGGCCCCCTGCAGCCATTCCTCGCGGCGCTGCCGGATCACACGCCCATAGCCGGTGGCATCGTCGAGCACGGCGGTCAGCAGCGTCACGGCCGCGCCCTGCGCATCGTGCATCGCGAGCAAGTGTCGCACGGTCGATTCCGTCAACAAGGGCGTATCGCCGTTCAAAATCAGGTACCGGGTGGGGCGGCGGTGCGCGACGCCGGTAAACACCGGTCGCGCTTGCAGGACCGCATGGCCGGTCCCCAACTGCTTCGTCTGCTCCGCAACGGCCACCTGCCCGCCGACCGCGTCGACGACCTTGCGCACCTCGGCCCCCTGATGTCCGACCACCACCGCCACGCCCTGTTCCGCCAGGCCGCAGGCGATATCGAGCACATACAGCACCATCGGCCGCCCGGCGACCGGATGCAGCACCTTGGCCAACGACGACTTCATGCGCTTGCCGAGCCCCGCCGCCATGATGATGACGCCGAGCCCAGGCACGGAGGAAGACACGGCATTGTCGTGCAATGAATGAGTCATAGCGTTTTCACCATACGTAATCGACAGGGGGTTGTCGAGTGAAGCCGCGATCAACCGACCTGTACGCGTGCATCGGGCTGCTTGATCGGCGCCCACGATTTGCCGCCGCCGGGGGAGGAGACACCAGACGATGGGTTCGGGGTATAGAGTCCACCCGACACAATCAACTTCATAGCCTCTTCGACGGTGATGTCCACCGCGATCACTTCGCGCTCAGGCACCAACAGGAAATACCCGGACGTGGGGTTGGGAGAGGTCGGCACGTAGACGTGCACGAGGGGGTCCGGGGACAACTGCTGCATTTCGCCCTTCGTCACGCCGGTCACGAACGCAAAACAGTAGTGACCGTTCTTAGGAAACTGGATCAACACCACCCGCCGGTAGGTCTCGCGTTCCGCGAAGGACAAAATGTCCATCATCGACTTGATCGTGGAATAGATCCCGCGCACCACCGGCACACGATTGAGCAGACTCTCCCATTGCCGCACCACATGGCGCCCGATGAAATTCGCGGCGAACAACCCGGTCATGAAAATCAGCAGAATGAGCGCGGCGATTCCCAAACCTGGTACGTAGTACCCTGGAGTCACAAGCCGGGCAGCCGCGTCGCCGAGAATCCCATCCAAACTGACGAACAGTGTCTTCAGAATCAGGATGGTGCCCCAGATAGGGATGATCACCAGCAAACCGGTGAGAAAATAGCGTTTTAATGAAGCTTTCACCATGCGCGGCTGAGGGGTCCCTGGTAGAGCGTCATGATACTGGGCTTTTGCCGGTCGTCGCAAGCCTTTTCTTGCTATTTTCAATCACTTGGAATAGGATCCACCCTCTTTTTCCCCGAACTTTTCAGGCCCAAACCATGACACGACACCATCAGTCGCCGCGAGGTCTGTTCATCACCCTGGAGGGGATCGAGGGGTGCGGAAAATCCACCCAGGCCCGCCTCCTGGGAGAATACCTTCGCCGGCAGGGGCACAGCACCGTGGAAACCCGGGAACCGGGCGGCACACCGCTCGCGGAAAAAATCCGCGCCGCGTTGCTCGATCGCACCGACGAACCGGTAGCGGCCGAGACGGAAGCCTTTCTGGTGTTCGCTGCGCGACGTCAACATGTGGCCCAGGTCATCGAACCGGCGCTCGCGCGCGGGGCCATCGTGCTCTGCGACCGATTCAGCGACTCGACGCTCGCCTACCAGGGATATGGCCGTGGGCTGGATGTGCCCATGCTCGAACGACTCAACCGGCTGGCGACCCACGCCGTGACGCCTCACCTCACGCTGTTGTTCGATCTGCCTGTGACCACCGGCCTGGCTCGGCGGCGATCCGCCAGCGAGACGAATCGGCTCGACCGCGAATCTCTCCGGTTCCACCGGAAAGTCCGCGCGGGCTTTCTCGATCTGGCGAAGCACCACTCCCAACGCGTGAGGATCGTCTCCGCGCGCCCCTCGCAGGAGAGGGTCGCCCGCGCCGTCGCCCGTATCGTGTCACCGATGCTGAACCGGCTTGCACGGCAAGACGCCGACTCGCCCGCGCCACGCATGAAACCACCACGAACCGCACAGGTCCGGCATGCCCTTCGCTGACATCATCGGACACGAACAGGCCAAAGCCCTCCTGCGATCGGCGATCGTGCAAAACCGTCTGGCCCATGCGTATCTGCTCCACGGCGAAGACCGTATCGGCAAACGCCTACTGGCCCTGCGTCTCGCACAAACCCTCTTCTGCGAAACCCTGTCCGACGCCCAGCAGCCGGACGCCTGCGGCACCTGCCGGGCCTGTCGCCAGGTGGAGGCACGCACCCATCCGGACCTCCTGGTCATCGAGCCGGATCAGGAGATGGCCAATCCCCAAATCAAGATTGAATCCATTCGCGACATCGAGCATCAGATGATTTATCGCCCGCTGATCGGCAATCGCAAAATCTGCCTGATCGACAAAGCGGATCGCATGACCATCGGCGCCGCCAACGCGTTGCTGAAAACATTGGAAGAGCCTCCCGATCACAGCCTTTTCATGCTCGTGTCGAGCCGGCCCTACGCGCTCCCGGCAACAATTCGCTCCCGCTGCCAATCCCTGCGGCTCACGCCCCCGGCGCAAACGCAGGTCGAAGCCGCCGTTATCCTGAAGCGCGAACTTCCACCTGCCGACGCGCGCTTTCTCGCCGTGCTCAGCGACGGGCAATTGGGACGCGCGCTGGAGTGCGATCTCGAACAGGCCCGCACCAACCAGAAAGAGTTCGCCGCCATCTTTTCGACCAAAGGCCTGCAGTCATTCTCCACGGTACTCGCAGCGGCGGAAGCCCTGGCCAAAGGCGACCGCGGCCCGGAAGCCTTCGACTGGTTGCAGCGCTGGCTGCGCGATATGCTCCTCATCGCGGTCGGTGCCGGCGCCGACCATATTCTCAACCTCGACCAGCGGGCCGACATGCAGCAGCTGGCCGAACGGATCGACATCGACGAACTGCTGAATCTCATCGGGGACCTCGATAGGCTGGAGCGCCAGGCGCATCGGAATCTGAACATTCAAATCGCCCTCGAAACCACCCTGCTGCGAGTCCGGCAACTCCTGACCCCGCCCGGCACCACCGACCGCTTACGATAATCTAGCTTTACCCCTCGTCATCTTGTTATCTTCGATTCACAACTCATGACGACACCCAACACCTTCTACATCACGACACCGATTTATTACGTCAATGACGTGCCCCACATCGGCCACGCCTACACCACCGTTGCCGCGGATGTCCTCGCCCGATACTGGCGGTTGCGCGGACGTGAGGTATTCTTTCTGACCGGGCTCGACGAGCACGGTCAGAAAGTGCAGCAGGCCGCCGCCAAGGCCGGCGTCGATCCGCAGACCCACTGCGACCGCCTCGCGCCACAGTTCACACACCTCTGGGATCGGTTGAACATTTCCCACGATGCCTTTATCCGCACCACTGACAAACCACACCAATCCGTGGTTCAACGATATCTTCAACAGCTGCATGATAAGCAGTTGATTTACAAGGCAGACTACACTGGATGGTATTGCACATATGATGAGCGGTTCTGGACGGAAAAAGATGTCGTCGGCGGCCTCTGCCCGGACTGTAAGCGGCCCATCGAACAGCTGAGCGAACACAATTATTTTTTTAGGATGGGCCAGTATCAGGAACGGCTGATCGATCACGTCCGGCATCACGAGGATTTCATTCGCCCCGCCTCGCGCCGCAACGAGGTCCTCGGATTTTTGCAGACTCAAAAGCTGGGCGACCTCTCGATCTCACGACCCAAATCTCGACTGTCCTGGGGCATTGAACTCCCCTTCGACAAGGACTACGTGACCTACGTCTGGTTCGACGCGCTGGTCAATTACATGTCCGCACTCGAATACCTGCCTCAAGGACAGCCGGCCGGCTTGCGTTACTGGCCCGCCGATGTCCACCTGGTGGGAAAGGACATCCTCACCACACATGCCGTCTATTGGTCCACCATGTTAATGGCGCTGGGGCAGCCCTTGCCGAAGACCATCTTCGCCCACGGCTGGTGGACGGTGGACGGCGAGAAAATGTCCAAGAGCCGCGGCAACGTCGTCGATCCCAATAAGATGGTCGACCAGTTCGGCGCAGACGCATTCCGCTATTTCCTCCTGCGGGAAGTGCCGTTCGGGCAGGACGGGGATTTCTCGCACAGCGCGCTGGTGACGACCGTCAACGCCAAACTCGCGAACGGAATCGGCAACCTCTTGAGCCGTACGCTCACCATGATCGAACGGTCCTGTACCGGCGTCATCCCAGAACGGGGCCCGGCTGTGCTGCCGGAATTGGAACAACGCATCGAGGAGTTGGCCCTGCAACTCCCCGGCAAAACCGAAACGGGTTTCAGTGCCTTGCTGTTTCGAGACGTGCTGCTGACGATCGAGGAGATCAACGGCATCTGCGATGAATACATCGACAAGAGTGCGCCATGGAAACTGTCGAAGCAGCCGGAGTCACAACCGCAGTTGCACACCGTGCTGAACACCTCAGCCCGCGCCCTACGACTGCTGGCGTTGCTGCTCTATCCATTCATGCCGAATGCCGCCGCGCAGATGATCCGACAACTTGGATTGTCGGTGGACTTTTCCAAACCGCTGACGGCAGACGCCGTCCATTGGGATGCGCCGCTGGCTGGCAGCACCATCCAAAGAGGTGCCTCCCTGTTCCCCCGCATCGAATCCAAACCACAAGGAGCCAAAGCCGTGAGCGAGACACCCGCATCCCCGCAACCCACTGCCGCCGCCCAGACCGCCGGCCCCGCTGCACCACAATCGCCGGCTCCGGCCACCACACCGGCTGCCGCCCCGGCCGCTGCGCAACCGGCTCAGATCACCATCGATGAGTTCATGAAGGTGCAGCTCAGAGCGGCCAAGGTCCTGGCGGCGGAACGGGTACCCAAATCCGAGAAGCTGCTCAAGCTCCAAGTCAGCCTCGGCACCGAGCAACGGCAAATTGTCGCCGGCATCGGCAAGAAATACGAACCGGATGCCCTGATCGGGAAAACCATCGTCATCGTGGCGAACCTGAAGTCGGCCAAACTCATGGGCATCGAATCGCAGGGCATGGTCCTCGCGGCCGGCGACAGCGAAGTGCGGGGACTCGCCACGTTCGTCGAAGACGTGGACCCCGGTACCAAAGTGAAATGAACCGCGCCTCTCTCACCCGGCTGATCGGCACCTGCGTTCTCGTGCTGTTGAGCAGCGTGAGCGCCGCGTTCACCCCGGAACCGTCCGAATCCGAGATCGAGAATAAAGCCCACTACAACGACCCTGTGCCCACGACGGTGCTCGTCCGCGTCGTCGCGCACCGGTCCCTCGTCCTGGGGCATGACGTCGGCGGCGCACGCGTCACCATCACCGACCTGGCAACCGGGCAATTGCTTGCCTCCGGACTCCAGCAGGGAGAACCCGGCGATCAGACACAAATCATGCGTACGCCGCACCTCATGGAGGAACCGCTCTACAGCGGACGCCCCGCCGCGGCGTTCAGTGCGACACTCGATCTGGCCCGCCCGACCCTGGTGGAAATCACCGCTGAAGGCCCCATGGCCTACCCCAAGGCCCTGCAGCGCGCGAGCAAAACGGTGCTGCTGATTCCCGGCCACGACCTGACCAACGACGGTATCGTGCTCCATCTGTACGGGTACCTGGTCCAACTCGAATCGCCCAAACCCGGGGAACCGCTCATCGCGAAAGAAGATGTCATGCTGAAGGCCTCGGTCCGCACCCTCTCCGGCGCCTTGGTCCGGCCGCACAGCGACTGGGATTCGCGAAAAATTCACATCTACGCCGAACTGTTGATCGGGGACCGCATCGTGGAACGGTTGCAGATGTTCTACGCCGGAGAGAAGAGTCGGTTCGAGGCGCCGTTCTTCGTGCCGCTCTCCAAAGACGCGCCCGACGGCATCACGTTACGTGTCATCGCAGCCGACGTCGCCACCGGCAACTTCGGCATGGGAACCGCTCAATACCCGGTGCTCTCGGAACGACTGAGACCGCGCCACACGCCCTAGCCACCCTTGCGTTCCGTTCGCTGCCCCTGTTCCGACGCACCGCCTCAATCGCGGAATTCGTTGACAGTGCAGGCCTTCTACGTGATGCTCCACCATAACGTCTCATGCTTCTCGCCGACGACCGGTGACCGGCCCGACGCTCGCACAATGAAACTCTCGATCATCATTCCGGCATTCAACGAGCAGGAGACGCTCGAAGCAGTCGTGCGCCGAATCCAGGCCGTCGATCTGGGGCAGGTGCAGAAAGAAATCATCGTCGTCAACGACGCCTCGACCGATCGCACGCAGAACATCATGAAACACCTCACGGGGATCGTCCCCATCAGCCATCCCGTCAACGTCGGCAAGGGCGGGGCGCTGACGACCGGAATCAAAGCGGCGACCGGAGACATCGTCCTGTTCCAGGATGCGGATCTCGAGTACACACCCGACGATTATGCCGCCGTCATCGCCCCCCTCCTGCAGGGACGGTGCGAAGCCGTCATGGGTTCACGCTTCCTGCACGAACGCCCTCGATTCTGGGGGAAACGTCGCTCGCCCTACTGGAATCACTATGTGGGGAACCTGGTCATCCTGGCCGTCACCAATCGGCTGTACGACAAACACTTCACGGATTATGAAGGCTGTTACAAAGCCTTCTTACGGCGAGTGCTCCTGGACACCCCCGTTCAGGCCAGAGGATTCGAGTTCGACAATGAATTGATGTGCAAATTGATCCGCAAGGGCACTCAGATCGAGGAAGTCCCTATCCGCTACGTACCCCGCACCTACTCACAAGGCAAGAAAATCACCTGGCGACACGGGATGGTCATTCTCTGGACCATCCTCAAGTGGCGATGGCTCCCGATCGGATGACCATGAAGATCGTTCCGCCCCCGGCGCCGAAGATCGCTGCCTCGATACAACGTATCTGTCTCATCATCCCTCCGTCGATCTTCTTACTGGACGAGCGCGTGTTCATGACGCTGGGAATTCTGAAAGTCGCGGCCATGCTGGAGCAGGCGGGCTTCGCGGTCGAGGTGCTGGACCTCTCAGGTGTCGCCAACTACGAAGAGGTGGTGGCTCAGCACCTGTCTCGCAGCCGCACGACCTGTTACGGTCTTACGGCGACCACTCCGCAGATGCCTGCCGCCAGTATCATTCAACGTCGGATTCGAACGCTGCGGCCGGAAGCACGGATCATCCTCGGCGGCCCGCATGCCACCTTGATCCATGCGGCACGCCGCCATGAAGCGACCCGACATCTCCGCGGCCGCGCCCATCGTGCCTGGAGACAATTGGAAGACATGTTCGATGTGCTCGTGATCGGCGACGGCGAATTCGCGGTCTTCCATGCCCTCGGCCCTCAGCCGCCTAAAATTGTCGACGGCGACAACCCTGCATCCCCGCTGTTCCTCTCCAGCCACCAGCTGGCGCACCTTCCCTTTCCCGCCCGTCACTTGGTGGATGTCGCGAGCTACCGCTATTCGATCGACGGCGTTCGAGCCCTCTCCATGATCGCGCAACTCGGCTGCCCCTTCGGCTGTGGATTCTGCGGGGGACGAAAGAGTCCCATGCTGCGGCGCACCCGCATGCGCGAGGCCGGTCATATCGTTGAAGAAATGCTCCATCTCCACACGACCTACGGCGTGACCGGGTTCATGCTTTATGACGACGAGTTGAACGTCAACCCGAACATGCTTGAATTGATGCGTCTGATCGCCGCCGCGCAACGCCGTCTGGGAGTCGAATTCCGTCTCCGTGGTTTCGTGAAAGCCGAGTTGTTCACCGACGCACAGGCGGAGGCCATGTTCAACGCCGGCTTCCGATGGATTCTCGTCGGCTTCGAGTCCGGGCACGAGCGGATTCTCACCACAATCCACAAACAGGCCTCCCAAGCCGATAACACCCGCTGCATGGAGATCGCCACACGCCACGGATTGAAGGTGAAGGCGTTGATGTCGATCGGACATCCCGGGGAGTCGCCGGACACCGTGCAAGCCACCCAGGACTGGCTCCTGGCCGTCAAACCCGACGACTTCGATGCAACGGTCATCACGACCTATCCGGGCACTCCGTATTTCGACGAAGCCGTGGAAACCGGTCCGGGAGTCTGGACCTATACGTCTCCCCAAAATGGAGATCGTCTGCATAGCCTGGAGGTCGATTACCGGGAAACCGTCGAATACTACAAAGGCATCCCGGGACACTATCGCGCGTACGTCTACACGGATCACGTGACCGGCGAAGAGCTCGTGCGCCTGCGAGATCGGCTCGAGACCGAGGTCCGGAGCCGCCTGAACATCCCTTTTAATCCCGGTACAACCTCGATTCGCTTCGAGCACTCGATGGGACAAGGCAACATTCCCACCTCGATTCTCCGAGTGTCTTCCGGCACGGCTGTCACCCGTGTGCAAGCCGGATAACCTGCGGATCGAATCCAGGGCAGACATGCTCCCAGACGAACATCAAACGGACCCACGACCGCTCCTGCTGTCCGCGATTCTGGTCGTCACGCTGGGAACGGGCCTCCTCGACCCATCGCGACTCGTCCTGCTCCTGGTGCCCCTGTCGCTGCTCATGGCCGCACACGGTGCGGGCCTCTGCCTCGATCGGGCGTTCGGACTGCTGCTTCCTCCCGATGTTCGAACCCGTCCCACGCTGGTCCTTGCAACAGATTTGGCGACCGGAACCGCCGTGCTCGGCCTGATCGTGGAGCTGTCCGGAATGGCGGGCTACTATCAATGGGCCGGAATCGCCGTCATCGGATTCGGACTCTATTCAGCCATCCAGACCGTTCGGACCGTTCGTCCCGTTACGCTCTGCCCGGACACCCTCGTCGCCTTCAGCCAAGGCATCGCCGTGGGAGGGATCTGGCTGACAGCCTGGTTATGGGCGACCATCCCGCCGGTGTTTTACGACGAACTCGCCTATCACTTGCCCATTCCGCAATACGCCCTCCGGACCGGATCGTTGCCCGCCTTCTCCTGGTCCTACTTTACCTTCATGCCCCACGTATCGGACCTCCTGCTCGGATGGGGCATTTTCCTTCAAGGGGACCTCGGCGCACGCGCCGCCCATATGGCCTCGTGGATTGCCGCGTGGATCGCGTTGTGGGCGTTTGCAGAAACGGCGCTCTTCCCCCGTCGACTCCCATGGCTCGGCTTTGCCATCGCCTGCGCATTGGCATCGTCGCCGACCTTCCTGTTTCTCGGCACCTTGCCCTTCGCTGAAAGCGCCCTGTCGTTGGCGGTCATCGGAGCCGGCGCACTCCTGATAAGTTCCGGCTCAGGGCCATCACCCTGGCTGGCGGTGGGACTGCTGTGGGGGCTCGCAGCCGGCGTCAAACTCTCGGGGCCGCTGTGGATCGTGGCTGAAACCGCCGCAGCCCTCGCCGTCGGATGGTCCGCTCGGCATCTTCTGCTGGCCTGGTTCGTCATGATCGGAACGGCCGGTCCCTGGTGGGCGCGCGCCTGGATGCTCACGGGCGATCCGGTCTATCCCCTGGGATATCGGTTGTTCGGCGGCCACCTCTGGGACGAGGCCAGCCAAGCCAAGCTGCGCGGCGACCTCCCGTCGATCGGCACTTCCCCGACCCTCACGGACCTGCTCCGCCTTCCCTACGACATGGTCGTTGCGCCGGAGCGTTTCGGGTCTGCATCGGATGCGGGCATACCGGCGGTCGCCGGAGTTTGCCTGGCCCTCGTCCTGCCGATCCTGGTCTATTTGAGCACAGAAGATCACACAGCCAGACGACGGAGTCTGGCCGCTTGCCTCTTCGTGACCGTCGCCGGCGCAGGCTGGATCGCGACCTCGACTACCACACGGTTTTTCGCGCCCGCACTGCTGGTCGGATTGGCGCTGCTCCCCCTGCTGTTGAGCTGCGTGCGGCGACCCATCCAAGCCGCAGGCCTCGTGGGGCTGACCCTTCTGGGAATCTGGGGGCTCACTCGATTCGCCACAGAACATGACGAAGTGTTTCACTCCCGGCAGGTCGCATTGGGCCAGGAATCCCGGGAAGCCTATCTAGCCCGCATGGTGGATCATGCCGAGTCGGCGCGATATGTCCGTGACAAGATCCCGCCCGATGCCCGAATTCTGTTCATCGGCGAAACGCGCCCATACTACTTCGATCGGCCTGCGTTGGCACCCTACCCCATCCATGAACATCCGTTGGCTCAGTGGGTCCGGGAAGCGGCATCGCCCGAACAGCTTCGGAATCGGATTCGAGCAGAAGGCATCACACACGTCGTCCTGAATACCGGAGAGTTCCGGAGAATGCACGATCTGTACAAGGTGTTGGACTTCTCAGGCCCCGAAGAGCGGGTCTTGGATCTCCGACTGAAGGACCTACCCCGCCTCCTCACCCTTCTGTTCGTCAAACACAATGTGTACGTCTTCCAGGTGCCGTCAGGCGGTTAAGCGAGCGAGACCGTTCATCCGGCATTGACCTTCACTCCTCCCGGTACTACCTTGTATGCTGTAAGACAGCCACGACGACATTCGAACGGTTGCTCCACGCATCCCAACGGCGCACGACATCGCGAGACACTGCTATGGATCCCAAACAACGACAATTCTCCATCTGGTACATGTTCATCGCCCTCTGGGTCCTGATCCTGATCCAGACCTTTCTGCCTACGCTCTTTAATCCCAGTGAAATTCCCTACAGCGATTTCAAGGGCGCCGTGGAAGCGGGCAAGGTCACTGAAGTGACGGTCTCGCCTCAAATCATTCACGGCAAGATGAAGGAAGATAAAGTCTTCCATACCATCCGCATTGAAGACCCGGATCTGCTCCGCAGCCTCGCCCAACACCAGGTCAAAGTGACGGGCATGATCGAAAGCACCCTGTTCCGGGATGTCTTGTCCTGGATTTTGCCGATCGTCCTGTTCTTCGGAGTCTGGTGGTTTTTGCTGCGCCGCATGGGCCAGAGCCAGGGCTTTATGACGGTCGGCCAAAGCAAGGCCAAAATTTATGTGGAGAACGAGGTCAAGGTCACCTTTGCCGACGTAGCGGGCGTCGACGAGGCGAAGCAGGAACTGGAAGAGATCATCGAATTTCTCAAGACGCCGGAGAAATTCAGGCGCCTCGGCGGCAAGATTCCGAAGGGCATTCTGCTCGTCGGACCTCCGGGCACCGGCAAGACGCTGCTCGCGAAGGCGGTCGCTGGTGAGGCCGGCGTGCCGTTTTTTTCGATCAGCGGCTCGGAGTTCGTGGAGATGTTCGTCGGCGTCGGCGCGGCCCGAGTCCGCGACCTCTTCGAGCAGGCCAAGGGCAAGGCCCCCTGCATCATCTTCCTCGACGAACTCGACGCGCTGGGCAAAGCCCGCGGGGTCGGTCCGATGGCGCACGAAGAACGGGAACAGACGCTGAATCAATTGCTGGTCGAAATGGACGGCTTCGACTCCCGCGTCGGTGTCATTCTCGTGGCCGCCACTAATCGCCCGGAGATTCTGGACCCCGCACTGCTGCGAGCCGGCCGCTTCGACCGTCAGGTACTCGTGGACCGGCCGGACAAGATCGGGCGCCTCGCCATTTTGAAAGTCCACGCGCGCAGCATCACCCTCGCCAACCAGGCGGATCTCGACACCATTGCCGCCATGACACCAGGCTTCGTCGGGGCCGATCTGGCGAATCTCCTCAACGAAGCGGCCTTGCTGGCCGTACGGCGCGGTAAGGACACCGTGAGCCTGTCTGAATTACAGGAGGCGGTCGAGCGGGTCATCGGTGGGTTGGAAAAGAAAAATCGGGTGCTGAATAAAATGGAACGGGCCCGGGTCGCCCACCATGAGGTCGGTCATGCGCTGATGGCTCTTTCCATTCCAGGCGGCGATGCGGTTCACAAAATCTCAATTATTCCTCGAGGTATTGCCGCGCTGGGTTACACCATGCAACTCCCGACCGAAGACCGCTTTCTCATGACCGTGTCCGAGCTGAAAAATCGCATCGCCATCCTGCTGGGCGGCCGCGCGGCGGAGGAAGTCATCTACGGCGAGGTGTCTACCGGCGCACAGGACGATTTGCGCAAGGCCACCGACATCGCCAAAAGCATGATCAAAGCCTACGGCATGAGCGAGAAACTTGGCCAAGTCAGCCTGGAGCGGGACCGGCAGTCGATCTTCCTGCAAACCGGCCCTTCGCAGACGCCGGGTGATTACAGCGAAGAAACCTCCAGGGAGATCGATTGCGAAGTACGGGTCTTGATCGACGAGCAGTACGAACGGGCACGTGATCTCATTAAGAGCCAGGAACCCACGCTGCGGCATGCCGCGGAGGTGCTGCTGGAGAAAGAAACGATCACCGGCGAGGAACTCAAAGCCCTCGCCGCCACGCAGTGACAGTCTGCCTCGCGTTTCGTTCTCCCTGCGCCGATTGATCCGGACCGATCCTGTGCCTCACCCCATATCGGCCGCAAGAAGAGCTCGCAACGGCTTGCCCTCCTCCGCCTCTCGTGAGACACTGAAACCGATGGTTCCTCACACCTACCATGAACTCCGCTCCCAACTCAGAATCGCGCTGGCGATCAACGCCGTCATCGTCGTCGCGGAATTTGCCGGCGGGTTCCTCACCAACAGCATCGGCCTGATCGGGGACGCCGGGCACAACCTTGTCGATCAAGGCTCCCTGTTCCTAGCGCTGTATGCACATGTTCTGACAGCCCGACCCGCGACCGACAGCCGGACCTTCGGCTACCACCGGGCAGGGATCGTCGCGGCGTTCCTCAATTCGTTCATCCTCCTCCTGACGGCCGGAGGCATCACCCTCGTGAGCCTCGAACGCCTCATGACGCCCGTCCCGGTGCCGGGTGGCTGGGTCATGCTCATCGCCTTGATCAGCTTTGCGGCGAATCTCTCCATTGCCCTCCTGCTGCAGCATGGCGCGAAGGATGACCTGAATATCCGCAGTGCTTTTTGGCACATGTTGAGCGATGCCTGGGTGTCGCTCGGCGTCGTCGTGAGCGGCGGCATCATCATGTTGACCGGTTGGTCCGTACTCGACCCACTCGTGAGCCTCTTTGTCGTCATCGCGATTGTCCGTGGCGCCTGGCCACTCTTCAAAGAATCGCTTGAGGTTCTCCTGGAGTCCACCCCGCCCGGGGTGAGCCCGGCGCTTGTGGCGGCCACCATCGAATCCATCCCCGGCGTCAAGAACGTCCATGACCTCCACATCTGGGCGGTTGAGCCACGCCTCATCATGATGACCACCCACGTACAAGTCGACGGCGACGACCAGGCCCTCACAACCGACCTTCTCCAGGCGATCCGAAGCCGGGTGACCAGTGAATTCAAGATCAAACATCTGACCATTCAACTGGAAACCGAATGCTGCCACCCCGAAGCCGTCCACTGCGACCTCTCGAAACTCCACGACCAGCATTCCCATCCGGAATTCCTGCACAGCCACCACTAGTCGGATGGTGAACAATCCGCCGGTAAACCTGCCCGACCATCTGGCCGTGATCGCAAGATCGCTTTGTCCCCGGGCTGCTTGCGATAGCGCCCGCTAGCCGTCACAGGACCTCACCGGCTACAATGGGGCGCATGACACAGGCTCTTCCCATCCCCTTCTACATGCTCTGCGGGTCGCTCGGCGCCGGCAAGACCACCCTGCTCATGCGCCTCCTCGAACAGTGGAACAGCCAGGGGCACAAGGTCGGCGTACTGATGAACGAAGCGGGAGAAGTCAGCATCGACGGGCCACGCGCGGGCACGATCGCGGAGCAGGTCCTCAACCTGGCCGGCGGCTGCATCTGTTGCGACACCAAAGACGACCTGGCCTGGAGCATTGCGCAGCTGGTGCAGGACTACGAATCGACCGTGATCGTACTGGAATGCTCGGGCATGGCCGACCCGGCGGAAGTGGTCGATGCGGTGACGGACGTCTATGTGTCACGCATGGCGAAACTCGAACGGATCTTCGCCATGCTGCATCCCATCCCGCTGCCGGAAACCGGCATGGCGGAACTCGTCACGCGCAATGCCATCCGGTATGCGGATGACCTGATCCTCAACAAACGCGATCTCTACATTCCCGGCCATTGGGAGCAGTTCCGCGAGACCATTACTCGCCTCAATCCGCACGGCCGGCTCTGGGAGACCAATCACGCCAGGCTCGACGTGGCTGCCCTCCTCGCCGCTCCCCAAACCCGTGCCACTCCGACGAACGTATCCTTTGGGAAATTGTCCGCGGCAGAGAGCAGGCACGAGGCCCGCGCATCGCATCACCCAATGGTCACCACCGTGCGCTTGCCGAAACCGCTCGATCGCATAACGTTCATGGAATGGACGAAGTCTCTACCGGAGGGATTGGAACGCGCGAAGGGATTCTTTCGATTTGAAGGAGAGCCGGAGCTACAGGAGTTTCAGTTTTTTCCGCCCCGAACAAGCACCGTGGCGCCGGTCATGCTGCTCGATGAACCGGAGCATGTCCTGGTCTTGATCGGACGCAACTACGACCAGGAACACTATCGAACGTCCCTCCTCGCCTGCCTGGCTGGATAGCTGTCACGAGATCGAGCCGGCCTGAGCCTGCGAGCAAGAGTCCGATTCGGTAACCGGCCGGAAGCGAGACCAGCGGCTCAGGAAATAGGCCACCCCCGCCCCGATCGAGCCACCCACGAGCCAGCCTCCGACCACGTCCGTGAGATAGTGCGCCCCGATGTACACGCGTGAAATGCCGATTGCGGCCACCAAGGGCCAGCTGATCCAGCCTGATTTCGGGTAGAGCACCTGAAAAAACGCCGCTGCCGAAGCCGTATTGGCAGCGTGATTGGAAGGAAAGGAAAAGGCGCCGCCACAGCCGAGCAACTGGTGCACATCGGCAAGCGTCACACAGGGGCGCGGGCGCTGCACCAAACCTTTTAATTGAGTCCCGAGCGCATCCGTCGCGCCGACCACTCCCGCCAGCATCGCCCCGCCGATCACACATTCCCGCCAATTGACCCAGGCCCAATAGCCTGCAGCCAGGAGCACGGGAAACAGCAGGTTGCCCGGCTTGGCCAATTCGACCATCAGCCAATCGACGAACGCCGACCGCCAGGCCAGACCGTTGATCGCACGAAAGAGCGTTTCGTCGAAACCCATGCCGCGACGATAAAGGGTCGGGAGGGATCAGTCAAATGATTCGATGCAAGGTTGAGTGGGAAAACGGGCAGGGAATTGCAGTCAAACTGAAGGGTGTGCATTAGCAAGAAAGGCTACTCTCGCATCGACGAAGGTATGACTCGAAAAATGGGGGCATAACTCAGTCTAAACCTATTGCCCCTCAGTCGTCCGTCCTCGCGTTGGGCGCCATGACGCAGAACCGGTGCCCTGCAGCGCCCAATCTAGACAGCGTCAATCCATGCCTTAGTAACTCCCTCATACTCGAACTCTGCTTGGTGCTTGGCGTCATCGAGAGGTTGGATGCCAGTGTCGGTGGCAGTCTGCCGCTGTGAGTCGCACCGAACGAATAAAAGGCATCGTCTCCGGCGTACTGACAAATCGGGCCGGATGCGTTTGTGTTATGAACCTGGCGGGCATTCGAAAATGGGACTGACCACAAAAATTTTAACTTGTTACCGGCATCGGATGTCGCGGAACGCTCACAATGAAGGAGCGCGTCCACCTCAATGGTGTAGTTAGACCAACTTCTTTCCACTAAGTAACCAATAGCCACCGATTACAAATCCATAAAGCGCCACCCCGAGAACGACCAGTTCGAGCTTGCGCGACAAATTTGAGCCGAACACGCCGTAGCACCACGCAGTTACACCGAGGAAAAGAGCGATTGCTCCTCGATACCGAATGCTACGAGCAGATGGATTGGTTGACGTTTCGCCAAACAATTGTTCTGGTGGGCGCGATGACATACCATACACAATCGGGCCGGCCATGATCCACGCGGGAAAGCCAATTACGACTACGACTGCGGTCCATATCCGGAGATGGGCATCGTGGATTAGGAAAATGGCGCAAAGGAGAGCTGCGTACCCGAAAAACGCCCCTATCACCACCGCAAACAAGCGCCAGCGCCCCGACGTCGCAAGACGCCACAGACCCAAAACGAATGCAAACGCGCTGACAATCACAATCAAACCGGAAGATGATCGGTATGGCATATTTGCTGCTCACCCAAACATTGCGACTAAGCGAGCGCCGGCGCGCGCAGCGCGACGGGAACCCTACAGCGTAACTGTTTGGCGCTCCGCTTAAGCCGCGAGTTATACTGCCCAGAACCGATGCCGAACGCTGCAAACTGTCGCTCCCATGCCTTTAGTGCTTCGATTCCAAGCTCGTACAGATCGCCGAGAGGCGCACCGCTGCCGTCAACGACTGAACCGGTAACAAGAACCTGTGAGAATCCGCCTCCAGAAGCAATCTGCTTCGGCCCAGTGGGCATAAACACGATTGCTATTCCCAATCCCGCGACGGGACCAGCTGACATCCTTAGAACACGCTTCACGTCCAGCAGCTTGGGCGATCTTTTAGAGTGACCACCATCCCGCGACGGATAACCATGCTTGTCGTTGTTGGAGAGATCAATAATCATCTGTAGCGCCGCGCAACCGGCGATTGTTCTTTCAATATCTTTTTGATCTAGGCCATTCTTCCCAGCCCATCGGCGAAGATGATCTCGGAGGTTCGCGATGTTGTGGATCAGCGTATGCGCCAAGTTAGAGATCTGGGGCTCCGTAAGGCCATCAAGAAAATCCTGGTAGAGGCCGAACTGCTTCTCGCCAGCAATGATCTTCGGTGGGAACTTGCTCAGGTCGCCTTCCACCGCGGCGTCAATGGCCGCGTAACAGCGATGAAGCCTATCAAGCAGCTCATCTTTCACGATGCTTCACCTCGCTTGCAATGCAGAGGCGCCTCCTTCGACACCCAACGGCCAGCATCACCCGCCGCGCACTCGACGCCAAAACCGGCACAAGTTCTCGATGACGTTCAAACTAACTTGAGGTCGGATGCATGCCGTTGTTAGGCTGCAATGTCAGGCGTGAACCTTGGTTTGAGCAGCCTGCAATTTCCAAAGGAAGTATCCCTTCTTGTCACTGATTTCGCCCTGGTCTTTGAGCTGTGCGACGCGGTCAGCAATCATGGCTACTGCGCTCGCTACCACCCCAGTAGTAATTGTTGTAACCGGCACCCCCATGAACGCAACTGCGTCCAGTCCGACTAAGCCTGTGAGAATGCCCATCTTGCGAAGGACACTTGATTTCTCGATTCTCGCAAATGTCTTTTTCACATCATTCAGCGCAGCATCGATCTGGTTTCGTTGAATGCTTCGCACCTCTCTAGCAAACCCCTCAGTACCAACCAACGACTTAATGCCGTTCACTGAATCAAGAAGTGTCCGGCTAAACGCGCTAAAGGCGTCATAGTTGTCCTCCTTGACCTTTGAGATTGTTGTGATGTCAATCCCATCTAAAAATGGGACCTGCAGAGACAGCAACGCCTGAAGACGATCGTCCGTAAGCCATTCGTGCCGTTCATGAAACAGGGAATAAGCGCCGAACTGTTCTGGGAGGTTGACCTGATGCTTGAGAAACTCGAGCTCCATATTCAGGGGTGGGATGAACGGGGCGTAAATGATCTGGCCCGTTTTCATGTACTCGCGTCCGGGGCCTCCAATCCATTCCAAGAACTCAGACGGTATGCTGTGATAAGACCAGCCAGCATAGGCAACTTTCAGCCCGTTGTTCAGTGTCTTTGATTTGCTCGTCCAAGCAAGCCCCGGGCGATAAAGGAGCGTCAATGGAGAGGGCCGAAGATTCTGCAATTCGTCAAGTACTTCTGGAATATAGCCCGGTCGATATTCATCGACGGGCATTGGAATAGATCGATAACTAGCATTGTCAGATGCCCAGTCTCGTGTATCGCGAAGGATCAGGGTGTCAGCAATCAGGAACATCTTCTTTGCAAGTGCTTCGAAGTTGCGGAACGACGTTACGTTGAGGATGAGATTGACCCCAGTGTGACCCGACAGAGCCGCAGACAGAACTTCACTGTTTGCCCGATACCAGAACTCAACCAGACCACCGAAATCTTCCGGATCCCGATCGGTAAAGTCGAATAGGTCGCGTTGAATTCTAGCAAGAAGCATCCACTCTCACCGCGGACTAAGATTTCGCGATTGCAGCCTAACTATTGAGGATACTAGCCAGCACAAGACCCATCCGTAAGGCGCGAGATGGTGCGGGATTCTTGCGCACACTCAACAACTTGTCAATGGTTCTCCTGCTGTCCCACGGCATCTTATGTCCAAGGAAACAGTGCTAGGAATCATCGTGGCCATGGGCGGCGGCAGAAAGGCAAAGCCGTTCGGACTTCCACCCGATGGAGGAGTTAGACGACATTTCTGCAGTACTGCTCATCACTGGACTTTAACCAATCATCGAGTGCAGTAAGTGCTGCCTGCACTTCCGGCGTTAACAACTCCGAGGCCTTTGCTTGGGAAGAAACAAAGGGGTCGGGAGTCTTTTCTTAGGACTCTTTTGGCCGTCCCCGTGGCCGTAAGGTCGATTCCATTCCAAATCGTTTTGTCATCCGCTGCACCCAGCTTCTTCGCCGAACGGCCGCCCACGTTACACGCTCACCCGCAGCGCTTCCAATTCAGATGCGCTCTGGGGGCGACTCACCCGCGTCACCCAATCACGTGGCCTTTCTACCGGCCAGTCACTGAGCCATGCTGTTAGGTTGGGTTCTCCCTGTGATCGTCGCCAGAAGCTGGACCACTACCAGTCTTAAGCCCGGTCTACCAGGTTAGCCTGGAGAGCATTGCGCTCCACATAGCGGGCGACGGTGAGGAAATGCTCATCGGATTGGACGGGAAACGACTTGAAGCGGCCTTGATAGACCGGGCCGGTCCCAGCGGTCTGGTGCGTGGCATGCCATCGTTGGGTGTGGGTAACCGTGATCCAGCGGAGAATTTCCGAAAGCTCACCGTCATGTCCGGGCCACAGCAGCAGGTGCCAGTGATTGGGCATCAGGCAATAGGCGGCGATGCGGATGCGAGAGGCGGCCTGGGCTTCGGCCAGAATCTTTTCAAAGGCGGCGTAGTCAGTGGGTCTCTCAAACAAGGGAGTCGACCGACGTGGCGGTTCAGGACGTGGTAGGAGAGATCTCCAGCAGCGAGACGTGGGCGGCGTGGCATGGAGAAATTTGTAGCGAGTTCAGCGTGAGGCTGTGAAGAAAAGACTCCCGACCCCTTTTCTTTGCTCCAGCAGGTTACCCGGCTTGGCCAATTCCACGCCGATCCAATCGAGCAGGCTCGACTGCCCAGCCACGCCGTTGATGCCGCGAAAGAGAATCTCGTCCAAGCCCATGGCGGTCACTCAAAGAGTTGCTGATGGAGTTGCTCGCGGGTCAACTCAAAGTGTAGGGCAACGTCGGTGAGGATTGCGGAGAGTGTTCCAATGCGAAGAGGGCTATGCTGAGGAATCGTAATATGGTGCTCACCGTGCTCGGTGGTCGTGAGCCTCAGGTGGCTGCCGGTTTGTCTCGTGATTGAATAGCCCAGTTTCCGAAGAATATGGGCCAGATCGCTTCCCGATACATCCCGAGGAAGCCTCATGCAGTGATAACTTGCTCGCGAACATGATGGAGTCGGATCACCTTAGGGCCCTCTCCATCTTCAAAGTGACAACGGACGGCATCTCGCACCTTTTCCGGAAGTTCGGCGAGCGAGTCAGCCTCCGTGAAAATCGATGGGCCTAGGGATCGAGCCACGAAACCGCCCTCCGGCGCCTCCTCGACCATGAAGATGAGCTCGGTCATTCTTTCCCTCCGTCTAGCTCCATTAGCGCCATGCTAATCATATCCGAAGCCAATGTCTAGCGAACCAAACATTCGCTCGCCGGGGAGAAGCAACCCGGGACGACCCTGACCAGAGCGGGTTCTGCGCGTTCACTCCCAGACGACATTCGTGACGCCTGGAATCGAAGGAACCAACTCAGCCAGATGGGCCCTCAACCGTTCGATCTCCGGCGCAGGATCAACACGCTTCAACAGGCGCTGCACGACAGATAATTCCGCGACCGGGTAGACTGTCCATTCGGTGGTACTGTCTTCCGTGTTGCTGCAAGCCAGCCACAGCATGAACGGCGTACGCGAGACCATCACGACCCAGCCGAAATCTTCCGGAATGACTCCCTCTACCGATACCCCTCGCTCCCGAAACCGATCGGCCAGCCAATTGGCCAAGGCTTGGCCATAACAGCCGGGATTGGTGTGCTCCTCCTCGCCGGGGAGGGGCTTGAAGTAATCAGCCGTGAATGTCACCTGAGGAGCAGGGTTCATAACGTCCACCGTCCTTCCATGAGCCAGAAATCCGGCGAGGAGCCGCGGCAGGAATGCGAGAACACGCAGACCTCAACCACTTTTGCCTGAGGAATCACAGGGTAGCAGAGATAGTCATGAACGCGAATCAAATAACGAGAGCTCTCACCGGCTACGACAAACTCTACGCAGCAAAAACAAATCGATCCGTATCGTGTACCGATTTATGGACCAGCAGATCCTGGTTGAAGTCGTCGCTATTGGCAAGCGCGAAGATCTCGCGATCTATCAGGAAGCACTCAAGCGGTTTAGGCGGCCGGGACCGACAGGAGAACTGTTCCTCCGGGCCTGCGTGCGGCCATCATGGGAGCGCCCCGTCGCCCTACCACCTCTCGCATAGCAACGGCGTCTCGCATCGATCACGCTTATTGCCTGGAGGCATACGCCCCTCGTGTCATGGTGCCTGCATTGACTGAATCCACACAGGCGCAGATAATGCGCCGCATCGAGGCCGACAGGAACGGAGCAGAGTCGCCAGTCGCAAACTACCACCTGCCGACGGTGACGAATTTCACAGAGAGCTCACTGCGTGGCCTCAGCACCCACATGATTCGATCATATTCTGTGGCGTTCATTTTTCCATGTCTCCGGTTTTTCGACGGAGCCTTCATTCGAGGATCGCATGATTAGCGGACCCGGCGCGGCCATGTTAGACAGCAAGCTCTTCGTCTCACGCCTGAACGGCGACTTCACCGACCTGTACGAGCGATGGTGGGATGGAGACGAGTGGATCTGGATCAACCATGGCAAACCTTCCGGCAGTGCCGTCACCGGCACGCCCGGCGCGGCGATGCTGGACGAAAAACTGTTTGTCGTCGTGGCCGACGGCAGTCTGTGGGAGCGGCATTGGCGGAGCGATCTCGGACGCTGGGCCTGGAACAGCCATGGCCGCCCGGGCAATCGTCCCATCGTGCACGGTCCCGGCGCGGAAATGTCGAACGAGAAGTTCTTTGTCGTCACGGACGACGGGCATCTGTGGGAGCGGCATTGGCGGAACGACCTGGGACGTTGGGCGTGGAACGACCACGGCACGCCGCCCGCCACCACTGTCGCCACGGCGCCCGGTGCCGCCATGATGGACAGCAAACTCTTCGTCGGGACCGCGAACGGGCGGCTCTACGAACGCGTCTGGAACGGGACCCAATGGGTCTGGGTCGATCATGGCCTGCCGGTCGGCACCTCGGTGGCCACGGCGCCCGGGGCGGCGATGATGAACAGCAAACTGTTCGTCGGCGCCGCGGACGGACGACTATTCGAACGAGTGTGGAATGGGAGTCAGTGGGTCTGGGTGGACCACGGCGCGCCGCCCGGGACGACCGTCGCCACGGCTCCCGGCGCCGCCATGATGGACAGCAAACTGTTCGTCGGAACCGGCAATGGGCACCTGTATGAACGGCTATGGAACGGTAGTCGGTGGGTCTGGGTTGACCACGACACGCCGCCCGGCACGACCGTCAACGCCGCCCCCGGTGCCGCCATGATGGACAGTAAGCTCTTTGTATCCACGGCCAGCGGACGGTTGTACGAACGCACGTGGGATGGGACCCGCTGGACGTGGGTGAACCACGGCACAGCCCTCCACGATCGCGCCGAGCATGTGGTGGGTCGTCCAGGATCTGATCCGAAACTCTCGATTCTGATCATGGGAGACGGGTATGCCGAGACCGACATGCATGCCTATCGGTCACAGGTCACCAGCCAAGTTCTGGGCGCGTTGCGCCTGGACCAGCTGCTGTTGCATCAAGACGCCTTTCGTGTCGTTCGGGTCGACTTGGTATCCGTGGAGTCCGGCGTTCGGGAGCGGCGCTACAACTCGAGAGGCACCATCGTCTCCGATGTGTTCAAATTCTCTCGGCTCGGTCTCATCCCCAACGACAGCTGGGACCGTTGTTGGTTCGATCTGTCGACGTTTACGGACACGCGCATCGAAAAACTGCGTGAGCGGTTCGCTCCCGATGCCGAGCATGTCATTGTGCTCGTCAAGTCGGACACCTGGGGAGGATGCAGCTCGGTCGGCCCCGGCACCGGCTATTTTACGGAAGGCAGTGGAATGGCGACGGTCGCCCATGAGATGGGGCACAACCTGTTTGCTCTGGGCGATGAATACGTCAACGACAGCGCCGGGGAGACGTTCACCGGCGTGAGCAGGTACCCGAATACCTCGGAGACGCCGTCGGATTGGACCATGTTGAAATGGTTCGACCTCGTCGCTCCCACTACCCCGTTACCGACAAATGCCGCCCGGCCACCTGCCGGGTGGAATCGACGCACCAGCGTGGGTGCGTTTGAAGGGGCTGCAGGCTCCTATACGACCGGGCTCTTCCGACCGGTGCTGGAATGCCGGATGAACCAAAACAATCCGCCCTGGTGCCCGGTCTGCTGGCGAACAATTCTCTCCGAACTGGAGGTGTACGAATGAGCCCACACCCGCAGTGGCGCGGACAACGGCGCATCCGGGTCGCGCTCGAATTTACGGCGCAAGGAGTCCGCCTCGCCGGCATGAAGCCGCTGGAGGGGCCGGCCGTCCAACGGCCCGTGCTGGAGGGAAGTTATCTGGCTGAGGTCACGGTCGGCGGCACGACGGCCATCGTGCATTCGTTCAACGATCCGCGATCGGTGCGCGGGATCTCGCGGCCGCAGCAACCGGGGCACAGCTTTACTCGCCGGGGCACGGCCGTCGTCTATGTCGATGTGCCGATCACCCACGAAGGTCCGCTGGGAGAGATCTCGATCAATGTGACGGATCTCTCGAAGCTGCGCCAACGGCCGGTCGATCCGGCCGAGGTCCGAGCGCTGCTCCGCCGCGCGCCCAAAGGAATCCGCGAGGCAGGACGCATCACAGGTGAGCAACTGCGGGCGCATCCCGATTGGGGGGCGCTGGGACTTCCCGGTGTTCCGGCTGCGCCACGCCTTGGCTTCTATGAAATTTATCGGGAGCGAGGGAAACAGTTCCGGTGGCGCCTTCGTCACAGCGACGGGCGCATTGTGGCCGAGTGCGCCGAGCCGTACCCGAGCCGGGCGGAGTGTGAAGCAGACCTCCGTTGGATGAAAGACGCGGGCTCACGAGCGCCGGTCCGTTCCCTCGATATTCCTTCTCCTCCGGCGACCACGAAAAAACGGAAGTAGCTGGCAGGTGAACGTCCGGTGTCCCCGACGCGCTCACACGTCCTCGCGGAACGACCGGCCCTAGCGGACGCTGATACAACGTCGCGACGCGCGATGCTGAATTTCATGTACTAGAATGATGACAATATCCTGTGACTCACGAAGGTGTTATGGTAATCTAGCTAGTGTCTAGCCAGATTGTATGGTGCCCGAGCATGGGAGGGTGGTGACAATGGCCATTACTACAGTGGGACTTGCCGAGGCGAAGAACAAACTCTCTGAATTGATCGGCCGGGTCGCTCAGGGGGAGGAAATTACGATCACCCGTCATGATGAAGCTGTCGCCAAACTGGTGCCCGCGAAACGATCGAGTCGGGAGGAGGCCATACAAGCGATTGAAGGGATTCGGGCGCTGCGCGCCAAGCATCGTGTCAAATTGACCACTGCGGATATTCTCGCCTGGAAGAATGCTGGGCGACGATGAACTTCGTGCTTGATTGTTCTGTCACGATGACGTGGCTGTTTGAGCATGACGCCACCGACGAGACCGATGAATTACTCGGAAAGCTGGCTGGGCCTGAAAAAGCTCTTGTAGCCCAACATTGGGTTCTTGAAGTGGCCAACGTTCTGCTCAGCGTTGAACGTTTCAAGAAGAAGACGCCGGCGGAGACGGCGCTGTTCCTGAATTTACTGAGCAAGCTTGCCATCGAATCGGATGTGCAGACGGAACAGCATGCCACAACGACCACGCTTGCGTTAGGCCGAAAGCATCAACTGAGCAGTTACGATGCAGCGTACCTTGAGCTGGCCATGCGTCTCGGTTTACCGCTCGCTACACTTGATAAACAGCTGCGGAAGGCGGCGCAAGCTGAAGGGGTCGCCGTTCTTCCGACCAAGATTCCCCGATAGTCGAGAGGAATCGACGCCACATATATAGACACCCACCGTATTCAGATTGGGGTCTTGTTCTGTGCACGCCCTTTGGTCGCAGCGCTCACGATACGGCTGATGGTCGAATAGTGCATCCTCGCCGCGCGGCCGATTTCGGACAAGCTGTCCCCCTACTCAAGATAGGCCCGGCGAATGACCGCATCTCGCTGGGCACGGTTGGCGCAGAACCGCATGGACAATAGCCGGCCGAATGCCGGACAGGCGGCACAGCGTTGCGTCCGCGGAATCTCTGTGAGCGCCTGCTTGTCCTGCAGCTGAGACCGCAGGCCTTCGACAAATGGTTCTCTGCCAAGCAGTACCTGCCCCCGCACCTGCTCCGGAGGAGCATCCTAGCCGATCCCCGCGGCGACAAAGGCCCGATACTTCCGCTCCGCAGCTACCCGCTGTCGCCCAAACTGCGGGAGCACCCACTCCACGGTCAGATAGGGCGGAACAGGCGTGAGCCCCGCAGTCGCCCGATAACTCGACCAGGCATAGGTCTCCGGGTTGCAGGTGAGGCGCGCACCGTAAACTCTTTGACACCTTTTACGATAGACGCTGGTCGAAGGTCCACAAGAGGCCCAGGATGATCAGGTGTTGCGACCCGGTCAGGCCCGGCACGCCGGGCGTACTGTCGCCTCGTCTGAAGAACCCGCCGTTGGCCCCTGTCGAGTCGTCCCAGCGGTATTCAAGCCGCACGTGAGTATTGCGGAAGATGCGTGGCTCGCAATCAGAGAACGGCGCGTAGTCCAGCGTGGTCGTCATGGCCTTCACGAACTGCTCGCTGCCCGTCCATCGTCCGTTGCGGTCCCAGTAGAATTCCGGCCGGATCGCCGCATACCACTTCTTCGGCGCGAATTGCCAGCGGATGCTGACACTCCCACCCATCACGAATGCACGCGGGGCGCCGGGCCGATCGGCGATATTTTCCGTCCCCACGTCATAGGTCAGGGTGACCGAGAACTGCCGGTCTTCCCACGTCATGACATTGCTCAGATAGTACCGCCAAAATTCGAGATCGGTCCGCTGCTGGTCCGGTCCGGCATAAAGTGTATGACTGAATGTCACGCACGGCAGCGGCGTGAACGTCAGTCCAAGGCCGTAACTGGGGTGATCGTTTGGCCGGGACAGATGGGCATAGCCGTTCACGACGAATCCAGAAAGCGTCACGCTCTTGTTCATGCGATAGACGGCGTTGACGCCGAACATCGCATAGGGGCTGTAGTCCGAGGTCCATGCCCTGGTGTAGTGGACGTTGTCCTTCGCGTAGAGTTTCTCGGAGCCGAGGAAACTACTGAACAGGCCGGCGGTCAATGTGAGGCCGTCACCTTTCGGGGCCCAGTACGACACATTTGCAAGGCCAACATGGCGAAGCGTGTCGGCGCCGGAAAGTTTCGGCTCGCCCGGAAGGAACGCGAATTCCCGTGAGTCGTAGCCGCCTTGCACCGCTAATTCTATGCCCCATTCAGAATCGGGGGATGCCTTCCTACCCACATAAGCCATCCCCATATTCGGGCTGAGTTCGTTGTGGCGTGGCACGGTGGAGCGGTTCCGCCAGAGATGGTTCTCCGGGAAATTGAAGTTGAGCGGGTAGCTGACATCGAGCGAGGCTCCATACTGCCAGCCATTCGGGGATGAGCAGGCGCACGGTTCATCGGCCAGCGCCGGCAACCCAATTGAAGTGTAAACCGCCGTGCAGAGCGCCCAGGCCAATACCGTGACGCGGGCAACCCGAGAGCCGTTGGCTGGAGCAGCGGGTATGGCGATCACAAAGACCAATGTTTGAATGGTTTCATGCCTCGCCGCACCTGTGCTGCCCAGATTGCAACTTGGAAAGTTGCGCGGAATCCAGGATACTTTCGCACGCGCCGTCGAGGGTTCCGCGTCAGAGATGTCTGTGCCCGCGACGTTGCTCCATCGTCCAATGGGTGGTGCGGACGTATGTGAAAATCCATAGGCTGATTCCACCTGGCGATGCCAGATGCAGTCGGCGCATGACGAAGCGGGACCGTAAATAAGGCGAGGGGCAATGTCAAGAACCTGCTCTCTCGGCCAATGGCCGCAGAGGCAGAACGGAGGCTTAACATGACAGACCAGGAGCCTGCAGGGAGCCATGACTCAAATTCGGAATCGAGGAATGCTGACACGACTGAAAAGGCAGGCTCTTCCAATGCCGCTGGAGGAACCATGGCCAACGACAACAATCAGCATGTCGTCTGTATCGTAGGGACCTATAGCCTGTTCACGTTTTTTAAAAAGGAGGCACAGAGCAGATTCTTCAAAATAATCACGAGTCCAGAATATGAAGAAACTTTTAAGCCCCGTTCGGCCTATCGCACAGATGGCCGGTCTGCCACCTCTTTTCGCCTTGATAGAAAGGAAAAAGAATTTGAGTTACGAATGACCAATATGGGGTTGATCCGAGAGGGCTTTTGGCAAGAAGCCTTCCCACCCATTTTTCAGCTAACCGATAAGTATGTGGGGTCTCTTCCGGGATGTACGAATTTTGAACTAAATCGCGCCACACAAGCCCCCGAATCTGAAACCTACGCTGAGGCGGTTTTTTATCGGCTTTGTCTCTCGCTGTTGGATCAGGAACTAGTAAAGGTCGGAGGACAACGCGAGATTCATATCGGACTAAACAGATTCGGAATCGTGAATATCGGCATCACCATCAAATGGCCCCCCCCAGGCGATCAAAGATTTGAAGACCTCTGTAAGGAGGCATATACAAAAATCAGTCATCTTCAAGAAGACCCACTGGAGGACTTGAAGGGCAAGACGAAAAAAATGTCGGCAGGCGACCAAAAACAGTTACAAGAACAGGTATCGAAGGCTCTCGATACGGGGGATTGCCCGCGTTTAGTCGTGTCGTACTTCCAAGTGTTGGCGATTACCACCATCCACAGGTTTCTTCATGACAAGCTAGTGGATAAAACGATCGGCGGTTTTAAGAAAGAGTGGCTGGCCAATCCGTGGGAGCTCTCGAACAAAATCCCAGAGTCCACTCGCCACGGGCTCCCTCCCCTGCGGCATGTGGTGTTCATGTATCAACTGGTGCATTCGTTTTCTGAGAAGGCGACCTTCCTGGGCAAGAATAGGCGTGCCCTTCTTACCCTTGGGCACAATGTTGGATGGTCTCCGAGTTGGAACCCCCCTTTCCCGTTATTTGATTCTCGGCGAGCAAAGCTGCCTGACTCCTCCTTGCTGGAGACCTCCTGCTGCTTGGTTTTCCCGCAGGGGTTGGTCGTCGTGATACCGCCGGACCCAGATCCAGCGAATGAGAAGTTTCAAACAATGTATCTCGGCGGGAACTCTGACAATTGTTCATCGGTAACGGTCACCTATCGTGATTACTGGAAGCTCATTTTCAAACTGTTTATCCGTGTGACCGAAGCCCGCCTTCTGATTGGCATGGTCACTAGGGAATTAGCTGACATCCATAAGGCCTTTTTGAAGAATCGCCAGGCAAAGTGGGGGCGGTATCTCGGGACTCTCTGGATTGACTGGCTATTACATTTTGTTGGCAAACTGTCTCGCTACGATTTGATCCACTGTATCTCTCGAATCCATTCTCAATTGATGGTCGTGGGGTCGATCATCCAGCGCACATCTGGCAGGGTGATTACACCTGAAGTGACGCGGTATTCGTTTGTCCGAAGAAAACTTACCGATTTTTTAAAGACAGTCAATTTCAAAGAACACAGGGGCTCTATTCAATCGGAATTTGAAAAGCTCAATGAGTGGGTTATAGCCGTAAGAACGACCTGGGTCGCGCGAGCAGCCATAGTCGTTGCTATTGCTGCGGCCATTCTGACTCTTGACGTGGGAGGCGGAATATCCTGGGTGCAAAAACGGCTAAATCCAGATGGCGCAAATTCCGCTTGTGCAAATCAGACCCTCTCCGAATCGGTCAAGGGCCTTAGCGGCGAAATGGACAAGCTAAAACAATCGACTGCTGATGAAAAGTCAGAAATGGACAGCCTGAAGACATCGACTACTGGCCTAAATTCCGAGCTGGGCAATTTGCAGGGGAAGATCAAGGCCCTTGGAAAAGATCTGGAAACAGTGAAGCGGTGTCGGCGCCACAACTAAAAGGACACCACCAGCGAAAAACAGCCGGCATCGAGCTCTGCCCGCTAGTGGGTAGGGGGAGTCCTGTCCTGTATCAGGGGGAAATTGGGCCGATTCAAGGAATCTGTCCCCTTCGATTCCCCCGCAATAAAGCTCGTGTGCATTTGCCTCCCCAACTAGGGCTCCTCCTAGGGTCGGCCCTGGCGTTCGATGTGGTACTTCATTGCTGTACACATCGGCGAACTCAGGAGGCTTCATATGATCACCACACGTTTCGCACTGATTCCCGGATTGCTCCTCACCCTCGGCGGCTGTATGACGGACGCCACCGTTGAATTGACGAAGGCGCCGTTCGACGCCACCACGCAACTCACCGACGGCACCACCGGGGCCACCAAGGAGTTTCTCGATCCGACGACTGAATTCACCTCGAGCACCACGCCGGGCGCGCTCACAGACGGTCGTCTTCTCAGAGCCAAACAACGGGCCACCGTCTTCGCGATGCATACCCACGAAAACCTCCGCGCGGACATCGCCCGCGGCCAGGGAGAATATCTTGCGTCATTGGCGAGCCTGACCGGCGTCTCCACCGATCAGTGGACGGACCTTCAGGACAGCATGAGAAATGCTTATCCTGATCTTTTCAATGAGCAGATCTCAGCGGCGAATTCCAGCGAGCAAATCGTCGAGATCGCCTGGGCACGCGGGTACGGGATGCAGATAGCTGCAGATCGATAGTACTCCCGGCCACGCAGCCAGCATGACCAGGCCGCCCCGTGATGCCGTTTACGTCTTCGGCCATACCCGAGAGGCTATCCGCTCTGCTGCAGAGATATGAAACGAATCCGCACGGTGAGCTCACTGTCGACGGGATCTTCGCCGTTCATCTGCTGGAGGAGGATCCACTTGCTGGGCGCGATCATGCTTGCGAAGATCAGTTCCCGATGCTGGGTCGGCTCCGGCACTAGGACCATCACTGTGCTGTCCCTGGGGACGAGAAGGCGGGGCTTCTTCCATTTCTCAATGGGCTTGCCCTCGCACGACGAGGAAATGGCAGGTTAAGGCTTCGACTTGGGGACAGGCTCTTCCAGCATCTCAATGATGTCGGCATCCGGCACAGGGACGGCCTCGTGCATCGCTTGATTCCCCTACCGCTGATCCGGCCATAGCGGGGCCAGACAGGGAGCCATCTCAAGCATGGCACCGCCTGGGGCACGCACTTCACTGGCTATCACCTGTCGAATCGAATGTAGATTGCGGTTAGGCTGAGCTATGTTCAAGGCGCCCCACAAGCTCGCCGCATCACCCCGAGCCTCAACGTCGCCCTACGGTTTCAACTCCTCCCACCGCCAGCAAGCCCCTCGACATTCCAACAACGAATCAGCCCGTCCTTCATCAGGCGTACCAACTTGCGACACGTGCAGGTAATGCACGTATTATCCACGGGATAACCAATTGACAGATTATGGCGGCGGGAGTACGTTCCGAGCGCTCACAATGAGCGAGTATCGTGAACGGCTGGTCGACGACGCACGCCACGTGCGTGAAACATCGACATGATTTACGCCATCGCATACGCAGCGACATGACTGTTGGTATCGGAAAACAGCTTTTCGAAAAGATACAGGAGTACCCTCTCCCCAAACAGACGGGCGTCAGGGACTATCTCTTCTACTTCGTCCCCTCGAGCGACGGTTACGGGAAGGGGGCACGGGCATTTTTCAACAAGTTCTATCCGAATCACATCGAAAAAGATGCGCGCAGTCTCCAGGATGTCGTCGAGACCCTGCACGCAGAAGTGACCACCCGCGGTGTCCGACACATTCGGGAGGTCGTCCTCGTGGCGCACGGCACTGCGCAAGGTCTGATCACGCCGCTCCTGAACAACCTCTCCTCCGAGACAATGCAAGAGTTCAGATACCTCACGGCTTTCTCGCTGGCGTGCCTGCAACAAGATTTCCTCGCCGGGAAATTCCCAGACTTTCAAGCGAAGCGGAAGACAATCCTGGCTCACCTGCAAAACGATTCCTGGGTCACGGTCCGGGCGTGTAACTTCGGCCAGTCCAGGGAAGGACTGTACGCTTTGCATTCGTTCTGGGGGGGCAAACCCAACGTCTATGCCCCCACGGACTATCAGTTCTTCGGCTCGCACCCGATCATGGAGGACATGCGGTTCAAAACCAGACTGGAGGTGCATGCCCACCTGGTGAAACAGCGCTTTCTGCCGAGGGACATGCACAGCCCTGAGCGGAAAGACGCGATTGTTCGCGCACTATCCGATCCGGCCGGTTTCTCCGAGCCGTTCGCCTTGGCCTCCATGCCCATCGACGCCCCCGAGCCGGAGGAAGCCCAACGATATGAAGCACTGATCGATGCGTTGGACGGAAGACGAGTTCCCCCTTCCATCCGATCTACCTTTGCCGCACAGGGCTTTCCGCTCACGAACCAGTTGCGTGTCTTCGTCATCGAACGAAACAGCGCGTGGCTCTTGAAGGACGTGCTCGCGCACGAAGGCGCAGACTACAAAATCGAATATCGCGTGCACGAGGAAGTCTCCCTCACCGAGCCGGGGAATCGCCGGCGAGCCAAACTGTGGGCCGAGGCCAAACTTGTCGCCACTCCCAGCGCGCACGAGTACTTCCCGCTCCAACTGTTTTTCTATCAGGGCGATCACGACCTTTGGCGAGGCCGGCTGTTCACCTTGGCCTTCCACACCGAGGATGTCGAAGCCGACCCCAAGGACAAACAAAAATTCGACGCGGTCATGACCCTCCTCAACGCCAAGCGCTTCAGCGACGGGTCGGGAACCGGCGTGGACATTCGGGCGGAATTCCAAAAGGAACAGAATATCGAACTCTCCGGCACTGCCACGATCACACTGCTCTCAGGGCCTGACTCGTTTCGCCGAATCACCTGGTCTATCCGAGACCAGCAGGCCTATCTCGTGAAGCTGGAACACCCCTCGTCCTCGAACGGCATCGCCACCCACACCCTCACCGTCTACGAGCATCCCGACCGAACCTCTCAGCTTAAACGCGAATATGAACTCATGTCGTTTCTCGGGATCTCTCCGGATACCCCCGGCACTGAACTGGCAGCCTACTTGGATCGCCTCAGCCTCGATGAACTGGCAGCCGTGATCGATCACACACGCGCGACGTACAAACCTACTTACGCCCTGTACCTTCACCATGCCCAGCAAGCGCTGCGACGCAAGAAAGGATTCGGCGAATGGTTACGGCAACGGGAACCCGATTTTGCATCTGCCGTGCTCCCCAGCGGCATGTCCTACTCCGAGCTCTCCTTATCGGAACGAGAGGACAAGCGGGCGATCGCATACGATTTCGAGTTCAACGGAAGTTGGCACGAGGTGAAGTCGGCGGATCCTCCGGCCACACCGGCGCAGAATGATCTGTTTGCCGAAGAGCGCCTCGGCCAGAAATTCAGGATCCCGGAGGAAGCCTTAGTCCAACGCACGAACCTACCGAACTTGGAGCCCGACTCGCCGTATACGGATCTCGAAGAGCTGCGCACCCTGGAGCGGATCGGATTCGCACCGTTCTTCTCCGTCGAGAAACACACCTTCGACCCTGTGAAGGAGAAGGACGAGCTCAGTTGCGAGGAATTCGCGGCGGTGATTGCAAAATGGAAAGAAGTGGCTCATCTGACGCCCGATGAGATCCGCGCCATCCTCGACGCCCAGCGCACGAGCACAGGGGAGTCCTACCTCGATGTCATTCAGCAGCTGGGTAGCCACTACAGTCTGCTCAGGAACATGGGCAAGCTGGTCGAACTGTTCAAGCTGCCGCCTATTCCGGTGACGACCTACAGCATCTCCAAAGAGGTCGCCAAGCAAGTCGTCAAACGTGTACCGCTTCTCGCGCGGATCGCGTTGCTGAGCGCCCTGTTCGAAGTGGCCTTCGTTTTCGAAATTCCTTTCAAAATGTGGATGAAGTTCCTAGAAGCGCAGGAGGATGCCGCCCGCGCCTGGGAGAATAAGGCGAAGCTGACCGCGGTGCGGCAGTGGTTGTCCGAACTCTTGGATCTCACCTACCTTCGCGAAAGCGACTTCCCCGATCGCATCGACATCGACATTTCGACTCCCGTCTCGGCCGAACCGTACTATATCGGCCGCTACTATGCGCAACAGGTCAACGATCACGGACGCTATTTCCGGGCGATCTTCGCGCCGGAGGCCATGAAACGTGGATACGACAAAGGCGCCGAATTGATGCCGGCGGTGGGAACGGAGATACTCCGTCAAGCCGACGAGGCCATCGGGGATGTGCTGCAGGGGATGGAACTCGACAGTTGCAAAATCTCCGTGCTCAACGACGCCGGGTTCATCGACCTGACGAAACTCAAGGCGTTGGTCGTCCGCCAGTTGACCAGAGCCTTGCTCGATCAATTGCCCAAAATGTAGGCAGGAAATCCGTCTTCTTATGACCAACCAACTCACAGCCCTCTACCTTTCCCTGAAACGGGTCATCGACCCGCTGCGCTCGCGGCTGTCCAGCCTGGAGGGAATGGAATTCCTGTTCCATCGCTACGGATGGCGAATCACGCTGGACGACCTCGTCTTTGCGAAGATCAACAACCTGCTCCAGATTCAGGCGCCCATCGAACAATTCCTTGAACTGGCCGAACGATTGGAATCCGCCTTGGAGGCCGACCCGGAAACCTCCCTTGGGATCGAGGACGGTGCAGACATTGCCCGATCAGCCACCAGGCTCGTCCGTGCGCTCGCCGATTTCAAACTGTCCGCCCTGGCGGACTTGCCCGCGCCATTGGCTGACCAAGAATTTTGGAGGAGCATAGGCGATCACCTCCTGGATGATCTCTTGGAAGAGTATCTTCGCCTGTACCACCCCGTGACCTATGGAGGACTGCATTTCTGGGGCATCATCCGGTACGAACCCACCGAGCCGAACGGGCCGTTTCGCAAACCCTATGAGAGGATTCGTATCGAGTGGGAGCAGTTGCTCGAGACAATGAAAAATCCCCTGGAAGCCCTGACACGGGCCTACCGATGGAATGATCGTGCCCATCCCTTCGAGCACCGACGGCTGTTGGAGGCGGCAGCCAGGGCGTTGCGCGCCTTCGGAGTTCCCGCAGCGCTTATGGTTCCAGACCAACGGCGCCACGTTGCCGAGCCGCCGGAGCGACGCGACCGCATTCTTCGTAATTCGGACGCTCTGCGAACTCGCTGGTGTTACGGTTATTCCACCAGCGACCAGATTCTGTATGAAATCGGTTGCGACGTCTTCCCGGCCGCATCGACGGATCAGCCAGCAGTATCGGGCTTGGTCTTCATGCCGATCCTGCGGGGAGGAACCGGACGAACACTCTCGCTCGGTGAGCACTTGCGGTTGCGTTGGAATGTCGACGCAGCCATCGGCGATCTGATCAGCATCGCATGCTTTCCAAACCATATCGGTTTCATCGGTGGAGAGGCGGCCCTCGACACCGTCGTCGAGATCACGAGCGCAGAGACAACACCGTGGTACCTGCTCGGTAACGCCCGCACCTCGCGCATTGAACTGCGCGGGTTCGCCCTACAGGCCTCGCTCCATGGTTCAGCCGACGATCCTGAGTTCGCCGCACGCTTCATGGCCGGGGGGACGGAGGGGCAGCCGGGCTGCAAGATTGTCATTTCCTTGGGCGAGGCCGACGGCTTCCTGCAAAGTACATTGCCGCAACGGACGATTGAACTCTCCTGCTCACCCGAGATTGTCTGGTCCAGCAAGACTGGCCTGACATTTGGTGGAAGACCGACTATCGCCTTCGACTTTCCGCTACAGACGCGAGTCGGCCCCTTTACCGTGACCCAAGTCACAGTTGCCGTCACCAACGGGCCTCCTCGGGCAGGGGCAACGAGCCTCGCCTGCGAGGTTGGAGCCGACATCCGCGGGTCGCTCGGGCCGGTCGATGTGGTGGTGCAGAACCTAGGCTGCGCCTGCCAGGTCACGGCCTACGGCCGTGAGGCCCTCTTGGCTCTTCCAGCGGACAGTGACGGACCGGCCCTCGGCAACTTGGGAGTCGATCTCGGCTTCCAACCGCCGACCGGCCTGGGCCTCGCGATCAGCACGCCGGGCGTGACCGGCGGCGGGTTCCTGGGCTTCGATCCCCAACGGGCCGAATACAGCGGCCTGCTGCAGCTGGAGTTGGCCGAAACGATCGCCATCAAAGCCCTGGGCCTGCTCACCACCAAGCTGCCCGACGGCAGCAAGGGCTATTCGCTCGTGATTCTGCTCACCGCCGAAGGCTTCACACCGATTCCCATCGGCTTAGGCTTCACCCTCACCGGCATCGGCGGATTAGTCGCCCTGCATCGCACCGTCCGGACCGACGTGCTCCGCGATGGCCTCAAGACCGGCACGTTGAACTCCATCTTGTTTCCACCCGATCCCCTCCGCAATGCGCCCCAGATCTTCAGCGACCTCCGTCGCGTCTTCCCGCCGACGGCCGGCCGCCATGTGGTTGGCCCAATGGTGCAATTGCGCTGGGGGAGCCCCACCCTGCTTACCCTCGACCTGGCCCTGCTCGTCGAACTGCCCTCGCCGGTTCGTGTGGTCGTCTTAGGGCGCTTGCAAGTCCTGTTACCGAACCAGACCCATCCGCTCGTGCAGATTCGCATGGATGCCTTGGGTGTGCTGGATGTCAGCGCCGAGACGGTGGCGTTGGATGCGACCCTTTATGATTCGCGCATTCTGCAATTCACCCTGACCGGCGACATGGCCTTACGCGCGGGCTGGGGACGTCAGCCGCAGTTTGTGTTGGCGATCGGCGGCTTCCATCCGCGGTTTGCGCCGCCGCCGGGACTTCCGGCGTTACAACGGCTCGCGCTCCAACTCGCCGACGGCGACTCGCTCCAATTGCGCTGCCAAGCCTATCTGGCGGTGACGTCGAATACGGTGCAGTTCGGCGCCCGGGTGGATCTGCATGCGGCCGGGGGCGGCTTCAGCTTCGATGGGATGCTCGGCTTCGATGCAATTCTCCAATTGGCTCCTCTGGCCTTTGAGGTCGAGGTCGGGGCCGCCTTGGCGCTGCGCTATCGTGGACGGCTGCTCCTGGGCGTCTCGTTCACAGGCCGGTTAGCCGGGCCGACGCCCTGGCAGGTGGCAGGCAAGGCCAAGATCAAGCTCCTGTTCTTCTCGGTGTCGGTGTCCTTCTCGCGGACGTTCGGGAGCAGGACCGCGCCCCCGCTGCCCGCGGCTGTCGATGTGGTGGGGCTGATCGCCGCCGCGTTAGCCGACCGGCGCAATTGGAGCGGCGCCGTGCCCCGCAGCAGTAGCCCGGTGGTGACGTTCCGGGAGACGGCCCCTCCGGCCAGCGGATTGCGCGTGCATCCCTGGGCGGAGTTGACGTTGCGCGAGCGGATCGCGCCCTTGAACCGCAAACTCACGAAGCTGGGGACGGCGCCGATTCTCGGCGGGCCCACGACGGTGACGGTCTCGCTCACCGATCGCGCGGGCGCGCAGCCCTGGCGGACGACGCCGGTGTCGGAGCCCTTCGCGCTCGCGCAGTATGAAGACCTGCGGGAGGACGAGCAGTTGGCGCAACCGGCATTTGTGCCCTTACAAGGCGGCCTCACGGTGGCGGCCGACGACGTCGTCGTAGACGACGAGGCAGGACTCACGACGCCGATTGCCTATGAGACGCTGCTGCTCGATCCGACGCGGCCGCCGGAGCGGCCCACGCCGGGGTATGTGCTCTCGGCCGCGGTGCTGGAACGGGTGGCCCGCTTCGGCGCTGCCGGCCAAGCCCCGGCCCGCAGACGGCGACGGACGACAGCAGTCACAACGTAATTCACATTGGATGACACATCATGCCTGAACTGACCGCAGCCACGTATCGCTTCTACTCCTGGCTTCGCCAAGGACTGCTCGCAGGCCTCTCCGGTCCCGGCGCTTCCAACCCGGCCACGGCGGGACGCCTCGCGCTCCCCATTCGCCTTCGCGTGAACGACCGCACGCCCATCGACGTCAACGTCCAGCTCTATGGGCCCGGCGACATCACGGGACTCGACGCGCGCGAAATCATTCGCACGGAACCCCACCCCCACATGACCGACTTCGAGCCGAATTATTTTCCGGCCATCGAATTCGATCGCCCAGACTTCCCCTGGCTGTTCACCCCGGCGGCGGCTGACAGCGCGCGGCGACTCCGTCCGTGGATCTGTTTAATCGTCGTTCCCAAGGAACGGGCCACGCTCAAGACCAACCCGCAGCGGCCCTTGCCCACGATCACCTGCGCCCTGGAAGACTTGCCGGACCTCGACCAGTCCTGGGCCTGGGCCCATGCCCAGATCGTGGCCGAACAACGCTCGACGCCCGATCCTTCACCCCGTGCGACGTTGCAACAGATCCTTCATGATCATCCTGAACGGACGCTCTCGCGGTTGCTGGCGCCGCGACGCCTCGATCCCAATACCGCCTACTATGCCTGCCTCGTGCCCACCTACGAGGTGGGGAGGAAAGCGGGACTGGGCCAGCCGATCACGCCGGAGGACGAACAGGCCTTGAAACCGGCTTGGGCCAAGACCGCCTCGGCTGGACCGGTCACGCTGCCGATATTTTTCCAGTGGGAGTTTCGAACCGGCCTCGCGGGAGACTTCGAATCGCTCGCACGCCGCTTGAAGGCCCAGCCCCTGCCCTCCACGGTGGGCTTGCGGCCGGTGGACATCCGAACGCCCGGCTGGGGCATGCCGACGCTGCCGTCTGGCGCACCCGGCGGCCTGTTGGATCTGGGTGGAGCCCTTCTGACTCCCGAGACCCAGCCGCGTGACTGGCCTGACCAACCGCGCAAGACATTCCAACTGGCCCTCGGCGCGATCCTCAACGCACCGGCAGCGATGGCCGGTACAAGCGGAGCCCCGGCGCTCCTCGGCCCGCCCCTGTATGGGCAATGGCACGTAGATCGAGACAGCCTGCCGCCCGCGGACCAACCGCCGCACTGGTTCCGCGATCTGAATCTGGATCCGCGCCACCGCATCGCCGCCGGTATCGGTACGATGGTGATCCAACAGGAGCAGGAGCCGTTGATGGCCTCGGCCTGGGATCAATTGGAACAAGAACGGCGGGATCGACAGCGGCTCAAACGCGCGCAGTTGGCGGAGGCCGTCGGCGACAGTCTCTCGAAGAAACACTTCGCCGCGCTCGACCCGGCGAGATTGCTGCAACTCACGGGGCCGGCGCTGCGAGCGTTGACGGGCATCGCCACATCCCCCACGACGCCGCCGACTTCCGCCACCAGCCTGTTGTCCGGCCACCCGGCAATGACCGGCGCCTTCCGCCGTCTGACCCGCACCAATGGACCAATTGCTTCCCACGCAGCTACATTCGACGGCCTTCGGCTCCCCGCCACGTCGCCCGCCTCGACGGCCGGCCAGGCGTTTCGCCCGCTCATGCAATTTTCCGTCGCCACCAAACAGCGGCAGGCGCCGGCGTTGCGCGAATGGTCGGAGCTCAAGGTGGAGATGCTGCGGCGCCTGACCCCGAAAGAGGCGGTGCTGGCCGCGGTGAAGAAAACAATGCCCTCCGTCGAGAATACGGAGCTGACGACCTTCGCGCCGAGTTTTCTCCAGCCGATGTACGAACCGTTGCGCGACTACGCACCGGACATGTTGTTGCCCGGCATGGACCTGGTGCCCTCGAACACGATTGCACTGTTGAAGACCAATCCCGCATTGATCGAGGCGTACATGGTCGGACTGAACCACGAGATGAGCCGCGAACTGCTCTGGCGTGGGTTTCCGACCGATCAACGCGGCACCTACTTCCGGCAATTCTGGGATGCCGGTGGCGATGAACTGCCCACGACCGACGCGCAGCGCGAGGCTCGCTTCGACATCACGCGGATCACCTCATGGGCGGCGGAGAGTCTGCTCGGTTCTCACAGTGCGCGAGGCTCGGCGGTGGGCCAGATGGTGCTCCTCATTCGCGGCGACCTCCTGCGGCGCTATCCAAGGGCCATGGTCTATGCGTTGGAGAGCGTCTGGTCTGCGGACGGCACGAGACGTGAGCTGGGCACGACGGAACGGTATCCGATTTTCCGTGCGACGCAGGTACCGGACATCACCATGCTCGGGTTTCCGCTCACCGAAGATCAGGTACGCGGAGCGGACAAGCCGACGAACGGAGGACATCCGGGCTGGTTCTTTGTGCTGCAGGAACAGCCGACGGAACCGCGATTCGGCATGGACGTCGCCACGACCTATGGCGGTACTCCCGCGCATTGGCCGGACCTGACGTGGGGCAACCTGGCGCCGGACGAAGCCGCGCTGAAACAAATCGTGTATGTACCGATCGACGGCCTGTTGAAGAATGCTGTCGTCGATCAGATTCCGTGGGGAAAAAACTCCGCGCATATGGCCACCATTACCAGACAACCGCCGTTCCGCGTGGCGGTTCATGCGAGAACCTGGCTGCCGGGCCGGCAGTAGCGACGGAAAGAGACGAGACCATGCCCTATTTAGAACAAGAGACCGTGCGACTCCAGACGGCCCTGCAGGCCTTGGCCGCGCAACAGACGACGTTGACCACCCAACTCACCACCCAACAGCAGGCGGTGACGGCGGCCCAGGCCCAACGCACCAACGCACAGAACGGCGTGGCCCAGGCCCAGGCGCGCATTCCGCCGCTGCAGGCCGCCGCCGCCGCCGCAGATGCTCAGGTCGCAGAGGCACAACAAAATCTGCTCGATGCGTCCGAACCGCCGCAAGGCATCCCCCCGGCCACATGGAGGGCACGCCTGGCCGCGCTGCGAAAACAACTCGCCCTGGCCCAGACTGCCGCAACCGCGGCCCATGCGAAGGTGACTGAAGCGCAGCAGGGGGTAGCGCAAGCGCAGGCACACGTACGGGCGACAGATGTTCAGGTTGCGGCGGCAACCGCTGCGGTGCAGGTCACCCAGGCTGCAATCGCCGCCCTTCAACCTCGCCGGCAGGAACTGCAAACGAAGCTCGCGGAGATCGAGCGCATGAACGCAGAGATCACGCGCGACCCGCTGGCGAGGGAAACCCTGCAACAGGTAGCGGCAGACCTGTCGGCCCGCACGGCGACGTTGGAAGATACTCTTCTCACGACGCGGTTCGAGCTGGAGGATGCCGAGATGCTCCTCGCAAGCGTGATCACCAGGCGCAATGAACTGACGACACTGCTTGCCGACCTTGCCAGGCAGATCCCTGAGGCGGAGGCGCAACAGGCAGCGGCCCAGCAGGCGCTGGCGGCTGCCGAAGCCGAGGTCAGCGCGCATTTACAGGACGGGCCGTAAGTTTATGTCCATGAAAGGATCAGCCGCGTGAGACCGATTTCTGAAGGACCAGATATTCCCGAACGGGTGCCCCCGGCATTGCTCCGGGCATGGGCGACCAAACTGCGCCAATTGCAGACGGCGCACGACCGGGCCGTTGTGCGAACCCAGGCGGCGCAACGGCGGGCCGCCCTGCTCATCAGGCAACGGGCGCTCTATCAGGCCGAGTTGTCTCGGGTGAATGCCCAGATCACGGCCACGCAGGAGACGGTGACGCGGAAGACAACAGAAGTCGCGGCGTTGTCGGCGCAGGTCGACGAACATCGAACCGCCCGCGATGCCGCGACGGCCCGATTGCTTGGCACGGATCGCCTCAGCGGCACAGTCGCGACGACGCATCCACTGCTGCTGTTCCCCGTCCGCGTAGAAACCAGGTTTTCCGCGAGGCGGACGGGACCAGGCACCGACCTTCTGCTGCGCGTCTATCCCGACGACCTTCATCTCGACAGCCACGAACCGGCTCTCACCGAAGAAGAGGAACGCCGCGGCAAGGAGTTTTGGACCCATGTCGCCGCCGCGCCGGCAGGTACGGACCGGCAGGAGCATATCAGGCAGGGCTGGCAACGGCTTACCGAACAATTCGGCACGACCCGCGCCGCCTGGATCGCCCATGTACTCGATCCCTCCCAATCCGGAACGGTCACTCGCCGCAACGATAGTTGGACCCGCGCGCCCCACACGCAGGTCCTGCCGGACCGCTGGGTCGCCGTCGGGTATCGCAACGAGGCAGCACGTGTCACCGCCTGGGGCGAGGCCATCCCGGAGACCGTGGCGGTCGGCCCTGACCCACGCGACACTGGCCAGCTCGGCAGCAACGGGATGCCGCCCGTCGATGACGGCATGAAATGGATCACCGATTTCGATACGGCCGAATCGATCGGGATGGGGCTACGTATTCCCATCACGGAGGAAGACGCCCAGGCGGGATTCGATCGAATCGTGGTGCTGGGCCTCAAGGCCTCATGGGACGCCCCGACCACGGCCGACCGGTTGGCCCGATTGTTCGATGCCCACCATTACACCGGCAGCCTCGCCCTCGTGGAGCAACAGGTGCCGACGAACAATACCGCGGAAGCCTCAGCCGGGTATCGCTCGACCGGGCGTCATGCCGCCGACAGCATGGGCGTCGAATTGGGCGCCTCGCTTATCCGCCCCGGGTCCGACGGCGAGCTGCTGGCGCAGGCCTTGGGCCTCCCGGCATCTGTCTTCGCGCATATCCGCGGTGCCGACGGATCGGAACAGCGCCGATCTTCCCTCATGCAGGCGGCTCTGCTCGCGCTCTGCGACAGTCCTCTCTTGCGCCAACTGCGCGGCACAGCCGGAGCCGACGCGCTGCGCGACCATTTCATGAAGTACGTCCGTGCCCGAGGGCCACTGCCGGTGTTGCGTGTCGACAGCCAACCCTACGGCCTGCTGCCGGTGGCGGCGCTCGACCGCTGGATCTCGGCGACCGATCAGGACCAGGACAAGGCTCTGGCCGACTGGTGGCGCGCGCAACGATTGACACGTCGACGCCAGGCGTCACAAGTCCTCCAGACCACGGTGGAATCCAATCCCGTCGTACTCTTGGCGCAGGAAGCGAACGCCTTTCGCTACACCTTGCGCGAATTTCCAGAGATCTCCACCCAACAACCGCCCGTCCCGCAACGGCTGCTCTCCGAGGCCTTCCGGACGCTGCTGCTGACCCGCGCACTCGCGACACCGCACGAGCCGGCCTGGGATGAGGTGACGACCCTGCCTAAACCGGTTCAGCAGCAACTGCTCGCCGAGGTGATGGATCTGCTCACCTATCGCCTCGATGCCTGGGGTACGTCCCTGGCCACCAGACGGCTGGCCGCGGTGCGAAAGGCTGCGCCCAGCGGCCTCAGACTCGGCGCCTACGGCTGGGTGGAACAGGTCCGGCGTGCGGCCCCGCTGCTACCGGTCCCGGCACTTCCGGCCGGTGTCCCGGCACCACTCGCGCGCTCGGAAGCGAACAAGGGCTTCGTCCACGCCCCTTCGCTGGGGCATGCGGCGGCCGCTGCCGTGCTGCGAAGCGGCTACCTGTCGAATGAGTCGAATCGCGCACCCGGCGCGTCGCCCTTTGCCGTCGACCTGTCGTCGGAGCGGGTCCATCGCGCCAAGTGGCTGCTCGACGGCGTGCGCCAAGGACAGTCCCTGACCGCCCTGCTCGGGTATCGATTTGAACGTCGCCTCCACGAACGCGGGTTGGACCGCTACATCCAGCGCTTCCGCGCCCTCACGAGCTTCACCGGCACCGACCGCTTCGCCGACATTCGCGCGACCCTGACACGGGCAGAACGGCTGGCGCAAGAGGTCACCTTGCTGACGGCGCAACGTGACCAGGCCCTGCGCCGGGCGGAAGACGCCCGTGGCTTGAAGGCCGAACGAGAACGTCGCGCGGAGACCTATCGCGCTGAACTGGGAACAATCGCCACGCTCGCACAACAGGCGCAGGCCGCGCAGACCCAGGTGGCACAGGCAGCCCAGGTGCTGGCGCAGCAACAGGCGGCAAAACCGCAGGGCAAGGTCATCCAACCCACCGTGCGGCGGTATGCCGTCCAGCTGTTGGAAGCGCGGGATTTGGATGAGTGGGACAACCGCGTGGAACAGTTGACCCAGGTCCATGCCACCGCCCTGGCCCAAGCCGCCGCCGCACAGCAGGCCGTCAGCGCACGGGATGGCGCTCGCCAGCTCGCGGAACGGGCCCAGGCCAAGCTGCTCAACGCCTCCGATCCGGATTCCATTCCCGCCGCGCAGCAGATCGCAATAGGGCAAGACACGCTCGCCGCAGAACTCGACCGCCAGGCGCTCGCCAAGGAAGGCGGGCAACGCGGTAAGGCCATGGGCGATCTCCTGGCCGCCAGGGCGGCACTCACCACGAGGCTCGCCGCGCAATGGAATGAGGCGCTGAAATCGTTGCCGGCTGCCGCCGTGGTCGATGGACTGGCCCTGCATCGACGATGGACCGCAAGCCAACAACGCCAGGCACCGCAATCTCCCTGGGATGTCACCACCATTCCGTTCGGCAACGCGACCTTGGGATTTCCGCCGCCCGGCAGCGCGGACTTCACGGCGCTGGTGGAGGCGCTGAAGGCGCTCGATGATCTGGTCGATTCCGTGGGTGACAGTGTCGTCGCCGAGAGTGTGTACCAACTCGTGGAAGGCAATCCTCTGCGCTCCGGCGCCACGCTGGATGCCATCGCCGCAGGTGAAGTGCCGCCCCCGGAATTGGACGTGATCCGCACGCCGAGGAGCGGCATCGGGTTGACACATCGCCTCTGTACGCTGTTCCCCGCAACGGACAGCACGGCCCCGGCAAGCTGGCCGACACATAGCCTATCGCCACGCGCCCAGGCCGAACCGATTCTCAATGCTTGGGTGGCGACACTCCTGCCCGATCCGGCCCAGATCCGTTGCAAGGCGGACTACGTCAATGAGCAGAGCGGACAGGTCTATCAAACAGTGATGAGCACACTGACCTCACTTGGACTGGCGCCGTTGGACGCCGTGTATCTGGCCGAAGGCAGTACCAGTGCGCAACAGGCCGAACTGGAGCAACGTTGGCGATTCATGCTGCAGCAGACCCGTCCTGCGACCGTCCCGCCGGATGCGATCATTCGACTGCAGTTCAGTCGCGACAACGACTGGAGCCCAGAGATCGTCAGTGTGGGCGAATGGTGCGAGGTCGCAACCACGGTGCGCCGGCTGCTCAGCAACGCCCGCTCGCTCGACGGCCGCGATCTATCGTTGCCCGAATCGCCGGCCGAGTCCGGGCTGAACCATGATGAGTTCGCCGGCCGCGCGACCCGCGCGCTGCAAGCCTTGACGGATGCACGCAGCCGGCTCAACGGCCTCCTGCCTCCGCCCTCTTCAGATGACCTGACCGCCGACCTCGACGAGGTTCGCCGTGCCCTGTTCGGTTTGGCGAACTTCGGCATACCGAGCGCAGTGCCGATGGACATCGGCGGGACAGGAACGGAGGCGAGATCGATGCTCCTGACTCAGGCGCGGTCGGTCGCCCTCGAAGCCCAACGGCGCGTGAACCGTGTCGCCGAATCGGGCCAGGACTTGATTCGTGCGACCGCCACGCCGGAAGAACAGCGCGATCACGACCTGGCTCGATTCCGCATCATCTTCGGCCAGGACTTCCTGGCGCTCCCCCGCATGACCGCGGCCAATGCCGCTCAATTGAATGAGACGTTCGCCGCCGGTCTTTCGCTCCAAGGGCAAGACCCGATGGCCGCTGTGACGTGGTTTCAGCGTGCCGCCTACGTCAGGCCCGGCGCCACACGCCTGAACGAAGCCCTGCTCTATGGCGAAACCGTGGGCAGCGCCGCGCTCCGGTTCCAGGTCGGACAACTCCCCTTTCAGGCCCAGGATCGCTGGGTGGCTCTCCCGCCCAAGCCGGACCAGCCGTTTCCACGCGGGCGCCTCTCCCTCGTCGCGCAGATGTCGTCGGCGCAACCGCTCCGCTTCGATCAACCCTTTTGCGGGCTCCTGATCGACGAGTGGGTGGAGACGGTGCCGAGCCCCAAGGAAACGACGGGCGTCGCCTTTCATTACGATCAACCGAACAATGCGCCGCCGCAAGCGCTGCTGCTCGCCGTGCCTGCAGACCGGCGGACGACCTGGGACCTCAACAGCCTGGAGGCCGTCCTGCAGGAGACGCTGGAATTGGCCAGACTCCGCGCCGTGGCACCAGACAGCGGCGATGAATTGATCTGGGTGGAGGATCAGCTACCGGAAGGCGCCACGCCCCTCGGCGACGGCGAGGGCTGGAACTGGATTCGCCTGAAACCGGAACCGCTCTCCGGTCGACTCGCCCATCAATCGGTGTTCGCCGCAGGCATCCACCAGCATTTTTTCCAAGGCGCCAAGCTCGCCATGTTCGTCAGCGTGGGGGACCGCCTCTTCACACACGTCTATCTCGATCCCGCGCGTATGCCGCGCCAAGTCATGCTGCAGTGGCATGCAGGCGATTGGCATCACCGCGCCTATTGGGGCGAGAACCTCATTCCCTGGGGCACCGACAATACCGTCAGCCGTCAGTACATGGGGCCCCTGCCGCCGCCGGGCCGATGGGTGCGGCTCGAAGTGCCCGCCGCTACCGTGGGACTCGAAGGACAGATCGTGGGGGGCATGGCCTTCACCCTGTTCGACGGCATGGCCACGTGGGATCGGTCCGGCAAACGCGCGTTGCAGCCGGTCGGTTCCGGTGAGCAGGATCCCTCGGCACCGGTGCTGTTCTTCACCGGCGGCACCCTCGACTTCACCAGCGTCACCGATCCAGCGATAGGAGCCTAGGCATGCCCTCTCGAATCAGACTCGACCTCAGCACCCAGAACCCCGACTTGCAAGACGGGTTACAAGCGCGCATCCACGACCCGCTCTGGATGTTGGGACGTCAATGGCAGTTCGGCGAGTTCAACGGGGCCGATGCCGGTTCGCCTGCCGCCGCGCAGGTGATCGTGGACACCGCCGCCGTCACGCGCTACCAGCCGGGACCACGCTCCGGCCCGCATCCGGCTAGGCCCTATGCAGCCGCCGGCCTGGCGTTGGAAACACTTGTGGAGGCAGAGCTGGTCACGGATGACGCACGCCCCAACTGGCGGCTCGCGGCCGAATCGGGGCGGCATCTCCTCCGCCTGCTGGAAACGGCCAGGCTCGGGCCCACCCGCGCCCAGTGGTTGGCTAGTACGTACGTCCTGGCAGCCCCCACCGCAGAACAGGCCAAGCAGTTCGACGCTGCGAGCCTGTCCTTCATCCGCGTGCTGAGCGGCCGTACCGTTGACGGCTTGCGGTTCGCTGCGCGCATGAGAGGGCTGCAAGCCGGTAACCGATTGAATGAGGTCTTTCGGGACGTGCCGCTCGATCAGGTGACCGAGGTGGATCGCCCGAAGATTCTCGCTACCCTGACCGCCTGGCTGACCTGGCTCGACGGGCTTTTTCAACAGGGCACGGCTCCCTCCGCCTGGATTCCTGAACGGATGGAGTACGCCCTCAGTGTCTCCGCCAAGACGACGTCGAGCGAAGTGGTGCTCACCGCGCCGGAATATCTGGATGGACGGTTGGACTGGTTTTCGTTCACGACACGTTCAGGCACCGGTCTGGGCGCCACCGAAAGCCATACCTCTCTTACGGAGTCCTTTCTCCCCGCACCGGTCTCGTTTCGCGGCATGCCCTCCGCGCGCTTGTGGGAATTCGAAGACGGCGCCGTCAATTTTGCAAGCGTCCAGGCCGCGCCGCAGGACCTGGCGCGCCTGCTGCTCGTGAAGTTCGCACTGGAATACAGCAACGATTGGTTCCTCCTGCCGCTCGAACTTCCCGTCGGGACAGTTTCACAGGTCCGCGCGCTCGTCGTGACCAACACGTTCGGCGAACGGTTCCTCATTTCCCACACGACCGACGTGGATGGGCCCACCACGCCCTGGCGCATGTTCAGCCTCACGAACGATACACAGAAGTTGTTCTTCTTACCGCCCGTGTTGGGACCGATGCTGGAAAGCCGGCCGGTGGAAGACCTGTCGTTGTTGAAAGATGAAATGGCCAACGTGGCCTGGGCCGTCGAGCGAGTCGTCGAAAGCGCCGCCGGTCGCCCGTTAGAGCGTCATGAAGCCTATCAAGAAACGCTGGCGGAACAGCCGCCTGCCCCTGCCGCTGACGGCGCACCGCTGACGTACCGGCTCGGCACCACGGTGCCGGACTATTGGATTCCGTTGCTCCCGGTGAAAGACGGCACCACCTTGCGGCTCAAGCGTGGCGCACTACCGGCATTCGGCGAGGGCGGCATCCAGGGCGCGCAACGTCCCAAGGGACGATTGCTCGAACCCGACCGTGAACTCCTGCTGTTCGAGGAGGAAGTCCCGCGCGAAGGCGCGCGCGTCACCAGGACCTATCAATACGCGCGCTGGATCGACGGGACCACGCATCTCTGGATCGGCCGGCGCAAGAGCCCGTGCCGCGGCGAAGGGTCGAGTGGGCTCCAGTTCGATGTGGCGGAGAAAAGGGAGGAAGGGAATTCGTAGTCGCCATTGACTCAAAATCAGTTGGCGGTTTAGACCGAGAGAGATGAGTTTAGAGTGATGCCACCCCGCCACCGGTGCGGATTGATCAAATCTCCTCCGTGCCTTCACCCGCCTCCAAAGCCACCGCGTAGGAAGAACGCTGACAGCTGAAACCCTACACTCCTATGGATTTCCCCAGACTCCTACCCGAGTCCAACCTACAGACATTTCAAAAATCACTGCTACTTTTACATGATGATGACGTTCGACCGCAGGCTCGTCGCGCCGGTATCCTCCGGCATCATCGTGAACCTGCGGGCGAGCCATGACGCCTGTGGATGATGGTCAGGACTGCGACGTCTGCAGCACTGATTGGTTACGACTTCCGACTGGGTCCTGTGTCAGCTGAGCCGTAGACCGAATGAAGGAGTAAGAAGTCTCATGACAAATTTAACCTCGACACTGAGATTACAACATTTGTTCATCTCGAACTTGTTGGAAGCGGCGCAGTGGATTGGCGTTGAAAAACTGGACGCGCAGAGGAAATTGAAAGCGGCGAAGATCCACCTCTTGGCGCACTTTAAATTAGAAGACACGCTCTTGTATCCCGTCTTATTCGAAGCCGCCGAAAAGAATACGGAGTTGAAGTACACGCTGCAATTCCTTGAGAAAGACATGGCAGGCGTCTCGAAAGTGATGATGAGCTTTTTTGAACAGTGCCACATCGGGAGTACGCACCATCACACGACAGTGGACGTTGGGAACATTCTCTTTCTCTTACAAACACGGATACGTCGAGAGGAAGACACGCTGTTCGCGGAATTCGATAAGCTTCGGACGGCGGCTCGGATCGTGGTCGCTCGACAGATCACTGATTCCGGGCTTCCCATGGGCGCTTCCTGTCCTCCAATCCACCACCTGTGAGCGACGTGGTCCCAGAACTCTTTTTGTTGAGCGATGGCGGTGAAAACAGAACCAGAAGGTCGTGTGGTGCTGGGCAAATCGCGGGTTTGACACGTTCGTCCCAGGGCGATATCGTGAGACATGTTCGCCCGTCTATTTACTGTACTGTCGCTCGCTACCCTGGCGGTCCTGTTCAAGCGACTGGTGACACGCAAACCTCCATCACGCCCCTACCGCAAGGCAGAATCCAAGTGGCCTAGCCGAAGCTACCGCGAACCTTCCTGAATTCTGCTGCGGCACCAGAGTGAGTCATCACCCACAACGGACTCAGACCGATATCCGTTGCGGCATCCTTTACCCCTGCAATCGACTCCAGAGCTTCTCGAGCGTGTTGACGAACGTTTTACATTCCTGGTCGGTCAGGTCGGAAAACAGTTCCGCCACCTGTTCCTTATATTCCGTGCAGCGCGGTGAGAGCTCGGTCATGACTTTGTCGGAGAGTTCAATGACGGTAGCGCGGCGATCGGTGGGATGTCGTCTCCGCACGACCAATCCGTCTTTTTCCAGCGAATCGACCAGCGCCGTGACGTTGGTGGCCGTGACGCCGAGTTCCTTCTTGAGCTCGCTCATGATCCGGGGGCCGCGCTCGTGAATCGAGCCGAGGATGCGCAACCGTTGCGGCGACAACCCTTTTTCCACCAACAGCGATTCCGACCACCGTTGATAGGCCGGAGCGAAGCTCCACAACAGCTCAACCATCCGATGCCGGGGCAACGTCGAGATGCAGGGCGAGACGGAGGGTGCCTTCACGGATTTCGATCGCGGGGAAACTTTAAGAGGTTTCATCGTGAGCACCACGGTACTGCAACAACGCGACACCTTTCAATCATAAATTATTCATAGCTGTATCATTCATATATTGACTATGTTTTGCAGCGTGCCGGATACTGCACGACACAACATGTCATAACACGTCGAGTCAGGCCTGACTGACTTTAGGATTCTCGACCACTCTTCCAACGGGTACACCATGCGCACGATCCGATCTACATCCTGGTTTTTCGCAGTGCTGCTGACGGCGGCCGGCTGTAATAACGAACAGGCCAGCAGCGGCGGCCAAGCGCCTCCTCCCCCTGAAGTCGGGGTCGCGCAGGTGATCTCGAAATCGGTCCAACAATGGGACGAATACACCGGCCGCATCAGCGCCATCGACACAGTCGAGTTACGCCCACGGGCCAGCGGCTACGTGCAGAAAGTCGCCTATAAGGAAGGCCAGGATGTGAAACAGGGCGAGTTAATGTTCCTGATCGACCCCCGTCCCTACCGCGCCGCATTGGACAATGCCCAGGCGCAACTGGCGCGCGCGCGCGTCGCGCAGCAGCTGGAGACCATCCGCAACACACGCGCACAGGCCCTGATCACCGACAACGCGATCTCGCACGAGGAACTCGACTTGCGGCGTGCCGCCCAGGCGCAAAGCGCGGCGGATGTCCATGCCGCCGAAGCCGCAGTGGCTACAGCGAAACTCAACCTGTCTTTCACCGAGGTACGGGCCCCGGTCTCGGGACGGGCGAGCCGAGCGTTGGTGACGGTCGGCAATCTCGCAACTGCCGACGACACCCTGCTCACGACGGTGGTCTCGCAGGACCCGATGTACGTGTATTTCGACGCCGACGAAAACAGTTACCTGCGCTACAGGGAGCAGGAACGCAAGAATGAGCGCAGCGCGCAGGACAATGCCGTCCACGTCGGCCTCGCCAACGAAACCGGTTATCCACATACCGGCCGGGTCGATTTTCTCGACACACAGGTAAACCCCACCCTCGGCACCGTCCGCGCTCGCGCCCTGTTGCCCAATCCCGACCGCATCTTGACTCCCGGACTTTTTGCGCGCGTGCGGTTCGTCAGCGGCCAAAAGGCACAGGCGCTCTTGATCGACGACAAGGCCATTCTGACTGATCAGGATCGCAAATACGTGTATGCGGTCGACAAGGAAGGCAACGCGCAGCGGAAAGACGTCGTGCTGGGCGGCATGGTCGATGGATTGCGCGTGGTGCAGTCAGGCCTCACACAGGATGACAGAATTGTCGTAGTCGGCCTGCAGAAAGTCTTTTATCCGGGCATGCCGGTTACACCGGCGGAGGTCCCGATGGACAAACCGTCGGCGCCGTCCATTCCCCCAGCCGTGATTGGGAAGTAGGGAGATCCGGCCATGGACTTTTCTAAGTTCTTCATCGATCGGCCGATCTTCGCTGCGGTGCTCTCGATCGTGATTTTCGCCGCCGGCTTGATCGCCATTCCCATCCTTCCGATCAGCGAGTACCCCGAAGTCGTCCCACCCGCCGTGATTGTGCGCGCCATTTACCCGGGCGCCAATCCCAAGGTCATCGCCGAAACCGTGTCCACGCCGCTCGAAGAACAGATCAACGGCGTCGAGAACATGATGTACATGAAGTCGGTGGCCGGCTCCGATGGCGTGTTGCAGATGACGATCACCTTCCGTCCCGGTACCGATCCGGATGCTGCCCAGGTACAGGTGCAAAACCGCGTCAGCCAGGCCTTGTCGCGCCTGCCGTCGGAAGTGGTCAGCCTTGGTGTGACAACGCAGAAACAGTCGCCGACCTTCTTGGTGATGGTCCAACTTCTCTCCCCGGAGGGGAAATACGACGCCCTCTACCTGCGCAATTACGCCAACATCAAAATCAAGGATGAACTGGCGCGCTTGCCCGGCGTCGGCCAGGTGCAGATTTTCGGCAGCGGCGACTATGCGATGCGTATCTGGCTCAACCCCGACAAGATCGCGTCGCGCGGGATGACCGCGAGTGACGTCGTCGCCGCCGTGCGGGAACAAAACCTCCAGGTCTCGGCCGGGCAGCTTGGCGCGGAACCGATTGCGAAAGACACCGACTTCCTCATTTCCATCAATGCCCAAGGTCGCCTTCGGACGGCCCAGGAGTTCGGTAATGTCGTGTTGAAAATCGGTGCGGGTGGTGAGGTCGTCCGCCTCTCCGACGTGGCGCGCCTCGAACTCGGCGCCAACGACTATACGTTGCGCGGGCAGCTCGACAATCAAGACGCCCCGCCCATCGGTATCTTCCAGGCCCCAGGGGCGAACGCGCTGACCGTCCGCGATGCCGTGATCGCCAAAATGGAAGAACTGAAAACACGCTTTCCTCCCGGCCTCACCTACCGATCGGACTACGACACCACGGTGTTCGTGCGTGATTCCATTCAGGCCGTCGTCCAGACGCTGATGGAAGCGATCCTGCTCGTCGTACTCGTCGTCATCCTGTTTCTACAAACCTGGCGCGCCTCGATCATTCCGCTGATCGCCGTGCCGGTGTCCGTGGTCGGCACGTTTGCCGCGCTGTACCTGTTTGGTTTTTCGATCAATACACTCACCCTCTTCGGCCTCGTCCTCGCGATCGGGATCGTCGTGGATGACGCGATCGTCGTGGTGGAAAACGTCGAACGCAATATCGAAGAAGGACGCACACCGCTTCAAGCGGCACACCAGGCGATGCAGGAAGTGTCGGGCCCGATCGTCGCCATCGCGCTCGTGTTGTGCGCCGTGTTCGTGCCGATGGCCTTTCTCAGCGGCGTCACCGGCCAGTTCTACAAACAGTTCGCCGTGACGATTGCCATCTCGACGGTGATCTCGGCCGTCAATTCACTGACCCTCTCGCCAGCCCTGGCGGCTAAACTGCTCAAAGGCCACGGGGCACCGAAAGATGCCCTTTCACGGTCGATCGAACGTCTATTCGGCTGGGTCTTCCGGCCGTTCAACCGATTCTTCAAGGCCAGTTCCAGCGGGTATCAAGGCACGGTCTCACGCACATTGACACATCGCGGTTCTGTGTTTGCCGTGTACGCCCTACTGTTGGTCGTCACAGGCATGCTCTTCCAAGCAGTCCCCCGGGGCTTCATTCCCACCCAGGACAAGTTGTATCTGATGGCCGGGGTGAAACTGCCGGAAGGCGCCTCGCTCGAACGCACCGATGCGGTGTTGCGGCAGGTCGTCGCGATCAGCAAAACCGTGGACGGTGTCGCGCACGTGGTGGCCATGACCGGCCTGAATCCGTTGCAGTTTACGAACACACCGAACTACGGCATCGCCTTCCTCATCTTGAAGCCGTTCGACGAGCGCCACCGCAGCGCCAAGGACATCAGCGAGGAGATGAATCAGAAGATCTCCGCCATCAAGGAAGGCATAACCTTTGTGTTGATGCCGCCGCCGATTCTCGGACTCGGCAACGGCGCGGGATATGGACTCTTCGTGGAAGACCGGGCGGGACTCGGCTTCGGGGCACTGCAGAATGCCGTCGGCGCCCTGCAAGGGGCGGTCATGCAGACTCCCGGGATGGGCTACCCGATTTCCGGCTATCAGGCCAACGTGCCGCAGCTTGATGCCGAGGTGGACCGCGTCAAAACCAAGACCCAGGGCATTGCGTTGACGGACCTGTTTGCCACGATGCAGATCTACCTCGGCTCCGCCTACGTGAACGACTTCAACCTGTTCGGCCGCACCTGGCGCGTGTATGCGCAGGCGGACGGCGATTTTCGAGGCAAGGTCGAGGACATCGCCAATCTCAAAACACGCAACGACCGCGGCGAAATGGTCCCGATCGGCTCGATGGTGAAATTCAGCCAAACCTATGGGCCCGATCCTGTCCTGCGCTACAACGGCTATCCTGCCGCGGATTTTATGGGAGAGGCCGATCCCACCAAGTTTTCGTCGGCACAGGCGATGGATACCATTCGCAACATCGCCGGAAAAGTGCTGCTGAACGGGATGACCATCGAATGGACCGATTTGAGCTTTCAGGAAGCATCGCAAGGAAGGGCAGCCCTGCTGGTGTTCCCCGTAGCCATCCTGTTGGCCTTCCTCGTCCTCGCCGCACTGTACGAGTCCTGGACCTTGCCGCTGGCGGTGATCCTGATCGTGCCCATGTGCATGCTGTGCGCGCTCGCCGGCGTCAAACTCACCGGCGGCGACAACAATACCTTTGTGCAGGTCGGCCTGGTCGTGCTGATGGGTTTGGCGTGCAAAAACGCGATTCTGATCGTCGAGTTTGCACGCGAGTTGGAACTGCAGGGGATGGGCATCGTCGAGGCGGCCCTTGAATCCTGCCGGCTGCGTTTGCGGCCGATCGTGATGACCTCGGTCGCCTTTATCGCCGGCACGATTCCACTCGTGCTCTCACATGGCGCCGGTGCGGAAGTGCGTTCCGCCACCGGCATCACCGTGTTCGCCGGGATGATCGGCGTCACCCTGTTCGGCTTATTTCTCACCCCGGTGTTTTATGTCGGCCTCCGCACGCTGTCAAGGCGCGCGCTGATCAGGCACGATGCTGGACTGGAATCAGCACCCATGGAAGGGCAGTTGAGCGGGGGCGCATACGAACGGCATGAACCGTAAGACGCTGAGCCTAATCGCCACATGATCCTCCTGAAATCCATACCCTTCTCACCCACATTGTCTCCATTAGCGGACATCGTGATCGTGCAGCCCTACGCGCTGCAGTGCAATGTCAGACACTTCGCCGTCGTACTGCCATCCGATGCTCCAACAGTTCGTCGAGCTCTACCGCAGCTCAGACTGTGAAAGAGGATATGGTGCAATGATGAACGTGGGCCCCTGCTTCGCAGGCTCCTTCCTCGCAACGCTCCACGATCAGGTTCGTTGAGGTCCAGCGCTTTCTGTTTCAACCTGCAACACTGCATCCGCCTGTATCGCTTTTCTTCCTACGCCGTATCTGAAGCGATACGTCATCAGGCAGAGGCACTTGTGACAGCAGCATCGACGAGCCTCGACAGGCCTCTCAGGTGAGCTCTTTCTGCTCCCAGGATGACGTGGCATCGATCCTGCTCTGAACACACTACGTACTCACTGTCTCACTCGGTTCGTCACCCGGCGTCGTGTTTCGCACACACATCGCGCCATGAAAGGAGTTCCCATGAACAGACCTATTCCTGTCAGCACACAATCAGCTCGCCGTTTCGCACAGCGGGTCACCATCCTTGGAGCCCTCGTCGCAGCAGTACTCTGTGGGGGCGCGTTGTGGTCCGTGCCTGCTGTTCACGCCGATCACGAACCCGATGCCCACTGGCTCGGCTGGTCGCCGATCAAGATTACCGAGTCGGGATTCGACTTCGGGGGAGAGACCTTTGTCGCCGGAGCCCCAACGAGCTACGGCTGGCTCGGCTGGTATCTGGAAGACGGTCAGGTGCGCGCGGCCCTGTACGGGCACTTGCACCTCGACGACGTCCGGGATCTCTGTGCCCGCATGCGCATCGACTACTACGTCGATGAGCGGTTGTGGCACACCGAGTACGGAGGACAGGTCTGTGCGCCGGACGACAAACATCATCGATGGGAGGTGTCGCTGAACGAGTACCGGAGCAGCAAGACGGACAAGGTCCGCGTCGCGATCGAGAAACTCACGGCGACCAAGGACTGGACCATCGTCGGCTCGCAGAGTCAGCCCCTCAGTCCGATACACCACAAGGTCAAAATCACGGAAGATGGATTTGATTTCGGAAGCGAAGCCTTCGCGCTGGGCGCGCCGACCGGGTCCGGTGAGGTGACGTGGACCAGAAGCGGTGCTCAAGTCAATCCTCGCTTGAACGGCACCCTTCATATCAACAATGCCGCGTCGGCCTGCGCCCGCATGCGCATTCAATATTTCAGGGTGGACGATACTCAACTTGCGGAAAAATTCGGGGGGACGGTCTGCGCTCCGGACAATCGCCACCATAGTTGGTCTGTGGATCTTGAACCGTTCAGTGACAACCTCCTGGCGTATGTCAAGATCGGCCTCCAGACCCTAGGGACGGACGATGCCTGGCGTACCATCGGCACGGTGAAGTCGGAGTACGTGAAGGTGTACCCTCGCCTCTGCGAGTCCAAGCCCGGGTGCTTGAAATCGAACGACACCAAGATCGATTAATTGATTCTGTGGTTCTTCCATCGTCGAATGGTGTGAACATGCGTTGCGCCCGGGGGAGAAGCACGGCGGTGTGTGGCGATGACACGACCGGTTCTCGATGAGCTCAATCGAGGCACGCTGGACGTGGCACAGGCATCGTACCCCGGGCGGGAAAGGGATGGGGCCATGAGACGACACCTGACGACTCTCGTACCGAACGGCACGCGTTATTGCGGGCTGGTGGTCGTGGCGCTGATTCTGACTACGACCCTCGCATTTGGGGAGCGGTTTACCAAGGATGTGCGGTTCACCGGCACGGCTGTTTCTTCCGAGCATGTATCCGGCTTCCAAGGAACGGCTTTTGTGGTTGGAGTACCGGACGCGAACGGGAATGACGACTATGCCGTGTTTGGAATCACATCGGAGGAGCAACGAGATCATCCCTGCTTTGTGAAGGTGATGAGCGAAAACATCAACGACTGGAGTGCGCAACAGGAGCTCGCCAAAGAGCTCTGTGACGGGAGCCCCAGCAGCGCAGAACTGACGGCGGCGTATGGCAATCCCCATTATGGCAAGCGGTCGTTTGTGACCGGGATTCGTGTCTGCATGAACGATCAGGATGATCGGGTGAAGGGATTCCAGATCCGAGGACGGACCCTGTCCGACTTTGGAACGCTGCAGACTCTCGAACGCGATGCGCCTGGGAAGAAGGGTGAACGCCATCCGCCGGAACCGAAAGATGAGCGGCCCAACTGCCATGACAATTGGAAACGCTGGGCCCTCTGCCCGAAGGACGACCAGATCGCGACCGCCGTCGTCCTGCATTTCGGGGCCGGGACGCAACCTCGATCGTTGATTGGGATAGGCCTGCAATGCCGGACGGTACAGGAACCCGCACCAGTCACCGGAACTCCATTCTAGCCCGCATTATTCATGACGGTTCGTCGCGAAATCGCCGAATCACGTGGCGAGACCGGCGCGCAGAGTCCGGAGGACCTGAGGCGTACTCGTGCAGTACGTCGAAGGTCCGAGGGCCGAGCCCGCCGGCCATAGGCTCGTCGCAGCAGTGAATCGGCGATGCAGCAGAAGTGCTCATGAATAATGCGGGCTAGGGCACCGTGATGAGGCCGGACGTGCCGCCAGGCCTCTTCTCGACAAACCCAAAGCCGCCGTCCGGTGATCCCTCGTTCCCAGACAAAAAGCCGGTTCCTCATTGGTGGAGGCTACGTTTCGTGCTATCTCATTCAGAATGAGTACAAACCTTCCTGCACTCTTGAGGCAAAATTCATGATGATGCGGAACGCCTTCGCATTGGCCGTTACACTGGTATTGCCGACAGAGCTCGCCGGCTACGCTCTGCACCATGCTCATGTTGCGGGCCAGACACAAGCCGCTCAGCAGTATGAGTTAGCCAGAGGGGCTGGCGAGACACGAGCTGAGTGCGTCGGACAGATCCGAATCGGCCCCGGTATCACCGTCATGGACCTGGAGACAACCCGGACGGATTCGGATGATGCGCGGATTTCTTTACGGGGGACCAGAGACTCCGTCGTGTGCGAAGCCATTCTTCACCCCGCTATGCAGCCCGTTCTCGGACGCAGTGTTGTTCAGTTCCACAATGGCACCACCGTGCCGCTCGCGCAGGTATTGCGTCAGATTCTTGAATCGGGCAAGCAGCCCCGCATGCCGCAAACCGCGCGCTCCACAGCGCTCGACAAGATACATGTTCACACGCTTCATGCTGTGGCGGTTTACGAAGGGACGGCCGTTCGTCCTACCTCCCATCCTATCGAGACGCCTCAGGGAATCATTCACCTCAAGGTAGAGAGCACCCGCGAACCGATCACGCTCTTTCTGATGTCGTATTACCCGGTCGACTGGAGAGTCTCCGCTGCACCTGGTGCACGGATTGGGTCAGTCATTCTCCGCGGCTACTACCGTCAAACCATTCGAGGGCTGGATAACACCGTTCCGATCAATCTCGCATCTGCTGAGGATGATCAATGGGAAGAGATGTTTCCTCGGACTCTGGTGACATCACGAGACGGACTACTCGACTTTAAGGCCTATGTGCGCTCGATGGTCGGAGTTGAGCCTGTGACCGTCCAGAGCATCTACACGGGCAATTCGATGGTGATCGACGGAAAGACCACGCTCGAGTTTCCGGCTCCAATTGAGGCGCCTATCACGCAATCGGTCGTGTTCAAGTCGGACAGCGAATCCTCGGCACGATTCCGCGGACGGAAGATGATTTCCCCGGATCGCCTGACGGTCGGATATGGCATGAGCGGCGCTTCGACGGAGAGCATCGCCACGGTGCCGCATAGCAAAGGAAGATGGTACGCCGAATTCATCGTCCATGCCGGGGCCGCCAACGCGGTCCCCGACTCGTGGACCAACGTCGGTATCCGGTCGACGGCCAACGAGTCGGGCGGACTGACTTCACATGACGGGCAATTGACATACGGAGTGAAGCGGTATCTTCGGAATGTGGGCGGGCTACGCGACAACGATGTCATAGGACTCGCCATGGACCTGACGCGAGGCCATCTTTATGTTCGACACAATGGCGTATGGGTTGGAGGCTCGCCCGACAGTGGCCATGCAATCCTTCAGATTGTCACGGATCGCCAGTATGTCGTCGCAGTCGAGGTCGGCTCACCCGGTGGGGATTATACGAAGACGGACACGTGGACCGGCAACTTTGGTTCGACACCGTTCCGCCATCTCATACCACAAGGGTTCGAACCCTACGGAGGCGTCCGACCGAAGTAACGGATGCTCGTCCCGCAAGGAATCTTTCCGGCTCGCTTGTCGATACGTATCTACTGCGATCGAAAGTGAATCCGTACGGTCAGTTCTCCGTCGACGGGATCGTCGCCTTTGAGTTGAGGCAGAAACGTCCATTTGTTCAAGGCAATGATGCCGGCGACAGTGAGCTCGCGATGTTTCGCCGGCTCCAATACCACCACCGTGACCTGGCCATCCTTGGAGACGAGCAGGCGGGCCTTCATCCAATCATCGAGCGGCTTGCCGTCCAGCGAGGATGGAATGGCAGGCCATGGCGTCGCTTTCGGTACCGGCCCCGCCTGCTGATCCTTGTTCAAGGGCAGGCCGTGCACATGCACTTCCGGCAACTCGATGATGTCCGCATCCAACGCATGATCCGCCTCATGCGTCGCCTCATCACCGGTCACGGCGAGGGCGTATACAGGCAGCAGGCACCACATGCTGAGCACTACCATGGGTACTGTCACTGGTCGAATTCCATCGATGAAGTTCGTCATACGCTCTTCCAATCAATCGCAGAATGATGCTGATCACACGAGCCATTCGGCAAGGCCGCAGTGTAGCAGCTTCTGACTCCCTCTTATACCATCCGTCAAGCCCGGCGACATTCCCCCCACTCCGAAACAGATGCCCAACAAGGTTGTCCAGCTAAGGCCGCAAGCCCTCAACCTTCCTGCCGGAAAGGGATGCTCAAACGGGCCATCCAGCAAGGCCGCAGGGAACTCGGCGACTGAGGCGTACCCTTGTGGTACGTCGCAGGGAGCCGAGTGACTGAGAACGACGCTGGCAACCTTGTTCGGCATCTGACCTAAAAGAACCATTGGCCACGGAAGAAAAACGACCGTGGCATCCCCGCATGCGACACCCCCAACCCGATACTCCCCTCTCCCTGATTGATGAAATACCGCTGATCCAACAGATTGACGATATCGAAGCCGAGCAGGAATTTCTGCCCTTCCCACGGCAACGGGAACACATGCGCAATCGAGAGATTGTAGATCGTGTAGGACGGACTGTGGCTGGAATTCGTCTTGGCGTCTTCATTCTCCGACGTGCGCAGTCCCGAAGCAAACAACATCTGCCCCGTGAACGTCGTCCGGTCCAACAGTCGGTAACTCACAATGGCCGAACTCGTGAGCGTTTGCATGTGATCGCAAAACACTCCACCCTGTGAATTGATGTCGGCTATTTCTTTCGCTTCCAACAGGAAATGCCCGGACTGCAATCCGTAGCCCTTACACTGACCCCAGGCCACGTTGCCCCGTGCCGTCAGGTTCTCGGTGAGTTGCAGTTTCAGCGCCCCATCGATGCCGCGCTGCCAGCCGCGTTCGAAGGCAAAATAGTTCAGTAATGGTGTGGTGCCGAACTGTCCTGCATCGGACAGGAAGTTGCTGAGTTTATACCACCCGGTGAATTGCAGCGTGGCGTAACGGTTCAACGCATGGTAACTGCCGACCTCGAAGTAATGCGCGCGTTCAGCCCGTACCGTGTTGTTGGTCAGGTCTTCCGGCTGCGCCCTGGTTCCAAGCGTGTTGAGCTTGGCGAATGAAATCGCTTCCAGATTCGGCGGCGTGAACATGCGGCCATAAAACACGTGGAACACGTTCGACGGATTGTACTTATAGCTCACCCCGATGCGCGGGCTGACCTGGCCTTCGTTGCGTTGATACTGCACGATGTCGCCGCGCAGACCAAGATTGAAGGTCCACTGGTCGTTGGGACTCCACTGATCTTGAATCCAGAACTCCTGCCGGTACCCGATCTGCCGGTTGTCGGCATTGAGACTGAGCAGGTCGCCGGTCGGATTGCCCGCTCCGTCGTCCAGGAACGTGAACAGCCTGGTCTTATTCACCGACTGCGTCCGGTCGAGCTGAAACCCGGCCTTGATGAGGTGTTGCTTGCTGTGCACGTAGGTATAGTCGAACCGGATTCCGGTGGAATAGGCGTTCCGATCCTGGTCGGACGCTGAAAACGGCTCGGCCGGATCGGCCGTATAGGCCAGCAGATTCAGCGGGTCGGTTTTAAACGTGGCGCGCGTATGCCGCATGTAGCCGGACAAGCTGAAGAAGTTGTTGGCATTCACGTCACGCCGCCACACCATGTGGCCGTATTGGTTGTTCTCCTTCTGAAACTCGTCGATCGCCTGCGAGGCCACCGGCGAAAACCCGGGCCGCCCCGCTTGCAGGAGCGGCAACATCTGTCCGCTCGGATCCAGTTCGCCGCCCGGCGCCGTAGGGATCTGATACTTGGCGACGGAGTTGAGGAACAACCAGGTGAAGTTGTTTTTATTGTCGTGTTGATAGTCGCCCCGAATGAACGTTTGATTGCGTTCACTCTGCCCATGATAGACGGTTCGGCCCAACGTCGGCGGCTCGATACCTCTGTTGGTGGCGGTGTGGCTGTTCAGGATATAGAACCGGAATTTTTCGCCGATTGTGCCGCCATACTCAAATGACGGGTTAATGGTCTTGTTCGAGCCGCCCATCATCTGCACAGACCCGAAAGACGGCTTCGTGCCGCTCTTCGTCGTGATATCCAACACCGCCGCCGCTTTGTTCCCGTATTGCGCCTCCATGCCGCCCAGGATGATGTCCGCCCGCTCCCAGGCCCTGGGACTGATCACATCTGAAAAGGTGGACGACACCGTGTCGGGGATCGGCACGCCATCGATCCGCAATTGCAGATTCGCGTGGTCCTGGCGAATATGCACCTGCTTGAGCGACCCATAGACCGCGCTCGGAATCGTGAGCAGCACATCGTGGAGCTCATTGTTGTTCCCGCGCGGGAGCTCTTCGATGTCCTTTCGACTGAGAGCATAGGTCTCGCTGGAGGCTTTGTATTGGATGGGCGCCAACGGAGACACGACTTCGAGCGCAATCTCCTTGGTCTTCGATAGGGTCAGGGTCACCGGAACATTCGCCTCAGCCCCGACCTTAATGATGGCATATTCACTGCGATAGGTATCCTGGACCGCACTCACCGAATAGGTTCCCTCGGACGGCAGATCGACGACAAATTCTCCGGCGTCGTTTGCAACCGCCGTCCCGGCAACCGTCCCCTCCTGGTCTTTCACTTCCACCGTGGCCTGAGGCACCCGGCGGAGATCCTGATTCTGCACCGTCCCGGTTATGGTTCGCACGTTGGGAAGCGCCGGCTTCTGCGCGAAGGCCGGCGAAAGACCGGGCACAAGAGCAATCAACAACACCCCAAGACACAGTTGAGACACACCTCGAACCGACGACAACATGCGCACCTCCCCAACATAATTCCGCGCAAGTCACAGCCAGACACAAAGCCGTAGCCGAGACGAAGCGGTACAAGCCAAAATAGAATGAACGATGGCGATGAGGTTAGGTCAGAGGCGGCGCTCGGGAGGCACGGGATGCAGGGAGCGATTGAGAGACGAGAATCGGTGCGCGCACCACTTGCGGCGGCGCATGGGCCAGGAACGCACAGGGAACGGGCACATCACCGATCAGCGAATGACCGGTGTGATACTGCACCCACTGGCAGAGGTCGGTGTCGGAATGTTCATGTCCGTCATGATCGGCCGCCGCCAACTCGTGGTGAATCTCCAGCGCGGCAGCGAAGGGCGCCATGGCGAGCAAGAGGCACGCGACGAACAGCGCGACCACCGAGCAGGATTTGTTGCGGGCACAATGACGAAACATGATCATCCAAGCCGACAGATTTCTAAGGCGTGAGTTGTAACAAAGGGGCCGCTGCGAATGCAAGCCGGTCCTCCCACGCCTCCACACTGGACTTTATCCTACAGAATTCGATATCTTATCCCGCAATCTTGAATTGTCACGCGAACTCGCCGGACTTTTCGATGAAGGACCACCATGACCAGGCCGATAGACAACCAGCACGTCATTGAAATCAAACCGCTGCCCTCACCTCGCGAGGTCAAGACGCAACTGCCGATCACGGACCCCGTATCCGAACTAGTCTTTCTGACCAGGCAGGCGATCAGAGATATCCTGCACGGCCGTGACAACGACCGGCTGATCGTCATCGTGGGTCCCTGCTCGATTCATGACCCTGCCGCCGCGTACGAATATGCCGACCGGCTCAAACCGGTCGCCGATGCCGTGCGCGACAAACTGCTCGTCGTCATGCGCACCTACTTCGAAAAGCCACGAACGACGGTCGGTTGGAAGGGCCTGATCAACGATCCCCATCTCGACGGCACGTGCGAGATTGCCCAAGGCATCCAATTGGCCCGGACAATCCTCCTGAACATCAATGGAAAGGGTCTGCCCTGCGCCACGGAACTGCTCGACCCCGTCACCCCGCAGTACATTGCCGACCTGTTGAGCTGGACCGCAATCGGCGCGCGGACGACTGAGAGCCAAATCCATCGCGAAATGGCGAGCGGCCTCTCCATGCCGGTCGGATTCAAGAACGGCACGGAAGGCAGTCTACAGGTGGCCATCAATGCGATGATTACCAGCCGCAGCCCGCACCATTTCGTCGGCGTCAACGCCGACGGGATCACCTCGATCATCAAGACCACCGGCAACCCCGACCACCATATCGTCCTGCGCGGGGGCGGCGGACGCACCAACTACGGCGTCGAGGATATCGCCAGAGCCGAAGCGGCGGTCGCCGGCGAAGGTCTTGCCCGTGCGGTGATGGTGGACTGCTCCCACGATAATTCCGGGAAGAATCATCAGCGACAAGTGGAAGTCGCCGGCGAGGTGCTCAAGCAATTCCAGCAAGGCCGCCGGTCGATCATGGGCCTCATGCTGGAGAGCCACCTGCAAGGCGGACGGCAAAGCTGGGACCCGAACAAGGCCTTGACCTACGGCATGTCGATCACCGATTCCTGCCTGGGTTGGAGCGACACCGAAGCGTTGCTCTACGGCATGGCGGAATCGCTCGCCGCGAAGACGGTGTAAGACCTTGCGATCCTGACAAGAGCCTCCTCCCAGAGTTTCGCCACCCGCCTCGCGCACATCGTCTCTCCTGTGCCGTGGATTCGGATACCCGCCACCCCGCTTCAGGTCCCGCTCCATACCGCAGTCCGCGACACCCGTCAGCGGCGCCTCACCCAGGACCATACTCCCGATACAGTCAGCCCCGCCCCGAACAGGCACCACAGCCCCATCAAGAACCGTCGAAGCCCGTCATGTCCCACAAACCAGGGCACATCCCACCGATGTAGGCCGCCAAACAGGCGATGGTACCACCGACGAGACGCATCCTGTTGTTCAAGCACCTCCCCGGTCCTCGCATCGACATCGACCCAGCGCGCATCAGTTCCCTCACGCTGCACTCGCACGACAGGTACCCCGGCGGCAACAGTAAGAACCGACCCGGCCCGACGCAACTCGGACATGATGGTCCGGACCGTCAAACCATCCGTTAATCCGAACATGGCGCCCGCAGCCGAACGCACAAGCGACTCGGAAAACAGCTGCTGCCCGGATCCACCTGCCTCAAACAGAGGAATCACGAACTGACGGTCGGAGGATTCCCGGACAATCGCATGTACCGCTCCTGCCAACTTGCTCACTCGTATTTCCTTTGCGGCCCCTACCACGACTGCCTTCCCCCACTCTGCGCTGTATGACTCGATGTCGCGAGCCGTCAATCGTCCACCCATCGCCCGTTCACGCTCCGACGCAGCGATCGTTCCATCAGAAAATACCCGCCCATGATCCATCGAGAGCCACCCGCTGAGCACCCAGGCAAGCGCCGTCACTCCCCCGGTCAGACCAAGCATTCGGTGGAGAGCAGGCCCTCCGGTGACGAACCGCCACCTTCCTTCTCGCATCAGCGCGCGCACAAGTAGCATGCAACCGGTGACCATCATCAGCGTCGCCCCACCCCCGAGCCACCAGAGCGTCCGATCCCATAACCCCCACTGCCGCCGCAGCCAGGGCAAATACGCCCAATGAAGGACGGCCCCCACCAGATTCCACCGCCGTTCATAAGCGGTGGTCTGTTGTACCAGTTCGCCGGTCGCGCCGGAAAAGTACCAGACCGGCTCCTCTTCGCCGGAGAACGACACTTTCCACAACGGGCGATGCGCATTGAACCGCTGATGGACCGTCCACACATCGTCTGCGATCGCTTCGAGCGAGAGGATTGCGCGGGCCGGCACGATGCCTGCGGCGGCGCGTTGCGCGCCTGGAGCCGACAGCGGCGCAACCGGCTCCAGGGTATCGCCCCAGGCGGCCCCGAGCGATCCATCCAGGTACTGAGCCACCGCAACGGGGCGCTCGCCGACCTGGATGATGCGGAGGTACTCGATACCCTGCGGGCGATCCATCGCGCCGATGATCCCCTCCAACGACGCACAACAGGACTCCGAATCGATCTTGGCGGCTGATTCGAACCACTCGGGTTCCGTCAGGCTCGGATAGGAAACCCGTAGCATCACCACCCCGGAGAGGAACCAAACCAGCACCACCGGCCCCAATGCGAACGCAAGCCGGCGATGCATCCTTGTCAGACCCCGTGCCGTCTCCATCCGCCTAGAACCGGGCCAAGAGCATCAGCTCGACGGTCCGCGGCGCGCCAATCAACACCTGGCTCGGATAGGCCGGGTCCGCCCACACGGCATACGTCTTGTCGAGCAGATTGCGTCCGCGCAGCATCACCGCCCAATTCCGATACGGCACGGAGATCCAGGCATCGGCGGTCATATAGGCCTGTAGCCGCACGGCATTGGCATTGTCGGCATACCGGTGGCCGACATAGCGGAACGCGGCCCCCAGATCGAACGGCACGACACACGGCACCCGGTATACACTCCAGAGATTAGCCATGGTTTCCGGCACGTTCGGCGGCCGATTGCCGGTATACGAGAGCAGGGTCGTTCCCGTACTTTCCGAGAAGTCTGCGAAACGCGCCGAGAGGAACGTCAGGTTCCCTTGCAGCCGCCACGCAGCTGTGGGACGCAGGGCCGCACTCAACTCCACCCCCTTGGAAGTTTGGCGGCCGATATTCAGCGTGGACGTTAGACTGTCTGCAGTAAGGATATTCTTGCGGAAGATATCGTAGTAGGCCAGGGTCCACTCGCCGCGGTTGTCCCAAAACCTCTGCTTCAGACCGACCTCCCACTGCGCGCCCGTCGCCATGTCGAAGTTCTGATTGGCGCGCACGAGAAACAGATTCGCGCCGACGGGGTCGGCGGCGGTGGCATACTGCCCGTACAAGGTCAGGCCGGGCAGCAGGTCGTACACGGCACCCGCCCGCCATGTCGAAGGATTGAAAGTCCGAGACAAACTCGTACCGGTATTCAGCACGCCAGCCGTGTTGAACAATTCTCGCTCGAGATCCACATGGTCGTACCGGAATCCGGCCACGAGTTTCAATTGCTCGGTCAGACTGAATTGTTCTTCACCGAATACCGCTGTCGTCACGATCAGCGCCGTCTGCCGGGCCGTCGGCCCGCCGCCGAATGCCCCGCCCGGCAGACCGAACGGGCTCACGCTGTCCGCCGCGCCGTTGAAAAAGCTCCGTCGCGTGAAGTCCAAGTGCGTGAAGTCCAAACCGACCAAGAATCGATTCGCATAGCCGACGATGGGTTCGTTGACCTGCAGCTCCAATCGATCGCCGATGATCCGTTGATCGTGCTGCACGAGAAACCGATCGCGGTCGATCAGCTGGGTGCCTGCGTTGAACCGATAGTTTTCCGCGTTTTGCCAATTCCGATCCGCCGAGTAGTGGTACGCCTGATTGCGGACTTCGATGCGGTCCGTCGGACGCCAGGCGGCTTTGAGCTTCGTCCAATGCGTCAACGAACTCATGTCGCCGTCAATCACGCCGAAATTCTGGCGCAAGAATCGTCCGTCCACGGTGCGCCCGTCCCCTACCGCCACCACGCCATGCACGGCCGCCCCGGACGCGAACGCGCCCGACACCAGCGGCGTCCCCCAGTAGGGCACCGCTTGATCGTGGGCGATGTCGAAGGACAGTTCGAGATCGAGATCGCGCGTCACGTCGTATCGGACTCCGCTGCTCCAATTCCAATACGTGAACGGCGAGCGCTGCACGCCCGTGAACTGGTCGCCGCTTTGATAGCTCAGATCGGCTCGATAGTGCAGTTTCCCCGAGCCGCCGATCGCCCCGCCGCTCCCTGCCGCCGCGCGCAGCGTGTTGAACGTGCCGTACGACAACAGCGCGTCGGTCGTGACGCGATCCTCCAGCGTCGGACGTTTCGTCACGAAATTGATGCCTCCGCCCATAGCCCCCTCGCCGTACAGGACCGACGCCGGTCCCTTCAGGATTTCGATGCGGTCCAGATTCCAGGTATCGCGCGGCCGCGAGGTCATGCTGGCCGGGCCGATCGTGAGTCCGTCATACAACAGTCGCAGCTGTTGCCCCGTAAACCCACGCATCGAAAAATTCGCCGGACTGCCGGGAGAATCGCCGAACGACACCCCCGTCCCACCCTGCGCGGCCTCCGAGATCGTTCGAAATCCCCGTTCCTGCATCATCGTGTGATCGACCACCTCGACGCTGGCAGGAATCTCGCGAATTGAAAGCCCCAGACGGCTCGCCGACGGACTCGCCTCCTCCAGATGCAACGATCCCGTCCCGGTGGTCTGAATCGATTGGTCTCGTACCTCCACTTCCGGCAATTCCAATTCCCCCACGCCCTCGATGTCACCGGCGCTCGCCCAGATCACATCCGGCCCAATAATCTGACTCCACGCCAAACACCCTGCGATGACTATGCCCGTCAGAATGTTACGATGCTGAATCACGATACTCCTTCCCCGTGAGGCGGTTCGCCCCCACTGCTTGCGAAGATGATGAAGATTGTTTCCGGACCGTCACACACCGGGCGGGTCGGGCTCGACACCGGTACCCAGTGAGTTACCAACAGGGGGGCGGACCACGAACAGAAGGAAGAGACACGTCGAAGGATGCGCTGGGGACTTGAATCGGACCGGTCGTGGACGCATACCCCTCTAGTGCGCGGGCGACGCACGCTTCCGGCACCTCGCCCACGCCGGCGGCATGATCGAGGCAGGCATGTTCATCCTGGCTCGTATGTGCCGGATTGCCCGTCAACAGTCCCAGTTGATGATCGAGCAGGACAAGGGGCAACGGTAGCGTCAGCACCAGATAGGCACACAGGAAGCACAAACGGAGCATGAGCGTGGCGTTGGACATCAGAAGGCCATCCCCACAATCAGGCCGAGCGGCAACCCCAGACGTCGCAACAATCGTTTCACCAACCGCGTCCGCATGGCTTGACGAACGGCTCGGTGGCGATGACGGAGACTGATCTGAAGCGCCGAGCCCGTATCCACACGCTCCACATCAGGCCGCACGACGTATCGTTCTCGCACCCGCCGCCGTTCCTGCATGAACAACCGTTCCACCAACGTCCGTTCATTTTTTCCGCACCACCGAAACTCGTGCTCAGACATTGTGCTCTCCTTGTAATAGCCATAACGAGTGGGCTACGCCGCCGTCGCGCCACAGGTGCCACACCGATCTGTGGCTCGTCGAAGCTCCCAATGATCCGCGGGGCTTCGGCCAGAAACATGAACCCTTCCGGCATGTCACGGCGGGGACAGCGGACAGTCTCCTCACGCGGCGTGGGTGAAGCCCGACCACCTGATGAATTGGAGAACTGTCAGACGAGGGGTGGACCGCGAGTCAGCTCGAACGTACGATAGACGCCGAGCGAAGGGTTCGGATGAGTCTGGCAGGTCAGGGAGACCGGAAGAGGCCCGGCGTCGAGAGTGTGTCCGGTTTCAGACAGGCCGAAGCCGGCGGCATGATCCAGCCAGGCATGGCCATCGAGGGTCGTGTGGGATGGGTCTCCCGTAAACAGACCCAGCTCATGGTCGAGTAACACGACCGGCAGAGGCACAGCCAGCACCAGGTAGGCGGCAAGGATACACAGCACGACGCCGAGAGCACCACGTCGAATCATGTCTGCTCCCGTTCCGCCGATAGGGCCTCCGTAGGAATAGGGCCATGGCCACACCCTTGGATGCCGAGCCCACCCCCGAAAATATTCTTGACCGTCGGTGCAGGGGCCACTGATCCGACCGGTGGAGCGGAGTCCGCCCGACTGTGAGCGGCCAGATCAACCCCGGCGGAAAACGAGGACAGCACACGCTCCAAGGCCACGCCACAGATGGAGCACGCGACAACCGGTGGCTCACTCATCGCTTGACGGTACGCGAACCGCCGCGGGCAGTCAGCCGGCCCCCGGCAATCACGCGCTTGGTATTCATACACAGGCATTTGAGTTATCGCTTTTCCTTGTGCGTCGCATGCTGGCGGCAGCGCGCGCAGTACTTCTTCAGCTCGATGCGATCCGGATCATTCTTCTTATTCTTCATCGTCCAATAGACCGACATGCCCGGCGTCTCACAGCCGGTACAAGCCAGCGCCGCGATTTCGCGCATGATGAAACTCCTTTGCCCCGGTTAGACCTTCTGGCCGTCTGCCCGCATGTCCGCGACGACTCGCGCAAGCCCCTTCTTGTCGATGATTCTCATGCCACGGGTCGACTCCGACAGCGTGATCCAGCGGTTCTCATCCGACAGAAAATACCGCTTCCGCTGAATGTTCGGCAGAAACCGCCGCTTGGTCCGGTTATCGGCATGACTGACATGGTTCCCGGCCATCGGCTTTTTTCCCGTCACCTGACAATAGCGTGCCATCACACACTCCTGCTCTTCCTGTCACATGCAGCCGGCTGATGCGGCGGCCGACTCCGATTCTTGGCGGTCGTCACCCCTTGACTCCTGTCATTCGGACTCCCTCCCATCCTCTCGCGACCCCGCCTCCTCCGTCGCCCGCTCGAACGGGTCGTCGAATCGGCGCCAGGACTCTTCGCCTAGTAAGAGTTCGTCTCTGGTCAACAGACAATCCCTTAGCCGGGCGAACAGCGCTTCTTGATCCGCCTCATACCCGATACATGCCAGTTCCTGACGTCGATCTCCGAACTCGATCGTCCACTGCGACTCCAGGCGGCGCAGAAACGCCTCGTTGGTCGGCCACTCAGACTGCAGCGTCGCCACCCACCACTGGCCCACCCATTCGAAGTGCCGGCTGCCGACCGTCTGCTCCCAGGAGAAACAGCGCTCCGGCTTCGATGCCAACCAGAAATACCCCTTGCAACGCAGGACGCCGGGCCAGTCTTCTTCAATACAGCGCCACAAGCGTTCCGGGTGAAACGGACGGCTCGCGCGGAACACCCCCGTGCTCCATTCTTGTGATGGTCCGCATGGCACGCCGGCCTGGTCGATCAACTTGGCCCAGCCCGGCTGGAAGCTGATGCCGTACTCTGCCCCGTCCCTGCGAGCCAGTATGCGCACCGCCCGCCTCACCCTGTCTTCAGCCAACAGGACCTCCGCCTCCGGATTCAGATAGCGGAGGAGCGTGGTGACCCGTTCACGGCAGTCCGCGTCGATCGCTGCACTCCGAGTGAGAGCGATCAATGAGCAGTGCTCGATCTGCTCCACCAACAACTCCGAGAGCACCCTGGTATCGTCTGCGCCGCCGCTCATTCCCCGGTCCCCCAAGGCATCGGCACTGCGAATGCCTTGCCAGACGGTCGCGGCATCCACCACCGTCACCAACTGCTCCAGCCTGGCCAGTCCGGCGAGCGGCCCCTCGTCCGCTATGGCGTCGTTGAAGATCGACGCGACCATGGTGGGTTCGACCAACCCGGAACATTCGACGATCAATCGATCGAATCGACGCATTCCGGCGATGGACAGGATCGCGTCCGTCACGGCCTGACAAAACGAACACCCGACGCAGGACCGCATCAACTCGGCTAACGACTCCCCCAACTTAAACAGCTCCACCGCTGAACCAGTCTCCTCCGAGGCTTCCCACTCACGCTCGCTGCGGTCATGCACCAGCAACGCCCATCGCTCGGTGCCACGTTCGGCAAGCAACTCCCGAATCACTGTGCTCTTTCCCGCCCCCACGAATCCGCACACCATCGTGACCGGCAAGGGACACGATGAGATCTGATCAGCCGACATGGGTCACCTCCGGCGCCTTCCGACTCTGTCTCACCAACTCGACTTACGCACGCCGGGGATCTCCCCCTTCAGAGCCAGCAGTCGGAAATCGATACGCGACATACCAAACCGTCTCAGATATCCACGCACTCGACCGGAAACCCCACAACGGTTACGGACACGCACCGGAGACGCATTGCGCGGCAACGAATTCAGCCTGCTCTGGGCCTCCTGCCTCTCTTCCTGACTACTGACCTGATTCTTGACGACTGCTTTCAAAGTTCGGCGTTGTTCGGCATACTGTGCCACCAACTGCTTGCGTTTCTCGTTCCTCAACTGACTGCTCAATTTGGCCATGGCTCTGTCCTCATTCGTTCATCAACCGGGTATTCTTCAGACTACGATCCTTCCGGCCCGGCAAACGGTAGCAGCGCCATATGGCGGGCCCGCTTGATGGCCTGGGCGATCACCCGTTGCCGCTGCAGACTGTTGCCCGTCATTCGCCTCGGCAACATCCTGCCCCGCTCGCTGAGAAATCTCCGCAGCCACTCGACATTCTTCCAGTCCACCGGCGTGGTATCATCGATGACGCGACGCCGTCGTTCAGGTAACATTCCTCCTCCTTTCAGCTAGAAACGCAGCTCCGCCAATCACCCCCGCTTCTCGCATGTGAAGTCGCGCTCATCGAATTCCACCGCGCCCACTCCGATCCATTGATTCTTTCGCACGGTAAAACACTGCCGACAGGTCTGGTCGGAAAACGGCGAGAGTCCCAGGATCCAGTCGCGCGAGAATTCCCCTTGATATTCTTTGGGGAGAAACGCAAGAAATCCGGACGGCGGCGTTGCACGCGGTTGAGTCATGATGTTCCTCATAGACAATGGTTCATCATTTTGCTTGATGACCCTGATAGACTGTCTTCCCCCCCACCAGGGTGCGTATGACCTGTCCCCTCAGTGTCCAGCCGGAGAACGGCGTATTGCGGCCCTTGGATCGAAATCGTCCAGGATCCACCGTCCAGGACACGTCAGGATTGATCAGTGTGATGTCGGCGGCAGCCCCTGGCTTGAGGGTCCCCTTCGGCAGGCCGAGAACTGTAGCGGGGGCACTTGTCAAACAGGTGATCGCCCGCTCTAACGTCAATCGTCCTTGCTGGACGAGGCGCAGGGTCAATCCAAGGGCGGTTTCCAGCCCGACGATACCGAAAGGTGCCCGATTCATTCCCCACGCTTTCTCGTATTCGGCATGCGGAGCATGGTCCGTCGCGATCGCGTCGATGGTTCCATCCACCAATCCCTCAATCAGCGCGGTACGATCCTGGTCACTCCGCAAGGGGGGATTCATCTTGGCGTTGGCTCCATACGTAGACACCGCATCGTCCGTAAGCGTAAAGTGATGCGGGCTTACTTCCGTCGTGATCCGCACTCCATCCGACTTGGCCTTTCGCACCATCTCGACTCCGCCTGCCGTACTCAGATGTGCGACGTGCAATCGGGTTCCGGTCTCCTTGGCCAACCGGATGTCACGGGCGATCATTCGGTTCTCCGCATCAGCGGGCATCCCCCTCCACCCCATGGCCCGCGACACCGGCCCGTCATTCATGCACCCGCACCCGGAAGCCATGGTATCTTCGCAATGGTCGATGACCGGCAGATCCAATTCAGCGGCAGACTGCATCACCCGTCGCATGACCTCATCGCGCATGACCGGCCGGCCGTCATCGGAGACTGCCACGCAACCGGCTTGTTTCAGTGCGCGAAAATCAGCGAGTTCTCGGCCCGCAGACCCCATGGTCATCGCGCCGATCGGATGGACATGGGCCGACGCCGTCGCTCTCGCCCGTTCGATGATCCAACCTGTCACCGCGATGTCGTCGTTGACCGGCTTCGTATTCGGCATGCAACAGACCGTCGTAAACCCGCCCGCCACCGCGGCGGCAGTTCCAGTCGCAATCGTTTCCTTATGTTCATATCCCGGCTCGCGGAGATGGACATGGAGATCGACAAAGCCGGGCATGACAAGTACCCCCCGGGCATCGATGCACTCCGCATGACGAACATCTATCCGTGCTCCGAGATGCGGTTCCACGCCCACAACAACTCCCTCCGCGATCAAGAGATCGGCCTCGGTCGCACGGGAGCATGGAGCTACAATCCATCCGCCGTGTATCAAGATCACTGCTCCTGTACGGTCGATGACCGCTCCTTCTGACCCGCCAGCGCCGCCACCCGCGTGAGGAAGCCTCGAACATCCGCAGGCTTCATCTGGTCGTCAGGAATGTCCGCCGCGAGAAACACTCCGTCTCGCAGTCCAAACAATCCATGGGCGATCCTCTGGTGCCCCTCTACACCGATCCCAAAGGCCTCCACGAACGCGTTTCGGCTCACAGGGTCTGCACAACAGAGCGAGTAGCCTGCCGCCCGGATGTTCGGATGAAACCGGTCGACCTCACGCCAGTGCGATTCCTGATCAGCCGACACATGGACGATCCGGAGCTCGGGCACCCACTCGTAAGTTCGCTCCTCCAGTTCAACGATCTGTGCCAGGCAGGCGTGTTTTTCGATGTTCGGGAGCGTGGACACCACCACGAACCCCATTCGTAAATCGGATGCCAGCAGCGGGCCTGCGGCCAACCGCGCCGGAGGAATCGCAAAGTCCGCCACCAACCGGTCGCCTGTGAGCGGCAACCTCCCCTGCAAGTGAATCTGAGTCGTACCGAGTTGTGCAGTTCTCATGGTCTCACTCACCTCCCGCCATCAATGCGGTAACATCGTGAGCGCCCCGATTGTGACCATTCCCGCAATCATCATGGCGAATTGCCACAGGCCCTTGGCGGCGCCGACACGCCCGTGCAACCCCGGCACCAGGTCCGCGAGCCCGATGTAGAGGAAGCTGGCAGCCGCCACGCTGAGCGCGTAGGGCACAATCGCTTCTGCATACCCGAGCCCCCCATAGGCGACCACCACCCCGACGAGGGTGCCCAACCCCGAGACCGTGTTCCAGAAGAACGCCCGCCAACGTGAAAAGCCGCTCGAGAGGAGAATCGTGAAATCACTCAACTCTTGAGGCACTTCATGCCCCAACACCGCCAACGTCGTCACCAGCCCCAGGCCCGGCGAGGCCACGCAGGCGGCACCGATGGCGATACCGTCCGCCATGTTGTGAACCCCGTCACCGATCAGCACCAGCATTCCGGTTTTCTTCGCCAGCCCCTCAGGATGATCGTGGTGATGCGAGTGGCCAGGCGGGTCTGCTTCCGATCCATCACCGTGCGCATGCCGCCAGATCACTGCCCATTCCAGCACGAAAAACAACACCAATCCGGCCAGCAAGGAGAGGCCCACCTCGAGAATGGGAATATATTCCAGCGCTTCGGGAATGAGGCCGATGATCGCGGTGGCCAGCATCGTTCCCGTCGCGTAACTCAGCAGATACGGCATTGCGCGGTGTCGCCATCCGTCGGGAATGAACAACACGAGACAGGCCGGGATCAAGGCACCCAGACTTCCGAGTAGCCCCATCAGAACGGCAAATCCCCAGGTCGGCTCGGCAGGGACCATCATGCGAATGCCCTCCGATACCCCACGCCCTGCAGCGAAAAAACGTTATGCGTCGACATGCGGCTCCTGTTCATGCCGTACCCTCGGCAGCAGCTCCACCAGATTGCAGGGCTTATGATTGAGGTTGAGCTGAGGCAGGATGATCTGCTCCATGCCGAGCCGACAGGCTCCGGGACTCCCGGGAAGCAGAAACACAATCGTGTCCCCACACACCCCGGCATCGGCGCGGGACTGAATCGTGGAAGTGCCGATTTCCGCATAACTCAACCAGCGAAACAGTTCACCGAACCCGGGAATCGATTTGGTGAATAGAGACCGGACGGCATCCGGCGTGACATCGCGTTGCGTGACACCGGTCCCCCCGGTCACGATCACGAAGTCGACCTTGGGATCGGCGACCCAGGCGGCAATCGTCTCGCGGATCCTGTGGAAATCATCCTTGCACAATTGTCGGTCGGCGACGCGGTGCCCTGCTTGGGTCAGTCGATCGACGATCATATCGCCGCTCCGATCCGTCTCCGACGTTCGAGTGTCCGACACCGTCAAGACCGCCACCTCCACCGGAGCCCCCGCCTTTGTACTCGTCGTCGTCATGATTTGGTGTCTCTTCCCTCCGCGAGCGCATCTTGCAGCACCGCGCTTAAATGCCTGGCTTCCGAGAACCGCACCGACCACCTGATGCTGCCTTCTCGATCCCCGACGTCGTCCAACAGATGCCGGACCGCATCTGCCAGGGCCGCCGCTTCCGCCGAATGCATCAGGCCGACAAAAGACACTTCTGCCGCCTGCGCCAGGTCCCAGGCCCGTTGATACAACACGACCAGCGGTAACATGGAGGCCGTTCGGCCGTCTCGGACCTGAGCTGTGTCCAGCGCCAGTTCCCCTGCCCGCAACTCCGGCCGCTCCGGTATCAGGCGAGCTCCGTCCATCTGGTTGTCATCCATCACCACACCTCATGCTGTGAGAGTTCGATCACCCGCGTCTTGACCGCCCCGTTTTCTCCGAACGACACGCACCGGCGACGCGGTAACCAGATGCCGCCCACGTCCAGATAGTCGTTCACATAACTTTCCATTCCCACGACCGATTGGCCATCCAGCGTGAAATAGGTCATGACGTAGTGCGAGGAATACTGCCGACCATCCGGCGCCTGATCGTAGCGTTCGATCGTGTTCACGCGACGCTCGGTCATAGGGGTGAGACGACCGATCTGGGTATAACGATGATCCTTGATTCGATACCACGATTCGAGTCGCCCGCCGGTGAGCAAGACGCGCCGCCCGCGCGGATGCGGAACGGCGGGATCCTCGTCCGGGTCGAAAGACAGCACATATTTCCCATCGCCTTCCTCGAACGCCGAATGAGCGAGATGCATACCCTGCGTCCACAGTCGTTCGCGCACCCACTCCTGGAGTGCCGGGTCGGCGCCGTCCAACTCAACGGTGGTATCTTTCCTGGGCGCGAGCCGGACGCTTCCCGTCCAGATCCGCCCGTCCTCGTTCAGCGTCACGTTCGCCCGATAGCCGGCGAAGGAGGCCGGCCATTTGTACATGCGACTGTGTGCGTCCTTGACCAGGAGCCGCGCAACCGGATCATCCACGAAGGTGTGCCCTGTGCCTGCCGTTGTCCTCATGATCACTCCCCCCTCATCGCGACAGCTTCTTCCCAGCCCGACGCCGACCAGCGGTGACTCGCTCCGGCTGCACGAGACACTGTTCAAGCCCTTCCAGAAACCGTTGCCAGGCCACCCGCCGGCCGATCACCACAATCTTCGCTTGCGACTGCTTCGCACCCCGGTAGGGCGCAATGGACAACGCTCCCATTACCCACTGCACCTCTTGCATCCCTTGACGGCCCTGAACTCTGGCGTATCCCTTCAGCCGCACCACGGAGCGTTGATACCGCTTCAACCAGCGCTCCAGCCGTTCCGGCTCGAACGGCCGCAGGATTTTGAAGCTACCGCTCCGGTACCCCGCCGTAGAATCCTTCAACGGACCCGTGACCATCTTCGCCCTGCGCCTCTCTGCCGGCACCTCTAACAGTCGATTGATCGGGACATCCGCATGGATCGCCCTAACAATGCGCGCTGCGGGATTAGCCGCTCTGATCCGTCTCTCCACGAGTGCGGCCTGCCGGTCGTCGACCTGATCGAGCTTATTCAGGACCACCGTATCGGCTCGTTTGAGATGATCGTGCGCTGCGGGCCAATACGCGCCGAGCTTCAGGAATCGCGGCGCATCGACCATCACGATCACCGAGGCCAGCCTGGCCGTATCCGAATGCCCAGCCAAGGCCTGCTCGATGCCGGCTACCACCTGGCCGGTGTCCGCCAAGCCGGTGGTCTCGACGAACAACGGAGCGCCCTGCGTTTTTTTCAAGAGATGACCGACCTTCTCGGTAAATGCCCCCGACAGGTCGCAGCAGAGACAGCCGCTCAGCAGCGACTCCAGCTCGATCTCGTTGGATCGGGGATGTTCATGCAGGACGGCGCCGTCCACATCGACTTCACCGAACTCGTTCATCAGCACGGCCGGTTTCAGGCCACGCTCCAGCTCATGAGCCAGCGCCCGTTTGAGCAATGTGGTTTTCCCGCTACCGAGAAAACCGGCGATCACATAGACCGGAGAACCGGAGGCTCTGACTCGCGTGGCCTTAATGGGCATGAGGCGGCTCCTCTCCGGCCGCCAACGCCTCGACATCCGCTTGAGACACCTCGTCGGCCGCTTTGTGGATTTTGTATTGTGTCGTCCGTCCCGGCCCTTCAAGCACTGCGATGACGGTTTCGATCGGCGGGCATCCCGGCTCACGGCACTCTAATTCCGTCACCATCACAGTGGTCTCGTCGGACAGTACCCACAGCCTGCGAACCCAGGACTTGATGCGCTCCGCCTGATCCGGAACGATGGTACGACGCCCTCCGAATAGGTTCATGACCGCCCTCCGATCCCTTCCACGGCAAACAGCGACACCACGCCGTCATTCGTGCCGGTCGCCAGCCATGTGCCGTGAGGACTCCAGGCGACCGAGGACAGACCGCCCGACTTGTTCATTTCCTGGCTGAGAAGCGGCTTCGTGGTCTGCGGTTCCCAGATACAGAGGAGGCCGTCTTCACCAACCGTCGCGACGAGCGACAGGTTGGGATGACAGGCGATCTCCTGAATCCATCCCAGGTGTCCCTTAAACAGGCGGCCGCCGGTGCCTTCGAATTTTTTCATGCTCCAGGAGACGAGCGCAGGACCGGAGGCCGTGAAGAGATTCATCCCGCTATGGTCGAACCTGACCGAGGTGACCTTCATCGGATAGCCGGACATGTGCCAATTCTGCTCGTTGTCCGTGCGAAACAAGTGCACTGAGCCGTCGAGATTTCCCGAGGCCAGATATTCTCCGCTCGGACTCACCGAGAGGGACAGTAACGCGCCGTCGTACGGGAACGGCCGCACGGGCTCTTGCATTCCAACCTTCCAGAGCCACGCACCGCCATAACAGGAGGAAATGACACCGCCCCCATTGGGCATCCAGGACAGCGCCGACACTGTCGTTTTGTGCGCCGGTACATCCGCAACCAGCTGCGGGCTGCTCGCCGCATCCACACCCCAAATCCGGAGGCTCTTCCCTGCCGATGCCGCCAGAAAACGCCCGTCCGGAGACCAGGCCAGATGTTCGACCCACGAACCGGGCTCTCCCACGGGAAACACGGCTCTCTTCTCGCTTGCATCGAGACCCCAGAGCCGGACGACGCCATCCTGCCCGCCCGTCGCCAACTCGCTCCGGCTCGGATGCCAGGCAAGTGTGAGAGCCGACCGGTCATGTCCCCTGAGATCGCCGATCGGTTGCAACGTCGACACGTCCCATACCGAAACCTGTCCCGATGCGGAGCAGGCCGCCAGCCCGGCGCCATCGGCAGAGAAGGCCACGCGATTGATGTAATCGCCGAGCGTGACATGCCCCACCGAGCCCAACGTGATGATCGCCTTCGACCTGGCTAGACGAGGCATGATCGAAATCCTTTCGTCAACGCCGCGCGGTCGAGGTCTTTCCCGATAAACACCAGTTGGTTGTTGCGTATTTCCCCCTTCTTCCAGGCGCGATCCGCCTTGCCGTCGAACAGCATGTGGACCCCCTGAAACACGAACCGCTGGTCGCGCCCTTCGACGTTCAGAATGCCCTTCATCCGGTAGATCTTCGTTCCCATCGTGGAGAGCACCTCGCGGAACCAATCGTTGACCTTCCCCTCATCGATCATTCCCTCTTCGACCAACGCCACAGAGAAGACGCTCGGATCATGTTCATGGGCTTCTTCGCCCAGGAAATTCGGATCGATTTCCAGTTTCCGACTCAGATCGAACGCGCCGATGTTCAACAACCGGCTGATCTCCACCTGCGCATCTCTCGTCCGATGAATCTTTGCCATGACATTGATCGCCCTGATCCGGGCCTCGAGCCGGTCCACCTCGGCCGGCGGCACCAGATCGATCTTGTTCAGCAGGATCACATCGGCGAAGGCAATCTGTTCTTTCGCTTCCGGACTCTTGTCGAGGTGTTCCCAGATGTGTTTCGAGTCGACGACGGTGACGATCCCGTCGAGCGACAACCGCCGTTTCATCTCATCGTCCACGAAGAAGGTCTGGGCCACCGGCGCGGGATCGGCCAGCCCCGTCGTCTCGATGACCATGTAGTCGAACCGGTCTTTTCGCTTGAGGAGATTGCCGATGATGCGGATCAAATCGCCCCGTACCGTGCAGCAGATGCAGCCGTTGTTCATCTCAAAGATTTCTTCGTCGGCGCCGATGACAAGTTGATTGTCGATCCCCACTTCGCCGAACTCATTCACGATGACCGCCACACGCTTGCCGTGCTCGGTCGTCAAGATTCGATTCAGCAAGGTCGTCTTTCCTGCCCCAAGAAATCCCGTCAGAACCGTCACAGGAACGGGCGCCATCACCTCGTTAGCCATACTCACCTCCCATGAATGAACATCCTCAACCGCGCGCACACCATGCACGCCTTCTGCAGGAGAAGACCGAGCGCTGTTCTTCCGGGCGAAGAACAACCCAACCCCGTGAGCTCCTGCCCCACAGGAGGCGCGAGCAGGCAGCTGCCCGGTCTTCCCCTGCACAAGACGCGTGAGGGGGACCATCAGCACAACGAGACAAGTGTTAGAGAAGGATGGGAGGACCGCGGACGGAGACGTGAGAGAGCACAGTGGAACGGTGCGGAGCCGTCAAGACGGAAGAGACGGACGTGATGATCTGCACCAGCAACAGAGGAGGAGCGCTGGAGTGCAGGCCGGCGCTCGCCGCATGGTCCAGCCAGGCACAGGCATCCTGGTCTGAATGTTCATGCGAGGTGCCTGCTGCAAACGTATGGTCGAGTAGGAGCGGCTGGAGAGAGAACAGCAGCAGGGCATACAGAGCGACAAGCGCCCACCGTTTCCCGGCCGTCACAAATGCGTTCATCGACATTGCGGACACCAACCGAAAAATTCCAGGGAATGGCCTTCTACCGCGAACTTGGTTTGGGTCTCGACAAGTTGCGTGAGTTTCTTGAGCGGGCACAGCATGAGATCGACGATCCGACCACACCCGCGACACTGAATATGATGATGGTGCTCCCGCCCATGCCGTACCTCATATCGCATCTGCCCCTCTCGCAACCCCACCGGATCGACAAGGCCCAGTTCTTGGAGCATGGTCAGGTTCCGGTAGACGGTGGCAAGATCCATGTGCACATGGGCCTTCTTCAGTCGGGCATGCACCTCTGCCGCAGTGACTGGCAATGCATTTGATTCCAGGATGGCCAAGATTGCCTGCCTGGGCTTCGTGAGCTTCTTCCCGCCGGCCTTCAGACTGTCGATGATTGAATCTGCCATTGGCCCCACATCGTGTTGCAAGTGATTTGCATTTAACACTCATCATTAAATCTTGTCAAGCGGGCGAGGGTCGGGAGGTCGTCACGACGTTAACAACCATGGTAGGATGCGCCCCATGCTGATCGATACGCATACCCATCTCGACGATGCGCGCTACGAATCGGACCGCGACGCGATGATCGCCAGGGCGCGGGAATCCGGCGTCGATACGATGATTACGATCGGCTGTGATCTTGCGACCAGCCGATCGGCAGTCGCGCTCGCCAACCAATACCCCTTCGTCTACGCGTCGATCGGTGTGCATCCCCACGAAGTCAAACACATCACCGACGGCTGGTACGATGAGTTCCGGACACTGGCGCACGACCGCAAGGTGGTGGCGTACGGCGAGATCGGCCTCGATTACCATTACAACCACTCGGATCCGGAGCTACAGCGCCTGCGCTTTCGCGAGCAACTTCAGCTGGCGCGTGAATTGAAGCTCCCGGTCATCATTCACACCAGGGAAGCGCAAGACGATACGATTCGTATCCTGAAGGAAGAACGGGCATCAGAGATCGGCGGAGTCTTTCACTGTTTTTCCGGGGATGCCTGGTTGGCGAAGGATGCGATCGAGTTGGGGTTTTACCTGTCGTTCTCCGGCATTCTGACGTTCCAGAATGCCACGATGTTGCGGGACATTGCGAGGACGGTTCCAGCGGATCGGGTGCTCATCGAAACGGACTGCCCCTACCTCACACCGGTGCCGCACCGCGGCAAACGCAACGAGCCCGCTTTTGTGAAACAGGTCGCAGACGTGCTGGCGACCATCGCCTCGGACGGGACCACCGTGACGTCGGAGGAGATCGGCCGACGCACCAGCGACAATGCCCGCCGACTCTTCAAAATTCCTTGAGCTGATGGTTGCGTTTGCGTTGAGATTTGGGAAGCTTCCGAGGGTTCCCCCCCTTGTCCTTCGACCGTTTCACCACCTCGGCGTCGCCCCGATCCAATTCTTTGAAGGCCAGCGTCGGCCCCGGTGAAGACCGTTCGTACAGCTTGGTTCGAAACTCCGCCGCCCCGATCACAAACGCGCCGGCGCCCCTCGCCGCGTTGACGACCTCATGATCGGAGGAGACCACCGCGCAATCCTTGCCAAACACCCGCGCGAGTCGCTGAATCACTTGATCGGCCCGTTCACCGCGTTTCGAGTAGACAACTTCGACCCCCGACTGAAACTCCCGATGCTCCGCCCCCAGGCCCCCCTGCCAGCCATCGAACACGACGGTAATGGCGTGGCCCTTTCGGCGGCGATACCCGGCCAAGTCCCGGACCAGCGCCTCACGCGCCATCTCGAGACGGCCTGACCCGCTGGGCCCCGCCATTCCGGCGCCCCCGACGAGGTTATATCCATCGACAAGCAGATGTGTGGCCATCTAAAATTACGACGTTTCAGAGGTTTTGTTGACAATAGCACAAACATCTGAGAAAAGGCCTAGATGGTACCTCGTCGCTGGGAGTCTCCGTTCCTGCCCTCCATTGCCGGGCTGCTCCGCACCTGTCTCCTGCTGACGGTTGGCTGGTGGCTGGCAGCGACGATGTCTGTGGCGAACGCCGACGTCCCGTCGGAACCGACCTGGCCGGACGCGCCGCACTTTTCTGCCGAACCTGCGTCTCCGCACTTCCTCCTCATCAAACAGGAGAAGGCCGGCAACACACGCTACCCGCTCGTCGTCCGTGACCTTCGTACCTGGTCCACTCCCGACGGGACACGTCTGGTCCTGGATCTGAATCACAAGGCCTCCTTCACCGAAAGCCACTTGCGCAACCCGGACCGCGTCGTGATTGAGGTCAGCAATGCGATCCTCGGAAAATCCTCCCGGCAGCGCGTCTCAGGCGGCACTATTCCACAGTCGTTTCACATCGCCCAAAGTCGGCCCCGCGTCGTCACCATTACCCTGCCGCGGACCCAGGGATTGAAGTACAAGGCTTTTGCACTGACGAACCCGGATCGCCTCGTGATCGACCTGTACCACAAACCGAAGGATCAGATGCGGCAGATCGGCGAGACGTCGTCGACCTCCCCTTCGGCCCCTGCCGTGGCGCTGCCGACACCCCCGACCATCCCGAGTCCCACGGTCACAGAGCCGGTCCGGCCGACCGCTCCCAAACCGGCGAGCCAGACACAGACGATCGTCATCGATCCGGGGCACGGCGGAAAGGATCCCGGCACCATCGGACAGCATGGCACGACTGAAAAGGACGTCACGCTGAAAGTCGGTCTCCTGCTGAAGGATCTCCTCGCCACGTTGCCCAACACGCGTGTGCTCATGACCCGCGATCGGGATGCCTTCATCGAGTTGGAAGACCGGGCTAAGTTTGCGAACGGGAAAGACGCCGACCTGTTCATCTCGATCCATGTAAACTCACACCCACACAAGGGTGTACGCGGGTTGGAAATCTATCACTTCGGCGAAGCGAAGGATCAACGAGCCCTGGAAGTCGCTGCGCGGGAAAACGGCACGCCGCTGAACAGCACCGGCGTGGGATGGGAATACATTGTCGCCGATCTCCTGACCTCGAAAAAAATCGAACACTCCCAGGAGCTTGCCTGGACTGCCAAACAGGCCATGGTGACGAACCTCAACGGGCGCTATAGCACGATCGACCATGGCGTCAAAACGGCGCCCTTCTATGTCCTTCGCTTCACCACCATGCCCAGCATCCTCGCGGAAATTGCCTTCATGTCGAATCCCGCCGAAGAAGAACAGATGCGCTCCCAACCCTTCCTGGCCCATATCGCCGAATCGATTTTCGAAGGAGTGAAGACCTACCTTCGCACGAACCCGTCCAGGTGACAGCCATCGCTCCGTTGGGCTAGAGTTCTCCCGTTCCCACGCGCACTATGACCACATTCAAACTTGTCCTCGAGTACGACGGGACGCACTACGCCGGCTGGCAACGCCAGCTGAATGTGCCGACCATCCAGGAAACGGTGGAAACGGCACTCGCGGCGATCGCGCAGGCGCGCATCACCGTCGTCGGGGCCGGACGCACTGATGCCGGGGTGCACGCGTTGGGGCAGGTCGCCAGCTTTCGCACCGACCGCGGCCTCTCCGAACGGGAGTGGCTGCGCGCATTGAACGCCCACCTCCCGGCCGACATCAGCGCCCTGTCGGTCGTCGCGGTCACCGATGAGTTTCATGCGCGTTATTCCGCCCAGGGTAAGCTGTACGAGTACCACGTGCTGAATCGCCCGGAACGCGCGCCGCTGCTCCGTGAACGTGCCTGGATGCTCTACAAACCGCTCGACCTGTCCGCGATGATGGAAGCCGCCGCGTACCTGACCGGGAAACAGGATTTTTCGTCCTTCGAAACCGCCCCGACCGACAACGAGAACCCGCAGTGCCACATGCAGCATGCCGACCTCCGCAGGCAGGGCGATCTCATCGTCTGCGCGTTTTATGCCGACCGGTTTCTCAAGCAAATGGTTCGCTCGATCGTGGGGACGCTGGTCGAGGTGGGCCAGGGAAAACGGTCGGCCGCCGATATGCCGCGCCTGCTGGCAACCCGCACCCGTGCCGCAGCGGGAAAAACCGCCCCCGCTCATGGCCTCTACCTGGTACGGGTCGACTACCCGGACATGCTTATCCAAAATCCCACGTAAGGGTCTTCCCCCCTGAGACAGACACATCGACATTTGCTATAGTTTCGCCGACCATCTCCCTCCACCTTCACAAGGAGCCGTCGATGAAACATTTGGCCACTACCCTTTTCTCGCTCATGTTGGCAGCCGTGTTGGTTACCCCGTCGCTGAGTGACGCCGGTGCGCAGCAGAACAAAATGAAGACCTGCAATGCCGATGCGGACGCCAAGGGGCTCAGCGGCGAGGGCAAGGGCGATGAGCGCAAAGCGTTCATGAAAGAATGTCTGTCCGCCAAACCTGCCAAAGCGGCGGCAGGCCCCTCGCAGCAGAACAAGATGGCAACATGCAACAAAGAAGCAAAGACCAAGAATCTGGCCGGTGACGAGCGGAAGAAGTTTATGAAGAGCTGCCTGTCGAACTAACGGAGCGATGGACTCGGGTGACGTCCGCGCGGCGGAGTCGGAGGATGCCGACACCGATGTGGCTGGCTGAACTGCGGCGCTCTACGCCCTGACCGATTCGGAAGCAGTTGCGGGGATAGCCTTCGAGGAATGGGCTTCTGCGTTAACGAGTCCCGTTGGAATCCTGGTTTTCGAGTTTCTTGCGCAACTCGATGAGCTCCATCTCCAGCGCGGCGAATCGGTCGGCCGTGGGGTCCGGCATATTGGTGTGATCCATCGTGGCATCCGGAAGTCGCTCGCCCTGCGACTTAATGATCCGGCCAGGCACGCCGATGACCGTGGAATTCGGCGGGACTGATTTCAGCACCACGGAGTTGGCCCCGATTTTCACGTTGTCGCCGATCGTGATGCCGCCCAAGATCTTGGCACCGGCCCCGACCACCACATGATTGCCGAGCGTCGGGTGTCGTTTCCCGCGTTCCTTCCCTGTTCCACCCAGCGTCACGCCTTGGAACAGGGTGACATGGTCCCCGACCTCCGCCGTCTCGCCGATCACCACTCCCATGCCATGGTCGATAAAAAACCCGCAGCCGATCTTGGCGGAGGGATGAATTTCGATCCCGGTCAACCAGCGGGCCAGTTGGGAGATCGCTCGCGGCAGGAACGGGACTTGATGCTGCTTCAGCCAATGCGCCAGCCGATAAGCCAGCAGCGCGTGAAACCCCGCATAGGTCAGCACGACTTCCAGCCTGCTGGTCGCGGCAGGGTCGCGTTCGAACACCGCGTGGAGGTCTTGAGCAATCGTTCTCAGCATAATCGCGACGGATGCACCATCGAGTGCCGGCCGGCGCCTATCCTCGCTCGATCAGGCAGACGGCCTGAGCGGCGATCGCCTCTTCACGCCCCACCGCATCCAACCCTTCACCGCTCTTGACCTTCACGTTCACAAGCTCCGGTTCAACCTGCAACACGCCGGCGATGACGGTTTGCATCGATGCCAGATGCGCACTCAGCCTGGGCGCCTGGGCGATGATGGTACTGTCCACATTGGCCAATCGATAGCCTTTGGCCCGCAACTTCCCGACGACGTCTTCCAGCAACTTGAGGCTGGAAATATTCTTGAATCGCTGGTCCGAGCTGGGATAGTGGCGACCGAGATCACCTTCTCCCATGGCGCCCAGGAGCGCATCGCAAATGGCGTGCACCAGGGCGTCGGAATCGGAATGGCCTTGCAGGCCTTTATGATGCGGAATGTCGAGCCCGCCGAGAATCAACTTCCGCCCTGCCACCAAGGGATGAATATCCCATCCGCACCCCACGCGTACCGCCGTCATTCTGCACTCCTCGCCGCCGTCCGTGAGCGGAGAATGGCTTCTCCGATCACGAGATCCTCCGGCCTTGTGACCTTGATGTTTTCCCCGCTGCCCTCGACCACGACGACCGGTTTCCCAAGCAGTTCTACGAGATGCGCGTCGTCCGTCGCCTGTATGCCGCCCAGCAAGGCCTTCCGATGGCCTTCCTCCAACCACTCACGGCGGAACGCCTGCGGGGTTTGCGCCAGCCAGAGGGGCCGGCGATCCACCGTCCGTTCGATCACCTTTCCATCTCCGACGTATTTGACCGTGTCGCGCATCGGCAGCGCGATGATCGCAGCCCCATGCTCGACGGCGGCCTCCACTACCTCACGAATCATGGTGCCTGTGAGAAACGGCCGTACCGCATCGTGCACGAGGACGATTTCCGTCTCAGGGTCCACTTCCGCCAGGGCATGGCGCACGGAATCCTGCCGCTGCTCCCCGCCCGGCACCACCTTGGTGATCTTGGAAAACTCTCCCGTCGCCACGATGTGATCGAGACAGTATTGACGTTCGGACTGCGGAACGGCCAGGATGATCTCGTGGATCACGGGCGAGGCCTGCAGCACCATGAGCGACTGCGCCAGGATGGGGCGGCCACCCAGGGTGAGAAACTGCTTGGGGATGTGGCCCCCCATCCGAAGGCCACGACCGGCTGCGGGAACCAGCGCCACTGTTCGCGGCCCTGTGTGTGCAGGCCCCGCCTTATGAACAGACACAGATCGACTCTCGGACGGACAAACGGGCACAGACGCGGCGATGTCTCCACCAAACAGCCGATCGATGCGAACGACCGGGCCCAGCCGATCCGTCGCCCCTCTTCGTTACCCTGCTACCCACGCGCAACCTGGTACTCTTCCCGCTCCGACTCTTCCTTCAATCTGGTGAAAATCATGCGCCCCGCCGTCGTTTGGAGCACGCTGGTGACCGTCACATCCACATTGCGTCCGATGCAACGGCGGGCGTTGTCCACGACGATCATCGTGCCGTCATCCAAGTAGGCCACGCCCTGCCCGGCTTCCTTGCCTTCCTTCAATACGAAGACGCGAATCGTTTCTCCGGGAAGTACCACCGGCCTCAGCGCGTTACAGAGTTCATTGATGTTCAACACGCGAACACCCTGCAATTCCGCGACCTTGTTCAGATTCAAATCATTGGTGACGATCCGTCCACCCACCTTCTTGGCCAACACCACAAGCTTGGCGTCGACTTCCTTCACATGCGGGAAATCTTCCTCGACGATGCGCACATCGACATCGGGCATTTTCTGAATCTTGTTGAGAATATCCAGTCCTCGCCGGCCCCGTGCCCGCTTGAGTGAATCGGACGAGTCTGCAATGTGCTGTAACTCATGCAAGATGAAATGCGGAACCAGAAACGGACCTTCGAGAAAGCCCGTCTCGCACAAGTCCGCAACCCGGCCGTCGATGATGACGCTCGTGTCCAACACCTTGAGGCAGGCCGTTGAGGCGCTCAACGAAGCCCCCCCTGTGGGCGCCGAAGGAAATTGCTCGTTCCCGAACCGCGCCCCCATGGCAAGCCCGAGATAGGGAAACCCCAACAGGAACACCAAGCCCCCGATATGGAACAGAAAGGTTTCGACGTCGAAGACCGCACTCCCGACCCATTCCACCAATCCCGTGAGGACTAACCCGCCGGCCAAACCGACCGCACCACCGACAATAATACCCAATGAAAGTCTGCGAAGCGCATGCTCGCCGGCCAAAATGAGACCACCGGCCACCGCTCCCATAGCCAACCCGATGAGCAGAAACTCCCGACTAGGATCCTGGGCCCGCAAAAACAGGGCCATTCCTGCAAGAGCGCTGAGAAGAACAAATATGGCCCGCGCTACCATATTGTTTTCCTCCTCTCTGTGATTGGCCTCAAACGGACGATTCGAAGCAATCACGGCCTCAGCGTCAGATAAATGGCTCGCCCCTGCCGTTTCAGCAAGAGCAACACCGCCTGGTCCTTCGGCAGATTTGCAGCCACCTGTTCGTACGACTTCACCGTCCCGATCGACTTGCGATTCACTTCCAGCACGAGATCCCCTTCGCGTACACCGGCTTCCTCCGCTGGGCTGCCGGGTTTAACCCGGACCACCACCACCCCACGGTCGCTCCCCTTTAATCCGTACCGGCCGGCAAGTTCTGTGTTCAGCTCCCTCACCTCAATGTCGGAGAGCAATCCCGCAGGTGCAACCGATTCTCCGCCCTCTTCGACACCGGCCTGCGCCAGATTCTTGGGTTGCTCGGCGATCGTCAGCTCGATGGACTTCGCTTTTTTCTCACGGATGATTTTGACGGAGACCTTTTTCCCGACATGCGTCTGGGCAACGGCATTGCGGAGGTGCGCCGGCGAATCCATCGGTTTACCGTCATACTCCACGATGACATCGCCACGCTCGAACCCTGCTTTCTTAGCCGGGCTGTCGTCCATGACGTCACTGACCAGCACACCCTTCACATCTTTGGGCACACCGAATTGAGAAGACAATTCAGGCGTCAGTTCCTGGATGGAGACACCCAACCAGCCTCGTACGACTTTGCCGTGTTGCACCAACTGGTCCATGATGGAATGCGCCATGTTGCTCGGCACCGCGAAGCCGATACCCATGTTTCCACCGCTCTGGCTATAGATGGCCGTATTGATACCGACCAGTTCGCCGCGCACGTTCACCAACGCGCCGCCGGAATTGCCGGGGTTGATGGCCGCATCGGTCTGGATGAAGTCTTCGTATTCGGCGATACCCGCCGCACGCCCGAGGGCGCTGACAATGCCCAATGTCACGGTCTGCGTGAGGCCGAACGGATTCCCGACCGCGAGTACGAACTCTCCGACTTCCAGTTTGTCGGAATCGGCCCAGGCGACGGTCGGCAATCCAGTCGCTTCGATTTTCAGCACCGCCACATCGGTCTTGGCATCGGTTCCGACCAACTTCGCTTTGAACTCGCGTTTATCGGACAAGAACACCTTGATGTCGTCCGCCTTGTTCACCACGTGATTGTTGGTGATGATCAGCCCGTTGGCATCGACGATGACACCCGAACCCAGTCCCCGCTCCTTGCGTTCCTTGGGTGCCTCAAAGCGCTTCATCCATTCTTCGCCGAAAAATCGCCGGAAGAACGGATCTTCGAACGGCGTGCCCTTCCCCTCTTCGCTTGATCCGTTACGCGTCGCGAAAATATTCACCACGGCCGGCTTCACGGCCTTGGCGACATCGACAAAACTTTGTCCGCCGGCACCGGGCAAGCTAGGCTGCACCGCCGTCGAGACCGGCCGGGGAACAGGAACGGAAGCCGGCGGAGGCACGGAGTCCGGTACAGCATGCCCGGTCGGCAACCATCCCAGATCGGAGGTCAGAATCACGCCGATCAGCACCCCCGCCGCCAGCAGCATCACGGGAAAGATCCAGGACCGCGTCGAAGGGCGGGGTTCGGTTGGTAGACGAAAGTCATCCATGGTCAATACGGTCGGACAGGTTTCCGCTTAGGGTTTCTCGCCTGCGTACAACGCCATAATTGTGTTCAGAAACTTCACGGCTTCCGCTTTCGGCCGCTGGAACGAATTGCGTCCGATGATCGAACCGAATCCCCCGCCGTCGCGAATCGCGCGCACTTCGTCGAAGACGGTCTTTTCATCGCTCTTGGCCCCGCCGGAGAAAATGACGATCCGTCGTCCATCGAATGAACTCTGCACGATGTGCTTCACACGTTCGGCCAAGGTTGCGGCAGGAATCTTTTCCGCCTCATAGACCTTCTTCGCCGCAGCCTGCTCCAGATGGGCCGTGGGTAATTTGACCTTGATGATATGCGCACCCAACTGCGCGGCGATCTGGGCGGCATAGGCCACCACATCCAACGCGGTCTCGCCCTCTTTGCTCAACGCCGATCCTCGCGGATAGGACCAGACCACGACGGCCAAGCCGCAACTCTTGGCTTCCGCCGCGATCGCGCGTAACTGTTCATACATCGGATTGCAGTGAGACGAGCCGGGATAAATCGTGAACCCCACCGCTGAACAGCCCAGCCGCAAGGCGTCCTGCACGCTGCCGGTGACCGACGGAAGCGGATCCTTCTCATCGTGCAACACATCGTGGTTGTTCAATTTGAGAATGAGCGGAATTCGGCCGGCAAAGTGGCTGGCACCGGCTTCAATGAAGCCGAGCGGCGCCGCATAGGCGTTGCAGCCGGCATCGATCGCCAGTTGAAAATGGTAATGCGGATGATAACCCCCGGGGTTCGGCGCAAAGCTTCTGGCCGGGCCATGCTCGAATCCCTGATCGACCGGCAGAATGACCAACTTGCCCGTCCCCGCCAGTCTCCCTGCGTTCAGCAGCCGGGCAATATTCGTCTTCGTGCCCGCATTGTCACTCTCGTACCAGCTCACAATTTCCTGGACCCGATTGCTCATAATCAACCTCCCAACAAACCTCGGTCACATTAGTCGTTACGCACGTCCCTGAATATAGGCCTCCGCCTGTTCGACGTCCTCGGCACTGCCGATGATGAGCGGCACCCGCTGATGAAGCGCCTTGGGCTCCAGGTCCAGGATACGCTCGGTCCCGGTGGTCGCTTTCCCGCCGGCATGCTCCACCACCATGGCCATCGGATTGGCCTCATAGAGCAATCGCAGCTTCCCGTCCGGCTTGTCGACCTCCCCTGGATAGAGATAGATCCCGCCGCCCAACAGAATCCGATGCACATCAGCGACCAGACAGCCCGAATACCTGGCGCTGTACGGACGCCCCGCCGCCTTGTCTTTCACTTTCAACGCATCGACATATTTCCGGGTCCCCGACAACCAGCGATGGTAATTGCCCTCGTTCGCCGCATAGACCCTACCCCTCTTCGGGATCCGGATATCTTCGTGCGACAGCAGGTACTCACCGATGGACGGGTCCAGCGTGAACCCATGCACGCGCTGACCGACACTGAACACCAGCATCGTGCTGGACCCAAACAGCAGATATCCGGCCGCCACCTGTTCGGTCCCCTTCCGGAACAACTCCGCTTCCGCCGGGAGCCGCTCGCGACCGTCGTGTTTCAAAATCGAAAAAATCGCTCCGAGTGGCATGTTGACGTCGGTGTTCGAAGAGCCGTCCAAGGGATCGAACAGCAACATATACTTGCCCTTCGGCCAATGCTGCGGCAACTGAATGGGCTTTTCCATCTCTTCCGACGCCAGCACACATACCAGGCCGCTGTGCTCGAACACCCGGAGAAACGTGTCGTTCGCAATCATATCCAGACGCTTGACGACCTCGCCCTGCACGTTGGTGTCCCCGGTGGTCCCGAGGACGTCGATCAGTCCCGCCCGACGAAGGTCATGGGCGATCAATTTCCCGACCAGCCCGATTTGGGTCAAGAGGACGGAGAACTCTCCGGTGGCTTCCGGATAGGCAGTCTGCTGTTCGATGATAAATCGGCTTAAGGTCACGGGAAATTTCGCCATACTTCGGATTCCTCTCGGGACTGGGGACGACGGATCGAAACAACAAGGGCTTCGAACAGAGCCGAAGCCCTCCCCACGAACGTGGCGTGATTATAGCGGTTTCGGGCCAAGCGAGCAAACCACGGCAGAGCGATCAGGGCCGGGAGACGGTTCCATAGCCCTCGGTAAGTTCGGCCACAATGGACCCGATGACGACTTTGGCCTTCATACGGACCGGCACCCGATGCTCATCGGTGGTGAACCAGACGCGAATATTGCCTTCGTTCAGAAAAATGCCCTGGAACGGCATGATCACGACCACTCGGGCCGTTTCACGTTTCCCCCAGAGCCCTTCCACCGTTTCAAGGCCTTCGACGCGCACGTCCATCTTGTAGTTTTTCTTATCGTGATGAACCGTCAGGGACAGAGCCGCTCCCGGCACGAAGGGCAGCACCTTCCGGACATAATACAAACAGGACATGGCATCCTGCACATCGGGCGGGATGGCCAGTTCGTCGGTTTTGCCGTCCTTCACCGCAGTCACCAGGCCTTCGCTGTGCCGAAAGGTATAGTCGAAGTCGTTGAAACGTTTCCCCTCTCGTCGCGCAAACGTCATGTGCCTGGGAAGAAACGACTCCAGATCGACCTGGGACACGCCGCGATTGTCGACGGGATAAAACTTCGTCACCGTGGGGCTCGACCGGGCCGTCATGTTCAGCGTGAGCTGCGGTTTTCCCCGGTCGTCGGCACCTTCCTGCACGACCATGGTGGCAATTCCCGCGCGCAGGCCCAACCACGTCACGTCGTAGGCCAGACGTTCACCGTTGGCGAAGGGAAGGGAAGCGGAGGGAGAAGCGGTGGAGACGGGGCCGGTCTCGGCCGATCCCCCCGGCGGCGACATGAAACCGGCGAGCGTTGCCGCCAGCAGACACAAAATTGGACTGATTCGAACAGGAAGGGAACTCAGCCTATACAGCGAGGACACGCCGTGCCTGCGCCAGTTCAGTTTCAATGGTCGCGCGAATCACATCCAGCCGGGCTTGCGAAGGAGCTTCAAACCGAAGCACCAATGCCGGTTGGGTGTTCGATGCCCGGATCAATCCCCACCCGTCGTCGAAAATCGCACGCACCCCGTCGATCGTCACCAATTCGCGCATCTTGAGATTCGAGGCCCCCACAGGCTTACCCGCCTCAAGATAGGAGGTCAGCTGGGCACGCACCTGATCGACCAGTTGAAATTTGACGCTGTCGGGACAATCCACGCGAATTTCCGGCGTCACGGTGGTCTGCGGCAGATCGGCGACCAAACTCGACAACGATTGTTTGGTCTTGGCCAAAATTTCCACCAAGCGGCAGGACGCATAGATCGCGTCGTCGAACCCGAAGTACCGGTCGGCAAAAAACATGTGGCCGGACATTTCGCCGGCCAGCACGGCCGATTCGGCCTTGAGTTTCGCCTTCATCAACGAGTGGCCGGTCTTCCACATGATCGGCCGTCCGCCTTTGGCGGTGATGTCGTCGTACAAACATTGCGATGCCTTGACCTCGGAAATGAACGTCGTGCCGGGTCTGCGGCTCAAGATCTCGCGAGCATACACCACCATCAAGCGATCGCCCCACAGAATGTGGCCCCGCTCGTCGATCGCGCCGATCCGGTCTGCATCACCGTCGTAGCCGATGCCGACATCCGCTTTGTGCTGCTGCACAGTCGCAATCAGGTCTTGCAAATTGTCCACCACGGTCGGGTCGGGATGATGATTCGGGAAACGCCCGTCTAATTCATCGTAGAGGCCGGTCACACGACAGCCCATTTGCTCCAGCGCCTGCTTGGCAACCAACGACGCAGCGCCGTTCCCGCAATCGATCACGACATGAAGATGATCCGCTCGTACGTCGGCAAAGCTGCGCTTCAGATGCTCGAGATAGTCCGGAATAATGGGGTGAGAGGACAGGCGACCCGCGCCGGTCGCAAATCGCCCGGCCTCCATGACCCGGCGTAAATGCTGAATCTCTTCGCCGTGAATGGCTTCTTTGCCGATGCAGATCTTGAACCCGTTGTACTCGGCGGCGTTATGGCTCCCCGTGATCATGATTCCGCCCTGTACCGGCAAGGTGAACAGAGAAAAATACAACAGCGGCGAGGCGCAGAGCCCCAGATCCACGACATCCAGTCCGCCGGCCAGCAGGCCCTTGATCAACGCCTGCTGCAACGCGGGCGAACTCAACCGGCCGTCTCTTCCAAGGCTGATCCGTGACGTGCCCTGCTCGCGAGCTATGGTGGCGTAGGCACGCCCTACCTGCTCAGCAATCGCCTCCGTCAGTTCTTCACCGACAATGCCTCTGAGATCATATTCACGGAAGAGCGCCATCAGTCACTCCAGATAGGAAGTTGATTCAGAACATCGGGGGGAAGGAATCCCCCCGCCGGTGCGCGGGATCATCACGCCGGCGATTACCTACTGGCCGTTCGACCATAGTCATCTTTGAACCGAACAATGTCGTCCTCTCCAAGGTACGGGCCGTTTTGCACCTCGATGATGTGCAACGTTTCACTACCGAGGTTTTCGAGGCGGTGCGGCGTCTCCACTGGAATGGCCGTACTCTGCCCCACCCGCAGATCCAGCAGCTCATCCCCTCTGGTCACACGGGCGGTCCCTGTGATCACCACCCAATGTTCGCTGCGCTTGTGATGCAACTGCAAGGACAAGCGCCCACCGGGATTGACCGTTACACGCTTCACCTTATACCCGGGTCCCTCTTCCAACACCGTATACGATCCCCAGGGTCGAAATACCGTCAGATGCTCCAGATGCTCCGGGGCCCCCTGCTGCTTGAGGATCTCGACCATCTGCTTCACATCCTGCGAGCGCGATTTCGGGCAGATCAACGTCGCGTCGGGAGTATCGACGACGACCATATCCGACAAGCCGATCGTCGCCACGACCCGCCGATCGGCATAGAGCACGGAGTTGCGGCTATCCATGTCGATCACGCGTCCGCTCACCACGTTGCCGACCTTGTCGCGCGGAGCCACTTCTTCCAGGCTGCTCCAATTTCCCACGTCCGACCAACCGAAGCCGACCGGAATCATCGCCGCATGAGCGGACAACTCCATGACCCCGTTGTCGATCGACACGGATGGGACCTGCTTGTACGCCGCCTCGATGTCCTTTGGATCGGCACCCGAGGCCATCAACGCATGAACCCGCTCGATCGCCTTGGCCATCTTCGGTTGATGCCGGCGGATTTCCTCCAGAATGGTGGCCGCCGTCCAGAGAAACATCCCGCTGTTCCAATAGTAATTGCCGTTCTTCAGATATTGAGTTGCCTTGGTGCGGTTCGGCTTTTCGACAAACCGTGCCACGGGGTGGCCGGTCAGGCGACCCTTCTTGGCCAACGCGGTGCGCCGATTCGGCTGAATATAGCCGTATCCGGTCTCCGGCCTGGTCGGCTTGATCCCGAACGTCACTAAATGCCCCTTCCCGGCAAGCTGCGCCCCCAACGCGACCGCCGCCTGAAACGCCTTTTCTCCCGTCACGACATGGTCCGCCGGCAACACCAACATCATGGCCGCGGGATCGCGCCGGACCAGTTCCGCCGCAACCAGCGCAATTGCCGGAGCCGTATTGCGCCCGACCGGCTCCACCACGTAGTTGTGCTGCAACTCGGACTTCCACTCATTCAGCTGCACGCGAATGGAATCGGCCTGACCGGGATTGGTAGAGATGATGACCTGATCGGGCTTGGCACAGGAGAGCACCCGCCGCATGGTCTGCTGGATCAGCGTTTCATCGCCGATGATGCGCAGCAACTGCTTCGGGTAGAGATGCCGGCTCAGCGGCCAGAAGCGGGTTCCGCTGCCCCCGGCCAAAATGACAGGATAGAGATGCGTGGTCAGATCCATGGAATTCTTCTCACTGTGAACAGCACCTGCCGGCCATCGACTCACGGCTGCTGAGCAGCCAGGATGAGATCGGCGATTTCGCGCACCGCCCCTTCACCACCTTTTTTCTTGCAGACGTACCGCACCGTCTTCTGGACCTGAGAAATACCGTCGGCGGGGCAGGCGGAGAACCCCACCGCGCCGAGCGCCTGCAGGTCATTCACGTCGTCGCCGATATAGGCCACCTGTTCCATGGTGAGCCCGTGTCGGGCGATGAGATCGTTGAGCACAGTCAGCTTATCGTAGGCCCCTTGGTGCACTTCAGGAATCGTCAACTTCTGGGCGCGGCGCATCACGATCTTCGTCGACTCTTGCGTGATGATCGCCGTGATCAGCCCGGCCTTTTGCAGGAGTTTAATCCCCATTCCGTCTCGCGTGTGGAACTTCTTCCACTCATCGCCGGACTCGGAATAGTACATCCCGGCATCGGTCAGCACGCCGTCGACATCCGTCGCAAATAGACGGACTCCACGGAGGACTCGTTGGAGAGAGAGTCGTGATTTCCTCGGACCTGAGGTTCGGCGTTTTGTGCTGGGCATGCGAGGGCTTTCGACTGGGAGAGATGTTAACAAGGCACCGTCGGAAACTCAAGAAAACTCAGCGATGAGCCAACACGCACACCTCGCACATCAAACCGACTGGCAGCCGGCCGGCCCAGGAAATGAGGGTACCGTCAGTAGGCATGTCGATGAATGAATCCTCTCCAAAATGTCAGCAGCATAATCTTGATGTCAAACCAGATCGACCAATGCTCGATGTAGTACAAATCGTGTTCAATGCGCTTTTCGAGTGAGGTATTGCCGCGCCACCCGTTGATCTGCGCCCATCCGGTGATCCCGGCCTTCATCTTGTGCCGCAACATGTACTGCGGCAGCGTTTCTCGAAACCGGGAGATGAACTCTGGGCGCTCCGGACGGGGGCCGACGATGCTCATCTCTCCACGCAGCACGTTCCAGAATTGCGGCAACTCGTCCAGGCTGGTCCGGCGCAAAAAGGCCCCGATCGGAGTCCGCCGGTCGTCGTTCGGCTGGGTCCAGACCGGCCCCGTCTCCGACTCTGCATCGACCTTCATGGAGCGAAACTTCAACATCTCAAACGCTTGCCCATCCAATCCCATCCGGAGTTGCCGGTAAAAGATCGGGCCGGAGGACGTGAGCTTGACCAATGCCGCCACCACACAGAGCACAGGTGCAAACAGCACGAGGGCCGCGGAGGCCCCGACCACATCCAGTATTCGTTTGATGACGAGATTCCACCCGTGCAGCGGCGATCCCTGCAAGGTAATCAATGGAAGCCCCTCGAACATTTCGGCTTCCGCCCGCAGGCTGACGAATTCACAGATGGCCGGGAGCGCCTTGACCTCCACCATCGTGGTGGCCAGAAATGCGAACATTTTTTCAGCCCACTGTTCGTCTTCGGGAGGGAGGCAGACAAACACGATGTCGACGCCCGACTGCACCCGTACCTGGAGGTCGTCGTATTGGCCGATCACCGGCACATCGTGAATATGCTCGCCCACCATCCGACGATCGGCACTCAGGAAACCCTGGACCTTCACACCCAGCTCCGGATGTTCGGCGAGCGCCGTGACCACGCGCCGCCCCAATCGGCTGGTGCCGATAATGAGCGCATGACGCTGGTTGTAGCCCTGACGGCGGAGGAACCGCAGCGCTTCCCTGAACAGCACACGGGAAAACCCCAGCGTGATCAGATTCAATAACCAGAAATACAGGAGGACCAGTCTGGAGTACTCATACTGTCGCAGGAAAAAGGTCAGCGCCACGAGGATGAGAACCGACAGGGTATTCGCCTTGGCCACGTCGAGAAATTCCGACAAGCGTGTCCCCATGCGCCGCGGACGGTACAGGTCGAAGGCCTGAAACGACATGCCCCAGACCGCGATGATCGGGACCACCAACAGCAGATAGGTCCGCAAAGGGGGAATCCCCTTGGGCGCAGGCTCCATGATCTCGGAGAAACGGAGGTAGTAGGCCCCGATCCAGCAGGCGCAGATCAGGCCCAGATCGATGCAGAACAGCAGACTCTTGAGAAACTGCGAGTGGCGCTTCAACATGTTCCCTCTACAATGCAGGCCCGTGAAGAGCCGCCATGGCGAAGGCGTTCATGCGCTCCTTGAACAACTGCCGATCGAATGCAGCAACGTGATCGCGAATGGAACGCGGATCGAACTCGGTCTGTCGGCGTTCAAACGATTCCATCGCCTGAATCAGCGACTCCGTCGAAGGCTCGAAGAAGAACACCCCGGTAGGAGCGCCGCTGCGATGATCGTGACTCGGCTGCTCTCCTTCCGAGCCCTCACCACCAAGAACCACCTGGTCTGCCGGCGGGCGCACGGTCTCCAACGCGCCGCCTCGCCCGAACGCAATCACCGGTTTCCCGCAGGCCATGGCCTCCAATGGGACGATACCAAAATCCTCCTCGCCTGGAAAGAGTAAGGCCCGGCACCGCGCATAGTGATCCCGTACGACCTCGTCCGGCTGCCACCCAAGGAACTCGATGGTGGGACCGGCCAGCTTCCGCAACCGTGCCTCCTCCTGTCCCTTGCCGATGATCTTCAGTCGGCGCTTCATACCATTACACGCTTGAATTGCGAGATCAACCCGTTTGTACGGGGCGAAGGCCGTGACCATCAGGTAAAACTCCTCGGATCGTTCGGCGAGCGGGAAGGAACGCCAGTCCACGGGCGGGTGTACGACAGCCGCCGGCCTGCCGTAATACCGCTGTACTTTTCCGGCGATATTGCGCGAATTCGCGACAAACCGATCGACCTGTGCCGCGGACGCGACATCCCATCGCTGTAAGCGGGCCCGAAACAGCTCCATACCCACCCGCGCCACCAACCCGGACCGCCCCCCGCCGGAGTAGTTCTCGAATTGATCCCATACGTAGCGCATGGGCGCATGGATGTAACAGAGGTGCTTCGCTCCCGCAGGCGAATGAATGCCCTTGGCCACACAATGGCTGGAACTCAGAATGAGGTCGTAGGAATCAAGCCGGAACCGCTCGATCGCCGCGGGAAACAACGGTAAGTAGTAGCGATAGAACCGTTCCGCCAGCGGAAGGGACTGAATAAAACTCGTCCGGATGCGATGCCGTTCGATCGTGGGCGACACCGTCCCTTTGATGTGCAGCAGGGTGTACAGATCGGCCTCAGGAAACAACTCGCAGAAGACCTCCAGACAGCGCTCGCCGCCCCGCATCCCGGTCAACCAGTCATGAACAATCGCCACGCGCATGAATTCCGTTCGTACGCCCACGCCCGCCGGCTCAGAGCGCGGCACGCCGAGCAAGCGGCGACTCCTGATTCGCCTGAGCCGTTCGAGTGACTGAAACAAACAGCGACATCAGCAACGCGCAGGCCGCCGCCTCCAACGCCAGCCAGGCGACGACCGGTCCCCACAGGTTGAAAGAGACGATGCACACAGGCACCAGGACGAGACCGGCCAGAGCAGACAGTACATTCACCCGGCACACCGCCCGCTCCTGGTAGATCGCGATCAGGCCGGACACAAACGGCCGTTTCAGCGAACTCAAGACGATGGCCAGACTCCCCACCTTCAGCAACGACAGGGCCAGGATTGCGTCACTCGACAGCGTCGTGTTGCCGACAATCACCGCGACCGCGAGCCACACGCATGCCGCCAGCGTGGTCGTAATCAGGCCCGTCAGCCGCGCCGCACGCCACACCCGCACTTCCACCTCCGCGACCTGATTGTCTGCGCCGAGTTCCGAATAGGACGTGATCAGTAACCGGGAGATCGAGGCCCAGGCCAATTCCACCACCGCGGTTGTGCGCTGCACCAATCCATAGAGGCCGACAGCCGTCTCACCCAGCATGAGTCCTAGAATGATCAAGGGTGCTCGTACATCGACCACAATTGCCAGCTGATTGAGGCCGAGCCAACGTGATTGCCACAAGACCTCGCGATACCCGGCGCCGCCTTTATCGCCCACGGGCAGCGTAGAGGCGATCGCCACGAGGTAGGCGCAGACAATAACGAGCCCCCCGATGGCGGCCATCACCAGCACTGCGACGACGCCACCCAATGCCGGGGCCTGACCAAGCAGGCCCCCCCACGCCACCGGCGCGAGATAGCCGCCCATCGCCAGGAACCACCGGAACCGCGAGACCGCGCCATAACGGTGAGCGGAAAGCCCGACCGCATCACAGGTCTCTCCCAACGATTGACTCACCATCAAGGTCATCCCGAGCACCATGGCAGAGGGCGTCGCGAGAGTCCACCAACCTAACCCTGCAGGGGCGGCGACCAGGAGCATTCCGAACAGCGAGAGCAGGACCTTCCCTCGCATCGCCCGAAGAAACGTTCCTTTGGACAGTGACGGGACTGCGCCTCCCAGCCGCAGCCAGTGTTGACTGATGCCGAAATCCGCGGCCACACCGATCAGGGATCCGGCCGCAGCTCCCATCAGAAACGACCCCAACAACGACAAGGACTGATACCCGAGGTACAGGATCAGGAGATACCGCGCCCCTTGCAATACCGCATCGGAGACAATCAAGGACAGGGCGGCGCGTCCCAATCGGCCTGGATTCCCGGACGGCTTGCCCGCCTCAGGCACCGGCACTTGGGCATCGGCCGGCTCAGACAATCCGTGAGGCCCCACGCCCCTCTCACCCATACGCGACACCCCACCCACTCACGTGATCCCTGGCTGGACGAGTCGTGCGCGCTCCACACTGATGCCTCTTCATCATCTACCCAGGTAGGGGCAGTTCGGCGGAGTAGGGCGCCAACGAGCGCAGCGGCACAGCCGGCCCCTGCGCCTCATTCCGTCGCAGACCTGAAACTCTTGGGCCCAGCACGTCACAGTACACCCCATCCAAGACCGCCAACATCCGCGACAGGGAAAACTCCGTCCGGCGCACATGACGCCCCGTCTCGATCAGGTGCGCGCGCAACGAGGCATCGGTGGCCACGCGCACCTGCGCCGCGGCCGCGGCGGCCACATCATTCGCCGTGAACAGCACTCCCCACCCACCCAGCACATCGCGATTCCCCACCACATCGCTGGCGACAATGGGCACCCCCTGCTCCATCACCTCAAGCAACACGAGCGGCAGCCCCTCCCATCGTGAGGTGGAGACATACAGATCAAAGCCCGGGATCAAGCGATCGGCATCCGTGCGGCTCCCCAGAAACAGGACTCGGCCGGCGAGCTCTGCATCCAACCCGCGGCGATACGTTTCGCAAACGCCATCTCCGTCTCCAGCACCGATGATGACCCACACGGCATGAGGGATCTGTGCCGCAACGGCCGGAATGGACGCCAACAACAGATCCAACCCCTTGGCATAGTCGAATCGCCCGATCCAGCCGATCACGAACCGATCGGGCGGCAAAGCCCACTCTCGACGCAGGCCGTCCCGTGCGACAGAAGCCTGAGGTGGTGTCCGACCCTCGTCCAGCAATCCTGTCACTACCACGCGCGAACGGCCGACAGATAGGCGGTGCCAGACGCCAGCGCCTGCTCGCCGGGGGACACATAGAGCACCGCATCGAAGACCAGACGAAAGAGACATTCCATCACCCACGCACTGGCATAGCGCCACCCTCGGGCATACGCGTAATGGGGACCGTGCGGGGTATAGAGGACCGGAATGCGCACCAGAACTTTCACCCAGAAGGCGAAAAAAGCCGCGCCTCGCCCATGGGCATGAATGGGCGCGGGCGCCCGTAACAACTCCTTGAGCAAACACCAGACCGAGCGCACGTTCGGCCGCCGCATGGGCAACACCGAGACATCCATCCCCATGCCCTGCCAAACCCCCACGTACGGCTGTTCATCTGAGCAAAACACCCGCACCTGCGTTCCGACCTGTTGTTGATGCCGTGCGACCGCCGTCAGATAGGCCGGCCCTCCGCCGATCCCGGCTCTCGCAGTCATGTGTAACATCCGCTTCGGGAGCCAGTCCGACAAGGCCAGTCCCACCAAGCCGAGCAACAGACCAAACAATGCGGTCCAATGCAGCAGCAGATTGTCGGTGAGCAACTCCTCGCCGGCCAGGCTACACAGCAGCACCGCGGGCCAGAATGCGATGAGCATCCACCCCAGGCCGAGACGCGCGATCGACTCCCGGCCGCGCACGGGGATCAGCACGCTTTTCACGGCGCTCCAGAACAGCCAGAGAGAGGCAGCGACCAGCGGGATCAACGGCCCGACACCGCCCTTGAGCAAAATGTCGAGGAAGAGATTGTGCGCGGTTTGGAGGTTGACGTTGGCGCCCTCATAAGGAAGCCCGACGACGGTCTCCACGAACCGCCGGCGATCATATCCGATGCCCCAGATGACGGTCTCCGGATGGGCGAGGAGGTGACGGATCGACTGTCCCCAAATCCACAACCGAGTCTGCACGTTCCTCACCGACTGCCTGGTGAGCGCGTGATCCGACAAGACCGGCGTGGCCTCACCTGTGACGGTATGCGTGATGTCCAACCGGCCGGCCAGCGTCTCCTGCAATCTCTCCACGGTCGGCAAGGCGGTACGGAAGATCGCGGTGACAGACAACAGGACAAGCGGCGCGACCACGAGCAGAACGGCACACAGTAGGCGTCGACGCGCAGACAACAATGCACCGGGATTCAGCCACAGCAGTGCGAACAACCCGCAGAGCGAGACGACCAGCGCGAGCAGGCTGGTGCGCGACCCGCTCAACAGAATGCCGCTCAAGGCGAGGGGGACCAGCAAACCGGCTTGGCCCACCGCGTACCGCGCGCTCACGAGGCCGTTCCAGCCGCTGAACAGGGCCAGGCAGCAACTAAACATCAACGCGCAGACCAGATACATGCCATAGGCCGTGTGGCCCATCGTATCGCTTCTCACAGACAATCCATCGAACGACCACGCTTCGGCAAACGTCCCCATGGCAAAGAAGATCGACGCCCCATCTGTGTAGACATTGGTGTACTGGCCGCCCATTGCCTGCCACAGCCTGAACGCGGAATAACAGAGCGTACCGAACGCCACCGGCGGCACGAGAAAACTCACCAACCTGATGACGGCCACAGGACAGCGAAGCGTCAACAAGGCGGCCAGCGGAAGCGGCGCAAGGTAGAGCACCCACTTCACCAGCAGCAACAGGCCGGTCTTTTGAAACACATGAAGCCAGATCGAATTGACGGCCAGACTGAGCACCAGGCCGGCAACCGAGAGGCCGAGCAGCAGGACCGGGACGTTCCACGCCTGCCACTCGGCAACATACCAACCCTGCGTCAACGACGACCATGTGCGCCGACTCTCCCATGCCACCCATATCCATGCCGCCGCCAGCAGGGGCATGAACGGATGCAGGACGACGCCCTCGGTCAGGCGAAACTTGAACAGCAGCGGCGAACAGAGCAGCCCACCCAGAAGCGCGAGCCCGATGAGGTCCGATACGGCAAGACCGTCGTGTTCCCCGCACACCGCCTCACGCGGCCTAGAGAGGTTATCGGACGGTCCGTTAGTGACCGGATAGAACCTGCGCATAGACCTCCTCAAGATCGGCTACATGGTTCTCAAGCGAGCGGGGATGGCTCCAATAGTGCCGGTGGGCGGCGCGACCCAAGCGTCGCACGAGTCGATCGTCCTCCAAACGCGCCATCGTCGCATGAAGCGCCGTCGCATCGCCCCCTCGAAAATACAGCCCCGTCTCCCCGTCGATGACCAGATCGCGCGCCGCACAGGTATCCGCCACCACTGCCGGAACCCCGAGCGCGGCGGCCTCCAACACGACCAACCCTTCGGTTTCGTACCACAAAGAGGGAAAAATCACGGCACGCGCGCCGGACAATTCCTGCGTCACCAACTCGCGGGACAGCCAACCGGTCAGGGTGGCGGCAGGCGCCAGGCGGCGAACCTCCTCGGCACTCTCACCCTCGCCGACGAAGCGGACCGGCCAGCCGGTTTGCTGTGCGACCGCGGCCAGTAGGTGCGGGCCTTTTTCGCGCGACAGCCGGCCGACCATCACGAAGGGCTTGTTCGATTCAGGCTCGACCGGCTCGGCCCGCGCCACCTCGATCATATTCCGCACGTGATGCACCCGCGTCCCATCCGGGAAAAACGGGGTGAGAATGTTCCGACTGAAGTCGGACACCACCACAACGTGCTTCACCTCCCCAGGAATTCCGCCCCATTGACGCTGTACCGCACTTCTAGCGACCCGCCACCACTTATGCGCGGTATTCCGCCGATCGCACCGTTCCCGCACACAGGCGCCGGAGAGCGGCCGCAGGCGGCAAATCGCATCCTTCGGGTGGTTATAAAACCCGCCGGTCGGACAGACCGACACATAGTCATGATACGTACAGACAACCTTGGCCCCCATCGACAGGGCAGTCCGGACCACACTGCTGGAGAGCACCTTGTCCCACCCATGGACATGCACCACCGTGGTGTCGAGGTCCATGCGCCGTAACAACGCGTCCATCGCCCGAGCGGCCCCGGCATTCCATATCCCCTGCACCATCGCGCGCAGCCGGCGCGGATCGTCAGCTATGGAATACTGGTCGGTACAGACGACGTCAATCGAACTGGCTTTGATTCGGTTGTCGACGGGACCGGCACCGGCGAACAGCGTCACCGCATGTCCCCGGCCGGCCAAACCAATGGCGCTCCCTAAGGCCACTGCAGCATTCCCTCCGTTCACATGGGCGAAGTCGCTGACGACGACAATGTTCACAGTCACTCCGTCGGCCGCAAAGTCCACGCCCTGTTACTCATTCGAAACGCCGAGTTGCTTCAGCAGAGTGGACACCCGAGCGCCCCAGTCGTGTTCGGCCGCATAGGCCTGCAGTGCAACCCTGGCCGGCGGACTCGCCAATGCCTGATCGATGGCGCACACGAAGGCGTCGTTTTCCCGGCACAGGCGCGCCGGGCTGTTGAGATACGTCAATTCTTCCCATTCCGTCGCCACGATCGGCAGACCGCAGGCGGCATACTCGTACAACTTGAGCGGGTGAATACTATTGACCAACTCTGCATGGTTCACCACATCGAATGGAATGAGACCGACATTCGCATGTTGGAGGTAGGCCGGCACATCGGCATAGGCCCGCCGCCCCAACAGGTGCAGGTTCGGGCGGGGGCGCAAACGCTGCCTCGCCAACTCATCCGGGCCGATCAAGACAAACGAGACATGGGGCAGCCGGTCCACGACCTCATTTATCAATCGGTAATCGAACCAGACATCCATTGCGCCGACATAGACGGCGATCGGCCGTGACATCCCGGCATAGTCGTGCGGGCACTCTCGTGTTGCTGCGCTGAAGCGCGCGTAGTTGACTGCATTGGGCAGATAGGCCATCGACGTCGGCTGCAGCGCCTTCACGTACGCTTCAAGGCTGTGGGCGGCATAGACCACCAGATCGACCGAACGAGCCACCATCCGCTCCAATCGCACAATGGCCGGTGTGGTCTTCGCAAAGCCGGTCAAGGCGTCGGCGATACGATAGACCGACTTACCAGCTCGAATGTGTTTCAGCCAGCCCTGGTGGACGACACTGTCGCAATACAGCAGGTCCACCTCGCCGAAGCCCTGTCGCTGCAACGTGCCGACGAGATTGGGCATGGTGAGTCGACTCCACTGTTCGGCGATCCACAGTTGGTTGAGCAGCGGTTTATTGTGCGGCGTGAAGAGCGCGCCCGGCACATAGGCCCAGATCCTTTCCGATTCTACGCGCGCGCCACCACTGCGATAGAGGCGATACCGATCCCTGAATTCCTCGGCGTTGCCGCCCAGCAGATGCCAGGGAGAAATCGGCTCAGAGACGAACCCGACCTCCCATCCCGCCTCGGCAAAACCGCGGGCCAGGTGGTGGCTGCCGACCTGAAAGGGCGAATGCCACTGATTCACAGTGGCCATCAACACTCGTCTGCGCGGCATCGACCATTCCCCCCGCACGCCCGGTTACTTTCGCGCGCGCACCACGATGAACCATCCCCAACGATCAGGGAACAGCCGATGCATCCAACGCGGAAACCAACTGCAGTCGTAGACCGTGACGATCTGCTGGGTCTCGCAGGACGAGAACCCCGCCCACACCTGCTGGACTTCCTCGACGGTATAGGCCTTCGTGCCCGGGCTCTCCATATGGTTGGCCACCAGTTCGCTCCAGGAGGTCCAGGGACGGCCCTTGAGCAACGCATGTTTCAGCCACAATTTGAAGGCGACGAGTGAATGGCGTGCATACACCATCCCGATGAACAGGCCCTCGGGCTTCAGCACACGCCGGATTTCTTGAACGATCTGTTCCGGATGGGTGGAGTGGTGGATCACACCCCAGGAATAGACCACGTCGAAGGTCGCATCGGGAAACGGCAAGGTTTCAGCATCGATACGTTGCAGGGTCGAACTCAGGCCGTGCAGCGCGAGATGCGCGCGCGTTGTCTCGATGGCGCGTTGGGTCAGATCCACACCATGACAGACCGCACCGGCACGCGCCCATTGGATGTGGTCCGTACCGGCCCCGACCCCGACTTCCAGCACGGTCTTGCCCCGATGAGTCTCGAACTGCGCAATGGTCGGGATAAACGGCTCCACGGTATAGCGATGCCGCTCGATCTGAACAAACCACTCGCGGCTCAATGCCGGCAGGGAACCCACGATATAGTCGTAGGTACCGCACGCGCCCTGGTCCCAATAGCGCCGGACATCCTCATTCGGCGTCGATGCGGTTTGCGCCGCCGCAGGATTCGAGCCTGTTCGCTGAGATTCGTCCACCTTGTTCAGTGTCTCCACATCCGAATGTCCGACGACCATGCACGAACAGATGCCGACTCCGCACCGCCGCGTCAGGTGATCAGACGCTCGCGCAACTCGGGGCACCCTTCTGCCGCCGCGGTCAGACTCCGCCAAAACTCCCTGCGCACTCGTTCGGCATCATGCCGCGCCACCGCCACCGCCTGGGCTCGCCGCCCCAGCCGCTCCCGCAGCGAGGCATCGTCCATCAGCCTCATCAGCCCCGCCTTCACCGCCTCCTGCCCCTGCTCCGAGACGACGTAGCCCCACTCCTCGCGAGTCGCATAGCGGGCAGTCGCGACATCGCCCGGAGCATACACCAAAACCGGAGTGCCGGAAATCATATAGGCCGGCGCCTTCGTCGGAAGCGACAGCCGGATGTAACGGGCGCTTCGCGCATCGAAATTGTAGGGCAGTATCAACAGGTCGGATTCCGCCAACAACCGCGGAACGATCGAGGACTCCGGCGATCCTTCGATTCTGATTGCCCCGGGGGGCAGAGGCAACAATCGGAGATACTCCGTATCCCGCTGAGGAGAATGCACACGCAACTGGATCTGCCGGCCTGCCGCGCGCAGCCCCGCCACCGCAAGCGCGATATCGCGCAGGCTTTCCTTTTGTCCGTCCGGCACGATGGAACCGACGTATCGAACGACAAACGGCTGCCCGGCCCGCCATTCTGTCCGGGCATGCGGCAACCACTCCGCAGGAATCAGCGCGTTTTGAAACGAGTGAAATACGTACCCATACCGCCGTTCATACTCTTCGCACATGGCGTCACAAATCGCAAAACGGCCACGCGCCTCCCTCAGGACACAGCGGAGTTCGTGCCGGATTACCGGCCCCATGACCGGGCTCAACAACCCATTGCGATACAGGACTGCCGGCCAATCGTCCATCATGTGGATGACCAGAGGCACGTTGAACCGCGCCGCCAATGCCCTGGTGAGCGTGAGCTGTTCCAACGAGCCCAGGAATCCGTACAGAAGGGTCGGGCGGAATCGCTCCACCCAGTCGATGAGTGCCGGTGTCAGTCGCGCCCGCTTCGGCGCGCCGTCGCCGATGAGCCGCTTGAGCGACCCGAGCCAGCCCTGCCCGGTCGAGTCGGAGGGACCGCCTTCGCCGACGAGCGCCTGTTGCTTCTTCCGGCCGTACCAGGTGCGTACCAGGGAAAATGGCCAGACCCAGCGGATCTCATCTTCCGTCAATCGATAAAACGTGCGGCAGACGCTGTGATCGTCCGGCAGGGCGTCTTCGTGCAGATTCGCCAATCGGTCGGACGGCCATCCGCGGAACAGATTGGTCAGCGTGATGCCGCCGCCGGTGACAAGATTGAAATTATTCGAGGTGACGATCAGGATCCGTGGGAATTCCTCGTTCACTGCGCCCCCGCCCCGCGATGCTCCAACAAGAACATCCAGTCCGCCGCCCAGGAAAACGGCAGCAGATCCGCCAACCGGTTGTTTGCGCGGCACATCGCCGGTTCACAGGGTGCCAGGCGAAACAGCACATCCGCGTAGGGGCCGCACAGCAGCGTGCGGGCGCGCCGCTCCACGATACGAAAGCCGCTATCGGAGAATATCCGTTCGAGTTCACCGACCCGGAAAAACTGCACGTGCGTCGAGTCCATATTCAGGAAGCCGGTCGTGGGCACGACTGGTTCCGCTTCGGCCCCGTGCGTCGTGACGGCCTCGTGCGACCTCGAACAGGCATGGGCCACCCGCCTCAGCAGGCCATGAATTCCGGCGCGGGCGAGCATTGTGTGAAGACTGCTCAACCACTCGAAAGAGCCGTAGCCATTCGGGGTGGTAATGATCACGCCGCCGCCCGGTTCCAGTACCTGAGTGAGCGTGTCCAAAAACTTCCCCGGGTGATAGAGGTGCTCCAGCACCTCCGAACAGACCACCAGATCGAACCGCGCCCCATCTTTCACCAGCGCGTCGATGTCCGCAACCCGAAACGAGAGCGTCGGCGACTGATACCGTCGAGCCGCTTGTTCAATCGACTCTTCATGCACATCCACACCCAGCACCTGATGCCCCAAGCAAGCCAGGGGATAGGTCACGTGATCGCCGGTGCCGCAGCCATAGTCCAACACCCTGAGCGACGATGTTCCCAGGCGGCGCACCACTGCGGATGTCCACGCGTCGATCATCTGCCAGCGTTTGACAATTCCATACGAGGTTTCGGGGAATCGTACCGGCCGGCTATCGGTCACGGAGCACCCGTTGATACAAGGCTTCGAACCGTTGCGTCTGCAACTCCATATCGTATTCCGCTTCCGCCACGGCTCGACCGCGCAGGCCGAGACGGCGCCGCAGGTCGTCATCATCCAACAGCCGTTGTAATCCCACCGCCAAATCCTGCGCATCCTTGTGGCGCGCGAGGTACCCCGTCTCCATCGGCCGCACGGCTTCCCCCACGCCCCCCACGTCGAACGCCACAACCGGCGTGCCGCAGGCCAGACTCTCCAACACGCCATTCGGGAGATTGTCCGCCAACGCGGGGTGCACGAACACGTCGGCCGCGGAATACAAGGTCGCCAGGAGGTGATCGTCTTTGACCGCATCGATCGCGGTGACGGGAACATCGACGGCTTGTTCCCATTCGGAGGCTCGATTGCCGACGACCAGCAATCGAAACGGAGTACGGGTATTTCCTTTCAGCCGCTGGACAGCCTCCGCCACAAAGGTGCCGCCTTTTCGATAGGCTTTGGTCTCCACTGAACTGAACAGGATCAGCGCCTCCTCCTGCGGCAGGCCGAGGACTTCCCGGGCAGCCGCTCGCGCGATGGGACGAAACACCTTGAGATTGAGTCCGTTCGGAATGATCTCCAGCGGCCAATGCTGCACCAACGGGCTTTGGGCGGCAAGGCCGCCGATCCAGCGGGAAGGGGCCACCAGCGTCACCTTCGCGTCTGCGTAGAAACGCCGTTTCGCTCGCCACAGCAGCGCCGTGCGATCCTCGCGTAGCGCCGGCTCATCGCTCAGCAGCGGACAGGACCCGCACCCGGTCTTCCAGCGATCGCACTCGTAGGAATAACAACAATGGCCCGTCAACGGCCACATGTCCGACAACCGCCAGACGAACGGCTTCCGCCGGCTCGCGACACCCAGCACCGAGTGGCTGAAATAGCCGCCGTGCGTATTATAGAGCTGCACGACATCGGCCGCGCGAAACCAGGGATGCCGCAGGAGGGCCCAGGACGAGGGCAGGAACAGATACTGGAGACTCAACGCCTCCGTGAAACTGCGCGCGAGCCAGTCTCCCACACGCCAGGGCAGACTTCGCCAGATCGGCCCCGCCTCCGGCACACCATATACCAATCCCGACACCAGCATGCGCGACGTGTGTCCCCGCCTCAGGAGGCTGGAGTGAATACGATAGGCGGCCCGCCCGGATCCTCCCAGATTATATTCCGTGCTGAGATGGAGAATATTCATGACAGTCGGCGCGGGCGGTCAGGCCGGAGCCTTCCCGTTGCCCAGCACCCCGTTGCCTCCGATGCGTACCCGCACATCCGTCATGTGTGCGCTTCGGAACCAGTCGGCGACCGTGTCGGGGGTTTGCGGATCGTCGTAGACCGGCGCCAGCGCGTCGAACGTATCGAGGATGGCCCATTCCACCTGCTGCTCCCGGGACAGCGGCAGGTAGTGATAATTCCAACAGGGTACCCCCATGCCCAGCACCCGACCGACCAGCGGCAGTCGCTTGATGAACGTGTCCAAGGGCAGCCATTTGGGGATATACCACTGCAACAAGCGAAACAACAGGTGTCGAGGCATCCGGGTCGTCAGCGGACGATAGACGTACTTACTCTTGTACGGCTCCAACGCCCAACCTTTAAGATAGACATCGACCGCTAACTCGCCGCCCGGTTTCAGAAAAGGCACAAGGTTCATGAAGGAGGCACGAGGATCCGGCGTATGTTGCAACACGCCGTAACAGAACACCTTGTCGAAGGAGTGCCGCCGGAACGGTATCCGACACAGATCGGCCTGGGCGACGCACAAGCGCTCACGCGGGCCGTTGTTGGCCAGGCAGGCATCCACCGCTGAACTCAGGTCGACCGAGTACACCTGTGCCCCGGCATCGAGCATGACCTGCGTAAAACGCCCGGCGCCGCAACCGGCTTCCAACACCCTGGCCCCCTTCAACTCGTCCGGCGACCAACCCGTGCCGCTGTAGAAGCGCTCCTTGGAGAGGCTCGTTCCGTTGAACTTGTCCAGCTGCGTGCGGCGAAATCGATTCCACTGTTCGCCGAAATTTTCCGAATAGCCGCTGTCCGGCACAAACCGCGGAACGAAACCCCGGATCGGCACGGTCAGGCCATGCTCGGAACACACTAGTTCTCCGGTCTTGATTTCTCCCTGCTCTTCACTGGCGCCGTGCTGCAACGTGAGTCCGTGCGGCCCGCACGGACAGACCAATTCCTCGATATGCTCCCGACGCATCTTCTTTCGACTGGCTCCCTTCTATGGAATCCCCCGCTCTGCCGATGCCCCGGCGATCACCACATCCGTACCTGCACGTATTGCTTTAACATAATTCCTGCCAGGAAAAACCGGGGCATTGAGTGAGTGTTCGTTCGATATACAGATTGTGCCAGATCTGAAACATCAACAGGGTCCAGATCTGGGGATGATAGTCGGCCTGCCCTCGCAGATGGGGCTCGACCACACGCGCGTAAAACTCAGGCTTGAACAACCCCTGTTCGGCCAGCCGAGCCGGAGCCAACAACCGTTCCGTCAACGGGCGCAGCGGACCGCGTAACCACTGAGCCGTGGGAAGCACAAAGCCGCGTTTGGGCGCGTGCAGCAATTCTTCCGGCAACAGGTCGCGCACGGCCTGTCGCAGCAGGTACTTCGGATCGTTGGGCTTCGTGCGAATTGCAGCCGGAATCCGCAGCATCAGGCCGACGAAGGCCTGATCCAGAAACGGCACGCGCGCTTCCAGGGAATGCGCCATGGAAAACCGATCCGTCATGAACAGAAACTCTTCCGGCAACTGAGTTCGCAGCGCCAGCTGCATCAGCCCGTCGCGCGGCAGCACGCCGTCCGATTCTTCGTACAGCCGTCGCAGAAACTCCGTGGTATCCGTCGATCCCTCGTCGCCCCCGCCCGTCAAGACCTCATTCCGCTTCATGGCATCGGAAAAATAGTAGAACGCCTGCACATACTCCCACCGAAACGGATCCCGCCCGATCTGCGGCCAGTGGCGCCACCGCTCTCGCGCTCGTAATCCACCGACGCCGTGCGGCAGGCGATCGATCAACGAGGAGACCAGGGGCCAACAGCCATCCAGCCAGGCTGGGGCGTGAGAGTCGGCGGCTCCCGCCTGCCGCCCCGCGAGTTGCCGCTCCAGCCCGATGTACCGCCCGTAGTCGCCGAAGAGCTCGTCGCCGCCCGTCCCCGTCATGCCGACTTTGACATCCTGGTGCATAAACTGAAACACGTACCAGGAGGGCAACCCACCCCCGTACGGCTCGTCCAAAAACCAGACCATCTTCAGGAGATCGCGGAGCAAATCGTCGGGGCGCAAGATCAGTTCGTGGTGATCGGTTCCCCAACGCTCCGCGACTGTCCTCGCCAGCGGCAATTCATCCAGTTCGGCCGCTCCTTCGAACCCCAGGGAATAGGTCTTCAGCTTCGAATGACCGCTCTCAGCCAGCAATCCGACGATGCTGGAGGAATCCAACCCGCCGGACAAGGAACAGCCGATCGGCACATCACTCAGGCTCCAGCGCTGGACGGCGGCCCGCAACTCCGTCCGCACAAGCTCACTCCATTCCCCGACCGATCGCCCCTCTTGCGGCGCAAACGAGGGCCGCCAATAGCGCTGCGTCTCGAACGTGCCGGTCTCCAACTCGTATCGAAACCAGTGTCCCGGCGCGAGACGCGACACCCCCTTGATGATGGAGGACGTGCCGGGAACAAACCGCAGGGTGAGATAGTGAAACAGGCTGGCCTGGTCGAGATCGCGTCTCAGGCTCGGCACCGTGAGCAGACTCTTGAGTTCCGAGGCAAACGCAAACGCCGACGAAGTCTTGGCGTAGTAGAGGGGCTTGATCCCCATCCTGTCGCGAGCGCCGAACAGCAGGTTCCGCCGCTTGTCGTGGAGCACAAACGCGAACATGCCGTTCAAGTCTCCCAGCATGTCCTCCTGCTTGTCGTCGTAGAGCTGCAACAGCGTTTCCGTATCGGAATTGTCCGTCACGAATCGATGTTGTTGCTGTTCGAGACGCCGCCGCAATTCCGGCGAGTTGAAAATCTCCCCGTTGTAGACGATCCATACGGATCGGTCCCGGTTCGCCATGGGTTGGTGCCCATGTTCGAGGTCCAGAATGCTGAGACGCCGCATGCCTAAACCGACCTGCGAGGAAGGGTCGTCGTAGAACCCGACATCGTCCGGCCCGCGGTGCAGCAGCGCTTGTGTCATGCCGCGTACCAGTTCGGCCGATCCCGGTCCCACCATTCCTGCTATTCCGCACATGACGACGACCTCTCCGAACACAATGTAGCCGGGCTGTCCTGCAGCAGGTCAGGCCTCCGGTACCAGGAAATCTTCCATCCCGCTGCGGACCCAGTCGGTCAGCAGTCTGAGGTCCGGGGCTGCGGTCAGATCCTGTCCCTGCGGCACATGCACGGTCGACTGCAAGCTCACCTTGGCATCACGCTGAAATTCCATCGTCACCGTGCGCAGACTGAACGGCCTGGCGAGGAAGATCCCATAGGCAAACCGCTCGGCAAGATCCCGTTGATCGGCGGACATGGGCGGGGTCTCATGAATCCGCCTGAGGCGATCCAGATACTCCGCCCGCGTATCGGAATCGACCGTGAATCCACGGCGGTCATACCGCCCTGTGCCCGCGGTGAACACCGGAATGCCGAAGCTGGCGGCCTCGATACCCACCGTGCCGCGCACCGTCACGCAATAGTCCATCACGCCGTACAGCGAGAGGGTGCTCATGTTGCTGTCCGGCTGAATGATCCGTACATGGGACGGCACGGCATCGCCCAAGGAGCGGAGCGCGACGAGTTCGGACGGTTCCGCCCCGACCCCATCCCGCGCATTCTTCACGAGATTGGCCGGATGAATCTTGACGATCCAGTTCACCTGCCTGTTCGCGCAGGCCACCTTCATGGTTTCGAGGAACCAATCCTCATAACTCTGGAACAGATCGGTCCCGTAGAAAAACGTGCCGTCCCAAAAGATGTGGGGGAAAATGACGGCCGTCTTTTTGCCGTCCTCCAGGGCCAAGGTTCGACGAACCTCCGCCGCATCCTGACTGGCCGTGTGAAATTGCGTGCCGACCTCGCTGTACCATTCGCCGCTTTGGTAACTACCGACAAGTTCCCGGCGCAATCGTTCTCGCTCCACGTCGGTCCAGGGTCCCGCCTTCAGTTCGCGCCAGGTGTCGGATGAGAGCGACGCCGGATGCACGTCGCGATTCGATCGCCGATACCGCTTGAGCATGAGGCTGTTGTTTTTGTGTGCGGCATTCCACGTGATGGTCTCGATCCCCGCCGCCAGGCACACATCGAAGAGTTCCCCGCGAGGCGTATACCCCGGATCGACCGAGAGCACGAGATCGGGCTTGACGGTCGCCACAATTTCTTGCGCCGCCCGGGCGGAAGACATGGCACTGTGAAGAAACGGCAGCAGCGCCTCACGCACCGACGGACTGGACAGGTCCAGGCGGCCGACACGCAGATGGCGCAACCCCGTCGAGGCCGCATACTTGCCGATCCGGGCGCCGCAATAGTCGGCCTGAATGAACCGTTCGAAAGACCCGAGACCGTGCATCATCGCGGCAGCCTCGGCTGGTGAAACCGGCCGCTGCCACTCTTCCCAGTACGACACCTCCTCCACACCGGCTGCCCGATAGTAGCGGTCGACCCACCGGTCGTAATCCGTGAGGATCACCGGGCGATACCCGGCGGCTTGGATGGCTTTCACCAACGCGATCTCGACCAGCAATCCCAACGAGCCGGAACTGACGACCAGTACCCGCTGCTGAAGCTGCGTCGCAAGAGGAGCCGCGCGCCGGAACGCCGCACCATGCTCGGCATCGAACCGGAGAAACTCTTCTTGCCGTCTGGCTTCCTGCTCACGAAAAGCAGGGTCGGCCCTCCGTCTGACGTGGTAATGAAACGATCGGGCAGCGGGAAGCAACCGGGCGCTGGCAAGAGCACGCTTGAATGTCGTTTTCCAATTACCGTGGGTCATGAAGGCAGGCGAACGTTCGAAGCTCTCCCTTCCAGCTGGGATAATGCATTCATCATCCCGGCTAGGTCATTTCATCGATCAGATACGGAAGCTCAGTACTTTCCCATTTCTCAAAAATGCTGTTCATCTCGATGATCCGCCGGATGCCGTCTTCCAGCGCGACCCGCGATTCGAACCCCAGCAGTCGTTTGGCCTTCTCCCCGGAACAGTAGCGGCGGTGGATCTCCCGGCCGGCATGGCGATCCGTCCCTTGAAAATCCCCGGCGTACCGGATGTCCACCGACGGATTGCCGCTGGCCGCCACCACAAGATCCGCCAGTTGTTTGATGGAAATCGGCCGATCGCTGTTGCCCAGATTGATCACCTGGCCGACCGCCTCCGGCCGCAGAAGCGCCTCGACGACGCCGCGTCCCGTATCTTCACTGTAGCAATAGGAGCGGATCTGCTCGCCGCTGCCGTTGATCACAATCGGTTTGCCGGTCATGGCATTCTGAATGAACTTCGGCAGGACGAACTGCGCCGCCTGGTACGGCCCGTACGCGTTAAAAAACCGGAGGATGACATGTTCGAATTCCGGATACCGTTGCGCATACCCGATACACAGTTCCTCACCCGCCAGTTTGCTGACGGCGTAGACCGTCTTGCCTTGGGTGATCGTCTCCTCGGTGATGGGGTTTTCAATCGGCTCACCGTACACTTCCGACGAAGACGCGAAGACCAGCCGCTTGATCCGGTGCTGAATGGCACAATCCAGCACCCGCTTTGTTCCGTCGACGTTGATTTCCAGACAACGCAACCGATTGACCTCGGTACGCCGCACCCCAAGCAACGCCGCGAGGTGAATCACGGCCCCGCACCCGTCCATCGCCTCTCGAATCGACGAGACGTCCAGAATCGAACCGTAAAACACTTTGACCTTCGGGGGTAGCGCCTGACGAACCCGGGCGATCTGCTCGCCGAGATCCAGCAGGTGCACCTCGATGCCCCGCCGATCCAGTTCGCGGCAGACCTGAATTCCGATACAGCCGGCACCGCCGGTCACCAACACAGGAGCGTTCATCGCCATTTACGCCTCTAGTAGGTCATCTGTTTGTTGAGCAATCGGCCAAGATCCGCGTCTTCCAACACTTTGCAGATCCGTTCCGAACTCTGTCCGTCACCGTAGGGATTCTCGCAGGTTGCCAGCTTCGCTCGAAACTCGCGGTCGTGGAGCGCCCGCTCGATCGCCTGACCGATCGACCGGCGGTCGAATTCCGGGACCGTAATGACGTTGCACGCCCGCATACGTCCCGTCTGGCGGCTCCCGATATCCAACGCCGGTAGCTTGAACGACGGCGCTTCCAGAATCCCGACACTGGAATTGCCGATCAGAATGGACACGGCGGCCAGCAGGCTCAGAAAGACCTCACGATCGAGATTCTTAAACGTCTTGATGGTCGGGGCCTGCTCATACTGCCGGATGACGCTGATGATCTCCTGCCCCGCCGCATCCACGTTGGGATAGATCACGAGGGCCTGATACCCACTGTCCTTCACGGCAGCGAGGGTCTCTTCCATCTGCTTGCGCGCCAGATGCACCTCGGCCAGCACCGCATGCTGGATCACGAGCAGCACCGGCTTGCCGAAATCCACGCCGAACTGCTTGGCGAGTTCGTCGCGACCCATTTTTTTGCCCTGCACGACGTCATCCAGTTGCGGCGCGCCCACGTTATGAACGCGCCAGAGCTCCTCTCCCATTTTGCGTACCCGTTCGGCCGAGTCTTCGCAGGCCGGCAGGTGGATATGCGCCAGTTTGGTAATCGCATGCCGCGCCGACCCGTCGATATGGCCGGACAGGTCGCCGGATTGGATATGCGCCACCGGAATGTTCATGTACGCTGCCGTCACGGTCGCCGCAAGAATCTCCGCCCGATCGCCCGCGACCAGCAGAAGATCGGGCTTCAACATGTCGAACACCTGCGCGAGCCCCTGTATTTCGACTCCCAACGACTTCGACCAGGCCGTGGGGCTGTCTCCACCCACATACATGTCGACACAAGCCGCCGGCGTGAATCCGTCCCGCAGGATTTCGTTGATGGAGGAGCCATATTCCTTCAACAGATGCATGCCGGTCACGATGAGCTGCAGCTCCAGCTTCTCCGACTGCTCGATCAGGTGCATGACCCGTTTGACATACCCATAGGTCGCCCTGGCCTCGGATACGACGGCGATCTTGCGCGGCTTCATGCGTTCAATTGCTCCCAACGAATCTGGCTGTCCTTCGGAATATCCACTTGCGCCACCTTGCCGATGACCTTGCAAAGATCCTTCGCCGCCACGACACCGGGACCGGGACTCGGCCGCTTCACCCACACCATCTTCTCCGTAATCACGCTGCCGCGCGGAATAGCGACCTCGGAGACCACACTCTCCCTTGCCCAGGCGACGATCTCACGTTCTTCCGGGAAAATCTGCCGGTCGGCACCACGGCCTCGAAAGACCGCATCCACCCCTTTCACCAATTCGCTCAATTCGTCAGGCTCGATCGAGACCGGATGGTCGGGCCCCGGCTGTTGCCGGTCGAGCGTAAAATGCTTCTCGATCACACAAGCGCCCAACGCTGCGGCCCCGATGCCGGTGTAAATGCCTCGCGAGTGATCGGACAACCCGACCGGAACGGAAAACAGCTCACGATAGCGGGCAATCATCCCCAGGTTCACCCGGTCATAGGGCGTCGGATAGGCGGAGACACAGTGGGTCAACGCAAACGGGGTCTTCAGCGCCCGCAACAGCGCCACCGTCTCCCCGACTTCCTCGATCGTACACATCCCGGTCGAGACGATCATGGGCTTGCCCTTGCGGCCGATATGTTCGATCAGCGGCAGGTTGGTCAATTCCCCGGAACCCGTCTTATACGCGGCCACCCCGAGCTCATCCAGAATATCGGCGCCGATCCGGCTGAACGGCGTACAGAGGTACAAAATCCCCAGCGACTCGCAGAGCCGTTTCAACTCCCGGTGCTGATCGACGGACAAATTGGTTTTGTCCAGCGTCACGTAAAGCGGCTCCGCAAAGTTTGCGGATTGCGGCGTCTCGCGCAACATCTCGTTGTCCAGCACGTGGATTTGAAACTTGATGATGTGGGCACCCATCGCATGGGCGATATAGACCATCCGCTTCGCTGTCTCAAAGTCGCCCTGATGATTCACCGCCGCCTCAGCGATGACCAAGGGGGCATGGTCGGGGCCGATGCGATAGGGACCGATGGGAATGGATGCAATCTCAGCCATGCTGTTCCTCCAGACGACGCTGCGCCAGTACCGCTTCCGCGATAAGAAAATCCAACGGCTCATTGATGTCGAGCGCCTCGCGTGCATCCGTCACCACCACGCCGACCCTCGTTCGGCCAAGCACTGACCGGTCACGCGCCAACGCCGTCGTCCTGGTGACATACACGGTACTGCTCTCCTCGTACAACGGCTGCCGCTCCTGCCGGCGGCGCGGTTGATTGGGAAAGAGATACTCGAACCGCCCGTCCACCAGACGACCGTAACACTTGCGCGTTTCCGTGACCGTCAACACACAATCGATATCCGGTTGCTCGATCGCAGTCGCGACGCAGCGATCGATTAAGGCCGCGGTCCGAAACGGGGAGGTCGGTTCCAGGGTCACGACATAATCAGGCCGGTACCCTAGCCGCCCCAGCACATCCAACACCTGCAGCAAGGCGCCTTCCGTGGGTGCCTGATCGGTGGCCAATTCGGCCGGGCGATCGATCACCTCTGCGCCATAGGTCCGCGCGGCCGCGGCAATATCGGGATGGTCGGTCGACACGACACACCGATCCAGGAATGTCGACTGGTTCGCCGCCCGAATCGTGAACGCCAGTAACGGCATCCCGTTTAAGGGGCGAATATTCTTGAGCGGAATCGACTTCGACCCCCCGCGCGCCGGAATGACCCCGAGCACATGCGGCGACGCACTCATGCTTCCCCCGCCCGCCGTTTCTCGACCTCGAGGTGAATGACGTTCAATCCGAATCCGGCAAGATCGGAACTAAAGGGCGCGCGCGCGGTCTTCGCTTCGGAATGGTATCCGGCCAGTTCATACCCCTCCAACGTATTATCCTTAAAATAGCGGGAAATCTCAAAGTTCATCGAGACGAATCGTCCCTCATACCGAAGCGTGCGCGCGATGAGCGCAAGATAATGATTGACGGTCGCGATAGACATTTCCTGAAAGGAGGCCATGTTGAAGCAGAAATCCATGGTTTCATCCGGGATGAGATCCGTCTGGGTCGGAAGCAGAAAGACCACCTCGGCCTCACGGACTCGGTCCTGGTCACCGACCTCATGCGGCAGGACAATCCTCATGTCCGGAAACACCGTTCGCAGGAAGGTGTACCCGAAAAACATGGTTTCGGGAAGATCCACCACGATGCTCTGCATCCGCCGGTTCAGGCTGTGGTAGAAGGCCACATTCACACAGGCCCCACCGCCCACCTCCAGCATCCGCATCGGCAGTTCTGTTTTCCGCCGCAGCAGATAGGCTTCGAGGCACCGAAAGTACGGGTTCGGGTGGCGAGCATACCAGGATTCATGCTCCGACGGTATGCGCGCCTGGGGATAGACCTGTGCAAACGCAGCGGCGAGTGAACGGGGATCCCGGCCTTCGCGCATGCGGGTCCTGGACGAGGCCGCGAGCACATTCCCGACGCACTGCCGCAACTCAGCCAGCAGACCGGACGGACGCTCTTCCGCCGACACCTCGATGGAATGGGGAAACGCATGTCCGCCCTGCAGGATCAATTTCTCCAGGGACAGACCGACGAAGGATTGGCCGGCCCAGTGCCGCCACAAGGAAGAGGGTGCGAAGCGCGGATGCGAAGCCACTTGGTCGGCGATATTTTCAGCCCAGAGATACCGGGCGAAGTCCATCAGCTGCAACGCCTCGTCGCGAGACGGCGTAAACACCGTCTGAAACATCACCTTGTCGCGAGCGGACCATAACATCGTTCGTTCTCACTTCACGCGGGTGCCGTCGATCCTACGCCAAGGGGGAGAGCAGTTTGCGACAGAGATAGAGCCGTCGTTCCAACAACGCTCGCACCAAGCGAGGCCGCGACGACGCGTTCATGTATTCCCATTGGTCCGGAGCCAACCAATCAAGGAACAGGCGGAATCTGGCCGGCACCTGCGTCTTGTCGGCGGCGGCAAAGTACCCAAGTCGGCAGCCTAGATCACAGGTCCGGAAGAGAATCAACTGACGCTCGCGCTCGGTGAGAATCTCATCGTAGCCGAATTGCTTCGCCATGTCCGACACCACCTGCGCCGGCGTGTCGACCCCCTTCAAGCTGGGATTGCTCGGCAAGGCCTTCAGATGCTTTCCGCCCAACACGGTCTGGATCGTCGGCTCCTCAGGCGGGGCGACGCCCAACCAAGCACACATGTCCGTCACAATTCTTGACGGGGACTCGCATAGGTCTTCATACCGCACCACATGGTGCCTCGACGGTTCGGCAGCAAGCCCCTCCAACGCAAACTGCGCATGGGGAATCCAGCGGGACTCCAACTGCAAGCGAAGAATGTCGCCTCCCTGGTACCAGAACGGCTTTTGTTTCTGCACCATGTCCGTGCGCTTGAGAGAACTGTAGTTGGAATAGGGGTGCCGCATGATGTGGATGAACTTCATCTCGGGAAACATTCGTCCGTAGCGGGGAAGATCCGAGACCTCGATGGACTTGAACATCAAGTGAGGAGGTGCGGAAAGACGACGCTCGTCGTAGCAGGACCGGATGACGTCCAGATACGAGTCGAGATCTCGCGATACGTCACCGGTCACGCGCCGGGCGATGGCTTGAAGCGGATCCTCTGCGACCGGGATCGGCTGAACCAGCTTATCTAAGTAGGTTTCTTTCAACTCTTGCAGTTGTTCGGCAGCCCAGGTACCGACCAATCGCCGACGACGGTGTTCGAGAGCATCGACCGCCGGTCCAGGCAGCATCGGGGCACAGGCGGCCAAAGTCTGCTTGACCGCTCCCTTGAGGGTCCGTGGAGCGAAGGTGCGCAAATAATTCAGCTCGATGGGGTAGATCCACAACCCGGGACTGCCGTCCAACAACCGCATGAGCAGCGACGACCCGTTGCGACCCGCGCCGAAGATGCCGACCAGCACGCCTGCCTCCTTATCGAACGCGCTCCAGATGCGCCAAGCGGTTCACCGACTTCACCAGACGAAACGACTGCTCCGCCACAATCTCGCGTAACAGCTTGCCTACGGATTCCGAATGGGTGCGGAACATGACTTCATCGCAGGCGTCATCGAACAACACCGCTCCGCCGATGCGCACGCGACGACCGAAGCGTTCGAAATCGTTGCGCACGCCGTCGTAGGTGTGATCGCCGTCGATGAATACGAGGTCTACCTCGCCGGTCTCGACCTCAATCGTACGGGAATCGCCGACCAGCAACGTTACGGGCAGTCCGAACCGTGCACAGATGTCACGAATCTCGTCGTCGAATGAACGCGTCACCCCGCGCTCGTGGAGACGCGCCTCTTTCTCCCCGAGATCAATCGACCAGAACTGCCCCTGGCCGTTCATGGCGGCGGCAATGGTGAGGGTCGACCCGCCCTTGTAGCGACCGATTTCAATGACCTTCCTGGCGTTCATTCGGCGTACCAGCCCGAACAGGTAGGCGGTCTGGCGAACCGTCATCGCGATCACCCCGTGATCGAGCGACGTACTGGCAAACAGCCCTGCCAAATCTTCGAATTGAAGCGGGCCGTTGACCGGCAGATCAAACGCCATCGTATCCAACGAAGGAGCCCGGTTCAGTCGCGGCCCGAGCGCCTCCAACAACAACTGTGGATGGTGTTCGCTCAGCCGATTCGCGAACGCGCGACAGACATTCTGCGGCAAGAACGACGCAAGCCCCTCACCGATTCGAGCCCCCAATCCGTTTTTCACTCTAGCCTCTTTCCATTGTCCGCAGCCTGTGACCTCAACGCACCGCCTCAACCCGCCTTCTCTGCGTGCGCACCCGCAAGCGCCTCCAGCTCGTCGACGATGGCCTGTCCTGCCACGGCTTCCGAAAACCATTTCTCGAAGGTCTGTCGACCGCCCCACGAAAGTTTCCCCCGTAACGCCTCGTCTCCCAAAGCGCGGGACACCGCGTCGGCCAGTTCCGCATCGGTATCCGCCAGTAATGCATTCTCGCCGTCCTGCATCTCCGGAATGCCTGCCGCATTCGCCCGGTGGGCCACGATGGGGCACCCAAACGACCATGCGGTGACGACCCTCACGCGGATGCCCAATGGAATATTCGTCGGGACAATCATGAGGTCGGCGGCCAGAAATTCCGGATCTGCCGGGACCACACGCCCGACCATTCGCACCGCCGGATGCCTGAAGGCCTGGGCAAGCTCCGCGGGCGGACTCCCACCTCCCACCAAACGCAGCTCAAACCCATCCTCGCCGAATTGCTCAACCAACCGGGGAAGCACGGACCACCCCACAGCCCGCAGGCCGGAAGACGTCGAGGTCGTCGCCAGATCCCCGATGACCAACAGGCGAGGTTTTTTCGATTCGCGGCTCCTGTGGGCCGCTGCTCTCAACGCCTCCCACTGGCCCCCCGTGACATCCGGTACCGGCGTCCTGAAATAGCGCACATCCGAAGCGACATGCGTCTTGAGCCACTCGGCATAGTGGCCGGCGAATGCCCCACACGACTGCGTCGGCTTCAGCAAGGTCGACATGGCCCGCTGCCCTATCAGAGACTCCAGGACCACCTTCAATCCACTGATCGAATATTTCGCTAAGGAAACAGGGCTGTCCTTCCAGCGAAAAAAGGCCGGCAGATGCCAAAGGTCGCCGACCGCCGCCAGCATCGGCGACAGTCTCAGTAGATGCACCGCCGCAAGGGCGTCGAAGTGGTAGCAGAGGTACGCATCGAATGCGCGCGTTCCCATCGCGGCCCGAACCTTCCCTGCCAACGCCACCCAGGGCATGACATAGGCCAAGCCTTTTGAGCCGTCGCTCAGCCGTCCGAACCAGCGTCCCAGCTTGGCAACAGGACCGCCGCTCCGCGCGCCGAGCAAGGATGCCATCTCATACTCCACGACGACGACCTCAGCCCCCTCCCGGCGTAAGGCCGCCTCTTGCCGCTCGCGGGAAGCCAGATAGGGATTGTCGCTCGTGACATCGAAGAGACTGATGACACAGACCTGATGGCCAGACCGGATCAACGCCCTGACGACGGCCCAGCAGGTCAATGCGCCGCCGTGGTACCCCTCACCCGGCAATCCTTGAACGATGAATCCGACACGCACCGACCTACCCGCTCCTTGCTGGGCTCCATCCCGAACTCGGGTTGACGACCCTTCGCCATCAACAACAGCCGTTTCGACGCGACCGGCTAGCTGCCGCTTCCGATAATGGGGCGGAGCGCCTGCTCGTGATCTCGAATCCACCCGGCGATACTGTCAATGAGACGGTCCACTGTCCAACGAGGTTTCCAGGCGACAGCCCCCCGCACCTTCGAGGTGTCAGTGAGATAAATCCGCACGTCTCCCGGCCTGGTCTCCGCCTCAGAACCGATAGGAATGGTCTTCCCCGTTGCTCGCCGGCAGAGATCGGTGAGCTCACGAAGTGAGAGACTGCCGTCTCGTCCACCGCCGACGTTGTACACCTGTCCGCTATGCGCGTCCACATTGCGCAGCTGTTCGTGCAGCAACTCGAAGAGGTCCTCAACATGCAGAAAATCGCGCACCTGCTTCCCGGTCCCGCCGAATCCGACATAGGACAGGGGTCCTCCGAAATGGTGTCGCGCGACCCACAACACCGCCACCCCCTGATCGACCTTTCCCATCTGCCAGGGACCGGCGAGCACGCCGCATCGATTCACCACGGTGCGAAGTTTGTATAACGCGACATATTCGTTGATGAGCAGTTCCGCGCAGAGCTTCGTCGCCCCGTACAGGGTCCTGGTCCCGCCCAGGGGAAAATCTTCGGCAACCCCTTGCGGTGAGACACCCGCACATGCCCGATCCAACTTCCACTCAAATCGCGTCGCCGTTTCGTGACAGGACAACGCATTCAACGCCTCATAGGGATACACACGGCTGGTCGACAGAAACACCAGTTCGGCCTGATACCGCCTGGCCAACTCCAGACAATTGATGGTGCCGACCAGATTCGTGTCCACGACGTACGCAGCGGCCCCATCGAGACCGGCCAGGGCCGAGGGCTCCGCCGAACATTCGATGATCGTATCCACCCGGCCGACCGCTTCCAGATCGGCGCGATTGCGCACGTCTCCATGGCAGAAATGAATGCCCTGACGACGCAGGCGTTCCGGGTTCAACTCCGACCCGCGCCGTTTCAAATTATCCAGGGAGATAATGTGCCAATCGGGGTAGGCCTGACGGAACAGCAGCGCAAGACTGGAGCCGACAAATCCCGCGCCGCCTGTAATCAGCAGTCGTTTACCCATGGTGCTCACCCGCACGAGCCCCGACGCGAATCCCGAGACTGTTCATTTCGACGGCACCATCGCCGTCAACAGCTGATGCACCGAGATCCGCTTCAGCATCTGCATCAGCGCAATACCGGCGACCAGGATGCCGATCACCACTTTGACGGGCAGCGGAATATCGATCAACCGGCTGACAACATAGACCACGATCATCACGCCGGCTCCCCAGAGCATTCCCGGTTCGATTCCATAGGGGCAGCCGAACCGACGCGCCAGGAGGCATCGCATCCCGTGCAGAGCCAGCGCGCCGAACACCGCTGCGCTCGTCGCCCCGATCACCCCGAATTGCCAGGTCGCAAGACAGACCAGCCCCATCGTCGCCGCACTCATGAGGATGGATGTCCAGGACAGGAGTAGGTTTTTCCGCACCGTGAGCAAATACTGCGTATAGGGAATGGCCGTGCTGTGCGCGAACATCAGGAGAAACCAGATCGGCACCAACTGCGCCGCCTGATCGAACTTCCCATGCGTCAACAGGTGGATCACCTCCGGTGAAAACAGAATGACCAGAATGCCTCCAGCCGTCACACAGAGGTACCACAGCGACACCGTCTCTTCAACTTGCCGCTGCGACTGACGAGGATTTCCGGCAAACAATTCCAAAAAGGTGGGCGTCATGGTCCGTGAATAGGCCTTCGTCACCGTCACGAACATCCCGCGATAACTCTGGGAATGCGCATAGACGCCCAACGTCGCTAGATCCAGCCAGCGCTGAATGACAAACCGGTCCAAGCTGTTTCCCACGACGTCCATCAGGCTGAACGGAATAGCCGGCATGCCGCTCCGCACAATTTCCTTTACCCATCGCAGGCTGGGACGCGGCGACATTTTCCGGGCGGCATACCAGAGGCCGTGGGCAGCCGACACGACGCCGGCGGAAATGGGAGCCAGAAAGAGAGCCAAGACACCGAGGTGCGCCACCGCCAGGCCGATGAGCGTCGTGCCCGCACCGGCCAGCCACTGCAATGATTCGTTGACGGCATGGCTCACGGGCGCCCGCTCGATCACCATCAGCGAACTGAACGTGACCCACGAGGCCCCGGCCAGCACGCCGAACAAAGCCAGTCCGAAATACTGCTGATGCTCGGGACGATAGTCGGTTATGGCATGCGGGAGCACGAGAGGCGAGAGCCACCAGAACAGGACGATCCACAAGGCTTTCATGCCGACGTTGGCAAGCAGCAGGGTACACAACAATTCCTTCCGGCCGGCTACCGACGTGGCATGCCAGTGGGTCGACAGCACCCAGTTGTCGCCGGTCGAGGCCAGCGGCGTGACGAGCATGGCCAATGAGGTCAGGATGGCAACCGTACCAATATCGGCTGGGTCGAGGTAATACGTGGTGAGAGGCACCATCACACCGACGCCCAAGACCGTTTGGAGCAGCGGCGGAAGCAGAAACCACAGGAAGCTCCTATCCACAACCGATCGGCCCTTCGCGGGTGAGGAGACGATGCCTGTCAGTGTGGAGCTGCCGCATGATGAATGACCTCCAGAATTCGATGCACCGACTCCGAGGGGGATTCCGTTCCGGTGTTCACCACCACGTCCGCCTTGAGCGGTTCCTCGTACGGGTCTGAGACGCCCGTGAATTGCTCGATTTCACCCCGCAAGGCTTTGGCATACATACCCTTCACGTCACGCCTGATGCACTCTTCTACCCCGCAACGCACCCAGACCTCCACAAACGACCCGGGTCCGCCGACCTGCTCGACCATGGCCCGCACGTCGTCCCGTACCGCTCGGTATGGCGACACAGCGGCGACGATGCTGCAGACGCCATGTTTGGCCAGGACCCGGCACACCCACCCGATCCGTCGAATGTTCGTATCGCGATCGGCACGCGAGAAGCCCAATCCTTTGGAGAGATGGGTGCGCACGACATCGCCGTCCAACACCTCGACATTGGTCACCCCCTGTTCCAACAGACTGCGAAACAACAAGTTGGCAAGGGTCGTCTTTCCCGCGCACGGCAATCCCGTCAGCCAGATGGTCTGCGCTTTCATAGGTTCAACTTCGATGCTCCAGAATCGGCCTCATGACGAACCAGCCCCGACGCGCACAATCGACACTCGGCCCTCCACCGGAAGAACTCCATCCCAAGACCAACGCAACACCGGAGCGGGCTGCACCTGACCGTATTGCGGCGCAACCAGTCCCTCCTGGATGTGAAGCACAGGGTCGATGACGCTCCCTCCGGACCACAGTCGCGGCCCCTCCAACCAGAGACGCTGGGAGGGCGTCGACACGTGCCATCCTGATCGCGCGGGAAGCAGGGAACAGTGGGGAGCGAACGTCAACGTCCACTCCACATGATGGGACAGGGGACGGTCATCACGGGCGGTCAGCCGGTCGGTCACGTGCCACGTCTCGTTCAGCCCATCGGCGACGATCTCGCGCCGATGCCGAACGGGATGGGAGAGCCGTTCGTATCCATCATGCTCCGCCACCAGCCGTTCAACCGGTCCCCCTGGTTCCCACTGCAACACCTGCACGCGGCTATCCGGGTGCAGGCAAAAGAGTTTTCCGGGAATCAACCGATTCTGCTCCGCCTGATCTACGATCACGGTGGAGTGCGCACGGGTGCTGCGAAAACGATTATAGGCTTGCGGGTCGGAAGTATAGAGGAAACAACCGGGGTCCACAAGAATATCTTCCCCGCCGATGTGCAATTCCACGGAGAGCAGGTCGTTGTGTTTGTGGGTGCCTACCCCGTTCGTGCCCGGCGGATTACAGTTCACCAGCAGGTAATTCCGCTCGTGTCGCAGAATGTAGAACCCGCCGACAGGAAAGGCGACCGTGCGACTCGATGCCGTCGCCGGAGTCGGCTCCGCCCCCGGCTCAGCCCCGAACCACAGCCCTTCAATCCACGCAGGCCCCGCGGCCGCTCGCCACTCTTCACGGTCGAAGTACCAGGCGCCGAGTCCCAAGAGATGCCGGTGATCCCGCACATCACGGCGGCCATACCCGGTCAACACATGCAGGCGGCCATCGTCGCCGTCGCCGATCTGCGGGGCGAGCCCGTTCGGCTTCGTATATCCCGCGACCACCTCGCACATCTTCTCCAGTCGACGGTGAAACCCCGGCGGCAACTCGATCCCGTGGCGACGGCAGAGCGCTGCCGACGACAGAAAACATTCCGTCACCAGGCGATGATAGGAGAGGCTTGATTCGAAGTGTACGCCGTCCGTCAGCACCTGCCGGTCCATCTCACGCACCAACTCACGAACCGCAAAATCCCGCCATCGCCCGGCCTCGCGCACCTCTTTCACACAGCAGCCCAGATACAACAATCCGACCACGTTCGCCAGATAGTGATTGGCCGTCACGCCGTCGTCGCGCAGTTCCAGATTGTCCATCAAGAAGCGGCCGTGCGCGACCAACGCCGCGACAACGTCAGACAACCAGGCGCCAGCCGCACATGGATGGTCCGCCACCAGGGCGAGGGTCCAGAGCCAGTTCACCGCCCGGATCGCCACGTCCATCGGACAGGCCCAGTTGACACCGTACCCCGGGTGGTTGGCCTCGATCCACGCGGTCATCTGCGCGAGACATTCACGTGCGTACGTCTCCTCGCCGGTCAACTGCGCCGCCTGAGCCAGGAGGACGAGATGATGCCCCCGGGACAGCTCCCAGGGAACTTTGATATCGACCCCGTTTCCCTGCCCGTGAGGGATGTCCGCACAATACACTCCCGGATCCCAGCGATATCCACTTTTGAAATCCCGATGCCAGTCGATCGGATCGCCCATGGACACCGGCCCCGATCCCAACAGATCGAACACATGGTTGCAGACCCGATCCGCCGATTCGACCACCGCGGCCAGTTCATCGGTCCCCTGTTCCCGGTAATAGGTGCGCATCGCCGGCATCTGCACTGGATCGAAAGGAAGACGGCTCCCCAGATCCGCCTTCAGCCGCTCCATGACCCTGTCGAGTTGATAAGATGTCGTGTCGAGCGCGGCCGCGAGGGTCTCCCTATCCACTCGATAGGACCGCCTCACCGGTCGATTCCCGTTCCATCGCCATCCCAGAAACCGGATTCCCTTGAGGAGCCCCATACGAAGCATGGCGTACCAGCCCACGCCGTGAAGCTTCGCGCGAATGCGATCGCCTGTTCCGATGGGAGGATCGATGATCATTCGGCACCGGGGGTGAAGGAGGCAAGACCCGAACGCTCAGCGCCGGCCTGGTGGTCAGGTGAGTGCTTGATCATGGACGACTGTCGAATGGACCGGTTACGCCAGATACTGTTTCCACCAGAGCGCAAGGTTGAAGAGATACCAGCCGCGTGGATCACGTTGTTCCTGTACAAGTTTCAGTACCGCAGTCCGATCCAGAATATCCGTCTGATCACAGAACTCCGACAGTCGCGCCTGCATCAACGTCCCAAGGCGCCCCTGCATCCATTCATGCACCGGTACGCCGAATCCCTGCTTCGGACGATCGATGATGGCATCGGGGATCACCCCGCGCACGGCCTGCTTCAACAAGGTCTTGACGACCCCGCCCCGCGTTTTCGCCGCCTCGGGAATACTCAGTGCCAGCTGCGCGAATTCATGGTCGAGAAAGGGCACACGGGCTTCGAGACCGGCGCCCATACTCATCTTGTCGACCCGCATGAGCAATAGTTCCGGCAGTCTGAAATTCAGATCCAGATAACTCATCCATTGCAGCGGACCCTGTTCCCAGGCTCGGCTCGTGAAACGCTCGTGAATCGGCCGGATGGCGTCCCAGGAGGTCCTCCCCAGAAATCGATGACGCAGACGTGGAGACAGCAGCCGCCGCTTCAGGGCTTCGGGGAAGGCTTCCGCCCCGCCCCAGAACACCGGCTGTGTGAGCAAACCACGCCGCAACCGTTCATAGTGAAACGTCTCACCCTGCCCGCCCCATTGCAATCCCTGCAGCCCCATCCGTTTGAACAGCGAGGGCACCGGCCACTGGTTCCACAACTCCAGCCTTCGGAAGGTTTTCCACCCCGGGTAGCCCCAGAACAACTCGTCCGCGCCCTCCCCGACCTGGCAGACGATGACGCCGTGCCGGCGCGCGAGCTCCGATACGTAATAGACCGGCACACAGACCGGATCGGCAATCGGCTCATCCTGCAACGCGACCATTCGCGGCAGAAACTCGATGAGGTCGTCCAACGACAAGAGTCGTTCATGATGTTCGGCGCCGACCTTCCCGGCCATGAATCGCGCGTGGCTCAGCTCATTGCGGTAACTGGGATACTCAGCGTCATACCCGATCGTGAAGGTCCGAACCGGCCGGGACTCGCCCTGCGAAAACAACGCGGCGTTGGTACTGGAGTCGATCCCGCCGGACAGAAACACGCCGACGGGCACATCGCTGACTTTGCGGAGCGCCACCGACTCCCGCAGTTTCTCCAACACCAGTGTGGCCAGGTCCGCATCCGAATGCCCGATCAGCGGAGTGGTATGGTCCCACACATCCCAGTACCGGCGTTCCTCCATCGTCCCGTCCGCACGTACACGCAGCCAGGTTCCGCCGGGCAGTTTCTTGATGCCGTCGAAGAGGGTTTGGGGGGCCGGCGTCGTAAGAAACGACAGATAGTGGAACAGGGACTCTTCGTGCAGGGCGCGCGGCTGCTCGGGATCCTCCAGCAACGCCTTGATCTCGGACGCGAACGTGAGTCGTCCGTGATGCAGGCTATAGTAGAGCGGCTTGATGCCGATGCGGTCCCGAATCAACCATAGTTCCCGTCGGCGGGTATCCCACAACGCAATGGCGAACATCCCACGAAACTTGGACAGCCCCTCGATGCCCCAGGTCTCGAACGCATGCAGGATGACTTCCGTGTCCGAATGGTCGGTTCGCCACCGGTGCCCTCCCAGCTCGTGCAGCTCGCGTCTGATCGCGGCGTGATTGTAAATCTCCCCGTTAAACGCAATCCACAGAGTCTGATCTTCGTTAGACATCGGTTGGGATGCCGCGTCGGCCAAGTCGATGATCGACAGCCGTCGATGGCCCAGTCCCATCCGGCCATCCCGATCGATCCACAGTCCGGCCCCATCCGGCCCCCGATGCGCCAGACTGTCCCTCATGCGCGTCAGATAAGACTCGGAGACACGGAAGGAGCTGTGGTCGAACACCAGCGCCCCGACTAAACCACACATAACAACCTGTTCACCCTATCGCGGACGATGATGAGGACACGAATGTCAGGCAGGCACTGGGCGCACACATTGCGGGCACGACGTACCGGCAGCAGCACGGCTCCCTGGCTTGTTCACACACACGACCCGTCCGCCACGCAGCTCTGGCGACCGCGGTCAGAGAGCATGGCCCGGTGTGACGCCCACCTGCTGTCGGTACCAGGCGTAGGCATCTTTGAGGCCGTCCCGTAAGGGAATCCTCGGCGTCCACCCCAACGCCGTCATGCGGCTGCAATCCATCAGCTTCCGCGGCATGCCGTCCGGCTTGGTCCGATCCCACTGGATGTCGCCTCGGTACCCGACCACCTCGGCGACCAGGGTCGCCAAATCGGCGATGGTGATCTCCGCACCTGCGCCGACGTTCATGATCATGGGATCGGAATAGCGTTCCATCAAGAAGAGACAGGCTTCCGCGCAATCGTCCGCATGGAGGAACTCCCTGCGCGGGGTCCCGGTACCCCACAAGGTAGGCGGCCGCCCTTCTTCCTTCGCCTCATGGAAACGCCGGAGCAGCGCCGCCAGCACATGGGAATGTTGCAGATCGAAGTTGTCGTTCGGGCCGTAAAGATTCGTCGGCATGGCGGCGATGAAGTCACAACCGTATTGCCGCCGATAGGCTTGGCACATCTTGATCCCCGCGATCTTCGCCACCGCATACCATTCATTGGTCGGTTCGAGGGGACCGGTGAGTAAGTACTCTTCCTTCATGGGCTGAGGCGAGTCTCGGGGATAGATGCAGGAGGACCCCAGCAACAGCAGTTTCTTCACGCCATGGAGATAAGCCTGATGGACGACATTGGTTTGAATCGCCAGGTTATCGTAGATGAACTCCGCCGGCAGTGTGCTGTTGGCCAGAATGCCGCCGACCTTGGCTGCCGCGAGAAAGACGTATTCGGGTTTGACCTCCGCAAAAAAGGAAGCCACGCGCGCGTGGTCGCGGAGATCCAGCTCCTTGCTGGTGCGGACGATCAGGTTGTCATATCCCCTGCTGGTCAGGGCCCGCAGGATCGCCGACCCGACCATGCCCCTGTGCCCGGCGATGAACATACGCGCATGCTTGTCCATGAATTAGCTCCCCTTCGACGCCGTGCCCTGCAATTTCAACCGCTCGACTTCCAAATCCGCGTCCACCATCATCACGGCCAACTGATGGAAGTCGACGGTCGGTTTCCAACCCAATTCCCGACGCGCCTTCGAGGCATCGCCGATCAAGAGATCAACCTCGGTCGGACGGTAGTAGCGGGGGTCAATCCGCACATGGCGCTGCCAGTCGAGGCCGAGATGGCCGAAGGCCACGTCGAGGAATTCGCGGACCGTATGGGTCTCGCCGCTGGCCACGACGTAATCAGCGGGCCGATCCTGCTGCAACATGAGCCACATGGCCTCGACATAATCCCCCGCATACCCCCAGTCCCGCTTGGCGTCCAGATTACCGAGGAACAACTCGCGCTGCAGGCCCAGCTTGATGCGCGCCGCGGCTTTGGTGATTTTCCGCGTGACGAACGTCTCACCCCGGCGCGGCGACTCATGGTTGAACAGAATGCCGCTACAGGCAAACAGGTCGTACGCCTCCCGGTAATTGACGGTGATCCAATGGGCATAGACCTTCGCGGCGCCGTAGGGGCTCCGCGGATAGAACGGCGTGGATTCCCGTTGTGGCACCTCCTGTACCTTGCCGAACATCTCACTCGACGAGGCCTGATAGAACTTGGGCTTCAAGCCGGACTCGCGAATGGCCTCCAACAATCTGACCGTGCCGAGCGCGGTGATCTCCGCCGTGTACTCCGGAATATCGAAACTGACACGCACGTGGCTTTGCGCGCCGAGATTGTAGATCTCATCCGGCCGCACCGTGCGAATGATCCGGTTCAGCGAACTGGCATCGTTGAGGTCGCCATAGACCAAATGCAGCTTGGCCCCCAAGGTGTGGGGATCCTGATAAATGCCGTCGATCCTGGCCGTATTGAACGAACTGGAACGGCGGATGATGCCATACACCTCATATCCCTTGGCCAGAAGGAACTCCGCCAGATACGATCCATCCTGTCCCGTGATGCCTGTAATCAGTGCGTTCACCACCACCGTCCTACCTGATCACGGTTCGAAAGGCCGGGCGAACGTGCCCGCCTGCTCGTGAGCCCGCCTCGGCTCACCCGGCACCGCATCGGATCGGTGTGAGCCGGTCACCATGATCCCGACCGCCGCCAGCAGCCAGTACAGGTGCGCAAGACTGCCCATGAACATGTAGTCGAAAAGATTGCGGACGGCAAACCCGATCACCGCCAATCCGATTCCCGCAGCGATCACCGCGGTGGTCCGATCGCGACCAATCGTCCAGGGAAGCGGGATGAGCCGGCGCAACAGCGCGATGAAGATCCACGTAAAACTCAGCAAGGCGGGAATACCGCTGCCGAGCGTCACCATCAGAAAGGTGTTATGCATCGCCGGAATGATGCGTTCGCGCTCCGGCAGGTGGTCCTGCTTTTCAACCGAATACTCAGGAAATTTTTTCACAAAGGAATTGTTTCCAAAGCCGATGCCGGTCACGGGATGGGCCGCCACCTCGGTCAACCCGATCGTCCACACCATCAACCTGGTATCGACCGTCTTGGCATCCACCGTGTCGGTTTGGAATCCGGAGTGCGCGGCCGCCATCAATCCGGCGCCGATGAGGGCGAGCATCCCCAACACACCGAATGCCATGCGCCGGCCGCCGACGAGCAAGGCCAGCGTCACCCCCTGCGCCGCGTGCCCCAACCATCCGCCCCTGGTATACGAAAACAGCTGCGCCGCCCCCGTGAGACCGAGGGCCAGCGCTTGCGACACACGCGTCCACGCCTGCCGTCCCATGACCAGGAGACTTCCCGCGACAGGAATCGCCACCACCATATACGTACTCAGCCAGTTATAGTCGGACCCGAAGGCATGGGCACGCACATACCGGTCCCGCCAGGTGCCGCCTCGTTGCACAAATTCGATGAGGGCGTAGCAGGCCATCAGCGACGCACCGAGGACAAGGGCCTGGAGCACCAGTCGCGGCAACCGGTCGTTCCCGGAACGGGACAAGACCAGCAAGGCCCAATAAAAGACGCCGGCCTGCGCGATGAACTTTTTCCATTCGGCGAAACTATAGGCCGAATCGGTGGCGAAGGGGACCGTACACAGCACCCACACGATGAACAACCAGAGCGGAAGGTCGAGCGGGCTTTTGACCCAGGGATTCACTTTCTCAACCCCGCACATTGCGAGGCAGAGCACGATGAGGACGATCACCGTATGTTCTTGATACCGGAACAGCAGCGGAAAAAAGCTCGTGCAAGCGACCGCCATCATGACATAGCCCTGCACACCCCAGAACCAGGCCCTGGCGGCGGCAAATCGGTCGACCGCCTGAGCCGGCCCGATGACGGAATGCGCGGATGATGACGTGGTGCTGTTCATGCGTTCGACACTGCCGCTTGCGGAATGGGGCTCAGCCAGGCCACGGCTCCGGAACCAACCGGCGTCGGACAGGCCGGGAGAGATCGGACATGGGCCTATCCCCCATCGGAGCTCTACCATGACCTGAAATACGGATCACTGCCTCCCCGCACAGAAGAGACACATGACGGACACGGCGGAATCGCAGTATAGAGAAAAGGCGGAGGTTGCACAAGAAATGTGTCGGACCGACACACCCATGCGCGGAGCCTGATCGAGCCTGACACAAGAAGCCGGCTAGGCGCGGGCAGGCATTGAGGGGACGACCGGCAGTGCCTTCATGAATCGCTGCAATCCGTCCTGCCAGGACGGCATGGTGAAGCCGAGATGGTGAAGCCGCTCCGCCGATAAGACCGAGTAGGCGGGGCGCTTCGCCGGCCTGGGCATGTCCGCCGTGGTGATCGGTTCGACCGGCACCCGGTAGCCCGCCAACCTGACGATCTCCGTGGCGAATTCATGCCAGGTACAGTCGCCTGCATTCGTCACATGCAGAATCCCGCGCGCGGGATGCGCCGCCAGTTTGCCGATCATACCGGCCAGGTCCTCCGCAAAGGTCGGACACCCTCGCTGATCCGCCACGACACGCAGGGAGGGACGCTCGGCGGCCAGTTGAAGAATGGTCTTCACAAAGTTTTTCCCGTGCAGGCCATAGAGCCAGGCAGTCCGAACCACGAGCGTATTGTCGCAACAGGACAAGGCCCGTTGCTCGCCCGCGCATTTGGAGGCCCCGTACGCACCGACGGGATTCGTCGCATCGGTCTCCACATAGGGACGTGTTCCCTTGCCGTCAAACACGTAGTCGGTCGACACATAGATCAGCCTGGCGCCGATCCGGTCTGCCGCGCGGGCGATACGCTCGGTCCCGTCGCCGTTGACGGCCAGTGCCAGGGCGGGGTCGCGCTCCGCCCCATCCACATCCGTATGCGCGCCGGCGTGAATCACCACCTCCGGCGCCGCCTCGACAATGGCCCTGCCGCAATCGGCATGCATCAGGTCGAATCCGGGCAAGTCGAGCCCCGTCACCTGATGATGCGACAACACCTGTCGAAGATCCGTCCCCAGTTGCCCCTGAGCGCCCGTCACGACGATGCGCACGATGTCCCCTTCTCCAGACGTGCACCATACTGTCGGCGATAGAATTCTTTGAACTCGCCGGACTTGATCTTCCGCCACCAGTCCTCATGCGTGCGATACCACTCGACCGTCTGCGTCAATCCTTCTTCGAACGGCACCTGCGGGGCCCATCCCAGGGCGCGCAGGCGGCTGCAATCGATCGAATACCGGCGATCGTGACCAGGCCGATCCTGCACAAAGCGGATGAGCGAGCGCGACTTGCCCAGCGCCGCCACGATCTGCTCCGCGACCAGAATATTTTCCCGTTCATTACCCCCACCGACGTTGTAGACGGTTCCGGGCACCCCCTGCTCGAACGCGTGCTGAATCCCCGCGGCATGATCGTAGACCGACAACCAATCCCGACATTGTTTCCCGTCGCCATAGAGCGGAAGCGGCTCCCCGTCGATCGCATTGGTGGCAAACAGGGGAATGAATTTTTCCGGATATTGATTCGGTCCATACGTATTGCTGCCGCGCGTCACCACAACCGGAAACCGGTAGGTCGTCCAGTAACTGAGGACCAGCAAATCCCCGCCGGCCTTGCTGGCCGAATAGGGGCTGCGCGGCTCCAACCGATCGTCCTCCCCCGAACTCCCCTGCTCAACGCTGCCGTAGACCTCATCGGTGCTGACCTGCAGAAACCGTCGCACACCCGCCTGCCGGGCCTCCTCCAGCAACATCCCCGTGCCGACCACATCGGTGCGGGCAAAGGCTCCGGGATCGAGAATCGATCGATCCACATGCGTTTCCGCCGCGCAGTTGATGATGCCCTCGATGCGATGTTCCTGTAACACCGTATGCACGGCCTTCTGATCGCAGATATCGGCTTGCACAAAACGATAGTCGGGGTGTCCGGCCAGATCCGCGAGATTCTCCGGATTCCCGGAATATTTCAACGCATCGAGATTGACGACGGAATGGCGGCCGCTCCGGATCAACCGGCGCACCAGATGCGACCCGATAAACCCGGCCCCGCCCGTGACGAGAAGACGCATTTAGAACTCCATCCTGTTCGCTCCGGTCTGGGCCACAAGCTGGTTGGCGGCGAGCAACGACTCTATGGTCCCGGCATCCGTCCACCAGCCGTCCAGCACATCCCAGGTCAACGCTCCGGAAGCAATGTACGCATTATTTACATCGGTAATTTCCAATTCGCCTCGTCCGGACGGCTTCAGCGCGCGCGTGATCTCGAACACCCGCGCATCGTAAAAGTAGATGCCGGTCACCGCATAGGACGATTTGGGATGCGCCGGCTTTTCTTCGATGCTCACCACGCGGCTCCCTTCCAGATGCGGCACACCGAACCGCTGAGGGTCTTTGACCTCCTTCAGCAAAATCTTGGCGCCGGTTTTCTGCGCGCGGAACGCCTCAGCCGCCTTGGCGATATTCCCCTGGATCAGGTTGTCTCCCAAGACTACGCAGATGGGGCCATCATCGGCAAAATGCTCGGCCAACCGCAACGCATCGGCGATGCCTCCTTCGCCTTGCTGATAGGTATAACTCAGATGTTTGAGGCCGAATTCTCGTCCGTTCCCCAACAACTTCAGAAAATCGCCGGCGCTGTTGCCGCCGGTGACCAGCATGATTTCCGTTACGCCTGCGTTCACGAGCGTCTGAATCGGGTAATAGATCATCGGCTTGTTGTAGACAGGCAGCAGATGTTTGTTGGTCACTTTGGTGAGCGGCAGCAAGCGTGACCCGAGACCTCCGGCGAGTACGACACCCTTCATCCTTCCCCCCTCGGCAATAGCATCATCGGATCAGCATCATCGACAAGTGGAATCGTACCGTCTCGCCCGCGGTTCAGACCAGAAAATTCGCTCATGCAACCAGGGACACTCCGGTGCGGAATGATGCATGATCGCCGTCGCGACACATTCGTGACGAATGGCCGACGCAGATACACGTGCCGACCTTCGAGGAGGTTGAATGAGGAAGGCCTCGCCGGAAGCGAGGACTGGGCGCCGCCACAGGCATGTATGACCGGGCCGGACTAGGCGAGCCTCATCGCGTCGACGACGTGTTCGGCAAAGGGCAGTGACGAAGTAAAGGCGGGCGAGACGGCATTCAACACATGCGTGGAGCGCGGCCCCGACTCGATCACAAAATCACTGACCAGTTCCGCTGTTCTTGTATCGACCAACTGCGCCCGAATGCCGGGCGCCTGCCCCGGCAACAAATCGGCTTTCTCGAACCCGCATCCGAGATCTTCCGCCTCACGAAAAAAACCCCTGCGAGTCAGCTTGAGCATCTCGGTGACGGCGATCGAGCGAAAGTGGTCCCGGTTGCGACCGAAGAGTCGCACCAAATAGGCCAGCATCGTGACAGTCCCGTCCAGCGTGGCCCCGGCCAGGCCCCGATACTGCTCTCGCCCCAACAGCGGCAGAGCCGAAGGCCCGACTGTGACATCGCCTTCCGGCCGTCGCGTAAAGTGCACGCCCAGAAAAGGGTTCCGCAGATCCGGGACCGGGTAGATGTTACCGCGTACCTGCATGGAGGACCCGGGACGCAGCTGATAGAACTGTCCGCGAAACGGTAAGATCGCGAAGTTCAGACCGGCTTCGTAGGCATGGGCGATTCGGTCGGCAAAGAGTCCGCCGCAATTCACGAAATGTCCATACCTCACACGGCCTCGATCGGTGCGCGCCACCGCATCGCCCTCACGCCCCTGCCAGGCACAGCCGAAGCGAAACTCCACCCCTTCGCGCTCGGCATCCGCTACCATGGCGGCCATGACCCGTTGCGGGTTGACCACGGCGGTATCCTGTACGTAGAGCGCCTGCTGGACGGTCTTCGCGCACGGTTCCACCTCTTTCAGCGCCTGTTGATCGAGCAGGCAAGCACGGACTCCATTGGCCTGGGATCGTGCATACAATTCACGCAAGGCCGGCAACTCCCCCTCCTTCCTCGCCACAATCACCTTGCCATGCTCGTTGAGCGGAATCGCCTGCTGCCGACAATAGGCCCGCAACCGCCGGTTCCCCTCCACGCACAGCCGGGCCTTGAGTGTCCCCGCCTTGTAATACACACCCGCGTGCAGCACGCCGCTGTTGCGCCCGCTCGCGTGCCGGCCGGCGGCGGATTCCTTCTCCAGCACGACCACCCTGACGCCATACCGGCGCCTGAGCTCCCGCGCGATGGCCACGCCGATCACTCCGGCCCCGGCGATTAACACATCGCACGTCTCTTCTGCCATCTGGTGCATCCCCTCGACATCGGACAAGAACCGACCTGCGCTCCATGACAACACAACAGCGGCAACCTGTCGAGCACGATCCCTGTTGCTGCCGATCAGACTGGCCCATGGAGGGCGACCGGCTCAACCTGCCAGGCGTCGATAGACGGCCACCGTCTCAGCCGCAGTGCGGTCCCAGGAAAATTGACCCGCCCGAGCCGAGCCGCGGGCCTGTAATTCGTCCCGCAGGGAGGATGAGGCCAGCACGCGGGTGAGCTCCATAGCCAACTGATCGCTGTCACGTGGATCCACCAACACCGCCGCATCGCCGGCCACTTCGGGCATCGACGAGACATTCGAACAGATGACCGGGCAGCCACACCCCATCGCCTCCAACACAGGAAGACCGAACCCCTCATACAGAGACGGGAACACAAAGACCGTCGCCTGCTGATAGTATCGTGCGAGTTCGTCATCGGATACCTGCCCGACCAGCTTGGTCTGAGCCCCGATCTGCAATCGCTCGATGGCCGCACGAATATCCTCGCGTCTACAGACATCCCCCGCCAGCACCAACTCATAGTCTCGGCGCAATGCCTCAGGCAGTTTCGCAAAGGCCTCGACCAGACTACCGACGTTCTTGGTGGGATCGGACCCGGCCACGCAGAACACATAGGGCCGGCCCTCCGGCCGTTCCGAAGAGGGGTGAAAGCGATCGGCGTCGAGCCCCAGGGGAGTCACACTCACCTGGTCTGGTCGCAGCGGCGTATGATCCAGCAGATCGCGACGCGAATGTTCGGAAATCGTGATGACGTGGTCGAGCTGCTTCCAGCGATCTCCGACCAGCCACTGTTCGATGCGACTATTGAGATTGGTACGGGCACGGAGCACCGGAAACAGCAACGGCTTGACGTCATGAATGGTGGCCACGAATGTTCCGCGTTTCCAGGCCACGCAGGAATCGTACGGGAAGTGGAGCACATCGTAGGGGCCGACGAGAAGCGGTGCCACCTGCTCCCAGAAACGGCGACGGAACAGCGGGAACCGGATCACGCGATATCGCATATTCCGACGCGCGGCGAACGGATGCTCCGCATGAGGGATCAGAATCTCGTAGTGATTCGTCTGATCGACGCGGCCCAAGGCCTCGATCAATTCCCGGGCATAACGCCCGATCCCGACGTTGAGGTTCTTGAGATGCCATGCGGCAATGACGATCTTCACAATAGTGCGCGGAATGGACCTATGATGAGGGAAAGGACCCGGTCGCGATCACGCACAGGGGCCATCGCATACACCATGCAGGGCAACGGCAGCAGGCATGATCCCCCGCGGACGATCGGCGCGCATGGAATCACAGCCTATCCGGCAAGTCAAGGCGTCTGATTCGATGAGAGTGTGTGGATCGCCGGCCGCGCCGGTTGACTGCCTTCACGGCCTGTGTTACCGATTGACGCCTCCCAGGAACTCAGGTCCGTGGCACAGATCAGCGTCGTCATTCCCGCATACAACGGCACTTCCAGATATTTGACGGAAGCCATCCATTCCGTACGCGCGCAAACCCTGGCCGCCTCCGAGATCATCGTCGTGGACGATGCCTCGACGGACGGCACGGGCGCGTTGGTGCAAGCCATCCCGCAGGTGCGCTACGTGCGCCATCCACAGAACAGCGGACAAGCCGCGGCCAGAAATACCGGAGCGCGCCTCGCCCAGACTCCCTATCTGGCATTTCTCGATCAGGACGACCTGTGGGAACCGACATTTCTGGAAGAGACGCTGGCCCTGCTCGAACCCGCGACAGAAGCGGCACTGGTGCATTGCGACGGCTATCAGGTCAATGAACGGAACGACATTCTCGAATACGATGCCGCGATGAAACAGCAGCGCAGCATCACCCAATTGCTGCGGGGCGGACACGACGCCGCCACGTCGGGCTCGCTGTTTCGCAAAACCTGCTTCGATGCCGTGGGCGGCTACGATGCGGCCCTGTCGATTTGGGAGGACATCGATCTGATCATCCGGCTCTACGCTCCCGGCCGACTCATTCACCTTCCCAAACCGCTCTATCGGCACCGGCTCTACGCGCACAATGCGTCGCGGGATATCCCCTCGCTTCGCGCGCTGGATGGGCGGCGCCGGTTCCTCGATAAACACGCCGCCTCTTGCCGACCCGGCACCCCCGAAGGCGATGCCCTTTCGTACGATTGGGCGGTCTATTATGCCGATCTTGGCAAACACCACCTGCGGGCCCACAAGCCCGCCGCCGCTCGTCAGGCGTTCCAGTCGGCCCTGCGCCACGAACCGCTCAACCTCAAAACTTGGCTGCGACTCGTCAGATCGTATGTTATCTAGCAGGATGCGGAAAAAGTTCGCCAGCGGCGTTCTCGCGTCACTCCGCGGCTCACCGTACCGCAAGAGTACGATTCGCCCCTTCGCGTGCTGCGGCCTTGCTGGACGGCCTTTTTGCGCATCCTGGGGATGAGTGCTAGACCAACGCGGTACAGGAGTGAATGGTCGCGTGTTGCTCAACCATCGAGTTTTTCCGCAGCCTGCTAGGCCGGCACGTTGCGCCGCTTCCTGGCAGACACCTTCAACTCGGTCCCAAAACCCAGGTGCCCCACGCAAAAACACAGGGGACGGATGAACAGCTTTTCAATCAACCGTCGAGCGGGGACCGGTCGCTTGAACCGCTCCGCGCATACCCGATCCAGACTGGCCATACAGTAAAGCGACCCCAATCCGGTGGCGACCGACTCAATCTGGAACCCGGCGGCTTCCAGCACCCGCGTCAGCGTGGCTCGCTCATAGTGGTACAAATGCCTGGGCAGTTCCCATGGGAACCACCAGCGTCCGAACATCCATGCCTCCAGGCCGCCGGCATTGGGGCAGAGGATCACGATCCGCCCCTCCCAATCCAAAATCCGCCAGACTTCTTTGAGGAGCGGCAACGGACCGTGTACATGTTCCAGCGCATGACTGAACAGAACCGTGTCGAACGATCGTTCCGGATACCCGATCGATGCCAAGTCGCCCTGCCGGACTCGCTCGCCGAAGCGAACCTGTGCCTGCTCCACGGCCCTGGCGCTGGCGTCCACTCCCGATACATCCCATCCCTGTTCCTCAAGGACCGCCAGATTGCCTCCCGAACCGCACCCGACATCCAACAACCGTCCCCGCCCTGCCCAGGGAAGCAACCCCCGCCCACACCAACGTCGCCACAAAAACTCGGGCCACAAGAGCAGCCGGCGCGCCCATTGCCAGCGACGAATCGATGCCGGCGCCGGATACCCGTAGAAGTCCTGGGCGATCCACCGCCTGATTCTTCCCGACCATCGTTTGGCAGCGCGGCGGAGATCGCCGGCTTGCTGAGGCGCAGCCTCGGGGTAATAACTGTCCGGATAGTACCCGCCGATCTCCTCACGCGTAGGGCGCGGATTCAGAAACAGCAGACGGCAACCCCGGCAACGAACGACCGTAAACAACTCGTCGGTGACGCGATGTGTCAGGTCATATTGGCTGAGGACGGAGGTGTGCGACGACTCGCCGCACACCTCACACCTGATGGTTTCCATGGGTTCCTCGACGACTGTATGCGGCAGCGCACGGGCGGGGCCTGCGGACGAGACACAACGCCGGCGTTACGGCTTCAGGGCGCGCAGCCAGCGTGTGTAGCATCGAATACGGGTCGGAGCTTTCCGAATGGCGGACCAATAATGCCGCCGCGCATCGCCCCGACATCCGGCCCGCTCTGCCGCCGCTCCTTTTAAAAGAAAATAGTTCGCCCATTCCCGATCCAGCGCGGCGCGCTGCGCCGCCGTCAGGGGAGCAAACCCCTCAAGTCGCATGAGAAAACGATCTCGACTGGCAAGGACGCGATCACGATGGGTCTGCTCATCGAACGCCATGTCCCGATACCCATGCCCACGCTGAAGCTTATGCACCAGCACGTCATCGATACACTCGAACCTGGTCACACGAAACAGCCGGATCGTGAGATCGGAGTCTTCGGACCCGTACAGTTCAGGGTCCAGACCACCGATTTCATCGAGCACCGCTTTCCGGATCAACAGCGTCGACGGCAGAGCGACATGACCACCGGCAAACGCCTGCACCATCGGCTCCCGACTCGCGCGCGCGGAGACCCGCTCCTCCACGGTTCCGTCTTCAAACCGCACTTCGAAATCGGTGTGCACCAACCCGACTTCCGGACGTGCGCGCATGATCGCCAACTGTGCGGCCAGTTTGCCCGGCAGCCATTCATCGTCGCAGTCCAACAGCGCGATATACTCCCCGCGGGCGGCCTCGATGCCATAGTTCCGTGACCGGGCAGGCCCGCCGTGGCTGCGCTGGAACCATCGAATCCCGTGGCTCAGTTCGAGGCCTGTCAACACCTCCTGGGTGCCGTCCGTCGATCCGTCGTCGACGACAAGAATTTCCACCGCCCCATGCCCCTGCGCATGCACGCTGGCCACGGCCTTGGCCACAAACGGCGCCCCGTTGAAGACCGGGATGACCACACTCACCAACTCATCTTTCATGCCCCGTCCCTCGCGGTGGGGCGCTCCAGCATCCGGCCGGCGGCCCCATAGACCTCGTCCACGCTGATTTGCTGCATACAGCTGTCGTCGCCTCGTAAACAGGTCGGATGGTAGCAGGCGCGGCAATCCAAGCCCTTGTAGATCACCTGCGCCGACCCTCCCCGCGGTCCCCATCGTTGCGGATAGGTTGGCCCGAACAGTGCGACGACCGGAGTGCCCACCGCCGCGGCGATGTGCATGGCGCCGCCGTCGTTTCCGACGAACAGCGCACACCGTTTCACAAGCGCGGCGTACTGCAGGAGGGAAAACTTCCCTGCCGTGACGATGGGTGCACACTGCGTTTTTCGGGCGACGAGTTCGGCGACCTCACGCTCCCGTTGATCTCCCCCCAGGAGAATTCGGCAGCCAAACCGGCCGGCAAGACGGTCCGCCAGTTGCGCAAATCGATCAGGCGGCCAGACTTTCAGCGAGTATCGCGCCCCCGGTTGCAGCCAGACCAATGGAGCCGCCCCTGGCCCGGAGAGCAGGCCGGCCTGCGCCAACCAGTCTGCTGCAACCTGTTCCTCTGCCGGGGACACGAAGACGGCCGGCAGGCCAGGCTTCGGATCGAGCCCCAACGCCCTGAGGGAGCAAAGGTCGTACTCCACCCGATGTTGATCCATCGGACGCGGCTTGGCCACCTGACTGTACAGCAGCCCGCGCCACCGGTGCTCCGCATTGAATCCGATACGAACGGGCGATCGGGTCGCCAGGCTGATGATCGCTGAACGGTCCCCGTCGGTCAGATCGAGGACCGCATCGAACCCTCGTCCCTTCAGTAGATGCACAAAGGTGAATTGGGCCTGCCATGAGCCCTTTTCAAGACACAGCACCTCGTCCACATCGGGGTTGTGTGCCAGCACCCCTTCCGTCCCGCGATTGACCAGCATGGTCAGCCGCGCATCGGGATAGGCCTCTCTCAATCCCCGTAACACGGGCGTCGCCAGCAGGACATCGCCGATATGTCGCAATTTGATGATCAGAATGTTGCGGAAGATCATGGCGTCGTCGTGTTCGAACCGCTCAGCGTAGAACCTTCTTCACACGTTCTGCACCAAGAACCGTCCCTTCGGCCCAGAATACCATGCACGGAAACCAAAAGACCGCCTGCTCCTTGCCCTGCAGACCTTCATGGTCGGCCGGCGGAGCAACGGGGAAACGGGAGTCATGAGGTACAATCGGCAACGTTTGATTGAAGCCGACGGAGATGCCTAATGACGACTACCGGCAGAGCTCTCGATACAGGGCGCTCGTCCGCACCGCGGCCTGCCGCCACGTAAACTGCCGGACGCGTTCGAATCCACGGCGCCGAAGCGTATCTCGAAGCTCCTGATCCGCCAGCGCCCGCACCATGGTCGCAGCAAGCCCGTCCACATCGTCCGGATCCACGAGCAAGGCCGCCTCACCGGCAACTTCGGGCAACGACGAGGTCGACGACGTGACGGTGGGCGCCCCGCAGGCCATCGCCTCCAATACCGGCATGCCGAACCCTTCGTAGCGCGACGGGAACACGAAAAGATCGGTGCAGGAGTACAAGCATCGCAAGTCTTCACGATCCAGACGACCGGTACAACGCACATCCTGCTCGAGCGCCAGCCCCTGCGCCGTCGCCTGATAACTCCCCTGCGGATGATCCGGATCACCCACCAACAGCACCACCCGGCCGCCGAGCTGCGCACGAACCTTGGCGACCGCCTGTAAGAACCGCGCGTGGTTTTTTCGCGGGTCGGCCCCGCCGACGAAGAGAATGAACCCCGCCGCCGGAATGTCCCAGCGATGGCGCACCTCCGCTTTCACCTGCTCCGTACAGAGGGGGGAAAACTCCTCGGAAACGCCGTTATGCACGACCGCCACGTGATCCCGCGCAATGCCGTACAAGGATTCGATTTCCCTGGCCGAAAATTCCGAGACCGTCACCACTTTCCTGGCTCGATTCGCCGTAGCGATGGCCCGCCGGGATGAGCCGGCCTGGCCCAGGAGTTTGCGCGAATATTCCGGATGCCGGGCCAGCCAGAGATCGTGAATCGTCACAATCCCCCCGAACCGTCCCCACGTGTGCATTTTAAAGTTCGGGCCGTGGTACAGATCCAACCGATCCCACCGACCCCGCCAGGCCATAGACCAGCGCGGGGTTTCGACCCAACGAAGGCGAGCATACGGCGGCCAGCCGGAAATCGTACCGTCCTGCAGCGATCCGGGCCTGAGATAACCGACGTACTCATGGTCGTCATCCAGCTCCAGCAAGGCCTTGAGCAGATGGTACGTATGCCAGCCGACCCCGCCCTTGTCACCTACGATGGATGCCGCGTCGATCCCGATGCGCATCAGCCGAACGATGCCTCCGCCGAACTCAGGCGCCTCTCGCCTCCCCCCTCAGCGCTCACGATTCGCATTGAGCCGCTCCCAGGCCTTCGCATACTTCACAAACGTATGCAGGCCGGCGAACATCGCCACAACCAGGCCGTGCACCCCATCACGATAGCCGCCGCGCGTGAACAGGGTTTTCAGAATCGTCCCGATGTGGTGCGTGGCGATGGTCCATCCGCTGATATGCGTGACTCGCTTCAGTTTCTCATCCGCCCCCAACGTCGTGTACCGCATCATCTTGCGGATGTGATGGTGCACGGTGGGCATGCTGTGATGAATGAAGGGCGCTCGCAGTCGTTCCCGACGTCCCTGCAGCACGAAGTTTTCATGCAACCGCGCATCGTCGTACCGGCCGGAAGTCCTGCGAAACAACCGGAGTTGATGGTCCGGGTAGAGCCCGCCGCCTTGAATCCATTTCCCGTAGAAATAATTCCGGCGGGGGATCTCGTACCCGCCGATGTCGGCAGGTGGCCCAGCGGCCAGCAACGCGTGGATCTCCTGCCGCAGCTCGTCGGTCACCCGCTCGTCGGCGTCCACCACGAGAATCCAATCCGACTCCGCTTGATCGATCCCGAAGTTTTTTTGCGGACCGTACCCTGGCCAGGCACGCACAAACACCTTCGCGGTGTACCCCTTGGCCAACTCGACGGTCCGATCCCGGCTTTCGGCATCCACCACGATGAGTTCATCGGCCCACCGGACCGACGCCAGACAGTCCGCAATGTTCTGTTCTTCATCCTTGGTGATGATCACCGCCGCAATCGTCATCGTGCCACGTCCCCTCTCGTCCTCAGCGCCATCAGGTACGGCTCTGGCTATCCAATTCCCAGAACCGCGCATATTTGATGAACGTGTAATAGGCATAGAGCCCTGACAAAATGAGGCCCGGCACACCATCCAGACAGCCTTTGCGCCCGATGTACATCTTCAGAAAGGTGAATGCGGGGTGCGACAGCAATTGGTGTTTCGAGAACGATCGCCCCTGTTCGACCATCCGTCGCGCCATGAGATCTGAGTAACGCTCCTGCTTGGCCAGGTAGTGATCAATGTTCCGAAACGGGTACTGCAGCGCGGGGGCGGTCAGATACCCGACCCGCCCATCCACGTCGAAACTCTCGTGGACCAGCTCCTCTCGATAGCGAAACCGGCTTGTGCGGAACAGTTGCGGTTGACGATAATCGGGAAACCAGCCGCAATGTTTGATCCAGCGCCCGAGGAAATAATTTTTCCTTGGGACGAAATATGCATCGGCCTCCGGCCCGGCCGCCAACACCCGCCGGATCTCATCGCGCAATTCCGGGGTGGCCCGCTCATCGGTATCCAGACTGAAGACCCATTCATGGGTCGCGTGCGTCAAGGCCTCATTCCGCAGGCGACCGAATCCGTGAAAGTCATGCTGGTAGACCCGGTCGGTGAACTCCCGGCTGATCCGCTCGGTGCCGTCGGTACTGTGCGAATCGACCACGATGATTTCATCGGCCCAGGCGAGAGATTCCAGACAGGCCCGCATGTTGGGTTCGTCGTTGTACGCGATGACCACAGCTGAAACAGGGAGACGATCCACAGTGACAGATCCTTCTGACGAGGTGACGGCGACGAATTCCGGTCGTGCAACGGTTACAGGCGTCGGCCGAACTCCCGCCAAGACCAGAGTCGGTTGGAGTCGAGCGCGATGTTCGCCACTTCATGTATGGCAAGCAATTCCGTCCCGCGGGCGGCCGACAGCCGACGCCGCCCCTCTCGCTCCTCCGGCATCGATTCGAAATCCAAGGTGGCTTCCTGAAACGTTTCCGCCGAGAGCGAGTACAGCAGGAGACCGTCCGCGCTGGCGAGCCCGACCAGGTTGTCGTAGACGCTCGTGAGGTAGGCCACCTGATCCGGCAGACAATCCCGTACCAGCAGGCAACTGACATAATGTCCGGCAAACGACCCGAGCGACGGGAGCCCGCCGCTCAACGCCAACAGCATCGGCGCCACGTCCACCTGACTGGCGACCGCCGCTACCGTTCGCGGCTTGTAGGTAGCGGGCGAGCGTATGGACTCGTCCATCCAGACAAACAAGGGCGACGCGAAATGACCGGCCTTCCGTTCGATATCCGTGCGCCCCACCGGTTCATGCCGTCCGTGATCTCCGAGTATCACCACGACCGTATTGCGCAACAGCCCTTCGCGGACAAGCCGGGTGAACAGGCGCTCCAGTTCGAGATCCGTGTATCGCAAGGCGGCCACATACTGATCTTGCACCCGTTGCCGGAGTGTCCCCACGTCCGGGTGACGGTCCGGAGCGGCAAACGGATGGTGCGTCGAGAGGGTCAGGGTGGTCAGAAAAAACGGGCGGCGCTCTGCCTGGTGTTGTTTGATGCGTTCGTAGCACAGATCGAACACCGCCCCATCGACGATCCCTACCCCCGCGCGCTCGGTGCCGGGCGGGAAGTCCCCCTCGTGGAGCAACTGCTGCAGTCCGTTGCGGGCGGCGAACGATTGGAGCCGGTTCAAATCACGATGCTGCCCGATTACCATCTCCGTGTGATAGCCCCGGCGTTGCAAGAGCGACGGAAGACAGAGGTAATCGTGAGCGTATCGGGTCTTCATGGCGGCGGCCCCGTGCCGCGGGAAGGTACTGCAGAGCGTCGCGAACAGGCCTCTGGAGGTTTGCACGCCGTTCGAAAAGAAATGTTCGAAATAGACGCTGTCGTCCCTGAGCCGATCTAAAAACGGCGTGCCCTTGAGGTCGCCGTACGTCTGCCCCAGATACCGGCGATCCAGTCCCTCGAGAAATATCAGGACGATATTGGGCGGTGTCGGAAGCCGGAGGCTGTCCTCGGACGGCGTGAGGGTCCGCACGAGCGGGTACCTGGAATCGACAAACGCCTCAGTCGGGCCCAAGAGATGCTGGGTGGTCCGCACGGCCAGGTCGTAGGGCATGGCCTCGGCACTCCCCGGCCGGTCGACTCCTCCTCGCGAAACCAACGCGATTCGTAAGGCTTCACTCGCAAACAGCACCGGATTCTGCGCCAGGGTGTAGTAGACCATGCTGCCGATCGGCGCGATGCGAATCCCATAGGGGCCTGAATGGTGAAACCCGGCGCCACCGGCGATCAACGCCACAACCAGAAAGGCATTAGCTTGAAATCCGGAGCCGGGCCGCCAGCGATCCAACGCCGGCACCACCGCGGAGGAAAAGCTCCACCACCAGAACCCGATGCCGGCTGCCTGCAGGGCCAGAAAACACGTCAGGCGCCAGGCCCACTTGCCGGCTGCTCCCAGTTCCGCACTGGTCTGCTGCATGGCCTGCACATTGGTGCCGCCTGTCGTCGTGGCCGGCGCGATCAGATCGCCGAGGTATTCGAGAAACACGAAATCCATGTGCTGCCGGTTGAATCCGTAGTAGCCCATGTCGACACACAGGAGCACAAACAACAGCAGCCCGACCAGCGCTGCACTCACAGGAAACGCGCGGTGAAAGGCTCGTGCGCGGAGCGTCGACGAATGTCGCAGATCATCCCACTTGTGGCTCAGCAGGGTCCACCCCCCCGCCGAGGCCAATGCCAACGCGAGGGCGAAAGTCGCGGTGATAAAGTCTCCACGGACACCGACCATCAGCGTGGTGAGGAGCAGCGGCACTGACGGTGTTTCCCGCTCCAGCGCATCACCCAGCAGAAACAGCCGCTCCGCCGTCTGAATGACCACGAAGAGAATCCACCAGAAGAGCACGGTCTTTCGAATCGACGCACCGGCGCCGGTCCATCGGCTCATCATGACGCAGGCTCCCGCCCGATCACCTGTCGATAGACACGCTCCAACTCATCCACCATCCGGTCGATGGAATAGGTCTGCACAACCGTCCGGCGCCCGCAACTCCCCATCGCCTGGCGGAGCGACGGGTCTCGCAGCAGGCGCACGATCCGTTCAGCCAAGGCGGGAACATCCCGCGGCGGAACGAGAAACCCCGATTCACCGTCCTTGATCACGTCGGCAATCGATCCGGTGGTGGTGGACACGACCGGCAGACCGAGCGCCAATGCCTGCATCAACACCTGGGGAATGGTATCGCCCTCCACCGTGGGAATGACGAACAGGTTCAACGAGCGAAACACATCGAGGAGATCGTCCCGGAATCCCAACATTCTGATAGAAGCCGTCAGACCCAGCCGTTCGATTTGTGCGCGGATATTCTGCTCTTCCGGCCCCTCCCCCACGATCAGAACGGTCACCGCCCGCTCCTGCGCCAAGACCTGCGGCACCGCTTCTACGAGATAGCGATGCCCCTTATAGTCGCGCAAGTAGGAAATCATGCCGACTAACAGATGCCCGGATGGAATCCCGAGTTCGGCCCGGAGATCGTGCCGAGGCTGCGCCGGCGAAAACTCTTCCACATCGAGCCCGATGGGAAAGGCGGCGACACGTTCCGGCGACAGGCCGTCCCGGTGAATGAGATCCTGCCGGTTTCGCTCTCCGCCGGTCACGATCACCATGTCGAGGAGACGCCGGTAGAGCAGATGCGTGGTGACGTTCTTGTTGAGCGGCGCGGAAATATGCCGCGAACGAATCAGCTTGGGGCGCGGACGCAGCAGCCTGGCGGCGAGGGTCGCAATCCAACTGTCGCGCGAGCTGTTCACGTGCACGATGTCGGGGCGTTCCCGCGTGAGCAACCGGCGGAATGCGAGAATCGACAGCGGCAGGCGCCATTGCCGCATCACGAACGGCTCGACCGGTAACCCGCGCTCTCTGGCCATGGCCATGATCGGGCTGCGCGGCTCCACCACCAGGAGGATCCGATGGCCGCGCTTCACCAATCGCTCGACATGCAGGAGCACGGCCAGCTCCTGTCCGCCGACCGCCGTGCTGGATTCCGCGATGAGGATCTTCACAAGGTTCCTGACTGAGGGGCCCGTCCGAGTTGCTGCATCACCGCCTGCACGACCTGTTCCGGTGGCACGGCCGTCAAACATTCGAGCGCCACGGCACGGGTACATTCCCGCCGCAAGCAGGGGCTGCACTCCACGGGGTATGACAACACGACATGCCCCCGCCCATAGGGTCCTGTTCTGACGGGATCGGTCGGGCCGAAGAGCGCCACCACCGGAGTATTCACCGCTGCCGCGATATGCATCGGACCGGAATCGTTCGTCAGCAACAGGCCGGCCCGGCGCAACAAACCGGGCAGCAAGCCTACAGGGGTCTGTCCTGTCAGATCAACCGCTTTCGTACGCATGCGTCCCGTGACCGCCAGCGATTCCGGTCGCTCCGCCGGCCCCCCCGTCAAAACCACGCGCACACCGTGGCGCACCGCAAGCCGATCCGCCGCTTCGGCAAAGTGTTGCGGCGGCCAGCGTTTTGTCTCCCATCGCGCCGACACATTCATCGCCACCCAGGGGGAAGCACCGTCGAGCCCGGCTCGCAGAAGCAGGGTCTCCACGGCCTGCCGGTCCTCCGGCCGGTCGAGAAAGGCGAATCTCGGTGTGGCCGGACGCGCCGCTCCCACTGCCTCAGCGACGAGCAAATACCGATCGACAGCGTGCATGGGCACGGCCGGCACCGCCACCCGCTGGGTGTAACAGAACGGACTGCCTTCACGGGCATTGGCAAAGCCGACGCGCGTGGCGCAACCGGTCAATCGGGCCATGGCGCCGCTCCTGAACAGTCCTTGCAGATCGACGACCAGATCGAAACCTGCCGCGCGGAGTTCCGGCACCCGTCCCAACCAGCCCGCCAATCCTTGATCCACCGCGCAGACCCGATCGACGCCGGCAATGACCTGCACCAGCGGCGCCCATTGCCGTTTGACCAGCCACGTGACCTCGGCGTGGGGAAATCGTTCGCGCAACGCCGCCAAGGTCGGCATCGCATGCACGATGTCACCCAGCGAACTTGGTTTAATGAGGAGAATACGGCGAACAGATTCGGTCATTCGGCCACCAGGAATGATGCCTGACTTACTGCGGCACGTCGGCAGCCGGAACACGCGTTGCATGGGCGACAATCCAGTCCACCGCCCGCGGGAGGTTCTCGGCCACGTGAGCCGGGGCCAGGTTTCGCGCCGTCAGGTCGGCCAAGGCCTCGGCCCCGGACGGTCCGGTCATCACCAGAATGCCCTGCGCACCGACCTGCCTGGCAAGTTCGACATCGCGCGCACTGTCCCCGACGACATAGGCGCGGGTCAGATCGACCTGCAACTCGGCCAGAGCCCGGTCGATCATACCGCGCGCCGGCTTGCGACAGTTGCATCGATCGTCCGGGTGATGCGGACAAAAATACACCCCATCCAGCGTCACGCCGTCCTCCGCCAGCACGAGTCGCAATTTGTGATGAATGGCCTCCAGATCCTTGGAGGTGAGGTACCCGCGCCCCAGCCCGGACTGATTGGTCACCACGATCAACCGTGCCCCGGCCTGTTTGAGTCTGGCCAGGGCGGCGCCGACCCCTGGCAACACGGTCAGATCGTCGGGCGATTTGAGGTATCCGCTGTCGATGTTCAACGTGCCGTCACGATCCAGAAAGACGGTGACCCCCGTCAACGACAGGGGCGAAGGAACCGGAACTACAGTCGGCTGCAGCTCGGCGGGAATCGGTGCGGCAAGCGGCAGATGTCTGGACGCCGCAGTGTGGACCTGCTCCACCGTCACGCCGGTCATGCACCGATGATCGATGGGACATTCTCTCAACAGACAGGGCGCGCAGGACACCGGCTGCCTGACTAATTGAGCGTCGACACCGAACGGCGCGGTCGTCTGCCAATCCGTCGGCCCGAAGACGGCCACCAACGGAACCTTGAACGCGGCCGCCACATGCATGGGCCCCGTATCGTTGGTCAGAAACAACTGACAACGCTTCACGAGTGCCATCAACTCTCGCACCGTCGTCTGCCCAGAACACACCACCGTACGCGTCTTGATCTGATCGGCAATCGCCTTGCCTAACGGTTCCTCGCCCTTGGCTCCCACAATCGCCACCCCGACTCGCCCCCCTGTCTGACCCTGGACATCCTTCACCACTCGATTGACCACCTCGGCATACCGCTCCGGCAGCCAACGCTTGGCATGCCCGTAGGTCGAGCCGGGATTCACCCCGATGACCCGGTCCGAGGCGCCGATGCCGGCCTCGGCGAGCCTTCCGGCAATCAAGGCGGTTTCTTCCGGCGTGACAAACAGACGCGGCGCGGGCGCCTGGCCCTGACCGCCCAACGGTTTGAGCAGATCCCAATAGTACTCCACCTGATGTCGCTGCGCGCGACGCGGCGGCACGAGAACCGGGTCTGACAGCAGGAGACTCCGCCCGTCCGTCGCATACCCGAATCGCCGCGGGATACCGGCGAGGAAACTGATCAACGCCGCTTCAAACGCATTCTGAAAGAGGATCGCGAGATTGAATCGATGCCGGCGCAGCACGCCGGCCAGGGTCCATTTCCCGGTCAACCCCGCATGGCGGCCCCGGTCGTCGTACACCAACATACGGCTCACCGCAGGATGGTGCGCCAGCAAGTCCGCGATCCCCGGTTTCACAAGCAACGTGATCTCGGCGTGCGGGAACAGCACACGCACCTGGCTCAGCGCAGGCTCGCACATGACGGCATCGCCCAGCCAATTGGGCCCGCGAACGACGATGCGACGAATCTCTTCCTTACGCATGGCTCGCTTGCTTCTGCTCCTGATCGAGACGCAACAGCACCTCCAACCGATCCTGTCCCGACAGGATCTTGGTCCCGAGTCTGACGGCCCAGCAAACATCCGCACCGGTGAGATATGGCGCCACCTTGTCGGCGTCCTTTTCCGTGGTCACCAGCACGTCGGCCCCTCCGGTTCTCGCCCTGGCACGAACGGCTTCCACCATGGCAGGGGTATAGTGCACATGATCGGGAAATACCAGGTGGTCGATTACCGTCATCCCCACCCCCGTCACCAGGGAGCGGAACGATGCCGCATTGCCGATTCCGCTGAAAAGGAGGGCGGAGCGGCCTCGGAACGCAGTGAGTGGACCGGGCTCGTCCGTCCCGACCCGTCGGAATCCCTCTGCGGGGAACCCCACACAGACAGGAGGCGGCAATGTCGGACAGGCGGCCTGCAATCGCCGCCAGACCGGTTCCGCATCCGAGGGCTGGTGCACGCGGGTGATCAGCACCACCGAAGCGCGCGCAGCTGCCGAGAGTGGTTCGCGCAAGCGCCCAACCGGCAATCCGGCACCGAGTCCGCTGAGATCCGTGGCATCCACCAACAACAGATTCACATCACGATGGAGCTGCACATGCTGGAAGCCGTCGTCCAACACGAAACAATCGACCGGCCATCGACTCAACACCCACTGTCCCAGCGCATACCGGTCCGCCCCGACCGCGACCACCGCCTGCGGACAACGTCGAGCGATCAAATACGGTTCATCTCCCGCTTCGTCCGGACCAACCAGGACCCGTCGCCCGTCGGAAACGAGCAGCTGCGGTGTCGTACTCCGGCGGCGATAGCCGCGGCTCAAAATGCCCACGCGTTTGCCCTGGGCCTCCAGTCGTTCGACGAGATACATAACGACCGGCGTTTTTCCCGTCCCGCCCACCGTGAGATTACCGACACTGATGACAGGACGAGGCAACCGTTGCGTCCGACACCAACCCCGTTCGTAACAAGACATGCGAATCCTGGCGGCGAGCTCATAGGGATACCCCGCCCATCGAAACCAGGACTGTATGCCTGCCGACATCATCATGGTGAGGAGTGGACGCGCGCGCGCTCCGACCGCTTCGCCTCGTCTTTCTCCATCGAGGTCGGCCGCGCGGCCAACAACGTCGCAATGATCTCCGCACTGCGCTGAAGCGCCCCCTGGTTGTCCGCCACGACCTGCCGTGCCGCCTGCCCCATCCGGTTCACGGTCGCCTGATCGCTGAGCAATTCGCGCAAGCCCTGCGCGAGTCCCTCTGCATCCGGCACAATCCGCCCTCCCTGAGCATTCAGCAGGAGAGCCGCCACTTCTGCGCAATGATCGGTGTGGGGACCGAACAGCACCGGCTTGCCCCAGACTGCCGGCTCCAGCAGATTGTGCCCGCCCACAGGGACCAGCGTTCCGCCCACAAACGCCACCACAGCCTCACGATACAGCAGGGCCAACTCGCCGCGTGTGTCCAACACCACCACCCGCGGCCCATCTCCGGCCATCGCGCCGCCGCCCCCCCCACTCCGGCGGGACACCGTAAGTCCCTTTGCCGCCACCATCTGCTCGACCTGTACCGCTCGCTCGATATGCCGAGGCGCAAGCACCAATCGCAAGTCGGGGAATGTTTCGCACAAGGACTGATAGGCCGTGACGATCGCCTCTTCCTCCCCGGGATGCGTGCTGCCTGCGACGACGAGTTGTGCCCGTTCGGTAAACCCCAAGGCTTGCTTGGAGACCACCGTGCCCCCCGCGGCGACCTGCGGAACCGGCTGGTCGAATTTGATGTTGCCGGTGCAACTGACTCGGGCGGCATCGGCACCCAGATCGATCATGCGCTGGACGTCACGCTGCGACTGCATGAGGCAACGGCTGATCATATTCAACATCCTACGATAGAATCCCCGGATCACAGGCAGGCGTTGCCGCTCGAACGACCGTGTGGAGAGCCGCCCATTGACCAGCACTGAGGGGATCTTGCGCCGCCACAAGCTCCGGAGCAGATTCGGCCAGAGCTCTGTTTCGACAAACACATACAGAATCGGTCTGAGTTCCTCGATCGCCTGATTGACGACCCAGGGAAAATCCAGCGGAGCATAGCGATGTTCGGCCAGCCCCTCGAGCCGTTGCTCCACCGCCTCACGCCCGGTTTCGGTGACGGTCGACACCACCAATCGGGCGTCGGGATACCGGCGGCGAAGTTCCCGCACGAGCGGAGCCACCGCGACGACTTCGCCCAGGGACACCGCATGAATCCAGATACAGGTCGTAACACCGTTCGTCTGGGAAAGCCGCGGGGCGGGCCGCAGCCCCAGCCGCTGCGGCAAGCCGCGACGGCAGCGTTGTTTCGCCAACAGGACGCACAGAATGATCGGGGACACCAGAAGCAGGAGGCTGTTATAGAGCAGGTACCACATTACGGACGAGCCCGCAGGGCCGCCGCGTCGGCCTCGATCGTCAGGCGATTCAGCGTCTCTTCCAACTCCCGGCGCAAGCGCTCCAGCTGGTCAGCGGATGCATCCGGCGAAATCCAGATCGGCGGCCCCATGAGGAAGACTCCCCGAGAGAACGGATACGGCATGATGAACCGGTCCCAGCTCGCGAAGAGTTTTTTTTTGAGCAGCCGAACGCCATCGGGATGATCGGACACCCCGTCGCCCGCGCCAACTGCACCACGCCGATCTTGGCGATCTGGCGAGGGCCCTTCGGACCGTCCGGGGTCAGCGCCAGACTCCCGCCAGACCGGCCGATGCGAATCATGCGGCGAAGGGCTTCCGCGCCCCCTCTGGTACTGGAGCCGCGAACGGCATCCAGCCCGAATCGCGCGATGATCCGTTTGATCAACTCACCGTCCCGATGCTGACTGATCAACACATGCGCCTCCAGCCGCGGGATCGCCAGCGGCATCATCAACTGCTGGGCATGCCAGAATGCGAGGATGACCGAACGCCCCTCGGCGAACAGGCGTGACACATGCTCTCCGCCCTCAGTGTGCCAACTCATCGTACGGCGTAAAAACTGAATGACGGCATAGCCGACCGGCGGGACGACCGCGAGTTTCGCGGCGTTCTCCACGCGCTTCAGCAGCGGCGGCTTCTGTTGCGGTACCGTTGCGGGCTCGTTCGTCACGACTGCCGTTCCCTCTCTGCGACCCGTTTACTGCGGAAGCGCATCGGCAAACTGCATCGCATGCAGACGCTTGTACAAACCGCCTCTGCGCAACAACTCTTCATGGGTGCCCACCTCCGCGACCCGTCCATGGTCCAACACCACGATGCGGTCGGCATTCTGAATCGTGGAGAGCCGATGCGCCACGACCATCGTCGTCCGGTTTTTCATCAGATTGGCCAGCGCCATTTGCACGATGCGCTCCGACTGGGTATCCAGGGCGGAGGTGGCTTCGTCGAGGATCAAAATCGGCGGATCCCGCAGGATCGCCCGTGCAATCGCCAATCGTTGTCGTTCGCCGCCCGATAATTTGAGGCCACGCTCGCCGATCAGCGTCTCGTAACCGTCCGGCAGACGCTCGATGAACTCGTGCGCGTAGGCCAATTGTGCCGCTCGCGTCACCTCTTCCGCCGTCGCCCCCTGCCGTCCATATCCGATATTGTTCCGCACCGTATCGTCGAACAACACCACTTCCTGCGAGACGATGCCGATTTGCGCGCGCACCGACTGCAATGTGCACGAGCGGACATCTACTCCGTCGATCAGGATCTGTCCCCCGGTCGGCTCGTAAAACCTCGGCAACAGACTGACCAGAGTGGTCTTGCCGCTCCCGCTGCTCCCCACAAATGCGATGATCTCGCCCGCGCGAATCGTCAAGTCGATCCCGGTCAACGCCGCCTCCGCCTGCCCGTCATACCGAAAAGCGACCTGGCGGAACTCGAGCGAGCGGGAGATCGCCGGAAGGTCGGTCTGCCCGCCGTTCTCCTGTTGTTCAGACGGAAGGTCCAGGACGTCGAAGACACGCTCAGCCGCAGCCAGCGCCTGCTGGACGGTGTTGTTGGCGCCCGACAACCGGCGAATCGGCGTATAGGCCATGAACATCGCGGCCAAAAAGGAAAAGAATGCGCCGGGCGTCATTTCATCGTGAATCACCAGATACCCGCCGTACCAGATGATTCCCGCGACCCCGAGCACACCGATGACCTCCATGTGGGAAGATCCGAGCGAGGAGACCTGGATCGCTTTCATCGTGGTGTGGATGAACGCGTCGTTGCTCTGGCGGAATCGCGTGGCCTCTTCCTCCTCCCGACCGAACGATTTCACCATGCGAATCCCGGCCAGGGTTTCCTGGAGCGTCGACGCCATGTCCCCCATGCGCTCCTGTCCGCGCGTCGCGAGGCCTCTCAGTTTCTTGCCCATGCGGGCCATGGTCACCACGGACAGAGGCACGACGATCATCGAGACCATCGCCAGTTTCCAGTTCTGGTAGATGATGACCCCGATCATCGCCAGAAAGGTCAGTCCCTGCTGGAACAGATCTTTCAGGACGCCGGCGACGGCGTTCGCCATCTGGTTCACGTCGTTGATGACCCGGGACACCAGACGGCCGGACGTATTGGTATCGTGAAACCGGACGGGCAAGCGGACCAGCTTGGAAAAGAGTTGCTCTCTGATGTCGCCGATCACCTGATTGCCGACATAGTTCATCAGATAGTTCTGCCCGTAGTTGAACACGCCTTTGAGCACCGCCACCGCCAGAATGGCGACCGGCAGCACGAGGAGCAGACTTTCGTCCTTGCTGATGAAGAGACCATCCAACACCGGTCGTACCAGCCAGGCATAGGTCGCGGAGAGTCCGGCGACGAGGAGCGCGCAGGCAAACGCCGCGGCCAGCCGTAGACGGTAGGGGTACAGGTAGCTGAGGAGACGCAGATACTGCTTCATGAACCGCACTCCGCCAACACAGCCTCTGCCGCCCGATGGGAGGCTCCGGGCGTGCCGAGCGCCTCGCGCACGGATCGCAGCGCGGCCTTCATCTCGTCATAGGCGCGACGATCCGTCAACAGCCGCAGAGCCTCCTGCGCCAACCGTTCCGGGGTCGCGTCATCATGGATCAACTCGGGGACGATCCCTCGACCGGCGACAAGGTTCGCCAAACCGATCCACGGCACTCGAATCAACAGCCGCGCCAATCGGTAGGTCATCCAGGATGGCGCCCGGTAAAACAAAATCATGGGCGTGCCCACCACGGCCGCCTGCAACGTGGAGGTGCCCGACTTCACGACCAGCAGGTCCGATGCCGCCATCACCTCACTGGCCAGATTGCGAAAGACCTTGATAGGAACCGGACTGTTCTTCAAGAGGTCCGCAAGAAACTGGTCCTGAACCGAGGAGGCTTGCGCCAGCACGAACTGCATGGTCGGGTGGCGCTCCACGAGACGCTTCACCGTCTCAAGCAGCAGCGGCACATGTTCCAGCAACTCGGCTTTGCGGCTTCCCGGGAACAATCCGACTACCGGTCCATCGTCCGTCAGGCCGAACCGGCGGCGCAGCGCGTCCCGGTCGTACGTCGGCGCCACTTCGTCGAGCAGCGGATTGCCGACGAAGGTACACCGCACGCCAGCGTTCTTATAGAGCGGCTCCTCGAAGGGCAGAATCGCCACCACATGGTCGACCCGCTGCTGAATCCAGCGCATCCGCCCCCTGCGCCACGCCCACACTTGCGGCGCAATGTAGTACAAGACTTTCAGACCACTGGCTTTGGCCACACGCGCAAAATGAAAGTTGAGCCCGGGATTGTCGATCAGCACCACGAGGTCCCAGCGCTCGCGTTTGATCAAGGCCCGGATGCGGGAGACTCGCTGCAGCATGGCCTTCACGGCGGACAGGCCGATCAGTCCCATGACATCCAACTGAGGGATATCCTTCACCACCTCCGCCCCGGCCGCCCGCATCGATGCCCCGCCGATCCCCACGATCTGAAGGTTGGGCGCGAGGGCCTTCAAGGCTTTGACCAAGTGGGCCCCGTGGAGGTCCCCGGACGCCTCCCCGGTGACGATTAGGATGCGCGGCATGTCGTTGTGCTCATGCAAACAGACAAGGAGTGGCCCCTCTACACCGGCTCGTGACCGAAGGCCGCCGCCGTCGCGTCGCCGACGGAATGGCGTTGCGTGAATTGGCCGATGGCATCCAGCACCAGCGCGGCGAGATTGAGCGCCGCTTCGCCGTCTTCGCCGGACACGACGGGGCGTGACCCTGCGGCCACGGCTTGCACAAACGCATCCAATTCAAGCCGCAACGGCTCCTCATCCCCAGCCTGGAAGGTTTCGACATCGATCGTCGGCCGCGGTCCGCTGCCCTGTACCCGTCGAGACACCAGCGCCTGCCGTGTCTGAAAATCGATCGACACATACCGGTCTCGCTGAAAAAATCGCAACCGGCGCATCTTGTTTGTGGACACGCGACTGGCCGTCAGGTTGGCGACACATCCGCTCGCGAACGCAATCCGGGCATTGGCGATATCGATATTGGGCGACAACACCGGCACCCCGGCGGCCCGCACTTCCTCGACCGGCCCCGGGTTGAACGACAGGACGAGATCCAGGTCATGAATCATAAGATCGAGCACGACATCGACATCGGTCCCCCGCTCGCCGAAGGCGCTGAGTCGGTGCCCCTCGATGAAGGCCGGTCGCTCGATATGGGGCCGCATGCGCTGCATGATCGGATTGAACCGCTCACTATGCCCGACCTGTAAGAGACAGCCACGGCGGGCGGCCAGCTCGACCAACTCACGGGCCTCTGCCGAGGTCACCGCGATCGGTTTTTCGACCAGGACATGTTTCCCCGCGTCGAGACAGGCTCTTGCCGCAGAAAAATGCGCAGAGGTCGGCGCGGCGACACTGACGAGATCGACCTGCGCCAGCAGATCGGCGGGATTCGTCGAAGCCTGCACGCCATGGCGGTCGGCGATCAACTTGGCACGCTCGGCCGACGCATCACACACACCCGCCAGAATCACACCGGGCAACGTCGCATAGTGCCGGGCATGGTGCTGACCCAGGTGGCCGACGCCGATGACGCCTGCCCGAAGCGGTTTCATCGCGCCCTCCCCTGCCGCCGACGAGCGACTGCCGCGCTGATGCCGAATGCACTCATGTCACTCCGACGATCGCAATACCGGCGCGGTTCGCCTTCGCGATCGTGTCGTCGCGGTCCAGAAGAATCCCGCGTCCGGCTTCCAATGCCAGGACGGAGGCCTTCACGCTTTCCATCACCTCGATCGTCCGCGGACCGACGGCCGGGAGATCGAACCGGAGATCCTGCTGCGGTTTGCACCGTTTGACGACCACCGCGCCGCCGTGCGCCAAGTCCCCGCCCCGCCGGATCGCCCCATCGGTGCCCTCCACCGCCTCCACCGCAACGATGACGCCGTCCTTCACCACGACACATTGGCCGATGTCCAGCGCGCCGATCTGTTTCCCCACATCCCAGCCGTACTGAATATCGGCCCATTCTTTCTTACTGGGCTCGCGTCGCGTCAACGTGCCCGCTTCCACGAGAATCCCCTGCAGCCCGAACGTCGACTCGCAGATCCGGATCCCTTCCTGTTCGATTTCCTCCGCGACTCGTCGCAGGATATCGTCGTCTTTCAGATGGATCAGTTTCGCCGCCAGCGCCAAGGCCCGAAAGTCCGGGCGGACCGTGGAAAAGACATGGGTCTTTTTGATTCCGCCCAACATGACGGCCTGCTGCACGCCGTCGCCCTTGAGTGCATCGATCAACTTGCCGAATTGGCCGATCTTGATCCAGTGAATGCGATCGACATGCCGCGCCAGTTCCGGGTCGGTTTCCCCTTCATGCGCAACCGCAGTCACCTCGTATCCGAGCCGTCTGGCGTTGTCGGCAAAGATGATCGGAAACCGGCCGTTGCCGGCGATGAGCCCGATCCGCCCACCCTGGGGAGCTGCTCTGTCTGCATGCACCTGCTCGCCCACCGGGCTATTCCTCTTCGTCTTCCTGACCTTTTCCGACCGACCGGCAAATGCCGCGCTTGCTGCCTTGCATAAACTCGGCGACCTGCAAGACGTCCTGGCTCGCGCTGAACTGTTCGCGCGCCAGCTTGACGGCTTCGGAGACGCGATGCCCAGACCGGAACAGCAACTCGTACGCGTGTTTCAGAGCAGCAATACGTTCGGCGGAGAAGCCGTGCCTTCGGAGACCGATGGAGTTCAATCCGTACATGCGAGCCCGGTACCCTCCGGCCGCGCGCATGAACGGCGGGAGATCCTGGCCCAGCGCGCAGCAGCCTCCGACCATGGCATAGGCCCCGATCCGCACAAATTGGTGAATGCCCGAGAGCCCGCCGATGATGGCATGATCGCCGATCGTGATATGGCCGGCCAAACTGGCGGCATTCGCCAGAATCAAATGATTACCCAAATGGCAATCATGAGCCACGTGGACGTACGCCATCAGAAAATTCGCGTTTCCCACCGAGGTCACGCCGCCGCCCTGCACGGTCGCCCGATTGACCGTCACATACTCGCGCAGGATATTGTCGTGACCGATCACGACTTTGGTCGGCTCCCCTTTATACTGCATATGCTGCGGCGGCCCTCCCACGGACACGAAGGGATGCAGCTCGCATCGTTCCCCGATGTCGGTCCAGCCGTCGATCGCCACATGGGACAAGACTCGTGTGCCGGCGCCGATCGTGACGTGCTCTCCGACGACGGAGTAGGCCCCGACTTCTACATCATCTGCGAGCACCGCTTTCGGATGGATCACCGCGGTCGGATGAATCTTCACTCACACCTCCTCACATCGCCCTCGCCCCTGTTCACTTCACGGATACCGTCGAGCCGCATCGGCCGCTCACTGTCCGCCGGCCGGCTTTTCATCCGTCACCATCGCGGTGACTTCCGCTTCACAGACCAGTTCGGTATCGACAAACGCCTTCCCCTGCATCTTCCAGAAGGGCGCGCGTTTCTTCAGGACATCCACCTCCAACCGGAGAATATCTCCGGGCACTACGGGCTTCCGGAATTTCGCCGCGTCGATTCCGGTGAGATAGACCACCGGCCGGCCCACGGAACCGAGCGATTTGAACGCCAGCACTCCGCCCACCTGCGCCAACGCCTCCAGGATCAAGACCCCCGGCATGACCGGACGCCCGGGGAAATGCCCCTGAAAAAACGGCTCGTTGATCGTGACGTTCTTGATCCCCACGATACGGCGATCCGGATCGAGTTCACGGATACGATCGACGAGCAAAAACGGATACCGGTGGGGAAGGATCGATTGAATCTCAATACTGTCCATCACTGACATCAGCCCCGCCTCCTGTCTTGCATGAACGATGACGACTGCTACTTGTTCTGCCGGTCGAATTCCTTGATGATCTGTTCCGTAAGATCGACGGACGGGTGACTGTAGATCACGATCTTGAACGTTGTCTCACTCCCTCTGTCGATTACGGCCGCGTAGCCTTCCTTTTGCGCGACCGCCGAGGCGGCAGCCTGAATCTTCTGTCCGTATTCCGCCACCATCGATCGCTGCTTTTCCTGCACCTCACGGTTGAAGTCCTGAATCCGGCGCTGATAGGCCTCCAGCTTGACGCGGAAATGTTCCTGCTTTTCCTTGCGGGCCTCTTCGGAAAGGGTCGTATCCTGCACACCTTTCTCCAGCTCCTTCAATTCCTGGTCGTCGGAATCGATAATCTTCTGGCGTGTCGTGGAATAACTCTTCAACTCCTCCAGCGCGCGCTTCCCGGCCACGCTGCGCTCGATGACCTGCTGCTGATCCATCATCGCCACCTTGATACGGTCCGCCGCCTGAGCCGAATGAACGCCCCAGATCAGCAACACCTGCGCAACCGCGGCAACGATCCAATTTCGTCCGTTCATGCGATCCCTCTTCATGGATACGTTTTATTGAATTCCTCAATCACCTGCGCCGACACATCCACCGCCTCCTCGGCATAGATCGTCGGCCCGCCCCGTCCACGGTCGAACACGGCCTGCAGTTCGAGCCGCTTCGCGACCTTGCCCGAGAGCGCTTCGATCTTGTCCCGAAACCCGTCCAACACTTCCTTCTGCTTATCCTGCACTTCACGGTTCAGGTCGGTCACTTTTTGTTGATACTCGGCCATCCGGCGCCGGAACTGTTCTTCCCGTTCACGTTTGGCGTTCGCGCTGAGCACGCTGCCCTGTTTTACGAAGTCTTCCTCCATCCGCCGCAACTCTTTTTCTTCCAGTTCGATCAGCGCCTGCCGGTTCTTGGCAAACGAGGCCAGCATGTCCTTGGCTCGCTTCCCGGCGTTGGTCTCGCCCAGGATACGCTGGGGGTCCACCACACCGATCCGCGTCGATGCCGGCCCGGACGATTGACCTGAACGGCACCCGCCGATGACGAGTGCCATCGCCAGCAACAGCAGACACAATCCGGCCTGCATGGCGCCGCTCGTCCCCGATCGGTACTGTGCTCCTCCCATGTGCCGCGCTTCCTTTCCCGCGTCTCGACGGACAGGTGCCGCCTTAGAACAGTGATCCGATGGTGAACTCGAAGACACCCATCCGCTCGGTCGGACGCGGATCGAGATTGATCCCGTAGGCGGCCCGCAACGGACCGAACGGAGAAATCCACCTGGCTTCAAATCCGGCCGCGGCCCGCAGTTTGTCGAACCGCACCGGCTCATTGTCGTCGAATCCGTTTCCATAATCGAAGAAGAACACTCCGTTCAACTTCGCTTCCGACGAAATGGTGAAGATAAAGTCGTTGTTGAAGATCAGTTCCTTCGCGGAACCCAAGAGGGACCCGTTCGGCGTCACAGGTCCCGCCCGTCCGAACACGAATCCGCGCATGGTGTTGATACCGCCGACGAAGAATCGCTCGGTGAGGGGAATGGGCCGGCCCCCGATCCCCTCTGTCGAGCCGTAACGAACGTGCACCGAAAACCGCGTGTCGTAGATCAAGGGTGTGTATTTGATCACGTCCGCATAATACTTGAAAAAGTGATTGCTGCCGCCCAGCGCGGGCGTTCCGTAATCCACGCCGAGACTGAAGCGCCACCCGGTGCGTGGATCCAGATAATAGTCGCGCGTGTCGCGAAAAATCGAGGTGCGAACACCCGTCGACGATTGTGTGCCGAGCTGACCGCAGATGAGCGGGATGAGATCCGGGCACAACCCTTCTTGCGGATCGCTGTACTTGAGCTGCTCGCCGAACAGACTGATACTTCCGTTCACGTATTCCGACAACCAGCGGCTCCAGGTCACGCTCGCGCCCGACTTGGATTCGAAATACGAAATATAGTTGGTCATGGAGCGGTACACATCGAGTTGGAGCGCATTGTAGGAATCGTTCACGTAGGGATTCCGGAACGTGATGAGTCCCAAGGAGCGCTGTTGGCCCAACTGTCCACGAATACGGCCCAACCAGCCGTTTCCGCCCAGGTTGCCTTCCGTAATATCCGCAATCGCCACCAGTTTATCCAGGGTGCTGAATCCGCCGCCGATACTGAACTGGCCGGTTGGCTTCTCCTTCACCTTCACGTTGAGATCGACCTTATCGACATCGACCTGTTGGGGCAGAATTTCCACCGTCTCGAAGAAGTTGAGGTTGTTCAAGCGCTGAAAACTGCGCTTCAACGCCAACGTATCGATCACGTCCTGCTCATCCAGACGCAATTCCCGACGCACGACATTGTCGCGCGTCTTGTCGTTACCGGTGACATGAATCTCCCGGATCCGCATCATCTCCCCCTCTTTCACATTGAGGGTGATGGTAGCGGTATGCGCGGCGTTGTCCGGCGTCACGTTGGGGACCACATCGGCAAAGACGTAGCCCTTTGCGCCGTACAGGTCCGTGATGCGGGTGATTTCACCCCGGATCTTCGCCCGTTGAAAGATTTCACCGGGACGGATTCCCAGCCCCTCCCGCAATTCATGGTCTTCGAACACCGTATTCCCGCGAAAGCCGACCTCCTGCACCGTGAAGGGCTCGCCCTCGACGACCGAATAGTTGATCTCGAACCATTTCTTGTCTTCGCTCAATTCCAACGTCGGCTGGCTGATCTGCACATTGAGATAGCCCTTGTTCAGATACACCTCACGGATGCGCTCGATGTCGTTCCCGAGTTCTTCGCGTTTCAAGACGCCGGCATCGGACAAGAGCGAGGGCACCTTCAACTGCGTGATGAGCCCGTACCACGGAATCCACTCCCGGGTGGCCGTCACTTTGAAGACTTCTTCCTTGGTCACGGCCCGCATGCCGTCGAAGTGGATCTGCCGGACTTTGGCCTTGGTCCCTTCCTTGATGAAATAGGTCAACCGCTTCCGATCTTCATCCACCGTCTGGATGACGGGGATCACCTGGCAGTTGTAGTACCCGTCTTCTTGATAGGCGAGCCGGACCTTCTCGGCACTCTCCTTGGCCTGCTGCTGATCGAGAAAGGTCTGGCTCTTGATCGTAATCTTTTCCTTGAGCTTGTCATCGCTCAGTTCTTCATTGCCGTCGAACACGATCTCGGTGATAAACGGCTTTTCCCTCACGATAAACCCGACGGCCACCCCGCCTGCCCCCGACTCCGTCTCCACCTGGACGTCTTCGAAGTAGCCGGTTCCGTAAAGAATTTTGACCTGTTCCCGAAGCGCCTCGGCGGTGAAGCGATCGTTGGGCTTGAGCGTGATACGGCCCTCGATCGCCTGCAATTCAATGCGTTTCTGCCCACGAATCGTGACCGAGGTCACCAGCGGCAACCCGTCCTGCGCGTACAAGAATTCGCCGAGACCGATCGCGTGGAGCACCGCGAGCGCGAGAATGAGAACCGACAGCCACCGCCTGCCTCCCGACTTGGTCACCACAATCCTTCCGTACCGCCTGGGAATGCACGCACTGGTTGCCCTGAATATGAAGATGGGAAAACGCCACGCTTCCTGTCGCCTCTCGAACAGCGAGCCGACCGGCCCTGCGCAGGCACTGACGAACTGTTCCCGTTGCCATCACCGATGCGCCGCTTTCGTTGCAGCACCACCGCACAGTTGCAGAAAAACTCTCGGATTATATTGACCGTATTTTTCAATGTAAAGGAGTTTCCCCGCGTGACGAGCGCGGCACCGCGCCTGAAAAGAGCCGATGGAATCTTGACTTCACCTACCCCTTCACATACTATCGCCCTATGATCAGAACCGATGTACGTAAAGCTATTATTCCCGCAGCCGGACTGGGCACACGCTTCCTCCCCGCTACCAAGGCCTCTCCCAAGGAGATGCTCCCGCTGGTCGACAAACCGCTGATTCAATACGTCGTCGAAGAAGCGGTCGCGTCGGGCATCGAAGACATCATCGTCATCACCGGCCGAGGCAAACGCGCAATCGAAGACCACTTCGACCGTTCCCTCGAACTCGAAGAAAATTTGAAGGGCAGCGGCAAGGGCCAGGTGCTGAATCAGATGCGGCACATTTCCAATCTGGCCAACTTTTGTTACGTCCGGCAACCGGAAGCCATGGGACTCGGACATGCGGTCCTCTGCGCGCAACACTTGATCGGCGATGAACCGTTCGCCGTCATCCTCGGCGACGAGATCATCGACGCGGCCGTGCCAGGCCTCGCCCAGCTGATTCACATCTACAAGCAACGCAAAGGCGCAGTCTTGGGCGTGCAGGAAGTCCCGCAACAAGAAGTCAGCCGGTACGGCATCATCTCTGCGCGCAAGGTACGCAATGGCCTCCACCGCGTCGACGACCTGGTGGAAAAACCGGCCCCCGCCGACGCACCGTCCAATCTTGCCGTCATCGGACGTTATGTCCTGCCGCCGGAGATTTTTCCGATTCTCCGCAAGACCCCGCCGGGCAAGAACGGAGAGATTCAGTTGACGGATGCCTTACGCCAACTCGTAAAACATACCCCGATGTTCGCCCACGAGGTCGAAGGGCAGCGGCATGATGCGGGCGACAAGCTCGGCTTTCTCATCGCCACCGTCGAATTGGCGCTCAAGAACCCGTCCTTGGGACCTGCGTTCGGCGAATTCCTGCAACAGCGACTCCGCCCGACGGCCACCGACACGCGTCGTCGCGGCCAAGGTCGAACACGCACCACCACTACCTAGCCACGGGCAAGACGGATGACCGTCGCCCGAACCGAGCCACAACACGACATCACACGAACACTCTAGATCGGCAGACTGGAGCCTCATGGCTGAAGCAGTAGAACAAGACTTTTCAAACAACCAGAACCTCGAACCGCCGGACCAGCTGCCCCTGCTGCCGGTGCGGGATATCGTCGTCTTCCCTTACATGGTGTTGCCCCTGTTCGTCGGCCGTGACATGTCGATCAAGGCGATCGAAGCGGCGCTCGCCGGCAACCGTATGCTGTTCCTCGCCACGCAGAAATCGTTGGATGTGGAAAATCCGCAGCCGGAAGACATTCACCAAGTCGGCACAGTGGGCATCATCATGCGGATGCTCAAACTTCCCGACGAACGCATCAAGATTCTGGTGCAAGGCCTCGCCAAGGGCCGGATCGAGGAATACATCCAGAGCGATCCCTATTATTCCGTCCGCATCGAGAAACTCGTCGAGACGAAACAACCGGGCTCGACACTGGAGACCGAGGCGGTCATGCGCACCGTCAAGGAACAGATCGAAAAGATCGTGAGCCTCGGCAAGGTGCTCATTCCCGATGTGATGGTCGTGATCGAAAATCTCGAGGACCCGGGCCGCCTCGCCGACATGGTCGCCTCGAACCTCGGCTTGAAAGTCGACATTACCCAGACGGTCCTCGAAATCGTCGATCCGATTCAGCGGCTCCGCCAGATCAGCGAAATTCTCGCGAAGGAAATCGACGTCCTCTCGATGCAGCAAAAGATCCAGGCCCAGGCCAAAGGCGAGATGGACAAAACCCAGCGCGAATATTTCCTGCGCGAGCAGTTGAAAGCCATCCAGAAGGAACTCGGAGAACTGGACGAACGGGCGGAAGAGGTCGCTGAGTTCCGCAAGCGGATCAAAGACGCCAAAATGCCCGAAAAGGTGCTCAAGGAAACCGAGAAACAGCTGAAGCGGCTGGAGAAGATGCATCCGGATACGGCCGAGTCGGCTACGGTCCGCACCTACTTGGAATGGATGGTCGAACTGCCCTGGAATAAAAAGTCCAAGGACAATCTCGACCTGAAAGCCGCGATGAAGGTGCTGAACGAGGATCACTACGATCTGGAAAAGGTCAAGGAACGCATCATCGAATACCTTGCCGTGCGCAAGCTGAAGGAAAAAATGAAGGGTCCGATTCTCTGCTTCGTCGGCCCGCCGGGCGTGGGCAAGACATCACTCGGGAAATCCATCGCGCGCGCGTTGGGCCGGGAGTTTGTCCGGATCAGTCTGGGCGGCGTACGGGATGAAGCGGAAATTCGGGGCCATCGGCGGACCTATGTCGGCGCGTTGCCGGGACGGATCATCCAGGGGATGAAGCAAGCAGGCACGAACAATCCCGTCTTCATGCTCGACGAAGTCGATAAGGTGGGCATGGATTTTCGAGGCGACCCCTCGGCCGCGCTCCTGGAAGTCTTGGACCCCGAACAGAACAGCACCTTCACCGATCACTATCTCGGGGTGCCCTTCGATTTGACCGAAGTCATGTTCGTCACGACGGCGAATCTGATGGATCCGATCCTTCCCGCCCTGCGGGATCGCATGGAGGTCATCGACATCCCCGGGTACACGGAGGAGGAGAAACTCGGCATCGCGCACAAGTATCTGATCCCGCGCCAGATGAACGAACACGGCATCACGGAGGAACATATTCGCGTCTCCGAAAAGGCGATACGTCACGTCATCACGCACTACACGCGTGAAGCCGGCGTCCGTAATCTCGAACGTGAGATTGCGAACCTGATGCGCAAGGTCGCCAAAAAGGTCGCGGAAGGCAAAGCCGAGTGCCATGCGATCGACCACACCAACCTGAACAAATTCCTGGGCGTGGCGAAATTCGTTCCCGAGGCGGAATTGGAGAAAGACGAAATCGGTGTGGCCACCGGTCTCGCCTGGACCGAAAGCGGCGGCGACGTGTTGTATATCGAAGCCACCGTCATGAAGGGGAAGGGGCAACTCACGCTCACCGGCCACCTCGGCGACGTCATGAAGGAATCGGCTCAGGCGGCCCTGAGTTATGTGCGGTCGCGGGAGAAAACTCTCGGGATCAGCCCGGACCAGTTCGCGAAAAACGACATACACATCCACGTACCGGCCGGAGCAACGCCGAAAGACGGGCCCTCCGCGGGCATCACGATGGCCACCGCGATCGCCTCCGCGTTGGCGCAAGTGCCGGTGCGCCGTGATCTGGCGATGACCGGCGAAATTACCTTGCGCGGTCGGGTCCTCCCGATCGGCGGGCTCAAAGAAAAAATCCTCGCGGCCAAGCGTGCGAGGCTCTCGACGGTCGTGCTGCCGAAGCGCAACAAGAAAGATTTGGACGAGATTCCCAAGCACATCCTCAAAGGCATTGAGTTGATCTTCGTGGACACCGTGGACGATGTGATCCACGCCGCCTTGCGGCGGGGACCATCGCGAAAGGCCGGCGCAGCGTCGCCCAAGGCTCCCGCGAAAAAAGCGGTGAAGGCCGCCGGATCGGCTCGAGCAACCGGCTCAACCCGCCGTCGGTTACAGCGCACGGCGGCGCGCGCGTCCCTGGCCCTTTAGTTCCCCTGCGCGTGAGGCGTGTGATCGTTATTGCCGACCTGCCGTTGAGACGAACGATCCGGAATCTGGTGCGCTGATGCCGTCAGGCCGATCCCGCCGGGCTCGCCCGGTCAACAGCGAGTTCGGCTTGATTCGTCGCCTGCATGCCCAGGCGGCCACACCCGACCGGCAAGTGGTCCTCGGCATCGGCGACGACACCGCCATCCTGAAGACATCCTCGACCGAGTGGACGCTCATCACTACGGACCTGCTGACGGAAGGAGTGCACTTCGACCTCGCCACCTCGTCGTGTGAGGACATCGGCTACAGAGCGGCGATCGCCAACCTCAGCGACATCGCCGCGATGGGCGGCACACCCCGGTTCATGCTCGTCTCCATTGCCATCCCGCCGACCTGTTCAACGACGCAAATTCACCAACTCTACCGGGGCATGATGCAGGCCTCCGCCCCCTATCGAGTCTGCCTCGTCGGCGGCGATACCTCGGCCTCCACGCACGGACTCTTTCTCAACATCACCCTGACCGGCGTCGTGCGCCCCGGTCGCGCCCTGCTACGCAGCGGCGCCAGGGTCGGGGATCGGCTTTATGTGACGGGGACCCTGGGCGACTCCCGCGCGGGGCTGGACCTCTTGAGTTCCCGAAGACGCCGAACGCTTCCCGCCGGACAGGCGCGGTTTCTCCTGGCTCGTCACCATCGCCCTTCCGCCCGTATCGCCGAGGGCCGGTGGCTGGTCACACACAGGCTCGCCGGGGCAGCCATCGACCTCTCCGACGGCCTCACCGGAGATCTCCGTCACATCTGTGAAGAAAGCGACGTCGGGGCGGAGATCCTCGGTGACTCACTCCCGATCTCCGCGGCCTGTCGAGCCTATGCGTCAGCGTACGGCCTGCGACCTCAGGAGATTGCGCTGCAAGGCGGGGAGGATTATGAGTTGTTGTTTACCGTACCGGCCGGCCGGCAAGCCCGCTTTGAGCGGTTAGCGAAAACCACCCGGTTTCACTTCAGCTGCATCGGCACCATCACTCCGAAACAGTCCGGTCTGCGCTTGCGAACGGAGCGGGGCACCACGAGTCCCCTGCCGCTGACCAGCTACGAACACTTTCGAAGACCGTCGTGACAGCATCGGCCCGGCAACCGCGTTATGGCTAACGTACGCTCCCTGTTTCGACAAATTCTCCATCTCGATGAATCGCCGCACCGGACGGCGCTCGCCTTCGCCATCGGCGTCTTCATCGGCTTTTCACCGGCCTATGGCCTGCATATGGTCATGGTGGGATTCTGCGCCTGGGCGTTCGGGTGGAATGTGGTGGCCCTGCTCACCGGAGCCTTTCTCAACAACCCCTGGACCCTCATTCCCATTCTCGGCGCCACCTACTGGACCGGCGCCGTCTTACTCGGGGTGCGGGACTTTCCCTCGTTCGATTGGAGCGACCTCTCGTTCATGGGTATTTATCAGCAGGTCGCCCCCTACGCCTGGCCGTTTGCGCTGGGCGGAATGGTGCTGAGCATCGCCGGCGCCCTGCTGGCTTATCCCCTCGCGTATGTCGTGCTCACCAAGTACCGACGAAACCGTGCGGACGACCGCGCACCGCATTTGCCCCCGCCGTCCGGCCTGGGCTAAGATCAGCCATCGGTCGTCCACGCATGAAACTACCTTCCTCCATTCCTCCAGCGCCCTATGACGGTTCCGCGCTTATTGCCGATCCGATCCATGAATACGTCTCGTTCACCGTGCCCTATGCGACTCCCGATCCGTCCGAGCGCACGGAAAAGGATCTGATCGACTCCCCCTGGGTCCAGCGTCTGCGATACATCTACCAGCTGCAGAGCGCCCGATGGGTCTATCCCTCCGCCGAACATACGCGGTTCGTGCATTCGTTGGGGACCATGCATGTTGCCGGACGGTTTGCCCGTCACCTCTATCCCTTTCTACGACAAGCCGTCCCCGACCTTCCCTCCGCCGCATTCGTGGAAGAATTCTTGCGAATCACCGCCCTCGTCCATGACATCGGGCACGGCCCGTTCTGCCACTTTTTCGATGATAACTATCTGCATGGGTTCGGCCTCTCGCATGAAAAACTCGGCCAGATCATCGTGCGCGAGCATCTAGGCGCACTCATCAAGAAAATCCGGCGCAGCCCGTCCGGCCCTTTCGACCGGGGAGAAGAACTGAATCCGGACCACATCGCCCATGTGATCTTGAAGGAAAAGGGCAAGGACAACTCCCGCATTCCGCGCTGGATCAATGTCCTCCAGCCGATCATTTCTGGCAGCTACACGGCCGACAACCTGGACTATGTCTTGCGCGATGCCTATATGTGCGGCGTCGCGGTGGGACCGGTCGATCTCACCAGGCTGATTCACTACACCATCATCACCGACAAGGGATTTACGATCCACAAGACCGGACTTCCGGCTCTGCACATGTTTCTGAACACCCGCATGTATCTGTACTCGAATGTCTACTATCACCGGACGACCAGGGCGATCGACATCCATCTGCGCGATATCTTCGGCGACACCATGAAGCGGCTGTTCCCCGCCAATCCGGCCCGTCACATGGACGACTACCTGACGTTGACGGATTGGTCGCTGCTGGAAGATGTGCGGCGATGGGAAAAGGCTTCAAGCAGCGCACTCCGCCGCCTGCATGCCGAGTGGGCGCACATCCTCGGGCGGGACGTGAAATGGAAAATGGCCTACAGCACGGTCCTCAAGGAAAAAGGCGTCGAACGGGGCATGGACTTCCCCAGCCACGCACACTTTCAGAAACAGATTCAGTCGGCCCTGTCCCCCAAATTGCGCACCCTCCCCTTCCGCGTCGACATGGCGCCGCTCGACCCTCGACCAGACCCCAAAGACACGCGCGGGACTCCTCTGCTCGTCTATGATCCCGGGACCAAGGGGTTATCCGCCGAGCCCCTGGAAGAATTGCTTGATCTGCTGCCGACCAGGCTCGTGCAATTTCGTATTTATGCGTTGGACCACGACCAGGACGCTGCCCTATCAAGAGCCGCAGCCACCGTCCTCAATAAAACCTCCGCGAGCAGCGAGACGAATTTCTAGCCGGTTGCGGAAACACTCACTTTTTGCATGATCGCGCGCGCTGGACTCCAGGTGCCGTCCCGTGTCATTACACGCTGCAATCAGGCCAACCCGCTGTCCCATCCGCCGATCCAGTAACCTCACCCGAACACCCCTAGGCATGTCACTAGGGCATATGGCATCTATCGGATTTTGCTGTTCTTCCTCATAGTGAACCACATCATCGATCTGTCGGGCACCGTGGACGTTTGATCCGCGGTACCACGCGTTGCCGAGCAGGAGCCCCATGACCAGGGATGGTCTCCACGGGCTAACGACCGAGACACTCACGCCTCGCATTGGCGAACTGGGCCTTTTCACGGTGATGGCCGCCCTCGGCGCGGGCACGTTCCTTCTGGACTGCGTCACTCCCCGTGGCGTTCCCGTGTGGGTTCTGTATGTCCTGCCGCTGATCCTCACCTCCTGGGCGCCCCATCGCTGGAGTTCACGTATCGTCGCAGGAATCTGCACGGCACTGACATTCCTCGGCTACGTGATGTCCAGTGACATGCCTGGAGTCCCAACGTGGCTGCCGCAAACCAATCGTTCCTTCAGCCTCATCATCTTCCCGCTCATTGCCTATGTGATCGATCAACAGAAACGCTTGACTCGTGAATGGCACAAATCAATGGAACTGGCCGCGGAACAGGTGGCCCTGCGGGAACGTTCGCTGCTGCTGAAGAAGACGGCCGAGGAGGTGCAAGACCTCTATGACCGGGCTCCTTGCGGATACCATTCGCTGGACTCCACCGGCCTCGTCGTCGCCATGAACCAGACAGAGCTGGACTGGTTGGGATATACGAAGGAAGAACTCATCGGCAAGAGACGATTCGCGGATTTAATTACCCCTGCCGGGGTTGTCCTATTCAAGGAGCGGTTCCCGCAGTTTATCAGGGACGGGCAGATCAAGGATCTTGAGTTCGAGTTCATTCGGAAAGACGGATCGACCTTTCCCATCCTACTGAGCGCCACGGCGGTGACCGACTCCGCAGGGCGTTTTGTCTCGAGCCGCTCCACGCTCATCGATATGACGGAGCGGAAACGAGCCGAGGAGGCGTTGCAGCGGAGTCATCAATCGCTCGAAGCGCTGGTGGCGGAACGCACGACCACCCTCCTCGAGACCAATCAGCGACTGGAGCAGGAACTGGCGCAAAGCCAGCAGATGCATCGGGCATTGACCGCCAGCGAGAACCGGTTTCGCGAGCTGGTCGAATCGCTGCCGTTGCCCATCTGGACCTGTCTCCCTGACGGCACCTGCGATTACCTGAGTCCGCAATGGGCACACTATACGGGACGGTCCGCAGACGAGCCGTTCAGCACCGGGTGCCTCCAGTACGTCCACCCTGAAGACCGTTCGAGAATTACCGAGCAATGGCACGACGCTGTAACACATGCCCATCCTCTCGATGCTGAACTGCGTTTCAAGCGAGCCGACGGCGTCTACCGCTGGTTTCATGCCCACGCGACGCCCATTCGGGACCAGGACCGCCGTGTGCTGAAGTGGGTGGGCACTTACACCGACATGCATGATCGGAAACAGGCCCAGGAACTCCAGGCCCGGCTGGCCGCCATCGTGGAATCCTCCTCCGATGCCGTCATGAGCAAGTCGCTGGAGGGGCGCATCGAGTCCTGGAACAAAAGTGCCGAACGGATGTTCGGGTACTCCAGCGAAGACATCATCGGCCAACCCGTTACGCGGATTCTGCCGACCGATCGTCACGCGGAGGAATCCATTCTCATCGAGCAGATCAAAGCGGGCATCCGTATCCAACAATTTGAAAGCGTGCGCATCCACAAAGACGGCCACCTCATCCAGGTGTCCTTGACCGTCTCTCCCATTGTGGATGGAAACGGCCATGTTACGGCGGTGTCCACAATCGCTCGAGATATTACGGAACGCAAGCGTGTCGAGCACACCTTGACTCAACAGCGCCGGCTCATCGAACTCTCGTACGACCCGATTTTTTCCTGGGATATGGAACGAGGCATCCTTGACTGGAATCGTGGATGCGAGCAGTTGTACGGCTACACCCGTGCGGAGGCGATCGGGCGAAACAGCCATACGCTCCTCAGCAGTACACCCTCCTGTCCCTTTGACACGATTTACACCGAATTGGAAACCACCGGTGCCTGGACCGGCGAGATTCACCATCGCACCAAAGACGGGCGTGAGCTGCTCGTGGAGAGCCGCTGGGGATTAATGAACGCCGGAGGCCAGCGCCTCGTCCTCGAAACGAACCGGGACATCACCGAACGGCGACAGGCCGAACTGATGATCCTGCAGAAAAACAAGGATCTCGAAACCCTGCTCTACGTCACCTCCCACGACTTGAAGGAACCGCTGCGCGCCATTGAAAGCTTCTCGGTCCTGCTCCAGGAACGGTATGCCGACCGACTGGACGAAAAAGGGCAGGATTTCCTTCGTCGCATCGTCCGGGCCACGCAGCGACTCGACCGGTTACTCACGGATATTCTGGACCTCTCTCGCGCGCAACGCATGGACCCGCCTATCGACGAAATCGGCGCTGATCACCTCGTCCGGGAGGTCTTACGCAGGCTGGAAAGCCGCATCAAAGCCACTGCGGCCAGGATCACGGTATGCACGCCCTTGCCGTACCTGCGGGTCAATACGACCTGGGCGGTCCAAGGCCTCTACAATTTGGTCTCGAATGCGTTGAAGTTTGTGTCGCCTGGGGGAGCACCGGACATTGAGATCGCCCCCCATGTCGAAATCGACCCGGAAGGGGCCGAGCGTGTCGGCCTTGTCGTGAGGGACCGCGGCCCTGGGGTTCCCTCCGATCAGCGCGAGCGCATCTTTGAGTTGTTCCGTCGAGCGGTGGGACGCGACATCGAAGGAACCGGGGCCGGGTTGGCCATCGTGCGCCAAGTCGCCGAACGGCATGGCGGGCGCGCCTGGGTCGCTCCACGAGAGGGCGGAGGATCGGAGTTTTTTCTCACATTCGGCATCACCCGGCAGGTTGTGAAAGAGGGAGGCCATGACGTTGAGACCATTCGATATTCTGATCGCTGAGGACAATGAGGACGACATTCTGCTCATCCGGGAGGCATTCGAAACCGTGAATATGACCAACAGAGTCGCCGTGGTCCGGGATGGGGCCGAGGCAATGGCCTACCTGCGCGGAGAAGGCCCCTTCAGCCACTGTCCGATGCCCGGCATGGTGCTGCTGGACATCAATATGCCGACGAAGACGGGGCTGGAAGTGCTGTCCGACATCAAAGCGGACCCACGGTTTCGCGCGCTCCCCGTCGTGATCCTGACGGTGAGCGAACGGGAGGAGGACATTGTTCGCTCATTCGAACAAGGCGCCTGTTCGTATATTCGCAAACCGGTCACCTTCACCCGCTTTATCGCCGTCGTCAAAGAATTCGAACTGTATTGGACGCTGGTCTCCAAGGTGCCCACGCTGAAGAGATGACCCATGCATGTGTTGTTGATTGAGGACAATGAGGACGATGCGGATCTGATCCGGAGCGCCCTCTGCGAACAGGCCCACCACGACATCGCGTTGGATTGGGCAGACCGACTTGATACGGGCATCGCCAAGTTGATGGCCGGCTCGGTGGACGCCGTGCTCGTCGATTTGTCCCTGCCCGATAGCCACGGACTCGAATCCCTGGACCGCGTGCGACCGCACGCCGGCGAAGCGGCGGTCATTGTGCTGACCGGTCTCGACAATGAGGTCGTCGCTGAAACAGCTCTACTACGCGGTGCGCAGGATTATCTGCTCAAAGGCAGGTTGACCGGTGATGTGTTGAGGCGAGCCATCCGTTACGCCATGGGACGACATCGGGTCGAGCAAGCCTTGCGGAAAAGCGAAGAACGCTTTCATCTCACCTGCCTGGCGACGCAGGACGGCATTTGGGATTGGGACATTGCATCCGGCACCGTCTGGTTCAACGAGGCCTATCAGTCCGTCTACGAACCGGCCGCGCCACATCTCCAGCGGAACCAGATTCCCTGGGCCGATCAGGTGCATCCGGAAGACCGTGAGGCGCTCATCGCCGACCTGACCCGCATCCTTGACTCGAAGCAGCAGTTGTGGACGGCGGAATATCGCTTTCGGAGGAAGGACGGCACGTACGCCTATGTCGTCGACCACGGCTATGTGCTGCGCGATCGTGGACAGAGACCGCATCGGATGATCGGAGCCAAGACCGACATCACCGAACGTCGGCAGGCGGAAACGATGCATGCGGTCCAACTCGCCGTGCGCCTGGCTCTTGAAGAGTCGGTGACGCTGAGTGAAGCAGTACCGCGAATCCTCCGCGCCATAGGCGAACTGCAGGGCTGGACCCTGGGCGCCCTATGGCTCGTGGATTCCCGCGATCAGGCGATGCACTGCAACGCGGTGTGGCATCGAGCCGGTGCCGCCATTGGCGCGTTCACTCGAACCTACCAATCGCTTTCCTTGACACACAAGACGGGCCTCGCCGGACGCGCCTGGAAAACCGGCACCGCCGTGTTCTCCCCCGATATTCTCACCGAAACGGAATTCCCCGCGCGAGAGGCGGCACGGCAGGCCGATCTGCACGGGGCCATCGCGTTCCCGATCTGGACCGGGAAAAATATCCTTGGCATCATCGAGTGCTTCATCTCCGAAGTCCTCCGCCCGACACCCTCACGGTTGGAGCGCATCTCCGAGTTAGGCGCCATGATCAGTCAATTCCTCAACAGGAAAGACCTCGAACGGCAGTTGCGGCAAGCCCAGAAAATGGAAGCCCTGGGCCGCATGGCCGGCGGCGTCGCTCACGACTTCAACAACTTGCTGACCATCATCAACAGTTGGGCCGAATTACTCACGGAGGAACCGGGACTCACCTCTCGCGCGCAACGCGGCATGGCCCAAATCAGAGATGCCGGCAACAAGGCGACCGGCTTGACCAGGCAGCTCTTGGCGTTCACGCGCCACCAGATCGTCGAACGTCAACCCCTGAGCCTGAACGACCGTGTGAGCGATATCGTCGACCTCATGAAGCGCGTCATCGGCGAAGACATCCAACTCGTCCTGAGGTTGGATCCGACGCTGGGGCGCATCAAGGCGGATGCGGGGCAGATCGAGCAGGTGGTGATGAATCTCGTCGTCAATGCCCGAGACGCCATGCCGCACGGCGGACGGCTCGAATTAGAAACCGGGGAAGTAATGGTCACCCACTCCGATCCCTTCTGGCCCGATCCGTTGGTCCCCGGTCCCTACGTAACCCTCGCGGTGCGAGACACCGGCTGCGGGATGAGTGTCGAAACCTTGGGGCATCTCTTCGAACCCTTCTTCACGACAAAAGAGTTAGGCAAAGGCACCGGACTGGGCCTGTCTACCGTCTACGGCATCGTCAGACAAAGTGGAGGTACTGTGGGCATTACGAGCGAACTGGGAAAAGGCACGACGTTTACGATCTACCTTCCTCGCATCACCGAGGACGCCGACGCATTCCAGCCGTCGTCGCCGACCAAGCCGGCGGGCGAACGATCCGCGACCATTTTGCTGGTGGAAGACAACGATATGGTACGCGGCTTGGCCCATACCATCCTCGTCGCCCAGCACTACCACGTGGTGGCGGCACGATCCGGCGAGGAGGCCTTACGGCTGGTGCGAGACCAGGGTCGGCATATTGCGCTGTTGGTGACCGACATGGTGATGCCGGGAATAGGAGGCGCGCAACTGGCCAGTGAGCTCCAGGCCCTGCAGCCGGATCTCAAAGTCATCCTCACGTCAGGCTATTCGGAACAGGACAGCGCGCTCCTGCAGCAACTCGATGCCCGGATGGCGTTCTTACCGAAACCCTACACCCCGGAATCGCTGACACGGGCCGTGGCCTGCGCGCTTGAATCGCCCGCGCAGCAGGATACTTGTCGGGATCACTCCCAGACACCCTGATCGTATGGATCTTATCGGTAGGAACCGGTGAGAAGGAGACGGGCTACCGTGTGTCACCGCCGACGGCGGCGGGAGTGACGTCCGGCTGTGCGGCACCGGCGGGAGCCGCCACCACCGGAAGATCGGCGGCGGGATTCTTCGAGAACGGAAGGTCGAGCAGCGTGTAGGGATTCACGCGAGCGCCGTTGACCTTCATACCCCAATGCAAGTGCGGGCCGGTCGCCCGACCGGTGGCGCCGACTTTCCCGATCACCTGGCCGGCCCTGATCAAATCGCCTTCCTTGACCAGCACGTCGGACAGATGAAAATACATCGAGTACAGTCCAAGCCCATGGTCCACGAAGATGCCTCGGCCCGAAAAGATATGATCCACGACAAGGCGGACCACCCCGTCGTTGCTGGCCATGACGTCGGTTCCCATCGGAGCGCCGATATCCTCCCCATTGTGCGGATTTCTGGACTGCCCGTTCATGATGCGGACGCTGCCGAATATTCCCGTGCGCTTGCCGTGCACCGGTTCAATGAAACCGGTCTGCCACAATCGCATGCCGGACTCCTCGGCCAACGCCTTGCGCACCTGCTCCTGTTCGGCTTTCCACCGGGCGGCGGCTTTCGCATCGAGGTCCACTTTATCCTTCGGCAGCGTAAGATGCTCGACCGAAAACTTCTCCTTCACGACTAACACCTGAAAGGAGAAATGCCGTGTGTGTTCCCCAGCCTCTGCATCGATCGTCAATTCATGCGCACCGGGCTCGTCCTGAAGGTCGATGCCGAGCAATCCCATGTACCCTGTTCCTCCAACGGCAGGATTCGGAAACAGTGGAATGGTGCGGCCCAGGAACCGTCCCTTCACGCGCGCGGCATCCTTCAGGTCGGGAACCGAAATCACGACGACTTGCCCTTGCTTGCCGCTGAACTGTCCGTCTCCGCCGCGCGGCACCGGCCCCGTGTTGGGAAACAGCTCGACCGGAAATACGCTGGCCAGCAGCACGACGGCAATGATGAGAAAGCGATCGAGAAATGACATGGCTGTGGCTCGATTCAATGCGTCACGCCGCCTTACCGATACATCCGCGCCCCGGACACCTGCGACAACAATTCTTCAACCCGCCGATTGACGGCGCTGAACGGGTCCATACAGAGGATCGTTTCCTCCCAGTAGCCGTTCAGTTTCAAGTAGGTCCAGTCGACCGTATACGATCGGTTCTTGGCCCTGGCAAATCGGATAAAATCGCCCCGAACTTTGGCCCTCGTGGTCTGCGGCGGCACCGACATGGCTCGCTGCACCGCTTCTTCTTCGACCACGCGAACCGCCATCCCGCGGTTCTCCATCAAATAATACAGCCCTCGGGTGCGTTTGACGTCATGAAACTGCAAATCCAGCAGGAAGACCCGGGGGTCGTCCCAGCCGCAATCTTTCTTGTCAGTATAGGATTGAATCAGATGCTTTTTCATCACCCAATCGACTTCGTGGACGAGTTGCATCGGATCTTCCTCCAGTCGATCCAAGACCGACACCCACTTCTCCAGCACATCGTCCAACACCGGATCATGTGCCTGCGCGTCGAGGAACTCCGCCGCCCGCTTCACGTAGACCCGCTGGATTTCGATCGCGGTCATCTGCCGGCCGTCATCCAGCTTCACCTTCTTGTTCAGCGTCGGGTCGCGGGAAATCTCGCGAATGGCCTTCACGGGATCTTCGAGTTCCATGCCGGTCACGGAGAACCCCGCTTCGATCATCGAGAGCACTAAGGTGGCCGTTCCCACTTTGAGGTAGGTGGCATATTCGGACATGTTGGAATCGCCCACAATGATGTGGAGCCGCCGATATTTTTCCGCATCGGCATGCGGTTCATCCCTGGTATTGATGATGCTTCGCGAAGAGGTCGTCGACGACGAGGTTTTCTCGTGGATGTGCTGCGCCCGCTGGGAGATGAAGTATTGCGGCTTGCCTGAAACTTTCAGCACCTTACCGGCGCCGGAATAGATCTGCCGGGTGACGAAAAATGGAATGAGTTGCTCAGTCACCTTCCAAAAATCCACATCCCGACGCATGAGATAGTTCTCATGGCAGCCGTAGGTGTTTCCGAGCGAGTCGGTGTTGTTCTTGAAAATATAGATCTCGCCTGAAAGGCCCTCTTCCCGAAGCCGCTCCTCGGCCGCCGGCAGACAGGCTTCCAACAGGCGCTCGCCCGCCTTGTCGTGGATCACCAGATCGAGAATGTTATCGCACTCCGGCGTGGAGTACTCGGGATGGCAGCCGGTATCCTGATAAAACCGCGCGCCGTTGACCAGGAAGGCGTTGGACGGCCAGCTATTGGGGATCAGCCCTTCAAAGATATAGCCAAGTACCTTCTCCATCGGAAGATAGATCTTCCCGTTCGGAGAAAAGATCAGGCCATACTCGTTCTCCAGGCCGAAAATACGTTGTTGCATGGAACAACCTCTCGTCCACAGTTGCTTTCAGAATACACCGTGACGTGCACTGCTTCAACCGCAGCCGAGATTTACCATGCGTTCGACATTGCGCAACAGGCTGACGTGTGGACCAGAGGCCGTAGAAAGACGGCCGTCGTGGGCAGGGGGCTCAGCTGAAGAGTTGGGAGATATCGGCGCTGCTCAAGCGCCTGAACTTTCGCCCCTGGCGGTTCCGGTCGAGCACGGCCACTTCGAGATTCTCAGAGGGAATCTTCTGCGTCGCGACCTGCTCGAGGGCGGCATGACAGCGCCGCAATCCATCCCTCAACGTCGGCGGTTGCGGGCTGGCGTGTTCGCGCAAGTATTGCTGCACCGCCTCGGACCGTCCCCCGATCACCGCAAGGTTCTTTTCATCCACGATGCTGCCGTCGAAGGAGATCCGGAAAATTTCATTGGCCTGGCCGTTCACCCCGACCTGCACGACCAGAATTTCCACCTCCAACGGTTTCACATCCGTACTGAAGGCCGTTCCAAGACTCTGCGAATATGCATTCGAGAGGGTTCTGGCACTCACGTCTTCGCGGCTGTACATATAGCCGGTCAGGTCGGCGTGGCGAATCCCCGCCTTGCGAAGGTGCTCGAATTCGCTGTACCGCCCCGCCCCGGCAAAGGCAATGCGGTCATACACCTCGGACACCTTGTGCAGCGACGCGCTGGGATTATCCGCCGCAAGCAGGATGCCGTCGAGATATTCCAATGCAATGATGGAGCGGCCTTTGGCGATGCCTTTTTTGGCATACTCCGCCTTATCCTGCATCATTTGTTCAGGCGAGACGTAGTACGGCAACGGCATCGACTAGGATCTCCTTCGCTCTGCGAGTATGCTGTCGTACAAGGCGCGAACCCGTTCTTCCGGCACATCGACAATGCCGGCGCCACTGACGATCTTGGCCGTCGGAAAAATCCCTCGAACCAGATCCGGTCCGCCGGTTCCGACGTCTTCATCGGCGGCGTTGTACAACGCCAGCAGGCCCACTCGAAGCGCCTCGTCTTCCTGCAGGCCCGGTCGGTAATATTCCCGCATCGTGTTGCGGGCGTCCTTGCCGCCCGACCCGATGGAATGGTGATCGGACTCCTCGTACCGACCGCCTGTAATGTCGTACTTGAAGATCCGCCCTTCTTTCCTCTTCAGGTCGTACCCGACATAGAGCGGCATCACGACCAAGCCCTGGAACACCATGGGAAGATTGGCTTTCACCATTTGTCCCAGCTTGTTGGCCTTGCCCTCGCACGAGAGTTGGAAACCTTCCAACTTTTCGTAATGCTCGAGTTCGGTTTGAAAGAGCTTGGCCATCTCGATGCAGGGCCCGGCGGCTCCGGCGATCGCCATGGCGGAATAGTCGTCGATGCGAAAGACCTTTTCGATGCGCCGGTCGGCGATTTGAAATCCCTCTGTTGCCCGACGATCGCCGGCAATGATCGCCCCGTCTCGATACTTCAACGCCAAGACCGTGGTTCCATGGGGCACCGCCACGGCGCCGGCCCGACTCAAGTCCACCGGAACGGTCGCTCGTTGCCCTGAAAGATCCCCGAGACCGGGACGTAACTCGGGATGGCATTGGGTAAGAAAGTCGAAAAAGCTGGAGCCGTCATGGTGTGGGAGCGAAGAGTGATGTGTCATGCAGGTGTCGCAATCAGGACGAAAGTTTTGCCAACAAGGCCGCGGCGGTTTCCGCTTGAGAGAGGAGTTCGCCCGTCAGCGCTTCGGTTCCGCGCAACGGATCCATCAAGGGAATTCTTTTGATCTTGTTCTGGCCGATATCAAACAGCACGGACGTCCAACTCGCCCCGTAGACGACATTCGGGTACTTTCGGACGCACTGGCCCCTGAAAAACGCCCGCGTGCCGACAGGCGGATTCATTTCCGCCCGTGCGATTTCAGGATCCAACACAATCCGTTCAATCATGTGGCTTCGTTCGAGCGTGTAATACAGCCCCTTCTCGGGCCTGACATCGTGATACTGAAAATCCATCAGCCGAACGCGTGGATCATCCCAGCCACAGGACTTGCGATCCATATAGGACTCGATCAAGTAGCGCTTGGCGACCCAGTCCAATTCCCGCACTAACGATCGCGGGTCCCGCTCCAATCGATCAAGCACATCTTCCCAGCGCACCAACACATCCTTCGTCACCTGGTTCAACTCATGGCACGCAAAGTAGCCTTGTGCAGCCTTCAGGTACGCGCGCTGCACCGCAATAGCCGTCGATGAGGTACCGTCGGCCAGCTTCACGCTCTCCTGGACCCGCACGTCGCGAGACACTTGCTTGATGGCGTTGACGGGATCCGCGAGGGAGAGTTTCGGAAGGTCTGCGCCGGCTTCAAGTAACTCCAGCACGATCGACAGCGTGCCCACTTTCAGGTAGGTCGACAATTCAGCCATATTGGCATCGCCGACGATGACGTGGAGCCTCCGGTATTTGGTCGAATCGGAATGGGGTTCGTCCCGCGTGTTGATGATCGGCCGACGAACCATCGTGTTCAGGTCGACGAGAGTTTCAAAAAAATCGGCGCGTTGGGAAATTTGATAGTCGACGGGACTGGTTTGATTCTCCGCCCCGACCTTTCCCGAGCCGGCGTAGATGCTGCGAGTCACCAGGAACGGCGTCAACACTTGCGTGATCCGTTCGAACGGCACGGAGCGGGCGACGAGATAATTTTCGTGATAACCGTAGCTGTTGCCCTTGCCGTCGGAGTTGTTCTTATACAGGACGAACTGGTCCCGGCCCCGCTCTTTCGTAATCTGCCCCAACGCCTGCGCCACAATGCGCTCCCCGACCCGCTCGAAGGCGACCACTTCCCTGGCGTTGGTACATTCGGGAGTGGAGTATTCTGGATGCGCCCCGTCGACATAGAGCCGGCCCCCGTTCGCCAACACCTTGTTCAGCTGCCGATTGTAGTCGGGCCCAGGCCGTTCCCGCTCCCCATCGACTTCAAACCCGCGTGCATCCAGCAGGGGGTTCTCATTCTCGTAGTCCCACACCGCGTGAGGCGCAGGCAGGTTGGGGTAATGACCGATGAGATGTATGGAGTTGGCCACCGGATCGGCCGCATTCGGATCCCGGCTGGCGATCCCGAATTCCGTCTCCGTGCCGATGACGCGCGATGGGGGGTGCGTATGGGAGTCGTTCATGAAATTTCGAGCTACAAGTAGTGACCGGTGTTGACGGTTTCAATCTGACGCGCCTCAGCAGGCCCGCCGCTGATCGTCCGAAGGTGGACAATCTTCTCGCCCTTCTTGCCTGCAACCTTCGCCCAATCGTCCGGATTGGTCGTATTCGGCAAGTCCTCGTGCTCCTTGAACTCTTCACGAATCGCCCGGATCAAATCTTCTGCCCGTAGACCGGTCCCTTCTTGTGCGATCGCGCGTTTCACCGCGAACTTCTTGGCGCGCGAGACGATGCCTTCAATCAAGGCTCCGCTGGCAAAATCTTTGAAGTACAGCACTTCCTTCTCACCGTTCGCATACGTCACTTCGATGAATTTATTCTCGTCCGTCGTGGCGTACATGGCATCGACGGTCATGGTCATCAGCCCGTCCACCAGCGCCCGCCGATCCCCGCCATGCCGTTTGAGGTCTTCGTCGGCAAACGGCAAGTCGGTCGTCACATACTTCGAGAAAATATCCCTGGCCGCCGCCATATCCGGCCGACCGACTTTCACTTTCACGTCAAGGCGGCCTGCCCGGAGCACCGCCGGGTCGATCAGATCCTGGCGGTTGCTCGCGCCGATGACGATCACATTGGTCAGGCGCTCCACCCCGTCGATCTCGGAGAGGAATTGCGGCACGATGGTCGACTCGATGTCCGATGAGATGCCCGTGCCGCGCGTACGGAACAGCGCATCCATCTCGTCGAAAAAGACGATGACCGGATGGCCGTCGTCGGCACGTTCCTTGGCCTTCTTGAAGACTTCGCGCACCTGCCGCTCGGACTCACCGACATACTTGTTCAGCAGTTCGGGGCCTTTGACATGGAGGAAATAGCTGCGCAGTTGCCTATCCTTCAAATGCCCCAGCTTCTTGGCGATCGAACTGGCAACGGCTTTCGCAATCAGGGTCTTGCCGCAACCCGGGGGCCCATACAGGAGAACCCCTTTCGGTGCGCTCAACTTATAGTTGGAAAAAATATGCGGGTACAGGAACGGCAGTTCCACTGCATCGCGAACCTGATCGATTTCCTTCTGAAGTCCGCCGATGTGCTCGTAATCCACATCCGGCACTTCTTCAAGCACCAGCTCCTCGGCTTCCGACTTGGGCAGCTTCTCGATGACGCACCCTGATCGCACGTCGTACAGGAGATGATCTCCGACACTGAGTCGTTCACTGAGCAGCGGCTCGCCGAGTTCCGCCACCTTCTCTTCGTCGAAATGCAGGGTGACCAGCGCCCGGTTGCCCTCCAACACGTCTTTCAAGCGAACCACTTCCCCCTGCACGTCGAACCCACGGACCGCGATCACATTTAATGCTTCATTGAGAATGACTTCCTGCCCTTTACGCAGGTCTTTCGCCTTGATGGAGGGATGGAGGCTCACCTTCATTTTGCGACCGGAGACGTAGACATTCCCGGTGCCGTCGGTATCGAGACTGGAGAAAATTCCGTAGGTCGAGGGAGGAGCCGTCAGTTTTTCAACCTCGGCTCGCAATGTTTCGATTTGGGATTTGGCTTCTTGAAGGGTGGCGACGAGCTTTTCGTTCTGCTTCGTTGTCTGTTCGAGCTGGTACCGTGACTGGTAGAGCCGCCGAATCTCCTCCTCCATCGACTGGATTTGGGTGCGAAGCTTCTCGACTTCGCGCGCGTGCTCGTCGTTTTTGTGTGTCACGACTCCCTCTCCGTCAGAAAGTGATTGAGTCAGGCGCTTGACGGAATCTCGGAAGGACCGGAGTCGGCCTGAACTCCCTTTTGGGTCGGCCATTGCCCCACTCTTCGGATCGGTAATAATCCTTGTCAGTGACGGTCATCCGCACTTTTTCGGATTCTAACACCCGTCTAGGGGGTGGTCAACTGCAGCACCAGGCGACGGCGCGTGACATGGTTGTGCGCAACACATGTTCGCCTCGAGAGATCTCCTGTTCACTCTTGGTCGACCGCCGAGCGCAACGCTGTGGTTGCCTGCTCCACATCGGCTGCGCTCAGAATCGACGACAACACGGCCACACCGAATGCCCCTGCTCGTCTGGCCTCGCGCGCACGAGCTGCGGTCATGCCGCCGATGGCAAATATCGGAATACGCACGCTCCGTGCGGCCTGTTCAAGCACCGCGAGTCCGAGCGGCGCTCCATAGGCTCGTTTGGACGGCGTGTCATGGATCGGCCCCAGCACCACGAAATCAGCCCCTTGCTGTTCGGCCGCCAGTGCGCCCTCAATGGAATGCACGGAGGCTCCCAGCAATTGAGATGGCTGCAGCAGGCCTCGCGCCACCGCGACCGGCACACTACTCTCTCGCAAATGCACGCCGTGAGCCGATACGGCGAGGGCCAGATCTACACGGTCGTTGATGAGGAGCTTCACCTGCGGCAGTTCACGTTGTAGCGCCTCCGCGACTGCACGGAGATCACGAACGGGAAGGTCACGTTCGCGTAGTTGAATGGCCCGCACACCCGCCGCGACCGCCTGGCGAAGTACCGACAACAACGGCCGCCCGGCGGTCTGCTGACGATCAGTGACGAGATAGAGACGGAAATCGACGGAAGGCATCAGGGGGAAGTTGTGAGTGCGGAATTGACGCATTGAATCGCGCTTGGAACTTTGGACTCCTCACTCACAACTTATGACTCATGACTCAATACTTCTTACAGCATCCCTTCGATCGGGCTACTCGCCGTCGCATAGAGTTTACGGGGAATGCGCCCCGCCTTGTAGGCCAATCGGCCGGCCCAGACGGCGTATTTCATGGCTTCCGCCATCGCGATTGGGTCTTGCGCTCCGGCGATTGCGGTATTCATCAACACCGCATCGGCGCCGTATTCCATCGCCAGTGCGGCATCGGAAGCCGTTCCCACCCCGGCGTCCACAATGATGGGCACCTTCACGGTCTCCATGATGATTTTCAGGTTGTAGGGATTTCGGATTCCCAACCCGGAGCCGATCGGAGCCGCAAGCGGCATGACCGCCGGACACCCGATATCCACCAGTTTCTTCGCCACGATCGGGTCGTCGTTCGTATAGGGCAGAACGATGAACCCTTCTTTGATGAGAATCTTGGCCGCTTCGATCAAGCCTGCCGTGTCGGGAAACAGCGTTTTCTCGTCCCCGAGCACTTCCAACTTCACCAGATCGGACACGCCGGCCGCCCGCGCCAACCGAGCATAGCGCACGGCGTCTTCCACCGTGTAGCAACCAGCCGTGTTCGGCAGGATGATGTATTTCTTCGGGTCGAGATAATCGAGGAGATTTTCCTTGGTGCGATCTGTAATATTGACGCGACGGACCGCCACCGTGACCACATCCGCACCGGACGCATCGATCGCCTTTTTGGTTTCCGCGAAATCCTTATATTTTCCAGTGCCGACCCACAGACGCGATTGAAATTCCCTGCCGGCGATCACCAACCGATCATTCATCGTAGTCATCCCCTAGTACCCTCCACCGCCGATGAAGCTTAATATTTCCACCCGATCTCCATCACGAAGGCCACGGGTCTCAAAGTCGTTCCTGTCCAGAATCTCCAGATTCAACTCCACCGCCACGCGATCGGTCCTGATGTCCAATTCCCGCAACAGCCCTGCCACCGTCTGCCCCTCGCCCGTTCCTCGCGATTCACCATTGACATGGATATTCACCGAATCACCTCACGACGTTGAGTCATCCTATGAAACGGGAAAACCGGTTGTCAACCAACGCTGGCCGGCCCTTGCCGTTTGCTACCGCTTGCCAGCACAATGGCGCGTTGCGCTTCTTGGAAGTCGATAATGGATCACCGCGCTCAGCAACTCGCCCGGATCTTTCGCGCCACGGCTCAGCTCCTCGCGGCCCAACGCGCCAATCCTTATCGAGTTCGCGCCTACCGGAACGCCGCCGACGCGATCCTCGCCGTGACCGGAGATCTGGCCGACTTGGCGGCTCGCCATGCATTACAGGACATCCCGGGAATCGGGAAGGACTTAGCGGGGAAAATTGAAGAGTTTCTCTCTACAGGCACGATCCGCGCCTATGAAGAGCTGAAGACGCCGTTGCCGGAGGAAGTGGCAGCCTGGGCGTCGCTGCCCGGCCTTTCCGATGCATTGGTGAGTTATCTCTATTTCAGGCTGAATATCCGCACGCTGGACGATCTGGAATCCCTGGTTGCGTCCCATCTGTTGCGGACGCAACCAGGATTTTCCGGATCGGAAGAGGAATTGATCGCGGCTATCCGCCGACAGCGTCACCCGACAGGGCTTACGCCGCCGGACGAAGCTCCTTGAAGATCTTCCAGGTCTTGAGCAGTTCCACGGCTTTCTGCAACTGCACATCGTCATCCACGGAAATTTCTCCGCCTGCGTCACCCAGTGAGACGGCGCCGTTCTTATGCGCCGAGTCCTCCGCCGGCTTGGGAGCCGAATCCTTTCCCGTGGTTGCGCCCTTCGCCGTCTTCGGTTCAGATTCTTTCCCGTCCTTGTCCCCGGCTTTCGCCACCGCCGGCGGCTGAAGCTTGACGACAATGTCGGGCGTGATTCCGGTCGACTGAATCGAACGACCCTTCGGCGTGTAATACTTCGCCGTCGTGAGGCGCAAACCCGATCCGTCACCGAGCGGGAGGATCGTTTGCACCGATCCTTTGCCGAATGAGGTCGTGCCGACGATCACCGCACGTCCCCAGTCCTGCAAGGCACCGGCGACAATTTCGGATGCACTCGCGGAGCCCTCATTCACCAGGATGATCATCGGAGAATCCTCCAGTGTCTCCTTGGTCTTGGAGAACCACTCGTCCTTCTTCCCCTCGCGGCCCTTCGTGTAGACAATCAATTTTCCGTTCCCCACGAACTGCTCGGACACGTCAACCGCTGCCGTCAGCAAGCCGCCGGGATTGTTCCGCAGATCGAGAATCGTGCCCTGGACCTTCTGCTCCTTGAATTGCTTCAGCGCTCGGCCGAGGTCCCGGCCCGTGGCTTCTTGGAACTGGGTCAGCCGCACATATCCGATGGTGTTGTCGAGCACCTTGAACTTCACGCTCTCAATCTTGATGGTATCGCGCACCAGGGAGAACGCCAATGGATCGGCCGTGCCGTCGCGCTGGATCGTCAAATTGACCTTGGTCCCCTTCGGACCGCGCATCTTTTGTACGGCATCCATCAGGGTCAAGTCCTTGGTGGGCTCATCGTTCACTTTGGTAATGAAGTCGCCGGCCTTAATGCCGGCCCGGTGGGCGGGCGTGCCCTCGATCGGAGAAATCACCGCCAACCGGTTCTCTTTCACACCGATTTGAATCCCAACTCCGCCGAACTCGCCCTTGGTCTCGACCTGCATTTCCTTATACATCTCTGGGGTCATATAGGCGGAATGGGGATCGAGCGTCGACAACATGCCGCGAATCGCACCCTGCACGAGGTCTTTCACCTTGGTGTCGTCCACATAGTGCTTCTGCACCTGTGTCAACACCTCGGAAAACGTCCGCAATTCCTCATAGGTTTCGGACGCGTGTCCGGTCCGTTCCAACCCCTTTTCCAGGATCAGGCCGATGCCTAAGGCCACCGTCACCATCAGTAAAAGATATAACCACCGTCGGCTCCGCCGCTGTTCCATAACGTGGGTTCCTTCCTCTCCGAGGCCTACCGCTTAGACAGCCACACCAGGGGATCGACCGGCTCCGCCCCTTCGCGCAGCTCAAAATAGAGCGTATTTTCTCCCGTCATGCCCGTATCGCCCGTCTCACCGATCGCTTCCCCTGCCTCAATCCTGGCACCGACGGTGGTCAAGATCTTTGATGCATGGGCGTAGAGTGAAAACACTCCATTGGCATGATCCATAATTATAACCAGTCCATACCCTTTCAACCAGTCCGCATAGACGACCTGACCGGCCAGGACCGATCGTATATTACTCCCTTCCGCCGCGCGAATCTCAATGCCTTTCCGCTGGATATAGGTGTTAAACGTGGGGTGCTTCTGCCGGCCGAAGTAGGAGACCACCTGCCCATCGGTCGGCCACAAGAGGGTGCCGCGCAACGCCCGCAGGCCTCCCCCGACGGAAGGCGGACGACTCGCCAGGGCGGCCCGACGCCTGGCCTCCAATTCCTTCAACAGACTATCGACCCTGGTGGCCGAACGTTCCAGTTCTTCCACCGCTCGATCATGCGATTCTTTTTCCTGCGTAATCTTGGCCAGATAGACTCGTTTCTGCTTCTTCAATCCCTTGATCTGAGCCAGCTTCTCTTCCGTGCTGACCTTATAGGCCAGCATACCCTGACGCGCCTCCTCCCGGCTCCGTTCGACTTCAGCAATCCGCTCGGCATCCCGGCGATAGGTTTCCATGATCTCATACTCCCGCTGCGTCACCGCGGAGAGATAGCGAAACCTCCGTTGGAAATCTCCTGCCGAACTAGCCGCCAGCAGCGTCTTCAGTTGCCAGAACCGCCCCTCAACATACTGAACCCGCAACCGAGCGGCAATGGCATCCTGCCGTTCATCGATCCGCTCGGACAGCCGACTCAGCTGTACGCTCATCTGCTCGATTTCCAGATCCTTCTTTTTGAGCTTTCTCACGATGTCCTGATGTTCCTGCCGATGGCGGACCAAGCGCTCATCCAGCGACTGCAACCCTTGCAACACCGATTCGCGCTTTTTCTCCGCCTCGTCCGCCTTCTTGCGTTTCTCGACGATCGTGCCGCGCAACTTCTCCAGGGTCTTCTTTTCCCGCTCGATCTTGTCCGCGTACGAGTCCTTGCGCTCGGCGGCCTGCGACAGGGGAATCGCGAGCAGGACCAACTGGAACATCAGCAAGGCGCAGCCCCATCGACCCCACCTCATGCCCGTCCCTCTCCGACACGTAACAGCGAGAGGACACTCCCGGCGCACCCCAGAAACAACCCGACAAAAACGAGCACGGCGCACATGTCGAGCGAAAAGAACGTCAGCAACGCGTCGACCCCCAGAAAGCGGGTAGCCGAATGGATCTCATGACGAAACAGCTCGAACCCGGCTTTGAGAATCACCAAAGACAGGGCACTGCCACAGAGACCGAGCGCCGCCCCCTCAAGGACATAGGGCACACGAATGAACGTCGCGCTCGCGCCGATCAGGCCGAGGATTTCAATCTCCTCGCGACGCGAATAGAGCGCCAGGCGGATGGTATTCGCGATGATCGTGACCGACGCGGCGGACAAAATCACGCCGACAATGATCGCGGCCACTTCGATGTACCGCACGATCCCGGCCAACGCCTCCACCCATTCCTGATTATATTGAACCTGGCCGACTCCGGGGATCAACTGCGTACGAGTGGCCCAGCGCCGCATGGCCTCCGCCGAACGCGAATCCGCGGCCAGGGTCACCACGAACGAGGCGGGCAACGGATTCTGTCCAAGCCCTTGGAGCAACCGGGACTCCGACGGAAACTGAGCCTGAAAATCAGCCAACGCCCGCTCTTTGGACACATAGCTGAGAGATCGAACCGCTCGATCGGCGCGTAGCTGCACCTCGATCTCGCCTCGGGCAGACTCGGGGAGATCGTCCTGCACATACACCATCACTTGAATGTCCTGCTCCAGCGAGGCGGCCATGGCTTTAAGGTTGACATAGAGCAACAAAAATACGCCCACGCAGGCAAACGTAAACGCGGTCGTGGCCACAGCGACGACCGTCGTCGTTCGATTCGTCAAGACGTTGGCGACCGCTTCCCGCAGCAGGTACAGCAGACGCCTCACGAGCACACCTGTTCCCGGGCGACAACCTTCCCATGCTCCAGCGTGATGACCCGGCGATTGACCTGCGCCAACACATTGGGATCATGCGTCGCCACGATGATCGTCGTGCCTCTGGCGTTGATCGCCTTGAACAACTCGATAATTTCGCGTGTCAAATCCGGGTCCAGATTCCCGGTCGGTTCATCCGCCAAGAGCATGATCGGCCCGTTGACGATCGCGCGTGCAATACACACGCGCTGCTGTTCCCCGGTGGAGAGCCCGGGAGGGAAGAGATCTTTCTTATGGTCCAACCCGACGGAGCGTAACGCTTCCGTCACCTTGCGTCGGATGTCCGGAGTGGACGCGCCTTGCACCAGCAAGGGGAGCGACACATTGTCAAACACGGTTTTCTTCGGCAGGAGTCGGAAATCTTGCAACACCACACCGACTTTTCGACGAAGCACCGGAATTTCCGAGGCGCGCAACTTGGCGAGACTGCGTCCCTGGATCAGTATCTGCCCCTCCTCTGGACGTTCCGCCCCGATCAACAACTTCAGCAAAGTTGATTTTCCGGCACCGCTCGGGCCCATCAACAGGACGAACTCGCCCTTCTCAATTTCGAGCGTGACATCGGAGAGCGCAGGACGACGATCGTAATATTTTGAGACATGAAAGAGTTGAATCATGAATCGCGCCACTGGCAGCGAACGGAGCGCCCGGCGTCACCGGCCGCTCCCCGCCTCACAGAACAAGCAACGGATGCGTCATGGCGAAGCTTTCCTCGCTCCTACCATCGCAGATCATCCCCTTCGACGTCGAATGCATTCGCAATATGTTGCACGGCTGCGCCTGGAACGGCATCATCCTGGATCAGCACGACATCAAAGCGGCACGGTCGATCTTCGATCCGATGTTGAGCAAGATACTGTGCCGCCAACCGGATTAGCTTTGCACGTTTCCGTGCATCGACCGCCTCAATAGCGCCGCCGAACGCCCCAGTCCGCCTCCGCTTCACCTCAACGAACACGAGCACCCCCTGGTCATCTGCGACCAGATCGAGCTCGCCCAATGCAGAGCGCACGTTCCGGCCAAGGATTCGAAAGCCTCGGTTACGCAAGAAGGCTTCGGCCTGGCCCTCTCCTTCATCTCCCACCAGGCGGCGGCGGTCACCCATCAGTCACGTCCCCTTCACACCGAGGCCACCGGCGGCGGGACGTCCACTCCGTCGCATGCACCACACTCCCGCACCGGAGCAAAACTGCGCCGGTGGATTGCGCATGGACCATGCGCCCGAAGGAGGTGGAGATGTTCCGGGGTCCCGTACCCTTTATGCTCGGCAAAATTGTAGTGGGGATACCAGCGGTGATATTCGACCATCAGCCGGTCTCGCGTCACCTTCGCAACGATGGATGCCGCCGCAATCGAACAGGAGAGGCCGTCACCCTTGATGATCGAGCGTTGGGGGATGGAAAGCCCGGAGAGCGTCACGGCATCGAGCAGCACAAAGTCCGGCCTGAGTGGAAGCGCGTCCAACGCCCGACGCATTGCCAGACGGGATGCCTCAAGAATGTTCAACCGATCGATCTCTGCCTCCGTGGCAGCACCGATCCCGACGCCGGTCGCCCGACGCACAATCTCGCGAAAGAGTCGGTTGCGTTCGGATTCTGAAATCTGTTTGGAATCGTTCAGCCCAGGCAGGCGACAGCGACGCGGCAATAGTACAGCGGCTGCGACAACGGGACCGGCGAGAGGCCCACGTCCGGCTTCATCCAGGCCGGCGATAAAGCGATACCCGCGCGACCGAGCCTCCCCCTCGAACTCCTCGGAAGGGCCGCCAGTCGCCGGGTTCAGCCTCTCAGCCACACGTGCGCCTCTGTCCAGCTCGCATGTGGTCGGCGGGACTACGCCTTTGCGGCTGCCGCTTCCTGTTTGGCAGCGGCCTGCGCCTTGCCTTCGACCTTAAACTCGCGGTCTTCCACCTTGGCAAACTTGCCTTTTTTGGTCCGCAAATAATACAGCTTGGCACGGCGGACACGCCCCTGACGCACCACGTCGACCTTGGCCACGTTGGGTGAATGGATCGGGAACGTCCGCTCGACGCCGACGTTATAGGACAGCTTACGCACCGTGAACGTCTCGCTGTTCAACGTTCCTTTTCGGGCAATCACAGTCCCTTCATACACCTGGATACGTTCTTTCTCACCTTCAACGACTTTCACATGCACGCGAACGGTATCCCCGATCTCGAACTTGGGTGCCGTTTTCTTGGTTAAGGATCGTTGGATCCGCTCTAGCCGATTCATAGTCTCTCTCCTCCTCTCAACGAACAGGTACCTGTACCAGACTCTCTTGCATCACTTCATTGAGTAACCGTCGATCTTCCACTCCGAGCTCGCGATCCCGTAACAAATCCGGCCGCTTGAGATACGTGTTCCGCAAGGCTTCCTTCCGGCGCCACACTCGAATGGCCTCGTGGTGCCCCGAGACTAACACTTCGGGAACCACCATGCCGCGCACCTCCGCCGGTCTGGTATAGTGCGGATACTCCAACAACCCCTCGGTAAAGGACTCTTCGGCCGCCGACGCCGCATCACCGAGAACGCCGGGGACCAAGCGAGCAGCGGCATCAATCATCACCAATGCCGGCAACTCTCCACCGGTCAGCACATAGTCGCCGACAGAAATCTCCTCGGGATGCAGCGCTAACCGAACACGCTCGTCCATCCCTTCATAATGCCCGCACACGAACACGATGACCCGTTCGTCCTGCGCCAGAGAGTGCGCCAATTCCTGCGTGAACGGACGCCCCTGCGGTGACGGCACAATCACTCGCAGGGTCGTTGGCGGACAAGCGGTCTGATACCGCGCACGTAGCGCATCAACCGCCCGCAGCACCGGTTCAGCCTTCATAACCATCCCTGCGCCCCCGCCGTACGGCACGTCGTCGGCCGTCTTATGCCGGTCAAACGTATGGTCACGCAGATTCTCGACGGCAACCTCCAACAAGCCCTTCTCTTGGGCACGTTTGAGGATACTTTGGCCGATGACCGGAGCCACCATATCCGGGAACAATGTCACCACAGCACAGCGCATGTTAGAGGTCTCCGAACCCCTCGGGCAATCGAACCGTCATCACGCGTCCCTTGACATCCACCGCGACCACAAGCTGTTTTGCCGCAGGAATCAGGAGCTCTTTTCCATCCTGCCGGACGAGAAACGCTTGATTGTCAGCGAAGGCCAACACGTCTTCCAGCCGCCCCAACACCGTCCCCGCCTCATCCTGCACGACCATCCCGACCAAATCACATTGATAATAATGGTCGGTCGGCAACGGCGGCGAGTCACCGCGCGGGACCTGCACGAGTCCGCCGCGAAACTCGGCGATCTGCTCCGGAGTCGTGAACGCATCGAACCCGACAATCAGCGTGGGGCCACCGGACCGCACATGAGTCACGCGGGTCACGAGACTCTTGCCGTTCGGTGCCACAAGAGTCACATCGTGAAGGTGATCAAACCGACCCGGCACGTCGCTCAGCGATCGTACCCGCGCTTCACCCCGTACTCCGAACGACCGCTCAATCCGGCCGATGGTCACAAGCTCTGCCTGATCGAGCGTCGCCATGTGCTCCGGTTACTTCTTGCGGGCTTCGCCTTGTTCCGGCTTCACAGCCTTTGCACTCTTCTCGGTCTCGAACTCTTTCCACACACCGTGCCGCTTGAGGAGCGTCCGTACCGTGGTCGTGGGCTGCGCGCCATGCCGCAACCACGAGAGCACTCGCTCCGACTTCAATTCCGGCACCGCCGGATTCTTGAGCGGATCAAAAATACCGAGAATTTCCAAGAACCGGCCGTCGCGAGGTTTCCGCGAATCCGCCGCGATCACCCGATACATCGGGCGCTTGTGTCGCCCCGTCCGCGCCAATCGTAAATGAACTGCCACTCGAACCTCCTCAGAATAATGAGCGCTCAGCCAACGGCCATACCCGCTCGGTTTGCACACTCTTCATCATTCACCCGTCGTCGTGTTCCGACTTTCGCGCGACTACATGCCGCGAAGCATTTGGGCCAGCTGTCGCCGACCGCCGGCGCCGCTCGACATGACCTTCGCGATTTTTCGGGCTTGCAAGAACTGCTTGATCAAGCGATTCACTTCCTGCACGCTTGTCCCGCTTCCGCGAGCAATACGCTTCTTCCGGCTCCCGTTGATCAGCGTATGGTCGCGTCGTTCACACGCGGTCATGGAATCGATCATGGCCGCGACCCGCTTCATCTCTTTTTCAGGCAAGCCGCTGTTCGCCAGATCTTTCAGCTTCTGGCCACCCGGCAGCATGCCCAATATCTGCTCAAGGGAGCCCAACCGATTCATTTGTCCCAGTTGCGACCGGAAATCTTCCAGGGTGAAGGTGCTGCTGATCAGCTTCTTTTGCGCCGCCTCCGCTTCTTCCCGTGAAAACGTCTCCTGCGCCTTCTCGATCAACGAGAGGACATCGCCCATGCCCAGAATTCGAGAGGCCATCCGATCCGGGTGAAACGGTTCCAGCGCATCGAGCTTCTCGCCCATGCCGAGGAATTTAATCGGCTGTCCGGTCACGGCCCGAATCGAGAGAACGGCTCCGCCTCTGGCATCGCCTTCGACCTTGGTCAAGATGACACCGGTCAGACCAACCTGTTGATTGAACTGGCCGGCCATGTTCACCGCATCCTGACCGGTCATGGCGTCGGCAACCAACAGAACTTCGTGAGGGGTGACCGCCTGCTTGACGGCCACCAGCTCGGCCATCAACTCATCGTCGATATGCAACCGACCGCCGGTATCGAGCACGACGAGGTCATAGCCCTGTTCCTGCGCTCGTTCGACCCCGCGCTGACAAATCCTCACCACATCCGCGCGCGACGCATCGACCTGATCGAACCGATGAACATCAATACCAAGGTCGTGTCCGAGGCTGGCCAACTGATCGCCTGCGGCCGGGCGGCGCGGATCGGCCGCCACCAGCAACACCCGCTTGCCTTGACTCTTGAATAAGCGCGCCAGCTTGCCGGAGGTGGTCGTTTTCCCGGCACCCTGTAATCCCACCATCATGACAGTGGTAGGCGGCCTGGAGGCGAGGCTGATGCCGGACCGCTCTCCACCCATCATCTCGCGAAGCTCGTCCCAGACAATCTTGACGACTTGATGACCGGGGGTCAGGCTTTTCAACACTTCCTGGCCGATCGCCTTTTCGCGTACACGCTCCAGGAAATCCTTGACGACTTTGAAATTGACGTCCGCCTCAAGCAAGGCAAGGCGAACTTCCTTCAACGCCTCGGCAATATTGTCCTCTGTCAGGACACCCTGCCCTCGAAGCTTCTTCAGAATCCGTTCAAATTTTTCGCTCAGCGCGTCAAGCACAGTGCACCAAAGAAAAAGGCCATCGAAGCCGGGGTCGAGCCAGAGCTCCGATCGCCTCGAAAAACATCACAAAAAATAGCATCGGGCAGTCTATAGAAGGGGGGAAGGTGAAGTCAAGACATCGTATTGCGCCGTGTAAAATCTTACTCTGGGACAGATCGTTGCGCCATTTGTAAATCTTACCCTCCAGCCCTGCATGGTGCGGGGCCGAAGGAGGGTGCGGATGGAGGCACGTGGCATGGCGCGAC
>Ga0268299_1000213_pt1 | contig 224500 bp, 236 predicted proteins | sample NOBtaG_FD_193484 | JGI IMG/M metagenome (GOLD analysis project Ga0268299, IMG submission 193484) | Activated sludge microbial communities from bioreactor in Nijmegen, Gelderland, Netherland - NOB reactor | ecosystem: Engineered > Bioreactor > Aerobic > Activated sludge | place: Netherlands... | reverse complement strand
CAGCGAGGTTTCGGCGATCGAGGTGGCCAGCACCACCTTCCGCCCCTCGACCGGCGCCAGAGCGGCCCGCTGGGCGGCGAAATCCATCGCGCCGAAAAGCGGACGCACCACGCAATCGGGCGGCAGGCGCAGGGCGGAGGCGACGCGGCGAATCTCGCCCTCACCGGGCAGGAAGACCAGCACCCCGCCCTCGGGGCATTCCTCCACCGCCTGTGCCACCAGCCCGGCCACCGCGCCTTCGTAGCGCATCGAGGGGTCAACCGGCCGGGGCAGCCAGCGGGTTTCAACCGGATAGGCGCGGCCTTCCGAGGTGATCAGCGGCGCATCCCCCATCAGCGCGGCCACCGGCGCTGCATCCAGCGTCGCCGACATGACCAGAAGCCACAGGTCGTCGCGCAGGGCGCCCCGGATTTCCAGCGCCAGCGCCAGACCCAGATCGGCGTTCAGGCTGCGTTCGTGGAACTCGTCAAAGATCAGCAGGCCCACGCCCGGCAATTCGGGGTCGGACTGGATCATCCGGGTCAGGATGCCTTCGGTCACCACCTCGATCCGGGTGGCGGCGGAAACCCGCGCCTCGCCCCGGATGCGGTAACCCACCGTCTGGCCCGGCTTTTCACCCAGCGTTTCGGCCATCCGCTCGGCCGCGGCGCGGGCGGCAAGGCGGCGGGGTTCCAGCATGACGATGCGCCCCTTCACCATGGGCAGAAGGTCCAGCGGAACGCGGGTGGTCTTGCCGGCCCCGGGCGAGGCCTGCAGCACGGCCATGCCGCGGGCGGCAAGGGCCGCGCGCAGATCGGGCAAGGCATCGTCGATGGGAAGGCGCGTCATGCCCCCTTATCGCCGTTTCAGCCGCACCTTTCCATAGAGGGTCTGCACCTCGGCCTCATCCAGAACGCGGCCATCGGGCGTTTCGGCATAGGTCAGCCGCAGGGGAAAATCGCGCCGCTCCTCCATCTCATCCGGCCGGTAGCCGGCGATGCGGCGGAAGCTGCCCCGGCAGTCGCCCTGCCCACCCGCAAGCGTGACCTGCGACAGGCGCTGACCGTCGAACACCGCGAAATCCAGCGCGCAGGGCGCCCCGGCGGGCCGGATCATCGCAGCCAGAAAGGCGCTGGCCGGGTCCAGCGCGCCCGCAGCCGGAGCGGCCGGCGGGGTGACATCGGGCGGGCTGGCGCGGTAGCTGCGGACCATGGGCGACCCGCCGGCCCATTCCAGCACCACTTCGGATTCCCGCCGCCCAGTGTCGGCGGTTTCGCGATAGCGGGCGGGCGCCGGGCCGGGGGCGCCTTCGGCCGTGGCCTCAAACCGCACGGCGCGGACAACGCCCGCCAGCCCGGTGGAGCGGATGGCAAGCCGCGCCTGATACCCTTCACCCCGGGTCACCTGAAGCTGCAGCAGGCCCACCTTCACCGCCCCCAGACGCAGATCATATTCCAGCGTCTCGGCCCCGGCGGCCGAAGCCACCGCCAGCCAGACCGCCGCGACGATGCGCGCAAAGGCCATGTCCCGCCTCCACTGGTCAATCCCGAACCATTACGGCTAGATGGGCCGCGAATGCAAAACGGCAATGACGGGGCGCGGATGGAGGCGGTGGAGGAAACGGCGGCACGGATCGCCAGCGGCGACCGCCGGGCACTGGCGCGGGCGATCACGCTGGTCGAAAGCGCAAGGGCGGATCACCGGGCCCGGGCCGTGGCGCTGCTGGGCCAGTTGGGGCAGGCGCGGCAGGCGCTGCGCATCGGGCTGTCGGGCACGCCGGGCGTGGGCAAATCGACCTTCATCGAAGCCTTCGGCATGATGCTGACCGCAGCGGGCAAGCGGGTGGCGGTGCTGGCGGTCGATCCGTCCTCGGCCCGTTCGGGCGGGTCGATCCTGGGTGACAAGACGCGGATGGAACGGCTCAGCCGTGATCCAGCGGCCTTCATCCGCCCCTCGCCCAGTCAGGCGCAGATGGGCGGCGTCGCCCGCCGCACGCGCGAGGCGGTCGCGCTGTGCGAGGCGGCGGGTTTCGACGTGGTGCTGATCGAGACGGTGGGCGTCGGCCAGTCGGAAACCATGGTGGCCGAGATGTGCGACCTGTTCCTGCTGCTGCTGGCTCCGGCCGGCGGGGATGAGTTGCAGGGCGTCAAGCGCGGCATCATGGAGATGGCCGACCTGATCCTGGTGAACAAGGCCGACGGCGATCTGAAGCCCGCCGCGCTGCGGACCCAGGCGGATTACGCCGGGGCGCTGCGGCTGTTGCGCAAGCGCCCGCAGGACCCCGAGGGCTTTCCCAAGGCACTTTGCGTTTCGGCCCTCGAAGAAGCCGGGCTTGCCGCCGCCTGGGACGAGATGCAGGCGCTGGCCCGCTGGCGGCAGGACCACGGGCACTGGGCCAGCCGCCGCGCCGGTCAGGCCCGCCACTGGTTCGAGGAAGAGGTGCGCCACGGCCTTCTGGCGGCTTTGGCGCGCGAACCGGCGCGCGGCATCATGGCCCGCCTTGGCGAAAAGGTCGCCGCCGGGGAAATCACGCCCGAGGCCGCCGCCGGCGAAATGCTGGGGCTTCTGGGCCGGGGCTGAGGCCCGCCCTGCCCCCGCCCGACACCAAAGGTCGGGAATGGAACAGACCGCCCGCCCCCGCCACCCCCTTCTGGCCCAAACGGAGGGCGTGATGCGATACGGAACGGGCGTGCTTTTGGTGCTGGGGGCCGGGGTGCTGTGGTCGACCATGGGCCTTGTGATCCGCCAGATCGACGAAGCCGGCACCGCGGCCGTGATGTTCTGGCGCTCGGCCGGGCTGCTGCCAGTGCTGGCGGGCTTCATCGCCTGGCGATCGGGCGGGCGGGTGATCGGCCCAATGATCGCCGCCGGCCGCGCCGGGCTGATCGGCGGGGCCGGGCTGGTCATGGCCTATGCCGGCGCAATCTATGCGCTGCAGGCGACGACGGTGGCCAATGCGGTCTTTCTCTATTCGGCCGCGCCGTTCTTTTCCGCCATCCTGGGCTGGGTGCTGCTGCGTGAGCGGGTGGCGCCGGCCACCTGGGCCGCGATGGCGCTGGCGGGGGCGGGCATCTTCGTGATGATCGGCGCGGGGCTGGACGGCGGGCGGATGGACGGCAACATCGCCGCCCTGATCTCGGCCATGGGCTTTGCGATCTTCACCGTCGCGCTGCGCTGGGGCCATGTATCCGACATGATGCCGGCCGTGCTGATCGGTGGTGTCATGTCGATGGCGGCGGCGGGGGTGCTGGCGCTGATGTGGGGCCAGACGCTGGCCGCCCCGCCGCGCGACATCGCGATTTCCATGGCGATGGGGGCGGTGACGCTGGCCGGGGGCATGGTGCTTTACACGCTGGGCAGCCGGGCACTGGCGGCGGCGGAACTGACGCTGATTTCGTCGGTTGAAAATATCCTCGCCCCGATCTGGGTCTGGGTGCTTCTGGGCGAAACGGCAGCGCCGACGACACTGGTCGGCGGGGCGATGGTGCTGGCCTCGGTCATGCTGAACGCGGTGGCAGGCGCCCGGCGGGCGGCGCCGGCGGGCGTGAGACCCTGACGCCTGAATTGCCCGGATCGTTCTGGCGCAAGTAGGGTGCGTGCTTGCACGCACCGCCCGGCCGGCAAAGGTGCGTGTGAACACGCACCCTACGGGGCAACGGGCTACTCGCGCAGCGCGAAGCGAAACCTAGCGGTAGCGGCGAAAGAACCGGGTCTGGGCATAAAGGCTTTCCAGCCGCTTCAGCCGGCCCTCGGTCGTTTCCCACGTCAGGGTTTGCACCGCAGCCAGCAGGGTTTCGACCAGCACCATCAGCGTCACGTTCGAATCCCAGGCCGAAGGCGCTTCGACATGACAGGCGAGCGTGTGGCGCGCATGGGCTGCGGCGGGCGACACCCAGCGGTCGGTGATCAGCACGATCTCGGCCCCCTGATCGCGCGCCATCTCGGCCACCTGCAGCACGGCGTTTTCATAGCGGCGGATGTCGAAGACCAACAGAACATCCCCCGGCTTCATGTCCAGAAGCGCCGGCGGCCAGGTGTTCGACATGTCCGACATCAGCGTGACATCGGGGCGGATGACCTTCATCAGCGTGACGAAATAATCGGCAATCGCATGGGTGATCCGCCCGCCGATGGCAAAGATGCGCCGCCCCGGATCGGCCAGCAGCGCCGCCGCCGCGTCGAACTCGGCCGGGTCGATCTGGCCCACGGTCTGTTGCAGGTTGGTAATGACCGCGTCGGCGAAGCGGTTCAGCACATGGGTATCGGGCACGCCGCCGCGCCAGCGGTCATGCTTGGCCAAAGGTGAGACCAGCATCGCCTCGACCTCGGCGCGCAGGGCGCGCTGGCAGTCGGGATAGCCCTTGTAACCCAGCTTCTGCATCAGCCGCACCACCGTCGGGGTGGAAACGTCCGCCGCCTTCGCCAGCGCCGTGATCGAACCCAGCGCCGCCACCGGATAATGCGACAGGATATGGGTGGCCAACTGCCGCTCGGCCCGCGTCAGGTCGGGCAGGGCGGTGCGCAGCTGTTCGTCAAGCGGGGGGGCGTCTGCCATGGCGGCTCCTGCGATTCTGGAAACTTTGTATCAGCGTCCACACAAAAAGAAACATTCTTGACAGCGCCCCCCGCGCCATATGAGCCTTGGGCAAAACAGGGATGACTCGCGGCCATGACCGCCCAAGAGATTCAGACGTCCTGGCCCGCCGTGGTCGAGAACGCCGATGCGGCGGGCGACGTGCTTCTGGTTTGCGAACATGCCTCGAACCAGATGCCCGCGCCCTGGGGCCACCTGGGGCTGACGGCCGATCAGCGGCAGGCGCATATCGCCTGGGATCCGGGGGCGCTGGGGCTGGCGCGGGGGTTGGCGCGGCGGCTGGATGCCACGCTGATCCATGCCCCGGTCAGCCGGCTGATCTATGACTGCAACCGCGCGCCCGATATGGCCGGCGCCATGCCGCGCCGGTCGGAAGTGCATGACATTCCGGGCAATGCCACGATTTCGCCGGCCGAGCGTCTGGCGCGGACCGAGGCGGTCTATCTGCCCTGGGCCGCGGGGCTGCACGGGCTGATCGCGCGGCGCATCGCACTTGGGCGGCGGCCGGTGATCGTGACGATCCATTCCTTCACGCCGCTGTGGCACGGTCAGCCCCGGGCGGTGGAATTTGGCGTGATCCATGATGCCGACCCGGCGCTGGCGCTGGCGATCCTTGCGGCGGCCCGCGGCCTGACCGGGCTGCGGTCGGAGCTGAACGCCCCCTATTCGGCGGCCGATGATGTAACCCATACGCTGCGACTGCATGCGACGCCCTATGGCCTGCCGAATGCCATGCTGGAAATCCGCAATGACCTGATTTCCGGCCCCGAGGCCGAGGAAGCCATGGCGGCGGCGCTGGCGCCGGTGCTGAACATGGGGATGGCCGAAATCCAGAAGCAGGCGAAGGCCAGCTGACCGGCGCCCTGAGCGGATCAAGGACGGGGCACAAGCCCGCAGGACAATAACCCCGCAAGACCGGGGAAACCAACGGAGAGCAAGACATGCCCGGATGCATGACTTTGGACCAACTGAAAGAGGCCGTCGCGCAGGGCCAGATCGACACGGTGCTGGTGGCCGGCATCGACATGTGGGGGCGCCTGATGGGCAAGCGCTTTCACGCCGCCTTCTTTGTAAACGGCGGGCATGAAGAAACCCATTGCTGCGACTACCTGCTGACCGTCGATCAGGACATGACGACGGTTCCCGGCTACAAATCCTCAAGCTGGGAAACCGGCTATGGCGATTATGTGATGAAGCCCGATCTGGCCACCTTGCGCCCGGTGCCGTGGCTGCCCGGCACCGCGCTGGTCCTGTGCGACCTTCTGGACCATCACACCCACGAACCCGTGCCGCAAAGCCCGCGCGCCGTCCTGAAACGTCAGGTCGCCCGCGCCCGCGCCCTGGGGTTCGAGCCGATGATGGCGACCGAGCTGGAGTTCTATCTGTTCGAGAACAGCTATGAAAACCTGCGCGACGAAGGCTTTGCCGGCCTGAAACCCGTCAGCGCCTATAATGAGGATTACCACATCTTCCAGACCACCAAGGAAGAAGACGTGATGCGCGCCGTGCGCAACGGGCTTTATGCGGCGGGCATCCCGGTTGAGAACTCGAAGGGAGAGGCCGACGCAGGTCAGGAAGAGATCAACTACCGCTATTCCGACGCGCTCGACACCGCCGACAACCATGTGATCATCAAGAACGCCATCAAGGAGATTGCCTGGACCAAGGGCAAGTCGGTGACCTTCATGGCCAAGTATGACCACCGCAAGGCCGGGTCATCCAGCCATGTGCATCAAAGCCTGTGGACGCTGGACGGCAAGCCCGCCTTTGCCGACAAGGCCGACAAGCACGGCATGTCCGACCTGATGAAGTACTTCCTGGCCGGCCAGCTGCACCACGCCCGCGACATCACCGCCTTCCTGGCGCCCTATGTGAACAGCTACAAGCGGTTCTGCGTCGGCATGTTCGCGCCTACCAAGGCTGTCTGGTCGGCCGACAACCGCACCGCCGGCTTCCGCGTCTGTGGCGAGCATACCAAGGGCGTGCGGGTGGAATGCCGCATTCCGGGCAGCGACGTGAACCCCTACATGGCCTGTGCGGCGCTTCTGGCCGCGGGGCTGGATGGGATCGAGAAGAAGATGGAACTCGAACCGGAACTGCGGGGCGACATGTACGCGGCCAAGGGCATCCGCGAGATCCCGAAGACCCTGCGCGAGGCGGCCGATCTGATGAACCGCTCGGCCATGCTGCGCACGGCTTTCGGCGACGATGTGATCGACCATTACCACCACGCCTGCCAGTGGGAGATCTCTGAAACCGACCGTGTGGTCACCGACTTCGAACGGCAAAGGCTGCTGGAGCGGGCGTAAGGCCCGCAAGACATTTCGCAAGGGCCGTGCCCGCACGCGCCTTTCAACCAAGGTGAGACGATGAAACCCATCCAACTGATTTCCCCGGTCGATGGCCGGGTCTATGCCGAAAGGACGCCGCTTTCGCCCGAGGCGGCCGAAGCCGCCGTCGCCCGCGCCAAGGCCGCGCAAAAGCCCTGGGCCGCGCGTCCGCTGGCCGAGCGGATCGCGCTGGTCAAGGCCGGTGTCGCGAAGCTGAACGAGATGAAGGACGTGGTGGTCGAGGAACTGGCCTGGCAGATGGGCCGCCCGACCCGCTTTGGCGGCGAATTCGGCGGGGTGAATGCCCGCACCGACTACATGTCTGAAATCGCCGCCGAAACGCTGGCACCGAAGGTGGTCGAGGACAGCGACAAGTTCCGCCGCTATCTGGCGCGCGAACCCGTGGGCGTGGTCTTCATCGTGGCGCCGTGGAACTACCCCTACCTGACCACGGTCAACACGCTGGTTCCGGCGCTGATCGCGGGCAACACGGTGATCCTGAAACACGCAAGCCAGACCCTGCTGGTGGGCGAACGTCTGGCCGAGGCCTTCCACGCCGCCGGCATCCCGGCCGATGTGTTCCAGAACGTGGTGCTGGACCACGCGACGACCGAAAGGCTGATCGCCGCGCGCAGCTTTGGTTTCGTGAACTTCACCGGATCGGTCGCGGGCGGTGCGGCGATGGAAAAGGCCGCGGCGGGCACCTTCACGCCTCTGGGGCTGGAACTGGGCGGCAAGGATCCGGGTTATGTCCGCGCCGACGCCAATCTTGATGCGGCGGTCGATACGCTGATGGACGGCGCGATGTACAACGCCGGCCAGTGCTGCTGCGGGATCGAGCGGATTTACGTCCATGAAAGCCTTTATGACGCCTTCGTCGAAAAGGCGGTGGCCTGGGTCAAGGGCCTGACGCTGGGCAACCCCTTTGACGCCGCCAGCACGCTGGGCCCGATGGCCAACAAGCGCTTTGCCAAAGTGGTGCGCGACCAGATCGCCGAGGCGATTGCGGCGGGCGCCAAACCGCTGATCGACCCCGCCCTTTTCCCCGCCGATGACGGCGGCGCCTATCTGGCGCCGCAGGTTCTGGTGAATGTCGATCATTCCATGCGGGTGATGACCGAGGAAAGCTTTGGCCCCGTGGTCGGCATCATGAAGGTGAAGGATGACGAAGAAGCCATCGCCCTGATGAACGACAGCCCCTATGGCCTGACCGCCAGCATCTGGACCGAAGACTACGAAACGGCGGCGCAGATCGGCACGCGGATCGAGACGGGGACCGTCTTCATGAACCGGGCCGACTATCTTGACCCGGCGCTGTGCTGGACCGGCTGCAAGGACACCGGGCGCGGCAATTCGCTGTCCTATCTGGGGTTCCATTCGGTCACCCGCCCGAAATCCTATCATCTGAAGAAGGTCTGAGATGAGCCACAACGTTCCCAACCGCAACTGGTCCTACCCGACCGCGATCAAGTTCGGCGTGGGCCGCATCGCCGAACTGGCCGAACATGCCAAATCGGCCGGGCTGACGAAGCCGCTTCTGGTGACCGACAAGGCGCTGGCCGCCCTGCCGATCACCGCGCAGGCGCTGGACGTGCTGGAACAGGCCGGCATGGGCCGCGCCGTCTTTTCCGAGGTGGACCCGAACCCCAACGAAAAGAACATGGCCGACGGTATCGCCGTCTACCGGGCCGGCGGCCATGACGGGGTGATCTGCTTTGGTGGCGGATCGGCGCTGGACCTTGGCAAGATGATCGCGCTGATGGCCGGCCAGCGCGCCGATCTGTCGGTCTGGGATCTGGAAGACATCGACGACTGGTGGACCCGCGCCGACGCGGCAAAGATCGCGCCGGTCATCGCCGTGCCCACCACCGCCGGCACCGGCAGCGAAGTGGGGCGCGCGGGTGTTCTGACCAACTCGGCCACCCACAAGAAGAAGATCATCTTCCACCCCAGGCTGATGCCCGTGGTCACCATCTGCGACCCGGCGCTGACCGTGGGGATGCCGCGCTTCATCACCGCCGGCACCGGCATGGATGCGCTGGCCCACTGCCTTGAGGCCTACTCAAGCCCATTCTACCATCCGATGAGCCAGGGCATCGCACTGGAAGGCATGCGGCTGGTGTTCGAGAACCTGCCCAAGGTCTATGACAACCCGGGCGACCTTGACGCCCGCGCCCATATGATGAGCGCGGCCGCCATGGGTGCCGTGGCCTTCCAGAAGGGTCTGGGCGCGATCCACTCGCTGTCGCACCCGATCGGCGCGGTGTACAACACCCATCACGGCACGACGAACGCCGTGGTGATGCCCATGGTGCTGGAGTTCAACCGCCACGCCATCGAAGACCGCATCACTGCCGCCGCCGCCTATCTGGGCATCGAGGGCGGATTTGCGGGCTTCCATGACGCGATCATGGAACTGCGGGCGAAACTGGCGATACCGGCCAACCTTTCGGCGATGGGGGTGCAGTATGGCGATCTCGACATGCTGACCGAGATGGCGCTGGAAGACCCGTCCTGCGGCGGCAACCCGATTCCGATGACGCGCGAGAATACCCGCGCGCTGTTCGATGCCTGCATGTAAGGCCTGACATCGGGGATACGGGCCTTCCCCCCGTATCCCCGGCATTTCCGCGCGGGCGTTTCATGACCGAACACTTTCTGACCGAGGTCGCCGTTCTGGGCGCGGGCGTTGTCGGGCTGGCGATTGCCGAGCGTCTGCTGGCTAAGGGGCGCGAGGTGGTGCTGGTCGATCCGGGCACGCCCGGCATGGGCGCAAGCTATGGCAATGCCGGCACCATCGCCGATTACGCGGTGATGCCGGTGGGCACGCCGGATGTGCTGCGCAACCTGCCGTCGCTTCTGTTCGACCGCAATTCGCCGCTGGCCATCCGCCGTGCCGCGCTGCCCGCGCTGGCGCCCTGGCTGTTGCGCTTTGCCCGCCAGTCGTTGCCGGGGCCCGCCGCCCGCAATGCCGCCGCCATCGCCCGGCTTCTGGCCGATGCCTGCCCGTCCTGGCAGGGGCTGGCGGCGCGGATCGGCGGCAGCGCCATCCTGCAGGACCGGGGCTGCCTTTACCTTTATGACAGCCCCGCCGCCGTCCGCGCGGCCGAGGGCGACATGGCCCGCCGCCGCGCCCTGGGCATCGCGGTCGAGATGATTGACGCGGCGACGCTGGCGCAGATGGAGCCCACGCTGCCGCCGATGGCCGGGGCGGCGTTTTTCCCGAAGGCCGTCTTCATGGCGGACCCCGCCGCCATGGTGCAGCTTCTGGCGAAATCGGTGCTGGCCAAGGCAGCGCTTGCCCCCTTCCGGGCGACGGCGATCACCCGGCAGTTTGACGGGCTGATCGTCGAAGGGGCTGGCCTGCGGCTTCATGCGCGCAAGGTCGTCGTGGCGGCGGGTGCGCATTCGCGGGCGCTGGCACTGTCGGCCGGCGATCGGGTGCCCCTGGACACCGAGCGCGGATATCATGTGGAATGGGACATGCCCGCCCCCCGCCTGACGCGGCCCAGCTGCCCGACGGCGCGCGGATTTTACCTGTGCCCGATGACCGGGCGGCTGCGGGTGGCCGGCACGGTGGAACTGGGCGGGCTGACCGCCCCGCCCTCGCCCCACCGCATCGCGCGGCTGGTGGAAGGCGCGCGGACCATCTTCCCCGATCTGGGCGAACCTTCCCGCACATGGATGGGTTTCCGCCCCTCGATGCCCGACAGCCTGCCGGTGATCGGACCTTCGGCGGGTGGGCCGGATGTGTTTCACGCCTTCGGCCATGGCCATATCGGGCTGACGCTGGCGCCGATCACCGCGCGCATCATCGCCGACCTGATCGCCGGCCGTGCGCCCGAGCTGGACATCACGCCTTATCTGCCCGCGCGCTACTGACGGCTGAAGAGAACCGCCGTGCCAAGCCCCCCCGCCGCGGCGATGGCGGCAAGGCCGTGGCCGCTTTGCAGCCCGTGGAACAGGCTTACCGCAAGGATCGCGCCCGAAGCGCCGATCGGATGGCCCCGTGCCAGCGCGCCGCCTGCAGGGTTGATGCGCGCCGGGTCCAACCCGGCACCCGTGGCGCAGGCGATGGCCTGAACCGCATAGGCCTCCATCAGCTCCACCCGTGCCAGGGCCGCGGGCGCAAGGCCGGCGCGGCGCAAGGTCTCGGCAATGGCGGGCACCGGGGCCAGCCCCGGCTCTTCGGGCAGGGCGCCAAGGGTGACACCGGGGCCGATGCGCAGGGCCTCCGGACCGGCCATATCATCGCGCGCGACCACGACGAAGGCCGCTGCATCGGCCGCAACCGCCGCCGTGGCCGTTGTGATGCTGCCCGCCAGCACTTTGGCGCGCCGGGCGATGGCGGGGGTCAGCGCACGGGCAAAGGCATCACGGGTCATGCCTTTAAGCGCGACGACTTCGGGCGGATTGCCTGCCGCAAGCGCCTTGCGGTGGCTTTCGAACGCCCAATCCTCTTGCGCTTGACGCGAAATGCCCAGCCGCCCGGCCAGCGCCGCCGCCGCCGCCGTCATGTCCGGGTCGCGGTCGGGCCAGGGGGTGAAGGGCGGGGCGTCATAGGGCTGCGGGTCACCGCCCTCCGGGTCGGTCGCCAAACGCAGCGGGCGGCGGGAATAGCTTTCCGCCCCGCCCGCGATCACCACCCGCGCCGCGCCGCTGTCCACCAGCGCGGCAGCCAGCAGAACGGCATCCAAACCGCCCGCGCATTGCCGGTCGGTCGTCAGCCCCGCCACGCGCTGCGGCAGCCCCGCCAGCAGCGCCGCGCGCCGGGCCGGATTGCCGCCGGCGCCCAGCGCGTTGGACAGGATCACCTCATCCACCGCGCCCGGATCAAGCCCGGCATCGGCCAGCACCGCGCGCAGGACAGGCGCCGCCAGACCCTCGATCCGCAGCCGGGCAAAGGCGCCGCCGCGCGGCACCACCGCCGTCCGTCGCGCCGCAAGGATCACCGCCATGGCAAACCCCCGATGTCAGCCGCTATGCGTGACAGATCGGTCTTGCCCGAGGCCAGCACCGGCCAGTCCACCCGCCAGATCACCGCGCGCGGCGCCTTGAGCGGCCCCAGCCGGTCGCGGCAGGCGCGCAGCACGTCCCCTTCCGCCGCCGGATCCCCGGTACAGACCGCCACCAGAACCTGACCGCGCAGCGCGTCAGGCCGGGGCAGCACCGCCGCCCGGGTGACGCCGGGCAGGCTTTCCAGAAAAGCCTCGACCTCTTCGGGAAAGACGTTCTGATCGGCCACGGTCACCATGCGCCCCGCCCGTCCGGCCAGCCGCAGATGGGGGCGGTCCAGCCGGCCCATCTCACCCACCGTCAGCCAGCCGTCCTGCCAGCGGGCGCTGCCGGGATCGTCGCCGGCATAGCCCTGAAACAGATAGGCGCTTTGCACCCAGACCTCGCCCACATGGCCATCAGGCAGGTCACGGCCCGCCGGATCGCGCACGGCGATCCGCACGCCGGGATAGGCGGTGCCAACCGAATCCTCGGGCGTGGTGTCATCGGCCAGCGTGATGAAACTCGCCTCGGCCGCGCCATAGAATTCGCGCAGCGCCGCCGCCGGGGCCACGGCCCGCAGGGCGGCACGCAGGGCGGGATCAAGCTTGGACCCGCCCACCACCACCAGCCGCAAGGCAGGCAGCAACGGCCCCCCGGCATCCGCCATCAGGCGCAGTTGGGCCGGGGTGGCATAGACGACCTCAACCCGACCGGCGGCCAGCGCAGCGCGCTGCCGGTCGGGGCGCAGGCCGTCCAGCAGGTGCAGATCGGCGCCCAGTTCAAGCGCCTCCAGCGCGCCGTAAAGCGACAGCGAATGCATCAGCCGCCCGGGCACCGCCACGGCCACACCGGGGCCAATGCCGAAGAGCCGGGCGTTCACGGCGAAACCGGCCCGCCACGACTCCACGCTGCGCAGGATGCGCCGTGGCTGGCCGGAGGAGCCGGAGGTCAGCGTTTCAAACGCACCCGGGCCGGCGACAACCGGAGCATCCCCGCCGATGCGGAACCCTGACCCAAGGGCCAAGGCCGCCATCAGCGCCGCCGCCCCGGGCCGGTCGGCGATCAGCGCGGTGCCTGCAACCGGATGCAGCGCCACCGCAACCCCGGCCTCCCACAGCCGCGCGGCGGGATGCAGGGCAAAGCCACCTGCGGCCAGCTTAGCGCTTGCCGACAAGCGAGGCCATCCGCCGCAGCGCCAGCAGATACCCTTCAGTCCCAAAGCCTGCGATCACACCTTCGGCCCGGCCCGAGACATAGGAGTGGTGGCGGAACGCCTCGCGCTTGTGGATGTTCGAAATATGCACCTCCAGCACCGGGCCTTCATAGGCGTTCAGCGCGTCCAGAATGGCGATCGAGGTGTGCGAATAGGCGCCGGGGTTGATGATGATCCCGGCCGCATCGGTGCGGGCAAGGTGAATCCAGTCCACCAGCTGCCCCTCGTGGTTCGATTGCAGGGCGCGCACCGCCAGCCCCAGTTCCTCGCCCAGATCGGCCAGTGCCGAGGCCACATCCTCCAGCGTCTCACGCCCGTAGATTTCAGGCTGGCGCAGGCCCAGCAGGTTCAGGTTGGGGCCGTTCAGAACGAAAATGGGCTTGGTCACCGGGGCACCTTTCTTTTGGCGCGACCTTAGCCGATCCGCCGGTTCAGGCAAAGCCGCCGCACAAAAAGACGCGCGCCCGTTGCCGGACGCGCGCAAGGGTCGCCTTCGTGGGGACGAGCCGACAGGGATGTAGCTCAGGCGACTTTCTCAAGAGCCACTTCGGGGGCGATGCCAAGGGCACGCACAACCTCGCGGGTCAGGTTCGGACGGTTCAGGGTGTAGAAGTGCAGGTCTTCGACGCCACCCTCGATCAGCTTGTCGCAAAGCGCGGTGCAATGGGCAAGCGCCAGCAGGTCTTCGCGCCCGTCGCGGGCGGCGGTGGTGAAAGCCTCATCCAGCTTCTGCGGCACACGGGCGCCGCAGCGGGCGGCGAACTTGCGCACGCCCGACCAGCTTTGCACCGGCAGGATACCGGGGATGATCGGGGCGGTGATGCCGGCCTTGGCGCAGGCATCGCGGAAGCGGAAGAAGGTGTCGGCCTCAAAGAAGAACTGGGTGATCGCGCTGGTGGCGCCGGCGTCGATCTTGCGCTTCAGCCAGGTCACGTCCTGCGCGCTGTCCGAAGCATCGGGATGCGGCTCGGGGTAGGCGCCGACGCGGATCCTGAACTTGCCGGTCTTGGCCAGCGCATTCACCAGATCGGCCGAATTGGCAAAACCCAGCGGATGGGCCACGAAACGCTCGGCGCCCTGGGGGGCATCGCCGCGCAGCGCCACGATCTCACGCACGCCGGCGGCATGGTAGCTTTCGGCAATGGCCAGCGTCTCGGTCTTTGTCGCGCCGACGCAGGTCAGATGGGCCGCAACGTTCAGGCCATAGTTGCGGTGGATCGTCGCCACCGCGTCATGGGTCAGGGTGCGGGTCGTGCCGCCCGCGCCGTAAGTGACCGAGACGAATTCCGGCATCATCGGGGCCAGCGCCTGCACCGTCTCCCACAGGCGGAACGAAGCGTCCAGCGACTGCGGCGGGAAGAACTCGAACGAGATGCGCGGGGTGGTCATGGGATTCTCCTTGGTCTTGCCCCTTTCTCTCAGATTCGGCATTGTGAGACCAATTCATAATTCTCACGATGATCATGAGGTTCGTCGCATGTATGTCGAGCTGCGCCACCTGCGGACCATCCGCGCCATTCATCAGGCCGGCGGGCTGGCCCGGGCGGCCGAGATGCTGAACATGACGCAATCGGCGCTGTCGCATCAGGTGGCGGGGCTTGAGGATCAGGTGGGGATGGAGTTGTTCGTCCGCCGGTCGAAACCCATGCGCCTTTCGGCAGCGGGGGTGCGGATGCTGCGCGCGGCCGAACGGATATTGCCCGAGATCGCAGCGCTGGAAGAGGAATTCCGCGCCCTGCAATCGGGCAAGACCGGCCGGCTGCACATTGCCATCGAATGCCACGCCTGTTTTGACTGGCTGTTCCCGGTGCTGGAACTGTTCCGCCATTCCTGGCCCGAGATCGACGTCGATATCCGCGCCGGGCTAGCCTTTGATGCGATGCCGGCGCTGAACCGGGAAGAGGTGGATCTGGTGATCTCCTCCGATCCGGTGGACCTGCCGGGCATCACGTTCAACCCCTTGTTCGATTATCACCCGACCTTCGTCGCCCCGGCAAACTTTCCGAATTGCGCCAAACCCATGATCGAGGCCGAGGATTTCCGCGATCAGGTGCTGATCACCTACCCAGTGGGGCGCGACAAGCTGGATGTCTTCACCGAACTGCTGACACCCGCCCGCGTTGAACCCCGGGCGCAGCGCACAGCGGAACTGACGGCGGTGATCCTGATGCTGGTGGCGGCGGGGCGCGGCGTGGCGGTGCTGCCCGACTGGGTGCTGCGTGAGGTCAAGGGCAATGCCGACTACATCACCCGCCCGCTTGGCCCGGGCACCATTACCAAACGCCTTTACGCCGCCACCCGCAGCGAAGATGTCGCGCGGCCCTATATGGCGCATTTCCTGCGGCTGGCGCGGACGGAGCCGGTGAAGCTGCAAAGAACGTGAACCGCGGCGGGCTTTGTGGCACAGTGGCGCAAACCGCCCGGTGGCAGCATGCGTTGGCTTGCGCTTGTCCTTGGACTGACCGCATTTCCCGCCGGGGCGGAGACCTGCCGCCTTGCGCTGGCGCTGGCCATCGACGTGTCACGCTCGGTCGATGACAAGGATTATGCGCTGCAGACCGACGGGCTGATCGCCGCGCTGGAAGATACCGCGGTGCGCCGGGCCTTCTTCGATGCCTCGGGCGAGGTGGCGCTGGCGATCTATTACTGGAGCGGGACCAGCCATCAGCAACCGGTTCTGGACTGGACCCGGATTCTGGCGCCCGCCGATCTTGAGGGCGTGGCGGCGGCGCTGCGGGCCGCCGAACGGCCGCCGCAACGCATGGCGACGGCGCTGGGGGCGGCGCTTCAGCACGGCCACGACCTGCTGGAACAGGCGCCCGACTGCCGGCGGCGGGTGCTGGATATGGCCGGCGACGGGCGCAACAACGAAGGCCCCGGACCGGGGCAAATCTTTGCCGATGCCGACTTTGCCGGCATCACCGTGAACGCGCTTGCCATCGGCGAACATGAAAGCGGGCTGCGCGCCTATTTCGAGGCCGAGGTTCGCCGCGGCCCCGGCTCTTTCGTCGAAATCGCCGACCGCCAGAGCGATTTTCCCACCGCGATGCGGCGCAAGCTCTTGCGCGAACTGGCCGAAACCTTTGCCGCCGCACCCGGCGCCTGTGATTGCCCGCCGGTGCGGCCGGGATCATCCTCGTCCCGGTAAGGTCCGGGGGGCGGGTTGCCCCCCGGGGCGCCTGCCCCTCAGTCGAAATAGACCGAGAAGCCAACCGTCACCATGTCGGTATCAAGGTCCTGTTCAACCCAACGGCCCGAGGTGCCAAGGTCATAGCGGTCCGTGCCATAGTCGGCATGGGTCAGCTCGATCCGGGCATTGATGTTCGCGGTCATCGGAATCTCGGCACCAAGGCCGATGATCCAGCCGGTCTTGGTATCGGACCCTTCGATGACAGAGCCGCTCATCTCATGCGCCGCCCCGATTTTCGACACGGCCAGCCCGGCCTTTGCAAAGACAAGCGCATTGCCCAGCGGAAGGCCGATGCGGGGCGTCAGGGCGAACTGGTTCTGCACCTCACGCGTGAAGGGCGGAACCGTGCCCTCTTCCACCGACCGGGTCGAGGTTTCGCTGCCGCCAAAGCCGATCAGCGACGCCTCGGCCCCCAGTATCCAGCCGCCCATGTCCCAGGACCGGCCCAGATGCAGCCCCCCGCCCAGCGCATTCACCGAAAGGTCCTGAACATCGAAGCCGGCATATCCGTTGCGCGGGGTGTAGGCGGTGTAGTCGCCTCCGGCATCCACCGCGGCCAGACTGCCGCCGATGTAGAAGCCGGTGAAATCCTGAGCGCCCGCCGCGAACGGCGCCCCGGCGCAAACCGCGCAAACCCCCAACCGAAGACCAAGATCACGGATCGTCATGGCACTCTCCTCTTGCCTTGCTCACGGGCAGAGTCTGTCACAGCCATCAGGGGTCCGCGCTGATCCGGGTCATATCGGATTCGAATTATTGAATATATAATGGTCGGGGAAGCCATCATCCCCCGCCGGCCTTGCCGCCCGGGCGCGGGTCGGGCTTTCCTTCCGGCGCGTTTGCCGCTAGACGGCCTGCCTGAAACCCGGGAGTCTTCGCCATGCAGGGCAGCGCCAACCTTAACCTGATGATCAAGGCCGCCCGCCGTGCGGCCAAATCGCTTGTGAAGGACTTCCGCGAGGTCGAGAACCTTCAGGTCTCATCCAAAGGCCCCGGCGACTTCGTGTCGAAGGCCGACCGTGAGGCCGAACGGCTGATCAAGGAAGAGCTGATGGGCGGCCGTCCGACCTATGGCTGGCTGGGCGAGGAAACCGGCGAGGAGCCGGGCCAGGACCCGACCCGCCGCTGGATCGTCGATCCGCTGGACGGAACCACCAACTTCCTGCACGGCATGCCGCATTGGGCGATTTCCATCGCGCTGGAACACAAGGGCGAGATTGTCTCGGCCGTTGTCTATGACCCCGCGAAGGACGAAATGTTCTGGGCCGAAAAGGGCTCGGGCGCCTGGCTGAACGACAGCCGCCGCATCCGCGTGTCGGGCCGCCGGTCGATGTCCGAGGCGGTCTTTGCCACCGGCGTGCCGTTTGGCGCGAAAAAGACCCTGCCCGCTACCCTGCAGGATCTGGCCCGGCTGATGCCCGCCTGCGCCGGCGTGCGCCGCTGGGGCGCGGCCTCGCTTGACCTGGCCTATGTCGCGGCCGGCCGCTTCGAAGGCTATTGGGAGCGGGAGTTGCAGCCCTGGGACATCGCCGCCGGGCTGCTGCTGGTGCGTGAGGCCGGCGGCATGACCGGCCCGGTCCGCGAAGGCGCCGACATTCTGGAAAAGGGCGCGGTGATCGCCGCGAACGAGGCGCTGTTCGACAGCTTCGCCCGCGTTCTGCGCGACCAATAAGGCGGGGGGGCGTCGCGCCCCGCCTTGCCTAGTGCTTGTCGGTCTTGGCTGCCAGCAGGTCCATCAGCGCCAGAAGCACGCCCGAGCAGACGAAGGTCAGGTGGATGATCACCATCCACATCAGCGTCGATTCCGAGGCGCCATGCCCGACCCCGGCCTTGCCCAGCGACATGAAGACCTTCAGCAGGTGAATCCCCGAGATCGCCACGATCGAGGCGATCAGCTTCATCTTCAGCCCCGAGAAATCCACCTTGCCCATCCATTCGGGCCGGTCTTCGTGGTCGCGGTGGTCGAACTTGGACACAAAATTTTCGTAGCCCGAGAACAGCACGATCAGCAGCAGGTTGGCCGCAAGGCTGAGGTCGATCAGCGTCAGCGCCGCAAGGATCGCCTCATCCGCCGCCATCGTGAAGGTTTTCGAGGCGTAATAGACCAGTTCCTTGACGAAGGTCACCGCCATCATGCCAAGGCTGACGACCAGCCCCAGATACATCGGCGCCATCAGCCAGCGCGAGGCGAAAAGGCCATTCTCGAATCTCGTCTCCATGGAACGGCGTCCGCTGGTCATGATCATCCTCGGCTGCGGGTTTCTGCATCTGCGGGATAGGCAAAGTCCGCGCAAAAGGAAAGGCCCCGGATGGGCGTTGACATGCAGGCATTTACCTGCATATTAGAGGGCAGGAGAATGACAATGGATGCCGACAAGGTCTTCAGGGCATTGGGCGACCCGACCCGGCGCAAGGTGCTTGACCTTTTGTGCGCGGAGAACGGTCAGACGCTGGGCCAGCTGTGCGAGCAGCTGGCGATGGCGCGGCAGTCGGCCACCCAGCACATCGGCATTCTGGAAGAGGCCAATCTGATCAGCACGGTCCGGCGGGGCCGCGAGAAGCTGCATTACATCAACCCCGTGCCGCTGCACGACATCTATGAACGCTGGGTCCGCAAGTTTGAAACGCAGCGCCTGACGCTGCTGCATGACCTGAAGCAACAGCTGGAAAGGGAACCGGAATGACCGCCGAACGCACAAGCTTCGTCTATGTCACCTTCATCGCGGCCGCGCCCGAGAAGGTCTTCGAAGCCATCACCAGCGCCGATATCTCGGCCCGCTACTGGGGCCATTCCAACGTGTCGGACTGGCAGCCCGGATCGCGCTGGCAGCATGTCCGCACCGAAGGCGGCACCGTGGAGCTGACCGGCAAGGTGGTGGAACACAGCCCGCCCTCGCGGCTGGTCATCAGCTGGGTCAACGTCTCGCAGGAAGCCGATCCGCAGGCCTACAGCCGCGTGACCTTCGAGGTGATCCCCTATGACGGCATGACCAAGCTGATCGTCACCCATGACGACCTGATCCGCGGCAGCGGCATGGAGCAGGGCGTGACCAAAGGCTGGCCCATCGTGCTGTCCAGCCTGAAGAGCTATCTGGAAACCGGACAGGGGCTGAACGTCTTTGCCAAGGCCAAGGCGGCCTGAATGGACACGGCACCCTACACCCGCGGCTGCGCCTGCGGGGCCTTGCGCTATGCCCTGAAGGGGGGCCTGTCGAACAGACGCACTGCCAATGCCGCGATTGCCAGCGCCGCAGCGGCACCGGGCACAGTTCCTGGCTGGTCTTTGCCGAGGCGCCGGTCAAGGTGACCACTGGCCCGGTCCGCCACTGGGCCTCGATGGGCGAGGGCGGCACCGAAAAGCGCCACGCCTTCTGCCCGACCTGCGGCACCCCGGTCTTCATCGCCTTCGCGGCGATGCCCGGCCTGATCGCGATCACGGCCGCCAGTCTGGACGACCCGTCCCGCTTTGCACCCCGCCAGGTGACCTGGGCCAGTGCCGCCCAGGGCTGGGATGCGCTGGCGGCAGGACTGACCGTCCATGCGAAGATGCCGATGCCGGCCTGAAACGCAAAAGGCCCGCCAACCGGCGGGCCTTTCCATCTGCACAGGGGCAGGATCAGTTCTTGGCGTAGTATTCGACGACCAGGTTCGGTTCCATCTGAACCGGATAGGGCACGTCGGACAGGCCGGGGGTGCGGACGAACTTGGCGACCATCTTGTTGTGGTCAACTTCCAGGTAGTCGGGCACGTCACGCTCGGTCAGGGCGACAGCTTCCAGAACCAGCGCCATCTGCTTGGACTTCTGGCGCACTTCGATGATGTCGCCTTCCGAAACCTTGTAGGAGGCGATGTTCACGCGCTTGCCGTTCACGGTCACATGGCCGTGGTTCACGAACTGGCGGGCGGCAAAGACGGTCGGCACGAACTTGGCGCGATAGACCACGGCGTCCAGACGACGCTCCAAGAGGCCGATCAGCATCTCGCCGGTGTCACCCTTCACACGCTCGGCTTCGGCATAGATCTTGCGGAACTGCTTTTCCGTCAGGTCGCCGTAGTAGCCCTTCAGCTTCTGCTTGGCGCGCAGCTGGGTACCGAAGTCCGACAGCTTGCCCTTGCGGCGCTGGCCGTGCTGGCCGGGGCCATATTCACGCTTGTTCAGGGGCGACTTCGGGCGGCCCCAGATGTTTTCGCCCATGCGGCGGTCGATCTTGTACTTGGCAGAGGTGCGTTTGGTCACCGCTGATCTCCTTCGAATTCGTGAAGGGCGTTGTCCTTTCCTTCGGCCGTCTTTGGCCTCGGGCGACAGGCTTCCCCTTGCGGGGTCCACCAACACCAATGAAAAGCCCCGGGAGTGACCCGGGACTGCGCGCGTTTAGCCCCGGGGGCGGGCAGAGTCAACACCTCCCCGGGGCGCTTGTCAGGCGGCCATTTCGTGCCGCAGGATCGCCGCTTCCGATGCCGACAGGTTGCGCCGCGCATAATCGCCATAGGAATGCGGGTTGCCGGCAAGCTCTGGCATCAGGCCAAGAAGGCCCTGCCGCTGCACCGGGTCCAGGGTATCCAGCGCGGTGTTCGACGGATGGAAGCTTTCGGTTTCCAGCCCGTTCGCCCAGACCACGTTGTGCGCCTCAAGCATCACATGGACATAGGTCACCTCGCGCAGCGCGTGATCGACGCAGATCGTCTGGTCGTTCAGCAGGTCTTCGGCCGCCACCAGCACCTCGGGCGTGTTGAACAGCGCCATCGCCGCCGCCCCGCGCACCAGCATCCGGTGCTGCGGCGACACCAGCAGATCCTGATCGGGGCGGTCAAAGCCCAGCGCCTGTGACTTGAAGCGGATCGGCCGCAGATGCGGCATGGCGTAAAGCCGCGCCCCCGTCATCCGGCGGTGCCCCGTCCAGACCACCGGCTGCGGGCCATTGTCGCGCGTCAGGATCCGGTCACCCGGCCGCAGGTCCATGATCAGCCGGCTGCCGCCCGGCGTGGCAATCCGCGTGTCGGGCGTAAAACAGATGACGCCACCCGCCACCCGCGCCCCCGCCGCAAGATGCGTGCGGTCCAGCGCCGTGCGCACCACCCACAGATCCTGATCGGGTGGAGGAAGATCACCCACCATCATCAGCAGCCGCGCCCCGGTATCGGGCACGGGAATAAGCGTTACCGTGAAACTCTGATGCCCGTCGGTGACGATGAAGCTCTGATCGGCCAGTTCGGTCGTCGCTTCCTCTGCCTCTTCCTCAGGTCCGGTCCCCACCGCCGCCCCCACCAGACGGCGCACCATGCGCGCCGCCCGCCTTCTGATATCCGCTGCCCCCTCGGCCCCTTCCAGAAGCAGGACGCCCTGCGGCCCGTCCACACGCACGGCCGCCCCCGTCCAGCGCCAAGTGGCGCCGACAGCAAGAACGTCCAAAGGCGCGGCCCGAAGCCCGTCCACTTCCGTCTGTGCCCAGGAAATGACAAACGTGCCCGGAGAGCCCGTCTTCATGCCTGTATGCCTGCTCGTCTTGTTATTGTTTGTGCGCAGACGTTAACAATTCGCGCGTGAACGCGCTATTGCAAATGTGCAACGAAACGGTCTTTCTTGCGATGATTCAAGCGGCTGGCGCCGGTTCTTCACTCAGAATCTGAGGTTAAGACTCAATCCGCCCACCACCTGGCCTTCGGATTGTTCCTCGAACTCGGGCGAAAGGTAGCTCAGCCCGTAGAAGATCGAGTTATGTTCGCCCTGCCATTGCACCCCGGCGCGCAGGCGCATCCGGTCGGGCGACAGCGTCACCGCGCCGTCCGAAGGGAAATAGACGCTGTCGAACACCCGCGCCACATCGGCCCCCAGCGTGAAGGTCAGGCCGGTCTGCACATCGCCCGCCACGCCGCGATAGCGCAGGCCCGTCGTGCGGTCGCGCAGCATCAGATCCCCCGGACCGAAGCCGCCGAAGGTCACGTCGGCGCCCATCCGCACCATGGTTTCGGCGCCGGCGCGCAGTTCGACAAAGGGCCGCGCCTCGGCCCCACCCAGCGCGAATCCGCGGCCGATCTCGGCCACCAAAGTGGGGTGAAAGCCATTGCCGATCTGGTTTTCCAGCGCCGGATCGGGGCTTTCGGCGCCCAGCTTGTCATGCGCCCAGGAATGGAATGACCCGATGCCGGTCTGTTCCCCGGTCACCACCAGATCGCCGCCCAGGCTGACCTCGGCCCCCTTCCACTGGAAATGGGTATGCACCCCCAGGCTCAGGCTGCCGGCATAGCGCCGGTCATCGGCGGCAGGAGATTGCAGATTGGCCGGTGCCGCAATGTCACCGGACAGGCGGAATTCCAGTATCTCGCCCGGCCGGGCCGGCAGATCGCCTGAAAAACTGTAGCCGCGCACCATGCTGACGGTATATCCGCCGCTCTGCCAGCGGTCCTGGCCGTCGCCGATGGCATCGTTGTGGAACAGCCGGCCCCAGCCCAGGGTCACGCGATCTTCGGCCGCCGCGACATCCGCCAGCGTGATCATGCATGCCAGCGCGGCCATCACGCCGCGGATTGCCTGTTTCCGTTCCATTCTCTGCCCTTCGGCCGGGCTTATGCGCCCGGTCACCCATTTGCCGGCGATTTTGCAGGCTTTGCACCACAGCGCAACCCTGACGCGCGTTTTTGACGACTTTATGGCCGGAGCCGCACCAGATTGGCACAGGCAGGTCAGGGCAAACCGGCCAGAAGCCCCGCCAGATCGCCGAAATCGGCAAAGGCAAAGCGATGCGGCACATCGGCCACCGGCGCCTTGCGGTAGCCTTCGGTGTAAAGACCGAAGGGCAGCCCGGCGGCAACAGCCGTTTCGGCGTCCACCTCACTGTCGCCGATGAAGGCCAGCGGCACACACCCCGTCGCGGCAAAGGCGGCATGCAGCGGCGCCGGATGAGGCTTGCGCTGGGGCAGACTGTCACCGCCGATGACCGCGTCAAAAAGATGTGCCATGTCCAGAGTGGCAAGGATGGCGGTCGTCAGCGCCATCGCCTTGTTGGTGCAAAGGCCGAGGCGATATCCTTCGGCCCGCAACCGTTCCAGCGCGTTGATGACACCCGGATAAGGCCGGGTCAGATCGGCCGGCGCCGCCAGATAATGCCGCAGCATCGCCGCCGTCATCTGGTCCTGCAACCCGTCCGGCAGGCCACGCGCCCGGCGCACCTGCGCCACAAGGCTGGGCACGCCATGGCCGATGAAGCCGCGCACCACCGGCAGGTCCAGCGGCGCCGCGCCGAAATCTGCCAGAACGCGGTTCGCGGCCACATGCAGGTCGGGCAGGCTGTCAATCAGCGTGCCGTCCAGATCGAAGACGACCGAGCGGTTCATGCCCATCCCCCGGCCGGCACTCAGGCCCGCTTTGCCTCGATCACCTGCCAGATCCGCTCGGCGGTGTTGGTGCCGTCAAAGCGTTCCAGCTCCTGAATGCCGGTGGGCGAGGTCACGTTGATCTCGGTCAGCCAATCGCCGATCACGTCGATGCCGACGAAGATCTGCCCTTTTTCCTTCAGCACCGGGCCAATGCGGCGGCAGATCTCCAGATCACGCGCGGTCAGGCCGATCTTCTCGGGCCGCCCGCCGACATGCATGTTCGACCGGGTCTCGCCGGCCTGCGGCACGCGGTTGATGGCGCCGACCGGCTCTCCATCCACCAGGATGACCCGCTTGTCGCCCTTGGAGACATCGGGAAGGAACTTCTGCACGATCATCGGCTCACGGCTCATGCCGGTGAACAGTTCGTGCAGCGAGGCAAGGTTGCGGTCGTTCGGGTCGAGCCGGAACACCCCCGCCCCGCCGTTGCCGTAAAGCGGCTTCAGGATGATGTCGCCATGCCGCGCCTTGAAAGCCCGGATCGTCGCCAGGTCGCGGGCAATCGCCGTGGGCGGTGTCAGATCGGGGAACCGCAGGACCAGAAGCTTCTCGGGGCTGTTGCGCACCCAGAACGGATCGTTCACCACCAAAGTGCGCGGGTGGATCATCTCCAGCAGATGGGTGGTGGTGATATAGCCCATGTCGAAGGGTGGGTCCTGCCGCAGCCAGACCACATCGAAATCGGCCAGATCCACCTCGGTCTCGGGACCATAGGTCACATGGTTCCCGACTTCGCGCCGCAGCGTGATCGGGAAACCCCGCGCAACAACCCGCCCCTCGACAAAGGCCAGCTTGTCGGGCGTGTAGAAGAACAGCGAATGCCCCCGCTCCTGCGCCTCAAGTGCAATACGGAAAGTCGAATCGGCGTTGATATTGACCGATCCGATCGGATCCATCTGCAGGGCAACCTTCAGGGCCATCGCGCATCCTCCGGGCTTGTGCCGCCCCTAGATGACCCATGCCGCCGCCGGATGCAATTCGTCACGCGGCCATGACGTTCTCGATCACCTCGATCCGGCCCTGACCATCGACCAGTGCGACGTCGAAACGACAGGGGGTCAGCAACCCGCGCGGCTCGCGGCCGATGAAATCCTCGGCCGAGGCATGGATGCGCGCCATCTGCCGGCTGCTGACATGCCACGCCGCCGCATCGAAGCTGCGGCTTTGCTTGACTTCGATGAAGATCACCTCGGCGCCATCGCGCGCGATCAGGTCAATTTCACCGCCCGGGCCGCGCCAGCGGCGGGCACAGACAGTGCGCCCATTGCGTTCGTAGAAACGCTCCACCGCGGCTTCGGCAGCGCGGCCTGCCAGATCGTTGCGGCGCCCGCGATCCGCTGAACCCTGCCTCATTTCCCCGTCCTTTCAAGCGCCATCCGATACACATCCTTCCGTGCCAGCCCGAAAGCTTCGGCAACCGCAGCCGCTGCATCCTTGACCGACATCGCCTGAAGCGCGCGGTCCAGCGCCGCCTCGACGGTTCCGGCATCTGCCACCGTTTCGGCGCCGCGATCGATGACCACGACCACTTCGCCCTTCACCTCACGTTCGGCAAACTCTGCCGCGAGTTCGCCCAGCGTGCCGCGCGTCACCTCTTCAAAGCGTTTCGTCAGTTCCCGGCAGACCGCAGCTTGTCTTTCCGCTCCCAGAATCTGCAACAAGTTTCCCAATAGTTCCTTAACGCGCTTGGGGGATTCATAAAGAACCAGCGTCGCCCGGACCGGAGCCAGTTCGCGCAGGAAAGTCTCCCGCGCGCCTTTCGCTGCCGGAGGGAAGCCTGCGAACAGGAACCGGTCGGTCGGCAGGCCCGCCACGGTCAGTGCGCAGATCACCGCCGAGGCGCCGGGCGCGGCCGTCAGCGGCAGGCCCCGCGCCGCCACTTCGCGCGCCAGTTCGAAACCGGGGTCCGAGATCAGGGGCGTTCCGGCTTCCGAGGCATAGGCCACGCTCTTGCCCTCGGCGATGGCGGCCAGCAGGCGCGGCAGGGCCTGGGCGGCGTTGTGGCCGTGATAGGCGACCAGCGGCCTTCCGTTCAGGGCGATGCCATGGATTTCCATCAGGTGGCGCAGGGTCCGCGTGTCTTCGGCCGCCAGCACATCAGCCGCCGCCAGCGTGTCCAGCGCGCGCAGCGTGATGTCGCGCGCCGTGCCGATGGGGGTTGAAACCAGATGCAGTCCGGGGGCCAGAGGTCTGGCGCCGGGCGTCGCTTTGCCGATCGTCACCGCGGCCTCCCTGACAAGTTTACTTCCCCCCGCGAAGGCCTTAGGCTTCCCGCCCAATCGCCGTGCCTTTGGGAGTGAGGTTTCCCCATGTTGTCCGTTTTGCGCCGGGCCCGCAAGTCGCTGGGCCAGATCGCTCTTTCCCTGGCCGCCGTCGCGCTGGCCGCCTGTACGCCGGGCAGCGCCCCCTCGACCGGGGGGGGCAGCGGCAAGGTGCAGGTGGCGCTTCTGGTGCCTGCCGGTTCGGGTCAGGCAAGTGACGAGCTTCTGGCGCGCTCGCTGCAGAACGCCGCCCGCATGGCGATTTCCGATCTGAACGGCGTGCAGATCGACCTGCGGGTCTACAACACCGCCGGCCAGCCCGGTCAGGCCGCCGCCATGGCGACGCAGGCCGTGGCCGAGGGGGCGCAGGTGATCCTTGGGCCGGTCTATGCGCAAGAGGCCAACGCCGCGGGCGTGGCGGTTGCCGGGTCGGGCGTGAATGTTCTGGCCTTCTCGAACAACCCTGACATCGCCGGCAACAACGTCTTCGTCCTTGGGCCGACCTTCGACAACACCGCACGCCGGCTGGCGAGCTTTGCCGTGCGGCAGGGCAAGTCGAAGATCATGATCGTGCATGACCGCAACACCGCCGGCGATCTGGGCCGTGCCGCCATCCAGCGCGGCGTGGCGGCGGGCGGCGGGTCGGTCGTGGCGACGGGCAGCTATGAGTTTTCGCAGAACGGCGTGGTGCAGGCCGCTCCGGTTCTGGCGGCGCAGGCGAAATCTTCGGGTGCGCAGGCGGTGTTCCTGACGGCTGACACGGCGGGCGCGCTGCCGCTGATCAGCCAGCTTCTTTCGGAAAACGGCCTGCCGCCTTCGGTGACGCAGTATATCGGCCTGACCCGCTGGGATATTCCCACCGCCACCCTGTCGCTGCCCGGGGTTCAGGGCGGCTGGTTCGCCCTGCCGGACCCCGCGCTTTATGCCCAGTATCAGTCGCGCTATTCGGCCAGCTTCGGCGAGGCGCCGCATCCGATCTCGGGCCTGGCCTATGACGGCATCGCCGCCATCGGCGCGCTGATGAAATCGGGGATGAGCGGGCCTGTCTCGAAGGCCGCGCTGACTCAGGGCTCGGGTTTTGTCGGCGTGAACGGCATCTTCCGGCTGCGGGCCGACGGCACCAATGACCGGGGTCTGGCCATCGCGCGGATCGCCAACGGCCAATACACCGTGATCGACCCGGCCCCGCGCAGCTTCGGCGGCGCAGGCTTCTGATTCCGGCCGGAGGAGCCCTGCGGATGACTGCCGCGACATCCGGGCCGGGGCTTCTGGTGCCGGCTTCCGAACTGATCGATCCTGCCGCGATCATTGGTGCCATTGCCGCCGAGACCGGCCCCTCGCCCGAGCCGCGCGCGGCCCGGGCAGTTGCCGTCCGCCACCTTGCAGCCGCCAAGTCAAGGGCCAACGCCGCGCTGGCCGCCGCCTTTGCCGCAAGGCCGCTGGACGCACGGCCGCTGGTTTCGGCGCAGGCGCTTTTGACCGACGGGCTGGTGACCACCGCGCTGGCTGTGGCGCGCGACCTGCTGCATCCGCTGTCGAACGCGACCGAGGCCGAGCGGATCGCGGTTCTGGCCGTGGGCGGCTATGGCCGGGCCGAGATGGCGCCGCATTCCGACGTGGACCTGCTGTTCCTGACGCCGTGGAAGATCACCGGCTGGGCGGAAAGCGTCATCGAATCGATGCTTTACATCCTGTGGGACCTGAAGCTGAAGGTCGGCCATTCCAGCCGCACCGTGGCCGACTGCCTGCGGCTGGGGCGAGAGGATATCACCATCCGCACCGCGCTCCTGGAGCATCGCTTCATCGCCGGCCACGCCCCCATCGCGCAGGATCTGGGCGAAAAGCTGTGGTCCGACCTTTTCCGCAAGACCGGCCCCGAGTTCATCGAGGCCAAGCTTGCCGAACGGGCCGAGCGGCATCGCCGGCAGGGCGGCCAGCGCTATGTGCTGGAGCCGAACGTCAAAGAAGCCAAGGGCGGGCTGCGCGACCTGCAGACGCTGTACTGGATCGGCAAGTATCTGCACCGGGTGCAGTCGCCGGCCGGGCTGGTCGCGGCGGGGCTGCTGACGGCCGAGGAATTCGCCACCTTCCAGCGCGCTGAAGACTTCCTCTGGGCGGCGCGCTGCCACATGCACTACATCACCGGGCGGGCGACGGACCAGCTGACCTTCGACTTGCAGGTCGAGGTAGCGGCGCGCATGGGCTACCGCGATGCCGGCGGGCGGCGGGCGGTGGAAATCTTCATGCAGGATTACTTCCGCCACGCCACCCGCGTCGGCGAATTGACCCGCATCTTCCTGACCCAGCTGGAAGCCCGCCATGTGAAATCCGAAGCGCGGCTGGCCGGCCTTTTCAGCCGCCGCAAGGTGCGCCCGGGCTACAGGCTGATTCAGGGCCGGCTGGATGTGACCGACCCCGCCACCTTCCTGTCGGACAAGCTGAACCTGCTGCGGGTCTTTGAAGAGGGGTTGCGGTCGGGCTACCTGCTGCATCCCAACATCATGCGGCTGGTGGCAGCGCATCTGGACCGCATCGACGACGACATGCGCGAAGACCCCGAGGCGGCGCGCATCTTTCTTGACCTGATGCTGAAACACGGCAACCCCGAGCGCCCGTTGCGCCGGATGAACGAACTCGGCGTGCTGTCGGCCTTCCTGCCCGAGTTCGAGCCGATTGTGGCGATGATGCAGTTCAACGTCTATCACCACTACACGGTGGACGAACATATCATCCAGACCATCTCGACTCTGGCCCAGATCGAGCGGGGGGAACTGGTCGAAGACCTGCCGCTGTCCTCGTCGATCCTGAAGGCCGGGGTGAACCGGCGGGTGCTGTATGTGGCCCTTCTGCTGCATGACATCGGCAAGGGCCGGTCTGAGGACCACTCGATCCTTGGCGCGCAGATCGCGCGGCGGGTGGCGCCGCGGCTGGGCTTGAGCGAAGAGGAATGCGAAACCGTCGAATGGCTGGTGCGCTGGCATCTTCTGATGTCCGACATGGCGCAGAAGCGCGACATCGGCGACCCGCGCACGGTGCGCGACTTTGCCAAGGCGGTGAAGACGCGCAAGCGGCTGGACCTCTTGACGGTGCTGACGGTCTGCGACATCCGCGGCGTGGGGCCTGACACCTGGAACAACTGGAAGGCCATGCTGCTGCGCCAGTTGCACGCCCGCACGACCGAAGCGCTGGAAAGCGGTCTGGAAAGCTTCAACCGCGAGAAGCACGAGGATGAGGCGAAGTCGGCCCTGCGCGCCCGGCTGGCCGACTGGCCGGCGGCCGAGGTGAAGACCGAGATGGCCCGCCATTATGCCCCATACTGGCAGGGCCTGACCACCGACACGCAAGAGGTGTTCGCGCGGTTGCTGCGCGGCCTTGGCGATGACGAAATCCGCATCGACCTGCACCCCGAGCCCGACCGCGACGCCACGCGGGCCTGTTTCGCGCTGGCCGATCACCCCGGCATCTTCAGCCGCCTTGCCGGCGCGCTGGCGCTGGTCGGCGCCAACGTGGTCGATGCCCGCACCTATACCTCGAAGGACGGCTATGCGACGCCGGTCTTCTGGGTGCAGGACCGCGAGGGCAAGCCCTATGAGGTGGCGGGCCTGCCCCGCCTGCGCCAGACCATCGAAAGAACACTGAAGGGTGAGGTGGTGGCCCGTCAGGCCCTTGCCGGCCGCGACAAGGTGAAGAAGCGCGAACGCGAGTTCCGCTTTCCGACCCATATCACCTTCGACAACGAGGGTTCGGAAATCTACACCATCATCGAGGTCGATACCCGCGACCGACCGGGCCTACTGTATGACCTGACGCGCACGCTGGCCTCGAACAACATCTACATCGCTTCGGCGGTGATCGCGACCTACGGGGCGCAGGTGGTGGACAGCTTCTATGTCAAGGACATGTTCGGCCTGAAACTGCACGCAAAATCCAAGCAGGAAGCGCTGGAACGCAAGCTGCGCCAGGCCATCACCGAGGGCGCCGAGCGCGCGCAGGCACCGGGATGATGTCGTCGCCCCGATCCGCTGCCGGCAAGTCTCCTGCGCCGCCATCCAACGGCGGGCGGCCATGAAACCGATCAGCCTGATGCGATCCGTCGTAACCGTCGGGGGCTGGACGCTGTTGTCCCGCGGCGCGGGCTTTGCGCGCGACATGATGATGGCGGCCTATCTGGGGGCCGGGCCGGTGGCCGATGCCTTCAACGTCGCCTTCTCGCTGCCCAACATGTTCCGCCGCTTCTTCGCCGAGGGCGCCTTCAACATGGCCTTCGTGCCGATGTTCGCCAAGAAGCTGGAAGGCGGCGAGGATGCGCAGGGCTTTGCGCAGGATGCCTTCAACGGCATGGCGGCGTTGCTGTTTGTCTTCTCGATCCTGGGCACGCTGGCCATGCCCTGGCTGGTCTGGGCCATGGCCTCGGGCTTTGCGGGGGATACGCGTTTCGATCTGGCTGTGACCTATGGCGAGATCGGGTTCAACTACATCCTTTTCATCTCGCTGGTCGCGCTGTTGTCGGGCGTGCTGAACGCGCATGGGCACTTTACCGAAGCGGGTTTCGTGCCGGTGCTGATGAACCTGATCTTCATTGCCGCGATGATGCTGGCCGCTCGCGCCGGCTGGGACATGGGGATGACGCTGGCCTGGTGCGTGCCGGTGACGGGGGTGGCGCAGCTGGCCTTCACCTGGGTTTCGGCGCACCGCATCGGCTTTCGCTTCCGCCTGCGCTGGCCGCGCCTGACGCCCGAGTTGAAGCGGCTGGCCGTGATTGCCGCTCCGGCCCTGCTGGCCGGCGGCGTGGTACAGATCAACCTGCTGGTCGGCCGTCAGGTCGCCAGCTACACCGAAGGCGCGGTGTCCTGGCTGGTCTATGCCGACCGGCTGTATCAGCTGCCGCTGGGCGTCGTCGGCATCGCCATCGGCACCGTGCTGCTGCCTGACCTCGCGCGCCGGCTGCGCGCCGGCGATGCCGAGGGCGGGAGGGCCAGCTTCAATCGCGGCGTCGAATTCGGCCTGCTGCTGACGGTTCCGGCCGCCGTGGCTCTGGTGGTCATCGCCATGCCGCTGACCGAGGTGCTGTATCAGCGCGGCGCCTTCGGGCCGGACGATACGGCGGCAACGGCGCTGGCGCTGGCGATTTATGGGGCGGGCCTGCCGGCCTTCGTGCTGCACAAGGTGCTGCAGCCGCTGTACTACGCCCGCGAAGACAGCCGCAGCCCCTTCCGCTTTGCGGTGCTGTCGATGGTGGTGAACGCCGCGCTGGCCTTTGGCCTGATGCCGGTGATCGGCTTTGCCGCCGCCGCGCTGGCCACCACGCTGGCCGGCTGGATCATGGCGGCGCAACTGTGGTTCGGCTCACGCCGGATGGGGGATGAGGCGCGGCTGGACGCCCGGATGCGCCAGCGCCTGCCCCGGATCATTCTGGCCGCGCTGGGAATGGGTGCGGTGCTGTGGCTTGCCGCCCTGCTGCTAGGCCCGGCGCTGTCCAGCCCGGGCTGGCGCTATTCGGCGCTGGCGGCGCTGGTCGCGGCCGGCATCCTTTCCTATGGCGGCATCGGCCTTGCCATCGGCGCGCTGCGCCTGTCCGACCTGCGCCAGTTGCGCCGTCAGCGCTGACGCATCATCGCGCGCAGCCGGGCCACCTCGCCCGGGGCCACCAGATAGGACAGGCCGAAGCCCACCGCAAAGGCCGGCAGTTCGGCCGCCCAGTGCCAGCCGAAGCCGAAGATCGTGCCGAAGAGCACCTGAATGACCAGAAGCGAGCCGATCATCGAAAACGCCCGCCAGCGCTTGCTGCCCTCATTCGCCAGCCGCCGGAACAGGATCCAGCTCATCGCTCCGATCAGGCCGTAAACCGGCACCCATGCCCCGATCAGCGGCGTCTTGACGAAGGGCAGCGCGGTAAAGACCAGCGGGCCGGTAAGGGTGGCGGCCAGCAGCACCACCAGCACGCCCCACCAGCGGAACACCTCACCCACGAACTTGCCCAGCGCCATCAGGATCACCACCACCAGAAGCGCATCCGACAGGGCGGAATGGATGAACGGATAGCTGACCAGCCGCCACATCCCGTCCAGCGGATATTGATGCGCCGCGATCATCGCCCGCATCATGTCGGGCGAGAAGGCCAGCTTCTGCACCGCCTCGGACCGCCAGCCGATGGCAGTGGGCCCGCCGGCGATGCCGGCCGCGCCGAGGCTGACCACCACCTCCATCGCGATCATCGGCAGGACGATCAGCCAGACCACCCAAGGCAAGGGGTTCAGCGGCGGGGCGTTGCGGTCAGGCTCCATCGGTCCTCCTGCGCGGGCTTGATTGACGCCCGTCTGCGCCAGCGATAAGCCCCTCGGACGCAACTTTCCAGAGGAAGCCCCATGTCCGAGCCGGTCCAAACGCCTCAGACCCAGTTCCAGCCCCGCATCTTTTCGGGCATCCAGCCCTCGGGCGGGCTGACCCTTGGCAACTATCTCGGCGCGCTGAAGCGCTTTGTCGAGAAGCAGGACGAGGGGATCGAGACGATCTACTGCCTTGTCGACATGCATGCGATCACCGTCTGGCAGGACCCGGAAAAGCTGCGCCAGCAGACCCGCGAAGGCGCCGCCGCCTTCATCGCGGCCGGGATCGACCCCAAACGCTCGATCCTTTTCAACCAAAGCCAGGTTTCTGCCCATGCCGAACTGGCCTGGATCTTCAACTGCGTCGCGCGGATGGGCTGGATGAACCGGATGACCCAGTTCAAGGACAAGGCCGGCAAGAACGCCGAAGCCGCCAGCCTTGGGCTTTATGCCTATCCGGCGCTGATGGCGGCCGACATCATGGTTTACCACGCCACGATGGTTCCGGTGGGCGAAGACCAGAAGCAGCACCTTGAACTGACCCGCGACATCGCCATCAAGTTCAACAACGATTTCGGCGTGAACTTCTTCCCTGTCGTCGAACCGCTGATCGAAGGCGCCGCGACCCGGGTGATGTCGCTGCGCGACGGCACCAAGAAGATGTCGAAATCCGACCCCTCGGACCAAAGCCGCATCAACCTGACCGACGATGCCGACATGATCGCCGCCAAGATCCGCAAGGCCAAGACCGACCCCGAACCGCTGCCCGACACCGCCGCGGGGCTGAAAGACCGGCCCGAGGCGAAGAACCTCGTGAACATCTACGCCGGACTTTCTGGGCAAAGCGTCGATCAGGTCATCGCCGAGTATGCCGGCGCGCAATTCGGCACCTTCAAGCCGAAACTGGCCGAGCTTGCAGTGGCAAAGCTGTCGCCCATCACCACCGAGATGAACCGGCTGATGAAGGACCCCGCCGAGATCGACCGCATCCTTGGCCAAGGCGCCGACCGCGCCGAGGCCATCGCGTGCCCGATCATGGAAAAGACCTACGAGATCACCGGCATGATCCGCTCGCGCCGGGGCTGAGGGGCGGGGCCCTCCCCCATCCTCTCTCGGCAAATATCCCGGGGGTCCGGGGGCTGGCCCCCGGTCCGCCGCTGCCCCCCCGGGGGCTTCCGTCACCGAATCGATTCAAAGCCCTGCCAGTGTCGCCGCCGGGGGCGGTTGCCCCCGTCTGTCCCCGCCGCTGGCCCGAGATATTGGGGCCTGCCCCCGGACCTGCCCCGGTCCGGGGGCTTTTTCTGCGCTTGGCGCCTTGCCGCCGCCCGGCGCCCCGCCCCCTTCCGGCTGCCCGGACAATATGATCAAGTCCGCCCGATCAGGGAGGAATGACCATGGCCACCGGCACCAACATCCGCACCTATTTCCAGGGACGCTGGCACGAGGGCGATCTGGCGGTCATCCGCGCCGCCGATCAGGGCGCCTGGCTGGGCGGCACGGTCTTTGACGGCGCCCGCGCCTTCGACGGGCTGGCGCCCGATCTTGACCTGCATTGCGCCCGGGTGAACCGCTCGGCCGCTGCCATGTCGATCACGCCCACCGTCTCGGCCGAAGACATCGTCGCCATCGTGCGCGAGGGGTTGGCGGCCTATTCCCCGCAGCAGTCGGTCTATATCCGGCCGATGTACTGGGGGATCGACGTTGATGCCGCGGGCCTGGCGCCCGAGCCGAACCTGACCGGCTTCTGCATCTGCCTTGAGGAAATCCCGCTGCCACCGGCCGATGCCGCCACCACGCTGACCCGCACGCGCTTTCGCCGCCCGGTGCTGGAAACCGCCGTCTGCAACGCCAAAGCCGGCGCGCTTTACCCCAACAACGCCCGGATGCTGGCCGAGGCGCGGGCCAAGGGCTTCGGCAATGCGCTGGTGGCCGATGCCATGGGCAACGTGGCCGAAAGCGCCACGGCGAATGTCTTCATGGTGCGCGACGGCGTGGCCTTCACCCCGATCGCCAACGGCACCTTCCTGGCCGGCATCACCCGCGCCCGCCACATCGCCAACCTCCGCGCCGCCGGGGTCGAAGTGGTGGAGACCGTGCTGACCTTCGAGGATTTCCACGCCGCGGATGAGGTCTTCCTGACCGGCAACTTCGCCAAGGTCACCCGGGTCGCGCGGTTTGATGACACCGAATACCGCAGCCATGCCATGGCCGACCGCGCCCGCCGGCTTTACTGGGACTGGGCCGCCGGCACCGCGCGCGCCGGCTGAACCGCCCCGCTTGCGGATCGCGGGCCAATGGGGCGCTGCCCCTCGGGCCGTGCCGGCCCTCACCCCGGGATATTTTCCGAGAGAGGATGAACCGGCCCCTTCATCCTCTCTCCCGAAATATCCCGGGGGTGAGCCGGCCCCCGGACGGCGAGGGGGCAGCGCCCCCTCTCCTTCAGGCCGGCCATCTTGCGCGGCCCCCGCCCTTCCGCCATGATCCCGGCCGAAGGGAACCGATCATGCGCAAGTTTCTCGTCGTGCTGGACGACACCCGCGAATGCCTGAACGCCATGCGTTTCGCCGCAATGCGGGCGGCCCATACCGGCGGGGGGGTGCAGATTCTGTCGATCATCCCGCCCGAGGAACAGCAGCACTGGATGGGCGTGGCCGATCTGATGCGCGCCGAGGCGCGCGAGCGGATCGAGGCGCATTTCGAGGTCTTCGCCAAGTGGATGCGCGACAAGCAGGGCGTGAACCCAGAACTGATCATCCGCGAGGGCGACCCGGCCACCGAGATTCTGGCGCAGGTCCGCGATGATCCCGAGGTCGGGGTTCTGGTCCTGGGCGCGGGCATCGACAAGGCCGGGCCGGGGCCCTTGGTGACGCAGCTGTCGCGCAATTCGGGCAATTTGCCGGTGCCGCTGACCATCGTGCCCGGCGACATGTCGAAGGAACGGCTGGAAAGCATCACCTGACGCCGGGGCAGGCTTGCGCCGCCGTCATGCCACCCTTGCGCTTTCGGCGCTTTCCGCAGCGCGGCATGGGGCGCATATGGGCGGCGGGAGGAATGCGAAAGGAAAAGCCATGTCCACCCGCAAGCCCAAAGCCGCCCCGCCCGCCGAAGTTCCGGGCCTTGCCTATTACACTGCCCCGCAGGCCGCCGCCCCGCGCGCCAGCCGCCGGATGACCGCGCTGGACCTGATGTTCGGCTATTACACGGGCGAATGAACCGGGGCGCTTCTTGACTTGCCCCATGGCGGGGCGCATATCCGACAGAAGATGTAGGGAACCCCGCCATGTTCATCCAGACCGAGTCCACGCCCAATCCGGCAACGCTGAAGTTCCTGCCCGGCCAGACCGTGCTTGAGATCGGAACCGCCGATTTCCCCTCGGGCGACAGCGCCGGCAAATCGCCGCTCGCGCGCCGCGTCTTTGCGGTGGCCGGGGTGACGGGGGTGTTTCTGGGCACCGATTTTGTCACCGTGACCAAGGCCGAGGATGTCGAGTGGCAGCACATCAAGCCTGCGATCCTTGGCGCGATCATGGAGCATTACCAGTCCGGCGCCCCGGTGATCGAAGGCGAAGGTCAGGCCGCCCATGCCGCGCATGACGGCCCGGATGGCGACATCGTCAAGCAGATCAAGGAGCTTCTTGATACCCGCGTGCGGCCCGCCGTGGCGCAGGACGGCGGCGACATCACCTTCCACGGCTTTGACCGGGGGGTGGTCTATCTGCACATGAAGGGCGCCTGCGCCGGCTGCCCGTCCTCGACGCTGACGCTGAAGATGGGGATCGAGAATCTTCTGCGCCACTACATCCCCGAAGTGACCGAGGTCCGCCCGGTTGCGGCCTGAGGCGGAGCGCAGGCGTTGAAGGCGGAAACCGTTCTGGCATTCGACACATCGGCGGCGCATTGCGCCGCCGCTTTGCTTTGCGGCCCCGATCTGTGGATCATGGATGAGCCGATGGCCAAGGGTCAGGCCGAGCGGCTGATGCCGATGCTCGAAGAACTGCTGAACCGGGCCGGGAAGGGCTGGGCGGATGTGACGCTGATCGGCGTCGGCACCGGGCCGGGCAACTTTACCGGCGTGCGCATCAGCGTGGCGGCGGCGCGCGGGCTGGCGCTGGGTCTAGGCATACCGGCCATCGGCGTCACCCGGCTTGAGGCGCTGGCCCATGGCCTGCCGCGCCCCGTGACGGTGATCGAGGATGCTCGGCGGGACGAGGTTTACGTTCAGCACTTTGCCGAGGCTGCCGGCCCGGCGCATCTGGCGCCTGCGCCTTGGACCACCAGTGGCGCCACCACCGGATCGGCCGCGCCCGGCGGGCTGCCGGCTGCGCAGCCGCTGGTGCAGGCCATTGCCGAAATCGCGGCGGCGCGGGCGGGCAGCCCGCAGCCCCGCCCCGCGCCCTTCTACCTGCGCGGCGCCGATGCGGCCCCGCCGTCCGACCCGCCGCCGGTGATCCTGCCATGACGCCCGAGGCGATGGCGGCGCTGCACGGCCAATGCTTCACCACCCCGCGCCCGTGGACGGCGGCCGAGGTTGCGGGGCTGCTGGCCGATCCGCATGTCTTCGCGCTGCAGGTCCCGCAAGGCTTTCTGATGGGCCGGGTCGTGGCCGGCGAAGCCGAGCTTCTGACGCTGGCCGTCGATCCCGCGGCCCGGCGGCAGGGCACGGGACGGCAGCTTGTTGCCGGGTTTCTGGCCGAGGCCGCCCGGCGCGGCGGCGAATCAGCCTTTCTGGAGGTGGCCTTCGGCAATGCCGCCGCCCGGGCGCTTTACGCCGCAGCGGGCTTCACCCCGGCGGGAACGCGGCGCGGCTATTACCACCGGCCGGATGGCAGCCGCGAAGATGCTCTGATTCTGGTCCGGGCAATTGAAATACCTTCGTAATACCAATTTTTGACCGGAAGCCAAAATTTCACCGCCGCCCCCGCCCCCCCGGTGCGGCCGCGAGATTCCTGTTGACCGTCCGGACAGGTTCTGACCTGAATTGCGGACGAACCCGCTGCGGCGGCCCCTCAGGGGGCCGGGACAGGCGGGCAACAAGTTGGTAACCGGGAGAAAATCATGACCCTGATGAAACACCTGATGGGTGCCGCGGCAACGTTGGCGCTGACCGCTGGCGTGGCTGCGGCCGAGCCTGCCATCATCTTCGACCTTGGCGGCAAGTTCGACAAATCCTTCAACGAGGCCGCCTTCAACGGCGCCGAGCGTTGGGCCAAGGAAACCGGCGGCACCTACAAAGAGCTTGAGATGCAGTCGGAAGCCCAGCGTGAACAGGCGCTGCGCCGTCTGGCCGAAGCCGGCGCCAACCCTGTCGTCATGACCGGCTTCGCCTTTGGCGACGTGCTGTCGAAGGTCGCCCCCGACTTCCCCGAGACGAAATTCGCCATCATCGACATGGTCGTCGAACAGCCCAACGTGAAATCGGTGGTCTTCAACGAACATGAAGGCAGCTACCTGGTCGGCATGATGGCCGCGCTGGCCTCAAAGACCGGCACGGTCGGCTTCATCGGCGGCATGGACATTCCGCTGATCCGCAAGTTCGGCTGCGGCTACGCCCAGGGTGTGAAAGCGGTGAACCCCGACGCGACCGTCGTTCTGAACATGACCGGCACGACCCCGGCGGCGTGGAACGACCCGGTGAAGGGCGCAGAACTGGCCAAGGGCCAGAAGGCGCAGGGCGCGGATGTGATCTATGCAGCTGCGGGCGGCACCGGCGTTGGCGTGCTGCAGGCGGCGGCCGACGAAGGCATCCTGTCGATCGGCGTCGATTCGAACCAGAACTACATGCACCCAGGCAAGGTTCTGACCTCGATGCTGAAGCGCGTGGACAACGCCGTTTACGAAGCCTTCAAGGAAGGCGAAGCGCTGACCCCGGGCATCAATGTCATGGGTCTGGCCAATGACGGCGTGGGCTATGCGATGGACGAAAACAACGCGCCGCTCGTGACGCCGGAAATGCAGGCCACCGTCGATGCGGCGGCCGAGAAGATCAAGTCGGGCGAAATCGTCGTGCATGACTACATGGCCGACAACACCTGCCCGGCGGCAACGTTCTGATGGCCGATCAGGCCGAAAAGGGGCGGCAGGCAACTGCCGCCCCCTCCCCCTATGCGATCGAACTGAAAGGCATCTCGAAGGCTTTCGGTCCGGTGCAGGCCAACCGCGACATCAACATCGCGGTGCCGCGCGGCACGATACACGGCATCATCGGCGAAAACGGCGCAGGCAAGTCCACGCTGATGTCGATCCTCTACGGCTTCTACAAGGCCGACGCCGGCCAGATTCTGATCAACGGCACGGTCACCCCCATTCCCGACAGCCAGAGCGCCATCCGCGCCGGCATTGGCATGGTTTTCCAGCATTTCAAGCTGGTGCAGAATTTCACGGTGCTGGAGAATGTCATCCTTGGTGCCGAAGACGGGTTTCAGCTGTCCACTTCGCTGTCCAAGGCGCGCAAGGCGCTGGAGGCGCTCAGCCGCGACTATGAACTTGACGTCGATCCCGATGCGCTGATCGAGGATCTGTCGGTCGGCCACCAGCAGCGCGTGGAAATCCTCAAGGCCCTCTATCGTCAGGCCGAGATCCTGATTCTGGATGAACCCACCGGCGTTCTGACCCCCGCCGAGGCCGATCACCTGTTCCGCATCCTCAAGGGGCTGAAGGAACAGGGAAAGACCATCATCCTGATCACCCACAAGCTGCGCGAAATCATGGAGGCCACCGACAACGTCAGCGTCATGCGGCGCGGCACCATGGTGGATACCGTCAAAACCGCCGAAACCAGCCCCGAACAGTTGGCCGAATTGATGGTCGGCCGCAAGGTTCTGCTGGAGGTCGAGAAAAAACCCGCCGCCCCCGGCCGCACCATCCTGAAGGTCGAAGACCTGCGGGTGAAGGACGAACACGGGGTCGAACGGCTGAAGGGCGTCAGCTTTGAAATCCGCACGGGCGAGATTCTGGGCATCGCCGGCGTCGCCGGCAACGGCCAGTCGGAGCTTCTAGCGGCCCTTGGCGGCATGGCCAAGGCCACCGGCCGGATCGAGATGAACGGCGCCGCCCTGCCCGTTGCGGGCCGCGGCGCCGACGGGCAAAGCCGCCGCACCGCCGGCATCGCCCATGTGCCCGAAGACCGCCACCATTACGGCCTGATCCTCGATTTCTCGGCCTGGGAAAACGTGGCCTTCGGCTATCACAACGACCCGAAATATCAGAAGAACGCCCTCTTCATGGACAACGCCGCGCTGCGTGCCGATACCGAAGCGAAGATGGCCACTTTCGACGTGCGTCCGCCGATCCCGGCCCTGGCCGCCAAGAATTTCTCGGGCGGCAACCAGCAGAAGATCGTCGTCGCCCGTGAAATCGAACGGAACCCCGAGCTGTTGCTGGTGGGCCAGCCCACCCGCGGGGTGGACATCGGCGCGATCGAGTTCATCCACAAGCAGATCGTGGCCTTGCGCGATCAGGGCAAGGCAATCCTGCTGGTCTCGGTCGAACTGGATGAGATCATGAGCCTTTCTGACCGCATCGCCGTGATGTTCGACGGACAGATCATGGGGTTCCGCGACCCTGAGACCACCAATGAACGCGAGCTTGGCCTTCTGATGGCCGGGATGAGCGGGGAGGCCGCCTGACATGGAACGCTTGCCCAGATGGGCCGATCTTATGCTGGTGCCGCTGATCTCGCTGGCGCTGGCGGCGATCATTTCCGCCATCGTCATCGTCGCCATCGGGCAGGACCCGCTTGAGGCGCTGAACACCATGGTCACAGGCGCGGTCGGCTCCGCCTATGGCTGGGGCTACACGCTTTATTACACCACCAGCTTCATCTTCACCGGCCTTGCGGTGACGGTGGCCTTCCATGCCGGCCTTTTCAACATCGGCGGCGAGGGGCAGGCACAGCTGGGCGGGCTGGGCGTGGCGCTGGTCTGCCTGTCGATGAACTGGCCGCATTGGGCGCTGGCCCTACCGGCCGCCGCCATCGGGGCGGCGCTGTTCGGCGCGGCCTGGGCGGCGATACCGGCCTATCTTCAGGCCAAACGCGGCAGCCATATCGTGATCACCACGATCATGTTCAACTACATCGCCTCGGCCTTCCTTGTGTACATGCTGGTCGATGTGCTGCGCCCCGCCGGCCAAATGGACCCGGCCACCGCCAATTTCCCGCCCGGCACCGAACTGCCCACCCTGAACCACATTCCAGGCCTGTCGTTGGTCTTCACCAAGGGCGTTCCGGCCAATGTGACGCTGTTCGTGGCGCTGGCGGCGGCGGTCGCGGTCTGGGCGCTGCTGTGGCACACGCGGCTTGGCTACCAGATCCGCGCCTTCGGCAAGTCCGAACCTGCCGCGCGCTATGCCGGCATCAACCCCTTCCGCATCATCATGATCGCCATGCTGATCTCGGGCGGGCTGTCGGGCCTGATGGCCATCAACAACGTGATGGGCGAGGCGGGGCGTCTTGTGCAGAATTCGTCCGAAGGGGCGGGCTTCATCGGCATCGCCGTGGCGCTGATGGGCCGCAACCATCCGGTCGGCGTGGTGCTGGCCGCCGTGCTGTTCGGCTTTCTCTATCAGGGCGGGGCGGAACTGGGCCTCTGGACCTCGATCCCGATCGAGCTGCGGACGGTGGTGCAGGGTCTGGTGATCCTGTTCACCGGCGCGCTGGATCAGATGGTGCGGATGATGCTGACCTGGGCCTTTTCGTTCCGGTCCCCCTCGCAGGCAAGGGGGGCGTGATGGATTACGACACGCTGCTTCAGCTTCTGGGCTCTACCCTGCGGCTTGGCACGCCGCTGCTGCTGGCCTGCCTGGCCGGGCTTTTTTCCGAACGCGCCGGCATTTTCGACATCGGGCTGGAAGGCAAGATGCTGATGGCCGCCATGACCTCGGCCGCCGTCGCCGCGCTGACCGGCTCGGTCTGGGTGGGTCTTGCGGCGGGCATCGCCGGGTCGCTGCTGATGGCGGCGATCCATGGCATCGCCTCGATCACCTTCCGGGGAAACCAGTTGATCTCCGGCGTAGCGCTGAACTTCATCGCCTCGGGCATCACGGTGCTGGTGGCGCAAAGCCTGTTCCGGCAGGGCGGCCGCACGCCGCCCCTTGCCGGTGACGCGCGCTTTTCCCCCATCACCCTGCCCTTCGCCGAAGAACTGCAGGCCGTGCCGGTGCTGGGCCCGCTTTATCATGACGTGATTTCGGGCCATCCGATCCTTGTCTATGTGGCGCTTCTCTGCGTGCCGGCGACATGGTGGCTTCTGTACCGCACCCGGTTTGGCCTGCGCCTGCGCGCCGTGGGCGAAAACCCCGCCGCCGTCGATACCGCCGGCATTTCGGTGATCGCCATGCGCTTTGCCGCCGTGGCCATCACCGGCGTCCTGTGCGGGCTGGCCGGCGCCTATATGTCCACTGCCCTGCAGGCGGGCTTCGGGCGTGAGATGACGGCCGGCCGCGGCTATATCGCGCTGGCCGCGCTGATCTTTGCCAAGTGGCGGCCGTGGCAGGCGCTGGGGGCGACGATGCTTTTCGGCTTCTTCCAGGCGCTGGCGCTGCGGCCGGATGTGGTGCAGGGCGTGGCCGGGGTGAAGGTGCCGGTCTCGGCGCTGGATGCGCTTCCGTATATCCTGACGGTGCTGGTGCTGGCGGGTTTCGTCGGCAAGGCCATCCCGCCCCGCGCCGGGGGGGAACCCTATGTCAAGGAACGCTAGCCTCATCCTCTCTCGATAAATATCCCACGGGGGTCCGGGGGTGTGAAACCCCCGGTCCGCCGCTGGCCCAGACCGGACGAAACGCCCATGACCGCTGCCCTTGAAACCATCCGCGCCCGTGCCGGGGCCGAACCCGTGCGTCTTGGGCTGATCCTTGGCTCGGGCCTTGGCCATCTGGCCGGCGCGGTCGGGGGCGTGGCCATCCCCTATGGCGACCTGCCGGGCTTTCCCCATGCCGGGGTGTCGGGGCACAACCCCAATCTGGTGATCGGCCGGCTTGAGGGCGTGCGCGTCGCCGTCTTCGGCGCGCGGGAACATTACTACGAAAACGGCAACCCAGCGGCGATGCGTCCCGCCCTGGAAACGCTGAAGGCGCTGGGGGCCGAAGGGCTGATCGCCACCAACGCCGCGGGCAGCCTGCGCCCCGACATCGCGCCGGGCGATCTGATGCTGCTGGGCGACCACATCAACTTTTCCGGCCTCAACCCCCTGATCGGTGAGAGGACCGATGCCCGCTTCGTGCCGATGACCGAGGCGCATGATCCCGGCTACCGCGCGGCCCTGCGTTCGGCGGCGGCGGTCGAGGGCATTGCCCTGCCGGAAGGCGTCTATGCCTGGTATTCCGGCCCCTCGTTTGAAACTCCGGCCGAAATCCGGGCGATCCGCACGCTGGGCGGCGATGCGGTGGGCATGTCCACCGTGCCCGAGGTCATCCTTGCGCGGTTCCTGGGCCTGCGGGTGGCGGCGATTTCCACCATCACCAACATGGCAGCCGGCATGTCGGACGAAAAGATCAGCCACGAACACACCAAGGCGATGGCCCCCCTGGGCGCCGCCAAGCTGGAGCGGATCCTGCGCGGCTTCCTGCACGGGCTGCGTTAGCCCGCCCCCAGCGCAAAACCGTGCCCCTCAGGCCATGGCGCGCGCCTGAATGAGTCCAGACGGGACAAACATTTGACAAGCCCGCCCCATGGCCGCATGCCTTGAAAAACAGGCACCAACTCCCCCTGCGGCCATGCAAATCTACCTCCCCATCGCCGAGGTTTCGGTCAACGCCTTCATGCTTCTGGGCATTGGCGGCATCGTGGGCTTCCTTTCGGGGATGTTCGGGGTGGGCGGCGGCTTTCTGATCACGCCGCTTCTGCTGTTCATCGGCATTCCGCCGGGCATCGCGGTGGCCACCGGCGCCAATCAGGTGGTGGCCTCGTCGATCTCGGGCGTGCTGGCGCAGCTGAAGCGCAAGGCGGTCGATTTCCCGATGGGCTTCGTCTTGCTGGCGGGCGGTATCCTGGGCTCATGGGCGGGGGTACGGGTCTTTGCCTGGATGACGGCGCTGGGTCAGGTGGACCTGTTCGTGCAGCTGTCCTATGTGCTGTTCCTGGGGCTGATCGGCGCGATGATGTTCGTCGAAAGCGCCCGTGCGATGATCCGCGCCCGCCGGCCCGGCCCGGCGGTGGTGCGCCGCGCCCATGTGCATACCTGGGTTCACCGGCTGCCCCTGAAGATGAAGTTCCGCTCGTCGGGGCTGTATATCTCGGTCCTGCCGCCCTTTGCGGTGGGGGCGCTGGTGGGCGTGCTGGCCGGCATCATGGGGGTGGGCGGCGGCTTCATTCTGGTGCCCGCGATGATCTATATCCTGGGCATGCCGACGAAGGTCGTCATCGGCACATCGCTGTTCCAGATCATCTTCGTCACCGGCTTCACCACCGTCGTCCATGCCGTGAACAGCCACACCGTGGACATGATGCTGGCGCTGTTGCTGATCCTGGGCGGGGTGGTGGGGGCGCAGATGGGCGCGCAGATCGGGCTGCGGCTGAAGGGCGAACAGCTGCGCATCCTTCTGGCGCTGCTGGTGCTGGCCGTCGCCATCAAGATCGCCTTCGACCTGCTGCTGCGCCCGGATGAGCTGTTTTCGATCACGCCGATGGTGCTGCCATGATCCGCGCGGCGCTTCTGGCCCTTGGCCTTCTGGCCCTGCCCGCCGCCGCTTCGGAAACCATCGTGGCCGGGCTCAGCCAGAGCCGCGTTTCGATCACCGCGAATTTCGACGGGTCCGAGATTCTGATCTATGGCGCGGTCAAGCGCGATGCGCCGTTTCCCGACGGCCCGCCCCTTCAGGTGATCGTCACCGTCGAGGGGCCGTCAACACCGCTGATCATCCGCCGGAAGGAACGCAGCTTCGGCATCTGGCTGAACCGCTCGGCCGTCACCATCGACCGGGCGCCCAGCTTTTACGTCGTCGCCACCTCGGCGCCGCTGGCCCGCAGCCTGACTGAAACCGAGAACCAGCGCCACGGCGTGACCCTGGATTATCTGATCCGCGCCGTGGGCATCACCGCCGAAGCCGAAGGCGCCGGCGAGTTCGTCGAGGCGCTGCGCCGCATCCGCCTGAACAACGAGCAGTGGCGGGTCGAGGAAAGCCGCGTCCTTTTCACCGAACAGACGCTGTTCCGGTCGGACGTGGTGCTGCCGGCCAATCTGATCGAGGGCGATTACCGCGTCCGGGTGTTCCTGACGCGCGGCGGCCGCGTGGTTGACCATCTGGAGCGCAACATCGGCGTGCGGAAGGCGGGGCTGGAACGCTTCCTCTTCGTCACCGCGCATGACCAGCCCTTCCTTTACGGGCTGGCCTCGCTTCTGCTGGCGGCGGTGGCCGGTTGGGCCGCGAATGCGGGGTTCAAGCTCTTGCGGCGCTGAAAACCGCCGGGAAGGCCAGCCGCATCGTCAGCCCGCGCATCAGGTTCAGCACCATCAGCGCGCCCCAAAGCCCGTGGTTGCCGATCGCCGGCACCAGGCACAGCAGCGCCACGACATAGACCGCGACCGAGATCAGCATGCAGCGCAGCATCTCGCGCCCCATCAGCGCGCCGATGAAGATGCCGTCATAGATCCAGCTGGCTACCCCGATCAGCGGCGCCAGGATCAGCCAGGGCAGGAAGGCCCGCGCCTCAACCCGAACATCCGGCGCGGTCGTCATCAGGTCGATGATCGCCGGCCCCAGCACAAGGAAGGTCACCGCCAGCACCGCCGCGGCGCCGAAGCCCCATTGCATGGTGATGCGCGAAGACTGGCGCAACTGCATCACCGAACGCGCGCCGACCGCCTGCCCCACCAGCGTTTCGGCGGCGATGGCAAAGCCGTCCAGCGCATAGGCGGTGATCTCGATGAACTGCAGCAGCACCTGATTGGCCGCCAGCGTCACATCGCCGAACCCCGCCCCCAGAAACAGGAAGGTGGTGAAGCTAAGCTGCAGCAGGATAGACCGCAGCATGATGTCGCGGCTGGCCGAGAACATCCGCCGCAGCGCCAGCCGGTCGCCGATCCGCGCCAGCGCCGGCCGCAGCGCCGCCCCCAGCGCGTCGCGCACCAGCCACAGCGCAAAGGCCAGCCCGGCGAATTCGGCGATCAGCGTCGCAAATGCCACGCCGGGCACGCCCCAGCCCAGCCCCAGCACGAAGAACAGGTCCAGCACCACATTCAGCCCGTTCTGCAGCAGTTGCAGCCACAGGATGCCCCGCGTCCGCTCCATCCCCACCAGCCAGCCGGTCAGGGCATAAAGCGCGAAGGTCGCCGGCGCCCCCCAGATGCGGATGGCAAGGTATTGGCCGGCCAGCCGCTCGACCTCTTCGCTGGCCGGAGAGGCAGCAAGGGCAAGATGGGTCAGCGGCCATTGCAGCACGATCAGCGCCAGCCCGGCCGCCCCCGCCACCACCAGCGCGCGCAGAAGAACGGCCGTGCGTTCCACCCCGTCGCCTGCACCGTGGGCCTGCGCCGCAAGGCCCGAGGTGGACATACGCAGAAAGCTGAAGACCCAGTACAGCGTGGCCAGCACCATTGCGCCCATGCCCACGGCCCCCAGCGGGGCCGCCTGCCCAAGTTGGCCGATGACCGCGGTATCCACGGCGCCCAGAAGTGGCACCGTCGCATTCGACAGCACCACCGGCGCCGCGATCTTCAGCACGCGCGCGTGGGTGATGTCGGTCATGAACCGGCCGGCTGCGGCATCAGCAGGTGAACCGACCCCAGCGCGAAGGGCTTTTCGCGGTTGTCCTGCCAGGCTTCGACCAGCACGCTGGCATAGCGCCGCCCCGTCCGCAGGATCCGCGCGCGCGCATAGGCATCACGCGGCAGGCCCGAGCGCAGGAAATCCACGGTGAAGTCGATGGTGCGGGGCAGGCTGGGCAGGCCCCGCCCGTCCAGCAGCTCTTGCGGGTCGATGCGCCCGGTCTCGAACTCTTCCCAAAGGCTGGTCCAGGCCAGGCTGACGATCGCCGTCACCTCAAGGAAGGCCGAGGTCACGCCGCCATGCAGTGCCGGGATCGCCGGGTTGCCGATCAGCTTGTCGGCATAGGGCAGGATCGCCGTCAGCTCATCGCCGCGCCGGTCGAACTGGATGCCCAGAAACCGCACATAGGGAATGCCGCCCGACAGCCAGGCCAGCGCCGCATCGCGCCGGGCCTTCACCACCTGAACCGGCTCGGGTCTGGGGCGCATGCTCATTCGCCGGGCCCCTTGCGCTGCTGGCGTTCCAGGGTGAAGGCGCCGTTGCCCATGGCGACCGGCCGGGCTTCGTCGTCATCGGTGGCGATGACGCGGACGAAGCCGACGCTGCGGGTTACATGGTGGCATTCGGCGCGGGCGCGCACCGCCTGCCCCGGTGTGGCGGGCCGCATATAGTCGATCCGCAAATCCAGCGTGGCGGCCGACAGGGGCTGCGACGGATGGCTCATCGCCGCGGCACCCGAAGCCGTGTCCATCAGCACCGAAATCGCGCCGCCATGCAGCACCCCCGTCGCGGGATCGCCGATCAGCCGCGAATCGTAGGGCATGACGATGGTGGCCATGCCCGGCCCCAGCTCGGTCAGTTCCATGCCCAGTTCGCGGGCATGGGGGATGGCCTCGATAAAGGCCCGCGCCATCCGCAGGATTTCAGGTTTCGACGGTTCGGTCATGGGGGCTCCGCTTCTGGCCAGAGAAAAGCGCCTTGCCCCGACGGTCGCAAGCCCCATTCTGCCGCCCGCCCGCGCCGATTGCCGCCGAAGGGCCGACGACCTGACGCCCGGCCTGTTGAACTGGTTGAGTTTTCCGCCGCCCGGCCCTAGCCTTCGCTTGCGGGAGGGTCCCATGGGCGAGCAGCTTCTTACCTTCAAGGAAATGTGCGCGCGCTTCGATGTCACGCCGCGCACCCTGCGTTATTATGAGTATATCGAGCTTCTGGCCCCCCAGAAGGAAGGCCGCTCGCGCTTCTATGGCCCGCGCGAGGTTGCCCGCATGACGCTGATCCTGCGCGGCCGCCGCTTCGGCTTTTCGCTGGAAGAGATTCGGCAGTGGCTCTTGATCTACGGCAAGACCGGCGAGAAGTCGCAACTTCAGGCCTGGCTTTCCATGGCTGACCGGCAACTGGCCGAACTTCTGCGCCAGCGCGCCGATCTGGACATGACCATCGACGACCTTCGGGCGCTGCGCAACACCGCCGCGGATGAGCTGTCGAAGTTCGACGAGGGCTGACATCACGTCACGCCGGATTCTGACGCGACGTCGCGTTTACGTTAACGTCAACTGATCTGCTATTCTCGCCGGCAACCGCCATATCGGCAGGACAACCGCCCTGCGAGAATGCCATGACGCCCACGACAAGCGACACCGCCGAGACCCTTTCGATCCGCGAGATGTGCGACGCCTTCGACGTCACGCCGCGGACGCTGCGGTTTTATGAGGCAAAGGAACTTTTGTTCCCGATCCGTCAGGGCACCCGCCGGCTGTTCACCCGCAAGGACCGCGCGCGGCTGACGCTGATCCTGCGCGGCAAGCGGTTCGGCTTCTCGCTGGAGGATATCCGGCAGCTTCTGGACATGTACGATCCGGCCGGATCGAACGAGGCGCAGCTAGTGCGCACCTATGACATCGCCAGGGCCCGGCTTGCGCAGATGGAAGCGCAGAAGGCCGAGCTTGAAATCGCCATCACCGAACTGAAGGCCCAGATGGCCGAAGGCGCGGCGCGCATCGCCCGTTTTCGGGCCGCGGCCGAATGAACTGAAAGGGAGGAAGACCAATGCCCAGCTACAACGCCCCGCTGAAGGACATGCAGTTCCTGCTGCATGACGTGCTGAACATCGCGGCCTCGGACGTGCCGGGCTATGCCGATCTGGATCAGGGTTTTACCTCGGCCGTGCTGGAAGAGGCGGGCAAGCTGGCGACCGATGTGCTGGCCCCCCTGAACGCCGTGGGCGATACCGAGGGCTGCAGGCTGGAAAACGGCGTGGTGCGCACGCCCACCGGCTTCAAGGCGGCTTTCGACCAGCTGCGCGAGGGCGGCTGGACGGCGCTGGACTGCGACCCCGAATATGGCGGCCAGGGCCTGCCCTACATCATGGGCACCGCGGTGGGTGAGATCTTCGTGTCGGCCAACATGGCCTTCAACATGTATCAGGGCCTGACCCACGGCGCCTATTCCGCCATCCATGTGCATGGCACGGTCGAACAGAAGGCGATGTATCTGCCCAAGATGGTGTCCTGCGAATGGACCGGCACCATGAACCTGACCGAACCGCATTGCGGCACCGATCTGGGCCTGATGCGCACCAAGGCCGAGCCGCAGGCCGACGGCAGCTACAAGATCACCGGACAGAAGATCTTCATCTCGGCCGGCGATCACGACATGTCGTCGAACGTCATCCATCTGGTTCTGGCCAAGGCCCCCGGCGGGGGTGAAGGGACGAAGGGCATCAGCCTGTTCATCGTGCCGAAGTTCCTTGTGAACGCCAATGGCACCCCGGGCGCCCGCAACGCCGTGTCGGTCGGCAAGATCGAGGAAAAGATGGGCATTCACGGCAATGCCACCTGCGTCATGAACTATGACGGCGCGACCGGTTGGCTTCTGGGCGATCTGCACAAGGGCATGCGCGCCATGTTCACCATGATGAACGAGGCACGTCTGGGTGTGGGCCTGCAGGGCTATGCCGTGGCCGAGGCCGCCTATCAGAACGGTCTGGCCTATGCCAAGGACCGCCTGCAGGGCCGCGCGGTGACGGGCGCCGAAAACCCGCAGGGCCCGGCCGATCCGCTGATCGTGCATCCCGACATCCGCCGCAGCCTGATGGACCAGAAAAGCTTTGTCGAAGGCGCCCGCGCCCTGACCTTCTGGGCCGCCAGCCTGATCGACCGCAGCCACAAGCTGAACGATGAGGCGGCCGAGGGGCTGGTCAGCCTGATGATCCCGGTGATCAAGGGCTTCCAGACCGACAAGGGCTTTGACGCCGCCGTGCTGGCCCAGCAGATCTGGGGCGGCCATGGCTATATCGAGGAACAGGGCATGTCGCAGTTCGCCCGCGACGCCCGCATCGCCATGATCTACGAAGGCGCGAACGGCGTTCAGGCGCTTGACCTTGTCGGCCGCAAGCTGGCGCAGGACGGCGGCAAGCATGTGATGGCCTTCTTCGAAATGGTGAAGACCGAAGTGAAGGCCCATGACGGCGACGACCGGATGAAGGGCTTTGCCGATCCGCTGAAGACCGCCTCGAAACAGCTGCAGCAAGCCGGCATGTTCTTCATGCAGAACGGCATGAAGAACCCCAATGCGGCGCTGGCCGGCAGCTATGACTTCATGCATCTGATGGGCCATGTCTGCATGGGACTGATGTGGACGCGGATGGCCAAGGCCGCCTATGCGGCGCTGGACGCGGGCACCGGCGACAAGGACTTCTACAACGCCAAGATCGCCACCGGCCGCTACTACATGGCCCGCCAGTTGCCGGCCTGCGGCATGCATCTTGCGCGGATCGAAAGCGGGGCCGAGCCGGTCATGGCGCTGGCGGCCGAGGCGTTCTAAGCTGAAGGCCCCGACGCCCGACCCCAAGGTGCCCCATGCCCAAGCGCTTTCGCCTGACCCGCCGTTTCCCTGTCGCCATGACCGAGGACGGCTATCGCAGGCTAAAGCGCTTCGCGGCCGAGGCCGGGCTGGATGAAGGCGAGGCGCTGTCGTTCCTGTTCGAACATTTCGACAGCGTGACGGACGAAGACAACCTGACCCACCGGTTAAGGCTGTTCAACTCCGAGCTTGAGGGCCGCAAACGCTGACGCTCCGGCAGGGTCCGGACCGTCGGCAACCTGACGAAGGCGGCGGGGCTGCGGCCCCGGCGTGACACGGGTTCTGGGAGGAACGGATGACCGCACGGCTTTATTGCTTTGGCGAAAGCGGCAACGCCTACAAGGTGGCGCTGATGCTGACGCTGACCGGCACCGAATGGCAGCCGGTTTTCGTCGATTTCTTCAAGGGAGAGGCGCGCAGCCCCGCCTTCCGCGACGTCAATCCGATGGGCGAGGTGCCTGTGCTGGAGATGGACGGCCGCACCTTCAGCCAGTCCGCCGTGATGCTGCGCCATCTGGCCCGCACCACCGGCCGCTTCGGCTGGATGAACGACGAAGAGGATGACGAAATCCTGCGCTGGCTGATGTGGGACAACCACAAGCTTTCGACCCAGGTCGGCACCACGCGCTTCCTGATGAACTTCCTTGCGTCCGACAAGCGCCCGGCCGAGGCCATTGCCTTTCTGCAGGGCCGCCTGAAGGCCGCCTATACCGTGCTGAACGACCATCTGGCGACCCGTGACTGGGTGGTGGGCGGGCGGGCAACCATCGCCGATCTGTCGCTGTGTTCCTATCTTTACTACCCCGAACCCTTCGGCTTCGCGCGCGCCGATTGGCCGCATATCGACCGCTGGCTTGACCGCATCGCGGCGCTGCCCGGCTGGAAACACCCCTATGACCTGATGCAGCGGGCCCTCCCGTCCGCCACCGCCTGAGGAGACCGCCATTGGAACAGATGCTCTTGGCCGTCGGATTGGTCTGCGCAACCCTTAGCAGTCGAGTCGTCCTTCTGGCAGCAAGGGGCGGCATCTTTGCTGAGATGGCGGCGAGGCAAAGCTTCGCTGTTCAGCTATTGGGTGCTCTGACGTTACCCGCTCAAATTGCGTTACTCGTGGCTGGTTTCTTTTTCTTTGTTTGGTGGCAGTGGGTTGCGATCGTCTTGGCTTCCTTATTCATCTTCGGCGCGATGGTTGGCAGATCTACGTGGGGAGCCTTTGCCTCAATTCGACCGCTGCTTGACCTAATCGCAGTAGCTTCAGCCGTCGTCGTATGGGCTTCCTACTTTCAATTGATCGCAATCTGAGGAGATCACCATGACCGAAGCCTATATCTACGACGCCGTCCGCACCCCCCGCGGCAAGGGCCGCCCGGACGGGGCGCTGCACGAAGTCACCTCGGTGGCGCTGTCGGCCGTCATCCTCAACGCGGTGAAGGATCGCAACGGGCTGACCGGCCACGCCGTGGAAGATGTGATCTGGGGCAATGTCACGCAGGTCGGGGAACAGGGCGGCTGCCTTGCCCGTTCGGCGGTGCTGCTCTCGGACCTTGACGAACGCATCCCCGGCCTTGCCATCAACCGCTTCTGCGCCAGCGGGATGGAGGCGGTGAACCTTGCCGCCAACCAGGTGAAGGGCGGCGCGGGCAGTGCCTATATCGCCGGCGGGGTCGAGATGATGGGCCGCGTCGCCATGGGTTCGGACGGGGCGGCGATTGCCGTCGATCCGACACTGGCGATGAAGACCTATTTCGTGCCGCAGGGCATTTCGGCCGACATCATCGCCACCGAATACGGCTTCACCCGCGATCAGGCCGACGCGCTGGCCGTGGAATCGCAGCGCCGCGCGGCCGAGGCCTGGGCGGCGGGCCGCTTTGCCAAGTCTGTCGTGCCGGTTACCGACCGCAACGGTCTGACGATCCTTGCGCATGACGAATACATGCGTCCGGGCACCGACATGCAGACGCTGGGCGCGCTGAAGGCCAGCTTCAAGGACATGGGCGAAGGGATGCCCGGCTTCGACAAGGTGGCGATGATGAAGTATCCGCATCTTGAGCGGATCAATCACATCCACCACGCCGGCAATTCCTCGGGCATCGTCGATGGCGCGGCGGCCGTGCTGATCGGCAATGCCGAATTCGGCAAGGCCCACGGGCTGAAGCCCCGCGCCCGCATCCGCGCCACGGCGAAGATCGGCACCGACCCCACGATCATGCTGACCGGCCCGGTTCCGGTGACCGAGAAGATCCTGAAAGACAGCGGCATGTCGATTTCCGACATCGACCTGTTCGAGGTGAACGAGGCCTTTGCCTCGGTCGTCCTGCGCTTCATGCAGGCCTTCAACGTGGACCCGGCCAAGGTGAACCCCAACGGCGGCTCGATCGCCATGGGCCATCCGCTGGGCGCGACCGGCGCCATCATCATCGGCACCCTGCTGGATGAGCTGGAGCGGACCGGCAAGGGCACCGGCCTTGCGACGCTCTGCATCGCCAGCGGCATGGGCGCCGCCACGATCATAGAGCGGGTGTAACGCATGGCGGACAGCCACCACTTCTTCTGGTCGGGCCCGTTCAGCCAGTGGCAGGCCTGCACCATCACGCTGGACGGGCTGTCCTTTACCTGCGCCGAGCAGGCGATGATGCATGCGAAAGCCCTGCTGTTCGGCGATGCCGGAGTGGCTGAGGAAATCCTTGCCGCCAAGGAACCCGGCAAGCAGAAGGCCCTTGGCCGCGAGGTGAAGGGCTTTGACGAGACGGTCTGGGATGCGCACAAAGAGGCCATAGTCACAAGGATCAATCTTGAAAAGTTCCGCCAGAACAAAGGGCTGCGGCGCAAGTTGTTCCAGACCTTGCCCCTGCCCATGGTCGAGGCGAGCCCCTTGGACATCATCTGGGGCATCGGCCTTGACGCTGACCACGCCCGGGTGACGCCGCCCGAAGACTGGCCCGGACAGAACCTGCTGGGCCGCATCCTGACCCGGGTGCGGGACCAGATGGCCACCGAATACCCCGAGGAAGCCGCGCAGATCGCGCGGGAAGGAGCAGTCTGAATGCCTAAGCTCGACCTTTCTTCTGTCCCCGTGAAAACCGGTTCCATCTATCCCGAACCCTATGCCTCGATGGTGAAGGGCCGGTCCAGCCTGCGTCTGGGCGATGCGGCGGGGCTGACGCAGTTCGGCGTCAACCTTGTCACGCTGGAGCCGGGCGCCATGTCGTCCCTGCGCCACTGGCATCTGGCCGAGGACGAGTTTGTCATGGTCACCGAAGGCGAATGCGTGATGGTGCAGGACGAAGGTGAAACCATCATGCGCCCGGGCGATTGCGCGGGCTTCCCGGCGGGTTCTACGAACGGCCGCCATTTCCTGAACCGCTCGGACGCGCCGGCGCGGTTTCTGGTCGTGGGCAGCAAGGCCCCGCGCGAGGTGGCAACCTATTCCGACCATGACCTGAAGGTGGAAATCGCGGGCGGCAAGGCCCGTTTCACCTACAAGGACGGCACCGACTGGACCGGCCCGCGGTGAAGATCGAAGCCGCCTCTGCGCCCCTGCACCGGCAGGACGGCATCGAAACGCTGCATCTGTCGGATGCCGGCGGGCTGCGGCAGATCGGCTGCTATATCGAAACGCTGGCGCCCGGCGCGGTGTCGTCGGAGCGGCACTGGCACGAAAAGGAAGACGAATTCCTGTTCGTGCTGGAAGGCACCGCGACGGCGACCGACAATCACGGCCCGCGCGACCTTGGCCCCGGCGATGCCGTCTGCTGGCCGCATGGCGTGCCGAATGCCCATCATGTGACGAACCGCGGCGCCGGTCCGCTGCGCTATCTGATCCTTGGCAGCCGGGTTCAGGGCGATACCTGCCATTATCCCGACAGCGGCCGGCGGCTGGAAAACAGCGCGACCGACTGGCAGGTGGTGGACGCAAGCGGCACGGTGCTGCGCGGCGGGCCCCTGCCCGACAAACTGCTGAACCTTCTGCCGCTTTGGGGCCATCCGCGTGAGGCGGCCGACCCCGCCAACCTGACCGCCGCCACCCGCATCTGGAGCGCCGAGCCCGATCTGGCCCACCCCGTTCTGGGGGCGGGCTGCGGCGATTACTCCCATGCGATCCTTGGCGATGCCGGAGGGCTGACCCAGTTCGGCGTGCATCTGGAAGAACTGCCGCCCGGTTCCTCATCAAGCTTCCGCCACTGGCATGAGGCCGAGGATGAGATGGTCCTGATGCTGCAGGGCGCGCTGGTGCTGATCGAGGATCACGAGACGCCTCTTCTGCCCGGCGATGCCGCCTGCTGGCCCGCCGGCGCCCCGGTGGGCCACCGGCTGCAGAACCGCTCGGACGCGCCGGCCCGCTATCTTGTCATCGGCACGCGGCACCACCGCGATGTCATCCATTATCCCGACCATGACCTGATCACCCACAAGGACGGCACCGCCCGCCGCTATCTGCGCGCCGACGGCACGCCCCACCCGACAGGAGGAAAGAAATGACCGATTTCACCATGCAGACCGACAGCGACGGCGTGGCCACCATCACCTGGGATGTGGCCAGGAAGTCGATGAACGTCATGTCCACCGCGGGCTTTGCCCTTCTGTCCGATCTGGTCGATCAGGCGCTGGCCGATCCGGCGGTGAAGGGCATCATCATCACCAGCGGAAAGAAGGATTTCGCCGGCGGGATGGATCTGAACGTCATCGCCCAGATGCGGGCGGGCGGCGCGCAGGCGATCTTTGACGGCGTGATGACCATGCACAAGGTGCTGCGCAAGATCGAGCTTGCGGGGATGGACCCAAAGACCAAGAAGGGTGGCAAGCCGATTGTCGCGGCGCTTCCGGGCACTGCACTGGGCATCGGGCTGGAACTGCCGCTGTCCTGCCACCGCATCATCGCCGCCGAAAATCCCAAGGCCAAGATCGGCCTGCCTGAAATCATGGTCGGCATCTTCCCCGGCGCGGGCGGCACCACGCGGCTGGTGCGCAAGATGGGCGCGATGATGGCGGCGCCCTTCCTGCTGGAAGGCAAGCTTTCCGATCCGAAATCCGCCAAGGGCGCCGGCCTGATTGATGAGGTGGTTCCGGCCACCGATCTTCTGGCGCGAGCGAAAGAGTGGGTGCTGGCGGCCAAGGACGCCGATCTGGTCAAGCCCTGGGACGACAAGGGCTACAAGATGCCCGGCGGCGCGCCCTATCACCCGGCGGGCTTCATGACCTTCGTCGGCGCCAATGCGATGGTGCATGGCAAGACCATGGGCGTCTATCCGGCGGCCAAGGCACTGCTGGCGGCGGTGTATGAAGGCGCGCTGGTGCCCTTCGATGCCGCCCTGCGGATCGAGGCGCGGCATTTCACCAGCGTTCTGACGAACCCCTCGTCCAGCGCGATGATCCGCAGCCTCTTCATCAACAAGGAAGCACTTGAGAAGGGTGCCAACCGCCCCGAGGCGCCCGACCAGTCGGTGAAGAAGGTGGGCGTCATCGGCGCCGGCATGATGGGCGCGGGCATCGCCTATGTCAGCGCCAATGCCGGCATCGAGGTGGTGCTGATCGACGCCGCGCAAGAGGCGGCCGACCGCGGCAAGAAGCATTCCGAAGACCTGCTCGACAAGGGCATGAAGCGCGGCAAGGTCACGGCCGAGAAGAAGGCCGAGGTTCTGGGCCGCATCACCGCCACCACCGATTACGCCGCCTTGGCCGGCTGTGACCTGATCGTCGAGGCCGTCTTCGAAGACCCCCGCGTCAAGGCCGACGTGACCGCCAAGGTCGAGGCCGCCACCGGCCCCGACTGCATCTTTGCCACCAACACCTCAACCCTGCCGATCACCGGGCTGGCCGCCGCATCGAAGCGGCCCGAGCAGTTCATCGGCATCCACTTCTTCAGCCCGGTTGACAAGATGATGCTGGTCGAGATCATCCGCGGCAAGGCAACCGGCCAGCGTGCGGTGGCCAAGGCGCTGGATTTCGTCCGCCAGATCCGCAAGACCCCCATCGTGGTGAACGACGCCCGCTTCTTCTTCGCCAACCGCTGCATCATCCCCTACATCAACGAAGGCATCCGCATGGTGGCCGAAGGGGTGGAACCGGCGCTGGTCGAGAATGCGGCGAAACTGGTCGGCATGCCGCTGGGTCCGCTGCAACTGGTCGATGAAACCTCGATCGACCTCGGCGTGAAGATCGCCAAGGCGACCAAGGCCGCGATGGGCGATGACTATCCCGATGAGGCGGTCGATCATGTGCTGTTCTGGATGGCCGATCAGGGCCGGCTGGGCCGCAAGTCGAACGCGGGCTTCTATGCCTATGACGACAAGGGCAACCGGCTGGCCCTGTGGGATGGGCTTGAGCAGAAATATCCGCTGGACCGCATGCAGCCCTCGCTGACCGACGTGCAGCACCGGCTTCTGTTCGCGCAGGTGCTTGAGGCGGTGCGCGCGCTGGAGGAAGGCGTGCTGACCGACATCCGCGAAGGCGATGTGGGCGCCATTCTGGGCTGGGGCTTTGCGCCGTGGTCGGGCGGCCCGTTCTCGTGGCTGGACATCATCGGCGCGGCGCGCGCGGTGGAGATCTGCCGCAGCCTGACGGCGCAGTTCGGCCCGCGCTTCCACGCGCCGGCCCTGTTGCGCGACATGGCCGAGAAGGGTGAAACCTTCTATGGCCGCTTCGGCGGCGCGCAGCAGGCGGCCTGACAAACCGGGGCGGCGGGTTCAGCCCGCCGCCTGTTCCAGCAAGCGACGCACCCAGACGGCGGCCGCCCAGGCCGCCGGCACCCCCAAAGGCAGCGACAGTCCCAGCGCCGCCATCGGCGACAAAGCCGCCGCTACACCGTCACTGGCTCGACCTCTGATGCACCGCTGACCGACAGCGTCGCGGCGGGCAGAAGGGTGGTCATCGGGGCCTCATGGGGGCAAAGGGGAAGGGGCGCGAGCGGCTCAGTTGACCTGATCGAAGGCCTTGTTCATCCGCTCCTGCGCCTTCTTGGGCAGTTTCGCGGCCTTGGCGGCATCCAGATTGGCCGGCGCGTCGCCCACCTGAACCAGCATCACCATGCCCATGGCGAAATGCGGCGTGCATTTCACACCGTAGACGCCGGGTTCGGTCACGGTCAGCACATATTCGGCGTTGATGTCGCCCTTGAAGGGCTCAACCCCCGCCGGCAGCATGTCCTTGATCGATTCCACATTGTGGCTTTTGTCGGTGGGCACGAATTTCACCGTGTCGCCGGGGGCGACCTTCACGAAGGCCGGCTCGAACACCATGGCGCCATCGGCGCCCTTGTTCAGCATATGCACTTCGACTTCAGCGGCCTGCGCGGCGGTGGACAGCAGCAGGCACAGGGCCGGCACGGCAAGACGGGACAGGAACATTTCGCTTCTCCTTCGGACCGGGCCGGAATGGCCCGTTGCCGCAGGGATAGCGCCATGGCGGGGGTGTCACTTTGCGTTGCCGCAAAGATAAAGGCGATCTTCAGCTTTCCGGATCGGCGATCCGCGCCAGCGCCGCGGTGTCATTGACCATCAGCTTCTGCCGCCCGCCTTCCACCAGCCCCTGCCCCTCCCATGCCGACAGGATGCGCGAGACGGTGTGCAAGGTGGTGCCCGTCATCTCGGCAATGTCCTGACGGGTGATCGGGAAGTCGATGCGCAGGCCGCCCCCTTCGGGCCGGCCGGCCTTCTCGGCCAGACGCAGCACGGCATGGGCCACCCGGCGTTCGACCTCTTGCGTCGACATCTCACGCAGGCGGGTGTGCGCCTCATCCAGCCGCTCGCCGATGGTCTGCATGGCGTTGATCGCAAGGCGGGGGTTGTTTTCCACCACCGCATCCCAGTCGGCCATGGGCCATGAGACGATGACACTGTCCACCGCCGCCCGCGCCGTTCCGGGGTAGTCGGGGCGGTTCAGCGCCCGGGCAAAGCCGAAAAGGTCGCCCGGATGCACCACGCGCACCATGACCTGCTGGCCTTCCTGGGTCACCTGCGAGACTTTCAGCCGCCCGTGCAGCAGCAGGAAAAAGGCATGCGCCGTCGCGCCCTGTTCAAAAACCACCTCGCCCATCGGTACGCGGCGGGCGGTGGCACGCGCCATCAGCCGGGTCAGTTCGGCCGGCTCCAGCTTGCGGAACAGGGGAAGATTGCGGACGACTGAGGTATCGATTGCCACGCCCGCCTCCCTGCGCATTGCCTCAGCCAAGGGTGACGCAATTGCAGGGCGAAGCAAAGGGCCAAGGCGCAATCATCCGGTCAGCCAGCGCGAAAGCCGGTTCAGCATGCCCTGCGGCACCTCGCGCACCAGCCGGAAGCCCAGGTTGTCTGGCGGAGTGCCGACCGAGCAACCACCGGTGCGGGGATTGCGTTCGAACAGGGTCAGCGCGGCACGGTGGCGGCCTTCGGCAATGTAGATGCCGCAGGTTTCGTCCTGCCGCAGGATGGCGCCGGTGCTGTCCACCTCGCCCCGGCGCAGGCAGGTCGATGTCCATTCCCAGACTGCGCCGCCGATGTCGCGCATGCCTGTGGCGCTGACGTTCAGGCTGCCCACGGGGCGGATTTCGCGGTCGCGGTCGCGTGAGCGGGCGGCCTCGGCCTCATATTCCGCCAGCCAGCGGACGGCGGGGTTCTGCGGATCATCGGCGATCCCCAAGGCGTCGTCGCGGAACAGGTCGGCCGCGCCCTGCGCCCATTCGGCATCGCTGGGCAGGCGCCAGCTTTCGCCGGTCACCGCGGAAAGCCAGTCGGCATAGGCCATGGCATCCAGCCAGTTCACCCCGGTCACCGGCAGGTCGGCCCGGTCCACCGGCCCGCCGGGCAAGGCACAGGCCCCGGCCGCGACGCAGGCTATGTAGTCGCCGGCCGAAACCGGCGTCACCATGATTTCGACCGGCGCGGGAATGCGCACCTCAGCCATGGGCGCATCGGTGGCATGGCCATTCAACCGCCATTCGCCGTCCAGCCGGTGCCGGAAGGCGGCCGGCTCCAGCAGCACCGTCGCGGGTGCGGGCCGGGGTTCGGCCAGGGCCGGACCCGCCATCAGCATGGCCGCAAGAACAAGGTATCCGCGCATGGGTCGCCCCCCGATGGAAGGGCCGCCCCGGTCAGGGGCGGCCCGGTTGCCGCGTCAGATCGCCGTCGGCGCCAGAACCTGCGTCATCAGATCGTCGTTCCAGTCGCCTTCCACCTTGAAATGGGCCGCCGCGCCAAGCTCGAACGCCTCGATCAGGTTGTGGTTCACATAGGCATAGATGCCCGGCTGCTCGAAGGTGTAAAGCGCCGCCCCCGCGGTGCCGCCGGGGATGAACCAGGTTTCCTGATCCAGTTCGGGCGGGTTGCGGAACTTTCCGGTCGCCCAGACATAGTTGCCATGTCCGCCGATCAGATGGGGCCGGGTGTCACGGTTGGCCTGGCTGTGGATGATCAGCACCGTCTCGCCCACTTTCGAAGTCATGGCATTGTCGCCCGTCAGCGCGCCGACCCGTCCGTTGAAGACGATGTGGGTGGGCGTCAGCGTGCGCATCGCCTTCAGCGCGTCGTCATAGCTTTCACCGGGGCTTTCGTAGGTCTTGAAGGCGCCGGTTTCGTCGCGGGGAACGTAGAAATCCTGCTCGCCCACATAATAGACCCGGTCATAGCGCAGCGGGTTGCCCTGCCCGTCCTTCAGCCCGTCGCGCGGCAGCACCATGATGGCGCCGTTCATCCCCGCCGTCACATGCCAGGGCACCATGCCGGGGGGCGCGCAGTGATAGACGAAGACGCCCTGCTTCGTCGCCTTCCAGCGCAGGATCACCTTTTCGCCCGGGTTGATCTGTGTCAGCCCGCCGCCGCCCAAGGCCCCGGTCGAGCTGTGGAAGTCGATGTTGTGCATCAGCTCATTTTCGGGCGCGTTGATCAGCGTCAGTTCGACATAATCGCCCTCATGCACCACCATCAGCGGGCCGGGGACCGTGCCGTTGAAGGCAAAGGCAAAGGTTTCAGTGCCTTCATCGTCAAGGACGATCTTCTTCTCGGTGATCGTCATCTCGAACTCGATCACGCGGGGGCCGGTGGTGGCGACCTGTTCGTGTTCATGCACGAAGGGCGGATCGACCAGCTGCACCTTGTGGCGCGGCAGGCCCTCGGCCGCGCTGGCGGCCACCTTGGTCAGCACCTCCTGCGCCTGCGCGGCGGTCGCGCGCATCTGGCTGACCGCGCCGGCCAGTGCGACCCCGGCAAGAATGGTGCGGCGCGTCATGGGAATCTGGGTCATCGTCTTGTCCTTTCGGCTGTCCGGTCCTGGCCCGGGTTGCCTCCTGACTAGCGGCTGACGCGCGGCCCTTCCTTGCGCCGGAACAACCTTCGGGCGCCCTTTCGCCCCGTTGCTTGCGGCAGCGCAAAGAGCGGGGCGGTTCGCCCCCTATGCCTGACCCGACCGGCAACAGGAGACCGCCATGACCAGAACCGAACCCAAACGCCCCCGCGTGCCGCGCGGCCTTGCCCGCGAGGGCGCCGCGCTGTGGTCTTACGGTTTCCGCCCGTTCTTTCTGGGGGCCGGCGTCTGGGCCGTGGCGGCGATGGCGCTGTGGATCGCCGCGCTGGCCCACGGCCTGCCGCTGGGCGGCGCCTATGGTGCCCCCCTCTGGCACGCGCATGAGATGGTCTTCGGCTTTGCCCCGGCGGTGCTGGCGGGCTTTCTACTGACTGCCATCCCGAACTGGACGGGCGGCCTGCCGGTCTCGGGCCGGCCGCTGATGGCGCTGGCGGGGCTTTGGGCGCTGGGGCGGCTAGCCATGGCGGGCGCCGCGCTGACCGGACCTAGCCTGGCCGCCCTTGCCGAGATGGCCTTTCTGCCGGTGCTTCTGGCCATCGCCGCGCGTGAGATCATTGCCGGCCGCAAGTGGAAAGACCTCAAGGTTCTGGCCGCCGTCGCCGCCATCGCCGCCGGGAACACCGGCTTTCACGCCGCCTTCTTTCTGGGCGGTGATCCGGCGCTGTGGCTGCGTGCGGGCGTGGCGGGCTATGTCGCGCTGATCATGGTGATCGGCGGGCGCATCGTGCCCAGCTTCACCCGCAACTGGCTGGCCCAGCGCGGCGCCACCGCCCTGCCGGTGGCCTATAACCGCTTTGACATGGGGGTGACCGCCTTCGGCGCGGCGGTGCTGGCGCTGTGGAGCCTTGCGCCCGATGCGGCGCTGCTGGTGCCGGCGGCGCTGGTCGCCGCCGGGCTGCATGCGCAACGGCTGGCGCGCTGGCGCGGGCTGGCCACCCGAGCCGAGCCGCTGCTGTTCATGCTGCACGCGGCCTATGGCCTTGTGGTGCTGGGGCTACTGGCCATCGCGGCGGCAGCGGCGGGTCTGATCCTGCCCGCCACGGCGCTGCATGTGCTGACGGTCGGCGCGATTGCCGCGATGATGCTGGCGGTGATGACGCGCGCCACCCGGGGCCATACCGGCCGGGCGCTGACCGCCTCACGCCTGACCGCGCTGTCCTACCTGTGCCTTTTCGCCGCCGCGCTGGCCCGGCCGCTGGCCGATGTGACCGGCGTCTTCGGCCTGATGGAAGTCGCGGGCCTTCTTTGGATCGCGGCCTTCGGGTTGTTTGTCGCCGAACATGCCCCGATGCTGCTGTTCCGGCGGCGCGAGTTGCGGGGCTAAAGAGGCGCCGCCACCATCATGGCGGGGCTCCACGGCGGGTCCCAGCTCAGCGTGACCTCGGCCCCCGCCACGCCCGGCACGCCCAGCACCGCCGCCTCGGCCGCCGCCTTCAGCACCCCGGCCAGCGGGCAGCCGCGTGTCGTCGTTGTCATCACCACGCGGGCCTGACCTTCTTCGACCGTGACACTGCGGATCAGCCCCATCGACGCCAGATCAAGCCCGGTCTCGGGATCATGCACCCCGCGCAGGGCCGCAAGGATGGCGGCGGGGTCAGACATCGGCCCCTCCGCGCCGGATCATCATGCGGTAGCTGGCGCCGTCCGCCCCGGCATTTCCCGCCCACTCATGGCCGCGCATGGCAAGTTCAGGGAAAAGAAACATCGGCTCGCGGTCCAGCACGGCGAAGAGGACGCTGCCGGGCGCCATCCGCTCCAGCGCCTCAAGAATGCGCTGCATCGGTTCGGGCGGCATCAGGCCGGTCAGATCCAGCACCTCGGCCGGATCGGGCCAGAAGGCGGCACCGGCCGAACTGCCGGGCGCCAGATGCGCGGCCGCCGCCGCATCGGCCGAGGGGGTAAAGGTCACCTCCCAGTCGCCGGCGGGAAGGTGGCGATCAACCACGGTGAAACCGCGGTTGACCATCACGCCGAACAGCGGCACCGGGCGGAACGGCGCCACAAGGCACAGCGCCTGCCCCGGCAGCAGGGCATCGGCGGCCTCCATGATGGCGCCGAAGGGTTCATCCCCGCGCGCCAGGAGCGGGCGGACGTCAAGCACGAAGGGGGCTGGGGCTGTCATCTTTCTGGCTCCGGTCTTTGGAAGGGACGAAAATCGGCGGGCGCGGCCAAGGCCGCAGCGCCACCGGCAGATGGGAAAGCCGGCGCACCGCCAGCAGTTCGGCCGCAAGGCAGGCCGCCGCGACCGTCATCAGAACGGCCGCCAGACGGAACCCCGACGCCGATTCCGCCAGCAAGGACACCGTGCCACAACCCGCACCCGCAACCCAGAGCCACAGCGCCCGCCGCACCCGCCTGGCATTGGTCAGATCCTGCACCTGCGGCACCGGGCCCCGGCCGATACGGGGCGAAAAGACCTCGATCCAGGTCAGGAAGCTGACGATCTTGATCATCTGGGCCAGCGTCAGGGTGGAAAGCCAGCCCGCCAGCGCGGCAAAAACCGCCGCCTCGGCCCAAGCTCCGCCAAGGGCAAAGGCCGGCGGCATCAGCAGGACCGTCGCCGCCAGAAAGGCCAGCGCCGCCCGGGTCATCTGCATGTTGACCTCGGGCTGCGGCCGCCGGCGCTGGCGCCACAGCCGGCGGATATCGGCCAGATAGATCAGCGCCGCCGCCCCCGCCGCCACCAGCGCGCCCGCCAGCCACCTTTCGCCGTCCCACCCCGCCAGAAGTGCGGCAAGCCCGGCCAGCACCGCCGCCAGCGCCAAAGCCGACAGGCCAAAGCCCGCGCGGCGCAGGCGGCTGTCGCCCTCGGGCGCCAGAAGGAACATCGCAAACAGCCGGTAGCTGACGCCGAAGGCCGCCAGCCCCAGCCAGCCCGCCACCCCGGCGACGATGTGCAGCCCCAGCCCCCCGGCCACCAGCGCCGCCGTTTCGGCCAGCCCCGCCAGCGCCAGCGCCATGCCCAGCCCGCTGAGCCAGACCAGAACCATCCCGCCCAGCGCCGCCGCCACAGCCCGGGGCGCGCAGGCGCGCAGACCCGGCCCGGACAAAAGCGTGCGCCCCAGCAGCGTCAGCACCAGCGCAAAGCCCATGCCCAGCACCACCGGCGCCACCTGCAGCAGCCAGACACCCGTCGCCCAGCCGGTCAGCGACCACAGGCCCCCGGCCAGCGCCAGCACGCCCGTCACCCCCAGCACCAGCGCCGGCAGCGCCAGCCCAGGCAGGGCCGCCGGCCGTGCCACAAGAACCGGCACGAACTGAATCAGCGCGCCCTGCATCGCCAGCCCCAGCCAGCCCAGCGTGAACAGGTGAACCATGGCCAGCGCCCCGCCCTCGGCCCAGCCGCCGGGGCCACCGGTGCCCAGCACCGCAAGGCCAAGGGCGGCCAGCAGGAACCCCAGCGCGGCGGCGAACCATGCCATCGTCCAGCGCGAAAGCTCTTTTCCCGGCATCCTGACCTCTGACTGCGTTGCGGCCATTCTGGGCCGCCGCCGGACTGCGGTCTTTGCGATGCCGCAACTTCGCGCAGAAATCCGGCCTAGCCGCGCCGGCCCGCGTCATCGAAGCCATAATCGAACCGCGCGACATCCTCGGCGCAGAGATCGGCCACCAGCGCCGCGTCGGCATCGCTGTAATAGCCGCGCCAGTCGCGGGCGCGGTCGCTGTCATTGGCGCGCGGCAGGGGCGTGAGGCGAAACCCCAGATGCGCCTCGAAGGGCGCCACATCCTCGGCCAGATGCTCCAGCCGCAGGAAATGCGCCGGGCGTTCCCGCCCCGCCGCATCGCGCAGATAGGCGGCGCTTGGCCACAGGCGAAAGGCCGTCATCGTCTGGCGATGGTTCAGGAAATGGTGGAAATCCAGCGCCTTGGCCAGACCCACCGCCGGATGGGCAAAGCCCTGCGCCCGCAGCCAGTGATAATAGCTGACCGCGCGGTCCCAGGGGTTGCGCACCAGCGTGACCAGAAACAACCCGTCCAGTTCGGTCCGGCTGACCACACCGTCGATATCGGCCAGCGTCGAGTGCTTCCACAGCCGCCCCGCCGCCTTCAGCGCCTTCACCCGCGCCCGGCGCGCGCGCGCCTTGGGCGTGTCGCCGATCAGGATGTCGTCCTTCATCGCCCGCGCCTCCAGCGCCAGGCTCAGCGCGGTGCCGCCGGTCTTGGGGATATGGACAAAGATGTACCGGCGCCCGCGCGAGATGATCATGGCCCATCCTACCGCCCCGCAGGACGAATCTCCTGCCGAAAATCACCCGGCCGTCAGACCGGGTTGGGCACCGGCCGGCCCTCGGCGAAGGCGATCACATTGTTCAGCGCCATCATGCCCATCGCCTCGCGCACTTCCAGCGCGGCGGTGCCCAGATGCGGCAGCAGCGTGACATTTTCCATCTCCAGAAGGCCGGGATGCACCTTCGGCTCGAACTCGTAGACATCCAGCCCCGCGCCGGCGATCTGCCCGGCCTTCAGCGCCGCGACCAGCGCCGTCTCGTCCACCACATCGCCGCGGCTGATGTTCACGAAGATGCCTTCGGGCTGCATATGGGCCAAGGTTCCGGCGTTGATCAGATGATGCGTCGCCGGCCCGCCCGGCACCGCGACCACCACGAAATCGGCCGCCATCGCCTCGGCCAGCGGCACCTGGCGCGCCGGCACCCCGGCATCGGCGACGGCCGAGCGGTTGTAGAACACCACCTCCATGCCAAAGCCCAAGTGGCAGCGCTTCGCAATCGCCTTGCCGATCCGGCCCAGCCCGATGATGCCTACCCGCTTGCGGGTGACATGGCGGCCCAGCATCTGCGTCGGCTTCCAGCCGCTCCACTGGCCGGCACGCAACAGCCGTTCGCCCTCACCGGCGCGCCGCGCGGTGGCAAGGATCAGCGTCAGGGCGATATCGGCCGTCGCGTCGGTCACGGCGCCGGGGGTGTTCGTCACCTCCAGCCCGGCGGCGCGGGCGGCGGCCACGTCGATGTGGTTGTAGCCCACCCCGAAATTGGCCAGGATTCCGGCGCGCGGCTGCGGCACATCGGCAAAGACATCGGCGCGGAACATATCGCCCAGCGAGGGCAGCACCAGATCATGCTCGCGCAGCGCCGCGCGCAGGGCCGCAGGCTCCAGCGGCCCGCCATCGAGGAGCGTCAGGTCAAACCGCGCGCGGGCGGCCTCCAGCACCTTTTCCGGCAGCAGGCGGGTGATCAGCAGCTTTTTCAATAGAGTTTCCCCCCAAGCGGCACATCCTGCCCCGGCCCGATCAGCACCACCTCGCCATCGGCATCGGGCACGCCCAGCACCAGCACTTCGGACAGAACCTTGCCGATCTGGCGCGGCGGAAAGTTGACCACCGCCAGCACCTGCCGGCCCACCAGCCCCTCGGGCGTGTAATGCCGGGTGATCTGCGCCGATGAACGTTTCTCGCCGATCTCGCCGCCGAAATCGACCCACAGCTTGATCGCCGGCTTGCGGGCCTCGGGGAAGGGTTCGGCGCGGGTGATGCGGCCGACGCGGATATCGACCCGCGCGAAATCGTCATAGGTGATCGTCACTTGGCCAGCTCCGCCCCGCGCGCCGCCGCCGCCGCCACGGCCCGTTTCATCAGGGGCGGCAGGCCGGTTTCGGGGTCCATCAGGTGTTTCAGCGCCTCGGCCGTGGTGCCGCCGGGCGAGGTGACGTTGATGCGCAGCTGGCTGGCCGGTTCGTCAGACCGCCGGGCCAGTTCGCCCGCGCCGCAGACGGTTACCCGTGCCAGCCGCATCGCCACGTCAGGCGCAAGGCCCAACGCCTCTCCCGCAGCGGCCATGGCTTCGATCATGTGAAAGACATAGGCCGGCCCGCCCCCCGACAGGGCAGTGACCGCGTCGATCTGATGCTCGCCCTCAAGCTCCACCACCTCGCCCACGGCCTGCATCAGCGCCCGGGCCAGCGCCAGTCCCTCGGCCCCCGCATGGGCATTGGCGCAGATGCCGGTGATGCCGCGGCCGACCATGGCGGGGGTGTTGGGCATGGCGCGGACAATCGGCGTGCGGTCGCCGAAGACCGCCTCAAACGTGGCAATCGCCGTGCCCGCGGCGATCGACACGACCAGCGTCTGCCCGTTGCCCATGGCCTGCAGGGCCGGCAGCGCCGCGCCCATCATCTGCGGCTTCACCGCCAGCACCACCACGGCGGGCGTGGCGGGCAGCGTTGCGTTCAGGTGAACCCCGGCGCCCTTCAGCCAGTCGGTCGGATGGGGTTCGACCACCCAGACCGAACCGGGCGGCAACCCCGCCGCCAGCCAGCCGGCCAACAGGGCAGACCCCATCTTGCCGCATCCCAGAAGAACCAGCCCCTCACGGGCAACACGTTCCAGCGCCATCAGACCCTCCGTTCCGGCGGGCAGGTTAGGCGCGGCCGTAAGCCTCGGCAATGGCGACTTTCATGGCGTCGGCGGGGGTGCGGTCGCCCCAGGAAACCAGCTGGAACGCCGGATAGAACCGCTCGGCCGCCAGCACAGCGCCCGAGATCAGCCGGTCAATCTGCTCGGCCGAGGCGAATTGCCCGCCGGCAAGGCACAGGCCATAGCGCCAGACCATCAGCTTCTGTTCCGCCCAATAGGTGAAGGCGCCGGTCCAGACCATGTCGTTGCAGCGGTTCAGGACGTCATAAAGCGCGCCCATCCGCGCCTCGGGCGGCTCCATCTCGAAGGTGCAGATCAGCCGAAGCGTCTCATCCTGCGCCGACCAGGCCAGCGTCAGCGAATAGGTGCGCCACTGACCTTCGACCGCCATGGCGATCTGATCATCGGTGACGCGGTCAAACTCCCAGTCGTGGTGGGTGGCGATGTCCTCGACGATGTCGATGGGATGCAGGTCGTCCGTCAGCAGGAAATCTTCAGAAACCGACATGCGCCCCCTCACAATCATGCCATTTGCGGGGCGGCCCCCACTAGCGGCTGGGTGTCCGGCAACTGGCTGCGTCACCCGACGACAGCCTTACTAGATATTGAAAGGGCCGGGGAAGCCTGTAAAGCGAAATCTGGGCAAATCTTCTGTGGACAACCGGGTTTCGGGGCGAAATGCGCCGATGGCGGCAGGTCCGTGGTGCTGCGGATTCACCGCCCCGGATACATCCGCGCCAGAACCGCATCCAGCGCATCGTCCCAGGCGGTCAGCGCGCCGGTGCGGTGCAGATGGCCGACCAGCTGTTCGGTAATCCCGCCGGGCGTGGTGACGCCGGCAGAAATCGCCTCCATCCCCTCGGGCGATTGCAGGAAGACCTCGGCATTGCCGCGCAGCGTCTCGGCCACCAGTTGCCGGGCAGTGGCGGGGTCCAGCCCGTGGCGGGCATACCATTCCGCCAGATGGCGGATCAGGAACACCGTCGCCCCCGACATGGCACCAAACACCGCCGCCGTCTGATACTCTTCGGGCGCAGCGATCTGATGCACCGGGCCAAGCGCCGACAGAAACTCGCGCCAGTCGTCCGAAGCGGGGTGCAGCAACGACGGCCCGGCCGAATAGGCATTGGCATAGCCCGGCATCATGCCCACGAAGCCTTCGGCCGGGGCAACGGCCGCGCGCAGATCCTCCAGCCCCGCCCCCGCCATCGCAGACAGCACGCTTTGCCCCGCACGAAAGCGCAGGCCCCGCAGATCGTCCAGCCCGGTCGCGGCAGGCAGGCAGACCAGCACATGCTGGCAACTGTCCACCACCTCCTGATTGCTGGCCGCCACCTCACATCCGAACCGCTCCGCCAGATCGGCGGCAATCGCGGCCCCGCGCGGCGACAGAAGGAAGGAATAGCCCGACCCCTGCGCACCCCGCACCAGATAGGCCGCCAGATGGCCGGTGCCCAGAATCCCGATCCTCATGGCATTTCCTCCAGCACTTCGGCCATGGCGGCGGCCGTCGCGGCGATGTCGGCCTCGGTATGGGCCAGCGACGACAGCGAATGCAGCGTGGCCGAGGGGTTCATGTACACCCCCTTGTCCATCAGCCGCAGCGCGAAGTCACGGAACTTCGCGCGGTCCACATGCGCGCAGAAGTCGCGGAAATCGCCGATCTCGGGCCGGTCGGTGAAGAAGACCTGGAACATCGAGTTCACCCCCTGCACCACGATCCCGTGCCGGTTCGAGGCGCGGGCGACCCCACGGATCGCCTCGGCCATCTTCAGGCCCAGGTCCTTGATCTTCGCAAAGCCCGCCTGATCGTCGGCCAGCATGGTTTCCAGCATGACCTTCGTCACATGCAGCGCCAGGCGCCCGGCGTTGTGGGTGCCGAAATGCAGCACCTTGCCCCATTCCAGACCCGCCATCACTTCGGCCCGCCCGCCGATCATCGCCATGGGCAGCCCGCCGCCCAGCGCCTTGCCGTAGGTCACGATGTCGGGGCTCAGCCCGTAAAGCTCGGCGCAGCCGCCGGCGGCAAGGCGAAAGCCCGTCACCGTCTCATCCAGATAGAACAGCGCGCCGTGCTGGCGGCACAACTCCTGCATCCGGTTCAGATAGCCCGGTTTCGGCGGAATGACCCCCATGTTCGACATGACGCCTTCGGTCACCACGCAGGCCGCATCGCGCCCGTGCAGCGCCATCGCGCGCTCCAGCGCGTCGAAGTCGTTCCAGCGCACGACGATGGTATCCTTCCACGCCTCTTCGGGAATGCCCGAACTGTCGGGAATGCGGATCGGGTCGTTGGGGTGGCCCAGCATGGTGGGCGGCAGCGGGTTGGTGTTGACCAGAACGGCATCCCACCAGCCATGGTAATGCCCTTCGAACTTGATGATCTTGCGCCGCCCGGTATGGCCCCGGGCAAGGCGGAAGGCCGCCATCGCCGCCTCGGTCCCGGTGTTCGCAAAGCGCACCTTTTCCACATGCGGCAGCAGCGCCACCAGCATCTCGGCCACCTCGACCTCAACCTCCAGCGCGGTGGCGAAATGGGTGCCGCGCGCCGCCTCACGCGCGATGGTTTCGACCACCTTCGGATGGGCATGGCCAAGGGGCAGCGCGCCGAAGGCCATCATCCAGTCGATGTATTCCCGCCCGTCCACATCATACAGCCGCGCGCCGGCGCCGTGGCTCATGTAGCGCGGCGCCCCGCCAAAGGTGGCCGGCCCGCGCGAGGCCGAGGAAACGCCTTCCACCAGCACCTTCATGCCGCGGTCAAACAGGGATTGAGAGCTGTTGGTCATGCCTTGCACCACGATCTGATTCACGGCACAATGTTCGTATAGGAACATTGTGAAGTCAACGGTGCAGGATCGGAACATGCCCCCCACCGAACGCCCCCGACAGGAAGCCGCCCATGCCGAACTCGCCAGCCGCATCCGCCGCTGGCGCGACCTGCGCGGCTGGAACCAGCAGCAACTGGCCGACCGCGCGGGCTTTGCCCGCTCCACTCTGTCAAAGATCGAGAATGGCCAGTTGTCGCCGACCTTCGAGATCCTGCTGAAACTCGCGCGCGGTTTCGGCACCGATCTGGCCGAACTGGTCCGGGCCGAAGCGCCGGCACTGTCGGGCCGCATGGTGATCGCGCGCGGCACTGGCGGAGGGGAGGGCATTGCCTATCCGAACAACCGGCTCTGGCCGCTGGCGGCCACGCTGAAGGGCCGCGCCTTCCAGCCGGCCATCGTCGAATTCACCGAAACCGACCTTGCCGCCTTCGGCCCCTTCAACGCCCATGCGACCGAAGACCTGCTGATGGTGCTTTCCGGCCGGCTGGCCTTTCATTCCGAAGGATATGAGACGGCTTTCCTTGACCCCGGAGATTCGGTGCATTTCGACGGCACCATGCCCCACGCCTGCCTGTCCGCGGGGCCCGGGCCCTGCCGCTGCCTTTATGTCTTTGCCGAAGCCTGACCCTCAGGTCATCACCTCGAACCGGTCCACGTCCACCATGCCGTGATCGGTGATCTTCAGATGCGGGATGACCGGCAGTGCCAGAAAAGCCAGCTGCAGGAACGGTTCTTCCAGCGTGACCCCAAGTGATTTCGCCGCCGCCCGCAGCGCGATCAGGTCCTGATGCACCGCTTCGAACGGCTTCAGGCTCATCAGCCCGGCCACCGGCAGCGCCAGTTCGGCCAGCACCTGCCCGCCTTCCACCACGACGAACCCGCCCTCGATCTGCCCCAGCCGGTTCGCCGCCACCGCCATGTCGGCGGCATCCGCGCCGACCACCGCGATGTTGTGATGGTCATGGCACACGGTCGAGGCGATCGCCCCGCGTTTCAGCCCGAAGCCCTTCACGAAGCCCGTGGCGATGTTGCCGTTCACCCCATGCCGTTCCACCACCGCGATCTTCACCAGATCGCGCGACAGGTCGGGCCGCTTGTCGCCATCGGCCGGCGCGATGTCATAGGTCAGGTGTTCGGTGATGATCTTGCCCGGCAGAATGCCGATCACCGGCGTCTCCACCCGGTTCCCCCCGGTGCGGAAGCTGGCCGCCGTCACCGGCCGCGCCTTCACCGAATGGCGCGCCACCGGCGGAATGATCTGACGCGCCGCAAAGGCCGCATCGGTGACCGCGACCCCGCCGGCAAAGACCTGCGCGATATGGCAGCCTTCAAGCCCGTCGATCACGGCGATATCCGCCCGCCGGCCCGGCGCGATCAGCCCGCGGTCCTTCAGGCCAAAGGCCTCGGCCGCCGAAAGGCTGGCCGCGCGGTAAACCGCAAGCGGCGGGGCGCCAAGGGCAATCGCGGTGCGGATGATCCAGTCCAGATGGCCATGCTCGGCGATGTCCAAAGGGTTGCGGTCATCGGTGCACAGGCAAAGATAGGGCGAATGCCGTTCCGTCAGCAGCGGCGCCAGCGCATGCAGGTCTTTCGAAACCGACCCCTCGCGGATCAGCACCCGCATCCCCTTGCGCAGCTTTTCCAGCCCCTCTTCCGCCGTCGTCGCCTCGTGCTCGGTGCGGATGCCGGCGGCCAGATAGCCGTTCAGGTCACGGCCCCGCAGCAGAGGCGCATGCCCGTCGATATGCCGGCCGGCCCATGCCTCAAGCTTGGCCATGCAGCCCGGGTCCTTCATCAGCACGCCCGGATAGTTCATGAACTCGGCCAGACCGATCACCCGCGGATGATCCATCAGCGGGATCAGGTCGGCCGCTTCCAGCCGCGCGCCGGTGGTCTCCATATGGGTCGAGGGCACGCAGCTGGACAGCTGCACCCGGATGTCCATCAGCGTCCGCGCCGAGGCATCCAGGAAATAGCCTATCCCTTCCAGCCCGCAGACATTGGCAATCTCATGCGGGTCGCAGATCGCCGTGGTCACCCCGCGCGGCAGAACGCAGCGGTCGAACTCGAACGGCGTCACAAGACTTGATTCGATATGCAGATGCGTGTCGATGAAGCCCGGCACCAGCACCTTGCCCGACACATCCACCTCTTGCCGGCCCTGATAGTGGCCCAAGGTGCCGACGATGGTATCGCCGCAGATCGCCACATCGGTTTCCGCCAGATCGCCGGTGATCAGGTCGAACACCCGCCCCCCTTTCAGCACAAGATCGGCAGGCACAAGGCCGCGGCCCTGGTCGATCCGGTCGGCAAGCGGGGCATGGGGCATGGGGCATCTCCTTTGCCCAAGGGAAGCGCAAGGCGCGGCGCGGGGCAAGGGCACATCTGCCGCCACGGGTCTTGCCCCTGCCGGGGAATGATGGTTCAGTCCGCCGCGAAAGGCTTCCCATGCGACCCCTGCGCGGCATTGCCCTGAAACTGGGCTCGGTCCTTATGTTCATCGTCATGTCGGCGATGATCAAATCCGTGGCCGACCATGTGCCGCCCGGGCAGACCGTGTTCTTCCGCAGCTTCTTCGCCATTCCGGTGATCGTCGTCTGGCTGGCATGGCGGCGGGAACTGCGCACCGGCTTTCACGCAGCGAAACCCATGGGCCATGTCTGGCGCGGGGTGATGGGCACCACCTCGATGGGTCTGGGTTTTGCTGGACTTGCCTATCTGCCGCTGCCCGAGGTTACCGCCATCGGCTATGCCGCGCCGCTTCTGACCGTGATCTTCGCCGCGATGTTTCTGGGCGAAGAGGTGCGGGCCTTCCGCATCTCGGCCGTCGTGCTGGGGCTGACGGGGGTGCTGATCGTGCTGTCGCCGCGCCTGTCGATCCTTCAGGGCGAGGTTTCGGGCCATGCCGAGGCCTTCGGCGCCATGCTGGTTCTGGGCGGCGCGGTCTTTGCCGCGCTGGCCCAGGTCTTTGTCCGCAAGCTGGTCATGACCGAACAGACGCCCGCCATCGTCTTCTGGTTCTCGCTGACGGCCACCATGATGTCGCTGGTCACCCTGCCCTTCGGCTGGGTCATGCCCACGCCGGGCGAGGCGGCGCTTCTGGTCGCGGCGGGGCTGGTGGGGGGCGTCGGGCAGATTCTGCTGACGTCCAGCTACCGTGAGGCCGATGCCTCGCTGGTGGCGCCCTTCGACTATGCCTCGATGATCTTCGCGCTGCTCTTCGGCTATTTCATCTTCGACGAAATGCCCAGCTGGACGATGCTGGGCGGTGCCGCCCTGGTGGTGACGGCTGGCATCCTGATCATCTGGCGAGAACACAAGCTGGGGCTGGAACGCGCCCGGCAGCGCAAGTCGATGACGCCGCAGGGCTAGGCCACGCTAGGCGCGGCCCGGCCGGTCGGCCAGATGCAGGGCCAGCGCCCCGGTCAGCACCACCGCCGCCCCCAGCACCGCCACAGCGCCATAGCCCGAAACCGCCGTGCCAACCGCAAAGCACAGCGCCGCCAGCACATCGCCCGTCAGCCGCTGCAACGCCATCAGCGAGGCACCCGTACCCGGCCGGTCCGCGAGCAGGTCCTGCAGATAGGCGATGGGAATGGTCAGAACCACCGCCCCCCCGGCCGCCGCCGGCAGGATCAGCAGCCAGACGAAGGGCGAGCCGGCCAGAAACGGCAGCCCCGCCACATGGATGCAATAGACCGCCGCGCCGATCAGGATCAGCCGCGTCCTTGCGATATGGGGCATGATCTGCGGCAGGGCCAGCATGAAGGGCACCTCCAGCCCGGCGACCAGCCCGGCATAAAGCGCCACATCGCTGGCCCCCCGCCCCACCGCCGGCACCAGTACCAGCCCGACAATCGCCATGTAAAGCGTGCCGCCGGCATTCACCGCGCCCAGCGCCAGAAGCCGGCCCAGCAGGCGCGGCCGGGCAATCTCGGCCAGCGCGGCGCCAAAGCTCAGCCCCGAAGGCGCATCGGCCCCCGCGGCGCCCCGGTCGGCCGGCCAGCCGCGCAGGGCCATCGCCAGCATGACCACCGCAAGGCCAAGGCAGACCGGATAGATGCTCAGCAGTTCCGCCCCAAGGCCAAAGGCCAGTGCCCACAGCGGCAGCACCGCCACGAAGGGCAACGCGAACAGCGCGCGCAGGCTGGCCATGATCCCGTCGCGCGCGGCGGGCGGATGGGCCAGTGCCGCGATGCGGCCCTGCGCGAACAACTGGCCGAACAGCGTCGAGGCCAGCGGCAGCACCAGCCCATGCGCCACCACGAAGGCAACCGCCCCCGGCGCCACCACCATCAGCCCTGCCCCGCCCGCCAGCAACCCGCAGGACACCAGCGCGATCGACCGCCGGCCGGCCGTCTGGTCGGCGCGGATGCCCACCCAGACCGAAGCCGCCACCGACAAGGCCGTCGATGTCACCAGAAGCGCCGCAAAGCCCCGGTCGCCCAGACCAAAGACCTCGACCGCCAGAACCGAGACATAGGGCCCGAAGGTGCAGACCACCGCGCCGAACAGCATCATCAGCACCGCGATCACCCGCAGCGCCGGATCGCTCCACAAAAGCCGCAGACCCGCCATTGCCTAGGGCGCCCCGGTCACGGCAAGGGGAATGCCGGCCGAGGGCCGGTCGCGCCGGTCGGCCAGATGCAGCGCCAGCGCCCCCGCCACGGCCACCCCGGCCCCGGTCAGCGCGGTGGCCAGATGCCCGCCATAGGTCATCCCCAGCCCGAAGATCAGCGCCGCCACAACGTCGCTGACCAGCTTCTGCAAGGCGATCAGCGCCGAGGCCGCGCCCGGCCGCCCCTGCATCAGGTCCTGGTAATAGCCGATGGGCAGCGTCAGGATCGCCGCCCCGCCCAGCCCCGCCAGCAGGGGCAGCAGCCACAGCGCCGCGCTGTCGGCCAGAACCGGCATCAGCGCCAGATGGCTGACGTAAACCGCGGTGCCCCAAGCCATCTGCGTCGTCCGCCGCACCCGCGCCGCGATGCGCGGCAACAAGAGCATGAACGGCACTTCCCAGCCCGCCACCATGCCGACATACAGCGCCACATCCCCCGCGCTGCGCCCCGGCGCCGCCTCGAACACCAGCGAGACCAGCACCATATAGACCACGCCGGCCGAGGTGACGGCGCCCAGAAGCATCATCCGCAACAGCACCGGCGGGCGGGCGATCTCGGCAAAGCTCTGCAGCATGTTCAGCCCCGACCGCCCGGCCGGCAGCCCGCCGGTGCCATCCTCGGGCCAGGCCCGCAGCACCAGAAGGAACAGCGCCAGGCTCAGCCCCAGCCCGCAGGCATAGACCAGATCAAGGTGGAAGCTGTCAGCAAAGGCGAAGGTGAAAAAGATCAGCAGCGCCAGGAAGGTCGCCGACATGCCGGCGCGGATCACCGCCTGCACCCCGTCGCGCCGCACCGGGTTGCCCGCCATCACCAGCCCCGCCAGCCCGAAGGCCTGCCCGTAGATGCTCCACCCCACCGGCAGCAGGATGCCATGCGTCACCACCAGCGCGAATGGCCCCGGCATGGCCAGCATCAGCGCCGACCCTGCCACCGCGCAACCCGCCGTCACGATCGCCAGCCGCCGCCGGCTGGCCCGCTGGTCGCCCAGAATGCCGATCAGCACCGAGGCCGACACCGCCAGCACCGAAGCCAGCGCCATCACCAACGCCAGCGCCGCCTCCGACAGGCCCACATAGGACACCGCGATCAGCGACAGATAGGGATAGACGGCGGCGTTATGCGCACCCAGAAGCGCGATCAGCCCGGCCAGCATGCGCAGAACCGGCTGATCCATGATCATCCGCCAGGCGCTCATTCCGGGATCACCTTTCCGGGGTTCATCCGCCCCTCGGGGTCCAGCGCGGCCTTGATCTGCCGCATCACCGCCAGCGCCACCGGGTCCTTGCGCCGCTTCATCGTGGCCAGTTTCGACAGGCCCACCCCATGCTCGGCCGAGAAACTGCCGCCCAGCGCCTGCACCTCATCCTCGACCGCCGCGACCACGGCATCATGAAGCGCGGGGTCGTCGCGGCTGGGGAAGACGGTGAAATGGATGTTGCCATCGCCCAGATGCGCCACCGACAGCGTCTCGGCCCCTGCATCCAGCGCCGGAAGCCGCGCCTCGATCCGGTCAAGGAACGCCGCCAGCCGGTCCAGCGGCAGGGCGATATCGGTGTCGATGGTGGGCTGGCGGTCCAGCGTGATTTCAGCCGCGAGTTCGCGGCGCTGCCACATCGCCAGCCGCTGCGCCCCGGTCTGCGCCACTTCGGCATCCAGCACCGCGCCCGTCCCGATCTCGGCCGCCAGCACCTCTTCCAGAAGCGCGGTCAGCGGCACCGTGCCATCCGGCCCGGGGTCGCAGTCGCGCGGCGCCGTGGCGGCCAGTTCGACCAGAATGTTCACCTCATGCCGCGTGCCGCCGAAGGGCAACGCCACATCCGGCCGCGCCTCGGCCAGCCGGCGCATATAGCTGGCCGGCATGAATTCGAAGGCTTCCACCATGCCCCCCGTCGCCGCCCGCAGGCGATTCAGAAGCTCCAGCGCGTCGGGCAGGCTGCGCGCGGCCAGCGTGGCCGTGGCATGGGCGCGCGGCGCCGGGACCAGTTTCATCACCGCCGCGGTGATGATGCCCAGCGTCCCCTCGGCCCCGATGAAAAGGTCTTTCAGATCATAACCCGAATTGTCCTTGTGCAGCTCGCTCATCAGGTTCAGCACCCGGCCATCGGCCAGCACCACCTCAAGCCCAAGGCACAGCGCGCGGGTTGACCCGTGGCGCAGCACGTTCGACCCGCCGGCATTGGTGGACAGCACCCCGCCGATCATCGCCGACCCGCGCGCGCCGAACCACAGCGGGAAATACAGCCCCTGCGCCTCGGCCGCCTCATGCAGCCGCGCCAGCACCACGCCGGCCTCGACCACCGCCAGCCGCGTGCCCGCCCGCACCTCGCGGATGCGGTTCAGCCGCTCGACCGAAACCATCAGCCCGCCCCGCGTCATCGCGCCGCCGACCAGCCCCGTCAGCCCGGCAACCGGCACCACCGGCACCCCGTGGCGCGCGGCGATCTTCATCACCGCCGCCACCTCTTCGGTGTTGCCGGGCCGGGCGACGATGGCCGGATCGGGGCGGAATTGGCCCGACCATTCAGACCGGTAGCGCGCCAGATCGGCGCCGGTCAGCACATGGGCCTGACCGAGAAGGGCGACGAGATCGTCGTGAAGCGGCATGGGAGACTCCGGGATCGCGCGGAGAATGCCCGCGCCATCGGGGAAAGGCCAGAGGGGCGGCCGGCTATTTTCGCAGAAGAAACCCGGTTTCGCGGCCCCCCAGCGCTATTCCGCCACCCGGTCCAGAAGCTCCAGCACCTTCGGCCCCATGCCCGCCACGATCTGCCGCACGCCTTCGGCATTGGGGTGGATGCCATCGGCCTGCATCAGCCCGCCGATCGCCGCCGGATCGCCGCCATCGGCCAGAAGGGGCCCGAAGAACGACGGCATCAGCAGCGCCCCATGCTTCGCCGCCAGATCGGGATAGATCGCGTCGAATTCGGCCTTGTAGTCCGGTCCATAGTTGCCCGGCGCCTCCATCCCCACCAGCAGCACCGGCAGGCCGCGCGCCCCGGCGCCGGTCAGGATCGCATCCAGATTGGCCCGCGCCTCGGCCGGGGGCAGGCCGCGCAGCATGTCATTGCCGCCCAGGGTCACGATCAGCGCATCGGTTTCGGGCGTCAGGCTCCAATCCAGCCGCGACAGCCCGCCCGCCGTGGTATCGCCGGACACACCGGCGTTCACCACCGCCACCTCGCGCCCCTCGGCCACCAGCCAGGCCTGCAGCTGCGGCACCAGCCCCTCTTCCGGGGCCAGCCCGTAGCCCGCCGTCAGACTGTCGCCCAATGCCACAACCGTCAGCGGTTCGGCAGCAACCGCGCCGGCAAACAGCGAAAACCCTGCAACCCACGCCATCGTGACATTGCGGATCGCCCGCGCCGACGCATATCTGAGGCAGGACAGCGGAAGGTGAGACATGGCGGAACCCGTTCTGAGGCTTGAAGACGTGGGCCTGACCCTGCGCGGCAACGCCGGCCCCGTCGAGATACTTAAGGGGATTTCGCTGACTGTCACGGGGGCAGAGACGGTGGGCCTTGTCGGACCCTCGGGTTCCGGCAAATCTTCGCTTCTCATGCTGATGGGCGGGCTGGAACGCGCCACCTCGGGCCGGGTGCAGGTGCAGGGCCAGGATCTGGGCGGGATGGACGAAGACCGGCTGGCCCGCTTCCGCCGCGGCCGGATGGGCGTGGTGTTCCAAAGCTTCCACCTGATCCCCACCATGACCGCGCTGGAAAACGTGGCCCTGCCGATGGAGATCGACGGTATCCCCGACGCCTTCGGCCGCGCCGCCGAAGAACTGGCGGCGGTGGGGCTGGCGGGCCGCGCCGGCCACTACCCCGCCCAGCTTTCGGGGGGCGAACAACAGCGCGTGGCCCTGGCCCGCGCCGCCGCACCCCGCCCGGCCATCCTTCTGGCCGATGAACCCACCGGCAACCTCGACAGCGCCAACGGTGCCGCGATCATGGACCTGATCTTCGGCCTGCGCGACCGGCACGGCGCCACGCTGTTTCTGGTCACCCACGCCCCCGAACTGGCCGCGCGCTGCGACCGCATCATCCGGCTGGCCGACGGCCGGGTTGCCGCCGACGAACGCCGGGGGCAGCCGGCATGAGCCTGCGTCTGGCCGCCCGCATCGCCCGGCGGGAATTGCGCGGTGGCGTCGCCGGCTTCCGCGTCTTTCTGGCCTGCCTTGCGCTGGGGGTGGCCGCCATCGCCGGCGTCGGCATGGTCCGTTCGGCCATCGAGACGGGGCTGACGGAACAGGGCGCCATCCTTCTGGGCGGCGACGCGCAGGCCGAATTCACCTACCGCTTCGCCACGCCCGATGAACGCGCCTGGCTGGAGGGCATCGCCAACCGCGTCTCGGAGGTGGTCGATTTCCGCTCGATGGCCGTCGCCGGCGAAAGCCGCGTGCTGACGCAGGTGAAATCGGTCGATAACGCCTACCCGCTTCTGGGTTCGGCCGAGGTTGAAGGCACCACGCTGACCGCCGCCCTTGCCGGGTCTGGCGGCCTGCCCGGCGGGGTGATGGACCGGGTTCTGGCCGATCAGATGGGCCTTGCCCCCGGCGACCGCTTTGCCCTTGGCCGGCAGGAATTCGTTCTGGGCGGCATCCTTCTGCGCGAACCCGACAGCGCCACCGGCGGCTTTGCCCTGGCGCCTCGCACCATCGTCCGCACGGCCGATCTGGCGCAATCGGGGCTTCTGCAACCCGGCACGCTGTTTGACAGCGCCTACCGGCTTGACCTGCCCGACGGCGCCGACCTTGCCAGCCTGCAGGCCGCCGCCGAGGACCGCTTCCGCGATCAGGGCCTGCGCTGGTCCGACAGCCGCCGCGCCGCCCCCGGCGTGGAGAACTTTGTCGAGCGGATCGGGTCTTTCCTGATCCTTGTCGGCCTTGCCGGCATGGCGGTGGGCGGCGTGGGCATCGCCTCGGCCGTGCGCGCCTGGCTTGAGGGGCGGATCGCCACCATCGCCACCCTGCGCACGCTGGGCGCCGATGCGCGGCTGGTCTTCCGCATCTGCCTGTTGCAGATCGCCGCCCTGGCCGGGCTGGGCGTCGCGCTGGGTCTGGCGCTGGGCATCGGCCTGCCGCTTCTGCTGGCTGGACCCATCGCCGCCAATCTGCCCTTCCCCGTCCATCTGGCCCCCGCGGCCCGCCCGGTGCTGGAGGCCAGCTTTTACGGCCTGACCTCGGCCTTCCTCTTCGCGCTCTGGCCGCTGGCCCGGGCCGAACGGGTACGCGCCGCAGCGCTTTACCGCGGCGGGCTGGCCGGTGGCTGGCCCGCGCCGCGCCACCTGATCACCATGGCGGGCCTTGCCGTTCTGCTGATCGGCGGGGCCGCCCTGCTGTCTGAGGCGTGGGAGATGACGCTGGCCACCGCCGGCGGCGTGGCCGGGGCGCTGGCGGTGCTGGGGCTGGCGGCGCTGGCCCTGCGCTGGGCCGCCCGGCGGCTGGCCCGCACACGCGCCCTGCGCGGCCGGGTGGCGCTGCGGCTGGCCATGGCCGCCGTCGGCGGTCCGCGGGCCGGCACGGTGCAGGTGGTGCTGGGTCTGGGCCTTGGCCTGTCGGTTCTGGCCGCCGTCGGCCAGATTGATACCAACCTGCGCGCCGCGATCAGCCGCGACCTGCCCGAACGCGCGCCCTCATTCTTCTTCGTCGATATCCAGCCCGACCAGATCGGGCCTTTCCGTGAGGTCATGGCGGCAAACCCCGCCGTCAGCCGCACCGAAACCGCGCCCATGCTGCGCGGCGTCATCACCCTGATCAACGGCCGCGACGCGCGCGAGGTCGCCGGCAACCACTGGGTCGTGCGCGGCGACCGGGGCCTGACCTATGCCGATGCCATGCCCGAAGGCACCCAGATCACCGCGGGCCAATGGTGGCCCACCGGCTACAACGGCCCGCCGCAGGTCAGCTTTGCCGCCGAGGAGGCCGCCGAGATCGGGCTGAAACTGGGCGATACCATCACCGTCAACGTGCTCGGCCGCGACATTCAGGCCACCGTCACCTCGTTCCGCACCGTCGATTTCTCGGATGCCGGGATGGGCTTTGTCATGACGATGAACGCCGCTGCCCTGTCCGGCGCCCCGCACAGCCACATCGCGACGGTCTATGCCGAACCGGATGCCGAAGCCGCCATCCTCCGCGACAGCGCCCGCGCCTGGCCCAATGTCACCGCCATCGGCATCAAGGCCGCCGTCGCCCGCGTGACCGAGGCGCTGACCGCCATCGCCCAGGCCACCACCCTTGCCGCCCTTGCCACCCTTGTCACCGGCTTCGTCGTGCTGATCGGTGCCGCGGCCGCCGGTGAAAGCGCGCGGGTCTATGAGGCGGCGATCCTCAAGGTCGTCGGCGCCTCACGCGGGCGCATCCTGGCCAGCTTCGCCCTGCGCGCCGCGATGACGGGGGCCGCCGCCGGTGCCGTCGCCGTGGTCGCGGGCGGGGTGGCGGGCTGGGCCGTCATGACCTTCGTGATGGAGGCCGACTATGCCTTCGCCCCGCTTTCCGCCGTGGTGATCATCGCCGGCGGCATCGGTGCCACGCTGCTGGCCAGCCTTGTCTTCGTGCTGCGGCCCCTCGCCGCACGCCCCGCCCAGGTGCTGCGTTCGGCCGACTGACCCCCAGATTCCGGTTGATCCGCCGGGCCAACTGCGGCAGTCAGAAGGGCATGAGCCTGCCGCGCCCCCTTCGGATGCTGGCCGTGATGGTCCTGCTGACCCTCGCCTTCGTGGCGACGGGTTTCGCCCATCGCATGCCCTCGGCCGAGGATCTGGCGCAGCAAAGCTATGTTCTGGCCGGGGGTGACCTGTCGGGCCTCTGCGGCGATGCCGATGGCGACGGCCTGCCCGACCACATCGACTGCCCCGCCTGCCACCTGACCGGCAACGCCCCGCCCCCCGCCGCACCGCCCGCGCTGCAGGACGCCGGGCTGCGCCTTCTGGCCACCGTCACCGCCCCGCGCGAAAGCCATGCCCCGCGCATGGTGCGCGACCCCGCGCGCGGCCTGCGCGCCCCCCCTCTGGTCTGATCAAGCGCCGCCTGCGCCCGTGACAGGGCGCGCCCGCATCCCGACCAGAGGACCATCCATGCACCGCGCCCCGCCCGGCCCCCGCACCGCATCCGTCGCCCTGTAAGTTTGCGGCGGCGCTGCGGGGGGAGGCGTCCCGTTATCCCGCAGCGCCGTCAGGTTCCGCCCTTCTTTCCCGTGGGGCGGGGCCATGACTGGCCCCGTCCGGTTCGCCGGATGGGGCATTTTCCCCGATACTGCCCCGCCCGACGCCCCGCGTCCAGCCGGGCCCACCCGACCCAAGGAGGAAACCGCGTGAAACATGTTCTTGGCCTTCTGGCCGCCCTCTTCCTCGCCCCCGCGGCGCTGGCCCATGGCGTGACCCACGGCACCATCGAGATCATCCACCCCAACATTCCCCAACCCGTCGCCGGCGCCAAATCGGCCGCCGGCTACATGGGCATCTCGAACAACGGCACCGAGGCAGACCGCCTGATCGGCGTCGAAACCGCCGCCGCCGCCTCGGCCATGCTGCACACCACCGAATTCGCCGCCGACGGCGTGGCCAGCATGAAGCACCTGCCCGCCGTCGAAATCCCCGCCGGTGAAACCATCGTGCTGGAACCCGGCGGCATGCACATCATGCTGATGGGCCTCACCGGCCCGCTGACCGAAGGCGACATGGTTCCCGGTGCGCTGATCTTCGAAAAGGCCGGCCGCATCGAGATCGAGTTCATGGTCGATCCCCCCGGCGGTCAGGACCACAGCCAGATGGACCATTCGCAGATGGATCACGGCCAGACCGGCGCCGATCACGCCGCCCATGCCGACGGCCCGATGTCGATGCCCGAAGGCGATGACGCCGCCCAGATCGAGGCGCTGCTGAAAGCGCAGTTCGACAACCCCGAAGCCCCGCTGACCGTCGCCCCCATCGTGGTGCAGGGCAGCGTTGCCGTCGCCGGCTGGAGCCAGGACGGCAAGGGCGGTCGCGCCTTCCTGCGCCGCGACGATCACGGCTGGTTCGTCGAGGTCTGCTCGGGCGCCAGCCTCGTCCAGCCCGCCACCTTCGTCGCCATGGGGCTAAGCCAGGCCGAGGCCGAAACCCTTGCCGCCGCCGTCAACGGCGCCGAGGCCAGCGCCGGGGCCGAACTGATCGCCCGGCTGAACGCCTTCGAAGGCACCGTCACCATCGGCCGCGCCGGCATGGAAGGCCACGGCCACGCCGGCCACACCCACGGCACCGGCAACTGACGCCGGCCGGGGCGGCGCCGGGCCTTGCGCCGGCCGCCGCCCTGCCCGATCATGGGCGCCACCGGCAACACCACCGGAGCGCCCATGACCGCCGTCCTTTTCATCTGCCTCGGCAACATCTGCCGTTCCCCCACCGCCGAGGCGGTGTTCCGCGCCCGCGCCGCCGCCGCGGGGCTGGATGCCACCGCCCACAGCTGCGGCACCGGGGGCTGGCACGCGGGCGAGCCGCCCTACCTGCCCTCGATCGAGGCCGCCGCCCGCCGCGGCTATGACCTGCGCCCGCTGCGCGCCCGCCAGATCCGGCCCGAGGATTTCACCCGCTTCGACCACCTTCTGGTGATGGACCGCTCAAACCTTGCCGATGTGCGGGCGCTGATGCCGCCGGGCGGCACCGCGCCGCGCCTGTTTCTGGAACACGCGCCGGAACTTGGCCGCAGCGACCTGCCGGACCCCTGGTACACCCGCGATTTCGAAGGCACGCTCGACCTGATCGAAGCCGCCACCGACGGCCTGATCCGCGATCTCATGCGGGCCTGACGCACCGTCCGGCACGGTGCGTGCAAGCACGCACCCTACCCCGCCATCAGCCGCAGGCGCCCGCCATATCCCATGGACTGCCCGCCGAAACGCGCCGCCTGACAACGGGAAAACGGCCGGAATCATCCACCCGCAGGGTGCGTGCTCGCACGCACCATCCCCATCAAAAGCCGCCGCTCAGCCGCCGGCGCCGCAATAGGCCTCGGCCTGCGCGGCAAAGGCCTGATAACGTTCCCAGAACGCATCATCGCCGCCGCGCTTCGACATCTTCACGTCCTGCGCCTTGTCGGGATCCTTGAAAAAGCTCACCACCCGGCGCTGGTCACCGCCGCGCAGGGTGAAATCCGCCACCTGCTGGATGCAGCCGCACAGCGCGCGGTTGGCCGAACTGCGGTCCGACCGCATGCAGGCGGATTCGATGGGGCCGGCCACCGCCGCGCCCGCGATAAGGGAAAAAGCTGCGGCCAGAAGGGCGCGCTGCCGAATGGTTCCGGTCATGTCTCTGCCTCATGTCCCCCGGACGGTCATTGCCGTCTGGGTGTTTTCTGCCACGCACTATGCCGATTCGGCGCGGATTTTTCAATAGATGGAAACAGTTGGCGGATTCTGGCCGATCCCGCCACAGCCCTTCGCGCTTCTGGTATCCGCCCGCCCCCGCGGCCCCAAGATGCTGCGTCTGCCGCCATCCTCTCTCTCCAAATATCCCACGGGGGTCCGGGGGTGTGAAACCCCCGGTCCCGCCGCCGGAACCCCCTTCCCCGCAAGGGCCGCGCAAGCTATACGCCGCAGCCATGACCCAGCTCGATCTCATCCGCAATTTCTCCATCGTCGCCCATATCGACCACGGCAAGTCCACCCTTGCCGACCGGCTCATCCAGATGACCGGCACCGTCGCCGAACGGGACATGAAGGCGCAGCTTCTCGACTCGATGGATATCGAGCGCGAGCGGGGCATCACCATCAAGGCCAACACCGTCCGCATCGAATACCCGGCGAAGGACGGCAAGACCTATGTGCTGAACCTGATCGACACGCCCGGCCACGTCGATTTCGCCTATGAGGTCAGCCGCTCGATGCGCGCCGTCGAAGGCTCGCTGCTGGTCGTCGACGCCTCACAGGGGGTCGAGGCGCAGACGCTGGCCAACGTCTATCAGGCCATCGACGCCGGGCATGATATTGTGCCCGTCCTGAACAAGATCGACCTGCCGGCCGCCGACCCCGACCGCGTCAAGGAAAACATCGAGGACGTGATCGGCATCGACGCCTCGGACGCCATCCCGATCTCGGCCAAGACCGGCCTCGGCATTCCCGACGTGCTGGAAGCCATCGTCACGCGCCTCCCCGCCCCCAAGGGCGACCGCGACGCCCCCCTGAAGGCCATGCTGGTGGACAGCTGGTATGACGCCTATCTCGGCGTGGTCGTCATGATCCGCGTCATCGACGGCGTGGTGAAGAAGGGCGAACGCATCCGCATGATGCAGACCAACGCGGTCTACGGCATCGACAAGCTGGCCGTCCTCAAACCCCAGATGCAGGACATCGCCGAACTGGGCCCGGGCGAGATCGGCGTCTTCACCGCCTCGATCAAGCAGGTCCGCGACACCCGCGTCGGCGACACCATCACCCACGAACGCAAGGGCTGCGACACGCCGCTTCCGGGCTTTAAACCCGCGCAGCCGGTGGTGTTCTGCGGCCTCTTCCCCGTCGACGCCGCCGATTTCGAGGCGCTGCGCGACGCGATCGAGAAGCTCGCGCTCAACGACGCCTCCTTCAGCTATGAGATGGAAACCTCGGCCGCCCTCGGCTTCGGCTTCCGCATGGGCTTCCTCGGCCTTCTGCACCTTGAGGTCGTCCGCGACCGGCTGGAACGCGAATATGACCTTGACCTGATCACCACCGCCCCTTCCGTGGTCTTCAAGCTGCACATGAAGGATGGCGAGGTGCGTGACCTGCACAACCCCGCCGACATGCCCGACCTGACCTATGTCGACCATATCGAAGAGCCGCGGATCAAGGCCACCATCATGGTGCCCGACGAATACCTGGGCGACATCCTGAAACTCTGCCAGGACCGCCGCGGCATCCAGCTGAACCTGACCTATGCCGGCAGCCGCGCCATGGTGGAATATGACCTGCCGCTGGCCGAGGTGGTCTTCGACTTCTACGACCGGCTGAAATCGGTGACCAAGGGCTACGCCAGCTTTGACTACCAGCTGTCGGAATACCGCGAAGATCACCTGGTGAAGATGTCGATCCTCGTCAACGACGAACCCGTCGATGCCCTTGCCATGATGGTCCACCGCGACCGGGCCGAGGCGCGGGGCCGCTCGATGGTGGAAAAGCTCAAGGATCTGATCCCCCGCCACATGTTCAAGATTCCGATCCAGGCGGCCATCGGCGGCCGGGTGATCGCGCGCGAAACCCTGTCGGCGATGCGCAAGGACGTGACGGCCAAATGCTACGGCGGCGACGCCACCCGCAAGCGCAAGCTTCTGGAAAAGCAGAAAGCCGGCAAGAAGAAGATGCGCCAGTTCGGCAAGGTCGAGATTCCGCAGGAAGCCTTCATCTCGGCGCTGAAGATGGATAGCTAATTTTCAAAGGCGGGCCTTTGGATGATTACTGAGCCGACCGTCGTTGTCCTTGGCGCTGGTGTCAGCAATGATCTGGGCCTTCCATTAGGCACGGAACTTCAGGCCCGAGTCACCAGCGCATTCACGGACACAGGCACAGCCCTAAGTCCATATTATACCGCAGCAATAAAGAACTTGCTAGGAGACCGGCAATCGACGTCCGATAACTTGATTCATAAGGCCAAAGCGCACTGCCGTGCGCTCAAACATGCAGCGTCAATCGACAACTATCTTGATCAAGTCAGATCAGAGGTTGACTTCGTAAATGCGGCCAAGATGATGATAGGATATCAAATCGCTAATGGCGAGAATAATTGTAGCATAGCCGGCATAGACCGACCGGCCGACATTGTTGATGCCGCAGTTCAATCTGACTACTTCTTGAATGACTTCCTGAACCTCGTAGTTCGAGGCCATCAGATAGAGAATATTGAGGCATCGCTTCGAAATATTACGTTTGTTGTCTTTAACTATGACAGATGTTTAGAGCGTGTTCTGTTCGCTTGGTTGAGCCTAAGGTTTGGCAATAACGCGACCGATCTTTATCGGGCAATCAGGATCATTCATGTCTACGGTTCCTTGGGTAATTATCCCGACGAAGAAACCAATTTCTTCAGAAAAGATTCAGCTGGCCCCATGCTGAACCCCCACTTGGAGATGCCAAAGTTTGCGGGCAGGATTAAAATATTCACCGAACAAGAAGAATCAAACTTGGCTCACGACATCGCGACCGCCGTTCGTTCTTCGACATGTCTAATCTTCCTTGGCTTTGGCTTCGAGGAGCAGAACATGCGCTTCTTCCGCTGTAAGGATTCGTACTCTAAGCATGTATTTGCGACAACCATGGGAAAGGGAAAGGCAAATGAAGCTGCAATTGAGGAGAGTCTGATTGAGTTAGTTAATCTTGAAGCCAACGTTCATATGGTTTCAGGCAAGGCCAAGGCCCTCTTTTCGACTTTTCACCATGCAATAGGTCGCGCTATTGGGAGTACGCCCAGAATTTATCCCTAGAATATCCTGCTCCAAACCTCCGAAACCGCGGATCAATGAAAACCGATCCCAAGCCAACACAATTATAGCCCAAATACAATTAAATCTTGTCAGTGGCAGGGCCGAAGTTCGAGTGAGAGGATTCGAACCGCGGCGGCGCCATTTGACGCAGTGCCCCCCTCACACCTTCGGCAAATCCCGCACGTCCCGGTCGGGCAGCCCCTCCTCCGCATAGCGGCCCTGCATCAGTTCGACGACTTTCGCCTTGGTCCGCTCCACCACTGGCGGGCCGGAGTCTTCCCAGTCGTCGCCCATCTTGCGGGCGTGGTCGCCGAAGGCGGGTTTGGGGCCGGTGTGGTCTTCGGCGCGGGTGCGGAAATGGGCCAGCGTCTCGGCGCCGCGGATCACGCCGGCCAGCCGGGCGTGCATGTAGCTTTTCAGCACGTCGTTGATGCGGGGGCCGTAACCTTCGCCCATCGACCGGAAGAACTTCACCACCTCTTCGTCCAGCCCCAGGTTCACCTTCACCTTGGCGCGCCGGGGCGTCCGGCGGGCAATCTCATGCCAGGCGTCGGGGATGCGGCCGGTCATCTCGATGGTGTTGTGAAAGTCCCATTCAAGGCGGCGCATCACATCCATCATGTAGGTGTACTGCGCGGTCTGTTTCGGGGTCAGCGATTTCAGATCGGTCATGGCGGGGCCTCCTGCGGGCAGGATCGCCGGGGCGGGTTAACGGGACGGAACCGCAGCGCGCGTAGAGACGGAAGGAAGACGCCGGGAAGACGGAAAGAAGACGTAAGGGTTTGTTAACCCCTTTCGGGCCAAGATCGGGCCATGCGCCTGATTCTGCTTGCCTTTCTTCTTGCCGCCTGCGCCGCCTCTCCGGCGCCCGAGTTCCTTGGCGCGCAGCGGGTGGATGTGGTCCGCGACGGCCGCAGCTACACCGTCTGGTTCACCGACAAACGGGTTGAGGTGGTGCGCCACGGCTATGCGAAACCCGGCCAGCATCAGGCGATCCGCGCGACGATGATCGCGCTGGTGCCGCAGGTAACGGGTTGTGATCTTTACGAAAAATCGCTCAGCGGGGATTCGGGGGAAATGCGCGGCTCAATCCGCTGCCCTTAGGAACAGCTCATACAGCGCCCAGGCGCCGGCGGCGCCGAACATCAGCGCCCAGCCGGGGTTGCCGGTGGCCAGTTCCACCGCCCCCCACCCAAGGGGCAGTGCCACAGTCACCACGCGCACCCACATCTTGCGGAAGAACGGATCGTTTCGGTTCAGTAATTTCATGCGGCCTCCGCTGCTGACGAAAGGCCGGAACCGCCCGGAAAGCAAGTGAAAACCGCCCGAAACTGTGCCAGACTTCCCCCATGGAGGAGCCGACATGCCCAGCATCACCGCCGATTTCCGCGGCCAGACCGTCATCACCACCTTCGAGATGACCCCCGCCACCGCCCATGACCTGATGGAAAAACTCCAGTCCGCCTATGATCAGGTGATCCGCCACCAGCCCGGTTTCATCTCGGCCGGGCTGCATATGAACGACGCGATGACCCGGATCTGCAACTATTCGCAATGGGCGCGGCGCGAGGATTACCAGGCCATGCTGCGCACGGCGGAAATGCGGGAAAGAAACCGCGAAATCAACACCTTGTGCAAGGGGTTCGAGCCGGTGATGTATGAGGTGGTCGGGGTTGTCTGACGCCCTGGGGCGCGAGGATTCCGGCCGGTCGCGGCGCCGCAGACGGCACGGCCCTTGCTTTGATATATTTTCGGCATAGGATTCAGGCAGCTTAAGAGGGAGGTCCACATGGGCATCGAAAGCATCCTGATCCTGCTGATCGTCGGCGCCATTGCCGGCTGGCTGGCGGGGCAACTGGTATCCGGCTACGGCTTTGGCCTGATCGGCAACATCGTTGTCGGCATCGTCGGGGCGCTGATTGCCAGCTTCCTGTTGCCGCGCATCGGCCTGTCGATCGGCGGCGGCATTCTGGCCAGCATCGTGCATTCCACCATCGGCGCGGTGATCCTGCTGGCGCTGCTGAAAGTGGTCAAGCGCGCCTGACCCATCTGGAAAGCAACGGTGGGGCGGGCTAGGCTCGCCCCATGATTGTGCCGGTTCTGCTTTTTGTCCTGTCGGTCTGGGGTCTGGCTGTTGCCCTTGCGGTCCCGGATCTGAATGATTTCGTGATGCTGGCCGGGCCCTGTGCTGCGGCCAGTTTCTTTCTGGTCCTGCGGGCTCTGCGGTGGCGGGCCCAGGACCGGCGGGCAACCGGCGACCGGCTTGACGGCCGCAGGGACGAGCCGCCCCGGCCGCCGCGAAAGGCGCTGTTCGGCGCGGGCCGGGCGCAGAAGCACATCATCGTCGATGGCTCCAACGTGTTGCACTGGAACGCAAATCAGCCCGATCTGGAAACCGTGCGGCTGGTGGTGGCGGAACTGGTGCAACGCGGTCTGACGCCCGGGGTGATCTTTGATGCCAATGTCGGCTACAAGATCGGCGACCGCTATCAGGACGATGCCGAGCTTGCCGGCCGCCTTGGCCTGCCGGCCGACCGGGTTCTGGTGGTGCCCAAGGGCGAACCGGCGGATGACTATATCCTGCGGGCGGCCGACAGACTTGGCACAAGGGTGGTGACCAATGACCGTTACCGCGACTGGGCCGAGGCGCATCCCCGCGTTCAGGAACCGGGCTATCTGATCCGCGGCGGCATGCGCGACGGGCAACTGTGGCTGAACGACACCCGCCCCGCCCCGCAAGGGCGCAATTAGCGCCCCCGCCGCTTGTTGCCGCCACGCTGCCCGGCCCGGCCGGCGGTGGACCGGCCCGAGCGTTTCACGGCGTCTTCGGCGGCCTCTTCGATCACCGACTGGCGGGCCAGCGGATCGTCGGCCACGGCAAGTTCAACCGCTTCCAGCCGCTTGACCTCATCCCGCAGGCGGGCGGCCTCTTCGAATTCCAGGTTCTCGGCCGCCTTGCGCATCTGGGCGCGCAGCGCATCCAGATGGGCGGCAAGGTTCTGGCCGACCTGCGCTTTTTCGACCTTGGCCGTGACGCGGCTTTGGTCGGTGTCGCCCTGCCACAGGCCCGAAAGCACGTCTTCGACGTTCTTCTTCACCGTCTGCGGCGTGATGCCGTGTTGCAGGTTGTAGGCCACCTGCTTTTCACGGCGGCGGCTGGTTTCGGCCAGCGCGCGTTCCATGCTGCCGGTGATGCGGTCGGCATACATGATCACACGGCCCTCGGCGTTGCGGGCGGCGCGGCCGATGGTCTGGATCAGCGAGGTTTCCGAGCGCAGGAAGCCTTCCTTGTCGGCGTCCAGAATGGCCACCAGACCGCATTCGGGAATGTCGAGCCCTTCGCGCAGCAGGTTGATCCCCACCAGCACGTCAAAAGCGCCAAGGCGAAGATCGCGCAGGATTTCAATGCGTTCGATGGTGTCGATGTCCGAGTGCATGTAGCGCACGCGGATGCCCTGTTCGTGCATGTATTCGGTCAGGTCTTCGGCCATCCGCTTGGTCAGCGTGGTGACCAGGGTGCGGTAGCCGGCCAGCGCGACCTTGCGCACCTCGTCCAGAAGGTCGTCAACCTGCATTTCGACGGGGCGGATTTCGACCTGCGGGTCGATCAGGCCGGTGGGGCGGATGACCTGTTCGGTGAAGACGCCGCCGGTCTGTTCCAACTCCCACGCGGCAGGGGTGGCGGAAACGAAGACCGACTGCGGCCGCATCGCATCCCATTCCTCAAACTTCAGCGGGCGGTTGTCCATGCAGCTGGGCAGGCGGAAGCCATGTTCCGCCAGGGTGAATTTGCGCCGGTAGTCGCCGCGATACATGCCGCCGATCTGCGGCACCGAGACGTGGGATTCATCCGCGAAAACAATGGCATTGTCTGGGATGAATTCGAAAAGCGTCGGCGGCGGCTCACCGGGGGCGCGGCCTGTGAGGTAGCGGGAGTAGTTTTCAATCCCGGCGCAGGAGCCGGTGGCCTCCAGCATCTCAAGATCAAAGTTGGTGCGCTGTTCCAGCCGCTGCGCCTCAAGCAGCTTGCCCTCGCCGGTCAGCTGTTTCAGGCGGTGGAACAGCTCATCCTTGATGCCCTTGATCGCCTGCTGCAGCGTCGGGCGCGGGGTGACGTAGTGGCTGTTGGCGTAGATGCGGATCTGGCGGAACGTGTCGGTGCGCGCGCCGGTCAGCGGATCGAATTCGGTGATCGATTCCAGCTCCTCACCAAAGAAGGAAAAGCGCCAGGCGCGGTCTTCAAGGTGGGCGGGCCAGACTTCAAGGCTGTCGCCGCGCACCCGGAAAGCGCCGCGCTGGAACGCGGCATCGGCGCGGCGGTACTGCTGCGCCACCAGTTCCGCGATGACCCGGCGCTGGTCGTAAAGCTGGCCGACGACCAGGTCTTGCGTCATGGCCGAATAGGTTTCGACCGAGCCGATGCCGTAGATGCAACTGACCGAGGCGACGATGATCACGTCATCGCGCTCCAGAAGCGCCCGGGTGGCCGAGTGGCGCATCCGGTCGATCTGTTCGTTGATCTGCGATTCCTTCTCGATATAGGTGTCGGTGCGGGCGACATAGGCTTCGGGCTGGTAGTAGTCATAATAGCTGACGAAATATTCCACCGCGTTGTCGGGGAAGAAGCCCTTGAATTCGCCATACAACTGCGCGGCCAGCGTCTTGTTGGGGGCAAGGATGATGGCGGGGCGCTGGGTTTCCTCGATTACCTTGGCCATGGTGAAGGTCTTGCCGGTGCCCGTCGCGCCCAGCAGCACCTGATCGCGTTCGCCCGCCTGCACCCCTGCCGCCAGTTCGGCGATGGCGGCGGGCTGGTCGCCGGCGGCCTGGAACGGCGTCTGCATGACGAATCGCCGGCCACCTTCCAGTTTGGGGCGGGTCAGCACTTCGGGGCGGTGCATCGGCAGGTTGGTGTTGTTGTGGGGCATGGGTGATTCCCTCCGGCCCCCCAATCTATTCCGTTTTTGTTCCCATGGAAGGGTGCTGGAAACCCGGCGTTAACCTGTGTTGCCGCAGGGTGAAGGAGGGAGATTCAATTTTAGCGGATATTTGCCTAGATGTTTCATCTTTCGGTTGCATCGCCCTGCGGACTGGGGCAAGGTGATCGGGCAAGCAGCACACTGAAGCTGTCGGCTGGTTGCACCACACACCCCACCCACACTCCCGTAACCAGCCGACAGCACCTTTCCCCGCCGGGACGAAAGGCCACGGTCCGAAAGGCTTGCGCTTCCTGACAGTTTTCGGAATATGCAGGGCGACCAAGACGGAGATCTTTCCATGCGCGCCCGCATCTACCAGCCCGCCCGGACCGCCATGCAGTCGGGGACGGCCAAGACCCACGGCTGGGTTCTGGAATTCGCCCCCTCGGAAGCGCGCGAGGTTGATCCGCTGATGGGCTGGACGGGTTCGGCCGACACCCAGTCGCAGGTGCGGCTGCGCTTCGAATCGAAGGAGGCCGCGCTGGCCTATGCCGCGTCGAAGGGCATCGAGGCCGAAGTGACCGAACCGCAAAGCCGCAAGCCCAACATCCGCGCCCGCGGCTATGGCGAGAATTTCGCCACCGACCGCCGCGGCGTCTGGACCCACTGAGCCTTTCCCGCCCCCGGCCCGCATTTGCGCGGGCCTTTCATTCCGAAGGATTTTTCCCATGCGTCATTCCGCTTTTCCGCTGGCCCTGACCGCCGCCCTCTGGGGCTCGACCGCGCTGGCGCAGGCCACGCCCGAAGGCGCGGCCGAACTGACCGCCGTACTGCAGACCTATCTGGGCACGACCCCCGGCGTCGTCAGCGTGGCGCCCGAGGGCGATGCCTATGGCGTGAAGCTGGACTTCGCGCTGCTGCTGGCCAAGCTGCCGCCCGAGATCACCGGATCGCTTTCGCCGCTGATGCTGCAGGTGACCGACAATGGCGACGGCACCTGGGATTACAGCATGGATCAGTCGGTGACGCTGAGCTACGTCATCGGCACCGAGATGTCTGCGACGACGACCTATGGCTCGGTCAAGCTGTCGGGCGTCTTTGATGAGGCCCTGGGCGATTCCAGCGAATACAGCCTTGAGGCCACCGACATCACCACCGAACAGACCCAGACCGACCCGTCGATGGGCGGTCAGGTCGTGATCAAGGGCACCGTGGCCAGCATGACCTATGCAGGCAACGCCGAGGCCGGTGAGGCCGGGGTGGATACCACCTTCACCTCGACCGCCAAGGATATGACCTATGACGTCAGCTTCCCGACGGGCGAAGGCATGCCGCCGATGTCGGTGACGGCAACCATCGCCGAGGGCGGCATGGAAGGCAACGCGACGGGCTATCGCCCGCAGGCGGTGTACGGGCTGCTGGCCTGGTTCGTCGCCCACCCCGACGAAGCCGCGATGGAGGCCGACAAGGCCGGGCTGAAGGCGCAGATCGAAGGCGGCCTGCCCTTCTTCGACAACATCTCGGCCACCGGCAGCTACAAGACGATCACCGTCAACTCGCCCGTCGGCCCGATCGGGCTGCAGGAGGCGGGCCTTGCCATCGACATGAACGGCGTGGTGTCGGAAGGCCTGTTCCGTGAGGCGATTTCGCTGAAGGGGCTGACCATTCCCGAAGGCATCGTGCCGCCCTTCGCGGCCGACATGGTGCCGACCGATCTGGATATCGACCTGGCCGTTTCGGGCTTTGACCTGGCGGCGCCGGCGATGCTGGGCCTTGGCGTGCTGGACCTGCCGGCCGGCACCCCGCCGGCCCCGGATTTCGACATGCAGATGCTGAGCGCGCTGTTGCCCACGGGCGCGGTGGACATCACCCTGGCCCCCGGCGGCATCACCGCACCGGGCTATGTGCTGAGCTATGAAGGCGCGATGAGCGCCGGGCTGATGAGCGCACCGTCGGGCGATGCCAAGATCAGCCTGACGGGGATCGAGGCGATCATGACCGCGCTGCAGTCGGCCCCGCCGGAAATGGGCGCGCAGGACATCCTGCCGATGATCGCCATGGCGCAGGGGCTGGCCAAGCCCGAAGGCGACGCGCTGGTGTGGGAGGTCAACATGGCCCCCACGGGCGCCGTCTCGGTCAACGGCATGGAACTGGTGCCGGGCCAGCAATGAGCCTGACCATCGGTCGTGAAAGCCCGCTGACGGCGGATCTGGCGCTGCTGTTCCAGCGCCACACCGCCGACATGCACGCCGACACGCCGCCGGAAAGCATTCACATGATGGACGCCTCGGGGCTGGATATCCCCGAGGTTTCCTTTTTCGTGATGCGCGACGACGGGCGGCCGGTGGCCATGGGCGCCTTCAAGCGGATTGACGCGGGCCATGCCGAGATCAAGTCGATGCATGTGCTGGCCGAGGATCGCGGCCGCGGCCTGTCCCGCCGGATGCTGGAGCATCTGGTGGATCAGGCGAAAGCGGCAGGCTTTGCCCGGCTGTCGCTGGAAACCGGGGTGCAGCCCACCTTTATCGCCGCGCGCGCACTGTATGAACGCGCGGGCTTTGTCACCTGCCCGCCGTTTGAAGGCTATTGGGACGATCCCAATTCGGTTTTCATGACGCGCCTTCTTGATTGACGGCCCGACCTGCGCCAGAAGAAGGCCACGGCCCCGTAGCTCAGCTGGATAGAGCAGCCGCCTTCTAAGCGGCCGGCCGGGGGTTCGAATCCTCCCGGGGTCGCCATTATCCGTCGGTCAGCGCCGCCAGACCCGGGCCTTCCAGGATCAGCAGGTCATAATCACCGCGCGGGACAAAGCCGTGGCGGGCATAGAAGGCGCGCGCCTTGTCGTTGGCGCGGTCCAGCATCAGCGTCAGGAAGGCCGCTTCCCAGTCGGCGGCGTCAGTCATCACCTCGGCCAGAAGGGCGCGGCCAAGGCCGGTGCCGCGGCCTTCGGGACGCACGAAGATATCCTGCAGCATCACGCCGGGCCGGCCACGCAGGGTGGAAAAGTCGGGATAATACAGCGCAAAACCCAGCGCCTGCCCCGCCCTTTCGGCCAGAAGGGCGCGGAAGAGCGGCATCTGCCCGAAGCCATGCCGCTCCAGCGCCTCGGCGCCGGCTTCCAGACGTTCGCCGTGGTGGGTGGCCTGTTCTTCCAGCAGGGTCTGAAGGGTGTCAACATCGGCGCGGGTGGCGCGGCGGATCAGGGTGGCGGGCATCGCGGTGTCCTCGGGCTTTGGCGCAGCATCGCACCGCCGGGGCGGCGGCGCCAGTGCGCCTAGCCGATGATGCTGCGCAGGGCGTCCATCCAGTTGTCCCAGCAGATGCGGCGGATCAGGGCGGCGCCGTAGCCCGCCCGCTCCATCGCTTCGGTCAGGCGCGGCAGGCCGGCGGCGTCGCGCAGGAAATCAGGAACCATCGTGCCGTCGAAATCCGATCCCAGCGCCACGCCGCCCTCACCCAGCCGGGCGAGCAGGTGATCAAGGTGGCGGATCAGGTCTTCGGGCGGGGTGTCGGGGTTCTTGATGCCGTCGGGGCGGACGAAGCCGCAGCCGAAGTTCAGCCCGACCAGCCCGCCGCGTTCGGCCATCGCATCCAGCTGGCGGTCGGTCAGGTTGCGGGTGGCTTCGGTCACCGCATGGGCACCGGAATGGGTGGCGATCAGCGGGCGGTCGCTGATCCGCGCGATGTCCCAGAAGCCCTGTTCGTTCAGGTGCGCAAGGTCCACCAGAATGCCCAGCCGGTCGCATTCGCGGACCAGACGCTGGCCCGCCTCGGTCAGCCCCGGGCCGGTATCGGGCGAGGCGGGATGGATGAAGGGCACGCCATGGCCGAAGATGTTCGGCCGGCTCCACACCGGACCAAGCGAGCGCAGACCCAGCGCGTAAAGCGGTTGCAGCCCGTCCAGATCGGGGCCGATGGCCTCGGCCCCCTCGACATGCAGGATCGCGGCAATCGCGCCATCCTGCCGCGCGGCCTCGATCTGGGTCACGTTCAGGCACAGGCGGAAGGCATCGGGCCGCGCGGCGGCCATGCGGCGGGCGATTTCAGCCTGGGCGAAGGTTTCAGCCCGCGCGCCTGCCGGGTCGATGGCGGTGAAATGGCGCGCACGCGCCATCGGGTCGGGCGCGGTGGCCGGGTCATTCGCGGCCCAGATGGCGAAGAAGCCGCCGGCAAATCCGCCCGCCCGGCATTTCGCCAGGTCCAGCATGCCCGGACGCCCGGCGAAGAAGCTGGCGCCGGTCAGATCCTGCTCATGCAGGAGGCACGAGAGCAGGTCATTATGCCCGTCGAACACCGCAAATCCGGTCATTCCGCCAACCCTTCCGTCACTTTGTCCGCTTGCTGCCTTTGGCGCCGCAGGGCGCTGTTGACAACAATCGGCGAAAGTTGCCCAATTGGTCAAGGAACACTGGGGGGACTCACCCGCAGGCCTGAGAAAACAAAGTAAAAACAGGGAGTTGCAAATGAAGTTTGAACCGAGCCTTCGCCGGGTCGGAGCGATTGCCGTGGCATCCTTGATGCTGGGCACCGCGCCCGCGGCACTGTTCGCCGAGACGCCGGCCGATACGCTGGTGATTGCCGACGCCATCGACGACATCGTTTCGCTGGACCCGCATGAAGCCTATGAATTCTCGGGCCTCGACGTGGTGAACAACGTCTATGACGGCCTGATCGAGCTTGATCCGACCAAGCCGGGCGAACTGGTTCCCGGCCTTGCCGAAAGCTGGTCGGTGGCCGATGACGGCGTGACCTATACGTTCAAGATGAAGGCGGATGTGAAGTTCGCCTCGGGCAATCCGGTGCGGGCCGAGGATGCGGCCTATTCGCTGCAGCGCGCGGTCAAGCTGAACAAGACCCCGGCCTTCATCCTGAACCAGTTCGGCTGGACGGCCGAGAACGTCGATCAGATGGTGACCTTCGACGGTGACACGCTGACCATCAAGACCGACAAGAAATATGCGCCGACCTTCCTTTACAACTGCCTGACGGCGGGCGTCGCCTCGATCGTGGACAAGGCGCTGGTCGAAGCCAACGCGGTGGACGGCGATTTCGGCTATGCTTGGCTTGCCACCGGCAATGCCTCGGCCGGCTCGGGGTCGTATGTCATCAAGAGCTACAAGCCCAAGGAAGGCTATATCCTTGAGGCCAACCCGAATTCCTGGCGCGGTGCCCCCGGTCTGGCCAAGGTGTTCATGCGCCATGTGCCCGAAGCCGCCACCCAGCGCCTGCAGCTGGAAAAGGGCGACATCGACGTGGCGCGCGAGCTGACCCCGGTGGATATCGAGGGCATGGCAGGCAACGCGGATGTGAAGATTCAGCCCGACGTCGGCGGCCAGATCTTCTATCTGTCGTTCAACCAGAAGAACGAGGTCTACAAGAACGAGAAGTACCTCGACGCGATGCGTTGGGCCATCGACTATCAGGGTCTGGTCGACACCGTTCTGAAGGGCACGATGGTGACCCATCAGGCCTTCCTGCCCAAGGGCTATCTGGGCGCGCTGGAGGATACCCCCTACAGCTTTGACCCCGAAAAGGCCAAGGCCCTGCTGGCCGAAAGCGGCGTGACCGATCCGAAGATCGTGCTGGACGTGCGCAACGCCACCGACCGGATGGAGATGGCGCAGTCGATCCAGAACACCTTCGGTCAGGTGGGCATCACGGTGGAGCTGAACATCGGCGACGGGGCGGAACAGCTGAAGCGCTACCGCGCGCGCCAGCATGACGGCACGCTGCAAAGCTGGGGCCCGGACTATCCCGACCCGCAGACCAACGCCGGTTCCTTCGCCTGGAACAACGACAACACCGACGAAGGCGCGGTGGGCACGCTGGCATGGCGCAACGCCTATGACCCGGGCCCGCTGAACGGCATGGTCGAGGCCGCCGTGGCCGAAGGCGACGCCGCCAAGCGCAAGGCGATGTATGAGGAGATGCAGACGATCCACCGCGAAACCTCGCCCTTCATCGTCATGTTCCAGATCGGCTATCAGACCGGCATGCGGGCGAACGTGAACGGCTTCTCGACCGGCAGCGCCATCGACTCGGCCGCCTACTGGACCGTCACGAAGTAAGACCAAGGGGCGCCGGAGCGATCCGGCGCCCCGTTTTGTCATGGCATCCACCCCGATTGACCCGACCGGCCCCTCGCGGCTGTTCAGCCTGACGCGGCGCACCGCCGGCGTTCTGGTTTCGCTGGCCTTCACCTTTCTGGGCCTTCTGTTCGTCACCTTCATCATCGCCCGCGTGGTGCCCATCGACCCGGTGCTGGCCATTCTGGGCGACCGCGCGACCGACGCACAGATCGCGGCCGAGCGGCTGCGGCTGGGTCTGGACGAACCCCTGTGGAAGCAGTTCGGCATCTATGTCTGGCAGGCGGTTCAGGGCGATCTGGGCACCTCGATCCGCACCAAGCAGCCGGTGATCAGCGAAATCGCGCAGTATTTCCCGGCGACGCTGGAATTGGCGACTTTGGCCACGATCTTTGGCGTGCTGCTGGGTGTGCCGGCCGGGGTGCTGGCGGCGACCAAGCCCGGAAGCTGGGCGGATCAGCTGGTGCGGCTGGTGGGGCTGATGGGTTATTCGATGCCGGTCTTCTGGCTGGGGCTGATGGGGCTTTTGCTGTTCTACGGCGTTCTGGGCTGGGTCGGCGGGCCGGGGCGGCTGGATGCGGCCTTTGACATGATGTTCGAATTCGAGGTGACACAGCACACAGGCATGATCCTGCTGGATACCGCCCTTGCCGGCCGTTGGGACATGTTTGCCAATGCGATCAGCCACATCATCCTGCCGGCGGGCATTCTGGGCTATCTGTCGATGGCCTATATCAGCCGGATGACCCGCAGCTTCATGATGAACGAACTGGGGCAGGAATACATCACCACCGCCCGCGTCAAGGGCATGCCCGAACGGCGGGTGATCTGGGTTCACGCCATGAAGAACGTGATGGTGCCGCTGATCACCGTGGTCGCGCTGTCCTATGCCTTCCTTCTGGAAGGCGCGGTGCTGACCGAGACGATCTTTGGCTGGCCGGGCCTTGGCAGCTATATCACCGATGCGCTGCTGGTGGGCGACATGCCCTCGGTCCTGGGCGGCACGGTGGTGGTGGGCGTGGCCTATATCGGGCTGAACATGCTGTCCGACGTGCTTTACCGTCTTGTCGATCCGAGGGCGCGCTGATGGCCGAACTTGCTGCATGGCTGCGCGACCCCAGCCCGAAAAGCCGCCTTCAGGCGCGTCTGGGCCAGGGCTACATGGGCTGGCTGCGGTTCCGTCGCAACCCGCTGGCGATGATCGGGCTTCTGATCGTGATGCTGCTCTTGGTCGTCGCGGCGCTGGCGCCGGTTCTGGCGCCGCATGACCCGATCACGCAGGACCTGCGGATGCGCCTGCTGCCGCCGCTGACCGAGGGGCATATCCTTGGCACCGACGATTTCGGCCGGGACATCCTTTCGCGGCTGATCATGGGCAGCCGGATCACGCTCTTCATCATCGCCATGGTCGCGGTGACGGCGCCCCTGTTCGGGATGCTGGTCGGCACGGTGGCGGGCTATTTCGGCGGGCTGGTGGATGAGGTGCTGATGCGCCTGACCGATATCTTCCTGGCCTTCCCCAAGCTGATCCTGGCGCTGGCGCTGGTTGCGGTTCTGGGCCCGGGGATGGAGAATGCGGTTCTGGCCATCGCGCTGACCTCATGGCCGCCCTATGCCCGGGTGGCGCGGGCCGAAACCCTGACGGTGCGCAATTCCGACTATATCGCGGCGGTGCGGCTGCAGGGCGCGGGCGCCGGGCGGATCATCCTGGGCCATGTGATGCCGATGTGCCTGCCCTCGGTCATCATCCGCGTCACGCTGGACATGGCAGGCGTGATCCTGATTGCCGCGGGGCTGGGGTTCCTTGGCCTTGGCGTGCAGCCGCCGATGCCCGAATGGGGGGCGATGATCTCGGCCGGGCGGAAATACCTGTTCGAACAGTGGTGGGTCGCCACCATGCCCGGCCTTGCCATCTTCATCGTCAGCCTTGGCTTCAACCTTCTGGGCGACGGCCTGCGCGACGTGCTTGACCCGAGGAATTCCGGCAAATGACCCTGCTTTCGGTTCAAAACCTGCGCGTCAGTTTCGACACCGAGGCCGGTCTGGTCGAAGCCGTGCGCGGCGTGTCCTTCAGTCTGGGCCGCGAGCGCCTGGGCATCGTCGGCGAAAGCGGCTCGGGCAAGACGCAGACCGGCCGCGCCGTGCTGCGGCTGATCCGCCCGCCCGGCCGTATCGAGGCCGACCGCATGGATTTCGACGGTCAGAACCTGATGACGGCGTCCGAGCGCGAAATGCGCGCCCTGCGCGGGCGCCGCATCGCCATGGTGATGCAGGACCCGAAATACTCGCTGAACCCGGTGATGAAGGTCGGCGCGCAACTGATGGAGGGCTTGCGCCAGCGCGACCGGCTGGGCCGGGCCGAGGCCCATGCCAAGGCCGTCGCCGCGCTGGACGCCGTGCAGATCCGCGACCCGGAACGGGTGATGGAGGCCTATCCGCACGAATTGTCGGGCGGGATGGGCCAGCGGGTGATGATCGCCATGATGCTGATCCCCGACCCCGACCTGCTGATCGCCGACGAACCGACCAGCGCGCTGGACGTCACGGTTCAGGCCGAGGTCCTGTCGATCCTTGACGGTCTGGTCAGGACCCGCGGCATGGGGCTGATCTTCATCAGCCACGACCTGCGGCTGGTGGCGCGGTTCTGCGACCGGGTGCTGGTGATGTTCAAGGGCCGCGTGGTCGAGGAACTGGCCGCGCGCGACCTGATGCAGGCCCGCCATCCCTATACCCAGGGCCTGTTGAACTGCCTGCCGCGCATCGGCGGGCCGCGCGTGCCGCTGCCGGCGCTGGACCGCAACGCAGAATGGGCCCGGTGACATGGCGCTGATCGAGATCGACAACCTCTCTGTCACCTTCACCGCCAAGGGCCGCCCGGTTCATGCCGTGCGCGGCGTGTCGCTGGCGGTGGGCGAACGCGAAAGCTACGGGCTGGTCGGCGAAAGCGGATCGGGCAAGTCCACCATCCTGCGGGCGATCTGCGGGCTGGCGCCGGTGTCGGGCGGCACCATCCGCATCGGCGGTCAGCCCCTGCCCGAACCGCGCGGCCGCGCCTTCAGCCGGCAGGTGCAGATGGTCTTCCAGGACCCCTACGCCAGCCTGCACCCCCGCCACACCATCGACCGCACGCTGTCAGAGCCGCTGGCGATCCACGGCATCGGCGAAACCGATGCCCGCGTCGTGCGTGCGCTGGAAGATGTCGGCCTGCCCGCCAGCTTTCGCTTCCGCTTCCCGCATCAGCTTTCGGGCGGGCAGCGCCAGCGTGTCGCCATCGCCCGCGCCCTGATGCTGGAGCCGAAGATCCTGCTTCTGGACGAACCGACCAGCGCGCTGGATGCCAGCGTGCAGGCCGAAACGCTGAACCTTCTGAACCGGCTGCGCGCCGAGCGGGGTCTGACCTTCCTGATGGTCAGCCACGACCTTGCCGTGATCGACCACATGTGCGACCGCATCCTGGTCATGCAGCACGGTCAGGCGGTGGAGGAACTTCCGCGCGAAGCGCTGGCCGCCGCCGCCATGAAGACCGCCTACGCCCAAAGCCTTTTCGCCGCCTCGGCCGACCGGATGCTGGAAAGCTGACATCCTCTCTCTGCAAATATCCCGGGGTCCGGGGCAGCGCCCCGGTTCCGCCGGCAACCACAGGAACCTTCCGATGATCCCCGTATTCGACGGCCACAACGACCTGCTGCTGCGGCTTTACAACGCCCCCGACCGGCGCAAGGAAATCTGGCTGACGGGCGAAGGCAAGGGCCATCTGGACCTGCCGCGGATGCAGGCCGGCGGGTTTGCCGGCGGGTTCTTTGCCATCTACATCCCCTCGCCCGAGGCCGATGACGGGCTGGACTACATGACGGCGATGGAGAACCCGCCCTTCTCGCTGCCGCTGTCCGACCTGATCGACCACAGGGCGGCGCAGCCGGTGGCGCTGGCCATGGCAGGCCATCTGCGCTGGATGGAGCGGGCGTCGGACGGCCGCTTCAAGGTCTGCACCACGGCGGCGGAGCTGCGCGACTGTCTGGCGCGGGGCGTGATCTCGGGCATCATGCATCTGGAAGGCGCCGAGGCCATCGGACCCGATCTGGATGCGCTTTACCTGTGGCGCGACATGGGCCTGCGCTCGCTGGGGCCGGTGTGGTCGCGGCCGACGGTCTTTGGCCATGGCGTGCCCTTCGCCTTTCCGTCCTCGCCCGATACGGGTGAGGGGCTGACGCTGGCGGGCAAAGACCTTGTGCGGCTGTGCAACCGGCTGGGCATCATGATCGACCTCAGCCACATCACCGAAAAGGGCTTCTGGGATGTGGCCGGGCTGAGCGATGCGCCGCTGGTTGCCACCCATTCCAACGCCCATGCCATCACGCCGTCGTCGCGCAACCTGACCGACCGGCAACTGGCGGCGATCCGCGAAAGCGGCGGGATGGTGGGGCTGAATTATGCCACCTCGTTCCTGCGCCGCGACGGCAAGCAGTCGGCCGATATGGGATGGCAGGATGTGCTGGCCCATCTGGACCACCTGCTGGAACATCTGGGCGAGGATCATCTGGGGCTGGGGTCGGATTTCGACGGGGCGACGATTCCGGTGGGCATCACCGATGTGGCCGGCCAGCAGAACCTTGTGCAGGCGATGCGCGACCATGGCTATGGCGAGACGCTTCTGGAGAAGATCTGCCATCGGAACTGGTTCCGGCTGCTGGAGCGGACCTGGGGCGGCTGAGCGCCCCTGGCTGCCTGCGGGCCGGGGGCCAGCCCCCGGACCCCCGGAGTATTTCGAAAGGTGCAATTGCAAGGGGGCGAAAGGTAAATCGGTGCGGCGCGGCGAGGCTTGCCAAAGGCCGCGCGGCCTTTCACGATCTGCCTTGGAGGAACCGCCATGACGCTTGCCCTTGTGACCGCCGGACCTTCGGCCATCGGCCGCAGCCTTGTCATCGCGCTTGCGGGCGCGGGGCATGATGTGGCCTTCACCCATATGGGGCAGACAGACGCCGCCGAGGCGCTGGCCGGGCAGGTGCGCGGCCTTGGCCGGGCGGCGCTGGCGGTGGAAAGCGACGCGGGCGATCCGGTTCAGGTCGAGCGCTTTCACGCCATGGCGGCCGACTGGGCGGGGGCGGCGCCCTCGGTGATGGTGAACAACGCCGGAATCCAGACCTGGTCGCGGCTGGTTGATCTGGACGTGGCCGACTGGGACCGGGTGATGGCCACCAACCTGCGCGGCACCTTCCTGAACACCAAGGCGGCGGCCACGGCGATGATGGCGGCCGGTCAGGGCGGGGCCATCGTCAACCTGGGGTCGGGCTGCAACAAGCTCGCCTTCCCGAGGCTGGTCGATTACACGGCGTCGAAAGGCGGGATTGAACAGTTCACCAAGGTGGCAGCGGTGGAACTGGGGCCGTCCGGCATCCGGGTGAACTGCATCGCGCCGGGGGCGATTGCCACCGAGCGGACGGCGGCCGAGGCCGGTGACTACGCCGGCACCTGGGCGCGGGTGACACCGCTGCGCCGGGTGGGCACGCCGGACGATCTGGCCGGGCCGCTGCTGTTTCTCGTCTCGGATGCCGCGGCTTTCGTCACCGGGCAGACGCTGTGGGTTGATGGCGGGGTCTTCAGCCAGGCGATGTGGCCCTATGAGACTTAGGGCGTGATGTCACGCAGCTTCCGGGCGGCGGGGGTGGTGGTGCGTGAGATCACGCACCCTACAGGGCGCTGGCCTTGTAAGCGGCCTTCGCAAGCCAGTCGGGGTTGATCTCTATCCCCCAGCCGGGGGCATCGGTGACGGTGGCGTGGCCGTCTTCGATCCGGTAGGGGTCGCCCAGGAAAAGGCCGTCCTGCCAAGGGTAGTAGTCAAGCCCCTCGATCGAGAATTCCAGATACTTGCCGGGGTTCGGGATGGCGCGCAGTAGGTGCATGGTGGCCATGGTCACAAGGCCCAGATTCGCCGCATGGGGCGTGACCGGCAGGCCGGCGGCGGCCCCCATGCGGCAGACTTCCAGCGTGCGGTGGATGCCGCCCATATACAGGATGTCGGGCTGCAGGATATCGACGGCACGGTGTTCGATCATCAGTTGCCAGGCCGAAAACTCACAATCCTGTTCGCCACCCGCCACGTCCAGCGACAGGGCGGCGCGCACCTGGGCGGTCTGGTCAACCTCCCAATAGGGGCAGGGCTCCTCGAAATGCCCGATGCCGTGGTCCTGCAGCATTTGGCCGACTTCGATGGCGCGGGCGGGCGAATAGCAGGAGTTGCCGTCCACCAACTTGTCCACCCCGTCGCCCAGCGCCTTTGAGACCACGGGAATGACCGCCTCGGTCCGGCCGGGCCATTCATCCTGATCGCGGCCGCATTCGGCGCCGACCCGCCATTTGAAGGCAGTAAAGCCATGGGCATCGCGCAGGCGCAGGAAGCGGGCGGCTTCATCCTCGGGGGTGATGTCGCGTTTCATCGAACTGGCATAGGCGCGCACGCGGCCGGGGCTGCCGCCGATGAGGCTGGCGACCGGCTTGCCTTCGACCTTGCCGCGCAGATCCCACAGCGCGGTGTCCAGCCCCGCCTGTGCCCGGCGCAGATAGCTGCCGGGGAACTTGTGTTCCTTTTCGTAGATGCGGCGGATGGTGTCGGCGAAGTCGAGCGCATCGGCGCCAAGGGCGTGGGGCGCCACCTGGCGATGAAATATCTCGCAGGTGATGTCGGCCTGATAGGTGGAAACCTGCCCCCAGCCCTGACTGCCGTCTTCGGCCGTGGCGCGCACGAAGCCGACGAACGGGGTGGTAAAGGTTTCAAGTCTGACGATTTTCATGCGGCACTCCGTCCCGGTCTGGCAAAGGTTAGCCCCGCGCTAAGCACTGCTCAGCCATTTCCGCGCCCAACTGTTCCGCGCGCGACGTGAAAGTTCGGTGACAAGTTGCGGCGGGGGTGCTTTCATTGCCCTGTCCCGCAGCCGGAGTCCCGCCGATGACCCGCCACGATCCGAACCTGAACCCCATCGAGGAACTGCGCCGCAATGTCGGCGTGCCGTTCGAGCAGGCGCTTGCCATGCCGAAGTCGGTCTATACCGACCCCGGATTTGCCGAAGCCGAGATGACCCATATCTTTGCCCGTGACTGGCTGTGCGCCGGCCGGGCCGAAGCGCTGCCGAACCCCGGCGACTACCTGACGATGAACATCTCGGGTGAGCCGATCATCGTGCTGCGCGACCGCGAGGGCACGCTGCGGGCGATGTCGAATGTATGCCGCCACCGCATGTCCACCCTTCTGGAAGGGCGGGGGAATACGCGGTCCATCGTCTGCCCCTATCACGCCTGGACCTACAACCTTGACGGCTCGCTGCGCGGGGCCCCGGCGATGGCGCTGAACGAAAGCTTCTGCAAGGATCAGATCGCCCTGCCGAAGGTGCGCTGCGAGGAATGGCTGGGCTGGATCATGGTCACGCTGAACCCCGACGCGCCGCCCCCCGCCGAACGGCTGGCCGAGGTAGAGGCGCTGGTCGGCAAGTATCAGATGCAGAACTACCATGAAGCCTTCCGCGAGGAATTCCGCTGGGCCACCAACTGGAAGGTGCTGGCCGAGAATTTCATGGAAAGCTACCACCTGCCGGTCTGCCATCAGGACACGATCGGGCATACGGTGGACCTGTTGAAGATGACCTGCCCCGAAGGGCTGCCGGCCTTCAACTATCACTACATCATCAAGAACGACGCGCTGGACCTGACGCTGGCCCATCCGACGAACACCACGCTGCAGGGCGATGACCGGCGGACGACCTGGCTTCTGTCGATCTACCCGTCGCTGCTGATCACGCTGTCGCCCGGCTACTTCTGGTATCTGTGCCTGACGCCCGACGGGCCGGGCCATGTGAACGTGCTGTTCGGCGGCGGCCTTGCGCCGGAATTCGTGGCGGACCCCAAGGCGCAGGAGCATTTCGCCCGGCTGAAGGCGCTGCTGGACGAGGTGAACCTTGAGGACAAGGGCTGTGTCGAGCGGGTCTATCGCGGCTTGTGCGCCGATCTGTCCAGCCCAGGCCCGCTGAGCCATCTGGAGCGGCCGAATTACGACTTCGCCCGCTACATCGCCGGAATGATGCCCGCCTGAGCCGGCCGGCGGGGGTCAGTCCCCCGCCACCCGCAGCACGATCTTGCCGATATGGCCCGAGCTTTCCAGCCGCCAATGCGCGGCGGGGGCTTCGGTCAGGGCGAAGGTGCTGTCGATCACCACGCGCAGCGCGCCGCGCGCGATCATCGGCCAGACATGGGTTTCGACCGCGCGGGCGATGGCGGCCTTGGCCTGATCGCTTTGCGGCCGCAGGGTTGATCCGGTGATGGTCAGCCGGCGCATCATGACCTCGGCGAAGTTCAGTTCGATCTTCGGCCCTTGCAGGAAGGCAATCTGCACCAGCCGGCCATCATCGGCCAACGCCTTGATATTGCGGGGAAGGTAGGGGCCACCCACCATGTCGAGGATCAGGTCGGCGCCGCCCATCGCCCTGACGGCGGGAACGAAATCCTCTTCACGGTAATTGATCGCCCGTTCGGCACCCAGTTCGGTGCAGGCCGCACATTTTTCGTCGCTGCCGGCGGTGGCGATGACGCGCGCGCCCAGCGCCCGCGCGATCTGGATGGCGGTGGTGCCGATGCCCGAGGTGCCGCCGTGAACCAGAAACCGCTCCCCGGCCTTCAGCCCGCCGCGCATCACGATGTTGGACCAGACGGTAAAGCAGGTTTCGGGCAGGCAGGCCGCCTCGCGCAGGGACAGCCCTTCGGGCACGGGCAGGGCATGCGCCTCGTGGCAGGCGGCATATTCGGCATAGGCGCCGCCGGGAAAAAGGGCGCAGACCTTGTCGCCGATTTTCCAGCGTGTGACGCCCGGCCCGGTTTCCACCACGGTTCCGGCGCCTTCCAGCCCCGGCAGGGGTGAGGCGCTGGCGGGCGGGGCGTAAAGGCCGGCGCGTTGCAGCGCATCGGGGCGGTTCACCCCGGCCCAGGCCAGCCGCACGATGATCTGGCCGTGGCCCGGCACCGGCACCGGCAGATTTGCGGGCTGCAGCACATCGGGATCGCCCGGCGCGGTGATTTCAACCGCAAGCATCGAATGGGAAAGCGACATTCAGGCCCCCTGCCTGTTGCGTCCGGGCAGATCGGCGGCTTCGGGCGCGCGGATCCGGTCCAGGAAGGACAGCGGCCCCTGCATCAGCGCCCGGCCCAGCGGATTGGCCCGCAGGCTGGCTTTGGCCTTTTCGACCTGCATCACCTGTTCGATGCGGCGGTCGAGGAAGGCGCGGGTGTCGGCATCATCTTCGGAGGTGTCGCCCAGCCAGTACAGCACCGTCGCCCCATAGACCGCCGACAGGGTGGCGCGCTTGGTGTACCAGTTCAGATCGCGCGAGCTGTCACCCAGCGCCGTCCAGATTGCGTCGGCAGTGCCCCAGATCAGCCCCGCCCCTTCGGCCGCATGACCGGGCAGCGCAAACAGGGCCGAGCCGCGCCGCACCAGTTCACGGTCGGCCGCCTGCAGCCGCAGCATCACCGCCGCCGCCACCCGGTCGCGAAAGCGCATGCCTGCCAGATCCAAGAGCGCCAGCGCCTCGGCCATCCGCGCATCGCCCCGGCGGTGATAGGCCGCCGCCAGATCGGCGCCGCCGCGCGGGAAAAGCGCCCGGGCCACCGCCCCGGGCACGCCCGAATCGCTGATGGCGGCGGCCAGCGTGGTTTCCGACCAGCCATCGAAGGGCACATGGGGCAAAGCGGCCTCAAGCACGGTTTCCAGCGGGTTTTCCATGGTCAGCCTCGCATTTCCGCAGCGGAAGGTGGACAAGCGTCCCGGGCTTTGCTATGGCCCGCGCGCCTGCACATCAAGTGCAACTCTAACTTAGGAAGGTGGTGACAACCACATGCAGGTCAGCGTCCGCGACAATAACGTCGAGCAAGCCCTCCGGGCCCTCAAGAAAAAGCTCCAGCGCGAAGGCGTGTTCCGCGAAATGAAGCTCAAGCAGCATTTCGAGAAACCGTCGGTCAAGAAAGCGCGCGAGCAAGCCGAAGCGGTCCGCCGTGCGCGCAAACTGGCGCGCAAGAAGGCGCAACGCGAAGGCGCTCTCTAAGGCGTTTCAGCGACACTGGGGCAGCGATGCCCACCCGATCAACCCCCGGCTGGTCCGGGGGTTTTTCATTTCGGGGCGGTGCGTGCAAGCACGCACCCTACGGGCGTTTCACCCGGTTCACATGGCCCATCTTGCGGCCGGGCTTCACCTTGGCCTTGCCGTAAAGGTGGATGGCGGCGTCGCGTTCCCTGGCAATCGCCGGGACGCGCAGCACATCGTCGCCGATCAGGTTCTCCATCACCACATCGGCAAATCGGCTGCCGTCGCCCAGGGGCCAGCCGGCCACGGCGCGGATATGCTGTTCGAACTGGTCCACGGCGCAACCGTTCTGCGTCCAGTGGCCCGAATTGTGAACGCGCGGGGCGATTTCGTTCACGATCAGCCCTTGCGGCGTGACGAACAGTTCCACCCCCATCACCCCCACATAATCCAGCGCGTTCAGGATGCGGGCGGCCAGCAGCACGGCATCGGTGCGCTGGCTGGCACTCAGGCGGGCGGGGATGGTGGTGGTGGCCAGGATGCCGTCCTTGTGGACATTCTCACCCGGGTCATAACAGGCGACCGAGCCGTCCAGCCCGCGCGCCGCGATCACCGAAACCTCATGGGTGAAGTCGACGAAGCCCTCCAGCACCGAAGGCGCGCCGTTCATCGCCGCCAGCGCCGGGGCGGCATCGGACAGGGCGCGGATGCGGGCCTGCCCCTTGCCGTCATAGCCAAGGCGCGTGGTCTTGAGGATGGCCGGATGGCCGATCTTCAGCAGGGCGGTTTCCAGATCGGCAGCGGTGGTCACGGCGGCATAGGGCGCGGTGGTCAGGCCGATCTGGTTCAGGAAATCCTTCTCGGCGATGCGGTCCTGGCTGACGGCCAGCGCGCGGCGGTTCGGGCGGATGGGGCGCAGCGCCTCGATCGCGTCCAGGGCCTCGGCCGGCACATTCTCGAACTCATAGGTCACCACATCGACCGAAGCGGCAAAGGCGCGCAGGGCGTCAAGGTCTTCGTAGGGCGCGGTGGTCACCCGGTCGGCGACATGGCCGGCAGGCGGGTTGGCGGCGGGTTCGTAGATGTGGCTGCGAAAGCCAAGGCGGCTGGCCGCGACCGACAGCATGCGGCCCAGTTGCCCGCCGCCCAGAATGCCGATGGTCGCGCCGGAGAGAAGGGCATCATTCATCCTTCGGCTCCTCGGGGATCGAGGCCGAAAGCGCCTCACGCCAGGCGTCCAGACGCGCGGCAAGGGCAGGGTTTGAGATGGCCAGAATGCCCGCCGCCATCAGCCCGGCATTGGCCGCACCGGCCGCCCCGATGGCCATGGTTGCCACCGGATAGCCCTTGGGCATCTGGACGATGGAATAAAGGCTGTCCACGCCCGACAGGGCCTTGGTCTGCACCGGAACGCCGATGACCGGAACCCGGGTTTTCGAGGCCATCATCCCCGGCAGATGCGCCGCGCCGCCGGCGCCCGCGATGATCACCTTCAGCCCGCGCCCGGCAGCCGCCTTGCCATAGCTCCACAGCCGGTCGGGCGTGCGGTGGGCGCTGACGATCTTCGCCTCATAGGAGATGCCGAGTTCGTCCAGGATCAGCGCCGCTTCCTTCATCGTCGGCCAGTCCGACTGGCTTCCCATGATGATTCCGACATCCACGGCCATGCGCGCCCCCAATGTTCCTTAGCCGCCGCTTATACCGGGGGGCGGGGTGCGACAAGGGGATTGGGCGGATTGGCCGGCGGTCAGGCGATGATATCGGGGATCAGCCGGTCTTCCAGCTTCACGATCTGATCCTTCAGCGCCAGCTTCTGCTTCTTCAGCCGCCGCAGGGTCAGCTGATCGGGGCGGCCGGTGATTTCCAGCGCCATGATCGCCTCATCCAGATCGCGATGCTCACGCCGCAGCACCTCAAGCTTGACGCGCAGCATCTCCTCGAAATTCATCTCGCTGGGGGCATTCATGGCTGGATGGGTTCCGGTCTTCTGGCTTTGGGTCAGAATACACGATTCGCCCTTCCGGGGCGAGAAATCTGCATCGATTGATCAAAATTCCGGGCCGCGCGGGGCCTTGCGGCAGATGGCGCGGCGCCCCATATTTGGCCTGTCGGGTGCCCGTCCGGGGCCCGGCGGTTGAATGTCGCTTCCCGAAGGACATGCAGATGACAAAACTTTCCTTTGGCGCCCATCCCTTCCTTCTGGGGTTCGAACAGCTTGAGCGGCTGGTCGAGCGGACGGCCAAGACCGCTTCCGAGGGCTATCCGCCCTTCAACATCGAAGCCGTCAGCGAAAATGCCTACCGCATCACGCTGGCCGTTGCCGGTTTCCGCGAGGACGATCTGGCGATTACCGTCGAGGACCGCCAGCTGGTGATCCGCGGCCGGCAGGCCGATGACACCGCCGAGCGGGTTTTCCTGCACCGGGGAATCGCCGCGCGGGCGTTCCAGCGCAGTTTCGTTCTGGCCGACGGGGTCGAGGTGGCGGGGGCAAGTCTGGAGCATGGGCTTCTGAACATCGACCTGCGGCGGTCGGTTCCGGAAACCGTGGTGCAGACCATCCGCATCGGGCGCTAACAGGAGGATTGTCAGATGGATGTGAAATTTGAAGGCCTGCCCGAGACCGAGCAGAGCATCGTCTATGTCCGGCCCGTGCCGGTGGCCGACCTGCCGGCCGAGGTTCAGGCGCAGATCGGCGGGCTGACCACGGTCTATTCGGTGAACCGCCCGGATGGTGAGCGTCTGGCGCTGGTCGCCGACCGCAAGCTGGCGTTCGCGCTTGCCCGCCAGCATGATCTGGCGCCGGTGAACGTTCACTGAAGGCCGCGAGGCGCGCAATGAAAAGGGCCGCCCCCGGAAGGGCGGCCCTTTGTCGTTTGGCCCTGGCGGCGATCAGGCCTTGATCAGGCCCATCGCCTCAAGCTTCAGGATGACCTCATGCGCGCAGGCATCGACATCGGTGCCTTCGGTGTCGATCACCAGTTCGGCGTTGGTCGGCGTCTCATAGGGGTCCGAGATGCCGGTGAATTCCTTGATCTTGCCTTCACGGGCCAGCTTGTAGAGGCCCTTGCGGTCACGCTTTTCGCATTCCTCGACCGAGGTCGCCACATGCACCTCGATGAAGGCGCCGAAGGCCTCGATCATCTCGCGCACGGCGCGGCGGGTCGCGGTATAGGGCGCGATCGGGGCGCAGATGGCGATGCCGCCGTTCTTGGTGATTTCCGAAGCGACATAGCCGATGCGGCGGATGTTGATGTCACGGTGTTCCTTGCTGAACCCCAGTTCCGACGACAGATGCTTGCGCACCACATCGCCGTCCAGCAGCGTCACCGGGCGGCCGCCCTGTTCCATCAGCTTGACCATCAGCGCGTTGGCGATGGTGGATTTGCCCGAGCCCGACAGGCCGGTGAAGAACACGGTGAAGCCCTGCTTGTCGCGCGGCGGCGAGGTGCGGCGCAGCTGGGTCACCACTTCGGGGAACGAGAACCATTCCGGAATATCCAGCCCCTCGCGCAGGCGGCGGCGCAGTTCGGTGCCCGAGATGTCCAGAACGGTGCAGCCTTCCGGCACTTCGTTCGCCGGGAAATACTGCGCCTTTTCCTGCACATAGACCATGTGTTTGAAGTCAACCATGGTGATGCCCATTTCGGCTTCGTGCTTCTTGAACAGCTCCTGCGCGTCATAGGGGCCGTAGAAGTCCTTGCCCTGGCTGTTCTTGCCCGGGCCGGCATGGTCACGGCCGACGATGAAATGGGTCACGCCGTGGTTCTTGCGAATCAGGCCGTGCCAGACCGCCTCACGCGGGCCAGCCATGCGCATGGCCAGGTTCAGAAGGCTCATCGTGGTGGTCGAGGCCGGATACTTGTCGATCACCGCCTCATAGCAGCGGACGCGGGTGAAGTGATCGACGTCGCCGGGCTTGGTCATGCCGACGACCGGGTGGATGATCAGGTTGGCCTGGGCTTCACGCGCGGCGCGGAAGGTCAGTTCCTGGTGGGCGCGGTGCAGCGGGTTGCGGGTCTGGAAAGCCACGACCTTGTGCCAGCCCATCTTGCGGAAGAAGGCGCGCAGTTCATTCGGCGTATCGCGGCGGGCCTTGAAATCATAATGCACGGGCTGCTGGATGCCGGTGATCGGGCCGCCCAGATAGACCTTGCCGGCGACATTGTGCAGATAGTTCACGGCCGGATGCGCCAGATCATTGGCGCCAAAGACCTTCTCGGCCTCACGGTCCTTGTTGGGCACCCATTTGTCGGTGACCGACATGATGGCCAGGATCACGCCTTCCTGATCGCGCAGCGCGATGTCCTGACCGGTGGCGACGCCCTCGGCAAACTTCTCGGAGACATCGAGGGTGATCGGCATCGGCCACAGCGTGCCGTCGGCCATGCGCATGTCTTCGACCACGCCGTCATAGTCGGCTTCGCTGAGGAAGCCCTTCAGCGGGTTGAAGCCGCCATTCATCAGCAGCTCAAGGTCGCAGATCTGGCGCGGCGTCAGATCCCAGGAAATCAGGTTGCCGGCTTCATGCTTCAGCTTCTGCGCCGAGTCATAGGAAACGAAAAGCTCCGGGATCGGCGCGTGATTGGAAAGGGCCATACTCTGCTCGCGGGGTTGGAAATTTCGGCGGGGGTGCCAATGGGTGGGCGCTGATTGACGCGGTTTGATGCAGATTTCAAGACAGAGGCGGGGAAACCCGCCGAGAAAGGGCAGAAATGCCGCGCAAAGCAGCAATCAGGGGATGTAATCATGTGCAGCGGCCCATTCCCTGAACAGAGAATTGCCGCGCCGCAGCATTCAAGGAACGTTGGCCTGACGGCCGGTCAGTGACCGGCCAGCCAGCGTTCGGCGTCAAGGGCGGCCATGCAGCCCATGCCCGCGCTGGTGACCGCCTGCCGATAGACATGGTCCGTCAGGTCACCGGCGGCAAAGACGCCCGGAATGGCGGTGCGGGTGGTGCCGGGTTCAACCTGCACATAACCGCCGTTGTGCAGGGGCAGTTGGTCTTTCACCAGTTCCGAGGCCGGCGCATGGCCGATGGCCACGAAGAAGCCGTCGCAGGGAATGTCGGTCGTCTCGCCGGTCTGCAGGTTCCGGGCGCGGACGGCGGTGACGCCAAGGGGCGCTTCGGTGCCCAGAACCTCGGTCACTTCCGAGTTCCAGACGACGGCGATCTTGGGGTGCTTGAACAGGCGGTCCTGCATGATCTTTTCGGCGCGCAGGCTGTCGCGGCGGTGGATCAGCGTGACCTTGGAGGCGAAGTTGGTCAGGAACAGCGCCTCTTCCACGGCGGTGTTGCCGCCGCCGATCACCACCACTTCCTTGCCGCGGTAGAAGAAGCCGTCGCAGGTGGCGCAGGCCGACACGCCGAAGCCCTTGAACTTCTCTTCACTGGGCAGACCCAGCCATTTGGCCTGCGCGCCCGTCGCCAGAATGACGGCATCGGCGGTGTAGGTCGCGCCGCTGTCGCCCTTGGCGGTGAAGGGGCGGTTCTGCAAGTCAAGCGAGGTGATGTAGTCGGAAATCACCTCGGCCCCCATGGCGCGGGCATGTTCCTCCATCCGCACCATCAGGTCGGGGCCCTGCACATGGCTGTCGCCGGGCCAGTTTTCCACCTCGGTCGTGATGGTCAGCTGGCCGCCGGGCTGCAGACCCTGGACAAGGATCGGGTTCAGCATCGCGCGCGCCGAATAGACGGCAGCAGTATAGCCCGCCGGGCCCGAGCCGATGATCAGAACCCTGGTGTGGCGCGTCTCGCCCATGATGGCCTCCGGTGAATTGGTCCGGCCCGATATATGCCCTTGGCCGGCAGGGCGGAAGGCCCCCCGGGTGACAGCACGTTTTCGGGGCAGATCGGGCAAGACCGCGAAATAAAACGTCGCATCCGCGAAATATTATTGCGCAGGACGCCCCGCAGGCATATCAAACGCCCAAAAAGGAGACAACGATGGCCGCCTCGAAGCTGGATCCGATCGACCGCCGAATCCTTGCCGAGCTTCAGGCCGACGGGCGCATGACCAACGTCGAGCTGGCCAGCCGGGTCGGCATTTCCGCCCCGCCCTGCCTGCGCCGCGTCCGCACGCTTGAGGAAGAAGGCTATATCCGCGGCTATCACGCCGACATCGATGCGCGCGAACTGGGGTTCGAGGTGCGGGTCTTTGCCATGGTCCGCCTGCGCAGCCAGGCCGAGACCGACCTTTCCGCCTTCGAACAGCGCTGCCGAGAATGGCCGCTGGTGCGAGAGTGCCACATGCTGAACGGCGAGATCGACTTCATCCTGAAATGCGTGGCGCCCGATCTGTCCACCTTCCAAAGCTTCCTGACGGCCCAGTTGACGGCGGCCGACAACGTGGCCAGCGTCAAGACCAGCCTTGTCATCCGCTGCGCCAAGGACGAACCCGGCCTGCCGTTCGAAGTGCTGGAAGAGCGGCTGGCCCGCAACGCCTGAACCGTCAGTCGGGCGCGGCGGGGCTGTCGTCGGCAAATTCCGTGGCCAGTTCGGTTTCCAGAAACCGCTCGAACGCATCCAGATCGACCGGCTCGAACTGACCGAAGCCCTGCATCCAGACCGAGGCGTTGCGCAGGGCGTCCGGCTCCAGCTTGCACCAGATGACACGGCCGCGCCGCTCGCGGCTGATCAGGCCCGCGTCGGCCAGCGTCGCGAGGTGTTTCGAGATGGCGGCAAGGCTCATCTGAAAGGGTTCGGCCACGTCGGTCACCGCCATGTCGTCTTCCAGAAGCATGTTCAGGATCGCCCGGCGCGTCGGGTCGGCCAGTGCGGCAAAGACGGTGGAAAGCGGGTCGGCCATGGGCGGACTATCGGGGCGGCCAGCGCAATCGTCAACCGGATGGTTGAATATCGTCAGGCCGGCATCAGGCCCTTTCGGGTGGCGCGGATGGCGACGGCGCGATAGCGAATGTGCCTGATATCAACGGGTTGCGCGGCAAGGCTAAGGGGATTTGGCGCCTTGACTCAGAAGGGGCTTGCCCGTAGTTCAGGGCCAACTCTTCCAGGGGGTCACCCGATGCCTTCCGAGCCCGACCGCGCACGACTTGAGGCGCTGGAAAAACGGCTTCAGGCGGCGCGCGGGGCCGAGGCGGCGGGCAAGGCCCCGGGCGCCAACCCGCGGGGAGAAGACCTGAGTCAGGCACAGCTGGCCTGGCGCATGGTGATCGAGCTTGTGGCCGGTCTGGCGATCGGCTTCGGCATCGGATTCGGGCTGGACCGCTTTTTCGGGACCATGCCGCTGTTTCTGGTGCTGTTCATCTTCGCGGGGCTGGCGGCTGGCGTAAAAACCATGCTGCGCTCGGCGAAGGAAGTGCAGGACAGACGGGCCGCCGCGGCGGCCAAGCAAGGGGAAGACGAACGTGGCTGGTGAAGCAGAAGCACATGGCGAAGGCGCGGGCCTGGCGTTCCACCCGCTTGACCAGTTCAAGGTGACCCCGCTGTTCGGGGACGGCCCGATCGAGTGGTACACGATCACCAACGTGACGCTGTGGATGGCGCTGGCGGTTCTGGCGATCATCCTGGTCTTCGCCGTGGGTTCCAAGGGCCGCGCCGTGGTGCCGACGCGCATCCAGTCGGTCGGCGAGATGGCTTACGGCTTCGTCTACAAGATGGTCGAGGATGTCGCGGGCCATGATGGCGCGAAGTTCTTCCCGCTGATCATGACGCTGTTCGTCTTCATCCTGTTTGCCAACATGCTCGGCCTGCTGCCCGGGTCGTTCACCCCCACCTCGCATATCGCGGTGACGGCGGTGCTGGGCTTTGGCTTCTTCATCTTCGTGACGGTTCTGGGCTTTGCCAAGAACGGCGTCCACTTCCTGGGCCTGTTCTGGATGTCGGATGCGCCGCTGATCCTGCGCCCGATCATCGCGGTCATCGAGGTGATTTCCTACTTCGTGCGTCCGGTCAGCCACTCGATCCGTCTTGCCGGCAACATCATGGCGGGCCACGCCGTTATGAAGGTTTTCGCCGCCTTCGCGCCCCTGGTGCTGATCTCGACCATCGGTGTGGTCGTGACCCCGGTCTCGATCCTGGCGATCACGGCGATCTACGCGCTTGAGGTGCTGGTTGCCTTCATCCAGGCCTATGTCTTCACGATCCTCGCCTGCGTTTACCTGAAGGATGCGCTGCATCCGGGTCACTGATCCGCAGGCCCCCTACCCACCAGATTCCATCGTAAGGAGAAGAAACATGGAAATCGCTGCAGCCGCTGCTCTCGGCAAATTCATCGGCGCCGGTCTGGCCGCCATCGGTTCGGGCGCTGCCGCCATCGGTGTTGGCAACGTTGCCGGCAACTTCCTGGCGGGTGCCCTGCGCAACCCGTCGGCCGCCGGTTCGCAAACCGCGACCCTCTTCATCGGTCTGGCCTTCGCGGAAGCTCTGGGGATCTTCTCGTTCCTCGTCGCGCTTCTGCTGATGTTCGCCGTCTGATCTGACGCTCGCATCCTTACGGTCGGGGGTGGCGCCTCGCGCCATCCCCGAGAATCCAGAAGGGTCCGACGGAGGACAAGATGACGACCACCAACACCACCACCGAAGCGGTTGCAGATGCCGCCCACGGGGCCGCCGAGGCGGGCTCGGGCGGGATGCCGCAACTTGACTTCTCGACCTTCCCGAACCAGATCTTCTGGCTCGTCGTCTCGCTTCTGGTGATCTACTTCGTGCTGTCGCGCGTGGCCCTGCCCCGCATCGCCGGCACCCTGGCCGAGCGCAAGGGCACCATCACCAACGACCTGGCAGCGGCCGAAGAGCTGAAGCAGAAGGCCGTTGCGGCCGAGAAGGCCTATAACGACGCACTGGTTCAGGCCCGCGCCGAAGCCGGCAAGATCGTGGCGCAGGCCCGTGCCGACATTCAGGCCGACCTGAACGTGGCAACCGCCAAGGCCGATGCCGAAATCGCCGCCAAGGCCGCGGAATCGGAGAAGAAGATCGCCGAAATCCGTGCCGGCGCCATGGAAGCGGTCAGCGCCGTTGCCCGTGACACCGCGGCCGAACTGGTTTCGGTGCTGGGCGGCAAGGCCGATCCGGCTGCCGTCGAAGCCGCCGTTACCGCCGCGCTGAAAGGGTAAGCCATGAAGAAGATCGCATTTGCCCTTCCGCTTCTGGCCGCCACGCCCGCGATGGCTGCCTCGGGCCCGTTCTTTTCGCTGCACAACACGAACTTCGTCGTGCTGCTGGCCTTTCTGGTCTTTGTCGGCATCCTGCTGAAGTTCAAGGTTCCGGCCAAGATCGCCGGGATGCTGGACGCCCGCGCCAATCTGATCAAGGCCGAGCTGGACGAAGCCAAGGCGCTGCGCGAAGAGGCCCGGCTGCTGCTGTCTTCCTATGAGAAGAAGCAGAAAGAGATGCAGGAGCAATCCGAACGCATCGTTGCCTCGGCCAAGGAAGAAGCGCTGGCCGCCGCCGCCCAGGCCCGCGAGGACCTGAAGGCTTCGATCGCGCGCCGTCTGGCCGCCGCCGAAGATCAGATCGCCTCGGCCGAAACCTCGGCCATCCGTCAGGTGCGCGAGCAGGCGGTTCAGGTCGCCGTGGCTGCCGCCGGCGCGGTTCTGGCCAAGCAGACCGACGCCGCGAGTGCCGCCGCCTCGATCGACGCGGCCATCGGCCAAGTTGAAGCCAAGCTGCACTGATTGCGGGATAATTTCGGCTGATGGCCCGGGCACCAGCCCCGGGCCATTTGCATTTCAGCGGGCTTTCTCGTGTTCCAGCCGCTGGCGTGCAATCGCCTCATTCCGGTCGGCGCGCATGCGGTCGGTCATCGCGTCGCGGACATAATCCATATGCACCTCGACCGCCGCCCGCGCGGCACCCGGGTCACGCGCCATCAGCGCGTCGTTGATGGCGCGGTGCTGGTCAAGCAGCTGGTCGCGGGTGATGCGGTTCTTGAACATCATCTGACGGTTATAGAAGACGCCCTTCCGCAGCAGGTCATACATTGATCGCATCATGTGCAGCATGACCACGTTGTGGCTGGCTTCGATGATCGCCATGTGGAAGGCGGCATCCAGTTCGGCTTCGTCCGAGGGGTCGCGCTTCTGATGGGCGACTTCCATCTTGTTGAAGATCGTCTCGATCACCTTCAGATCGGTGTCCGAGCCCAGCCGCGCCGCGCGGTCTGCCGCCAGCCCCTCCATATCCCGGCGAAAGGCGATGTAGTCGAAAACCGCCTCATCATGATCGGCAAACAGCTGCACCAGCGCGGGTGAAAAGGCCGAACCCAGCACATCGCCGACATAGATGCCCGAGTTGGGGCGGCTGACCAGAAGCCCGCGCTGCTGCAACTCGGCCACCGCTTCGCGCAGCGAGGGGCGCGAGACGCCCAGCCTTTCGGACAGTTCGCGTTCCGAGGGCAGCCGCTCACCGGGTTGCAGGATACCACGCAGAATCAGAAGCTCGATCTGGCGGACCACGCTGTGAGAGAGCTTCTCGGCTTCGATCTTGTGGAATGGCATCGCAAACGCCCCTGATTGGTCGAAACATATGACCAATAGGGGGCGGGCCTCAATGCAAAAAGGGCCGGCAATGCCGGCCCCCTGCTTAATTCTTCGGCACCGATCAGCGGGTCGGGCGAATGATGATCTCGACCCGGCGGTTCTGCGCGCGGCCTTCGGGCGTCAGGTTCGACGCGATCGGCCGGTCTTCGCCCGCGCCGATCGACTGGATGCGGCTGGAGGGCACGCCCGACCCGACCAGAACATTGGCGACCGCACCCGCACGGCGCAGCGACAGGTCCTTGTTGTAGGCCGCGGCCCCGGTGTTGTCGGTGTGGCCGATCACCTGGATCGTGCTGTTGGGATATTTCACCAGGCTGGCCCCGACCGACTGGATGTCGCGCACCAGTGTCGAGTTCAGGCTGGCGCTGTCCACGGCGAACAGCAGGTCCTGCGGCATGTTCACCACAAGGTAATCGCCATAGTTGGTGACCGAGATATTCGGGTTCGAGATCGAGCCGCGCAGTTCGGCCGCCTGACGGTCAAGGTCCTGCCCGATCAGCGCACCGGCACCCGCGCCGATGGCGCCGCCGATCAGCGCGCCCTTCAGCTTGTCGTCGTCGCTGATGGCGGCGCCGGTCGCGGCACCGATCAGGCCGCCAATCACCGCACCGTTCTTGGTCCGGGCATTCGGATCGTTCGGATATGCATTGGGATCGACGCAGGCCGAAAGCAGGACGGCGCCGGAAAGGGTCAGGAAAAGCGGGGTCTTGAAGGTCATTCTGCTGCCTCTTTGAAAAGCAGGCCGTCAACGGGCCTTGGCCCAGATATACCAGCCCGCGCCGGCGGCCGACAGGCCCGCCATCGGAAGGCGCAGCTTTCCGCCCATCACGAAAGCGGGATCGCGTCGGCCCTTGCGGCTTCCCAGGCCAGAATGGCGCGCTTGACGGGCAGCCCCCAGTGGTAGCCGCCAAGCCCGCCGTCGCGGCGCAGCGCCCGGTGGCAGGGGATCAGAAAGCTGATCGGATTGCGCCCCACGGCCGTCCCCACGGCCCGCACCGCCGCCGGATGGCCGACCGCTCCGGCAATCTCGGAATAAGTGGTCACATGGCCCGTGGGCACGCGCATCAGCGCCTCCCAAACCTTGATCTGGAAGGGGGCGCCGATCAGGTGCAGCGCGGTTTCGCCCCCGCCGCCGAAGGCTGCATCGACCCAGGGCCGCAGCGGCGCGGCGTCGGCGACGAAATCCGCCTTCGGCCAGCGGCGCATCAGATCGTCCACCGCGGCCTCGGCCCCCATCTCGGCGCCAAAACCCATGCCGCAGATGCCGCGGTCGGTGCCCATCACCACCATCGGGCCGAAGGGGCTGTCAAACCAGCCGTGGCGGATGGTCAGCCCCTCACCGGCGCGGGCGTAGTCACCGGGGCTCATCGCCTCCCAGCGCATGAACAGGTCATGCAGGCGGCCGGTGCCGGACAGGCCGGTGGCAAGGCTGGTTTCCAGCACGGTGAACCGTTCGGCCAGAAGGCGGCGGGCATGGTCCAGCGTCAGATACTGCTGATAGCGCTTGGGCGAGATGCCCACCCATTGCGAGAAAACGCGCTGAAAATGCGCGGGCGACATGTCCATCCGCCGCGCGAGGTCTTCCAGCGACAGCGTTGGCCCGCCCTGATCAATGATCTTCAGGGCGCGGCCGATGACGGCGTAATGATAGCTTGGGCTCTGGTCGGTCATGGCACTCTCCTGCCGGCAATCTAGGATGTGCCCGCCCGCGCCGCGACCCGTTTCCTGCGCGAAGCTGATCGCTTGCCCGGCGGGGGCCGCTGGTGCATACCGGCGCCATGGCACGCCAGCTTGATTATCCTGCGATGCAACGCATTTTCGCCCGGTTCCGCGATCTGGAACCGGAGCCGAAGGGCGAGCTGGATCATGTCAACGCCTACACCCTTCTGGTGGCCGTCGCCCTTTCGGCACAGGCCACCGATGTTGGGGTGAACCGGGCCACGCGGAACCTTTTCCCCATCGCCGACACGCCGCAGAAGATGCTGGATCTGGGCGAGGAAGGGCTGATCGAACATATCCGCACCATCGGCCTTTACCGCAACAAGGCCAAGAATGTCATCCGCCTGTCGCAGCTGCTGATCGAGCGCTTCGGAGGCGAGGTGCCTTCATCGCGCGCCGCCCTGCAATCCTTGCCGGGCGTCGGGCGCAAGACGGCGAATGTGGTGCTGAACATGTGGTTCCGCATGCCGGCGCAGGCGGTGGATACCCATATCTTCCGCGTCGGCAACCGCACCGGCATCGCCCCCGGCAAGGACGAAACCGCCGTCGAGCGTGCCATCGAAGACAACGTCCCGGCCGAATACCAGCAGCACGCGCACCACTGGCTGATCCTGCACGGCCGCTATATCTGCACCGCCCGCAAGCCCCGCTGCACCGTCTGCCCGATCAGCGCAGAGTGCCAATACGAGGAAAAGACCACATGAACCGCTACCAGGTCGTCGGCATCGGCAATGCCATCGTCGACGTCTTCTCGCAGGCCGACGATTCATTTCTTGAGATGATGGGCATCGGCAAGGGCATCATGCAACTGGTTGAGCGTGAGCGGGGCGAACTGCTGTACGCCGCGATGAAGGACCGCGTTCAGGCGCCCGGCGGTTCGGTGGCGAACACGCTGGCGGGCCTTGGCGGGCTGGGCCTGACCACAGCCTTCATCGGGCGGGTGCATGACGATGCGCTGGGGCGCTTCTACGCCCGGACCATGGCCGAGGAAGGCACCGATTTCGTCAACGCGCCGGTGCCGGGGGGCGAGTTGCCGACCTCACGCTCGATGATCTTCGTCTCGCCGGATGGGGAGCGGTCGATGAACACTTATCTGGGCATTTCCTCGGAACTGGGCCCCGATGATGTGGCCGATGATGTGGCCGGCGCCGCCGAAATCCTGTTCCTTGAGGGCTATCTTTACGACAAGCCCAAGGGCAAGGCCGCCTTTGAACGCGCGGCAAAGCTGTGCCAACAGGGCGGCGGGCGGGCGGGGATTGCGCTGTCGGACCCGTTCTGCGTGGATCGCCACCGCAATGACTTTCGCCGGCTGGTGCGCGACCTCGACTATGTGATCGGCAACCAGCACGAATGGGAAAGCCTTTACCAGACCGATCTTGACAGCGCGCTGGATCAGGCGCGGCAGGATGCGGGGCTGGTGGTCTGCACCCGGTCGGGCGATGAGGTGATCCTCTTGCAGGGCGATGACCGGGCCGTGGTGCCGGTGCGGCGCGTGGTGCCCGTCGATGCCACGGGCGCGGGCGACCAGTTCGCGGCCGGCTTCCTTTACGGCGTGGCGACGGGGCAGACGCTGGCCACCGCCGGGCGGATGGGCTGCGTGGCGGCGGCCGAGGTGATCAGCCATTTCGGCGCCCGCCCCGAGGCCGATCTGAAGGCGCTCTTCCGCAAGGAGGGGCTGATCTAACCGGCGCTCCAGCGGCAAGTGCCGGCGCAGACCGGCACCGCCGCCGCAATTGCCCGCGCGATGATGGCTGGCACCCGGGCATCGGCCCCAAGAGGCGGCAGAAGGCGGCCGGCAAAGCCCGCTTCGTCCAGCGCGGCGGGAATGTCGCCCGTCACATGGCCGCCGCCCGCCGCGAAGAAGGGTAGGCAAACGGCAGCGGCGGGAAAATCCCGGGCTTCGGCGATGCGCGGCGACTGGTCGATGAAGGCCGCCTCGGCCCTGATGCCCAGTTCAGCCGCAATGCGCCCCGCCACATGCCGGGCGATGTCCGACGGCGCCGCGCTGCGGCCCGATCCATGGGCGGCCAGCAGAACCGCACCCGCCCCCGCCTCTCGCGCCAGCGTGACCGCCAGATCATGCACGGCCGGGTCGCAACCCATGGGTTCCAGCACCGCCCAGCCCGCCGCCCCCGCCTCGGCCAACTTGCGCGGCAGGTGGATGCGGGTGAACCAGCCGCCCGCCATGAACAGCGGATAGACCAGCCCCGCCGGCCCCGTGCCGGCCGTCACCGCAGCCAGTGCGCCGGCTTCGGCCAAAGTCGCCGACAGCACCACCCGCCCGGGCAGCAGCGCCCCCACCGACGCCGCCAGCGCCGCCACCTCGGCCGCCAGCGGGGCCGGGTCAGAGGGCTGGCCATGGGCCACGATGACAACAGGCGGCATGCCCCTACCCCGGGGCGTCAGTCGCCCAGTTTGCGGTGAACTTCGTCCAGATCAATCTCGCCGATCGGCATCTTGTTGTCGGGATCGTCGAAATCATAGCGGAACAGCTGGAAATCGTGCTTGTAGATTTCCCAGATCAGATGCCGCGACAGGTCGTCGAAATACTCGCTGACCTTGTGCAGTCGCTTTGGCCCGTGGCCTTCGCTTTCGTTGAAGCGCGGAATGGCCTTCAGGTCGATCTTGTGCTTCGTCTTGATCTTCTTCAGCACCTTGGCCATGCCCTCATCGAACTTCTCGGTGAAGAAGATCTGGTCATAGCGCCCGCCGTTGACGATGAAGGTGCTGATATGCCCCGACATGGCGGACCAGTGGATATCGGGCTCCATCGGTTTGCGGAAGCGGATGGTGTCGCGGGCGAACAGCAAAAAGCGGCGGAAGCTTTTGATCTGGTCAAACTCTTCCTTGCCGTCCGGGCCGCCCACCTCGACCCCGTATTTCTGCACCAGCATCGGCACCAGATTGCCGCGATAGCGCTTGCCGTTGCGCTGGATGCCGCAGATCTTGTCGAAGAACGACGACAGGATGCGCGCGTAAGGGTTCCGAACGCAGGTGAAGGCAAAGGACCGGTGCGCCTTGACGTTCTTCTCGATCAGGGGCTGACTGGCCTCCATCGCCCATTTGTGCATGCCGGCCGTGGCATCATGGATGTCACCGTCAAAGAACTTGCCGTGGTCCGAGTAGAACATGATCTGCCCGATGGTCGAGCAGGCGCATTTCGGCACCACGCGATAGACCACGCTTTCGCTTTCCGTCATCCAGGTGCCGGGAAAACCCATCACAAAACTCCGTCCTTGGGGCATCACACAGGCCGCCCCGTTCAATCGGCCACAAAAAAGCAAAGAAACTCTGTCTTTTCAATGTCCCTTGACGCTATTTAGGGAAACAGTGACCAAGGCAGGCCCAAACTGTCCGAACCATGGCAAGAATCGCCTATATCCTACTGTGCCACAAGGATCCCGATGGCATCGTCGCCCAGGCCCGGCGCCTGACGGCGGCGGGTGACTTTGTGTCGATCCACTTCGATGCGCGCGCGCCCCGCGACGCCTATGACAAGATCCGCGCCGGTCTGGCCGAAAACCGGTCGGTCACCTTCGCTCGGCGGCGGCTGAAATGCGGCTGGGGCGAGTGGAGCCTTGTGGACGCCACGCTGCAGGCGGTTCAGGCCGCCGTCGATGCCTTTCCGCGTGCCACGCATTTCTACATGCTGTCGGGCGACTGCATGCCGATCAAATCGGCCGAATTCGCCCATACCTTCCTTGACCGTGAGGAGGTGGACTACATCGAAAGCTTCGATTTCTTCAACTCGGACTGGATCAAGACCGGCATCAAGGACGAACGGCTGATCTATCGCCACTGGTTCAACGAGCGGAACCGCAAGGCGCTGTTCTATGCCTCGATGAACCTGCAGAAGAAGCTGGGGCTGGCGCGCAAGGTGCCGTCCGACATTGCCATGCAGATCGGCAGCCAGTGGTGGTGCCTGCGCCGCCGCACCATCGAGATGCTGCTGGAATTCTGCGCCCGCCGCCGCGACGTGATGCGCTTTTTCCGCACGACGTGGATTCCCGATGAGACGTTCTTCCAGACGCTGGTGCGCCATCTGGTGCCGGAACATGAAATCCGTACCCGCACCCTGACCTTCCTGATGTTCACCGACTACGGCATGCCGGTGACCTTCTATAACGACCATTATGACCTGCTGCTGAGCCAGGACTACCTGTTCGCCCGCAAGATCAGCCCCGATGCCAAGGATCTGAAGGAACGGTTGGGCAAGCTTTACGCGGCCAAGGGCGTGCGCTTCGGCATCTCGAACGAAGGGCGCAGCCTCTTCAAGTTCCTGACCGGCCGCGGCCGGATCGGGCGCCGGTTCGCCCCCCGCTTCTGGGAGACGGAGGCCAGCCTTGGCCGCGAACGCACGCTGATGATGGTGACCTGCAAGAAATGGCATGTCGCCAAGCGTCTGGTGGAACGGGTGCGGCAGGTCACCAACCTGCCCGCGCTGGACTATCTGTTCAACGAGGCCTCTACCCCCCTGCCCGATCTGGGTGGCATCCAGTCCACGCTGGAAAAGCGCACGCGCCACCGCCGCGCGCTGGTGCGGATGCTTTATGACTACTGGCAGACCGACCGGCTGATCTTCTGCATCGACCCGGCGAATGTCGATCTGATGCAGGATTTCTACAACGACAAGGCCAAGGTGCGGCTGCTGGAAATCGAATGCGAGTTCACCGACGAATACCTTCTGGGCCATGCCGTGCGCGTCGGTCTGGCGGGGGAACGCACGCCACAGGAAACCATCGACCGGCTGCTGCCGACCATCCGCTATGACGTGAAATTTGAAAGCGACCGTATCCGCGACGCGGGCTTTCCCAATGCCTACCGGATGCGGCAAAGCGTTTCGGCCGACGAAAACACCGTGCCGCTGGCCGAGTTCCTTGATATTCCGGTGGACAAGGCGCGGCAGATCGCGGCGACCGATTATCTGTTTGTGGACTGAGACATGGCCCATTGCTACGACCCGCAGAACATCTTTGCCCGCATCCTGCGCGGTGAGATTCCGAACAAGACGGTGCTGGAAACCCCGCACACGCTGGTGTTCCACGACATCCGTCCGCATGCCCCGGTGCATGTGCTGGCGATCCCCAAGGGGCCCTACGTCAACCTTGACCATTTCGCCGCCGAAGCCTCGGCCGATGAGATCGTCGATTTCCACCGCACCGTGGCGCAGGTGATTGCGATGCTGGGGCTGGATGGTGAGGCCGGCTATCGCGGCATCACCAACGCCGGCCGCGACGGCATGCAGGAAGTGCCGCATTACCACCTGCATATCCTGGGCGGGCGGATGCTGGGCCGGCTGGTCGATCCGGCCTGATTGCGCAAGCTTCGGGTCGCGTTTGCCGGGTGATCCGGGCCATCCGGTGGGAAACCCGACGGAGGCCCCGATGATCCGCTTTACCCCGATCCCCACCGATATCGTCCGCCACTATCAGGCGGGCGGCGCCGATGCCAACGGCCAGACGCCCGAGCGTCAGCTGGCCACCGGCACCGGCAACCCCTGCCGGCATTGCCTGCAGATGGTGCCCGAAGGCGCCGGAATGCTGGTGCTGGCGCACCGCCCCTTCCCCGCGCCGCAACCCTATGCCGAGTTGGGGCCGATCTTCCTGTGTGCCGATGCCTGTCAGGCCGGCGGCGGCGCAGTGCTGCCGGCCATGCTCGCCTCGCCCGAATACATCGTGAGGGGTTACGGGGCGGATGACCGGATCATCTATGGCACCGGCGGCGTGGTTCCCACCCCGGCCATACCTGAGCGGGCCGCCGAGTTGCTGGCCGATCCGAAAGTGACCTATGTCCACGTCCGGTCGGCCCGCAACAACTGCTATCAGGTCAGGATCGACCGGGGATAAGCCCGCTCAATGCGCCTCGGCCCAGTTGCGGCCGCGGCCGGCATCCACCACCAGCGGAACGGCCAGCTTCACGGCCGGGTCGGCCGCGCCTTCCATCACCTCACGCGCGCGGGCGATCAGGGTGTCGGCGGCATCTTCGGCCACTTCGAACAGCAGTTCGTCATGGACCTGCAGCAGCATCGTGGCGTCGATCCCGGCAATGGCAGCTGGCATGCGGATCATCGCGCGGCGGATCACATCGGCCGCCGTGCCCTGAATGGGCGCATTGATCGCCGCGCGGCGGGCAAAGCCCGCGCCCGGGCCCTTGGCGTTGATCTCGGGCGTGTGAATCTTGCGGCCGAACAGCGTCTGGACATGGCCGCGATCCTTCGCAAAGGCGATGGTCTGGTCCATGTATTCGCGGATGCCCGGGAACCGCTCGAAATAGCGGTCGATGAAGCCCTGCGCCTCGGCCCGCGGAATCCGCAGGTTCCGCGCCAGACCAAATCCGGAAATCCCGTAGATCACCCCGAAGTTGATGGCCTTGGCCCGGCGGCGGATATCCGAGGTCATCTGATCCAGCGGCACGTTGAACATTTCCGAGGCCGTCATGGCGTGAATGTCCAGCCCGTCGCGGAAGGCCTGCTGCAAGGCCGGAATGTCGGCGATATGGGCCAGGATGCGCAATTCGATCTGGCTGTAATCGAGGCTCACCAGCACCCGCCCCGGCGGCGCCACGAAGGCTTCGCGGATGCGGCGGCCTTCCTCGGTCCGGACGGGGATGTTCTGCAGGTTCGGATCGGTCGAGGCCAGACGCCCGGTGTTCGCCCCGGCAATGCTGTAGGACGTATGCACCCGCCCGGTATCGGGGTTGATCGCCTGTTGCAGCGCATCGGTGTAGGTGGATTTCAGCTTGGCGATCTGCCGCCAGTCCAGCACCTTGGCCGCCAGCCGCGCCGCCTGCGGCAGGCTGTCCTCCATCGTGGTGATGTCTTCCAGCACGTCGGCGCCGGTGGCATAGGCTCCGGTCTTGCCCTTTTCGCCGCCGGGCACGCCCATGCGGTCAAACAGCACCTCACCCAGTTGCTTGGGCGAGCCGACGTTGAACTTTTCGCCGGCGATCTCTTGAATTTCATCCTCGAACTGGGCCAGCCGCTGCGCGAAGGCGTTCGACATGCGCGCGAGCGTGTCGCGGTCCACGGTGATGCCGGCCATCTCCATTTCGGCCAGCACCGGCACCAGCGGGCGTTCCAGCGTCTCATAAACCGTGGTCACGCGGGCGCGGTGCAGTTGCGGTTTGAAGGCCTGCCACAGCCGCAGCGTGACATCGGCGTCTTCGGCGGCGTATTTCACCGCCTCGTCAATCGCCACCCGGTCAAAGGTGATCTGCGACTTGCCCGAGCCGAGAAGCGCCTTGATCGGGATGGGGCTGTGGCCAAGGTATTGTTCCGACAGGTGATCCATGCCGTGACCATGCAGGCCCGCGTGCATGGCATAGCTCATCAGCATCGTATCGTCGAAAGGCGCGATGGTGATGCCGTGGCGGGCAAAGATCTTCCAGTCATACTTCATGTTCTGGCCGATCTTCAGCACCGCCGGGTCTTCCAGCAGCGGCTTCAGCGCGGCCAGCGCCTGATCCGGCGGAATCTGGTCGGGCAGAAGTTCGGAAGCACCGAACAGGTCATCGCCGCCCTTGCGATGGGCCAGCGGGATGTAACAGGCCTTCCCAGCCACCGTGGACAGCGAGATGCCGACCAGTTCGGCCCGCATCTCATCAAGGCTGGTGGTTTCGGTGTCCACCGCCACCAGCCCCGCCTCGGAAATTTCGGCCAGCCAGCGGTTCAGCGCGGCCATGTCGCGGACCGCCTCATATCCGGCGTGGTCGAAGGGAACCTTCTCGGCCGCCTCGGGCGCGTCATGGGCGCCCGCGACTTCATAGCCCTTGGCTTCTTCGATGACCGGCGCGGCGATCTTCAGCTTGTCGGCCACGCGCTTGGCCAGGGTGCGGAACTCCATCCGCGTCAGGAAACCCATGATCTCATCGGGTTCGGGCAGCCGGGCCGCCAGATCGTCCAGCGCCACCGGCACCGGCGTATCGCGCTTCAGCGTGACCAGTTCGCGCGACAGCCGGATCTGGTCGGCGTTTTCCACCAGCGCCTCGCGCCGCTTGGGCTGCTTGATTTCCCCGGCACGGGCCAGAAGCGTATCCAGATCGCCGTATTCGTTGATCAGAAGTGCCGCGGTCTTGATGCCGATGCCGGGGGCGCCCGGAACGTTGTCAACCGAATCGCCGGCCAGCGACTGTACGTCCACCACGCGGTCGGGGGCGACGCCAAATTTCTCCATCACCTCATCGGGGCCGATGGCGCGGTTCTTCATCGGGTCCAGAAGGCCGATGCCGGGGCCGACCAGCTGCATCAGGTCCTTGTCGGACGAGATGATGGTGCAATCGCCCCCCGCCGCCGCCGCCTGGCTGGCCAGCGTGGCCATGATGTCATCGGCCTCATAACCCGCCATCTCGATGCAGGGCACGTTGAAGGCGCGGGTCGCCTCGCGCGTCAGGGGGAACTGCGGGCGCAGGTCTTCGGGCAGTTCGGGACGGTTGGCCTTGTAAAGCGGATAAAGCTCGTTGCGGAAGGTGGTCGCGGAATGGTCGAAGATCACCGCGACATGGGTCGGCCCGCCGGCCTTCTTGTTGCCCTCAAGGTAGTTGAAGAGGATGTTGCAGAACCCCGCCACGGCGCCCACCGGCAGGCCGTCAGACTTGCGCGTCAGCGGCGGCAGCGCGTGATAGGCGCGGAAGATGAAGGCCGAGCCGTCGATCAGGTGCAGGTGATTTCCCTTGCCGAATGCCATGCGCGCCCCTCCGGTCCTTGCGAAGACGATCTATGGCACGGATGACGCGGGGCTTCTACCCGCCACGGGCGCATCAGCCCTGCTGCCACCACAGCGCCAGATCGACCGACTGCGGCGTCGGCGTCCACAGGCCAAAGCGCAGGCCGGCGGCGCGCAACTGGTCACCCACCCAGACGTTGCAGGTGCGGAACAGGCTGAAATGGCCCGTCCCCTGCCAGAAGCCGTCGGTGCCGGTAAAGCCCGCCTCGGCCAGCGGAATCGGCACGCCGGCCCCGTCTTCGGCGAAAGAGCCGCGCAGGCCGGCGGCCAGCCGGGCATATTGCGCCGGCGACAGGTACAGCCAGCGGACGCCCGGCGCATCGGCCGGAATTTCGCCCAGCGCATCCACCCGCATCACCGCCGCATCACCGGTGGCGGCCGTCCAGACCGCGCCGGCGGTGATGTCGGCATAGGTGCCTGCGGTGGTATAGAAGGCCCGGCTTCCCCAGCCGATGACGATCCAGCGGGCATCGGGATGCGACAGCGGCACGCCCTTCTGCGCCTCGGCAAAGGCAAAGCGCGACTGGGTGGCGGCGTCCAGCGGCAGCAGGAAATCGTAATGGATGGGCCCGCGCAGCAACCCGACCCGGTAGCTGCCGCCTTCGGCATCGTCCTGCGGCCCGCCGGCAATCAACGCACCGGCAAGACCGGCGGCCAGATAGATCAGCGGCAGCGAGACAAGAAGGGCCAGAAGCCGCAGCGCAAGGCGCAGCACGGCTGCCGGCTCAGTGGTCGTCGTGGGCGTGTTCGCGGTCGATCACATAGCGCTTGTCGCAATAGCCGCATTCCACCCAGCCGGTATCGGCCGGAATGGTCAGCCAGACCCGCGGGTGGCCAAGCGCCCCCTCTCCACCGTCGCAGGCCACTTTCCATGTGGTCACGACCTGGGTTTCCGGCGCGTTGATGCTCATGTCTGATCCCTTGGCTGGTGGCTGGGCGCATTCTAGCGATCAGGCCGGCACGGGCAAGGGTTTGCAGCCGCAGCGTTGACATCGCGCCGCCCCCGCCCGACAAGACCGCGACAGGAGAACGCGATGGCCTATATCCCCTTCCCCGAGATTTCGCCCGAGATCTTCTCGATCCCGCTCGGGCCGGTGACGCTGACGCTGCGGTGGTATGCGCTGGCCTATATCGTCGGGCTGATCGTCGGCTGGAAGCTGATCGTGCGCATCCTGAAAACGCCGCGCCTTTGGCCCGGCGAGCCGCCCATGCAGCCCGAGGCGGTCGAACGCCTGCTGACATGGATCATCGCCGGGGTGATCATCGGCGGGCGGCTGGGCTATGTGCTGTTCTACCAGCCCGGGTACTTCGTGGAAAACCCCAGCCATACCCTGCGGGTCTGGGAGGGCGGGATGTCCTTCCACGGCGGCTTCATGGGGGTGGTGGTTGCGGGCATCCTCTTCTGCCGGCGCGAAGGCATTCCCATGCTGACGATGGCCGACCTGTTGGCCATGGCAACGCCCGTGGGCCTGTTCCTGGGCCGCATCGCCAATTTCATCAATGCCGAGTTGTGGGGCCGCCCCACCAGCCTGCCCTGGGGCGTGGCTTTCCCCGGTGAGGCTGCGCAGGCCTGCCCGGATATGCTGACCATCTGCGCCCGCCACCCCAGCCAGCTTTATGAGGCGTTTCTGGAAGGGATCGTGCTGTTCACCCTGCTGGCCTGGGCGATCTGGCGGACGGGCTGGCTGCGTTTTCCGGGGCGCACGGCGGGGCTGTTCTTTGCCGGCTACGGCCTGTCGCGCTTTGTGGTCGAGTTCGTGCGCCAGCCCGATGCGCAGTTCATCACGCTGGGCAACCCGCTGGGACTGGCGCTGCAGGTCGGCGGCTATGGCCTGACCATGGGCCAGATTCTGTCGCTGCCGATGATTGCGGCGGGCCTCTGGTTCATGGCGCGCGCGAAGGCGGCATGACGGAACTGGCCGACATCCTGCGCGCAAGGATCGCGGCCACGGGGCCGATGACGGTGGCGGAGTACATGGCGGAATGCCTGCTGCACCCCCTGCACGGCTATTACACCACGCGGCCGCCCTTCGGGGCGGAGGGCGACTTCACCACCGCCCCTGAAATCTCGCAGATGTTCGGAGAGCTTCTGGGCCTCTGCCTTGCTCAGCACTGGCTGGATACCGGCGCCCCCGCCCGCTTTACCCTGGCCGAGCTTGGGCCGGGCCGCGGCACGCTGATGGCCGACGTGCTGCGCGCGACGCGCGGGGTGCCGGGCTTTCACGCCGCGATGGAGGTGGTGCTGGTCGAGGCATCGCCCCGCCTGCGCGCGTTGCAGGCGCAGGCACTGGCCCCCTATGCCTCGCGCTGGACGGATGATGCAGGCCTGCTGCCCGAACAACCTCTGTTCCTTCTGGCAAATGAATTCTTCGACGCCCTGCCGATCCGCCAGTATCAGCGCGACGCGGCCGGCTGGTGTGAGCGTCTGGTCGGCCTGCATGATGGCGCGCTGGCCTTCGGCCTGTCGGCGCCGCAAGCCCGGCCCGACCTGACGGCCGCTTTCCCCGATGACCCGCCGGGCACGGTGGTGGAAACCTGCCCGCAGGCGGCGGCGCAGATGGATCAGGTCGCCCGGCGCCTGCGGCAGCATGGCGGGCTGGCGCTGATCATCGACTATGGCGGCTGGCGGTCGAAGGGCGACACGCTGCAGGCGCTGAAGGACCACGCCTTCACCGATCCGCTGGCCGAACCGGGCCACGCCGACCTGACGGCCCATGTCGATTTTGCAGCCCTTGCCGCGCGGGCTGAAGGGCTTGCCTGCCGCTACACCACGCAGGGCCGGCTGCTGACGGCGCTTGGCATCGACGCGCGATCGGCCCGGCTGGCCGAGCGGCTGACGGGGGCCGCGCTGGAGAACCATCTGGCCGCCACGCGGCGCTTGACCGCGGGGGCGGAAATGGGGGAACTGTTCAAGGCGCTGGCAGTCTATGCTGAAGGCGCCCCCGTTCCGCCCGGATTCGCCTGATGCTGGAAATCCTCACCTCACGCGCCCTTGCCCCCCGCCACGGGTTCTTCACCCGCAAGGGCGGCGCCTCCTCGGGCATCTTCGCGGGGCTGAACTGCGGCACCGGCAGCAGCGATCAGGCCGAGATCGTGGCGATCAACCGGGGCCGTGTGGCGCAGGCGCTGGACGTGGCGCCCGAGGCGCTGGTGACCGTCCATCAGGTGCATTCGGCCGATGTGGTGGCCGTGACAGCACCGCTGACTGACCGGCCGCGCGCCGATGGCATGGTCACGGCGACGCCCGGCTTGGCGCTGGCCGTGCTGACGGCCGATTGCCAGCCGGTGCTCTTCGCCGATGTCGAGGCCGGCGTGGTGGGGGCGACGCATGCGGGCTGGCGCGGCGCGAAAGAGGGCGTGCTGGAGGCCACCCTTGACGCCATGATCGCCCTGGGTGCCCGGCGCGACCGCATCAGCGCGGTGATCGGCCCGACGATCAGCCAGTCCGCCTATGAGGTGGGCCCCGAGTTCTTTGAGGCTTTCACCGACGACGACCGCGCGACCCAGCGCTTCTTTGCCAATGGCCGGGGGGACCGGCTGCTGTTCGACCTGCCCGCCTATGGCCTGTGGCGGCTGCGCGAGGCGGGGGTGGGCCATGCCGAATGGACCCGCCACTGCACCTACAGCGACGCCGAGCGGTTCTATTCCTTCCGCCGCACGACTCATGCGGGGGAAGCCGATTACGGCCGGCTGATCTCGGTCATCCGGCTTTGAGGCGAAATCCGGGCGGGCTTTGTCCCGGTATTGCCCGGAATTCGGAAACAATGGCGGCGATCAAGGCAGAACTGTTTCCAGTGCGGCAGATATTCACGCCTTTTCAGCGCCTTAAGGATTCTGGCAACCCTGCCACAATCGGCCAGACCTGACGCCTCATCAGCCGGTTTTTTCCGGCGCGGCGGCCAAAACCCTGCCGCAAAGCCCTGCGAAAACATCCTCAAGGTCGCAAGACACCGGAACCGCAGGAGCGAGAGATGAAGAAAGAACGCCGCTGGATGAAATCCGTGATCGCCGCTTCGAACGAAGTGCAGGTCGTTCTGCCTTGGGCCCGTGGCACCCGCCGCCGCCCCGAGGCCATGAAGGCCGCGCCGGTGGCCAAGCCCCGGGCCATGGCCGCGCGCTAAGCCGCTTCTGCCAGATCAGGACAGGCCGGGCACCCGCCCGGCCTGTTCATTTGGGGCAGCGCGAATCGCCTTTGGGTGGCATTCCGCCGATGATTTGCCCGCATTGCGCAACAGTCCCGCCCCAAACCTGCCCACTGGTTGCGCCAGACCGGTCAATTTTGAAGAAACTTTGACAGGATCGCCGCCATTGGCCATCTTCCGCCTTACAGATGTCCCTCTGTGATGGCGGCGACGGGAAAGGTAAGACCAAGGGGAAACCCAAGGCAGCCCAAACCGCCCCGAAGCTTGCTTCGGATGCTCGGTCAAGGCCGCCCCGGTGTTCTCTGGCACCATAAGGGGCGGCCTGAACTTTTCAGGACAGGCGGAACCTTTCGGCATGGGTGGCGCGCAGCAGGTTCTTCTGCACCTTGCCCATGGTGTTGCGCGGCAGGCTGTCCACCACCACCGCGGCCTTGGGCTGCTTGAACCGCGCCAGACGGTCACGGATGCCCGCCAGAACCGCTTCGGCATCCAGCTGCACGCCCTTCTGCGCGGTCAGTACGGCAAAGACCGCCTCGCCGAAATCGGGGTGCGGCAGGCCGATGACGGCGCTTTCCAGAACGCCGGGCTGTTCATCCAGCAGCAGTTCCACCTCTTTGGGATAGACGTTGTAGCCACCGGTGATGATCAGGTCCTTCGCCCGGCCGACGATGGTGACATAGCCGTCCGCGTCCTGCGTGCCCAGATCGCCGGTGATGAACCAGCCGTCCGCGCGCAGTTCCTCGGCCGTCTTTTCGGGCATCTGCCAGTAGCCCTGAAAGACGTTCGGACCGCGCACCTCGATCACCCCTACCTCGCCCGGGGGCAGGGGGCCGGCCTCGCCCATGATCCGCAGTTCCACCCCCGGCAGGGGCAGACCGACGGTGCCGGCGCGCCGGTCGCCTTCATAGGGGTTTGAGGTGTTCATGTTGGTTTCCGTCATGCCGTAGCGTTCCAGAATCCGGTGGCCGGTGCGGTCTTCGAATGCCCGGTGGGTTTCGGCCAGAAGCGGCGCCGAACCCGAGATGAACAGCCGCATATGCCCCGCCAGATCGCGGGTAAAGCGCGGGTCGTCCAGAAGCCGGGTGTAGAAGGTCGGAACGCCCATCATCGCCGTCGCCCGGGGCAGAAGCGATACCACCTGATCGGCGTCGAAGCCCGGCAGGAAGATCATGCTGCCCCCGGTCAAGAGGCTGATGTTCGAAGCGACGAACAGCCCATGGGTGTGAAAGATCGGCAGGGCATGCAGCAGCACATCCTCGGCGGTAAAGCGCCACAGATCGGCCAGCACCTGCGCATTCGACAAAAGGTTGCCGTGGCTCAGCATCGCGCCCTTTGACCGGCCCGTGGTGCCCGAGGTGTAAAGGATCGCCGCCAGATCGCCGGGCCCGCGGGGAACCGCGTCGAAGGTCTCGGGCTGCGTTTTGGCCAGATCGGTCAGTTCACCGCCGCCGGTCGCGCCCATGGTCAGAACGCGCACCCCATGCCGCTGGGCCACCGGCAGCAGGGCCGCCCGCTTCACCGGATCGCACAGGAAGACCCGCGGCGTGGCATTGCCCAGAAAGTAATCGACCTCATCGGCGGTATAGGCGGTGTTCAGCGGCAGGAAGACCGCCCCCAGCGCCACCGTGGCCCCGTAAGCCGCCAGCGCAGCGGGCGATTTCGCCACCTGCACCGCCACCCGGTCGCCCGGCTGCACGCCTGCGGCCGAAAGCGCATGGGCAAGGCGCGCCACCTGCCGCAGAAAGCGGTCGCCCGAAATCTCCTGCCCGTCCGGCAGGATCATCAGCGGGCGGTCGCGGCCTGCAAGCGGGGCGAAAAGCGCATCGAAAAGCGTGTTGGTCATGGCGGGCCTCCGGCTGATCCCGCTTGTGCCACGGCGGGGAAGGCGGCTCAAGCCGGCCGCGCTGCCGCAAACCATCGCAACAACGGTCGAAAATCACCGCGCGGCGGTCATGATCCTGCCCCGGTTCACCGCAAGGTTGATCACGTCAACCGCACTGCAAGGAGGCCCACATGCAACTCTGCCGCGATCTGATCGCCCGACTGGGGCTGTTTGGCCGCAGCGCGCCGAAAGAGGCGGATGCCTTCGGTGCCCGGCTGAACCGGATCGGCAACCGCGAGAAGCGCCATGAGGGCGCCCCCTGCCCGCTGTTCAGAAATCAACCTCGACCGATGGAAGCCTGAGCGCCTTCATCAGGTCGCGCACTTCCTGCCGTGCGGCGATGTTGGACAGGTTCAGCACATCCACCCCGGTATCCTTCAGGTCCAGAACCGTCAGGCCGCGCGGAAAAAGCTCGCGGAAGATCACCCGCTCGGCAAAGCCGGGCGCCACGCGAAAGCCGATGCGGCGCGACAATTCTTCAAGCGCAGAGCCGACCTTGCGCTTGTTGTGCATCTGCTGGGCGCCAAGGCGGTTGCGCAGCACGATCCAGTCGATCGGCTTCAGCCCGGCCTGCGCCCGCAACTGCCGCGCGTTCCACACCATTTCCGAATAGATCGACGGCCCCTTGATCTTGCCGGTCTCGGCGTCGATCCGTGCCAGCAGGTCGAAATCGACGAAACTGTCGTTCAGCGGCGTGATCAGCGTATCGGCCAGGCTGTGGGCGACCTGGCTTAGCCTTGTATGGCTGCCGGGGCAGTCGATGATGATGAAGTCGCTGACCGGCTCAAGCGCGGCAACGGCGGCCGAAAGGCGGGCGTCATAGGGGTTCTCGCCGGCCTGCAGATGGGCCGGGTCGATCTCGGGCAGGTCGCGGTAATCGGGGCAAGGCAGATCAAGCCCCTGCTTGGCCAGCCAGGCGCGGCGGTTCTCGACATAGCGGCCAAAGCTTTTCTGCCGCAGGTCCAGATCCAGCGCACCGACGCGAAAGCCCAGCCGGGCCAGCGCCGTGGCCACATGCATCGAGGTGGTCGATTTCCCCGAACCGCCCTTCTCGTTTCCGACGACGATGATATGCGCCATGGTGCGACTTCCCCCAGACCGGCCTTATCGGCGGACTTCCGCTATAAGGGGCCGGGGCCGCGAAGGGAAGCACCCCGCGCCCCCCTGCGTCACGAGATCGCCGGATCGGGGGCGCAGCGGACGGCCTCCTGCTCGCAGCGGGTGACGGGCCAGTCGGTCCGGCCCCAGCAATAGCCTTCCGGCTCGGCCACGCGGCGCATGATCCAGACCACGGTTTCGCCGGTGTCGGTCAGCCGGGTTTCCTCGGGGATGCGCATGGTGACGGACTGGTCATCATGCGACAGGACGACATAGCTGCCGCCCATCCGGCTGACGCCGCGAAAGTCGATGATCGGCGCCGCCCAGACGAAATGCGCCTGACTGCGGTCTTCCGAGAAAGTCACGACATGGGGGTTCTGCGCGCAGGTGTTGGGGCCTGCCAGCTTGCCGAACTGGCCCGACAGGTCGTGAAACACATCGGCCCGCGCCGGCGATGCCGCCAGCAGCACAAAACAGATCAGCCGAATCGCCAAGGGAACCATGACCGCAGCCTGCCATGCCGCCACCCTGCCGCAAATGAAAAGGCGCGCCCCGAAGGACGCGCCCGATCTTGCCGTGTCGAAGGTTCAGAAGCCGAGGCCGGCGTACTTGTTCTTGAACTTCGACACGCGGCCGCCGGTGTCCATCAGCTTGGCCGACTGGCCGGTCCAGGCGGGATGCGCCAGCGGGTCGATATCCAGCGCCAGCGTTTCGCCTTCCTTGCCCCAGGTCGAGCGGGTCTTGTAGGTGCTGCCGTCGGTCATCTTCACTTCGATGAAGTGATAGTCGGGGTGAATGCCCTGTTTCATCGGTGCGACTCCTTACTCGGCTTTTTCTTTGTAGTTGGTCACTTCCGCGATCCGGGCCGACTTGCCGCGGCGCGAGCGGAGGTAATACAGCTTGGCGCGGCGGACGCGGCCACGACGGACGACCTCGATCGAGTCGATGTTGGTCGAATACAGCGGGAACACACGCTCCACTCCTTCGCCGAACGAAATCTTGCGGACGGTGAACGAGGCCGAAATGGTCATGCCGCCCTTGCGGCCGATGCAGACGCCTTCGTAAGCCTGCACGCGCGAACGCGAGCCTTCGGTCACCTTGTAGCCGACGCGGATGGTGTCACCCGCCTTGAAGTCGGGGATCTTCTTGCCGAGCGCAGCAATCTGCTCGGCTTCGAGTTGTGCGATCAGGTTCATGCCCTGTCTCCTTTGCCTGCGGTGGTTCCGCAGAGATGATGCCGCTCCAGAGCTCTCGGTCTTCGTCCGGGTCCCTGCCCTTTGGGGGCAAGCCCGCCAGAGATGGCGCCTGCTTTCGTGCTTCCGCTCCGGTTCTCCGGGCCCGCCGGGAAGCCGCGGCGGCAAAGGGAACGGGAATCGGGTCCGGCAGGCTTTCGCCCCGGACTGCGCGCGTATAGGGGCGGGCGGGATGCGGGTCAAGGGCCGGGTGGCGATGCGGCCTGCTATCCTTGGCCTTTTCGCAGCTTTTCAATCAGGTCGGGCCGGCGTTCGGCGGTGATGCGTTCGGCCTCGGCCCGGCGCCAGCGGGCGATCTCGCCGTGATTGCCCGATTGCAGCACGGCCGGAATCTCGCGCCCTTCCCAAAGGGCGGGCCGGGTGTATTGCGGATGTTCCAGCAGACCGTCGGAAAAGCTTTCCTCTTCGGTCGAGGCCTGATTGCCCAGAACCCCCGGTCGCAGCCGCACGGCGGCGTCGATCATCGCCTGCGCGGCAATCTCTCCGCCGGTCATCACGAAGTCGCCCAGGCTGACCTCTTCGATGCCCCAATGGTCCAGCACGCGCTGATCCACCCCTTCGAACCGGCCGCACAGCAGGGTCAGGCCATCACAGGCGGCAAAGCGGCGGGCGGTGGCCTGATCGAAGGGCCGGCCGCGGGGCGACAGATAGACCACGGGCCAGCGGGCGCGGTCATCGGGGGCGTCCTGCATGGCCGCGTGCAGGGCGCGGTCCACCACATCGGCGCGCAGCACCATGCCGGCACCGCCCCCCGCAGGCGTGTCATCGACGTTGCGGTGCCGCCCCTCGCCGAACTGGCGCAGGTCGTGGGTTTCCAGCCGCCACAGCCCCATCTCGAGCGCCTTGCCCATCAGGGAAAGACCCAGCGTGCCCGGAAAGGCTTCGGGGAACAGGGTGACGATCCGTGCCTCCCACGCGCCTTTCAGGCGGGGCTTTTCCTCCATCAGGTCGCGCGGCTTCAGGCTGGCGCGGATCGACAGGCGGCCGTGGGATTTCTGGGTGTCGGTTTCATCTGTCATGGCTGGCTTCTAGCGCGGCGGGCGGGAAAGGTCACGCCTCGGGTGCCATGTCGCGCAGCCGGTCGCGCAGGCGGGTCAGGGCCGCGGCTGCGGCGGGGTCGGCCGTGGCGCCGATCAGCTCGGCCAGATAGTCGTCCGATGGGCAGGCCTCCCATAGACCGGGCCACAGGTCCAGCGCCGCTTCCATCCGCGTGGCATAGGTCGGGACAAGGTCGGGAAACGGGGCCAGCAGGCGCAACGCCACAGTGGGAATGTCGCCGCCCGACATCTCGGCCATCTCGCCGTCGGTCGCGTGCAGCATGAAGGCGGCGACCATGGCGCGGGGCGCGTCCTCGGCGCTGGCGGCGGCGCGCAGGGCCTGCGTCAGGGCGCTGGGTGACACTTCCTCACCCGCCCGGCGCACCACGCGGCCGATGTCATCAAGAGCGGCATCGGGGCCAAGGGCGGCGATCTCATCCACCACGCGGGCCGCCGGAGCCTCTGCCTGCGGGTCAGGCATGGCCATGGCGTTCAACTGGCCGATGGCATCGTCCAGCATCCGGTCCATCTCGGCCGCCCGCCGGGGGTTCCAGACCAGCCGAGACAGCGGCACCGACAGGGCCGACAGCGCCAGCGGCCAGATCAGCGGCAGATCGGGCAGATAGCCCGCAACCCCGCCGATCCCCCGCCCGACGCCAAACAGGATCGCCACCAAAAGAAGCTGCACCAGAACCTGCGTCACCGCCCGCAAGGGCACCGCCGGATCGCGCCAGCGCGACGCATCGCGCGGCCATTCATGGGGGCGCATCACCGCCAGCCACAGCACGAAGACCGCCGCAAAGGCATAGACGGCAGGCCAGCCGGCCCCGGCCAGACCGCCGATCAGCGGCCCCAGATAGAGAAGCGCCGTCGCGCCCATCAGCAATGTCAGACGACCTGGCATGAAGCCCCCCGTTCCCGGTGGCAAACTGGCCGGGGCGGGGGCGTTAGTCCAGCCCCTCGGGCAAGTCAGCCACGATCACGCGCGCCGCCAGATCCACCGTCGGCACCGCCGCACGGGTAAAGGGGATCATCAGCGCCGATTTCCGGCCGGGCGCGAAGACCTCAAGAATGTCACCGGCGCCGTGGTTGTGGATGGCGCGCAGGGTGCCGATGGGGGCGCCCCCCGGATCGCGCACCTCAAGGCCGATCAGGTCGGCGTGGTAGAATTCATCATCGGGCAGCCGGGGCAGCCGGCTGCGGTCGGCATAAAGGTTCACGCCGCGCAGGGCGTCAGCCTCTTCCTTGGTGCGCACACCGCCCAGCCTCGCGCCCAGCCCACCGGATACCGGCCGGGTCAGCGTGACCTTGAAGCTGCGGCTGCCGTCCTCGGTGAACAGCGGGCCGTAATCGGCAATCGCCGTGGGTTCGGCGCAGAAGGATTTCAGGCGCACCTCACCGGTCACGCCGAAAGCGCCGCCGATGGCGCCGACGCAGATGCGGTCAGCTTCGGTCATGGCATCCCCCCGCCAAAGGAAGGGCGGCCCGAAGGCCGCCCGTCATTGTCATTCTTCGGCCGGAGCGGCGGCGCGGGCGGCCTTCTTGGCGGCGCGTTCGGCCATCTGCTTGCCCGGGACGGCCGACTTCGGGTTCGAGCGGGCCTTCTTGGCCAGCACGCCGGCCGATTCCAGGAAGCGTGCAACGCGGTCGGTCGGCTGGGCGCCCTGCGCCAGCAGTTCCTTGACGCGGTCGATGTTCATGACGACGCGCTTTTCATCGTCCTTGGCCAGCATCGGGTTGTAGGTGCCCAGCTTTTCCAGGAAGCGGCCGTCACGCGGCATGCGCGAGTCGGACAGCACGATGGAATAGTGCGGGCGCTTCTTGGAACCACCACGGGCGAGACGGATCTTGGTTGCCATGTCATTTCTCCTTTTCGATGGCGTTGACGGCGCACAGGCCGGTCATTTCTGCAGTTTCTCGTGATGCCTGATGACTTCGCTGATGATGAAGTTCAGGAATTTGCGGGCGAATTCGGGATCGAGGTTCGCCTCTTCGGCCAGCCGTTCAAGCCGCGCAATCTGGCGTGCCTCACGGTCGGGGTCGGACGGGGGCAGGCCGTGTTCGGCCTTCAGACGGCCCACGCCCTGGGTGTGCTTGAACCGCTCGGCCAGGGTGAAAACCAGAATGGCATCCAGCCGGTCGATCGACTCGCGGTGTTCCTTCAAGAGCGCGGCAGCGCGGGCAACGGCTTCGTCGGTCATTGCGGTCCTTTCGGATGGTGGCGCCAGACTTCGGCCCCGTCGAGCAGGCCCTCACGCCGGGCGCCAAGGCGGCGGGCAACGGCAGAGGACCGGGCATTGCCCGGCGCGATGTAGCTGACCAGACGCGGCAGGCCCATGACCTCAAGCGCATGGTCGCGGGCGGCGATGGCCGCCTCGGTCGCATAGCCCTGCCCCTCGGCTTCGGGCAGGAAAAGATAGCCCAGTTCCGGCTCATCATCGCCCGGCTCGAAGCCGATCAGGACAAAGCCCAGCACGCGGCCACTGTCCCGCGCCTCGGCCGTCCACAACCCATGGCCGCGCAACAGCCAAAGGCCGCAGGTGGCGGCGAACTCGGTGAAGGCTTCTTCGCGGCTGAAGGGGCCGCCCAGATTCTCGCCCGCCGGACCGCAGAATATCTCGGCCCAGGCGGCGCTGTCGGCCAGAACCGGCGCGCGCAGACGCAGCCTGGCGGTTTCCAGCACCGGCAGGCGCGCGGCAAGGCCGGCGGCGAAATCGGCGGCGGGGCCGGGCAGCGGGGTTTCGTGCGGGATCATGCCGCCACCTCTGCCGGGCCGGGGTGACGCCAGATGCGCGCCGTCATGCCGGTATCGAAGGTGAACATGCCCTCGGGCCGGCAGCCCATCCGCTGCGCCAGCGCCTGAGAGCGGGTGTTCTCCTCGGCGATCAGGCTGATGGCGGTCTTCCAGCCCAGAACCTCATAGGCCCAGCGGCGGCTGGCGGTGGCGGCCTCATGCGCGATGCCGCGCCCTTCGGCAGCGTCAGACCAGACCGACCAGCCGATTTCGCCCTCGGGCCAGCCTTCGGGGAACCAGGGGCCAGCCATGCCAAGGGGTTCGCCGGTCTGACGGTCGGCAAAGATGAACATGGAATAGCCGCGATGCACCCAATGCCCGGTCAGGTGGCAGAAGGCCCGCCAGGCGATGCTGCGCTGCAGGGGGCCGCCAATATGGCGCGCGCGTTCGCTGGCCATGAACGTGGCGCAGACTTCAAAATCCGAGGGGCGCGGGCCGCGCAGGCGCAGCCGTTCGGTTTCGATCACCGGAATGCCGGACAGCGCGATCATGCCAGCCCCCGCAGGTCGTGGCGGATCACCACATCCGTCGGATCGGCGCCGGGCGCACCCACCACAACGCCGCCCAGCCGCTTGCCCAGCGCAATCGACCGCGCGTTGCCCGGGTCGATGTAATTGTCGATGTGATCCCAGCCGAAGGACTTGCGCGCCCAGACCATCACCGCCCGCGCACCTTCGGCGGCAATGCCCCGGCCCTCGGCGGCATCGGTCACGAACCAGCCAAGCTCGGGTTCAGGGTAGCCCTCGGGCTGATAAATGCCGACCTCGCCGACATAGACGCCGTCCATGTCCACCGAGAAGGGGCCAAAGCCCATCAGCGGCCATTGCCCCACTTCCGAAGCAAAGATGCGCCAGGCCTGTTCCGTGGTGAACGGCCCGCCCTCCCAGACCGAGCGGTCCGAGGCGTAGAAGGCCAGCCGATGCGCGAAATCGGCATGGACCGGCATGCGCAGCGTCAGGCGTTCCGTGATCAGCACGGGCGCGGAGGGGAAAGCGATGGTGTCGGGGCGGCGGATCATGCGGCAGCCCCGCTGAACAGGTAGATCGCGCCTTCCTCCATCCAGACTGGGCGCTGGTCCGGCGCCAGCCGCCCGCCCAGACGCCGCGCGATGGCGTGGGACGCCGCATTGTCGCGATGCACTTCGGCCTTGGCCGAGGTCAGGCCCAGCGGCCCGAAGACCCAGTTGTGCATGGCCCGGGCGGCCTCGGTCGCCAGACCCCGGCCTTCGGCTGCGGCGGTCCACAGCGACCAGGTCAGTTCAACCTGACCGGCGTCTTCCCATTGCATCGGCCCGAAATGACCGACGGGCTGGCCCGTCGCCCGTTCCTCGGCGATCAGCCGGCCGAAGCCGCGCATCACCCAATGCCCGAAGAATGAAGCGAACTGTTCCGCTGCCTGCTGTTCCTTCTTGACGCCGCCGGCATAGACGGTGCGGGGCGAAGCGCGGTAGTCGCGGAACGCCGGCCAATCCTCGGCCTTCGGCGCGCGCAGCACCAGCCGTTCCGTTTCCAGAACGGGCAGTCCGGTCAGCTGCGGGCGGAAGGCCAGGGTCATTTCTTCTTCATCAGCCCCGAAAGACCCGAGGGCAGGCCAAGGCCGCGCGGCATGCCGGGGAAGCCGCCGCCCATGCCCATGCCCTGCTGCATGCCCTTCGCGGCCTCGGCCATTTCCTCGGGCGACATCTTCGAGATGTCGGGCATGCCACCGCGGCCCATCATCTGCTTGATGGCCTGCTTCATCATGCCGCCCTTGCCCATCTTCTTCATCATGTCGGCCATCTGCTTGTGCTGCTTCAGCAGCTTGTTCAGATCGGCCACCTCCAGCCCAGCCCCGGCAGCGATGCGCTTTTTCCGGCTGGCGGCCAGAAGATCGGGGTTCGCCCGTTCCTTCTTGGTCATCGAGTTGATCAGGGCGATCTGGCGTTTCAGCATGCGGTCGTCCAGACCGGCGGCCTCGGCCTTCTTGGCCATGCCGCCCATGCCCGGCAGCATGCCCATCAGGCCCTGCATGCCGCCCATCTTCAGCATCTGTTCCAGCTGCATCTTCAGGTCGTTCATGTTGAACAGACCCTTGGCAAAGCGCTTGGCCATCCGCTCGGCCTGTTCGGCCTCAAAGGTCTCGCGCGCCTTTTCGACAAGGGCCACGATGTCGCCCATGCCCAGGATGCGGCCCGCCACACGCTCGGCCTCAAACGTCTCGATGGCGTCCATCTTTTCGCCAAGCCCGACAAAGCGGATGGGCTTGCCGGTGACGGCGCGCATCGACAGGGCCGCACCGCCGCGACCGTCGCCGTCCATCCGCGTCAGGACCACGCCCGAGATGCCGACCTTGGCATTGAACTCGGTCGCCACGTTCACGGCGTCCTGCCCGGTCAGGCCGTCGACCACCAGCAGGGTTTCGCGCGGTTGGGCGATGTCACGCACCGCCTGCACTTCGTCCATCAGCACTTCGTCGATGTGCAGGCGGCCGGCGGTATCAAGGAACAGCACGTCATAGCCGCCAAGGCTGGCCTGCGTCTTCGCCCGTTTGGCGATCTGGACCGCGCTTTCGCCCTTGACGATGGGCAGGCTGTCGACCCCGATCTGGGTGCCAAGGATCGCCAGCTGCTCCATGGCGGCCGGGCGGTTGGTATCGAGCGAGGCCAGCAGAACGCGCTTGCCGTTCTTGTCCTTCAGCCGCTTGGCCAGCTTGGCGGTGGTGGTCGTCTTGCCCGAACCTTGAAGGCCGACCATCAGGATCGTCGCGGGCGGGTTGTCGATCTTCAGGGCATCCGGCTCACCTTCGCCCGCCAGCACGCGCACCAGTTCGTCGTGCACGATCTTGACGACCTGCTGGCCCGGGGTGACCGAGCGGGTCACCGCCTGCCCCGTCGCCTTGACCTTCACCGCCTTGATGAAATCGCGCGCGACCGGCAGCGAAACGTCCGCCTCAAGCAGCGCGATGCGCACCTCGCGCAGCGCGGCCTCGACATCGGCCTCGGAAAGCGCACCCTGCTTGGTCAGTCGGTCAAAGACGCTGCCAAGGCGTTCCGAGAGGCTTTCGAACATAGCGGCACTCCTGCTTCAGGTCTGGCCCCCATATGGGTGCCGGCGGGGTTTTCCCAAAGCCCAATGCCAAGCGGCACCTGCGGGCGCAACGCGCTGGCAGGTGGCGATCCCGGCATGGGCCAAGGACCGGAAGCGTGGGGCTTCCGGGGAATTGGCTGGGGCACTACGCCGAAGGGCGCGGCCTGTCAAGCGCCGGCGACCAGATCCGACCCGATCCAGCCGTTGATGGCGGCGGCGGTGGTCTGCGCGGCGGTCTGGCTGCCGTAAACCGTGGTCACCGGAATCTGGTGGCCGTTCTGATGCACCAGCGCCGCCCGCCATGTCCGCGGCTCGGGCCGCAGGCGGCCGCGCTTGCCGGTGCTGTCACCGGGCCTGCGGCGGATCACACGGACTTGAGAAGTCGCCCCGCGGATCTGGCGCAGCACATGCACCTCGCGTCTTGTGCCGAACATGCTGCGCTCGACAATCTCGATGCGGTCGCCGGGCCGGTCCAGCGTGACGGTGATCGGCCGCACGAAAGCGCCGAAACAGCCGACGATCAGGATCAGCGCGATCACCGACAGAATGATGCCGCCCGACAACACGCCGGCCCGGAAATAGCCCCAGGCCATGAAGGCCGGCAGCGCGGCGGGCAGTAACAGCAACAGCCCGGCGCCAAGGTTCAGGTCGCGCAGAACCAGACGGTCGTGGGTATCAAGAACCACCTTCATGCCATCCCCCGGGGCCGCATACCGCGCAGTCTGGCGCCGGAACCCGCCACCCGTCAACGCGCCAGGCAGCAGGGGCTTGCATCCTGCCCCGGTTCCGGCATTACCTGTGCACAGACGCACAGGAGACCTTCGCAATGGACAACTGGGACGAGATTCGCACCGCCTTTCAGGTTGCCCGCATGGGAACGGTTTCCGGCGCGGCCGAGGTTCTGGGCGTGCACCACGCCACGGTCATCCGCCATATCGACGCGCTGGAGAAACGCCTTGGGGCCAAGCTGTTTCAGCGTCACGCCCGCGGCTATACGCCGACCGAGGCGGGGCGCGACCTGCTGGCGGTCGCCCAGACCACCGAAGAACAGTTCGGCCAGCTGGCCAGCCGCATCAAGGGCCTGGGCGAAGAGGTGGCGGGCGAACTGGTGCTGACCGCGATCACCGGCATCGCCGATCTGTTGTGCCCGGTTCTGGCGCGGTTCCAGCGCGAACATCCCAAGGTGATCGTCCGGTTCCTCAGCGACATGCGGCTTTTCCGGCTGGACTACGGCGAGGCGCATGTGGCGATCCGCGCCGGCACCCATCCGCAGGAACCCGACAACGTGGTGCAGCCGCTGGGCCGGATGCAGAACGCGCTTTACGCCGCCCGCAGCTATGCCGATGCGCGCGGCCTGCCCTCATCCGAAGAGGAACTGGGGCAGCACAGTTTCGTCGGCCCCGATGATCCAGAAAGTCGCGCGCCCTTCTACCGCTGGCTGCGCGAAAGGGTGCCGGCCGACCGCATCACCATGCGGATCACCGAGGGCGCGGCCAGCATTGCCGCGCTGGAGGCGGGGATGGGTCTGGCTTTCTGCAACACCCACTACGGCCGCAACCACCCCGATCTGGTCGAGGTTCTGCCGCCCCGCCCCGAATGGGAGGCGCCGCTGTGGATCGTGACCCATGTCGATCTGCATCGCACGCTGAAGGTGCAAAGCTTCCTCTCGTGCCTGAAGGCCGAAGCACAGGGCTGGGCCTGCGTGTGATGCTTTCGCCTTCCGCGCGCGGCCATCTGGCGATGCTGACCTTTTCGGCCCTTGTGGCGGGGTCGTTCAGCCTAGGCGCGCTGGCCGCCCCCCATGTCTCGCCCGCGGCGCTGACGGTGGCGCGGTTCGCGCTGGCCGGGGCGCTGGTCGGGACGGCGGCGGCACTGACCACCGGCCTGCCCCGCAGCGCCTGGGCCGCGCCCTGGCGCTATCTGGTGCTGGGCGGGCTGCTGGCGGCCTATTTCGTGCTGATGTTCGAAGGGCTGCGCACCGCGGCCGCCGTTCCGGCGGCGGCGGTCTTTACCCTGACCCCGGTCATGGCGGCGGGCTTTGGCTGGCTGGTCCTGCGGCAGCGCACGACCCTGCGAATGGCACTGGCGCTGCTGGTGGGCGCCCTTGGCGCGCTTTGGGTGATCTTTCGCGCCGATCTGGGGCTGCTGATGGCCTTTCACATCGGCCGGGGCGAGGCGATCTACTTCGTCGGCTGCATCGCCCATGCCATCTATGCGCCCATGGTGCCGCGCCTGAACCGGGGGGAGCCTGCGGTGGTCTTCACCACCGGCATGATGGCGGCGGGCTTTGTGCTGCTGGTGCTTTGGGGCTGGCGCGATGTGGCCGAAACCGACTGGGCCGCGCTGCCGGGCATCGTCTGGGTCTGCCTTGTCTATGTGGCGGTGGCGGCCAGCGCGATGACCTTCGTGCTGCTGCAGTACGCTGCGCTGCGCCTGCCGGCCGCCAAGGTGATGGCCTATACCTATCTGGTGCCAAGCTGGGTGATCCTTTGGGAAATCGCCCTTGGCCACGGTGCCCCGCCGCCGGCGGTGCTGGGGGGTGTGGTGCTGACCGCGCTGGCGCTGGCGCTGCTGCTGAAGGATGAAACGCGCCTTCAGGGCGCCCGCGAAAGGAAGACCGCATGACCAGACCCCGGGCCCGCGCGCTTGGCCTGCCCTTCCCGGGCACGCCGGGGCAGCTGAATGCCATCACCGACGTGCCCGGCGTCCGCGTCGGCTTCTGCACGCTGACCGATCCGGCGAAGAAGATGCGCACCGGTGTCACCGCCGTCCTGCCGCGCCCCGATGCGGGCAACCCGCTGCCCGTCATGGCGGGCCACGCGGTGCTGAACGGCAACGGCGAGATGACCGGCACCCACTGGATCGACGATGCCGGCTATTTCATCGGGCCGGTCTGCATCACCAACACCCATTCCATCGGCGCCGTGCATCACGGCGCGACGCGCTGGATGATCGAGCATTACGCCGAGTTCTTCCGCAAGGATCATGGCTGGGCCATGCCGGTGGTGGCCGAAACCTATGACGGCGTGCTGAACGACATCACCGCCCTGCATGTGACCCCCGACCACGCGATCGAGGCGATCCGCAGCGCCAGCGGCGGCCCGGTGGCCGAAGGATCAACCGGCGGCGGCAACGGCATGATCGCCTATGAGTTCAAGGGCGGCACCGGCACCGCCTCGCGCCTTGTGACGCTGGGCGGGCAGACCTTTACGCTGGGCGCGCTGGTGCAGGCCAACCACGGCGCGCGGGAATGGCTGAACATCCTGGGCCAGCCGGTCGGGCGGATGCTGACCGAGGGCACGTTCCGCCGCAAGGAAACCGGCTCAATCATCGTGGTCATTGCCACCGATGCGCCGCTGTCGGCGCTGTCGCTGCGCCATGTCGCGCGGCGGGCGGGGCTGGGGGTGGGGCGCGGCGGCACGCCGGGCGGCAATTCCTCGGGCGATATCTTCCTTGCTTTCTCGACCGCCGACATCGGACCCCTGCCGCAGCAGCACGGCGCCTTCACCGAACGGCGTGAGATCAACAACGAGGTGATCGACCCGATTTATCTGGCCGCCGTCGAAGCGGTCGAGGAAGCCATCGTCAACGCCATGGTCGCGGGTGAGGATGTGGCCGCCGTCAAACCCGAAGGGCTGACCATCCGCGCCATCGACACCCAGCAACTGGCCGCCCTGTTCCGGAAGGAGACCGCATGACCGAAGAGGAGCGCGCCGCCATCGCAGCCGATCAGCCGCCCTTTGCGCTGCTCTTGGGGCTGAAGATCACCTCAACCGATCCTGACCGGGTCGAGGCGGAGATGGTCGTGAAGCCCGGGCTTCTGAACCGCAACGGCGTGCTGCATGGCGGGGCGATCATGGCGCTGGCCGACAATCTGGGCGGCACGGCGACCTTCCTGAACATCGCGCCCGACGAAGGCACAACGACGGTGGAAAGCAAGACCAACTTCTTCCGCGCCATTGCACCGGGCGAAACCGTGCGCGCTGTATCGGTGCCGCTGCACCGCGGCCGCAGCACGCAGGTCTGGCAGACCTCGATCCTGCGCGCCGATGGCACGCTGGCGGCGATGGTCACCCAGACGCAGATGGTGCTGAAGGCGCGGCGCGGCTAAGGCGCCGCCGCCCCGTCAGGCAGGAACCGCCACGCCGGCCGGCGCAGGCCGACGGGTTTCGCGCTGGTAACGGGCATAGCCAAGATCGGCATGCTCAATCTCGGGCGCGCGGCCCGACATCAGATCGGCCAGAAGCCGGCCCGAACCGGCCGCCATCGTCCAGCCCAGCGTGCCATGGCCGGTGTTCAGGAACAGGTTCGGCAGGGTCGAACGGCCGACAATCGGCGTGCCGTCGGGCGTCATCGGGCGCAGGCCGCACCAGAAGGTCGCGCGGCTCTGGTCGCCGGCACCACCGAACAGGTCTTCGACCGAATGTTCCAGCGTGGCGCGGCGGCGCGGGTTCAGCGACAGGTCGAACCCGGTCACCTCGGCCAGACCACCCACGCGGATGCGGTCGCCCAGACGGGTGATCGCCACCTTGTAGGTTTCGTCCATCACCGTCGAAACCGGCGCCTTGGCGGCATCGGTAATCGGAACGGTGATCGAATAGCCCTTCAGCGGATAGACTGGCAGGTTCATCCCCAAGGGCTTGGCCAGCGCGGGCGAGAAGCTGCCCATCGCCAGCACATAGGCGTCGGCGGTGATACGGCCCGCATCGGTGCGCACCGCTGACACGCGGCCGCCCTCGGTTTCAATCCCCTGAACCGAGATGCCCCAGCGGAAGGTCACGCCGGCCGCTTCGGCCATCGCGGCCAGACTGTTGGTGAACTTGAAGCAGTCGCCGGTTTCATCGCCCGGCAGCCGCAGCCCGCCGGCAATCTTGCCGGCCGAGGCCGCCAGACCGGGTTCGGCGGCGATGCAGCCGGCGGCGTCCAGCACCTCGAACGGCACGCCATCGGCGCGCAGCACCTCGATATCCTTCGCGGCGCTGTCCACCTGCTTCTGGGTGCGGAACACCTGCAGCGTGCCCTTGGTCCGCTCATCATAGCTGATGCCGGTTTCGGCGCGCAGATCGCGCAGGCAGTCACGCGAATATTCGGCGATGCGGACCATCCGGCTTTTGTTCACCTTGTAGGCGTCGGCGGTGCAGTTCATCAGCATCCGCGCCAGCCACGACAGCTTCACCGGATCGGGCCGCAGATTCAGGATCAGCGGCGCGTGGCGCATGAACATCCACTTCATCGCCTTCAGCGGAATCCCGGGCGCCGCCCAGGGCGAGGAGTAGCCGGGGCTGATCTCGCCGGCATTGGCGAAAGAGGTCTCCAGCGCCGGGCCGGTCTGACGGTCGATCACCGTCACCTCATGCCCCGCGCGGGCCAGATACCAGGCCGAGGTCACGCCGATCACGCCTGCGCCCAGAACAACAACCTTCATCTGCCTCTCCTGTCCGTTCACCCTGTCGGATAGGAGGAAGATATGCAGTTCGCGCGGTAGTTCTTGGCAAAGATCAATCCGGAATGCCGCTATTATCGAAGATTCCAAGCAAAATTCGCAGATTGGCCGTGCTTTATTTTGCACATTTGTTGATCAGCGCATGATTTTCTCTGCCTTTAGCCCCGTCAGCCGCAGAAATCGGCGCGCTGCGGTCGAAATCCGGCGCCGGGCCGGTGCCGGGCAACCGCATGATTCGGCGTGCTTTCCGCTCACAGGCAACTCCCCGCCATGTGACCGGGCCGGGGGGTGCAGGGCCGCGGCGCTTCGCATATATAGGCGTCATGAAACGCCGCAGTTTGCTTCTTGCCCCGCTTGCCCTTCTGCCGCTGGCCTTGCCCGCCTTTGCCGCGCCGATTTCGCTGCGCGACCTGTCGGCCTATCTGGCCGGGCTGACCACGGTCGAGACCGACTTTACCCAGGTGAACGCCGACGGATCGGTGTCCATGGGCAAGCTCTACATCCGCCGCCCCGGCCGGGTGCGCTTTGAATATGCGCCGCCCGACCGCAGCCTTGTGCTGGCCTCGGGCGGGCAGGTGGCGATTTTCGACGCCAAGTCGAACCAGCCGCCCGAACAATATCCTCTGAAGCGCACGCCGCTGAACCTGATCCTTGCCGACAAGATCGACCTTGGCCGCGCCAAGATGGTCGTCGGTCACCGTGAGGTGGAAAACACCACGCGCGTCGTGGCGCAGGACCCCGAGCATCCGGAATACGGCACGATCGAGCTTGTCTTCAGCGGCAGTCCGGTGGCGCTGCGCCAGTGGATCATCACCGACGATCTGGGTCAGCAGACGACGGTCATTCTGGGCGAGCTGAAGACGGGGATGTCCTTCAAGGCATCGCTTTTCAACATCACGGATGAGGTCAGCCGGCGCAAGAAATAGCGCCGGCCAAGGCCCGCTCTATCGGCAGCCCATCAGCTGCACGCGGTACATCTCGGCCCGCGCGCCGACCTTGGCCGCCACATCCACCAGCCAGGGCTTGCCCAGATAGCTTTGCTTGGCAAAGCCGGTGCGGCCCTCGTGATAGGCCAGATACTGGCTTTGCGCGTCGCCCTTCGAGATGCCCAGCCGCTCGGTCGTACCGTGCATGTACCAGCCCATGAAATCGGTGGCGTCGGTGATGCGGTCGCGCCGGGCGCTGCGGCGGCCGGTCTCATCGCGGTATTCGTCCCAGGTGCCGTCCAGCGCCTGACTGTAGCCATAGGCCGAAGACTGCCGCCCCATCGGGATCACGCCCAGCGCATAGCGGTGCGGCGTGCGGGCATTGCCGATGAATTTCGATTCCTGATGGATCGTGGCCATCTGCACATGAATGGGGATGCCCCATTTGCGCTCGGTCGCGCGCATCGCCTTGATGTAGGCGGGTCGCTGACGCACGATCGAACATGCGTCGTCAAGATCACGGGGCGCCGAAAAGTTCCCGCCCCCGCAAGAGGCAAGCACCAGTAACAGGATCGACGCACGGAGAGTTCTGCTCATCTGCCCCTCGCGCATTTTATTTTGCCCGCAGAATAGGGGAAAAGCCCCGGCAGGGAAATGGCCGAACCCGCTGCCCCGATCAGAAAACCGCGAGGTGGCCCCGGATCGGCAATCTGGCGCCGCAACTGTCGCCGCAGAGCCACGGACTGTTTCCCCCAAGGGCCGGTCTGTGCCATGGACAGCCGCGCCCGCGAGGATTAATTAAGGTGGAAGGGGACTGGGGCACATGCTGAAGACGGACGCCAAGTATCATATCGGGCAGGTGCTGCGCCATCGCAAGCATCCGTTCCGCGGTGTGGTGTTCGATGTCGATGCGATGTTCTCGAACACCGAGGAATGGTATGAGGCGATCCCCGAGGAAAGCCGCCCATCGAAGGACCAGCCCTTCTATCACCTGCTGGCCGAGAATGACCAAAGCTATTACGTCGCCTATGTCTCGGAGCAGAACCTTGTTCCCGACGAAACCGGCCAGCCGGTGACGCATCCCGACCTGCCGGACCTGTTCGGCGATTTCGAGGATGGCCGCTACCCCCTGCAATTCCAGCTGAACTGAGCCGCCGCTTACCTTCTGGTAACCGCTTCGCCCTAGTCTGACCCCGCAACAGCCGGGGATGGATGATGGAGATCGAGGCACGGACACAGGGCGACATGCTGGTGGTCAGGGTCCGGCAGGACCGGATTGATGCCGCCGCTGCCATTCAGTTCAAGGACCGCATGCGCGAAGCCACGCAAGTCGGGCAAGGCCGCGTGCTGCTGGACCTGTCGCAGGTGGCGTTTCTGGACAGTTCGGGCCTTGGTGCGGTGGTCGCGGTGCGCAAGTCGCTGGGGCCGGATCGGCCGCTGGAACTGGCGGGGCTGACGCCAACGGTCGAAAAAGTCTTTCGTCTCACAAGGATGGACAGCATCTTTACCATTCATCCGGCGGTGCAGGATGGGCTGCGCAATGCCGGCTGACCAGGGCGGCGGGGCGGCATTCTGCCTTGCGCTGCCCGCCACCGCCGAAGGGGTGCGCGCGGCGTTGCGTCAGGCGCTGACCAGCCCGCCGCTGCGCCGGCAAAGCCCGGCCTTCCGCGGCGCTGCCGAACTGGTGCTGGCCGAGGCGATGAACAACATCGTGGAACATGCCTATGCCGGCCAACCGGGCCGGATAGAGTTGCGGATGCAGCCGCACGCCGGCGGGCTGGCCTTCCTGGTCACCGACTGGGGCAGGCCGATGCCGGGCGGCGCCCTGCCGCCGGGCAACCCTCCGGTCCTTTCCGCCGAAGCCGATCTGCCGGAAGGCGGGTTTGGCTGGCATCTGATTCGACGGCTGGCCAGCGGGCTGGACTACCGGCGCATTGCCGACCGGAACGTCCTGCGGTTTGACCTGCTGGCGTGACAATCCCCGGGCACACCCCGGGACTGTCCACGCAGCGCGGCCAATGCCGCAATCACGCCATATTTCCCCCGTGAAAGCGCCCGTTCGCCCGCCGATATCTTGCCCTGTAGCTGCATAAAGCTTCCCTCGGCGCGGTGGATAACAGCCCCCACCCAGTCTGCCGCGCCGAGGTTCTTCCGCTTGGAAATCCCCGGCCGCGCGCCTAGGGTTCCGGCCGGAGGACTGACATGCGCGATTTCCACTTTCCCGGCCGCTCGGCGGTTTACGCGGCCAATGGCATGTGCGCGACGTCGCACCCGCTGGCCGCCCGCACTGCCATCGACATCCTGCAGGCCGGGGGCAATGCCGTTGACGCGGCCATCGCCGGCGCGGTGCTTCTGGGCATCTGTGAGCCGCAAATGACTGGTATCGGCGGCGACTGTTTCGTGCTGCTGAAGCCCCCCGGATCGAATGAGGTTCTGGCCCTGAACGGATCGGGCCGCGCGCCGGCCGGACTGTCGGCGCAGGCCCTGCGCGACCGGGGCCTTGCCGCGGTTCCCATCCATGGCATCGATTCGGTTACCCTGCCCGGCGCCGTCGATGCCTTCTGCCGCCTTTCGGCCGACTGGGGCGCGCTGGGGCTGGATCAGGTGCTGGCCCCGGCGATCCGCTATGCCGACGAAGGCGTGCCGGTCGCCCCGCGCGTGGCCTTCGACTGGGCCGAAGATGCCGAATGTCTGCAAGGCGCCGCCCGCGACTTCTATCTGCTGCAGGGTCAGGCGCCGCGCGTGGGCCAGATCTTCCGCGCCCCCGGCCAGGCCGAGGTGCTGCGCCGCATCGCCGCCCATGGCCGGGCGGGGTTCTATGAAGGCGAGGTGGCCGACGACCTGATCGCCTCGCTGCGCGCCCCCGGCGGCACCCACAGCCACGACGATCTTGCCGCGACGCGCTGCGACTGGACCAACCCGGTCACCGGCGATTACCACGGCGTTGAGCTTGTCGAGCATCCGCCGAACGGTCAGGGCGCCACCGCAATCCTGATGCTGAACATCCTCAAGCACTTCGACCTTGCCGCGATGGAGCCTTTCGGCACAGCCCGCGCGCATATTGAGGCCGAGGCGGCAAAGTTGGCCTATGACGCCCGCAACCGCTTCATCGCCGACCCCACCACACGGCTGGACCACATGCTGGCGCCGGAAACCGCCGCGAAACTTGCGGCGCTGATCGACCCGCGTCGCGCCATGGCCGCCGCCGCGCCCCTGACCGAGGCGGTTCACCGCGACACCGTCTATATCACCACGGTGGACAGGGACGGGATGGCGGTCTCGCTGATCTATTCGATCTTCTGGGGTTTCGGATCGGGTCTGGCTTCGGCGAAGTTCGGCATCAACTTCCAGAACCGCGGGGCCGGTTTCACCCTGGAATCGGGCCACCCGAATGAGGCGGGCGGCGGCAAGCGGCCGATGCACACCATCATTCCGGGCATGCTGAAACGCGACGGGCGGGTCATCATGCCTTTCGGGGTGATGGGCGGCGCCTATCAGCCCAACGGCCATGCCCGGCTGGTGTCGAACCTGATCGACTATGGCATGGACCTGCAGTCGGCCATCGACGCGCCGCGCTGCTTCTCGGGCGCCGAAGGCATGACGGTGGAACGCGGCTACCCCGCCGCGGTGCGGGCCGAACTGGCGGCAATGGGGCATGACGTGTCGATCCCCGACCAGCCGATCGGCGGGGCGCAGGCCATCTTCATCGACGAAGCGGGCGTGCTGATCGGCGGATCGGACCCGCGCAAGGACGGCTGCGCGCTGGGGTATTAAGATGGATTATCAGGCTGTTACCGAAAGCATTCGCGCGCTCTGCCATGGCGAAACCGACACCGTCGCGCTGATGGCCACCGTGGTCTGCGAAATTCACCATCACCACCCGCTGTCCGACTGGACCGGGTTCTACCGCGTCACCGGGCCGGAACTGCTGAAGATCGGGCCCTATCAGGGCGGCCATGGCTGCCTTGTGATCCCCTTCAGCCGCGGCGTCTGCGGCGCCTGCGCCCGGACCGGCGCGGTGCAGAACGTGCCCGATGTCGATGCCTTCCCCGATCACATCGCCTGTTCCTCGACCACCCGGTCGGAACTGGTTCTGCCGGTGCGCAACGGCGCGGGCGTTCTGCTGGGCGTGCTGGATCTGGACAGCAACACCCCCGCTGCCTTCACCCGCGCCGATGAAGACTGGCTGGTGCCGCTGCTGGCCGAAGTGTTCCGGGACGCCGCCTGATGCGCGGGTCATGCCACTGCGGCGCCGTGGTGTTTGAGGCCGATCCGCCCCTGCGCGACGTGATCGCCTGCCACTGCACCCAGTGCCGCAAGATCTCGGGCCATTACTGGTCGGCAAGTGCAGTGCCGCATGACCGCTTCCGCCTGATCCGCGACGAAGGGCTGGCGTGGTTCCGTTCTTCCGCGGCGGCGCAGCGCGGGTTCTGCCGGCATTGCGGCGCCAGCCTTTTCTGGCAACCCGAGGGCGAGGCGCGCATTTCATTCGCCGCCGGCGCGCTGGACGGGCCGACGGGGCTGCGCACGGTCAGCCACTGGCTGGGCGAATTCGCGGGCGACTATTACGCGCCCGAAGGTCCACCCCCTGCCCCGTCACAGGCCACCACGCTGCACGGGTCCTGTCTGTGTGGCGCCAACCGCTTCAGCCTGCCCGGCCCGATGGGAGAGGTGGGGGCCTGCCATTGCACCCAGTGCCGCAAGCTGTCGGGGCATTACTCGGCCTCATTCGACGCCGCCGAAGACAGCCTGAATTGGCAGGCGCGGGCGCTGAGCGAATACCGCACGCCGGGCGGGGGCAGCCGCGGCTTTTGCTCCGATTGTGGATCAAGCCTGTATTTCCGGGCCGCCGACGGCGGGTTTTCGGTTGAGGCCGGGGTGATCGACAATCCCACGGGCGGGCAACTGGTCAGCCACATCTTCTTTGCCGACAAGGGCGATTACTACGAGCCCGACGACGGCCTGCCGCGCTTTGCGGCCTGGGACTAACCGATCCGGCGCGAGGGCACCCAGGCATAACCCGCCGGGCACAGGATGACCGCCTCGCGCAGGCCATGGCCCGGCTTGTCGGTCGCAGGTTGCAGCACCATCGCCGCCGGAAAACCCGCCACACGCGCCTCGGCCTGATCCGGGTCGGCCTCGTGCAGCCGCAATTCGATCCCCGCGCCGCGCGGACCGGCCTCGGGCAGAAGCGCCGCCAGCGGATGGTTGGCAAAGGTGGCATCCGAATGCAGTTGAAACGGCTGGCCGGCGTGGGTCATGATGGCGAAATCATCCGACAGCCGGTGGGCCTGCATGCCGAAGACGCCGGTCAGAAAGGCCGCCTCGGCCCGAAGGTCGCGCACCAGAAGGTTGACGCTGATCGCACGCAGCGCATGGCCGAAGTCTCGGGCGGGAACGGTTTCGTAATCCATCGGGCACCTCTGGCCACATGGTTGCCGGCGGCGCGGCGAAAGGTCAAATCACCTCTCTTGATCTTCCCGATCACCGCAGAGATGGTGCGCCCATGTGGGACATCCTGACCGCCCTTCCGCCCGAGCAGTTCCTGACCTTCCTGATCGGCGGGCTGATCGTCAATCTGGCACCCGGGCAGGACATGGTCTTTGCCATGGCCTGCGGCATTCAGGGCGGGCCGCGCGTCGGCGCCGCTGCAGGCTTCGGTGCGGGAACCGGGGTACTGTGCCACATCACGCTGGCCGCCCTTGGCCTTTCGGCGCTGGTCGCCGCCCATCCCGGGGCGCTTGCGGTGATCCGCTATGCCGGGGCCGCTTATCTGGTGTGGATCGCGTGGAAAAGCTGGCGCGCGGGCGGCCTGCCCGAGGGGCAGGGCGTCACCTCGCCGCGCCGGGCCTTTCTGCGCGGCATCCTGTCGAACGTGCTGAACCCCAAGCCGATCCTGTTCTTTCTGGCCTTCCTGCCGCAATTCGTGAACCCGGCCGCCGGGCCGGTCTGGCAGCAGATCGTGGTTCTGGGGCTGATCTTCGCCTTCAACGGCGCCTGGATTACCGCGATGTATGGCTGGCTTGCCGGCCATGCCGGGCGGGCCATCGGTGCGCGCATGACTTTCGTCAACCGGCTGGCGGCCGTGGCCTTTGCCGGCCTTGCCGCCCGCCTTGTCCTTGTGGAGTGAACATGGCTGAGATCACGCTTCTTGACGGCGGCATGGGGCAGGAGCTGATCGCGCGGTCGGGCGAAGACCCCGGCCCGCTTTGGGCGACGCGCGTGATGATCGACCATCCCGGTCTGGTGAAGGCGATCCATGACGACTACTTCGCCGCCAGCGCCTCGGTGGCCACCACCAACACCTACAACATCCTGCACGACCGGCTTCAGGGTTTCGGGCTGGACCATCTGTTCCACGCGCTGCACCTGCGCGCTCTGGCCGAAGCGCATGAGGCGCGGGCCGGCGCCGGGCGCGGCCTGATTGCCGGCTCGATGGGCCCCTTGGGCGAAAGCTACCGGCCGGACCTGACGCCGCCGGTCGAGGTTTCGGCACCGCTTTACGCCGAAAAGGCGCTGTTGATGGCGCCGCATGTCGATGTGATCCTTCTGGAAACCATGTCCTCGCTGGACCTTGCCCGCGGCGCGCTGATCGGAGCACAAGCTGCGGGGCGGCCGGTCTGGCTGTCGGTGTCGGTCCACGACCGCGACGGCAGCCGCCTGCGCTCGGGTGAACCCGTTTCCGGCCTGCGCGAGGTGCTTCAGGCCGCCCCGGCTGCGGCCATTCTGGCCAACTGCTCGATGCCCGAAGCGATGGCCGCAGCGATGGCAGAGCTTCGCAATCTGGGCCTGCCCTTCGGCGCCTATGCCAACGGCTTCAGCGAAATCTCCAGCCTGCCCTTGCCCGACAGCGGCGCGGCACCCGACTATACCCACCGCCACGACCTGACCCCGCAGAAATACGCCGATTTCGCGATGGAATGGGTGCGGATGGGCGCCACCATCGTCGGCGGCTGCTGCGAGGTCGGGCCGGCCCATATCACCCATCTGGCCACCCGCCTGCGCGAGGCCGGGCACAGCATCCGATGATCGCGGATTTCGACTACCGCCCCCCCGATGTGCCGCTGGCGATCCTTTATGAGGATGACCAGATCATCGTGGCCGACAAGCCCGCGGGCCTTCTGTCGGTGCCGGGCAAGCTGGCGGGGCGTGAGGATTGCCTGATCACGCGCCTGCAGGCGGCGCGCTGGGATGCGCTGCTGGTACATCGGCTGGACTGCGATACCTCGGGCGTGATGATCTTTGCCCGCAACAAGCGCGCGCAGGGGTTTCTGGGGCAGGAATTCGAACAGCGCCGCGCGCAGAAAACCTACATCGCCCGGGCGGCAGGCCAGATGTCGGGGGATACCGGCCGGGTGGACCTGCCGCTTTGCGCCGACTGGCCGAACCGGCCGCGACAGATGGTCAGCCACGAACATGGCCGCCCCGCCGTGACCGACTGGCAGGTCATCGGCCGTGAGGCCACCGAAACCCGCGTCCGCCTGACGCCGCTGACCGGGCGCAGCCATCAGCTGCGCGTGCATATGCTGGCACTCGGCCATCCGATTCTGGGCGACCCGATCTATGCCACGGGGCCGGCGCGCGACTTCCCCCGCCTGATGCTGCATGCCGAAACGCTGTCGCTGCACCATCCGGCGACCGGGCAGCGCGTCAGCTTCTCGGCCGCATGCCCATTCTAGAGGCGCCTTCCGCGCGGCTCGCCTATTTCTTATGCAGATCACCCCGGGCCGCCCCCAGATAAGGCCGCGCCCGTTGCCGCACCCGCCCTGTCGCGTCACTTCGCAGTAAACCACCTGCGGGGACCCGGTGACAGAGCGCCTGACAATCGTCGTGGTCGAAGAGGATGCCGAGCGGGCACTGCGCATCGTCGATGGCCTGCGCGAAGCCGGCGGGCATGAGATTCTGGTCATCTCCGAACCCGCCGGCCTTGCCCGACGCATCGCCGAACGCAGCCCCGACATCGTTCTGATCGACGCCGGCAATCCGTCCCGCGACGTGCTGGAAGAACTGGCTCTGGCCTCGGGCCCGATGGAGCGGCCGGTGGCGATGTTCGTCGATCGCTCGGATGAGGCGCTGACCCGCGCCGCGATTGAGGCCGGGGTTTCGGCCTATGTGGTGGATGGCCTGCGCGCCGACCGCATCAAGCCCATTCTCGACGCCGCCGTCGCGCGCTTTCACCTGTTTCAGCGCATGCGGGCCGAGCTTGCGGCGACCCGGGCCGCGCTGGAAGAGCGCAAGGTGATCGACCGCGCCAAGGCCATCCTGATGAAGGCCCGCGGCATTGGCGAGGAAGAGGCCTATGCCCTTCTGCGCAAGACCGCGATGGATCAGGGCCGCCGCATGGCCGACATTGCCCAGCAACTGGTGATGGCGGCGGGGCTGCTGACATGAAGCTGCACCCCCTGCGCCTTGGCTATGTGCCCCTGACCGATGCCGCGCCTCTGATCGTGGCGCAGGAACTGGGCTTTGCCGCCGAAGAGGGGCTTGACCTTGATCTGGTCCGGCTGGGGTCCTGGGCGCAAAGCCGCGACTATCTGGCGGCCGGCGCGGTGGATGCGGCGCATATGCTGCTGCCGATGCCCATTGCCCAGCGGCTGGGGCTTGGCCCGGCGATGCCCGACCTTGATCTGGTGATGATCCTGTCGCAGGGCGGTCAGGCGATTGCGGTTTCGGTCGCGCTGGCCGAAGCCATGCGGGCGGGCGGCCACGGATTTGACTTCAGCGATGCCCGGGCCGCCGGCGCCAGCCTGCGCATGGCCGCCCGCCGGCTGCGCGTCGGTGTGCCCTTCGCCTTTTCGACCCATGCCGAACTGGTCTGGCACTGGCTGCTGGCATCGGGCTTTGCGGTGGATGAGGTCGAGGTGCGCACCGTCCCCCCGCCCCGCATGGCCGAGGCACTTGCGGCGGGTGAGGTAGATGCCGCCTGCGTCGGTGAACCCTGGGCCTCGGTCGCGGTGGAAACCGGCGCGGGGGTCTTGCTGCTGCCCGGGCGGGCAATCTGGGCCAGCGCGCCCGAAAAGGGGCTTGTCCTGCGCCACGACTTCGCCGAAGCGCAGGCCGAGGTGACCGGCCGGCTGATGCGCGCCGTCTGGCGGGCCGGCCGCTGGCTGGATGAGCCCGGCAATCGCGGAACGGCGGCCGAACTGCTGGCCCGGCCGGCCTGTCTGGACCTGACATCGGAACTGACCGAGCGCGGCCTGTCGGGCCGTTTCGTCATCAGCCCGGCGGGTGAACTGCGTGAGGCGCCGGGCTTCATCCGCTTTCATGCCGGCGCCGCCACCTTTCCCTGGCGCAGCATCGCGGCGCTGTTTGCCGGCCGCATGGCCAGGCGCTTCGGCCTTGATCTCGACAGCGCGATGCGCCGCGCTACCGCCTGTTTCCGCACCGACCTTTACCGCCTGCACCTGCGCGCGGCGGGCGCCGACCTGCCCGGCGCTTCGGCCAAGATCGAGGGCGCCATGCAGCACGCCCATGCCGTTGCCTCGGAAAGCGGAAGGATGATTCTGCATCCCGATGCCTTCTTTGACGGCCATATCTTCGATCCGGCATCCCTGCCCCGCTGAATATTCGGGCAATGGCAGCGAAACCCGCCGCATTTCGATGCTGCGCCCGCAATGTTGCATCGCAGCACTTGCGCGAACCCGCGGCCGGTGGCAGCCTTTCCTCAAGACCGCCGCAACGGCGCTGCGGTTTCCGATCGCCCGCAAGGCTGCGGGCCCCCCACGGCAATGAGGCCACCTGTTCGCGCAGCCCATCCGGGCTTCGGGATCGGTGGCCTTTTGCGTTTCGCCAGCCCCGGCGGCCAGCATCGCCGCCCCGAAAGGACCAGCCATGACGACCCCGAAGCCGTCCCTTTCCCGCCGTTCCTTCCTTAAATCCGCCGCCGGTGTCGCGGCCACCGCCGCCGCCGCCCGGGCGCTTTTGCCCGGCGGGGCCTGGGCCGCCGCGCCCGGGCCGGAAGTTGACGGCACCCGGCTGGGCTATATCGCCCTGACCGACAGCGCTCCCCTGATCATCGCGCAGGAGAAGGGCCTTTTCGCCAAACACGGCCTGCCCGCAATGGCGATCGAGAAACAGGCCAGCTGGGGCGCCACGCGCGACAACATGGCACTGGGCAGCGCCGGCGGTGGCATCGACGGCGGGCATCTCCTGCGCCCCAAGGTCCATCTTTATGCCACCGGCGCGGTGATGCAGGGCAACCAGCCCCTGCCGATGTACACCCTGCTGAACCTGAACGAACAATGCCAGGGCATCTCGGTGGCGCAGGCCCATGCCGAAACCGGCGTGGGTCTGGATTCCTCGCCGCTGCGCGAGGTCTTTGCCGCCAAGAAGGCCGCCGGCGCCGAGGTTCCGGTTGCCATGACCTTTCCGGGCGGCACCCATGATCTGTGGATGCGCTACTGGCTGGCCGCCGGCGGCATCAACCCCGATACCGACGTGAACCTGATCGTCGTGCCGCCGCCGCAGATGGTGGCGAACATGAAGGTCGGCAACATGGAGGCCTTCTGCGTCGGCGAGCCGTGGAACGAACAGCTGGTCAATCAGGGCATCGGCTTTACCGCCTGCACCACCGGTGAACTGTGGTCACGCCACCCCGAGAAGGTTCTGGGCATGCGGGCTGACTGGGTCGATGCCCACCCGAACGCCGCCCTTGCCATCATGATGGCGGTGATCGAGGCGCAGATCTGGTGCGAGGACATGGCCAACAAGGATGAGATGGCCGCCATCGTCGGTCGGCGCCAGTGGTACAACGTGCCGGTCGAAGACATCGCCGGGCGCCTGAAAGGCCAGATCAATTATGGCAACGGCCGCACCGCCACCGACCCGGCGCTGGCCATGAAATTCTGGGGCGACAAGGGCGAAACCTCGTTCCCGTGGAAGTCGCTCGACAGCTGGTTCATCACGGAAAACAAGCGCTGGGGCTATCTGCCCGGCGATCTGGACACGGCCGCACTCGTGGCCGCGACCAACCGTTCGGACCTGTGGCTGCAGGCGGCAGCCGGGCTGGGGCTGGACGTGACGGGCTTCGGCGACAGCCGCGGAACCGAGACCTTCTTTGACGGCAAGGTCTTTGATCCGGCGAACCCGGGTGCCTACCTTGACAGCCTTGCCATCAAGGCCATGGCCTAGGGGGCGGTGATGAACGTGACCGCGTTGAACCGCGCCGCCAAGCCTGCGCCCGCGACCCCTCCGGCCAAGGCGCAGGTGCTGCCCCTGCCCCGCCCTGCCCGCCCCATGGGCGCACTGCCAGGCCGCCTTGGCCGGCTGATGGCCGAACGGGTCGCGCCGCCGGTGGTGGTGCTGGCCGTGCTGCTTCTGCTCTGGCAACTGGCGCTGGCCGACGGCACATCCGGCCTGCCCGCGCCGCTGGATGTCTGGCAGCAAAGCCGCGATCTGATCCTTGATCCGTTCTTCGTCTATGGATCACAGGATATCGGGCTGGGCTGGCGGGTGCTGACCTCGCTGGAACGGGTGGGCATCGGCTTTGGTCTGGCGGCCATCGCCGGGGTGATGCTGGGCGCGGCCATCGGCCAGTCGGTCTGGCTGATGCGCGGGCTGGACCCGATCTTTCAGGTGCTGCGCACGGTGCCGCCGCTGGCCTGGCTGCCGATCAGCCTTGCCGCCTTCATGGACAGCCGCCCCAGCGCGATCTTCGTCATCTTCATCACCGCAATCTGGCCCGTCATCATCAACACCGCCGCCGGGGTGCGCGCCATCCCGCAGGATTACCGCAACGTTGCAGCGGTGCTGCGGCTGAATCAGGCCGAATTCTTCTTCAAGATCATGATCCCCGCCGCCGCGCCCTACATCTTTTCCGGCCTGCGCATCGGGGTCGGCCTGTCATGGCTGGCCATCGTCGCGGCCGAGATGCTGACCGGCGGCGTCGGCATCGGCTTTTTCATCTGGGATGCCTGGAACTCATCCCGGCTGACCGACATCATCGTGGCGCTCGTCTATATCGGTGTCACCGGCTTTGTTCTGGACAAGCTGGTGGCATGGATCGGCCGGGTCGTCTCACGCGGAACCGCGGCATAGGGGGCGGCCATGAGCTATCTGAAAATCGACCGCGTCTGCAAATCCTTCACCAAGGGCACCCGCAGCACCGAGGTTTTGTCCGACGTGCGGCTGACCATCGGCAAGGGCGAATTTGTCTCGATCATCGGCCATTCGGGCTGCGGCAAGTCAACGCTCCTGAACCTGATCGCCGGTCTGACACAGGTGACCTCGGGTGGCATCCTGCTGGAGGGGCGTGAGGTCAACGCCCCCGGCCCCGACCGGGCCGTGGTGTTCCAGAACCACAGTCTGCTGCCCTGGCTGACGGTTTACGACAATGTCCGGCTGGCGGTGACCAAGGTCTTCGGCGCCACAAAGTCGCGGGCCGAGCGGCATGACTGGATCATGCAGAACCTTGATCTGGTGCAGATGACCCATGCCGCCGACAAGCGTCCGGGCGAAATCTCGGGCGGGATGCGGCAGCGGGTGGGCATTGCCCGGGCGCTGGCGATGGAGCCGAAGATCCTTCTTCTGGACGAACCCTTCGGCGCGCTTGACGCGCTGACCCGCGCCCATCTGCAGGACGCGGTGATGGATATTCACGCCCGGCTGCAGAACACGATGATCATGATCACCCATGACGTCGATGAGGCCGTCCTACTGGCCGACCGGATCGTCATGATGACCAACGGCCCCGCCGCCACCATCGGCGAGGTGCTTGAGGTGCCGCTGACCCGCCCCCGCGACCGGATCGCGCTGGCCAGCGACCCTGCCTATCTGCGCGCCCGCGAAAGCGTGCTGCGCTTTCTGCATGAACGCCACCGCTTCGTCGAAGCTGCGGAGTAGCCCTTATGAAACAGAAACTTGTGGTGATCGGCGCCGGCATGGCCTCGGGCCGGATGCTGGAGCATCTTCTGGATGCAGACCCCGACGGCTGGGACGTGACCCTGTTCAACGCCGAACCGCGCGGCAATTACAACCGCATCATGCTGTCGCCCGTCCTGTCGGGTGAGAAGAGCTTTGACCAGATCGTGACTCATGATGCCGACTGGTACACCTCACGCGGCATCGACTGCCGGTTCGGCGAAACCATCGTGCGCATCGACCGGGCGAACCGCGTGGTCTATTCCCCCCGTGGCGGTGTGCCTTACGACCGTCTGGTCATCGCCACCGGATCAGCGCCCTTCATCATTCCGGTGCCGGGCCGCGACCTTCCGGGGGTCTGCACCTACCGCGATCTGGAAGACACCAACGCCATGATCGCCGCCGCGAAACCCGGCGCGCATGCCGTGGTGATCGGCGGTGGCCTTCTGGGGCTGGAGGCCGCGGCCGGCATGGCGGCACGCGGCGCCGAGGTGACCGTGATCCACCTGATCGGCCATCTGATGGAGCGTCAGCTTGATCCGGCAGCCGGCTATCTCTTGCAGAGGGATCTGGAAAAGAAGGGCATCCGCGTGCATTGCAAGGGGGCCACCAAGGCCATCCTTGGCAAGGACCGGGTTGAGGCCGTGCTGCTGGAGGATGGCACGGTCTATCCGGCCGATCTGGTCTGCATGGCGGTGGGCATCCGCCCCGAAGTGCGGCTGGCCAACGACGCCCATCTTGAGGTGGCACGCGGCATCGTGGTGGACGACCGGATGCGTACCTCGGACCCGGCGATCTTTGCCCTTGGCGAATGCGTCGAACATGACCGGCAGCTGTTCGGCCTTGTCGCGCCGCTTTACGATCAGGCGCGGGTTCTGGCGGCCACCCTTCTGGGGCAGGACGCCGCCTTCCGCCCCGTCCAGACCGCGACCAAGCTGAAGGTGACCGGCGTCGATCTGTTCAGCGCGGGCGACTTTGCCGAGGCGCCGGGGCGCGAAGACATCGTCTTCCGCGATCCGGGCCGCGGCATCTACAAGCGCCTCGTGCTGGAGGGTGACCGGCTGTGCGGCGCGGTGATGTATGGCGATACCGCCGATGGAAACTGGTTCTTCGGCCTGATCCGCGACGGCACCGACATTTCGGCCCTGCGCGAGACGCTGATCTTCGGCCCGGCCTTTCAGGGGGGGGCCACGGCGGACCCTATCGCAGCCGTTGCAGCCTTGCCGCCTGAGGCAGAGATTTGCGGCTGCAACGGCGTCTGCAAGGGCCGGATCGTTCAGGCCGTCGAAGGCGGCGCCACCACGCTTGACGCGGTGCGCAGCCTGACCAAGGCCAGCGCCTCATGCGGCACCTGCACGGGGTTGGTGGAACAGGTGATGGCCGCCACGCTGGGCGGCGCCTTCACTGCCAATGCCAATCCGCCGATGTGCCGCTGCACCGACCACACGCATGATGATGTACGGCGGCTGATCCGGACGCTGGGGCTGAAGTCGATCCCGGCCGTCATGCAAGAACTGGGTTGGAAGACCGCCGGCGGCTGTGCCAACTGCCGCCCCGCGCTGAACTATTACCTTCTGGCCGACTGGCCGCTGGACTACCGCGATGACCGGCAAAGCCGCTTCGTGAACGAGCGCAACCACGCGAACATCCAGAAGGACGGCACCTATTCGGTGGTGCCGCGCATGTGGGGCGGGGTCACCACCCCGGCCGAACTGCGCGCCATCGCCGATGCCGCCGACCGCTACGCCGTGCCCATGGTCAAGGTGACGGGCGGGCAGCGCATCGACCTTCTGGGGGTGCGGAAAGAAGACCTGCCGGCCATCTGGTCAGATCTGAATGCCGCCGGCATGGTCAGCGGCCACGCCTATTCCAAGGGCCTGCGCACGGTGAAGACCTGTGTCGGAAGCGAGTTCTGCCGCTTTGGCACGCAGGATTCGACCGGACTGGGCATCCGTCTGGAAAAGCTGCTCTGGGGGTCATGGACGCCTGCCAAGGTGAAACTGGCGGTCAGCGGCTGCCCCCGCAACTGCGCCGAAGCCACCTGCAAAGATGTGGGCGTGGTCTGCGTGGATAGCGGCTATCAGATCAGCGTGGCCGGTGCCGCCGGAATGGATGTGAAGGAAACCGAAGCGCTCTGCACCGTCGCCACCGAGGATGAGGTGCTGGAAACGGTTGCCGCCTTCATCCAGCTTTACCGCGAGAACAGCCGCTACCTGCATCGCATCTACAAATGGGTGGCCAAGGTCGGGCTGGTCTGGTGCAAGGCGCAGGTTGTCGCCGATCCGGCCAACCGCCGCGCGCTGTATGACCGCTTCCTGCTCAGCCAGACGGTCTATCAGACCGATCCCTGGGCCGAACATGCCGCAACGCCCCGCGACTGGGCGCCGATGGCCGACCTGACGCTGAGGGCCGCAGAATGACAAGCCTTACCGACATCGGCGCATTGGACGATATTCCGCGTCAGGGCGCACGGGTGGTCAGAACCACCGCCGGCTGCATCGCCATCTTCCGCACCGCGGATGACCGCGTCTTCGCACTGGAAGACCGCTGCCCCCACAAGGGTGGCCCCCTGTCCGAAGGCATCCTGCATGGCGACAGCGTGACCTGCCCGCTGCACGCCTGGGTGTTCGACCTGAACACCGGACAGGCGCTTGGCGCTGACGAAGGCGCCGTCCGCCGCTTTGCCGTCCGGGTCGAAGGCGGCCGCATCCTGCTGGATGCCGGCCTGATGCAACGGCGGAGCGCGGCATGACCGCCGCCCCGGTCCGCACCACCTGTCCCTATTGCGGGGTGGGCTGCGGTGTGCTGGCCACGCCCGACGGCAAGGGCGGCCTTGCCATCGCCGGCGACCCGGATCATCCGGCGAACCGCGGCCGGCTTTGCGTAAAAGGTGCGGCACTTGGCGAAACGCTGGGCCTGTCGCACCGCCTGCTGACCCCGCTTGTCGGCGGGCAACCCGCCGGCTGGGATGCGGCGCTGGACCAGGTGGCGGGGCGGTTTTCCGAAACCATCGCCCGCCACGGGCCGGATTCGGTGGCCTTCTACGTCTCGGGCCAGCTGCTGACTGAAGACTACTATGTGGCGAACAAGCTGATGAAGGGCTTCATCGGCAGCGCCAACATCGACACCAACTCACGCCTCTGCATGGCGTCTGCGGTCGCCGGGCACCGCCGCGCCTTTGGCAGCGATACGGTTCCCGGCATCTATGACGATCTGGAGCTGGCCGATCTGGTGGTTCTGACCGGCTCGAACCTGGCATGGTGCCATCCCGTACTTTATCAGCGGTTGGCGGCGGCCAAAGCGGCGCGGCCGGGGCTGAAGGTCGTGGTCATCGACCCGCGCCGCACGGCAACCTGCGACATCGCCGACCTGCATCTGCCCATCGCGCCGGGCAGTGATGCCGCGCTGTTCAACCTTCTGCTGGCCGAGATCGCCCTGCGGGACGCGCTTTCGCCCGCCTTCCTTAGCCACGTCACCGGGCTGGACGCCGCACTGGCCGCCGCCCGCGCCACCCCGCCCGATGCCACCGGCCTGCCCGCCGACCTGCTGCAACGTTTTCTGGCCCTGTGGATCGGAACGCCGCGCGTCGTAACCCTGTGGTCGCAGGGCATCAACCAGTCCGACAGCGGCACCGACAAGGTGAACGCCATCGTCAACTGCCATCTCGCAACCGGCCGCATCGGGCAGCCCGGCATGGGCCCCTTCAGCATCACCGGACAGCCCAACGCCATGGGCGGGCGCGAGGTGGGGGGGCTGGCCAATATGCTGGCCTGCCATCTGGAACTGGAAAATCCCGCCCATCGTGCTGCGGTTCAGGGCTTCTGGCAGGCGCCCACCATCGCGGCCCGGCCCGGCCTGAAGGCGGTTGATCTGTTCCGCGCCGTTGAAGACGGCCGCATCCGCGCGCTGTGGATCATCCACAGCAACCCCGCCGTCACCATGCCCGACGCCGGCCGGGTTGCCCGCGCCATTGCTGGCTGCGACTTTGTGGTGGTCAGCGACGTGACCGCCGCCACCGATACCGCGCGTCTGGCCGATGTGCTGCTGCCCGCCGCCGCCTGGGCCGAGAAATCCGGCACGGTGACCAACTCTGAACGGATGATCAGCCGCCAGCGCGCCGCCCTGCCGCCGCCGGGGCAGGCGCGGCCCGACTGGTGGATGCTGGCGCAGGTGGCGCAGCGCATGGGATTTGCCGGGTTCAACTGGCCCTCGCCCGCCGAGATCTTTGCCGAACACGCGGCACTTTCGGCAGTGGCGGCGGGGCTGGGCAGCGACTTCGACATCTCGGCACTCGCAGGCCTGTCCGCCCCGGAATATGACACGATGCCCCCCCGCCGCTGGCCGGTCACGGCCCGGGGTGCGGGCGGGCGATTCTTCGGCGACGGCCGCTTTCACACCCCGGACGGCAAGGCGCGGATGGTGCCGGTGGTCCCGGCGGCCGAGCCGGCCGATCCGCGCCACCCCTACCGGCTGAACACCGGCCGCACCCGTGACCAGTGGCACAGCATGACGCGCACCGGCCTGTCGCCCCGCCTTGGCCGCCATCTGGCCGAACCATACCTAGAGATCCACCCCGATAACGTCCGCGATCTGGGCCTTGCGCCCGCCGGTCTGGCCGAGGTGCAAAGCCCCAATGGCTGGGCCATCCTGCGGGTGATGCCGTCGGCTGCGGTTCCGCCGGGCCATCCTTTCGCGCCGATGCACTGGACGGGGGAAACCGCGCCCTCGGGGCGGATCGACCGGCTGGTGCCGGGGTTGACCGATCCGCTTTCCGGTCAGCCGGCGCTGAAGGCGGCGCGGGTCGCCATCCGGCCCTTTTCCGCAGGGTGGTTCGGTTATGCCGTGGCCGACCGCCCCTTCCGCCCGGACTGCGCCTATTGGGCGCGCGGCCCGGTCAGCGGCGGCATGCAGGCGGAACTGGCGGGCGATACCCTGCCCGATGATTGGGCGATCTGGGCAGGCCAGCTTTTCGGGCTGGAAACGCAGCCCCTGACGATGGCCGACCCGGCGCGCGGGCTGCACCGATTGGCCTTCGTGCAGGAAGGCCGGCTTCGGGCCGCCCTCTTCATCGCGCCCGGGCCGGTGGGTCTGTCACGCAGCCATCTGTCGGAGCTGGTCGGCACCACCAGCGGGGCCGAGGCGCTGGCCGGCCGGCCCGGGGCGGGGCTGCCCGATCCGGGGCCTACCGTCTGCGCCTGCCTGAACGTGGGGCTGAACACCATCCTGCGCGCGATCTCCGAAGGCGGGTTGCTCACCACTGCGCAAGTCGGCGCCGCCCTTGGCGCCGGCACCAGCTGCGGTTCATGCCGGCCCGAGATCGCGGCGCTTCTGTCCCGTCACATCCCGCAACGCGAGGCCGCCGAATGACCGTTCACACCGATCCCGCCGCCCTGCGTCCTGCCGCCGGCCCGCCCCGACGCGGCAGCATCTGCCTTGTCGGCGCCGGGCCGGGGGCGGCCGATCTGCTGACCCTGCGCGCGCTGGACCGGATCCGGGCGGCAGACGTGGTGTTCTACGACCGGCTGGTCGATCTGGCGGTGCTGGCGCTGATTCCGCTCGGCACCCGGCGCGTTTTCGTCGGCAAGACACCCGGCCATCACACCTGGCCGCAGGAACGGATTGACGCGGCCATCGTCGCGGCGGCGCTGTCGGGGCGGCGCGTCGTGCGGCTGAAATCCGGTGATCCGTCGATCTTTGGCCGGGCGGCCGAGGAAATTGCCGCGGCCCGCGCCCATGACATTCCGGTTGAGGTGGTGCCCGGTGTCACCGCCGCCAGCGCCGGCGCGGCGCGGCTGTGCCAACCCCTGACCGAGCGCGGTCTGACCGAGCGGCTGGTCATCGCCACTGCCACCTGCCGGCCCGGAGATGACTGGCTGGGTCTGGCCGATCTGGCGCGGCCGGGCACCACGCTGGCGCTGTACATGGCGATGAACCGCCTGCCCGAAGTGCAGGACCAGTTGCGCCGCGCCGGATTGCCAGACGACACCCCGGTCGAGATCATCGCCGCAATCGAAACCCCGGCGGAAGCGCGGTTGCAGACCACGCTGGGCCGGCTGTCCGGCGACGGCGGGCTGGGCCATCCGGCGATCATCTTCGTGCGGATCGCCAAGGTGGCGGCGCCCGCCCCCCTGCCGGTTCAGGCGTAGCTGCGCGCACCGAAGATCGCGCTGCCGACGCGGACATGGGTCGCGCCGTGGGCGATGGCCGCCTCGAAATCGCTGCTCATCCCCATCGACAGCCCGCTGAGGCCGTTGCGCGCGGCCATCCCGGCCAGCGCGGCGAAATGCGGGGCGGGGTCTTCGCCTTCGGGCGGAATGCACATCAGGCCCTGCGGCGACAGGTCCATCCGCCGCACCTCGGCCACGAAAGCATCCAGATCACCGGGCAGGACGCCGGCCTTCTGCGGTTCCTCGCCGGTGTTGACCTGCAGGAAAAGCTGGGGCGAGGTGCCGCGCGCCTGCGCCAGCCGCGCCAGCTTTTCGGCCAGCGAGGGGCGGTCAACCGTGTGGATGGCATCGAAAAGTTCGACGGCGGCCTTGGCCTTGTTGGTCTGCAGGGGGCCGATCATATGCACCTCGACCGCGCCGAACTCGGCCCGGAACGCGGGCCATTTGGCCGCCGCCTCCTGCACATAATTCTCGCCGAACAGGCGGTGCCCTTCGCGCAGCACGGCGCGGACGCGGTCTTCGGGCTGCACCTTGGACACCGCGATCAGCCGGACCGTGCCCGGAGAGCGGCCGTGGCGCAGGCAGGCCTCGGTGATGCGGCGCGAGATTTCGGGGTAAGACATGGTCGGCCTCCTGCCCGGCACTTGGCCACAGGCGGCCGCAAAAGAAAAGAGCGGGCGCAAGGCCCGCTCTTTCCCGATCAAATCCCGAAGGATTAGAACGACATCACGACGCCGATGTCGGCGATGCTGTCGTCGCCGTCGGTGACGATACCGCCCTTGACCGAAGCGCCGCCGCCCAGGTCGTAAGCAGCGCCGATGCCGAACACTTCGTTCACGTCATGGTAGAACGCGGTGACGGTGGTCGGGCCAGCAACATAGTCAACCGACAGAGCGAAGTCGGTGTCGGCGAGGTGGTCGGAGTCCAGAACCACGGCCTTGACGGTCGCAGCGCCGAAGGTGGCCGAGCCGCCCAGCGACAGGGTGTTGTCCACGCCGTCATCTTCCCAGCCGATGGCGACCGAGAAAGCGTCGGTCGAGTACTTGGCCGCGATCGAGAGGTAGTCAGCGGTGTTCAGCTGGCCAGCACCCAGAGCGAACGACACGGCGCCGGCGCTGTATTCGTACAGCATCGAGGTGTCGGGAGCCGAACCGAAGTACGCGACTTTGTTGTACGAACCCAGACCAGAGAAGCCAACGGCCGAAACCTGACCAACCAGAGCCTGAGCGGCCGAGTCGACGTCGCCGAAGGTCAGCTTGCCGAAGGCGCCCGAGATGTAGACGGTCGAGTCGTCGTTGGCAACGTTCGGCCAGCCGCCGCCCTGACCCGACTGGTCAGCGCGAACCGAAGCGCCGAACGACAGGCCGCCGTCGGTTTCGCCCGAAGCGGTGAAGGTGATACGAACGCGCGACGAGAAGTAGGCTTCGTCGCCATCATAGACCAGACCCATACGGGCCGAACCCGAAGTCGCGACTTCAGCAGCGGCGAAGCCGGCCGATGCGGCCAGGATGCTCGTCGCGAGAAGAACCTTTTTCATGTTTTTCCCTCTTTCCTCAAGGACAACCCCGCCGCAGGGGAATCCGCGGGGGAATGGAGTGTATTTCGCCTCAGCCGCCCGCGATTGCAACGCCGACCATCCGGCCCCGGCAACTGCGGCCAGCGATGGTGCAGCAATGCCACAGTGCCGCCACAGGGCTGCCAATCTTGCCCCCGGCCTGCCCGCTGGCTAAGCAGGGATGGTCAGCAAGGGGGCAACGGATGAGTTCTTCGGTCGATCGTGCAATCCGTGACGCCAAGGCGGCGCTTCGGGCCGGCAACGCCCGCGCGGGCAGGCGCATCCTGCTGGAGGCGCTGGAGCGCTTTGCCACCAACGCCCGGCTGCAGGAGGCGCTGGCCGAACTGGAAAGCCGCGTCTCGGGCCTGCCCGCCCGAATCTTCGGCCCGCCGCATGTGAAGCGTATCCTGCAGCTGCGCGCCTCGGGCGCGATGAACGAGGCCGTGGAAGAAATGGTGGCGCTGGCGCTGCTGAACCCGGCCAATCCCAATGCCCGCAACGTTTTGGGCCGTCTTTATATAGATGCAGGTCAGCCGCAGGCGGCGCTGCCGCATCTTCTGGCGGCAACCCGGGCCGATCCGGCCTTTCGCGAGGCGCGGGTCAATCTGGCGGCGGCGCTTCTTGATCTGGGCCGCACAGATGAGGCGGTGGGCCATCTGGACAAGGTGCTGGCGGCCCATCCCGGCTTCCCCCCCGCGCTGGACCTGCGGGGGCGGGCGCTGATCCTGCTGGAACGGCACGCCGAGGCGGCCGAAAGCTATCGCCGGCTTCTGGACCTGCGGCCCGCCGACGCCGAAGTGATGCTGTCGCTTTCGACCGCGCTCAGCGCCATCGACGCGGGCGACGAGGCGGCAGAGCTTCTGGAAAAGCTGATCGCACGCGCCCCGCACGACCACCGCACCCGCAACAACCTGGGCAACATTCGTCTGGCCCAGGGCCGGCTGGATGAAGCCGAGGCGCATTTCCGCGCCGCCATCGCGGTGACGCCCCGGTCGGGCAATGCCTATTACAACCTTAGCCGCACCATCCGCTTCCGCGCGGGCGACCCGGCGATTGCCGCGATGCAGGCCCTGGCCGCCGACCGCACGCTGGAGGGTGATGAACGGGTCTCGCTGTTGTTTGCACTGTCGAAGGCGCTTGAGGATCTGGGCGAGGTGGATGAAAGTTTTGCCGCGCTTGCCGAAGGCAACCGCACCAAGCGCGCCGGGCTGACCAGCTATTCGCTGGATCAGGACCGCGCGCGGCTGGACATGCTGGCGCGCCGCTTTGGCGCCGATGCGCCCGGCCTTGATCCGGCCAGCCTGCCGGCGCCGCCGGTGATTCCGATCTTTGTCGTGGGGATGATGCGGTCGGGCACCACGCTGACCGAACAGATCATCTCGGCGCATTCGCAGGTGCATGGCGCGGGCGAACTGCGCCACCTGGGCGCGGCGGCGGGGGCCGAACTGGAGGGCAGCGACGGCCCGCTCGACACGGCGGCCCTGCTGCGCATCCGCAACCGCTATCTGACCGATCTGGCGGCGCTGTCGCGGGGGGCGCCCTATGCGGTGGACAAGATGCCGTCGAACTTCCGCTATACCGGGCTGATCCGCAAGGCGCTGCCCGAGGCGCGGATCATCCATCTGCGGCGCGATCCGGTGGCGGTCTGCTGGTCGAACTACAAGACGCTCTTCAGCGCCCAAGCCATCGGCTACGCTTGGGACATGCACGAGGTGGCGGGCTTCTACCGGCTCTATGAGGCGTTCATGGAGCGGATGGCGCAGGAATTCCCCGGACAGTTCCTGACGGTGGACTATGCCGCGCTGACCGAAACGCCCGAGCCTGTGATCCGCGGCGTCCTTGATTTCTGCGGCCTGCCCTTCGAAGAGGCCTGCCTTCACCCCGAAGACAACACCCGCGCCGTGCGCACCGCCAGCGTGCGGCAGGTGCGCAGCGGCATCTACAAGGGCAGCAACACCCGCTGGAAAGGCTTTGAAAAGCACATGGGCCCGCTGCTGGATGCCTTCGCGCAACCGCCGGGCGCCGAAGGGCCGCAGGGAAAAGCCTTGGCACACCCCGAGGGCTCGGCTAAGTAGCGATGAGGTTGATCTTGGGGGTCGGAATGAAGCTGAACCGTGGCGCGTCCCTGATGCCGGCGCTTGGCATCGCGCTGCTGCTTGGCGGCTGCGGCGGGATTTCCAGCGGCGACAGCGGGCTTTTCGGCCGCCGTTCGTCGGCGCCTCCGACCGTGGACCAGATCGAGGCCAAGTCGGCCGCCCAGCGTCAGCAGGAAAACATCGCCCGCGCGCGCGGCGAGGAAGAGAAGGGGTCGTCCTTCTTCGATCTCTTCGGTGACCGCGACAATCCCAACACCACGGTTGAGGTCAACAAGTACATCTGGGTTGCCGCGCTGGACGTGCTGAACTTCCTGCCCATCGAATCGGTTGATCCCTTCACGGGCGTCATCGTCACGGGCTACGGCACGCCCCCCGGCGGCGGCCGCGCCTACCGGGCGACGATCTATGTGCAGGACCCGGCACTGGATGCCCGCAGCCTGAAGATCGCCATGCAGACCCGGGGCGGCGGCACCGTTGCCCCCGAAACCGTCCGGGCCATCGAAGACGCCATCCTGACCCGCGCACGCCAGCTGCGCATTCAGGACACCAAGCTTTAACGGGCTGCCGGAAACGATCCTCGCCCCGGCCTCCGGGAACATCCCCCCGCAGACCCTCAGGTTCGGGCGGAAAAGGAAAAGCACTGCTTTTCCCCGCCCGATGCGGGCCGCCTGCCGCAAGACCGCGTCAACACGCCTGACCGAGGCCAGCGCCTGACCGGGCAGGCGAGAAGCGCCTGCCGGGGGGGCAGGGCAGGCGCTGGCCGGTGGCTTTGGGCCACCGGCGGGCAAGGGGCGCATTCACCGCATGACCTCGGCAATGGCCTCGGCCAGATGGGCGGGGAAGGTTTCCCGAAAGGCCCGCCCGATCCGAAAGCCGGGCGATTCTGCAGCGGTCCGGCAGGCAAACCGCAACGGGCGGGGGCGGGCTCTGGACCTTGGCGGTCCGGGCGGTGTATTCCGCCTGCGGACCAGGAATGAGGCCGTGATGTCGCGCTACGAACCCGCAACCATCGAACCCAAGTGGCAGGAAGCCTGGGAAAAGGCCGGCGCCTTCACCGCGCGGCACGATCCGGCGAAACCCAAGTACTATGTGCTTGAGATGTTTCCCTACCCTTCGGGCCGCATCCACATGGGGCATGTGCGCAACTACACCATGGGCGACGTGGTGGCGCGCTACAAGGCGGCGCAGGGCTTTTCGGTGCTGCATCCGATGGGCTGGGACGCCTTCGGGATGCCGGCCGAAAACGCCGCGATGGAACGCGGCGGCCATCCGCGCGACTGGACCTATGGCAACATCGCCGACATGCGAGACCAGATGAAGCCCTTGGGCCTGTCCATCGACTGGTCCCGCGAACTGGCCACCTGCGACCCGGAATATTACGGCCAGCAGCAGTCCATGTTCATCGACATGATGGAAAAGGGGCTGGTCTACCGCAAGGCTGCGATGGTCAACTGGGACCCGGTCGACATGACCGTTCTGGCCAATGAACAGGTGATCGACGGCAAGGGCTGGCGGTCCGGCGCGGCGGTGGAACGGCGCGAGCTGACCCAGTGGTTCTTCAAGATTTCCGACTATTCCGAAGACCTGCTGAACGCGCTCGACGGGCTGAAGGACTGGCCCGAGAAGGTGCGGCTGATGCAGGCCAACTGGATCGGCCGGTCGCGCGGCCTGCAATTCGCCTTTGAAACCACCGGCGCGCCCGAAGGCTTTGAAACGCTTGAGGTTTACACCACCCGCCCCGACACGCTGATGGGCGCCTCCTTTGCCGCGATCAGCCCCGATCACCCGCTGGCCAAGGCGCTGGAATCCGATCCGGCCATCGCCGCCTTCGTGGCCGAAGCCCGCCGCGGCGGCACCAGCGCCGAAGAGATCGAGACGGCCGAGAAGATCGGCATCGACACCGGCATCCGCGTGAAGCACCCGCTTGATCCCGACTGGGAACTGCCGGTCTGGATCGCCAATTTCATCCTGATGGATTACGGCACCGGCGCCATCTTCGGCTGCCCGGCCCACGACCAGCGCGATTTCGAATTCGCCACGAAATACCACCTGCCGATCAAGGCGGTCTTCGTCGCCGAAGGCGCCGGGGATGCGCGTCTGACCGAAGCCTTCGTGCCGATGAAATCGGAAAAGGTCCGCTATGTCCGCGGCTTTGCCGGCGAAACCGTGCAGACCGGCGATGATGCCATCGCCGCCGCCATCGCCCATGCCGAAACCCATGGCTATGGCAAGGGCGTCACCAAGTTCCGCCTGCGCGACTGGGGCATCAGCCGTCAGCGCTACTGGGGCTGCCCGATTCCGGTGGTGCATTGCGCCACCTGTGGCGTGGTGCCGGAAAAGAAGGAAAACCTGCCGATCGAACTGCCCTATGACGTGGCATTCGACAAGCCGGGCAACCCGCTTGACCGTCACCCGACCTGGCGCGACTGCGCCTGCCCGCGTTGCGGCGCCCCCGCGCGGCGCGAGACCGACACGATGGACACCTTCGTCGATTCCTCGTGGTATTTCGCCCGCTTCACCGCCCCCCGCGCCCCCACCCCCACCGTCGCGGCCGAGGCGGACTACTGGATGAACGTCGATCAGTACATCGGCGGCATCGAACACGCGATCCTGCACCTGCTTTACAGCCGCTTCTTCGCCCGGGCGATGAATGCCACCGGCCATCTGCCGGCCAAGGCGATTGAGCCGTTCAACGCGCTGTTCACCCAGGGCATGGTCACGCATGAGATCTACAAGACCACCGACGACCGCGGCCGCCCCGTCTATCACCTGCCCGAGGATGTGACCGTCTTCACCATCGCCGATCGCCGGGTCGTGGTTCTGGGCAATGTCGAACCGCCGCTGGATCTGGTGGACGATGTCGATGCCTGGATTCGCGCGCTGGCCGACGAAGGCCTGCTGGTCGAGGTGATTCCCTCGGCCAAGATGTCGAAGTCCAAGAAGAACGTCGTCGATCCGATGAACATCATCGCCCAGTTCGGCGCCGATACCGCGCGCTGGTTCGTGATGTCGGACAGCCCGCCCGAACGCGACGTGGAATGGACGGCCTCGGGCGCCGAGGCGACCTTCAAGCACCTGTCGCGCGTCTGGGCGCTGTGTTCCCGCATCGGCGAGATGCCGGCCGATCACAAGGGCGACGGCGATGACGCGCTGGCCCGCGCCATGCACAAGACGATTGACGAGGTCACCCGCGCGATCGAGGGCTTTGCCTTCAACAAGGCCATCGCGGCGCTTTACGGCTTTACCAACACCCTGGCCCGGGCCACCGCCTCGACGCCCGCGATGAAAGAGGCCATCCGCACCCTTGCCAAGCTGATGAGCCCGATGACCCCCCATATGGCCGAATCGATCTGGAGCTATCAGGGCGGCGCGGGTCTTTGCGTGCAGGCACCCTGGCCCAAGGCCGATCCGGCGATGCTGGTCGATGACAGCGTGACGCTGCCCATCCAGATCAACGGCAAGCGCCGGGCGGAAATCAGCGTGCCGCGCGACATGGCCGCGACCGAGGTTGAAAAGATCGCGCTGGCGAATGAGGATGTCATCAGGTTCCTTGCCGGCCAGCCGGTGAAGAAGATCATCGTCGTGCCGGGCCGCATCATCAATGTCGTCGCGTGAAACCAACAGGCTTGACCGCCGCAGCCTGATCCTCATGCCGCTGGCGCTGGCCGCCTGCGGCTTCACCCCTGCGTTCGGCCCCGGCGGGCCGGCCGAGGGGCTGATGGGCCGCGTGCGCGTGGACGATCCTTCCTCGAAGGACGCCTTCGATCTGGTCGAGCGGCTTGAGGAACGGCTGGGCCGCCCGCAGGCCGCCGCCTATGATCTGGGCTACAGCATCACCACGCAGCCGGTCGGCGTGGGCATCACCCCCGAAAGCGCCATCACCCGCTACAACCTGACCGGCGCGGTGGAATGGAAACTGACCGACCGCGCGACGGCCGCCGTTCTGGCGTCCGGCCGGGTGGAAAGCTTTACCTCCTGGGCCGCGACCGGATCAACCGTGGCGGGCCTTGCCGCCGAGGAAGACGCCCATCGCCGCCTGATGCATCTTCTGGCCGATCAGATCGTGCAGCGGCTGATCGCCGCCTCGGCCGGTTTTGCCCGATGATCCTGAAAGGCGCCGAGGCGCTGCGCTATCTGGCGCGGCCGGCACCGGAACGGGCGGGGCTGCTGATCTTCGGGGCCGATGCGATGCGCGTGGCACTGAAACGGCAGGATGCCATCGCCGCGCTGATCGGCCCAGAGGGTGAGGCCGAGATGCGCCTGTCGCGCATTTCCGCCGCCGATCTGCGCAAGGACGGCGCGCTTCTGAACGACGCGATCCGAGAGGTGGGCTTCTTCCCCGGCCCCCGTGTGGCCTTTGTCGAGGATGCCACTGACACGCTGGCGGACAACATCGGCGCGGCGCTGGCGGGCTGGCGGCCGGGGGATGCGAATATCGTGGTGACGGCGGGGGGGCTGACCGGAAAATCATCCCTGAAAACCCTTTTCGAAAAGCATCCGAACGCGGTCTGCATCGGGCTCTACGACGATCCGCCGGGGCGCGAAGAGATTGAGGCAGAGCTGAAGAAATCCGGCCTGACCCGGATCGACCCCGGCGCCATGGCCGACCTGACGGCACTGGCGCGCAGCCTTGACCCCGGAGATTTCCGCCAGACCCTTGAAAAGATTTCGCTTTACAAATGGGGCGATGACAGCCCCCTGACATCGGCCGAGGTGATGGCCATGGCCCCCGCCACGATCGAGGCGGAAGTGGACGAACTGATCAACGCCGTCGCCGACCGCCAGAGCAACCGCATCGGCCCGCTTCTGCGCCGGCTGGAAGGTCAGGGCATCCAACCCGTGGGCCTGTGCATTGCCGCGATGCAGCATTTCCGCCGCCTGCACGCCGCGGCCGCCGATCCCGCCGGCCCGATGGCGGGCATCCAGAAGGGTCGCGGCAGTTTCCGCCAGAAAGAGGCGATGGGAAAGCAGGCGCAGGGCTGGGGCCTGAACCGGCTGGAAGATGCCGTATCGCTGCTGGTGGAAACCGATCTGACGCTGCGCTCGGCCTCGCGCGCGCCGCAGATGGCGCTGGTGGAACGCGCCCTGCTGCGGCTGGCCATGGCCCGCAAATAGGGCCGACCGGCCCGGAAAGAGACCCGATGCCCTCCCCCTTCGACGCCTGCCTTCAGCCGCTGACCCGTCTGGCCACCCGCTTTGCCGAGGTCGAGGGGCAGGTCGTCTGGTGGGATCAGGGCGACTGGCAGGCGCAGGACGACGCCGAGGCCATGCTCGACGCCGAAGAGATCGCCTTCTATGCCGAGGGGCTTCTGGCCGAAGGCTTCAGCTTCTGCTGGCAGGCGCTGGCCGAGGCCGGGGCGCCCGCCCGCCCGGTTCTGGTGCGGCTGTACTTCTGGCAGGGCGCCGCGCCGCCCCCGCCATTGCCCGGCCCCGACTGGGTTGTCACCGCCGAAGGGCGTCATCCGCCGGGCTGAGCCGGCGCCAGCACTGCCACGATCAACCCGGTCAGCCGCCGCGCATCATCGCCCGCCACCGCCGCCAGCGTCTGATCAGCCGACGTCACCGTGACCCCGGCCGCCGCAAGATCGGCCATCACCTGCGCCCCATCCTTGTGCGCCAGCAGCGCGAGTTCCGACACCGGCGCATCGCCCAGCGCGCCGGCCATGGCACGGATCGCGGCTTCCGGCCCGCCCGCCGGCCCGCTGCCCAGACCGATGAACGACAGGCCCAGCACCCCCAGCCCCGCCGCCATGATCACCTGCGCCAGGGGGCGGCGGAAATAGGTGGTGAAGGCCCGCCAGTTCAGCACCAGATGCGCGAGCACCGCCGCCACCATCGCCAGCCCGATCCATTCATGCGCCAGCTTGTTCAGCCCGCTGTCGGCATGCAGGAACATCAGAATGCCGGTCACGCCCGACACGGCAAAGGTGGCGATCACAAGGGGCGTCGCCCAGGAACGCAGGGTCATCTTGAACTCCATCAAAGCATTTCCTTTGTTACGCCACTGCGGGCCGTTCCCGCCGCCGCTGCGGCAAGCCGCCACAGCGCCCCTTGCGGCCCCCACCGCCGCATGGTCGGATGGCCGGAAAGGAGGCCCCCATGTCCGCCCAGTCCGACCTGCATCACGCCTGCGCCGCCCACGGCACCATCCTGTTCACCGTCACCGTGCTTGACCCTGACCGCGCGCTGGTCTGGCGGGCCTATACCTCGCATCCCGTAGAGTACCCCCTTCAGGGCACCAAGCCGCAGACCCGCGATGCGTGGTTCATCCACTGCATCGAGGGCAAGAACACCTTCGTCGCCAACACCCCGGCCGAGTTTGAGGCGCATTTCTTCGACCATGCGCTGATCACCTCGATGGGCCTTGGCTCGGCCGCCAACTTCCCGGTCTGGGACGATGCCGGTGTGGTGCGGCTGACGGTCAACCTGCTGGCCGGCCCGGGCCATTTCTCCCCCGACCGGCTGGCGGCCTACAGCGCGCTGATCGCATCCGCCCGCCCCGCCCTTCTGGCCGAAGCCCGCGGCTGAGATGGCCTTCACCCTGCGCCAGCTGCAGTTCTTCGTGGCCGCCGCCGAAGCCGGCTCGGTCTCGGGGGCGGCGCGGGCGCTGTCGATCTCGCAATCCTCGGTGACCGAGGCGATCCGCGCGCTTGAGGATGATCTGGGCGTCCTCTTGTTCGACCGGCAGGCGCGCGGGTTGCTGATCACCCAGAAGGGCACCGCCTTCCTGCGTCATGCCCGCCAGATTCTGGCCGATGTCGCCACCGCCCGCACCGCCTTTCGCGATGAGGCGCCGGTGACGGGGCGGCTTTCGCTGGGGGTCACCAGCCTTGTCGCGGGCTATGTGCTGTCCGACATCCTGCAACGCTTCCGCCGTGCTTTCCCGCAGGTGGAACTGAACGTGATCGAGGATAACGGCGACTACCTGCAGCACCTGCTGATCGGCGGAGAACTGGATGTGGCCGTGCTTCTGACCTCGTCCGTCAAGGACCGCATGGCGATGCATGTCGAAACGTTGCTGGTGTCGCCCTACCGGCTGTGGCTGCCCTTGGGCCATCCGCTGGGCGATCAGGAATCCATCGCGCTGGATGAACTGGCCGGTCAGCCGCTGATCCAGCTGATGGTGGATGAAATCGAGGAATCCACCCGCCGCCTGATGGCCGCGCTGGCGGTAAAACCGCAGATCGCCTTCCGCACCCGCAGCGTCGAGGCCGTGCGCAGCCTTGTCGCCACCGGGGCGGGGCTGGCCATCCTGCCCAGCCTTGTCTACCGCCCCTGGTCACTGGAAGGCGACCGCATCGGCATCCGCGATGTCTCGGGCGACCTGCCTTCGGTTCAGGTCGGCCTGGCCTGGCGCCGGGGGGCGCCGCTTTCCGCGCCGGCGCTGAACTTCATCCGTTCGGCGCAGGATACCATGCCGGGCCGCTAGGGCGGCTTTGGCGCGCCCCAAGCCATCGGATTTTCCGATAGATGCTTTCCTTGTTTTGTTATTGCGAAACTTCGCGACTCTCCTACGCTTCACGCATGACCGGGAACCCGGCTGCGCGGAGATGGTCCGCGCATGAACTCAGGGAGATTGCGGAATGAAGACCACAAAGCTTTGGGGCACCACCGCCCTTGCCATCCTGACCGGGATCACGCCGGCGCTGTCGCAGGTCACGGCGCTGGGGGAAGGCGAAGGCGAAGTGTCCATCGTCGCCTGGGCCGGCTATATCGAGCGCGGCGAGACCGACAAGGCCTTCGACTGGGTGACGAAGTTCGAAGCCGACACCGGCTGCAAGGTTTCGGTGAAAACCGCCAACACCTCGGACGAAATGGTCGCCCTGATGAACGAAGGCGGGTTCGACCTTGTCACCGCCTCGGGCGACGCCAGCCTGCGCCTCATCGCCGGCGGCCGGGTGCAGCCCATCAACACCGACCTGATCCCGTCGTGGAGCGCGGTGGACGAACGGCTGAAGAACGCCCCCTGGCACACGGTGGACGGCGTGCATTACGGCACCCCCTACATGTGGGGGCCGAACGTGCTGATGTACAACACCGAGGTCTTCAAAGAGGCGCCCACCTCGTGGAACGTGGTCTTCGAAAAGATGGACCTGCCCGACGGCAAGTCGAACGAAGGCCGGGTGCAGGCCTATGACGGCCCGATCCATATTGCCGATGCCGCGCAATATCTGATGTTCCACAAGCCCGACCTCGGCATCACCTCGCCCTATGAACTGAACGAAGATCAGTACAAGGCGGCGCTGGACCTTCTGCGCGGACAGCGCGCGCTGGTCGGCCGCTACTGGCACGATGCCTTCATCCAGATGGACGACTTCAAGAACGAAGGCGTCGTCGCTTCGGGGTCCTGGCCGTTCCAGGTGAACCTGCTGAAATCCGAAGGGCTGCCCATCGCCTCGACCATCCCGCAGGAAGGCGCCACCGGCTGGGCCGATACCACGATGATGCATGTCGATTCCAAGCACCCGACCTGCGCCTACAAGTGGATGGAGCATTCGCTGGCCTCGAACCTGCAATCCGATCTGGCCGTCTGGTTCGGCGCCAACCCCAGCGTTCCCGCCGCCTGCACCGATGGCCGCGGCATGCTGACCGCCGAGGGCTGCACGGCGAACGGCATGGACGACTTCGACAAGATCCGCTTCTGGACCACCCCCACTGCCAACTGCTCGCAGGGTGAAGGCGCCTGCGTGCCCTACTACCGCTGGGTGTCCGACTACATCGGCGTGATCGGCGGGCGCTAAGCCCCCTTCCGTCCAACCGCCGCAACGCCCGGCTTCCGCGCCTCCCTCCCCCCTCGTGGGGGAGGGATGGGGTGGGGGGTGCCGCAGCACGCCATTTCCCAAAAGGTTCCCATGACCGCCGCCGTCGAATTCCAGTCCGTCTCGCGCCATTTCGGTCCGGTCAAGGCCGTGGACTCCGTTGACCTGACCATTGCCGAAGGCGCCTTCTTCGCCATGCTGGGCCCGTCGGGTTCGGGCAAGACCACCTGCCTGCGGCTGATCTCGGGCTTTGAAACGCCCACCGGCGGCGCGATCCGCATCTTTGGCGAAGATGTCTCGGCCACGCCGCCGCATCTGCGCAACGTGAACACGGTTTTTCAGGATTACGCGCTGTTTCCCCACATGAACGTGCGCGACAACGTTGCCTACGGGCTGATGGTCAAGGGCATGGGCCGCGCCGCCCGCCTTGCCCGCGCCGAAGAAATGCTGGCGCTGGTCAAGCTGGACGGCTACGGCGACCGCAAGCCGGCGCAGCTTTCCGGCGGCCAACGGCAGCGCGTCGCGCTGGCCCGGGCGCTGGTGAACGAACCGCGCGTCCTGCTGCTGGACGAACCGCTGGGGGCCCTTGACCTGAAACTGCGCGAGGCGATGCAGGACGAGTTGAAAGCCCTGCAACACCGCCTTGGCATCACCTTCATCTTCGTCACCCATGACCAGCATGAGGCGCTGTCGATGGCCGACAGCCTTGCCGTCTTCAACGAAGGCCGCATCGCCCAGATCGGCACCCCGGCCGAGATCTATGACCGCCCAGCCACCCGTTTCGTCGCCGATTTCGTCGGCTCGTCGAACGTGCTGCCCCCCGATCTGACGCGCGCCTTGGGCGGGCCCGCGCAATGGGCCAGCCTGCGGCCCGAAAACACCCGCCTTGCGGCCTCGGGCCCGGTCACCGGCACCGTGACCGCGCTGCGCTATCTGGGTTCCGGCACCCGCGTGGTGCTGGACCTGGGCGGCACCGAAGTGGCCGCCCTTCTGCCCGCCGGTCAGCCTCTGCCCGAACCCGGCGCCGCGCTGTCGATCGCCTTCGATCCGGCTGCCCTGCATGTCATGGGCGATGCCGCATGAGCCGCGAGGCCATCTTCCCGGCCCGCGGTCCGGCCGACCGGCTGACCGCAGCCTTCTGGCGCCACCCCCGGCTGCTGCTGGGCCTGTTGCTGACGCCGCCCCTGCTGTGGCTGGGCGTGGTTTATCTGGGCTCTCTGGCCGCCCTTCTGCTGCAAAGCTTCTACTCGATTGATGAATTCTCGGGCATGGTCGTGCCGGAATTCACGCTCAAGACCTATGCCGAGCTGCTGCGCCCGTCGAATTATGACGTGATCCTGCGCACGCTTCTGATGTCTGCCGCCGTCACGCTGGGCTGCGCCGTCATCGCCTTTCCCATCGCCTATTACGCCGCCCGCTTTGCCCGGGGCCGGCTGAAGGCGCTGTTCTATCTGGGGGTGATGCTGCCGCTGTGGTCCAGCTATCTGGTCAAGGTCTATGCCTGGAAGCTGATCCTGGCCAAGGAAGGCATCATCACCTGGGCGGCCGAAAGCACCCATACCTCGGGCATCCTGAACGCCATCCTTGCGCTGCCGGTCATCGGGGGCAATTCGCTGTCCACCAGCTATGTCGGCATGTTCCTGGTCTTCACCTATGTCTGGCTGCCCTACATGATCCTGCCGATGCAGGCCGCGCTGGAGCGGGTGCCCACCTCGATGCTGGAAGCCTCGCAGGATCTGGGCGCAACCCGGGCGCAGACCTTCCGCACCGTGATCCTGCCCCTTGCGCTGCCGGGGGTGATCGCCGGGTCGATCTTCACCTTCTCGCTGACCATGGGCGACTACATCATTCCGCAGATCGTCGGCAATTCGGCCAATTTCATCGGCATGGCGGTTTACCAGCTGCAGGGCACCGCCGGAAACATCCCGCTGGCCGCGGCCTTTGCCGTGGTGCCCATCCTGATCATGCTGGTCTATCTGACGCTGGCACGCCGCGCGGGGGCTTTCGATGCACTCTGACCGCGCCTCGCTTGGCCTGCGCATCGCCGCCGTGGCGGGGCTGGCTTTCCTGCACCTGCCGATCCTTCTGATCTTCCTTTACGCCTTCACCACCGAGGAACGCACCTACGCCTTCCCGCCCCCCGGCCTGACCACCCAATGGTTCGCCGTGGCCTGGAGCCGCCCCGACATCTGGGATGCGCTGTTGCTGTCGCTGCAGGTCGCGGCGGTGGCGACGGTGCTGGCGATGATCCTGGGCACGCTGGTGGCCGCCGCCATGTCGCGCGCCCGCTTCTTCGGACGCGAGCAGATCAGCCTTCTGGTTCTTCTGCCCATCGCACTGCCCGGCGTCATCACCGGCATCGCCCTGCGGTCGGCCTTCGGGATCATGGATATCCCCTTCTCGACCTGGACCATCATCCTGGGCCACGCCACCTTCTGCATCGTCATCGTCTACAACAACGCCGTTGCCCGCTTCCGCCGCCTCTCGGGCGGGGTGATGGAGGCTTCGGCCGACCTTGGCGCCAATGCCTTCCAGACCTTCCGCTATGTGCTGCTGCCAAACCTTGGCACCGCCCTTCTGGCCGGCGGCATGCTGGCCTTCGCCCTGTCGTTTGATGAGGTGATCGTCACCACCTTCACCGCCGGGCAACAGGCCACCCTGCCGATCTGGATGCTTGAGGAACTGATCCGCCCGCGCCAGCGCCCGGTCACCAATGTCGTCGCCATGGTGGTCTTTGCCGCCACCTTCCTGCCGATCCTGATTGCCTACTACCTGACCCGGAACGGCCAGGAGCTGGCCGGTTCGGGCAAATAAGGGAGAAACCCATGACCATCCAGACCCAGCTTCTGATCGGTTCCGCCTTCGAGGCCGGACAGGAAGCCGCCGAAGCCATCCTGAACCCGCGCACCGGCGGGCTGATCCTGGACGTGCCCGAAGCCTCGACCGCGCAAGTGGACCGCGCCGTCGCCGCTGCCCGCAAGGCCTTCGAAGGCTGGAGCCGCACTACCCCCGCCGAACGCTCGGCCGCGCTTCTGCGCATCGCCGACCGGATCGAGGCCGAGGCCGATGCCTTTGCCGCCCTTGAGGCGCTGAACTGCGGCAAGCCGATCAACGCCGCCCGGGGGGATGAGATTCCGGCGATCGTCGATTGCTACCGCTTCTTCGCCGGCGCCGTCCGCTGCCAGCATGGCGCGGTGGCGGGTGAATATCTTTCCGGTCATACCAGCATGATCCGCCGCGATCCGGTGGGCGTGATCGCCCAGATCGCGCCGTGGAACTATCCGCTGATGATGATGGCGTGGAAACTTGGCCCCGCCATCGGCGGCGGCAATACCGTGGTCTTCAAACCCAGCGAACAGACGCCGCTGACCGCGCTGAAAATGGCGCGCATCCTGGCGGAAGAACTGCCCGAAGGCGTGGTCAACGTCATCACCGGCCGCGGCCAGACCGTGGGGAACTACCTGATCAACCACCCGCTGGTGGACATGATCAGCCTGACCGGCGATGTCGCCACCGGCCGCAAGATGCTGGACGCCGCGGCGAAAACCGTGAAGCGCACCCATCTGGAACTGGGCGGCAAGGCGCCCGTGGTGGTCTTTGACGATGCCGATATCGGCGCCGTGGTGGAAGGGCTGCGGGCGTTTTCCTTCTACAACGCCGGGCAGGACTGCACCGCCGCCTGCCGCGTCTATGCCGGCCGCAAGGTTTACGACAATCTGGTGGCCGACCTGACCGCCGCTGCCGCCTCGATCACCCTTGCCGCCGAGGATGACACCACCAACGAAATCGGCCCGCTGATCAGCCAGCGCCAGCGCGACCGGGTGGCCAGCTTCGTCAACCGCGCGCGAGAGCTGAACCATATCGAGGTGACGACCGGCGGCGAGGTGATGGATCAGGGCTATTACTACCGCCCCACCGTGGTCGCCGGCGCCCTTCAGGATGACGAAATCGTCCGGCGAGAGGTCTTTGGCCCCGTCGTCTCGGTCACCCGCTTTGACGACGTCGATCAGGCGGTCGGCTGGGCCAATGACAGCGACTACGGCCTTGCCTCAAGCGTCTGGACCCGCGACGTGGGCCGCGCCATGGCCACGGCGGCGCGGCTGCGCTATGGCTGCACCTGGATCAACACCCATTTCATGCTGGTGAACGAGATGCCGCATGGCGGGCTGAAACAGTCCGGCTATGGCAAGGACATGTCGGCCTATGCGCTGGAAGATTACACGGTCGTCCGCCATGTGATGATCAAGCACGGATAGGCCGGAAGGTCAGGCCACCTGGCGCTCGCGCGTATCGCGCGGGCGCAACAGCGCCACCCGGCGGTAGATCGCCAGATAGACCATCGCCACCAAGGCCAGCCCCAGAAGGATTACGCTGCTGCTTTCGGCGCCGATCACCATCAGCCAGACCGACAGCATCACCAGAAGCCACATCGCCATGCTGGTCAGCGGCGCGCGCAGCCGCGGTTCGCCCAGATAATTCGCCAGTTGCCGCGCCCGGCTGCGGTAGAACAGGCTGTGCAGATGCAGCCGGTCGGCCTGGCTGGGGCTGGTGTCAGCGCGCAGGGTCCGCCGCAGGGCCGAGATCAGGGTTTCCACCACCGGATAAGCCAGCGCCAGCAGCCCGATCAGCGGCGACAGTTCGGCGTTGCGCAGGGGCAGCGCCACCGCGATCCCGGCCAGCGTCAGCCCGATCAGATAGGCCCCGGCATCGCCCATGAACAGCCGGCCCGCCGGGAAGTTCAGCAGGAAGAAGCCGCCGATCGCACCTGCCATCACCACGCAGACGCCCAGCATCGCCCCGTCGCCGGTCTGCGAGGCCACCATGGCAAAGCCGCCCAGAATGACCAGCGCCGTCCCGGCTGAAAGCCCGTTCACCCCGTCGATGATGTTGATGGCATGGGCGATGCCCGCCACCGCAAAGGTGGTGAACAGGACCGCGAACAGCGGCACCGACAGCAACAGGTCCGCGCCCGGAATATCGACCCGGTGGATGTAATAGCCGCTCAGCAGACAGAACATCAGCCCCGAGACAAAGGTCGCCACCAGCCGCATCTTCACGCCGACGCGCTTGGTCACATCCTCAAGGAAGCCCACGACCATGGCCGGCACCGCCGCCGCCAGCAGATACCACAGATCGGCCTGCGCCTGACCGGCCAGCACCGCACCGCCCGCCATCGCGCCGCCCAGAATGGCAAGGCTGCCAACGCGCGGCGTCGGGCAACGGTGCAGCTTCTGCACACCGATATGGCTGTCATAGGTGAAGCGGCCATGAAACCGGCGGGTGACCACGATCAGGACCGAGATCAGCGCACTGACTGCCAGGGCAATGGCAAGGGCAATGAAGAGGGTCATGCGCTATCTCTTGAAGCGGGAAACGGCATATGGTCCGCGCACTCTTACGCTACCGGAAACAATCCTGTGTGACTTGTGTAAGATGCCGCAACGCAGCATGCAACGATTTCCGCAGCGCCGATGACCAAATATGCGGCATTTGGCCAAGCTTGCGCTGAAATCCGCCGCGCCATGCGTCTGGCTAGGCGCAGACCCCGGCCGATCAGCCCTTTACCGTCCCCTCAGCCACCACGCCCAAGGGCACATCCCAAGGGCGATTCGCGTCCCTCTCCGGCCACCAGACCGGCGCCGCGCACAGCGCCTGCCACAGTTGGCCCGCGTCTTTCAGCGCCCGTGCAGCATTTTGCCGCGCCGCCGCATCGGCCCGGCCCTTGCGCAGCACCTCGGCCGCCCGCAGATCGGTCAGCGTGCCCAGCGCGTCCTGAAGCGCAGCCATGCGCGCCAGAACCGGGGCGGCATCCACCCCAGGCCACAGCGGCGCGAAGAACTCGGACAGGTAGCGCAGGTCCTTCACCGCCTTGCGCAGATCGTGGCGGGCCTCATCCTTCATTTCGGCAAGGTCGGTCCCGTGGGCAAGGCAATCCTGCCAGGCAATCTCCAGCGCCTCGGCCGCCAGATCATCCGCCGGCCCCTGCCGCAGCGCCAGCGCCCCCGCCCCGCGGCGGAAGATCTCGCCGCTTTCGGCCAGACTCTGCAGCCGCGGCGCGAAGGCCACCGCCTTGCGCGCCCGCAGATCGTCGCGCAGCCGCTCACGCAGCGCCGCATTGCGCGCCAGCGCCGCCTTGCTTTGCCGCGCGGCACCCAGCCCGGCCAGATAGACATCAGAATCGCGCTGTTCGCCCAGCTTGCGGAAGATGCGCTTGGCCTCGGCCCGCAGGCCCTGCCTGACCTTGCGGCGCAGCACCGGCTCAAACCCGTCCAGCGCCGCCGTCAGCCGGCGCAGCGCCACACGGCTCTTGTGCGGCCCGGCATGGCCTTCGGAGCCAAAGAACAGCGCCAGCCCCGCGTCAATCTCGGCCGCCGTGCGCAAAGCGATCCGGCGGAAGGCCGTCTCGCAATCCAGCCCCGGCTCCAGCGCCGGAAACATGTCGTCTTCCCTGACCATGGCTTTCCCGCAGGCCCGTTCCCGTGCCCTGCGATATGTCGCCAATGTAACAGAAAGGCGTCAGCCGCCTAGAAATCCAGATCGGCGTAATGGGCGGGCGGCGGAAAGCCCGGCACCTGATCGGCCAGAAGCGTGCGGAACGACGGCCGCGACTTGATCTTGGCATACCAGTCCCGCACCGTGGCCGAGCGGTTCCAGTCCACGTCCGAGATGTAGTCCAGGCTCGACAGATGCGCGGCGGCGGTGAAATCGGCCAGCGTCATCTCATTGCCCGCCAGCCAGCGCCGCTGGTCCAGAAGCCAGCCCAGATAGTCGAGGTGATATTTGATCCGCCCGGCGCCGGATTTGACGTTCTTCGAATCCGGGTAGCCCTGCTTCATCACCTTCTTGTGGACCCGCTCGTACAACAGCTTTGACGTCACCTCGTCGTGGAACTTGTCGTCGAACCACGAACACAGCCGCCGCACCTCATAGCGCGCATCCGGGTCGCGCGGCATCAGCGCCGGCCCCGGCTGGGTTTCGTCCAGATACTCGCAGATCGCTTGGCTTTCGCTCATCACCCGGTTGTCGATGCGCAGCACCGGCACCTTGCCCGCCGGGTTGCGGCGCAGGAAATCGGGGCTCGGCTCCCAGTAGCGTTCCTCGATCAGCTCGACCTCAAGCTTCTTCTCCGCAAGCGTCAGCCGGACCTTGCGGCAGAACGGCGACAACGGAAAATGATAAAGCCGGATCATGTGCAATCTCTTGTATGGGCGCTGTCCTGATAGCGGGCGCCCCGCCCGGGATCAATCCTTCCGCCGGGGTCTGGGCGGTCCCCGGCCCGGGAACCGCGCCCATTCTACTCGAAACAGCCCGCCCTGCCATCGGCGGCGATGGTTTCGGCGCCCGAGATGATGGCCCGCGTCCGCTTGCGCACGAAATCCGAAGGCTTCGCCGCATCGCGCCCCTTGGGGTCAGGAAGCACGGCGGCCAGCCGCGCCGCCTGCGTCGCCGTCAGGTCGCGCGCATCGACGCCAAAGTAATGCTGCGCCGCCGCCTGCACGCCGAAGACGCCCTCATCGAACTCGGCCACGTTCATATAGACCTCAAGGATGCGCTGCTTCGACCAGATCAGCTCGACCGCCGGGGTCAGCGCCGCCTCCATCGCCTTGCGCAGCCAGCTGCGGCCATGCCACAGGAAGACGTTCTTCACCGTCTGCTGGCTGAGCGTTGAGGCCCCCCGGTTGCTGCCCGCCTCGATCGCCGTGCGGATCGCCACCATGTCAAAGCCCCAGTGCAGGCAGAAGTTCGCATCCTCTGCCGCCACCACCGACCGGCCCATCACCGGCGCAATCTCGTCCCAGCCGACCCAGTCCTTCTCAATCCCGCCAAGGCGCCAGGATTCGCCCAGCTGATACAGGTTGATCGGCGGCGGCAGGAAGCTGAACAGCAGGATCAGCAGCGCGTAGAAGGCGCCAAGTCCCGCCAGCCCGCGCAGAAACCAGCGCCCGATGCGGCGCGGCCGGCCGGGTTGCGGCACGGGCGCGGCGGGCTCTTCGGATTTCTTCTTGCGCGGGGCGGGCATCCGTAACGTTTGGCCTTGGCCCCGGCGAAGGTCAAGCGCGCCGCCTCAGGCCCGGGGCAGATAGCCCACCGGCAGATTTTCATCGCGGAAATAGTCCAGCGGTGCCTTTTCGCTGACGGCCGTGGCGCGCTTGAAGCCGCAGACCAGTTCATCGCCGTCAATCTCGGATGCGATGATCAGGCACTGCAGCACATGGCGGGCGCCGTCATACACATCGACCAGCCCGCGCAGATGGCCGATGGCCGAAGCCTCCAGCGCCAGCCCGTCGATCCACAGCCGCAACACCGGATACTCCGCCGCGCCCACCCGCACCCGCAGGCGCGACCGGCGCTTGGCCTTGTTCAACTGCGCCGCGCGCAACCCTTCGCTGACATCTTTCGGCAGGAATTCCAGCATGATCGCCTCCACCTGCCCAGTGTCGCGCCGAAACCGGGCAAAGCCATGTTAACGCATGAATGTTGCGGATTTGTTATGCGGATGTTGCAGCTTTGCCGCAAATCCGGGCAGTCACCCCCGGTTGCCAAGCCCCTGCGGATCGGCTTTCACTGCGCCGGCCCCAGCCAGCCCCAGCCCGACCGGACCCGTGATGACCGCCCTTCTCCTGCTGCCCGCCCTGATTCTCGACGCCCTCTTCGGCGAACCCCGCGCGATCTGGGACAGGCTGCCCCATCCGGCCGTGCTGATGGGCCGGCTGATCGCCGCGCTCGACCGCCGTTTCAACAGCGGAGAGGGGCGGCGCCTGAAGGGCGTTCTGGTCATGGTGGGGCTGGCGCTGGGGGCCATCGCACTGGGGCTGGCCATCGCCGCGCTGCCCTTCGGCCCGCTCTGGCAGGTGCTGTTTGCCGCCGTGCTGCTGGCCCAGCGCAGCCTTGTCCAGCATGTGCAGGCGGTGGGCGATGCGCTGCGGCTTTCGCTGGGCGACGGGCAGCGCACGGTGGCGATGATCGTCGGCCGTGATACCGCCGTGCTGGACCGTCCGGGCGTCGCGCGGTCCGCCATCGAAAGCGCCGCCGAGAACTTTTCCGACGGAGTCATCGCCCCGGCCTTCTGGTTCCTGCTGGGCGGCCTGCCGGGGCTGCTGCTGTACAAGATCACCAACACCGCCGACAGCATGATCGGCCATCTGACGCCCCGCCACCGCGAATTCGGCTGGGCGGCGGCGCGCTTCGACGACCTCCTGAACCTGGTGCCCGCGCGGCTTTCGGCCGTTCTGATCGCGCTCAGCCACGGGCTGACCGATCCGCGCCCCATCCTGCGCGATGCGCCGCTGCACCGTTCGCCCAATGCCGGCTGGCCCGAGGCGGCGATGGCCGTGGCGCTGGATGTCGCCATTTCGGGCCCCCGCAGCTATCACGGGCGGCTGACTGACTACCCCTGGGTCTGGCCCGAGGGGCGGCATGACCTTGGCCCAGACGACATCGACCGCACGGTCGCGGCGCTCTGGCGCAGCTGGGGCGCGATGCTGGCCCTGACGGCGCTGGTCCCGCTGGTCTGAACGGCGGTCCCGCGCCGCCCGGTGCCGCGGGTCATTCCCTTGGCCCCCGGCCTGCCCTAACCTGCCGCCAAACCGGAGTGACCCATGCGCCTTGCCCCCCTTGCCTTCCTGATGCTTGCCAGCCCCGCCCTTGCCGCGCCCTGCGGCGGCGACTGGGGCGATTTCCTGAACGACATCGCCGCCGAAGCGCGTCAGGCCGGCGCCCCCGAAGATGCCATCGCCACCTTCTTCGCCGGCGCCCGGCAAGACCCGAAGGTGCTGAAGGCCGACCGCTCGCAAGGCGTCTTCCGCAAGACCTTCCTTGATTTCAGCCAAAGCCTGATCTCGAAAAGCCGCATCCAGAACGGCGCCGCGAACGCGACGAAATGGGATGCCGTCTTTGGCCGGGCCGAGACGGAATTCGGCGTCTCACGCGGGATTCTTCTGGCTTTCTGGGCGTTCGAGACCGATTTCGGCGCGGTGCAGGGCGACTTCAACACCCGCAACGCCCTGCTCACCCTGGCGCATGACTGCCGCCGGCCCGAGATCTTCCAGCCCCAGGTCATCGCCGCCGTCGCCCTGACCGGCCTGCATGATTTCGACCCCGCCACCACCACCGGCGCCTGGGCCGGTGAGATCGGCATGGTCCAGATGCTGCCCAAGGACATCCTCGAAAAAGGCATCGACGGCGATGGTGACGGGCTGATCACCCTGAAAACCTCGGCCCCCGATGCGCTGCTGTCGGGCGCCAACATGCTGCGCCACCATGGCTGGCGCGCCGGCGAACCCTGGCTGCAAGAGGTCATCCTGCCCGAAACACTCGACTGGTCGCTGTCGGGGCTGGAAACCGAACGCCCGGCCGGCGACTGGGCGGCGATGGGGGTGCAGCCGCGCGCCGGCAATCTGCCCGACCTGCCCGCTTCGCTTCTTCTGCCGCAGGGGCGCAAGGGGCCGGCCTTCCTCGCCTATCCGAATTTCAAGGTGCTGTTCGAGTGGAACAAGAGCTTCGTCTATGTCACCACCGCCGCCTATTTCGCCACCCGGCTGGAGGGGGCCGAGCCCTACCGCGCCGGCAATCCCGACCCCGCGCTTTCGGCCGATCAGATGACCGCGCTGCAGGAACGGCTGGCCGCCCGTGGCCATGACGTCGGCAAGATCGACGGCATCCTTGGCGCGCTGACCCGCACGGCGGTTCAGAAGGAACAGGCCCGCCTTGGCCTGCCCGCCGACGGCTGGCCCACGGCGGAGCTTCTGAATGCCCTCTGATCCCGTCACCGCCGAAGAACTCGCCGCCGCCCTGCCCTTCGTCCTGGCCGCGCCGAAAACCGCCGCACCGGTGCAGTCGCTGTGCTTCCGCCCCGGCTTCAACCAGCGCCGCTTTCCCGAAAGCCTGCGCCTGACCGTGGCCGAAGGCGTGCCCGGCGAACGCTGGCTGACCGCGCCCTGGCTGCGCCTGCCCGACGGCAGCCCGCATCCCGACATTCAGGTGTCAATCCTGCCCACCCGCGTGCTGGACCTTGTCTGGCGCGACCGCAGCGGCGCGCCCCACCCCGGCGATACCATCGTGGCCGACCTCGACTGCTCGCTGGCCAACCTGCCGGTAGGCAGCCTGATTTCGGCCGGCACCGCCATCCTGCGCGTCTCGGGTGAGTTCAACGACGGCTGCGTCAAGTGGAAAGCCCGCTACGGACAAGCCGCGAAAGACTGGATCACCCTGCCCGGCCACCCCGAACTGCGCCTGCGCGGCATCCTCTGCGCCGTGGTTCAGGATGGCGATGTCACCCTGTCCGACCGGATCGGCGTCCTGCAACGCGGCGCCTGACCCCCATCCTCTCTCGACAAATATCCCACGGGGGTGCGGGGGTGTGAAACCCCCGCTTCCCCGGCCGGTGTGGGGCAGCCAGGCCGGGCTACATCCCCTCGCCGCCCGCCCTCTGGCCCCGGCGCCAGCCGTTGCAGGCCAGAACCGCCGCCTCGGCCAGCGCGGCCCAGCGGTGCAGCCCCGCCGCATCGCCCACAGCCAGCCGCAGCACCAGCCGGGTTTCGCCCCGGTGAATGTCCAGCGGCGTGTCGGGGTGGCTGGCCTGCCACCCGGCCAGCTGCGCCTCGCTCGCCCGCACCGGGCGGCTCAGCACCAGCACCCAGGCGCCCCCGGTCTCTTCCGCCGTGAATTCCCCATCCAGCGCCGACAGCCGGCCATGCACCAGCCCGGCCTCGCGTTCCACCCCCGGAAAGCCCGCCGCGCGCAGGGCATCGGCCAGTGCGGCACTCATGGCCCCACCCCCACCGGCTCCGCCCTACGGGCGCGGCGCAACGCGCTTTCCGCCGCCAGCGGTTTGCGCATCATCACGAAACGCCCCGACAGCCCCAGCCCCGCGGCAAAGAACCACCGCCCGCTGATCCGCGTCAGCGCGGCATCGGCCACCCCGTCATAGATCAGGTCTTCCTGCGTAAACCCCAGGTATCGCTTGACAAAACGCAGCCCCCCGGCGCCGCGATGGCCCTCGAGCACCGCTTGCAGCAGCGCGCCCATGCCGGGGCGGAAGGTGTTCGGCTCTTCGGTCTGCCCGGAAATCAGACCCGCCTCCTCGACCAGATCGGCCTCAAACGGCACTGGCGGATCGCCCATCGGATAGTCATAGCGGCCCAGCCAGCGGCCGGTCAGGTCGGGAAAGGCGCCTGCCGTCACGCCACCAGCGCCTCGGCGCGTTTCAGGTCCACGCTGACCAGCTGGCTGACCCCCTGCTCGGCCATGGTCACGCCGAACAGCCGGTCCATCCGCGCCATCGTCACCGCGTGGTGGGTGATGATCAGGAACCGCGTATCGGTGCGCCGCGTCATCTCGTCCAACAGATCGCAGAACCGCGTCACGTTGGCATCGTCCAAGGGCGCGTCCACCTCGTCCAGCACACAGATCGGCGCCGGATTGGCCAGGAACACGCCAAAGATCAGCGCCAGCGCCGTCAGCGTCTGTTCGCCCCCCGACAGAAGCGACAGGGTCGACAGCCGCTTGCCCGGCGGCTGCGCCATGATCTCCAGCCCCGCCTCCAGCGGGTCGTCGGATTCCACCAGCACCAGCCGCGCCTCGCCCCCGCCGAAAAGATGGGTGAACAACTGGCCGAAATTGGCGTTCACCTGTTCAAAGGCGGTCAGAAGCCGCTCGCGCCCCTCGCGGTTCAGGCCCGAGATTCCGGCCCGCAGCTTGCGGATCGCCTCTTCCAGATCAACCTTTTCCCCCGCCAGCGCCTGATATTCAGCATCGACAGCCTTGGCATCTTCCTCGGCCCGCAGGTTTACCGCGCCCAGGGCCTCGCGCTGGCGTTTCAGGCGCTGCACCTCGATGTCCAGCGCCTCGGCGGGCGGCATGCGGTCGGGGTCCAGCCGCAGCGTGTCCATCAGTTCGCCGGGGCTGGCGCCCATTTCCTCGCGGATGCGTTCGACGGCATAGGCGGCGGTTTCGCGCGCGGCCTCGGCCCGCGCCTCGGCCCGCGCCCGGCCTTCGCGCGCCTCGCCCGACAGCCGTTCCGCCTCGCGCTCGGCCTCGCGGGCGGCGCGCAGGGCGGCTTCGGCCGCCTCCAGCGCATCGGCGGCCTCGGCGCGGCGGGCCTCGGCGCCGGTGATGGCGTCGGCCAGTTCCTCGCGCTTGATGGCGATTTCCTCGGGCGCGGCGCTGGCCTCGGCCAGTTCCTCTTCGGTCTCGGCCTTGCGGGCGGCCAGTTCGGCGATGCGCTTTGCCGCCGTTTCCAGCCGGTGCTTCCAGCCCGACAACTCCTTCACCGCCTCCTGACGGCGGCGGATGCGGGCCTCGCCCTCACGCCGCAATTCGTCATGGGCGGCGCGGCGCGACATCATGGCGATGCGCGCGGCCTCAACCGTGTGACGCGCGGCCTCGACCAGCGCCCGCGCCTCATCGAGATCGCCCAGATCCTCTTCGGCCGCCAGCGCCTCTTCCAGCCGGGCCCGCGCCTCGGCCGCCTCGTCATCATAGCGGCGGACCGACAGGCGCGCGCTTTCCAGCTTGCCCTCGGCGATGGACCGGTCGGCCTCGGCGCGCGCCGCGGTGCGGTTGGCCTCGGCCACCCGGGCATCGGCCGCGCGCCGCGCCTCGCGCGCCAGCTGATCGGCCCGCGCCAGATCGGCCAGCCGCGCCTGCAAAGCCTCATGCGCCAGCCGCGCCCCGTCGGCCCGCGCCGCCACATCCTCAAGGTCGCGCTTCAGCCGGGTCAGCTTGTTCATCTGCATCAGGCGCAGGGCGCTGGCCTGCGGCGCATCCTCGGCCCCGGCGCGGAACCCGTCCCAGCGCCACAGGTCGCCCTCACGGCTGACCAACCGCTGCCCCGGCCGCAGCGCCGCTTGCAAGGCCGCGCCCCGCGCCCGGTCCACCAGTCCGATCTGCGACAGCCGCCGCCTCAGCACCCCCGGCGCCACCACATGCGCGGCCAGCGCCTCGACCCCGTCGGGCAGCGCCGCGCTGTCGTCATACCCCGGCAGCAGCACCCAGCCCGAGGGCCGGTCGCCCGTCACCTCGGACGCGCGCAGATCGTCGGCCAGCGCCGCGCCCAGGGCCTGCTCCAGCCCCGGCGCCACCTGCACCCGGTCGATCAGCTGATGGCCGCTGTCGGCTTCCCGTGCCACCAGCTTGGCCAGCGCCGCCACCTCGGCGCGCAGCGCGCTGGCCTCACCCTCGGCCTCGGACCGGGCGGCCCGCGCCTCGGCCTCGCGGCCCTGCACCTCGGCCCGCGCGGCTTCGGCCCCGGCCAGCGCCTCATCCGCCGCCTCGGCCAGCGCCGCCGCCGCCTCCTGCGCCTCTTCGGCCGCGTCCTGCGCCCCGGCCGCCGCCGCCAGCGCCGCCTCGGCCGCGCCCACCGCCTCGCGCGCCCGCGCCGCCTCGGCCTCGGCCCGCGCCATCACCGCCCGGCCGTCGGCCACCAGCCGCTGCGCCGACTGGTGCCGCGCCGCCAGCCGCGCCGCATCCTCGGTGGCCTGAGACAGCACGCCCTCGCGGTCCGACAGCACAGCGCCCGCCTCACGCGCCGCCTCGGCCGCCTCGGCCAGCCGGTCATCATGCCCGTCATGGGCGCGCTGCAGCTGCTCGACCTCCCAGTCCAGCCGGCCGATCACCTCGCCCGCGTCGCGGTTCAGCCCGGCCTCGCGTTCGGCATCGCGGTCCAGCTCGGCAATCCGGCCGCGCAGCGTGTCGATCAGTTGCCGCGCCCGCGCCTCCTGATCGCCCAGCGCGTCGCGCTGCACCACCAGCCGCTGCAGGATCGCCGCCGCAATCGCCTCTTCCTCGCGTCGGGGGGGCAGCACATCCTCGGCCCCCGCCCGCTGCTTTGCCGCCGCGCGCACCGCCGCCTCGACCTGCGCCGCCTCGACCACGCGCTGCCGCAACTGCGCCTCGGCCTCTTCGCGCGCCCGGTCCGCCTCGCGCCAGCGCCGCAGCAGAAGCATGCCCTCGGTCTTGCGCAACTCTTCACCGATCTCGCGGTAGCGCGCCGCCTGCTTGGCCTGCCGGGTCAGCGTTGAAAGCTGCTGGGCCAGCTGCTCCAGCACGTCATCGACCCGCAACAGGTTCTGCTCGGCGCCCTGCAGCTTCAGTTCCGCCTCGTGCCGCCGCTGATACAGGCCGCCGATCCCCGCCGCATCCTCCAGCACCTTGCGGCGCGATTTCGGCTTGGCGTTGATCAGTTCCGAGATCTGCCCCTGCCGCACCAGCGCCGGCGAATGCGCCCCGGTCGAGGCATCGGCGAACAGCATCTGCACATCGCGGGCGCGAATTTCCTTGCCGTTCAGCTTGTAGGCGCTGCCGGCATCGCGGGTGATCCGCCGGGTGATCTCGACCACATCGGCATCGTTGAAGCCCGAGGGCGCCAGACGTTCCGAATTGTCCAGTTGCAGCACCACTTCGGCAAAGTGGCGGGCGCCGCGCGTGGCCGCGCCGTTGAAGATCACATCCTCCATCCCGCCGCCGCGCATGGCGCTGGGGCGGTTTTCGCCCATCACCCAGCGCAGCGCCTCCAGCAAGTTCGACTTGCCGCAGCCGTTCGGCCCGACCACACCGGTCAGCCCCTCGTGAATCACCAGATCGGTGGGATCGACGAAGCTCTTGAAGCCGTTCAGACGCAGGCGATTGAAGCGCAAGGAATGCCCCGGGGCTGGATGGCCTGACATCGTCGGTGCGATGCCCCGATGAGTCAAGCACCGCCCCCCCGCATCTGGCAGGATGCCGCAGCTTATCCCCAACATCTTGCGGCTGCGGGGCTTTAGCGCCGGGCCGCGGCAGGTGTTTGCCACCGCCTGCGCCCCGTCGCCGCTGCGGGCGCGCAAGGCGATTCGCGAATGATGGTTAAGAAATGCCGGTCCCTGCGCGCGTAGAGACGGAAAGAAGACGCCGGGAAGACGGATTCAAGATTGACTTTTCCTCGCTTTTTCAATGGATTAAACGTCAGATCGCCGGATGCCCCCCGGCGCAGGAGGTGCCGCATGGATCCACCCTATTCCGGCCGCTGCCTGTGCGGCGCCATCACCTTCCGCTGCACCGCTGCACCGCTGTGGCAAGGGCACTGTCACTGCGAAAGCTGCCGGCGGGCCACCGCCTCGGCGATGGCATCCTTCTTCGGGGTGGCGGATGGGGCGTGGGAATTCAATGGCTTGACGCCTGCCAGCTATGAATCCAGCCCCGGCACATGGCGCGAATTCTGCCCCCGCTGCGGCACGCAGCTCAGCTATTCCAGCGCCCGTTTCCCGGGCGAAAAGCACTTCTACGCCGCCACGCTGGACGATCCGGCGGCTTACCGGCCCGAGCGGCATTACTTCTGGGCCGAACACCTGCCCTGGCTGCACCTGTCCGATGACCTGCCCCGCCAATGACACCCTATCGCCTTGATTCCACGTCGGATTTTCGGCCCGTCCTGCAACTGGTGCAGGACAGCTTCGCCTATATGGACGCCCGCATCGACCCGCCCTCCTCGATGCACCGGCTGACGGTTGGGGATATCCGTCAGCAGGCAACTGCGGGTGAGGTCTGGGCCATCGGCGCGCCTCCGGTGGCCTGCATGTTCCTGACAAACAAGGAAAATTGCCTCTACCTCGGCAAACTGGCCGTCGTGGCGGACCATCGCAGCAAGGGTCTGGCGCGGCAGATGGTGGCCGTCGCGGTGGCCCGTGCCAGGGCGCTGGATCTGCCGGCGGTGGAGTTGCAGACAAGGGTCGAACTGACCGAAAACCACGCCACCTTCACCGCACTGGGCTTCACCGAAACCGGCCGGACGGCGCATCCGGGCTATGACCGGCCCACCTCGATCACCTTCCGCCTGCCGGTAAGCGGCTGACAGATCACAGTTTTCCAAGGAACCCACCCGCGATGATCCCCGCCCTTCTTGCCATCCTGACCTGCCAGCTTGCCGGCGAGATCCTGTCGCGCAGCCTTGGCCTGCCCTTGCCCGGCCCGGTGCTGGGCATGGTGCTGATGGTGGCGGCGCTGGCCCTGTCACCGCGGCTCGCGGCACTGGTGCGGCCTGTGGCACAGGGGGTGCTGGGCCATATGTCGTTGCTGTTCATCCCCGCTGGCGTAGGGGTTGTGGGGCACGTTTCCTCCTTGGGCGGGCAGGCGGCGGCGGTGTTCCTGGCGCTTCTGGTGTCGACCGTGCTGGCCATCGCCGTCGGCGCCCTGACATTCGCCGGCGTGGCCCGGCTGACGGGCAGCCGCGATGACTGATTTCGCCGAGATCTGGAGCTATCTTTCCCGCGCGCCCCTGTTGTGGCTGACAGCGACGCTGGCCGCCTATCTTGTTGGAGACGCTGCCTTTCGTGCCGCGGGGCGGCGGCCGCTGGTCAACCCGGTTCTGGTGGCGGTGGCGGTTCTGGCGCCGCTTCTGTGGATCACCGGCACCTCTTACGCCACCTATTTCGAGGGCGCGCAGTTCGTGCATTTCCTGCTGGGCCCGGCCACCGTCTGCCTTGCCCTGCCGCTGTGGGAGAATCTGGCGCGCGTCCGAAAGGCGCTGTTGCCCATCGCCGCCGCGCTGCTGGCGGGATCGGTGACCGCCGTGGTCAGCGCGCTGGCCGTGGGCCGGGCGCTGGGGCTTGAGGGCGGCATCATGGCCTCGCTTGCGCCGAAATCGGCCACGGCACCGGTGGCCATCGGGATTTCCGAGACGCTGGGCGGGTCGCCCACGCTGACGGCGGTGCTGGTGATCCTGACCGGCATCATCGGCGCGGTGGTGGCCACGCCGCTTCTGAACCTTCTGGACCTGCGCGACTGGCGGGCGCGGGGCTTTGCCGTGGGCGTCGCGGCGCATGGCATCGGCACGGCGCGGGCCCTGCAGGTGAACCCGTCAGCGGGCGCCTTCGCCGGGCTGGGCATGGGGCTGAACGCGGTGCTGACGGCCTTCCTCGCCCCGGTGATCTTGGCGTTTTTCCGTTAGGGCGGATTGCGTTCAATCTGATTCAGATTGAACGCAATCCAAGACAGGCAAGCCGTTGGAAATGTTGCGCATCTCTTTCAATCAGGTGAACCTGATTGAAAGAGACGCGCTGCAGGATCAGGCCAGATAGGCGCGGAAGCTGCGCACCACCTCTTCATAGACAGCGCGCTTGAAGGGCACGATCGAGGCGACCATCTCATCGGCCGAAATCCAGCGCCAGTGGCTGAATTCGGGGTGTTCGGTGTCGATCCGCACCTGATCGTCGCGGCCGGTGAAGCGGTACAGGAACCACTTCTGCTTTTGCCCGCGATACTTGCCGCCCCAGACCTTGCCCAGAAGCTCGGGCGGCAGATCGTAGGTCACCCAGCCATGGGTCTTGCCGATGAATTCGACCAGATTGGCGGTGACGCCGGTTTCTTCCCACAGCTCGCGCAGCGCGGCCTGACGGGGCTTTTCGCCGTCATCAATCCCGCCCTGCGGCATCTGCCAGGCGGGGGTGGGGTTATCAAGCCGCTGACCGGCAAAGATCAGGCCCTGCGGGTTGATCAGCACGACGCCGACGCAGGGCCGGTAGGGCAGGCTTTCGGGATCGACGGACATCGGCGCCTCGGGGCTTGGGCCGCGCAGGTTGCCCCGCGCGGCCATTTGGTCAGGGCTTGGGCGCCACGGCGGCCAGACCACGCAGGATATCAACGGCATAGGCCAGCTGATAATCCTCGTCCCGCAGCTTGGCGGCCTCTTCGGTGCGGGCGCGCTCTTCTTCCAGCAGCTGCTTTTCGTCCTCGGTCATCGAGTCGTTCGACAAGACGCCGCGCAGATCGGCCTCGGACCGCTGACGCGCCGCATCCTCGGCCGCCTGTTCTTCGGTGCCGGGGGCCTCGGGGTCGATGGCGGGCTGGTTCACCACGATGTCGGGCATCACGCCCAGCGCCTGGATCGAACGGCCCGAGGGCGTGTAATAGCGCGCCGTGGTCAGCCGCATCGCGCCTTCGCCCTTCATCGGGATCAGCGTCTGGACCGAGCCCTTGCCGAAGCTCTTGGTGCCGACGACGATGGCGCGGCGGTGATCCTGCAGCGCCCCCGACACGATTTCCGAGGCCGAGGCCGAACCGCCGTTGATCAGCACCACCACCGGCTTGCCCTGCGCCAGATCGCCGGGGGTCGCGTTGTGGCGTTCGCCGTCCTGCGGGTTGCGGCCGCGGGTCGAGACGATCTCGCCCTTTTCCAGGAAGGCATCGGCCACCATGATCGCCTGATTGAGCAGGCCACCCGGGTTGTTGCGCAGGTCGATGACGAAGCCGTTCACCTTGTCCATGCCGCCGGCTTCCTCGACCATCTTGCGGATGCCCTCTTCAAGCCCCGGGAAGGTCTGGTCGTTGAAGGTGGTCAGGCGCAGGACGACCGTATTGCCCACAAGACGCGAGCGGACGGCGGTCATCTTGATGGTTTCGCGGATGATCGAGACGTCGAAGGGGTCGGTCACGCCTTCGCGGACCACGGTGATGATGACTTCGGAACCCACCTCGCCGCGCATCATCTCGACCGCCTGATCCAGCGTCAGGCCCAGCACGCTTTCGCCGTTCACATGGGTGATGAAGTCGCCCGCCAGAATGCCCGCCTTGTCGGCCGGGGTGTCATCCATGGGCGAGATGACCTTGATGAAGCCCTCTTCCTGCGTCACCTCGATGCCCAGCCCGCCGAACTGGCCGCGGGTCTGCACCTGCATGTCCGAGAAATCTTCCTCGTTCAGATAGCTGGAATGCGGGTCAAGCGAGGTCAGCATGCCGTTGATGGCGGCCTCGATCAGCTTCTTGCTGTCGACCTCTTCGACATATTGGGCGCGGATGCGCTCAAAGATATCGCCGAAAAGGTCAAGCTGTTCATAGACCGAACTGTTGCGCGCCGCTTCCTGCGCGATCAGGGGGCCCGCGAACTGCGTGGTTACGATGGCCCCGGCCAACGTGCCGCCCAGAGCGGCCATCAGGATCTTTTTCATCGTCGCGTCATTCCTTCCGCGCGGCCGTTGCCGCAAACCAGTCGATCGGGTTTACCGGGTCGGCACCCTGCCGAAGCTCCAAGTAAAGCGTTTCCGAATCGCGCATGCCACCACCTTCTTCCACGGGCACAAGGAAGTCGGCAAGGCCCGGCTCGACCCCGCCCATCAGGCCAAGCGCCGCGCCGCCCGCGACAACCTCGCCCACCTCACCGTAAACCTCGGACAAACCCGCCAGGATCAACAGATAACCGCCTCCGGGCTCAAGGATGATCACGTTTCCGTAGTCCAGCAGCGGGCCGCGGTAGCGGATGGTTCCGGGCCAGGGCGCGGTGACCAGCGCGCCGGGCCGCGTGGCCAGCACCATGCCCGGCCGCGTCACGCCGCGCGCATCGGTTTCGCCCGGCCGCAGGATCAGCCGGCCGGTCACCGGCAGGTCCAGCGTGCCCTTGGCCTGCGGAAATTCCTGCGTCTGGCGGTCGTCCAGCGTCAGGCCGGCGGCAAAGGCATCCAACGTATCGGCACTTTCCAGTAGGTTGCGCAGCACCTCGGGGTCTTCGGTAAAACGTTTGGGCAGTTCGGTCCGGTCGGACATCGCCTGCGACAGGGTGGAGCGCGCCTCCTGCGCCGCCGTCAGCCCGCGTTGCAGCGTTTCGCCCGCCGCCAGTTGCAGGGACCGCAGGGCGGACAGCTCATCCAGTTCGGCGCGCAGCCGCTCGGCCTCGGCCTGCAGGGCCGGGGTCACGTCGGACAGCAGCATCCCCGCCCGCACCGTGCCCAGGGGGCCGTCGGGGTGCATCAGCAGCAGGGGCCCCGGCTCGGCCCGGATGGCGGACAACACGCCCAGAAGCTGCGCCACCCGGCCGCGCTTGGCGGCCAGCTGCCCCTCAAGCTCGGCCTGGCGCAGTTCGGCCTGACGCAGCGCCTCCCGCATCACGGCAAGGCCCTGCTCATAGGCGCGGATGGTCTGGGTCAGGGCGGAAATGCGGTCCTTCGCCTCGACCGCCTCTTCCAGCGCGGTGACCGCCGCCTGAAGATGCCCCGCCGCCGCCGCCGCATCCTCGGCCACCCCCGCATGCGCGCCGGGGGCGGCAAGGGTCAGCGTCAGGGCAAGGGCCAGCGCGCGGCGCATCAGGCCAGAAGGCTCCGCCCGGTCATCTCGGGCGGCTGCGGCAGGCCCATCAGCGCCAGCAGCGTCGGCGCCAGATCGGCCAGACGGCCACCTTCACGCAGCCGGGCGCCGTCCGGCCCGCCCACCAGAATGACGGGCACCGGATTGGTGGTGTGGGCGGTATGCGGCCCGCCGGTGACAGGATCGACCATCACCTCGCAGTTGCCGTGGTCGGCCGTCACGATCATCGCGCCGCCCGCCGCCTTCAGCGCCGCCAGCGCCCGGCCAAGGCCGCGGTCTACCGCCTCGCATGCCGCAATCGCGGCGGGCAGGCTGCCGGTATGGCCCACCATGTCGGGGTTGGCATAGTTGACGACGATCAGGTCATAGCCCGCACCGATGGCCTTCACCAACTGGTCCGAAACCTCATCCGCGCTCATCTCGGGCTGCAGGTCATAGGTCGCCACCTTGGGCGAAGGCGCCATGTAGCGGTCTTCGCCGGCGAAGGGCACCTCGCGCCCGCCGTTCAGGAAGAAGGTGACATGGGGATATTTCTCGGTCTCGGCCAGCCGGAACTGCCGCAGGCCCTGCGCCGCCACCCATTCGCCGATGCCGTTGACGATGACGCGCTTGGGGAAAGCCGTGGCCATTAAGGCGTTATGAGCATCGGAATATTCGACCATGCCCAGAAGCGCCGACCAGTGCGGGCGCTTGCCGGTTTCGAAGCCGGCAAAGCCCGGCGCGGCAAGGGCCGACAGGATTTCACGCGCGCGGTCGGCGCGGAAGTTCAGGCAGAAGAACCCGTCGCCGTCCCGCGCGCCCCGGTAGCTGCCGATCACGGTCGGGGCGATGAATTCATCGGTCTCGCCCTTGGCATACGATGCCGCCACCGCCGCCCCGGCCGAAGGCGCGGCCTCACCCGTCGCGCTGACCATGGCGCCATAGGCGCGCGCCACCCGCTCCCACCGGTTGTCGCGGTCCATCGCCCAGTAGCGCCCGGTCACGGTGGCCACCCGCGCACCGACCGGCAGCTGCGCCTCCAGCGCCGCCACGAAACCCGCGGCCGAGGACGGCGCCACGTCGCGCCCGTCGGTCACCGCATGCAGCCAGACCGGCACACCCAGCGCGGTGATCGCCCGGCAGGCGGCGATGACATGGCTGATATGGCCATGCACCCCGCCGTCCGAGACGACGCCCATCAGATGCGCCGCTCCGCCCGCCGCCTTCACCGCTTCGGCAAAGGCCACCACCGCCGGGTTCGCGGCAAAGCTGCCATCCTCGACCGCCAGGTCGATGGCGCCCAGATCCATCGCCACCACCCGGCCGGCGCCGATATTGGTGTGGCCCACTTCGGAATTGCCCATCTGCCCGCGGGGCAGGCCCACATCGGGGCCGAAGGTGATCAGCGTCTGGTGCGGGCATTCGGCCCAGATCCGGTTGAAGTTCGGCACCTTTGCCTGCGCCGGAGCCGAGACCGCCGGATCGGGACCGATGCCCCAGCCATCCAGAATGCACAGCACAACCGGTTTCCTTGCCGCCATCTTGGCCCCCTTCGCAACTGTCCCGCTTCTACTGCCCCCGGCCCGCAGGGGGAAGCGCAACCTGCCCTTCCCATCCTCTCTCGGAAAATATCCCGGGGTCCGGGGCAGCGCCCCGGGGCCGGCCTAACCGCGCGCCACGAACCAGTCGAGCGCCCGCGTCGGCATCAGCCGGCGCAGCCAGCCGGCCAGATAGGTCGGCGTGGTGACGTAATAGCGCGCGCGGGGCCGCGGGCTTTCCAGCGCATGCACCAGCTTTGCCGTGACGGCCGCAGGCGGCAGCTGAAACCGGTCTGGCCCCCGGCTTTCATACAGCCGCGACAGCAGGCTGCGGTATTCCTCGGCGCGGGCCGAGCCTTCCCAGTCGATCCATTTTTCGAAATGCGGGATCGACTTCTGGCGGATCATCGTGCCGATCGGCCCCGGCTCGATCAGGATGACCTGAACCCCGGTGCCGCGCATTTCCAGCCGCAGCACGTCGGTCAGCCCCTCCATGGCGAATTTGGTCGCCACATAGGCGCCGCGCCAGCGCGCGCCGACGATGCCCAGCACCGATGAGCAGTTGACGATCCGCCCGCCGCCTTGCGCCCGCATCATCGGGATGACCCGCCGCGTCAGGTCATGGGTGCCAAAAAGGTTGACCTCGAATATCTCGCGCAGGGCGCCGCGCGGCAGGTCTTCGACAGCGCCGGGGCAGGCGAAGGCGCCGTTGTTGTAAAGCGCGTCCAGCCGCCCGCCGGTGCGGCTGGCGACCTCGGCCACGGCGGTTTCGATGCTGGTCTCATCGGCAAGGTCGAGCGGAAAGCTTTCCAGCCCCTCGGCGCGCAGCAGGGCGCAGTCCGCTTCTTGCCGGCAGGTGGCAAAGACCCGCCAGCCGCGCGCCTTCAGCCCCCGCGCCGCATCCAGCCCGATGCCCGAGGAACATCCGGTGATCAGCACCGACCGCGATTCCATGCCTGCCTCCTGCCGCCTTTTCCGCCTTGGTAAGCGGCGGCAGCCGGAGCGCAAAGCCCTATTCGGTCAGAAGACGCGCCGCAACCCAGCCTTCCAGCCCGTCGCCTTCGATGCGGATCAGGGACCAGCCGTCAGGCCCCTGCCCCTCGGTCACGACGACGACTTCCTCGCCCCGCGTCAGGCGGCCGACGACCGGCTGATCGGTGCCCGGCCCCTGCCGCACATTGGCCGAACGGGTATCGACGCGCATGACGCGGACCGGCACCGCCTCGGCCACCGGCTGGGCGGCGGGTTCGGGGGTGGCCGTGACCACCTCAACCGCGGGCTGCACCATCACCGGGGTCTGGGGGATGAAGGCCGCTTCGGTCACCGCGGCTTCGGGTGCCACGGTTTCCGGTTCGGGCTGCGGCGCCGCAGCGACGGCCACAGGCTCGGGCTGCGGCATCAGGCCAAAGCGCAGCTGGCCACGGTCCTGCCCGCCAATCAGCATCGTCAGAAAAATCGTGCCGCAAAGAAGAAAGGTCAGCCTGAACATCGCACCCGAATCCCACTCATCTGTCTGAGTTCTAGCACGTTTCCCGGGCAAGGGTGCGGGAATTGCAGCGGGCATTTCCCCCGGCAACGCGGTGCGGAAATTCGGACTGGACCGCCCGCCGCCTGCGCCTTACACCACATCCATGTCCGACGCCCCCGACGACCCCAAGATCGAGCCCAATCTGGTTGCCGAGCCGCTGAGCCGCGCCATCGGCGAGCGCTATCTGACCTATGCGCTGTCGACGATCATGCACCGCGCGCTGCCCGATGCGCGCGACGGGCTGAAGCCGGTCCACCGCCGCATCCTTTACGCGATGCGCGAATTGCGGCTGAGTGCCACCGGGGGCTTCCGCAAATCGGCCAAGATCTCGGGCGATGTGATGGGCAACTATCACCCCCATGGCGACGGCGCGATCTATGATGCGATGGCGCGTCTGGCGCAGGATTTCAACGTCCGCTATCCGCTGGTGGACGGGCAGGGCAACTTTGGCAACATCGACGGCGACAACCCCGCCGCCAGCCGCTACACCGAAGCCCGCCTGACCGCGATTGCCGAAACGCTGATGGAAGGTCTGGCGGAAAACGCCGTGGACTTCCGCCCGAACTATGACGGGACGCTGGAAGAGCCGGTGGTGATGCCGGCGGCCTTCCCGAACCTTCTGGCCAACGGTTCATCCGGTATCGCGGTGGGGATGGCGACGAACATCCCGCCGCACAACCTGGATGAGCTGATCCAGGGCTGCCACGCCATGCTGGCCAACCCGTCGCTGACCGACGAGGAACTGGTGCGGCTGATCCCCGGCCCCGATTTCCCGACGGGCGGGGTGATCGTGGAAAGCCGCGAGGCCATTCTGGAAGCCTACCGCACCGGGCGCGGCGCTTTCCGCACCCGGGCCAAGTGGGAGGTCGAGGATCTGGGCCGCGGCATGTGGCAGATCATCGTCACCCAGATTCCCTATCAGGTGCAGAAATCGAAGCTGATCGAGAAGCTGGCCGAACTGATCAACTTGAAGAAAGTGCCGCTTCTGGCCGATGTCCGCGACGAAAGCGCCGAAGACATCCGCATCGTGATCGAGCCGCGGGCGCGCAACGTGGACCCCGAGGTGCTGATGGGGGCCCTGTTCCGCAACAGCGACCTTGAGGCGCGGTTCAGCATGAACATGAACGTGCTGATCGACGGCAAGGTGCCCAAGGTCTGCAGCCTGAAGGAAGTGCTGTGCGCCTTCCTTGACCACCGCCGCGACGTGCTGCGCCGCCGGTCGGAACACCGGGTCGAAAAGATCGACGCCCGGCTGGAGGTGCTGGAAGGCTTCATCCTGACCTTCCTGAACCTGGACCGGGTCATCGACATCATCCGCTACGACGACGACCCCAAGCGCGCGCTGATGGCCGAGGACTGGTCGAAGAAGCACCGCCGCGCCACCAGCGAGAAGGACTATGTCTCGCCCGAGGCCGGCGAGGGCGAACTGACCGAAGTTCAGGCCGAAGCCATCCTGAACATGCGGCTGCGGTCCCTGCGGCGTCTGGAAGAGTTGGAGCTGCTGCGCGAGCGTGACGCGCTGATGAAAGAGCGCGCCGATCTGGCCGACCTTCTGGAAAGCGAAAGGCGCCAGTGGACGAAGATCGGCAGCGAGCTGGAAGACATCCGCAAGGCCTTTGGCAAAGATACCGTTCTGGGCCGCCGCCGCACCGCCTTTGCCGAGGCCGGCGTTGCCGAGGAAGTGCCCTATGAGGCGATGATCGAGCGCGAGCCGATCACCGTCATCTGTTCGGCCATGGGCTGGATCCGGGCGATGAAGGGCCATGTCGATCTGGCCGCCGAACAAAAGTTCAAGGACGGCGACGGCGCGCGCTTTGCCTTCCACGCCGAGACGACCGACAAGCTGTTGCTGGTGGCCGAGAACGGGCGGTTCTTCACCCTTCTGGGCGCCAACCTGCCCGGCGGGCGGGGCATGGGCGAACCGGTGCGCCTGATGGTCGATCTGCCGAATGACACCGGCATTGTCGATCTGATGATCTTCCGGCCGGGCGAAAAGCTGCTGGTGGCCTCGTCGGCGGGGGACGGGTTCGTGGTGGCCTCGGATGAGGTGCTGGCCCAGACCCGCGCCGGCAAGCAGGTGATGACGCTGGGTGCCGGGGTGAAGACGGCGCTCTGCCGCCGCGTGGCAGGCGATGCGGTGGCGGTGGTGGGCGACAACCGCAAGCTTCTGGTCTTTGCCCTGTCGGAACTGCCCGAGATGGCCAAGGGCAAGGGCGTGCGGCTGCAGAAATACAAGGACGGCGGGCTATCGGACGCGACGACCTTTACGCGCGCGGCGGGTCTGTCGTGGAAAGACCCGGCGGGCCGCACCCGCACCGAAACCGATCTGGCCGAATGGGAAGGCCCGCGCGCCGGCGTTGGCCGGATGGCGCCCCGCGGCTTCCCGCGCGACAATCGCTTTACCTAAGGTCGGGCGCTTCACCTGAGGACGGGCGTTCAGCCCGTCCAGACCTGCCAGATCAGCCGCAGCGCCATGGCGCCCGAGGTGATGACCAGCAGCGGCCGGATCAGCCGTGCGCCCACCCGCATCGCCAGCCGCGCGCCCAGGGCGGCGCCCGCGATCTGCGCCGCGGCCATCACCAGCCCCACCTTCCACCACACCGCCCCGGCCACGACAAAGACCACCAGCGAGCCAAGGTTCGAGGCGAAGTTCAGAAGCTTGGTATGGGCGGTCGCCTTCAGCACGCCGAAACCCGCCAGCATCACGAAGGCCAGCATGTAGAAGCTGCCGGTCCCCGGCCCGAAAAAGCCGTCATAGGCGGCGATCAGCGGCACGGCGGTGAAGGCAAAGACCGCGGGCGTCATGCGCCGCGTGCGGTCGGCATCGGTCAACCCGGGTTTCAGCGCGAAGAACAGGGCAATCCCGATCAGCACAACCGGCATGATCAGCCGCAGGATATCGGCCGGCACCAGATGGGCCACCAAGGCGCCCGCTGCCCCGCCCAGCGCGGCAATCGCCGCCATGCCGGCCTGTTCGCCCAGCCGCACATGGCCCGCACGGCCATAGGCCACCGCCGCCGTGGCCGCGCCGAAGGTGCCCTGCAGCTTGTTGGTGGCCAGTGCGGTCACCGGATCGGCCCCGGCCAGCAGCAGCGCCGGCACCGTGATCAGCCCCCCGCCGCCGGCAATCGCATCGACCATGCCGGCCACGAAGGCCGCCAGCGCCAGCAGCATCAGAAGCTGCAGGGAAACCTCAAAGATCACAGGATGAACCGCCGATGCACCCGCCCCACCACGCGGCCGTCCTGCAAGGCAAAGCCGGGTTCCTGCGCGATGTCGGCAAATCCGATGCGGGCATAATAGGCCAGCCCCGGCACGTTGTCGGAGCGGATCGCGGCTTCGATCCGCGTCAGCCCGGCGGCGCGGGCCAGTTTGCTGGTCAGCGCGAAAAGCGCCGCCCCCACCCCGCCGGCCTGAAGGTCGGGCTGCACGAAGCTGCCGATGTGGGGTTCGCCGTGCCAGATGGCGACCGATTGCCAGCCCACGACCTGCCCCCCGACATCGGCTACGACCGAGGTCTGCACGCCCGGGCCGTCGATGTGGTCCCGCCGCACCTCGGCTTCGGTGCGGGGCACTTCATGGGCGGTGGTGCCGCCGATTTCGATGATGCGGTTCAGGATCGCCGTCATCGCGGCGGCGTCTTCGGGGCGGGACTGGCGCACTGTCACGGTCATTCCTTGCCGGCAACCTCGCGGTGGCGGGCGTCGAATTCGCGGCGGAGCGCCTTGCGCAACAAGGCGGCCTGATGCCGCCGCCGCTCGATATCGGTCTGCGGGGCAAAGGCCGGGACCGGCGCGGGTTTGCCCGCCTCATCCACCGCGACCATGGTGAAATAGCAGGAATTGGTGTGCCGGCGGTGGCCGCTGCGGATATTCTCGGCTTCGACCCGGATGCCGACCTCCATCGAGGTGCGGCCGGCGTGGTTGATGCTGGCGCGGAAGGTGACCAGTTCGCCCACAAGGATCGGCTCCTTGAAGATCACCTGATCGACCGACAGCGTCACGGCATATTGCTGCGAAAAGCGCGAGGCACATGAAAAGGCCACGCGATCCAGAAGGTTGAGCAGCGCGCCGCCATGAACCTTGCCGCTGAAATTCGCCATGTCGGGCGTCATCAGCACGGTCATTTCCAGTGTGCGGCCATCGGGCATGCAGGAACCTCTGTCTCAGCGGACGAAGTCTTCGACCGCGTAGCCCTGAATGTAAAGCAGCGCCGTCAGATCGCCGTGGTTGATGCGAATGTCGCATTCGGCGGCGACCACGGGCTTGGCGTGCAGGGCCACCCCTGCGCCGGCGCGTTTCAGCATGCCCAGATCGTTGGCGCCGTCGCCCACGGCCATCACCTGATCGTCGGTCAGACCCAGTCGCACGGTGATCTCTTCCAGCGCGTCCACCTTGGCCTGCTTGCCCAGGATCGGTTCGGCCACCTGCCCCGTCAGCTTGCGATCCTCGGCCAGAAGGGTGTTGGCGCGGTTTTCGTCAAAGCCCAGCCGTGCCGCAATCTTCGCGGTGAAGGCCGTGAACCCGCCTGAAACCAGCGCGGCATGGGCGCCGTTGGCCTTCATCGTGGCCAGAAGAACCGGCCCGCCGGGCATCAGCGTGATGCGGTCGCGGATCACGCGGTCGATCACCGCAACCGGCAACCCCTTCAGCAGCCCGACCCGCTCGCGCAGGGCGGATTCGAAATCCAGCTCGCCATTCATCGCGCGGCGGGTGATGCCGGCGACATGGGCACCCACCCCGGCCTCATCCGCCAGTTCGTCGATGCACTCCTGTTCGATCATGGTCGAATCCATGTCGGCCAGAAGCATCTTCTTGCGCCGCCCTTCGGCCCGCTGCACGACAAGATCGACGCCAAACGACTGAAAATCCTGCCAGACCTGCCAGCGGTTTTCCGGCATCGCTTCCACCGGAAACTCGGCCGCCACGCCCGGATCAAGCCAGATAGCATCGCCGCCGCCCCAGGCGTTGCGCAGCGATTCCACTGCGGCGCGGTCCAGCGCGGGGCGCTGGGGATTGGTCAGAAGCGTGGCGATGAACATGGGGCGAAGTTTCCGATAGTGGAGGCGCGTGTCGCTTTTTGCGGGCGATGCGGCGCTTTACCGTGATTTTCGCGCTTGTGCCAGACGGCTGCCCCCCGTATTTCCGGCGGCGGGACACCCTTCCCCAACGAAGGGCATATATCTGGAAGGATAACAGATATGGCGAATACCGCTCCGGCAGTGCGGCCGGCAAATCCGCGCTTTTCTTCGGGCCCCTGCGCGAAGATCCCCGGTTTCTCCCTCGACATGCTTGCTGATGCGCCCTTGGGCCGCTCGCACCGTGCCGCCGTCGGCAAGGCCAAGCTGAAAGAGGCGATCGACCTGACCCGTGAGATTCTGGGCGTGCCGGCGGATTACCGCATCGGCATCGTGCCCGCCTCGGATACCGGCGCCGTCGAGATGGCGCTGTGGAGCCTTCTGGGCGCCCGCCCGGTGGAAATGCTGGCCTGGGAGTCCTTCGGCGAAGGCTGGGTGACCGATGTGGTCAAACAGCTGAAGCTGGATGCCACCGTGAAGAAGGCCCCCTATGGCGAGATCGTCGATCTGGCCACCGTCGATTTTGACAAGGACGTGGTCTTTACCTGGAACGGCACCACCAGTGGCGTGCGCGTGCCGAACGGCGATGCCATTCCCGCCACCCGCGCCGGCCTGACGATCTGCGACGCCACCAGCGCCGCCTTTGCGATGGACCTGCCCTGGGACAAGCTGGATGTGGTGACCTTCAGCTGGCAGAAGGTGCTGGGCGGCGAGGGCGGCCACGGCGTGCTGATCCTGTCGCCCCGTGCGGTGGAACGGCTGGAGACCTATACCCCCGCCTGGCCGCTGCCCAAGATCTTCCGCCTGACCTCGAAGGGCAAGATTTCCGAAGGCATCTTCGTGGGTGAGACGATCAACACCCCGTCCATGCTGTGCGTCGAGGATTATCTGGTCGCGCTGAAATGGGCGAAATCCATCGGCGGGCTGCAGGGCCTGATCGCGCGGTGCGAGGCGAATGCGGCGGCGATTGCCGGCCATATCGCCGGCAAGGACTGGATCGCCAATCTGGCGGTCGATCCGGCCACCGCCTCTTGCACCTCGGTCTGCCTGAAGTTCACCGATCCGCGCATCACCGATGGGGCGGCCTTCGCCAAGAACGTCGCCAAGCGGCTGGAGAAGGAAGGCGTGGCGCTGGACGCCGGCGCCTATCGTGACGCGCCCCCCGGCCTGCGCATCTGGTGCGGCGCCACGGTGGAAACCGCCGATGTTCAGGCGCTGATGCCGTGGATCGACCATGCCTTCGGGGCCGAGATCGCCGCGCTGGCCCAGGCCGCATAAGCGGTGCGTGGTTCCACGCACCCCTCTTCCCACATGAAATCATGGAGCCCGATATGGCCCCCCGCGTTCTTGTTTCCGACGAACTGAGTGAAACCGCCGTCCAGATCTTCCGCGACCGTGGCGTCGAGGTCGATTACATGCCGAAACTTGGCAAGGACAAGGAAAAGCTGGCCGAGATCATCGGCCAGTATGACGGCCTTGCCATCCGTTCGGCCACCAAGGTGACCGAAAAGCTGCTGGAAAACGCCACCAACCTGAAGGTCGTCGGCCGCGCCGGCATCGGGGTGGACAACGTGGATATTCCGGCCGCGTCCAAGAAGGGCGTGATCGTGATGAACACGCCTTTCGGCAACTCGATCACCACGGCGGAACACGCGATTGCCATGATGTTCGCCGTTGCCCGCCAACTGCCCGAGGCCAGCGCCTCGACCCACGCGGGCAAGTGGGAAAAGTCGAAGTTCATGGGGGTTGAGCTGTTCAACAAGACCCTTGGCGTGATCGGCGCGGGCAATATCGGCGGCATCGTCTGTGACCGCGCGGTCGGACTGAAGATGAAGGTCGTGGCCTATGATCCCTTCCTGTCGGAAGAACGCGCCAAGGCCATGGGCGTCCAGAAGGTGGAACTGGACGAGTTGCTGGCGAAGGCCGATTTCATCACGCTGCACGTTCCGCTGACCGACAAGACCCGCAACATCCTGAGCCGCGAGAACTTGGCCAAGACCAGGAAGGGCGTGCGCATCATCAACTGCGCCCGTGGCGGTCTGGTCGATGAAGCTGCGCTGAAGGATGCGCTGGACAGCGGCCACGTTGCCGGCGCCGCGCTGGACGTGTTCGAGGTGGAGCCCGCCACCAATAACGTGCTGTTCAACCATCCGAATGTCGTGGTGACACCGCATCTTGGCGCCTCGACCACCGAAGCGCAGGAAAACGTGGCGCTGCAGGTGGCTGAACAGATGTCGGACTACCTGCTGACCGGCGCGGTGCAGAACGCGCTGAACATGCCCAATGTCACCGCCGAACAGGCCGCCGTCATGGGGCCGTGGATCAAGCTGGCCGGCCATCTGGGTGCCTTCATCGGCCAGATGACGGAAGAGCCGATCCGCGCCATCAACATCCTTTACGATGGCCGCGTCGCCGACATGAACCTCGCCGCGCTGAATCAGGCGGTGATCGCCGGGGTGCTGAAGGCGCAGAACCCGGACGTGAACCTTGTCTCGGCCCCCGTGGTTGCCAAGGAACGCGGCATCCAGATCTCGACCACCCGGCAGGACAAGACCGGGGTGTTCGACGCCTATGTCAAGGTCACGATGGTCACCGACAAGCGCGAACGCTCGGTCGCGGGCACCTGCTTTGCCGACGGCAAGCCGCGCTTCATCCAGATCAAGGGCATCAACATCGACGCCGAAGTCGGGCGCCACATGCTGTACACCACGAATGAAGACGTGCCGGGCATCATCGGCCTTCTGGGCATGACCATGGGAAAGAACGGCGTGAACATCGCCAACTTTACCCTTGGCCGGTCGGGTGTGGGACAGGATGCGATTGCGATCCTGTATCTGGATCAGGCCATCGACCCGAAGGTCGTCGATACGTTGCAATCGACCGGCATGTTCCAGCAGGTGAAGCCGCTGGAATTCGACGTGGCCTGAGGCCCTTTGCAGACCCGAGGGCCGGGATTTCCCGGCCTTCGCCCGAGCCCCGGCCGGAGGGGCTTGTGAAACCGGCGGGAAGCCCCTTATGCGCAGCTATGCCATCGGCGACATTCACGGCCATCTTGACAAGCTTGAGGCCAGCCACGCCCTGATCGCCGCCGACATGGCGCAGCACGGCGCTGCGCCTGTGGTGCATGTCGGCGATCTGGTGGACCGCGGCCCCGATTCGCGCGGGGTGGTGGAATATCTGCGCCGGGGCATTGCGGCGGGCGCCGACTGGGTGGTGCTGAAAGGCAACCATGACCGTATGTTCAGCCGCTTTCTGGACAACCCTTACGAACCCGAACCCGGGCTGCGGGCCGAGCTTTCGTGGCTGCATCCCCGTCTGGGCGGGGGCGAGACGCTGGCCTCATACGGGGTGCGCAACGCCTCGGACCGCCCCGTGGACCCGGTTCACGCCGAGGCGCTGGCCGCCGTGCCCGAGGCCCACCGCCGCTTTCTGGAAAGCCGGCCGTCCTGGCACCGGATCGGCGAGGTGCTGTTTGTCCATGCCGGCATCCGCCCCGGCGTGGCGATGGAAGACCAGACCGAGACCGACCTTGTCTGGATCCGCCACGATTTTCTGGATGACCGGCGCGACCATGGCCCGCTGATCGTGCATGGCCACACCGCCATCGAGGCGGCGACGCATTACGGCAACCGGGTGAACATCGACAGTTCGGTGGCCTATGGCGGGCCGATGACCGCCATCGCCATCGAGGGCCGTTCGGTCTTTCACCTGACGCCGGCCGGCCGCGTGCCGCTGGTGCCGCGCTAGGGCGGATCGCGTTCATTCTGTTTCAGCTTGAACGCGATCCAAGATAGGCAAGCCGTTGGAAATGTTGCGCCTCTCTTTCAATCAGGTGAAGCTGATTGAAAGAGAGGCGCTCTAGGCCCGCGTCATCCGGCCCAGCATGGCGGTGGCGCCCAGCGTCAGCGCGCCGGCCCAGAACAGGATCAGCCAGAAGAAGCCGCGATCGCCCATGTCGCCCATCACCTGCGCGCACAGAAGCGGCATGGCGATGGCCCCCAGAAGCCCCGACCCGATGATGACCGAGGGCACCCGCGCGTCATTTCCCATCAGCCGGGTGGCGCTCACGAAGAAGCCGTGGAAGCAGAGGCTCGCCGGGGCGCCCATGAGCGGGAAGAATACGGCTGGGCTGATCATGACCGCCCCCATCGCACACAGGGCGGTCACGGCCACGGCGACCAGATAGACCGTGAAAGCCGGCACCCTGTCGGCGATGAAGATCAGACCGGTCCTCGACACCAGATAGGCCACATAAAACAGAGACAGAAGCTGGGCTGCCCGATCGGCCGCGACACCGGTGCGGATCAGCGCGCTCGGGCCAAGGCTGACCAAAGCCGCCTCCATTCCGATGGCCAGAACCCCGAAGATCAGGATGGGCCAGGACAAGCGAAATCCGCCGCGCGCGGTCTGGGCGCCCGCGCCGTCATGGCCAATGCGGCCCGAGGCCAGCCAGATCACCGCCGCCAGCACCGCGAAGACCAGGAAGGTCGCCTGCGGCTCGGACCCAAGCGCCAGAAAGACCAGCGGCGCCGCTATGGCGCCCAGCGAGACGATGGCATTCAGCAGGCTGATCATCGCGCCGCCGCGTGCGCCGAAGGCGGCCAGGATGCGGGGGTTGAAGACGGCGGCAAGACTGCCATAGCCCGCGCCGAAGGCTACCGCCCCGGCCAGCACCAGCGGCCACCAGCCCGCCAGCGCCATGGCCAGCGCGCCCAGCGCCGAAGCCGCCAGACCGGGGCGCGGACCAACCCGGCCCGCCGCCAGATAGACCCCGATCACCCCCAGAAAGCAGCCCACCCAGAAGGCCGAGATCAGCCAGCCCGCCTGCGCGGTATCCAGCCCGAACTGGTCCTGATAAACCGGCAGGGCCGGGCCAAAGATTGCCTGCGCCAGACCCAGCAGCACAAAGCTTGCCAGTCCCGATGCCATCAGCGCCTGACGCGCCCCTGCCGTGCCCTGCATTCCGGTCTCCTGTCCGCCGCGCCACCTTCCCGGCGGCAACGGGATTGTCAACGGCAGTCGGACGCAACGTCAGCTTCCCACCCGGCCGCACATCGTGGCAGAACATGAGGAACCCCGGAACGAAAGGTTAGCCCATGTCCGACATCGTGATCCTGTCTGCCGCGCGCACCGCCATCGGCACCTTCGGCGGCGCTCTTTCGGGTCTTGCCCCGCATGAGATTGCCACCCATGCCGCTAAAGCCGCCATCACCCGCGCCGGCATCGGGGCCGAGCGGATCGGGGCGGTGGTCTTTGGCCATGTGATCAACACCGAGCCGAAAGACATGTATGTCTCGCGCCTTGCGGCCATGGGGGCGGGGGTGCCGGAAACCACGCCGGCGATGAACGTCAACCGGTTGTGCGGTTCGGGTGCGCAGGCCATCGTTTCGGCCGCGCAGGCCCTGATGCTGGGGGATGCCGATTTCGCGCTGGCGGGGGGTGCGGAATGCATGAGCCGCTCTCCCTACATCCTGCCCGCCGCGCGCTGGGGCCAGAAGATGGGCGACACCCGGATGATCGACATGATGACCGGCGCGCTGACCTGCCCCTTCGGCACCGGGCACATGGGCGTGACGGCCGAGAATGTGGCGGCGCAGGGCGGCATCACCCGCGAGGATCAGGACGCCTTCGCGCTGGAAAGCCAGGCGCGGGCGGCCCGGGCGATTGCCGAGGGCCGCTTTGCCGACCAAATCGCACCCCTGGAAATGGCCGGCCGCAAGGGGCCGGTGGTGTTCGCCCAGGATGAACACCCCAAGCCCACCACGGCCGAGGGTCTTGCCGCGCTGCGCCCCGCCTTCCAGAAGGATGGCACGGTGACGGCCGGCAATGCCTCGGGCCTGAATAACGGGGCGGCGGCGCTGGTGCTGGCGCGGGCCGATGCGGCGGCGGCGGCCGGTCTGGTGCCGCGGGCGCGGATCATGGGCTATGCGGTGGCGGGGGTGGACCCCAAGGTGATGGGGCTTGGGCCCATTCCGGCGGTGCAGGTGCTGTGCGCGAAACTTGGCATCCGGCCCGCGGATTTCGATCTGGTCGAATCGAACGAGGCCTTCGCAGCACAGGCCATTGCGGTGAACCGCGGGCTTGATCTTGATCCGGCGAAGGTCAACCCGAATGGCGGCGCGATTGCGCTGGGCCATCCTGTGGGGGCGACCGGCGCCATCATCACCACCAAGGCGCTGTATGAGCTGGAGCGGACGGGCGCCCGCACCGCGCTGATCACCATGTGCATCGGCGGCGGTCAGGGCATCGCGCTGGCGATCGAGCGGCTGTGACCTGGGGCGGATCGCGTTCAAGCTGATTCAGATTGAAAGAGATAGGCTCTAGCGCAGCCGCACGCGCGACCGTGCGGCCCGCCCCTCGGCGTCGATCACCGAGAGGGTGACAAAGCCGCGGCCAAGCTTGTCCAGCATCGTCTCGCGCCCGTCCAGCGACAGGGCGACGGGCACGCCATCGGCCAGCCAGGTGAAGGGCGCCTTGCCGCCCGACACCCGCACCATCAGGCCCTGCGGCAGCAGTTCCACCTCGGCCCCGTCGGGAGGGAAGGCGACGGCAGGCGCATCGGCGGCGGGGGCAAAGGCCGCGTGGCGGTTGCGGAAATGGCGCAGCGGCGGCGGCAGCTGCGCGTTCGATACCAGAAGCGTCGCCGGCGGGGCGGGGGGCTGCGGGTCAAGCCGCGGTTTCAGCCGGGCAAAGACCTGAAACAGCACCGGCGCCGCCAGATCGGCACCGAAGGCCCCCGGCACCGGCGTGCCGTCGGGCCGGCCCATCCAGACCCCCACCACATGCCGCCCGTCAAAACCGATGGCCCAGGCATCGCGGTGGCCATAGGAGGTGCCGGTCTTGTAGGCCAGCCGGTTCGCCGGGGCGCCGGGGGGCGGGGCAAGACCTGCCAGGATGTCCCCCACGAACCAGGCCGCGCTGTCGGCCATCAGGCGCTGCCCCTCTTCGCTGTCGCCCTCGCGCCAGCGCAGCGGCAGGGCCACGCCGCCGCGCGCTATGGCGGCATAAAGCTGCACCATATCCTCCAGCGTCACGCCGATGCCCCCCAGCGCCACCGCCAGGCCCGGCTGGCCCAGCGGCAGGCGGTATTTCACCCCGGCCTTGTCCAGCGCGGTCATCAGCCGCGCCGGCCCCAGCGCCTCGGTCAACGCCACGACGGGGATGTTCAGCGACTGCTGCAGCGCCTCGCGCACGCGGATGGTGCCGCGATACTGCCGGTCAAAGTTCTGCGGCCGGTAGCCGTTGAAGTCGGTCGGGCGGTCTTCGATCAGCGTCTCGGGGTGCGCGAGGCCCTGATCGAAGGCCAGCCCGTAGATCAGCGGTTTCAGCGTGGAACCTGGGCTGCGCAGGGCCTGCGTCATGTCGATGAAGCCCGCCCGCCGGTCGGCCCGGAACGCGGCCGAGCCGACAGAGGCCAGAATTTCGCCCGTCCGGTGATCGGCCACAACCAGCGCGATCTGCAGGCGTTCTCCCTGCCCTGCCACAACCTCGGCGGCGAGCTTTTCAAGCGCGGCCTGAAGGCCCGCGTCAATGGTCAGCACATGGCGCAGCGCCGCCGGGTCGGCGGTGCGGGCGCGGTCGGACAGATGGGGCGCAAGCGCCGGGAAGGGGCGGCGGGCGGCGGGCACCACCTCGGTCCGGGCGGCGCGGGCCTGATCGGCGTCGATCAGCCCGCCGCCTTCCAGCCGGGTCAGCACGCGGTCGCGGGCATCGGTGGCGCGGGCCACCGAGCGGTCGGGGCGGCGGGCCTCGGGGCTTTGGGGAATGGCGACAAGCAAGGCGATTTCCGCCGGGGTCAGGCGACGGGGCTCTTTGCCAAACCAGGCGATGGTGGCGGCGCGGATGCCTTCCAGATTGCCGCCATAGGGCGCAAGATGCAGATAAAGCGCCAGAATCTGATCCTTGCTGAGCCGCCGTTCCAGCGCCCATGCCACCCGCATCTGCCGCAGCTTGCCCGAAACCCGGCCGGTGCCCGATTCTTCCAGAAGCCGCGCGACCTGCATCGTCAGCGTCGATCCGCCCGACACGACGCGGCCGTTCCAGACCGCCTGTGCCACCGCCCGCGCCAGCGCGCGCGGGTCGACCCCCGAATGGTTGCGGAAGCGGCGGTCTTCATATTCCACCAGCGCGGCGACAAAGGCCGGATCGACCTGCGCCGGGTCAACCGCCATGCGCCAGCGGCCATCGGCCACGGTATAGGCGCGCAACAGGCTACCGTCGCGGGCCAGCACCTCAACCGAGGTGGCGACGACCAGCGGCGGCAAGGCGGTGGCATCGACCCAGCGGTCGAACCCGTCGCGGCCAAGGGCGGCGAGGAACAGCCCCGCCGCCAGCGCAAAGATGCGCCCCGCCCGCAGAACCGGCGCCGGCATCACTCGGCGATGGTCAGCCGGCCGGTTTCGCTGCGCCCGGTCAGGTCGGGGCGATACATGTCCTCGACCGAGGCCGCCGGGTGGTGGAACTGGCCGGGCGACACGGCGCGGACGATATAGGCCAGCCGGAAGGCCGCATTGTCATAGCGGTCGATCGCGGTCAGGAAGCGGTCTTGCCGGAACTCGCTGTGGGCCACGTCGCTTTGCAGGTCCAGCCATTCCAGCGACGACACCTCGCCGCCCGCGATCAGGTTGGGGTTGTCGATCTCGAACCCCGCCGGCAGCGGATCGGTCACCATCAGCCGCGCTTCACCCCGGCCAAAGGCCGTGACCTCAAGCACCACGGCCAGCCGGTCGCCCACCTTCAGCCCGTCCAGCGAGGCCGGCTGGCCGTCCAGCGTATAGTAGCTGCGGGTGATGGCATAGCCGGTGCCGCCCGCCGGTTCGGGCTGCGACGGCACGCCGTAGGTGGTGATGGTCAGGACGGTGTCGGCATCGCTGCCGTTCTTCACGACCGAAGGCGCCCCGCCCGCATCCAGAACCTTGACCAGCGGCCCCTCGGCCGGCTGGCCATTCAGGGTGATGCCCTCGGCCCCCTTGCGGTCGATCAGCGCATTGGCCGCCAGCAGCGCCCAGGTCGCCTCTTGCGTCGAAAGGCTGCGGGTGGTGGTGATGCGGTCGGTCAGCGCCTCACGGTCGATCACGGCCGATCCGGCTTCGGTCGCCAGCGCCAGAACCGCGGCGGCGTCGCGGTAGTTGGTGCCATAATCGGCGCGGAAGATCTGTTCGGCATCGGGGCCCTTCAGCGCGTCCAGCGCCACAGCGGCCCGGCGGAACATGGCATCGGCACGCGGCTGGTCGCCATAGCTGGCCAGCGCCGCGCCCAGTTGCGCCATGGCAGCCGGGGTGGCGAAGGCATCGCCCTTCACATCGGCGTAGTAGCGCAGATCGCCCACCGCCGCCGCGCCTTCGCGCGCCAGCACCATCAGCGCATAGGCCAGCGCCTCACCGCCCTTGTCGAAGTCGGGCTGGTAGTTGACCTGATTGCGCAGGTTGTCCAGCGCCCGGCGCAGGGCCAGTTCGGGCACGTCAAATCCGCGCGCCTTGGCCCGTGACAGGAAGTCGGTCACGAAGGCATCCAGCCACATGTCGCCGTCATACGGCCCCCACAGGCCGAACCCGCCCGAGGCCGACTGGTTGGTCAGCACCTCGGTCACCGCCTGCGAGATGCGGGTGCGGATGTCATTGGCCTGCGGCAGGTCCAGCGCCACCGCGACCTGATCGAAGTACAGAAGCGGCAGCGCCTTCGACGTGATCTGCTCGGTGCAGCCATAGGGATACTGGTCCAGCGCCGCCAGAATGCCCGGCGCGTTCAGCCGCGCGATGGGGCCGACCGCCAGCGTGGCCTTGGCCGTGCCGGGGATCAGGTCGGCAAAGGCGTTCCGGTCCAGGGTGAATTCCTGCCCCCTCGCCAGCGTCAGGCGGCTGACGCGGACGACGGGCGGGTCGTTCACCTGCACCGGAACGGTCAGCGTCTTGGTCAGGGCCTTGCCGTCCGGCGTGGTCAGCCGCACGTCGATGGTGTGCAGCCCCACCTCGCGCGCCGTCACCGGCACGGCAAAGACCGCCTTGGCCTTGTCGCCCAGATCGAAGCCCGAGGGCACATCGCCCAGCGTCAGCCCGGCCGAGGCGACATCCAGGCTCATCCGGCCCGAAGGCCCGGTGGCATGGACGATTTCCAGGAGCAGCCGGCTTTCGTCGCCCGGCGACAGGAAGCGCGGCAGGCTGGCCGTGACCACCACCGGGTCGCGCACCAGAACATCGGCGCTGGCCTGCCCGACCCCGCGCTTCGACCAGGCGACGACCATGATCTTCACGCTGCCGTTGAAGGACGGCAGGTCAAAGCTGGTGCGGGCATAGCCATCGGCCCCCACCTGCAGCGGGCCCGAGAAATAGGCCACCAGTTCCTCGGTGGGGGGCGGCGATTGCAGCCGGGCCTGCGCGCCCGCATCCCCGCCCGAGCGGACCTGACCGGCCTCGCCCGACAGGCCGTCGATCAGGCGGCCGTAGATGTCACGGATGCCGACACCCAGCTTGCGCTGGCCGAAGTAATGGCCCTGCGGATCGGGCGCGGTAAAGCCGGTCAGGTTCAGGATGCCCTGATCTACGGCGGCTATGGTGACCCATGCCGTCTCACCCGCCTGCACCCCGTCCACCTTCACCGCCACCGGCAGCGGCCCGCGCGGATCGGCCTCGGCCGGCGCCTCGATGCTGGCCGAAAGGGCGCGGGTGCCGGGATCAATCGCGGCATGGGCCAGACCCAGCGCGCGGGCCGGGTTGCGGCCTGCCGCCACATCCATCGGCCGCAGGGCGGAAACGGTGACGTAAACGCCTGCGCCCCAGTCATCGGTGACCTGCAGCGGGATCAGGTTTTCGCCCTCTTTCACCTCGACCGCCTGCATGGCAACAAGACGGTTCGACAACACGGTGACCAGAGCGGTTCCCGCGGCGCGCGGCACGACGCGCAGCATGGCGGTTTCGCCCTGCTTGTAGGCAGGCTTGTCCAAGGACATTTCCAGCGTGTCCGGCGTGGCCGAGGCATCGGCCGGCGCATACCAGCCGGCCCAGAAGACCAGCGAGGTCGCAGCATTGCCGCCGCCGTCCGACCGTTCGACCTTCAGCTCATATTCGCCCCATTCGACACGGGCGGCGATTTCCACCGCCTGCGCCAGATCGGCGGTGCCTTCGGCGACGCGGGTGCGGCTGTAGACCGGCTCCCAGTTCCAGTTGCCGTAGCTTTGATACCATTGGTAATGCGTCTCGACCCGGTTCAGTTCCCAGCGCACCTGCATGGGCACCAGCGCCTCGCCGGCACCCACGCCGATCAGGCTGAAGCGGGCGTCCGAACCTTCGCCGACGACGCCATCCTCGAACAGTTCCTTGACGCCGATCATCGGCGCGGCGGGGGCCAGAACGCGGGTCACCTGCCGTTCGACCGGCCGGCCCGAGCCTTCGGCGACGCGCACGGTGGCCCGCATTTCCAGCGGGCGGCCGGGGTCGGTGACCTGCGGCATCGGCAGGTCGATCAGGGCGGTTCCCGCTTCATCGGTGCGGGTGCCGCCAAAGCTGTCCATCACTGCCGAGAAGGGTTCGTCATGCCGGCCAAAGACATAGCCAGGAAACGCGGCCAGTTCCTTGGCAGCGCGCAACAAAACCTCACCCTCCACCGCCAGATCGGCACCGGGCGCCCCGAAGAGATACTTCGCGTCAACCGTCAGCGACGGCACGTCCTGCAGGGTGATCGGCGTTTCGGGCAGCGTCAGGGTAAAGTCGATCCGTTCGGGCAGGAAATCCTCGACCAGGAAGGTGCGCGAGGCCAGCGCCTCGGCATCGGGGTCGGAATAGACCTCAAGCCGCCAGACGCCGCGCGGGGCGCTGCCGGCGACCGGCAGGGCAAATACATGCCCGCCCGCGCCGCTGTCGGCCACCAGCGCGCGGGAATATTCCACGCCGTCGGGCCGCTTCAGCACGGCGGTCAGCGGCAGGCCTTCCACCGCCTCGGCCTGCGGATCGCGGGCCAGCGCGGTGACATAGACCGTCTCACCCGCCCGATAGGCGCCGCGGTCGGTGGTCAGGAAGACATCGACCGGCGGCGCGGCCTCGCGCCCCTCGACCCCGCGGTCGGACAGGTCGAATTCGGGGTCGGTCAGCGACAGGAAGGCGATGTCGGTGGTGCCGTCCTTGGCCACGACCAGCGCCGGCGCGGCCGAACCCGCGCCGCGGGTCAGCCCGGCGTCAAACCGTGCGTAACCCGTGGCGTCGGTGGTGGCGGTGGCCAGCACCTCATTCGCCTCGCTGAGAAGTTCAACCGCGACGCCTTCCTTCGCGGCGGCAGTTCCCAGCGCGCGGACGAAGACATGCAGGCCATCGACCCCGTTCATCGTGGTCAGGCCCAGATCGGACACGACGAACCACTGCCAGGCCGCCGGAACGGTGTAGGGGTCCACCCCCGGAACGGCGGCGCGCAGGGCATAAACGCCGGCGGTCTGACCGCTCAGCGCCTCATCCATCGGCAGGCGGGTGGTGATGTCGCGGTTGACCTCTTGCCGCACGGTGGCTGAACCGGTCCAGACCTCGGTGCCGATCTGGCTGCCGAAGTCGTATTCCTGATATTCCATCATCGGCCAGCCGAAATAGCCGTTCTGGATGGCGCGCAGCAGGTTGCGGTCGGTCACCCGATACAGCGACAGTTCCAGCGCCTCGGTGTTCACGGTTTCCACCGGCAGGGCGGCCGCGCCCACACCGGGCAGCACATAGCCACGGCCGGGGAAGCGCACGCCGGGGCTGCGGTCACGGACATAGGCGGTGATCTCGACCGACTTGGCCAGAACCTGCCCGTCGGCGGCCGGAAGCCCCTCGCGGAAGGTCACGGCGTTGCGGCTGCCATGGGTCACGCCTTCGACGCAAAGCTGGCGGTAGCCGTCGAAGGCCACCGACAGATCGGGCGCGGGAAGCTGGACGAAGGTGGCGTAATCGACGCCCGACTTCACCAGATCTTCCGAGAAGTTGACGCAGATGCGCGGGCGGGCGCTGTCGGCCTGAACCTCATGATCGACCACGCGGAAGCCGTATTTGCCGATGGCATCGTCCAGCTTGGCGGCGGTGTCGTCGCGGTGCTGCAGCTTTTCGGCCAGCCGCAGCGCCTGCACCGTGTCGCGCCCGCGATCAAGCTGCTCCAGCGCGTCGCCCATGCCCACAAGGATGCTGTGGCGCTGCGCCGGGCTTTCGGCGCGCAGGTAGGCGTTGACGCCGGCGAAATAGGATTGCTCACGGTAATAGCGCGAATTGCCGCTGTCCTGTTTAGCCGCCAGCAACAGGCGGCGCGCATATTCGGCCCAGTCGGCCGCGCTGTCGGTCAGGTTCAGCGCCGCACCGGTGAACCGCGCCGCCCCGATGGCATCGCCCGCAGCCTCGGCCCCGGCGGCGGCCGACAGATGTTCGTCGGCGGTGAAGGCGTTGGTCACATGGGCATTGGCCAGATTGGCCGCCTGCGCGGTGATCGACGAGAATTCCCAGCTGCCGACAAACTGGCTCAGTTCGGCAGCACGGGTGGTCGCCCGCGCCTCGGCCGCGGCATCGCCGTCGATCACCACGCCCGAGTAGGCGCCCTGATAGGCCGCCGGTGCGCCGGCGCCGGCTTTCGGAAAGCACGATCCGTTGCGGGTGTTGAAGGTGAAGGCGGTGCAGGACTTGTTGGTCAGGCAGGCACGCTCGCAGGCTTCCAGCGTGGTGTCGAAGATCGAGGCCAGGTCACCCCCCGGAAGATCGGTGTTCTCCGACAGGACCAGACGGCGGTCCGGTATCAGGTCATCGGCCAGAGCGGGGCCGACGGCCAGAAGACAAACCGTTGCGATCGCCCCGAAAAACCGGGCCGGGCGAAATCCGCGCATCACAAATCCTCCGTCACTGAACGCGCGGAATCTGGCACGCGAAGGGCACGGGGGCAAGGATTCTCGGGGGGTGCGGCGGAATTGTCATGTT